>BNJT01000797.1_pt1 | contig 475237 bp, 520 predicted proteins | sample 8540491 | NCBI WGS metagenome assembly BNJT01 (sample SAMD00202455, study PRJDB9452) | human saliva metagenome | host: Homo sapiens
AGGCGGCGATGGCGGCGCCCAGGAGGATGAGGCGCAGCGCCCGCTCGGTGGCATCGGTGACGAGCTCGTCGGCGCGGGAGACGGCTTCGGTCAGGTCCATGGGGATCGGGATGATGCCCATGACGGCGTCGATCCCGGCGGCGTGGACGGCGTCGGAGCCCTGGCCGATGGAGCCGGCCAGCGCGATGACCGGTTTTTCCGGCCAGCTTGGCCCGGCGTCCCACCTCGGCGGGGATCTTGCCGCGCGGCGTCTGGAAGTCGACGGCGCCCTCGGCGGTGATGACCAGGTCGGCCCGGGCGATCTGGGCATCGAGGTCGACGCCGCACAAGTCGGCATCCATGAGGACGTCGAAGCGCGAGCACAGTCTGGCCCCCAGTCCTGCGGCGAGCCCGGCCCCCAGGCCGCCCGAGGCACCGGTCCCGGGGCCGGTGAGAAGGTCGCGGTGGGCGGCCTGGGCCGGGAATGCCTCGGTGAGGAGGCCGGCCCAGTGGACCAGACCCGCCTCGAGCGCCTCCACCTGCGCGGGGCTCGCCCCTTCTGCGGCCCGAACACGCGGGCCACGCCGCGCTCACCGGTGAGGAGGTTGTGCATGTTGCCGGGCCACGAGGACCTCCACGTCGCGCAGTCGGGGATCCATGCCGGAGGTCTCGATCCGCTGGACCCGGGCCAGGTTCGAGCCGATCGGGTCGATCTCATCACCTCCTGCGTCCAGAAGCCGGGCGCCCAGGGCGACGAGTGCCCCCGCCCCTCCGTCGCAGGTCCCCGAGTCGCCGCAGCCGATGATGATGCGCCGGGCCCCATTGTCGAGCGCCACCGAGATGAGCTCGCCGACGCCGGTGGTCGTTGTGGCGCCGGGGTCGCGCATCCCGGTGGGCACCAGGCGCAGGCCGGCCGCCGCGGCCATCTCCACCAGCCAGGTCCCCTGGGCCGAGCCGCCCAGCCGGGCCAGGTAGGAGTCGACCGGCTCACCGACGGGGCCGGTGACGCGGGTGGTGACGAGGTCGCCGCCGGTGGCCCGGGCCATCGTGGCCGCCGAGCCCTCACCGCCGTCGACCAGGGGCAGCTCGACGACGACGGCGCCGGGCAGGGAGACGGCGCACCCCGGCGGCCACCGCCTGGCATACCCCTCGGGGGACAGGCTCTCCTTGAAATCCAGAGGGGGCGACGAGAATGCGGGTGGGAACGGATGTGGGCATGACTTTCCTCCAGGGTTGCAATGTGTACGGGGTTCTCAGGGGATGGGGCGGGCCCGGGGCGCAGGGTGCCCCGGCCTCACCAGCTCAGGCCCAGCAGCGGCCACAGCCAGGCGCTGCACGCCATGACCAGGACCACCATGAGGGGCCTGAGGAACAGCGACAGGCGCCGCAGGTCGTCGGGGAGAAGGTCTCCATGCCCTCGATGTCGGAGAACATGGCCACGGGCTTGGCCGAGGACGGCAGCGTGTGGCAGAAGCCCGCGGCGGCGGTCGAGGCGAAGGCCGCGGCGGCCGGGCTGACGCCCACCGCCGGGGACAGGGCCACGACGATCGGGATGAGGACGGCCGAGCGGGCCGAACGCGACTGGATGACCAGGTGCGACGCCGTCGAGAGCGCTACGACGACCAGCATGAAGGGCCAGGGGGAGTGGATCCGCACGGCGTTGAAGGCCGAGGTCGCCACCCACTTCGCGGCGCCGGTGGACACCAGCGCGTCCCCCATGGCGAGGGTGGCCGCCATGAAAGACCAGCAGCGACCAGGGGGCCTTGGCCAGGGCCTTGCGCAGAGCCACCGAGCCGTAACCGGGCAGTGAGGTCACCAGGACCCCCAGGAGGGCCACGATGGCCGGGTCGATCCCGTGCAGGGCCTCGGTGCACCACAGCACCACGACCGTGCCGACGAGCAGGGCGGCCCGGTTCTCGGCCTGGGTCAGGGGGCCTGTGACCGGGGTCGGGGATGCCTCCGCGAGGTCGGCGATGTCGACGCGCACCCGACGGCGCATATCCTCCTGCGGGTGAACAGCCACACGATGAGCTCGGTGGACAGGTGGCTGGACAGGGCCGCCAGGGGCAGGCCCAGCAGCAGCCAGCCGGCGAAGGAGAACTCCTGCCCACCGGCCGAGGCCACGATGTGGGAGGTCACCAGGTGGGCTCCCGCCCCCAGGAAGGAGCCGACCGCGGACAGCAGGATGACAGTGGGGAAGATGATCGACAGGGCGTGGATGAGCCGCTTGCGGGAGGCCGCCAGGGCGTCGTCGTCGCCCGACCCGGTGCGCAGCGCGCCGGCCAGGGCCGTGTACACCGGCAGCAGCAGGGCGGCCCGCCCCGAGGTGGAGGGGGCCGCGAAGACGGTGGCGACGATCGCGGCCGTCACTAGGTGGAGCAGGATGCGCGGGTGGTCGGTGCCGGTCACCAACCAGGCCGCCAGGCGGCCCGTCAGGCCCGAGGCGCTCACCCCGACGGCGATGACGAAGGCCGCTACCAGCAGCCAGATCGTGTCGTCGCCGAGGCTGGCGAACATCTCGTCCGGGCTCAGGGCGCCGGTGAGGACCAGGGCGGTGGCGGCCCCCAGGGAGATGTAGGTGTCGTCCACGCTCGTGAAGGCCCAGGCCCACACTGAGGCGATGAAGATGATGAGGGTGAGTGCGCCGGTGACGGTCAGGCTCCCCTCGGTGCCGCCGGCGCGCCAGGCGGCCACGCCCACGGTCGCGCACAGGCACACGGCGAGGGCGGCGGAGATGATGCGCCGCCACGGCAGGCGTCGGGCCGGAGCCGGCTCGCCGCTCCCGGCCAGGGAGAGCGGTCGGGTCTCGCGCATGGTGGGCACATCGGTCTCGAAGGAGACGACGGCGTCAGTCGTGGTGGTCATGAGCCGGCCTCCTCTCCCGAGTCGCCGTGCGCGCGGTCATCGTGGGCGCGGTCGTCGCGGGCACCGTCATCGCGGGCACCGTCGTCGTGGGCGGCCGCCGGCTCACCGCCGCTCACCCGGGGCGCCGTGTCCGCCGAGGTGCGCGAGGGGCGGGTCGTGGCCGGGGAGACGACGACGGCGGGATCATGGTCCGAGGAGAGGCTCCAGGAGCTGTCGGCCGGGATGCGCAGGCCGACGGTGGCGCCCTGACCCGAGGCGGAGACCGCGAAGACGGTGCCGTCGTGGGCGTCGGCGATGGCCCGCACGATGGCCAGACCCAGCCCGCTGCCGCGTGGCCTGCCGTCGGCCTCGCCGTGTGTGAAGCGCTCGAAGAGCCAGTCGACGTCGTCGTCAGCCAGTCCGGGGCCCTCGTCGGTTACGGAGATCTCCAGCCCGCTGCGGCCGTAGCCGTCGGTGCCGGGGGCGACGGTGAGGGTCAGAGGGCCGTCGCCGTGCTGCAGCCCGTTGCGGGCGAGGTGACCGGTGGCCTGACGCAGGCGCTCGACGTCGAGTGTGGCCGTGCCGCGGGCCCTGAGGTCGAAGCTCCAGCGGCCCGGGGCCATGGCCTCGACGTCGTCGAGCAGGGTGCGGGCCAGCTCGGAGACCTCGACGTCCGGGGTGAGGTGGGCGAAGTCGCGCCGTTCGGCCTGGGTGAGGGACTGGAGGTCGTCGAGGACCCGCTGCAGCTCGGCGATCTGGGCGCGCTGCTGGAGGACGGTGCGGGTGGCCGGCTGGCTGGCCAGGCGTGCGTCCATGACGGCCAGGGGGCCTGAGATCTCCTGGTGGGCGCGCAGGACGAACTGGGTCTGGCCGTCGAAGGCCTCCTGAAGGCGGTCCAGCATGCCGTTGAACGCCTCGGTCAGGCCGGCGATGTCGTCGCGCCCCTTGACGGGTAGGCGGCGGTTAAGGTCCTGGGTGGAGACGGAGGCGGCCGCGGTGCGCAGGTCGTGCAGGGGACGCAGGATCTGGCGGGCCACGAGCAGCCCGACGACGCCGGTGAGGACCAGGACGGCCGCGCTGATGCCGACCATGAGCCAGATCGTGGCGTTGAGCTGGTCCACGCGGGAGGCGGTGAAGCTCATGGTGATGACGGACAGGTGCTGGGAGGGATTGTCGGGCTCGAGCTCGACCCGGGCCCAGCGGACCTCCCCGCTGCCGTAGCTGGTGGCGCCCGACGGCGACTGCAGCATCTTGACGAACAAGGGGTCCGTGCTGGTCAGGTTCAGGTTTGGGGCGGAGGCGCCGGAGGCCTGGGTGGCTTTGCCGGTGGCGTGGTTGTAGATGATGACGGCCTCGCGGTCGGTGAGCTGCTGGCCGTCCCGGTAGACCTCCATGAGGCGGGTGGTGGAGGTGAAGGGCTTGGAGGTCCGCGGGTCGACGCCGGTGGAGGCGAAGTTCTGCAGCTCCTTGACCTCGTGGGTGACGTCGGCGTTGGCGGAGCGGGAGATGTCCGCCATGAGAGTGGAGCGTACGGAGACGATCATGCTGGTCAGCCCCAGGGCGACGACGAACAGCATCCAGGCGACGATGCGCAGCCGGGCGGGCACGGAGGGGCCGGAGACCGGGTCGCCGGCCAGCGGGGGCGGAGACGAGGGGACGGTGGTCATCGGCATCAGCTCCCTTGGCCAGCAGAGGTCAGGTGGACCGGGCTGGGCTGCGCGGGCGGGCCGGGGACGACGGCCATGAACTCGGCGGCCAGCGCCAGCGCCACCGGGACGAGCATGAGCAGGGCCAGGGCGAGGATGCGGCGTGAGGTGTTCATGCCTCAACTGTCACGAGGCAGTCCCTAGAACGACTATAAGTGAGTATGAGAGTTCTCTTATGTTGAATAGACTAATGAAGCAGCAATGTTTGTAGGTCTTTGATAATGGTTGGGATGCTGCTCGGGGCGAGGAGGTACTTGTCCCGCGAGGACTGCGTCTTCCCACAGATCACTGGGGTCTGACTGTCGTCGTGAGCGGGAAAGGTACGTTCTCGGTGCGAAGGTACGTCCTCGATGCGCGCGGCCGGCAGCGCGGAATGTCCCCCGCCGCATTGTCATGGGCCCTGGCGTTGTCATCATCTGTGGACAGTTCGCGGTCTGCGGGCCCGGGAGACGAGGCGGCCGCCTAGGTTGATCCGCGGACGTCCGACGGCGTCCCGCGATACCGGCGGATTCACAGGGGAGAGGACGGCGCAGGGCAATGGCAGCTCGACGTGAACGGACGCAGTCGGACCGGTCGGCTCAACCAGTGCGGGGACGCACAACTGGGCCTCGGCGCCTGGGCGGCGCGGATGGGGAGGGAGGCGTCGTCGGCGTCGGGGGAGAAGGTGGCCCGCCGCTGTGGAGGCGCGCGATCTGCACAAGTCCTTCCCGACCCCCGGCGGGGAACCGATCGAGATCCTGCACGGCATCTCCTGCGCCATGATGCCGGGGCGGATGACGGCGCTGGTCGGACCCAGCGGCTCGGGCAAGTCAACGGCGCTGCTCTGCCTGGCCGGGCTGGAGCCGGCGACGTCGGGGCGCGTCTCGCTCATGGGGCGCGACCTCGGCGGGCTCCCGGCGGCGCGAGTGGCCGAGCTCTACCGCGACCAGGTGGGCTTCGTCTTCCAGGCCTACAACCTCGTGCCCTACCTGACGGTGCGGGAGAACATCACGATCTCCGACACCCTGGCCGGCCGGCGGCCCCGACTCGATACGGGTGCGGGAGGTCCCTGGCCGGACTGGGACTGGAGTCGCGCGCCGACGCGGTCGCGACCACGCTCTCGGGCGGTGAGCAGCAGCGCGTCGCCCTGGGGCGGGTCCTCTACCGCCGCCCACCGGTCGTTTTCGCCGACGAACCCACCGGGGCCCTCGACACCCGATCGGCCGCCTTCGTCCCTGGCCGAGCTGCGGCGCCTGGCCGACGACGGGGCCGCCGTCATCCTCGTGACGCACGACCTGGGGGCCGCGGCCCTGGCCGAGAGCGTGCTCATCATGCGCGATGGCCGCATCGTCGATCACCGCTGCGGCGCCACCCCCGACGAGCTGCTGGTCGCCGTCAACCAGACGGGAGCTGCGGCATGACCCGCTACACGCTGCGCGCCCTGGCCGCCCAGTGGCGGGCCTGGTCGGGAACGGTGGCGGTGCTGGCCCTCGCCGCGGGGCTCATCAACGTCTGCCTGGTGCACCGCATGACCGTCACCCGGCCCGACGTCGTCGCCGCGGCGCGGGCGGCGGGAGTGGACCCGGCCGAGCTCGTCGTTCCCGGTATCTCGGTCGCCTTCTACACGGCGATGGTGACGGTTCCGGTGGTGGCCGTCGTCGGGCAGTCCTGCGTGCAGGCACTGCGCACGAGCTGGGCCCTGTGGAGACTGGCCGGTGCCCTGCCCCGCCAGGTGCTCGCCGCCGTCCTCGCCACCGTGGCGGTGCTAGGCCTGGTGGCCTGTGTGCCCGGGATTCTGCTGGGGCAGGTGGCGGCCCAGCCCTTCGCCTCGGTGCTCACCCGCCTGGCGGCCGCGCGCATGGGGCGCATCGAGGTCGCCCAGACCCCGACGACGCTCCTGCTCACCGTGGTGGTTGTGGTCGCTGTCGCGGTCCTGGGGGCCGTGGGCCCGGCGCGCGCCGCGGTGAGGACGCCCGCCGTGGAGGCGGTTCGCGACGCGCCCCGGGCGGGCGACGGCGCATGGGTGTGGGGCGACGGATCCTGGCCGGACTGTGGGCGCTCGCATCCGCGGGGCAGCTGCTCGTCGCCTTCCTGGCCCCGCCCGGGAAGAAGATCGACGGATGGCCGACCGGTGGGGCCAGGCAATCCCTGGCGTCCCTCCCTGCTCGCGGTCCTCGTGGTGCTGCTCGCACCCGCGCTCATCCCGGGACTGCTGCGGCTGTGGTCGGCGCCGCAGGCGCGGCTGGGTGGGCCGTGGCTCATCGCGCGCCGTTCGGCGCTGTGGCGCAGCGAGTCGTCGGCGAGTGCCATCGGCCTGCTGGCCCTGGCGATCTCCTTCACCGCGGCACTCACGACCAGTCTCGCCACGGGGCAGGCAGTGGTGGAGGCGGCGCACCTGAACGTAACCATCAACCAGGTGGACTCACTGGTGCTGGCGACGATCCTCGGGGTGGAGGCGCTACTGGGGGCCGTGGCCGTCGTCGGCATGTCCTCCCGGTCCCGGCAGCGTGAGCTCGCGGTGCTGCGCTGCGCCGGGAGCACAGTGCGCGGCGTGCGCCGGCAGGTGGTCATCGAGGCGGCGCTGTACGTGGGGACGGCGCTGCTGATCTCGCTCCTACCGCTAGTGGTGACAACAGCCGGCGAGTCCCTCTTCTACGCCAGAGCGGGGATGCCGCTGGTAGTGCGCCCCGGCATCGGGCCAGTGCTGCTCGTGGCCCTCCTGTCCTTCCTGGCCCTGGTCGCGGTGCTACTCGCTCCGATCCGGGGTGCCACCCGGGCCCCGATCGGTGCCATCCTGGCGGCCGAGTGACGATGGGCCCGAGCAGGTTGAGCAGAGGCCGCTGGTTGCCTGGGAACCGCGGTCGTCCCCAGGCCTCGCGAACCGCTCTGGGGCTCAGATCTCGGGGCGTAGGGTACGGTCGCGACGGGAGAGGAGGGACGCTGGTGTCCGGTGCAGAGCGCGGCTCGTCGTCGGTGATGAGGATTCGGGTCGACTGGCGGACGCTGGGGAGTGGGTGCGCCAGCCGGCGCCCGCGCAGGCCGGCCCCGGCATCCCTGTCCACGCTGCTCCTCATCCTGTGCGCCACCTACCAGGGCGACATGATCGGCAGTGCGGTGCTGACCGGCCGCGTCGGTGACGGCGGCCTGGTTGCGGGGATCGCTCCGACCAGAATCGGCTTCGCGATTCTCATCCTGGCGGCCGTTGGGTCGACGGCACTCCTCACTGCACGACGCAGGCACCCGCTGGCGGTCTTCCTGGTCGAGGGTGCCGTGTACGTGGCGGCTTCGGCGCTGGGGCTCAACAACTTCTTCCTCGTCCCGGTGCTGGTCGCGTTGGGGAGTGCGGTGAGCCGGCTCCCACTGTGGCAGCACCTCGCGGTGATCGGCGCGGCCTGCCTCATGGCGACGGCCAGTGCGGTCCTGGTGGCCCCGCCCGGGGTCCTGATGGAGGAGTGGCTCAGCCAGGTGGTCGCCGTCCTGCTGACGGTCATCGTCGCGATGCTGGCGCGCAGCGTTGCGAACTGGCGGGCGGCGCAAGCCGGGGCCAGAGCCGAGCGGGAGCGCTTCCGGGTGCTTCGGGCCGAGCGCGACCGCGCGGTGAGCCGGGCCGGTATCGCCGCCGAGCTGCACGACTCCGTGGGGCACGGCCTGACCACGATCATCGCCCTGTCCGAGGGGCTGGCTGGTGGGGCCGACCCGGAGATCGATGAGGCGCTCGGCGGCATCAACGAGGTGGCGCGGGAGTGCCTGGAGCAGACGCGCCGGGCGGTGAGGGCCCTGGCCGACGGCGAGGATGAGCCGGCGGACTTACCGGACCGGGACGATGCCGGGCACCGGTCTTGGGATGAGATCAGGAGCGTCGTCGGCAGGGGTCCGGTCGCTGGGCGTCACGGTCGTCTTCACCGAGACCGGGCAGCGGGCCGACGACGCCGGGCAGGCCGAGCTGTGCTTCGCGCTCACCCGGGAGGCGCTCACCAACGCAGTGCGGCACGCGCCCGCGCTGTCGCAGGTGCAGGTGTCCTGGGACCACGGTGAGTCGGCGGTGACGGTGACGGTTCGCAACGATGGCGCCTCGGGTGACCGTGGCGGGGAAGACAACGGTTGCTGTGGTGGGGCTGTGGAGGGGACCGGCCTGCCGCGGCTGCGGGACCGGATCGAGGCGGCGGGAGGCTCGCTGGACTGGGGGTCGGAGGCCGACGGCGGCTGGCGGGTGGCTGCGACGGTGCCGAGAACTCGCGGTGAGGGTTGAGGTGTGGGCGTGGAGTCGGAGGGGCTGAGGCCGACATCGGTCATGATCGTGGACGACCAGCGCTACGCGCGCCTGGGGCTGGCACTCATGATCCGCAAGGCGCCGGACCTGCACGTAGTGGCGGAGGCCGGTGACGGGCAGGAGGCGCTGGAGGCCCTGGAGCGGCTGAACCGGTCAACGGGGCTGCCCGACGTCGTGCTCATGGATGTGCGCATGCCAGGGATGGATGGGATCAGTGCGACCCGAGCGGTGGCGCGGCGGTTCCCGACGGTAAAGGTCCTGGTGCTGACTACCTACGACGAGGACGACTACGCCTTTGGGGCTCTGGAGGTGGGGGCATCGGGGTTCCTGCTCAAGGATGTGCGCGCGGCGCAGCTGGCTCAGGCGGTGCGGGCGGTGGCGCAGGGCGACGCCGTGCTCACGCCGCGCGTCACCAAGGAGCTCATTGCGCGTGGGGTTCCCGCGGGTGCTGCCCGGGGCGCAGCGCGAGGGGCTGCGGGAGAGGTTTGGGGTGCTCACGCCCAGGGAGCTCGAGGTGGCCCGACTCATTGCGGAGGGCATGTCGAACGAGGAGATCGCCGAGCGGCTCGTGCTGCAGCCCGCCTCTGTGCGCCGCAACGTCAGCCGCATCCCTGGCCAAGCTCCACTTGCGTGACCGCGTCCAGATCGCCGTCGCCTGGTACAAGAGTGGTGGGTGAGATGTGTTGTGTCCTCGTGGCCGGGGACATCCTGCCCGGCCGGGGACATGTCGTCGCGGGCGGGGACGTTCGACGCCGTCGGGGACGGGAATCCTGTCCCCGTACGCGTGGGCTGTCCCCGGCTGGAGCGGACCGCACCCCGCCGCGCGGAATGTCCCCGTCGGCGTCTGGGATGCGGTCGTCTGCGGCCGCCGCGGAAGCGCGCGATCCGTGCCAGTCCCGCCGGTGTACGGAGGGGCGGCGCTCGGGAGCCCGGCCGGAAGACGTGGGATGCGCGCGGCGCCCATCCACGTAAAATCCTCACGAGTGACAAACCAGATCTATTTCTGGTACATCTAAGGAGTGTCCAAGGCTCTGGGATCCTCCGCGGAAATTGCTCCACTTCCTACAGTGGAAGGAGGATTTCAGACCGTTCTGGCCGACCCTCCGTGGCGGTTCACCAATCGAACCGGTAAGGTTGCTCCCGAGCACCGTCGTCTGGGCAGGTACGGGACGATGTCCCTCGAGGAGATCAAGGAGCTCCCGGTCGGTGATGTGACCGCAGCGAATGCCCACCTGTACCTGTGGGTGCCCAATGCCCTTCTTCCGGAGGGTCTGGAGGTGATGCAGGCGTGGGGATTCCGCTACGTCTCAAATGTCATCTGGGCCAAGCGGCGCAAAGACGGTGGGCCGGACGGCCGCGGCGTCGGCTTCTACTTCCGCAATGTCACGGAGCCGATCCTGTTCGGTGTGAAAGGAACCATGAGAACGCTGGCGCCGGGGCGCTCAATGGTCAATATGATCGAGACGCGCAAGCGTGAGCACAGCCGCAAGCCCTGACGAGCAGTATGACCTCATTGAGTCCCTGCTCGCCGGGTCCGTACCTGGAGATGTTCGCCCGCTACGCGCGACCGGGCTGGTCCGTGTGGGGCAATGAGTCGGATGAAGGGATCACGCCGCAGGGGAAGGCTCAGCGGGGATATGCCGGCGGCGACATCGATCCCTTGCCTGACCTGGAATCCGATGAGCAGATGAGCGACTGGCTCTCGGATCGCGTCGCCCGGATCCTGGCCGATGAGTATGCGAAGGGGGTGTCAGTTCAGCAGATCTCGACTCAATCGGGCTACTCCATCACTTGGGTACGGAGTCTCCTGGGCAGGGCCAGCGTGGAGCTGCGAGAGTGAGGGTGTTCGACGCCGTCGGGGACAGGAGTCCGGGCGCCCCGCGAGTGAGGTGTCCCAGGCGGGAGTAGACCGCGCCCGGCCGCGCGGAACGCCGCCGAAAGTGCCGCATCAGTGTCGCAGCGGCACCGCCCTAGGAGGCTGGTTGGAAGCCGATGACCTTGCCGTCAAACTTGTTGTAGCCGATGATGAGGTCGGGCTTGGCGATGATGAGCGTATCCTCATTCTCCAAGTCGATTCCGCTGAACTTAATCTCCTTCCCGGTCTTGACGTTGATAAGCGCGGTTATCGTATTGGCGTCCCCACGATTCATGACCATCAACTTGACGATGCGGCCATCCTCAGAGCTCTTCGCCGAAGACGGGCATCCGGAGAAGATGCTGTTCGTGTCTGCCTTGGGAACGTTGATGGAACTGCCTTGCTTGGGCTTGATCCGAGTGATGCAGCCGTCGCTGTTGGATTTTGCGGTCAGGCTGGCGTCACTGAAGTCCTGGTCCTTGAAGTAGGCGCGATGCTCTTCGGCCGTGGGGAGTTTCTTGTCTTCCTCAACAACATTCTCATGTGCGGGCAGGGTCTCTCGATAGCCACCCCTGTTTCTTCCCTTTGAAATCATAAACTGTTACTTTGTACTCCCTGTCGGCTGATGAACCTCGAATCGGACTCAGAGTTGCTCTCCAGATCCAAGGTCCCCCAGCCGTCCTGGAAGTACCAGGTGACAAGGTCCGAATCGATCTTCGATCCCCCTCCAAGGAATAAGGTCTCGCCGTTATCGATGTTGATGACGGCATTGAACAGCGCAAGGTAACGCTGCTCGTCCTTGACCAGGAAAGTTGCATTGAACATGTCCAGTGATTCGAAGCGACTTCCTGCTCCGGAAATCTTGCGCGACCACTTCTGTTTCTTGTCTGCCCCCCAGGCGGTGCACCTGTCGCTTTCTTTGCAGGAAATAGCGGTGTCGCCGGCAACTAATGCAGGATTGCTTTCTCCCCAGGGCGCCTTCGAGGTCTCCCCGGTTTTCAGGTCAATGAGGGTGGACTTGTGAACCAGCGTATTGTCCCCCCATTTCAGGAGAACGGAGGAAGTGTCATACGATGAACTGAAGTCTCCGTCATCAACAGTGGTTTTCCATACTTCCTTCATGTTGTCGCCCAGCGGACTGTAAGCGGTCAGGGTGTCGGACCCCTTGTCGACGATCACCAGGTGATCGCCGAATACGTAAGGATCCTCATGAGGGTCGACGTCGAAGCTCCAGGCCTTGTCCGCACCGTTCGCCCAGGCGCCCGACGGAGTCACGTACGTTGAACCCAAGTAGGCCTCGCTGCGCCCCAGGAAGTACCAGGCGGCCGCCCCTCCAGCGCCCAGAACGAGAATGATCGGCAGAACGACAGCGACCACTTTGAGCAGACGGCGCTTCTTCGGGGCCGGCGCCGGCGGCGCATACACCGGTGACCCATAGGCCGGCGCGGCCGGCTGCCCCGGACCGTATGCCTGCCCTGAGTCATAAGCCTGGCCGTGGCCCAGTACGTATTCCGACGGCACCCGGCTCGGCACCCCGGGCGGCATCGCGGTCTGCTGGTCCAAGGGCTGAGCCGCTGCCTGTATCGAGGACGCCGAATACCCCTGGCCGGCTGGCGGCGGCGCGACGGGCTGCGACGCCGCAGAGGTCTGGGCCGCCTGAGCAACCTGGGAGGGCGGGCTCTGCGGACCCTGAGGCTCCACGGCCCCATACCCCTTGAGCGGAGGACCCATGAAGCGACCCTCCCTGCGGTGCTGCTCCAGGCGCCCCCGGCAGGTGACCGCCATACTCCTGAGGAACCTGCGCGTACCCGGAACCGGCGGGAATCGCCTGCGGGGGTGGAGCCCCCATCGTCCCTGCGGCTGTTCCCACCGCCATCGTCGGAGCCATCGGGCCGATGTCGCCCGGGACTGGAGGCTGAGCCGGTCGCGCCGACTGAGCGCCACGACCGGCCTGGCGCGCCAGCACCTCCCGCACGACGGCGTCGTCGGACTGCTCCAGTATCTCGCGGACCCGAGGTGGGATCGACGGATTGGTCGCCAGGATCGAGTGCAGGTCGGGACGGGTTTCGGCGATCCGCTCGAGGTCCTGCGGCGAGGCGAACCTGCTGAGGGCCGTTGTCGCGTCGTAGTCGCCAGCAGAAGGTGAGTGCCCCTGTCGTCATGTCTCCCCGAGCCTAACGAAATCTATGGCTCGAGGTCACAGAATGGGCACGTCAGCCTCCGACCGCACCGTTGAAATAGTGCGGTCGGACGGGGCGGTGGGTCAGTCGACGATGCCGTAGAGGCGATCCCCGGCGTCGCCCAGGCCGGGCACGATGTAGGCGTGCTCGTTGAGGCGCTCGTCGACCCCGGCGGTCACCACCGTGACGTTCGCGCGCTCGCCGACCGCGTCCTCCAGCGTCTTGACCCCCTCGGGCGCGGCGATGAGGCACAGCGCGGTGACGTCGCGCGCCCCGCGCTCCAGCAGGTAGTCGATGGCAGCCACGAGGGTGTGACCGGTGGCGAGCATGGGGTCGACGACGAAGCACTGGCGGCCCGAGAGGTCATCGGGCAGGCGGTTGGCGTAGGTCTCCACCTCCAGGGTGTCCTCGTCGCGCTTCATCCCCAGGAAGCCCACCTCCGCCGTGGGCAGCAGGCGGGTCATGCCCTCCAGCATCCCCAGGCCCGCGCGCAGGATCGGCACCACGATCGGCCGCGGGTCGGCCAGGCGGCGGCACTGGGCCAGCGCCACGGGGGTGCGGATCTCCACCTCCTCGGTGCGCACCTCGCGGGTGGCCTCGTAGGCGAGCAGGGTGACGAGCTCGTCCACCAGCTGGCGGAAGACCGCCGACGGTGTCCTCTCGTCACGCAGGACGGAGAGCTTGTGATCGATGAGGGGGTGATCGGCAACGTGGAGGCGCATGGGGACAGCCTAATGCCGCAGCCGGGTTCGCACCGTCGCAACGCGTGCGGGCCTCGTGCGCGCCCACGGTGGGGTCACGTCGCACCGGTGGACTGGATGCGTCGCCGGCGTCGGAGTTGCCGCTGGTGTCCCCGCTGAGATCTTGCGACGCTGACCGTGTTGTGTCCAAATCGGATACAAAGGACGCTTCGCGTTCTTCAGGGCTGCAACAGAACCGCAGAATCATGCGGTTTCGTTTCGCCCGTTTCACTCCGGCAGAGCCCTTTGTATCCGATTTTGGACATCGGGCCCGCCGTAGGGGCCGTTTCTCGGCCACCGCGCGCCACCGCTTCCCGATGCACAACCCCGCCCCAACCGCTCCCAGACACCCAACGTCTCCTCACGGGTAGTGGGTCCGCCCGCAGGCCCCGTCCTGTGCTGTGCGGCCGGGGACATTCCGCGCGGCCGGGCGCGGTCCGCACCGGGTGGGGGCGTTCGACGCCGCCGGGGACAGGAGTCCGGTCCCCGCACGCGTGAGATGCCCCCGTCTGGAAGGGAAAGTCCCCGGCCGCGCAGGATGTCCCCGTCGGCGGCCGGGCCAGGGCGCCACGCGCACGTCGGGCAGCCCGCGCGCCAGTTGGCCCGGCGCGAAAGGGACGACATCGCGCCCGCCTGCGGGGCTAGGTTGCTGACACCGACCGCATCGAAGGAGAACTTATGGCCAACGGCTCCGCCCCCACCATCACTCTCAACAACGGCGTCGACATCCCGCAGATCGGCTACGGCGTCTTCCTGACCCCGCCGGAGGAGACCGAGCGGGCCGTGCTCGAGGCCTTCGAGGTCGGCTACCGCCACGTCGACACCGCCCAGGCCTACCGCAACGAGGAGGGTGTGGGCGCGGCCGTCGCCGCCAGTGGACTGCCCCGCGAGGACATCTTCCTGACCTCCAAGGTGTGGATCTCCAACGCAGGGGAGGAGCGCGCCGCCCGCTCCATCGACGGCTCCCTGCGCCGCCTGGGCACCGACTACATCGACCTGCTGCTCGTTCACCAGCCCTTCGGCGACTACTACGGCACCTACCGCGCCATGGAAAAGGCCCCTGGCCGCCGGCAAAGGTCCGCGCCATTGGCGTCTCCAACTTCTTCCCCGACCGGTTCGTGGACTTGGCGCAGCACGTCGAGGTGCCGCCGGCCGTCAACCAGATGGAGACTCACGTCTTCAACCAGCAGGCCGACAACCGCGCCTGGTACGCCAAGTACGACACCGCCCTGGAGTCCTGGGGGCCGCTCGCCCAGGGCCGCAACAACATCTTCACCCACCCGGTGCTCACCGCCGTCGGCGAGAAGCACGGCAAGACCGCCGCCCAGGTGGCCCTGCGCCACCTCATCCAGCTCGACATCATCGTTATCCCCAAGACGGTCCACCGCGAGCGCATGGTCACCAACCTCGACGTCACCGACTTCCAGCTCGACGACGCCGACATGCGGGCCATCGCCGCGCTCGACGAGGGGCAGGGGTGTCGTCAACCACTACGACCCCGCCTTCCAGGAGCGCCTCGCCTCCCTACACGGTCGAGGCGGACTGACCTCCGGCCACCTCCGGCTGACTGCGATCTTATCCGGCTGTCGGCGGCCATGTCTGGCGGGGACCTTCGACGCGGCCGGGTGCGTGTCGTTTCGGGTGGGGACGTTCGACGCCGTCGGGGACAGGAATCCCGTCCCCGCACGCGCAGGATGCCCCGCCCGGGAGAAAAGTCCCCGGACGCGTGCAATGTCCCCGCCCGGGAGTAGACGGCGAGCCCGGGGCAGGCCCGACAGCGGGCGCCGGCGCGCGCGCCTCAGAGCCGGCGGGAGAACCGGGACTCGCTCTTCTCGGAGGTGCCCACGTACTCCAGCCAGCGCTCGTAGTGGTCGAGGACGTCGTGGGCCACCTGGTCGGAGTTCCAGTCGACGACGTCGTAGCCCTGGCCGCCGCTGTGCGGGCGCACCTCGAGGCGCACCGTGAGGTCGTCGGCCTCGTGGACGGCGAAGCCGTAGGCGGGCACCGGCGTGACCACCATGCGCACCACGTAGCGGAAGGAGTCGATGGAGCTGGACTGCTCCTCGCCGCTGTCGGTGGCCGGGTGGGAGGAGACCACCAGGCTGGCGCGCCCCAGGAAGGTGCGCTCGTCGTCGGGGTCCTGGGCCTCGGGGCCCTCGACGAAGACCTCGGCGGAGACGTTCTCCTTGCGCAGCTCGGTGGCCACCGCCTCCAGGGCCGGCACGATGCGCCGCTCCATGGCGTTGCCGGCCTCGTCGGGGGAGACCGAGTTGAGGGTGTGCGTCAGGCGCTCGCGCCAGGGCGTCTGCTCCAGCCCCGCGGCCGAGCCGTTGAAGCCCAGGGCCCGGTTGCGGTCGGCCCGGCTCAGGGCCTGGTTGTAGGTGTCCTCGGTGCTCAGGGAGCGCCACAGGGTGTACATGATGAGGATGAGGACCCCGGAGAAGGGCAGCGCCATGACGATGGTGGCCTGCTGGAGGATGGGGATGCCGCCGGCCACGAGCATCGCGATGGTGAGGATCCCGGTCAGGGCGGCCCAGAAGATCCGCAGCCAGGCGGCGGCGTCCTGGCGCGCCGAGCGGATGCGGCTGGAGAGGTTGGCCATGACCAGGGCGCCGGAGTCGGCGCTGGTGACGTAGAAGAGGATCCCCACGAACAGGGCCAGAGCGATGAGGATCTTCTGTCCCGGCAGGTGCTCCAGGATCCAGTACAGCCCCTGCTCGGGGCGCTCCAGGGTGATGTCCCGGAACTCGCCGTTGCCGCGGATGACCAGGTCCAGGGCGTGGTTGCCGAAGATCGCCACCCACATGAGGATGTAGCAGAAGGGCAGCAGGAGGCTGCCGAGCACGAACTGGCGGATGGTGCGGCCGCGTGAGATGCGGGCCAGGAACATGCCCACGAAGGCCGCCCAGGCGATCCACCACGCCCAGAAGAACAGGGTCCAGGCGTTGAGCCAGTCATCGGGACGGTTGTAGGCGTAGGTCTCCAGCGTCAGCTGCGGGAAGCGGGTGAAGAAGTCGCCGATGGAGCCGATGAGCGCGTCGATGAGGAAGGCGGCGTCACCGGTGACGAGCACCCACAGGGCCAGGCCGATGGCCAGCAGCACGTTGATGGTGGACAGGACGCGCACTCCCCGGTCGACGCCGGAGACGGCCGAGACGGTGGCCATGATGACGGCCAGGGCGGTCAGCCCGATCTGGGTGGGAAAGCCCTGCGGCAGCCCGAACAGGATGTTGAGGGCCACGTTCAGCTGGACGACGCCGACCCCCAGCGAGGCCGCGATGCCGAAGACCCCGCCGACCAGGGCGGCGGCGTCGACGATGTCACCGATGACGCCCTCGGTGTGCCGCCCCAGTAGCGGGCGCAGGGTGGAGCGCAGCGTGAGGGTGTCGCGGCGTCGGTAGGCGAAGTAGGCCATGGCCAGGCCCACCAGGGCGTACAGGCCCCAGCCGGAGATGCCGTAGTGGAACAGGGACAGGGACGATGGCCTCGCGGGCGCGGGCGGCCGGGGGATGGTCTGGGCGTCGCCGGTGGGCGGGTGCACGTACTGGTCGACCGGCTCGGCGACGGCGAAGAACAGGATCTCAGTGCCGATGCCGGCGGCGAAGAGCATGGCCGTCCAGGCGAAGGTGGAGAAGTCCGGCGTCGAGTTGTCCGGGCCCAGGCGGATGCGCCCGAAGCGGGAGAAGGCCAGCCCCAGGATGAAGACGAGCGCGGCTGTGATGAGCAGGATGTAGAAGGACCCGAACCATCGGCTCGTCCAGGTCACGGCCGCCCCGAAGGCGCTCTTGACGAGGTCGGGGGCGATGAGCGCGGCCAGGGCGACGATCGCGATGATGGTGGCCGACACGAAGAACACCACCGGGTTGAGGGGCTCCTTGCCGGGCAGCTTGCCGAGCAGGGTGCCGGGGAGGAGTCGCCGGGGAGTCGCAGCACTGAGAAGCGGTCCGACGACGGGGCTGGCCGGGTTGAGTCCTTGGAGGGGCCGTCTGGTGCGGACTCGCTCTCATCGCTCGATTCGGGGGACCGGCTCACCGACCTGCTCCGTTCTTCGTGGGGTCTTCGCGGGGGCTTCTATGGGATCGTCGCGGGGCTTGGGGGCTGGCCCCGGGCGCGGCGCCGGGGGCCGCCGGGAGCCGCGGGGGCAGGCGACCGTCCAAGCCCGGGCATGTCGTCGGGAGCCTATAACGAGATAATGAACTCGTGACGTCTTCACCTTCTTCTGCGCAGCCGCCGAGCCCGTTCAGCCCTGGGCTCCGACGCCGGCGCGCCCGGTGGGTGGGCGGGTCTCGCCGGGGGCGGGGCGGCGGCACGGTCATCAAGCCGACCCTCAGCCCGGCCGCCAGTCCGGTCATCGACGCCGCCATGCTGCGCGCCCTGGAGCTGGCCCGGGCGGCGGGCGCGGCGGGGAGGTGCCGGTGGGCGCCGTCGTGCTCTCGCCGGAGGGGGCGGTCCTCGCCGAGGCCGCCAACGCCCGCGAGGCCGAGCACGACCCGACGGCGCACGCCGAGATTCGCGCCCTGCGTGCCGCCGGCGCCGCTCTGGGCGACTCCCACCTGGACGGCTGCACCCTCGTGGTCACCCTCGAGCCGTGCACCATGTGCGCCGGCGCCATTGTCCTGGCCCGGGTGGCCCGACTCGTCCTGGGGGCCTGGGAGCCGCGGACCGGGGCCTGCGGCTCGGTACGCGACGTCGTGCGCGACACCCGCGCCAACCACCAGGTCGAGGTGCGCGCCGGCCTGCGCGCCCAGGAGTCCCAGGAACTCCTCACCGCCTTCTTCGCCGACCGTCGCTGACGGGCCCCGCCGGCTGGGCCCGCCGGGGTCGGAGGGGTCGCCGGCTCTGCCGGGCACGACGTCGGCCGTGACTGATACCGCAGGGCGTCGCGTTGGGGAGCAGGGCAACGTCCGTGTAACCTCGTGGGCGAGGTAGCGTGTCCGAGCGGCCGAAGGTGCAGATCTCGAAAGTCTGTGTGGTTCATAGCCACCCTGGGTTCGAATCCCAGCGCTACCGCCACGGGAGGCCCGCCACTCCAACGAGTAGTTGGAGTGGCGGGTTTCTGTTTCGTAAGGGGGTATCGGCGTGAACGTGGTGCTTTAGGTGGCGTGTCGTGGCGTTAGTGGGTGTGCCCGGCCCAGCCTTTGCGTGGCCATGGTCCTTCTTGTGGTGTGGGGGTGGTGCTCCAGTCAGCGGGGTGGGTGGTGTTGGTGATGGTAGGGGTTGTGGGGATGCGTTGGCGTGGGGGGGGGCGTCCTGGGCGGTGGTGCGCTGGTTGAGCCAGGTCCTGTACTCGGTGGCGTAGCTGTTCAGGGCTGTGACCCAGGTGGCGGCCTGGTCGGTGGTGGCGGTCATCAGCTTGCGTGACAGTCCCAGCAGGGCGCGGCCCTGGGTGGTTCGGGGGCGCAGGGGCAGGTCGCATACGGTGTCGCGGCGTATGCGGACCAGGCAGCGCTGGATCCTGGTGGTGGTGATGGCCTTCATGGTTCCGGGGGCGCCGTCGGTGGTTTCCACCTGGGGTGGTGGGATGGGGCCAGTAGCGCCTGGTAGGCGGTGGTGGACTCTCTGACGGCCCACTGCCAGCCGATGACGTCGGTGGTGGTGCGGGCGATGAGCAGGACCCAGTCGTGGTGCAGCCAGATGCCGTCGATGAAGACCTGGTCGAGGTCGCGTGCTGCGGGGGTAGGCGCGGGGGCGGGGCCTGCCAGCACCAGGAGGTGCGGCGTCTGAAGGCTCGGTCGTCGCCGTGGTGGAGCCGGGCCTGGCTGGAGCTGGAGGTGACCCAGGAGATGAACAGCGCGAAGTCGGTGGTCACCTGGGGGTGCGGTCCTGATCGTCTGCGGCTTCTCAGGCCGGGCGCGGTGCTGGTCGTCACGGTGGTGGAGGCGTTGCAGGCGGTGCACTTCCAGCGTTGTACGCCGGCAGTGGTGCGTCAGGACTTCTTCATCGCGGTGTGGCAGATCGGGCACAGCCCGGCCCTGGGGGAACGGGATCTCACCCGATGCACGATCAGCCCGGAGTGTCAACAACCCGACCGGATTACCGGACAGAACCACAATCACCACGACTTTCAGTTGTTACTCCAACGCAAAGTCAGATCTTAAGCACCATGTTCACGTCGATAACCCTCTCTATGCGGCTGCCCCGGCACCCACCTCCTCCACCGGGAACAGCATGAGCTCCTCATCGGTCCCGCTCATGCTGTGCGACGGCGCTCTACGCGCCGAGGCCGGCGAGACAAGGGCCTGAACCACAACCCCCGACGCCACCGTCCTAAGCCACCGCAGCTGAGAAGCGCTCAACACCTCATCCCAGGCCGTGCCCTCAACACTCATCCCTGAGGCGCTGCGCTCGCGCAGCGTCCACAGCAGCGCAGACTCAGGCCCCAAGCGCCGGCTGCCGGCAACCAGGCTCATCCACGCCCCGGCCGCCTCAGGTGAGACCCCCAGGGAAGCGAGGACACCCTCGCGAGCGTCCTCGCGCGCCGATCGGTGACGTTCACGCGGCTTCGTTGATGCCGCCAGCTCCACCACCCGGCACGTCCCAGCCTGAGCAGCGCAAGCAGGGATCGATGCCCACACCAGGGCGTGGACTACCTCCTCTAGGCAGGGTCCGAGATCCTTGTTCCTGACCCAGACCCGTCGCCGCTCGACCTCCACCGAACCAGGCGCCGCAAACCTTCCCCCAACCGGGAGGCGAGGCGTGTCCAAATCAATGAAGCTGACTCGCTCGCGCATCCGATGAGGATGCGCAGAATCACCGCTCAGCCCGTGCTGGCGCTCCCTCTCCTGGTGGCCCTGTACCATCCATACCGAGTGATTCACCAGGACGGCCCAGAGGTCGCTTCCACCGGCACGCAGATCCCTGCGCATCAGCAGCATCTCCAGCGCCTCAGCGGCTAGATCAGCCACAACCTCGTCCCAAGAGACCCCACCAGATGCCACCAGTGACGACACTCGACTAGGCCCTACCTTGATCGGAACTAGCCGCACGATCTCTCTTGCTACCCGGTGCCCCAGGGGTGAGTCCCATACCCCTGACGACGCCTCCACAGCATCCAATGCCGCCGCTAGACCTGCCGACGTCGACACATCCACTTCGTCATCACGGATCACTATGAGCTCCTCCTCGTTGATCCCTCGCTTGAGTCCTGCGCCAGGCCACTCATACAGCCGCTGTCCACCTGTGTGTGGGCGCCGGCCCCAGCGGTAGCCGGCGCCCACACACAGGTGGACAGCGGGCCCCGATCGGGGCCATGGACAGTCCAGCGCATCCGGCTAGGCTCCTTCGTTGCCCGAAATGGCCAGCCACGCGGCCTGCACACATCCTCTCGAAAGACACGAAAACCCCCTCATCCATAAAGAACACAAATGTAATTTGATAAAACAAGAAGCGATCAAGAAACAACAGGGTGAGGCGGTCAGGCCCTCGACGTCCCGTCAGACACAGGAACCGCCACGCACTCGCTCGAGGCACCCCTGAGTTGATACGGGCATCGCCCCCGTCCGCGAGCAGACGCACCGCCAGAAAGAATGCGCACATCACCGCCGCCACGGTGGCCGAGGTCGCCAGCCGCTCGCCCCGCCACGCCGACCGCTCATCACAGGAGCGAAGCCGCAGACCAAGCGTGGCCGTAAGACCAAAACACTCAAGGCTCCCGGCGCCGAGAGCGCCGACAACTGCCAGACGCTCATGCCGGCAACCTCCGTTGGTCTGGCAACTCAGTCCTCTCTGAGGTCAGGAAACGAGGGACCAGAAGCTCTTCAATGTCTCCACGTCGGAACAAGAGCTTGCCCGACGGTAGCTGCACGGCAGGAAGCCGTCCTGCCTTCGCCCAACGCCGTACCGTCTGCTCCTTACAGCCAGGGATCATCGCAGCTGCCTCTGCTGTCGTAATCAGGTCAGCATCGTGTGGTGGTCCTGTCAGATTTTGACGATCCATGAAGATAGTGTGTGAGTAGGCATGGAAAGTTGTCAAGTGTCACTGGGTGCAGTTCTGGGCACGAAGAGTAACTTTGAACCCAGATTGCATTTATGATCGCTTGGTGCTCCGCTGGCACATGACGTGACGCTTACGGAAGCGAGGGTGATGACTTTCAATGAGGCACTTGGCTTCATCGCGGACCAGATACCTCCCAGGGAGCGGCTCGGTGAGCTGCCTGGTGTTACAAGGATGGTTGCAGGCAAAAAGCTCAGAGGACAGATTGGGGGTAGCCGAGGATGTAGCGGCAGTAGCCCACTGCTTCGGCCTCCTCATAGACGACCTCATGCCTCGTAAGATCGAAGAGACCCCCGTCGCGAGTGGCGACGAGGGCTCGGGAGCGGCGTCCCAGACAGGATTCGAACCTGCGACCTTCTGCTCCGGAGGAACCATTCATATCCCTGACGAAGATCAGGTGAGCTCCTCCAGCAAGCCTGCATGGCGTCTAGCCACGTAGGCCTCTCCGTTGTGTCCTAGGTGTATGAGGTCATGATGTTGGTGATGTGTGCTGGGACGTGGGTGGCGGGTGGCTGGTTGTGGCAGGTGGTGTGGGGGCGATGGTGGTTGTAGTGGTGGTTCTGCACTGCGACGGCGTCGCGGCGCTGCTGCTGTGAGGAGTAGGGACGCGCGTAGGGGCACTCCTTTGCCAGGATGTGGTTGTAGTGCTCGACCTTGCCGTTGTGCCGTGGGGTGTAGGGACGGGTCCTCTGGTGGCGTGAGGCCAGGGAGGTGATGGTCGCGGTGAAGGCCCGGGCGCGGCAGAAGAAGCCGATAGTGGTGGAGGCCTTCTCGCCCGTCGAGGGCCTCGGTGTAGGCCAGACGTGAGAAGCCGTCGATGGCGGTGTGCGGGTAGGTGTAGCCAACCCTGGTGCCCTTGCCCCGTTTGGAGGCCTTTGCCTCGGGGGCAGACGCGCCCATGAGCCCGCCAGGCTCCCCCAGGTGGGATGCGTCCGACCTTCTTGACGTCCAGGTGGATCATGTGGCCCGGGAAACGAGCCGGGATCGGTTTGCTGACCCGGTTGGTCTGTCCGGTGGGGCCTGGTGTCGCGGCGTCGGTTCAGGCCGGCTCTGTCCAGCCATCGGGTCACGGTACGCGGCGACACCGCTGTCCCGCGCACAGCCAGCTCGTGGCTGATACGGCGGGCGGACCACTTGTGGGTGCGGCGCCAGTGCTTGATGGGGTCCACCGTCTCGGCGCTGGTGCGGGTGGGGCAGTGAAGCGGGGTGCTGGAGAGGTCCTCAGGCTCCGAGACTCCTCCTTGGCGGTCACGGGCGACCCACTTCGACACCCGTGGCACGGGCGATACCGGCCTCGGCGGCTACGTGGGCGATGGGGCGACCGGCCTGGACACGCATCACGAGCCGGTAGCGGCCCTGAGGCGTCAAAGGAGCGTTACGGTGGGTCATAGCAGCGGGGCTTTCTCCTGTCGGAAGGATGATTCAGCACCACCCATCCTGACAGCCCAGGTCCCGCTGCCCCCAACACCCCATGACTACAACCTCATGACCCACAACACCTAGGCCTGACCGCGTCCTGCGAGGTCGACGGCACCACCGCCGATGCCCTGGCCGGAGAGCTCACCCGTGACTAGGCCGCAACTGCCTCGCCCGTCCTGGCCGGCACCCACGCCCCTAGCCGACACCGAAGCCAACCCGCCAGCCGACCTGACCACCTTCCTACGCGATGAGCTCCCGGCTCACAGCGATCGGTGGGACGACGTCGTCATTGACACCGTCGAGGACCACTCCCTACGCGACCGGGTGATCTCCCGGTCCGCCTTCATCAGTGCTGCCCTGCGTCGCGCCGTCGCCAACGCCGTCGGCAGCAGCGTCCCCGCCTTCCAGGGCGGCCTCCCCGGAGGCCGGCGCCCACAACCATGACCGCACTGGCCAGACCAACCAGGAGAAACGTCATGCATCACAGCATGTACGGTGCAATGCTCAAGATGTTTGCCGTCATCGCCGTCAGGTCGATCATCCCGCTCGGAGCAGCCACTATCTTCTTGCTCTCCACCCAGACCAAAACCGTTGCACAGGTGTCCAGCCAGTCCGGCGCGGGCATTGGACGCACTGTGATTGCCCTCTGCGGGCTTGTCTTCCTCCTCTGGGCCGTATGGCCGTGGAGGAAGGTCTGGGGACGCTTCCCCTGGGCCTTCATTGCCTTTTTCCTCGTGGCAGTCGGGGCCGGTGGCCTCCTCATGGCCGTCAGCCCCGACTACGCAGCATCCGTTTTCATCGCATTCATGATGCTCGCTGGCTCCTATGTTGTGTTGGCTGTGGAGATGGCCCTCACCCGACCTCGCCCCTTCCGCCAGGTGCTCCCTGGCCACCCACCAGCAGTGGCAGCACGAACCGCCGCCCAACGCCTCCTGACTGGCAGTGACGCGGCATGTTCCGTCGGTGCCTCACGGTCAGCGCTGACGGCAACGGCCGGTTCTTGGGCCAGGGCGGTGGCCACGACTGGGTACGCCTCCTACGCCATATCCTCATGAAGCCTTTGATTGCCTCCAAGCGCGCCCGGTGGGCCAGGCGACGCGCGCGCTTGCGCCTGACGGCCTCGACCCGTTTCAGGCTCGCTGGCGTCACAGTCGGCGCCATCGTCCCGTCAGGGCGCACACGCAGCCACCGGCCCGTCTCGATCTGGACGTCGATTGCGCGCCCCATCGTGCGCGCAAGTTCGACCAGGTCCCGGGCCAGGTCGAAGACCGCGACCTGAAGCTCCTGGTCAAAGGCCTCCACCAGACGGCGATTCCCGTTAGCGAGCACGAACACCGGGGTCACCGGCAAGATAGAGTCCCACATTTCTTTCGCCTCAAGCCCCATTCTCTTACGTCCCTTCCGTCAGTGTCTTTTGCTTGCTCTACTCGTTGCCGGCCAGCAGCAGGTGCGGCTGGCGCACCTTGCGCAGTGCCGCCCCGCGCCGCCCCGTCGAGAGTGAGGGCCCCTAGAAAATCGGCGACCATCGTCCCCGTCACCACCTGACCCTCGTCCTCACGCCGGGCAACCAAGTCCTCAAGAATCAGCTCATCCACATCACTCGCGTCGCCAGCATCTTTACTTTGAGAGCCCACATCATCTGTGCCACTCAACTCACCCTCGACGTCAGCAACGTCGGTGGTCGAAGCAGGCTCATTGTGCCCATCAGGCGAACCGGTACTACCAGGTCGCACAGCGCCGCCAACGGCAAGCAAAGCCGTCTCCGCGACAGAGGTACGCTTCGACCCAGGAGATCGACGGCCTCACAGTGAAGGTCGTCGATCTCCTGGTCTCGGTGGCGCCCCAGCATGGTGGTCACGGATTCAACGTCAATATCAGCCACAGCAGTTCCTCCTTCAAGCACATGCTTTGTGTGTCACTACTGACTGTGCCGAGGTGTGCCACGCGTGAGCCTCGTCGAGGCTCACGCGCCGGAAGAGGGTGGAGGCATTCGGTGGCTCGGGCGCCCCGTGGTCACCGTGTGGGCGGGCCGCCCACACGGGTGGACACCGGGACCCATAGGACCGGGGTGTGGACGCCTCGTGAGTGGCCCTGTCTGCGCCCGCGGCTCTCCCACACCCCGCGACTGGGCGCTGCTCACCTCTCGGACCGACCGGACACGTAGCTGCCTACCCATACGCGCGGTCCTGCCAACCAGCCCGCTCACCCACACCTATACCTGTCTGAGTCGGCTCCCAGCAGACTGCCCTTTCAGCACCCACTCACCTCGCCGGTGCTGACCGATGAAGCGTTCACCGGACGATCCTCGCAGGGAGCCGGCGGTCAGGCGTGCGAGGAAGGGTGCTGCGCGCACGCGCACAGCGAGCATGACCGCGTCCGCGCGCGTGCGCGCTCATCGTGTGCCCTGCACGTTCCCGACGAGGACGGGACGTGCGCGGAATGTGCGCACCCCTGGCCGTGCGAGACCTGGCGCCTGACCGAGGCGGTCACGGGCGATGAGCGCCCGTGATCACGTTCAAGCCCCTCTAGGACACCGGCTGTCAGGGGACCTCGATCGTTGACTACCTGCTCGAGTCCGTCGCTCATGGTCCTGGTCAGGAGCATGCTCACTTCGACGGGACCCGCTACTACGCCAACGTGGGTCCGTCCCCCGGGCGGCGGCTGGGTGCCGGCCTGCCGGCCTGGGCGACGATGACCGCTACCTGCACGCCGGGCGGCGCGTGGGCGCGGACCAGCTGCGCGCGCTCACCGTCGACCTGAGCGCTCAGCTGAGCGCTGATGAGTGTGCAGCGCGCATCAAGCAGATCGAGCGGCAGATCGTGTGCACCAACAAGAGCCGCGCGGTGCACGGTTTCGACTTCACCTTCGCCCCACCCAAGAGCGTGTCGGTTCTGTGGGCGCTTGGGGATGCCGGCGTGCGCGAGCAGGTCGAGGCCGCCCACCACGACGCGATCAATCACGTCGTGGCCATGATGCAGAAGGAGTCCATCCGCACCCGCCAGGGTGCCGGGGAGTCATCCAGACAGAAACGCGCGGCGTCGTGGCCGCGGCTTTCGACCACTGGGACTCCCGCGAGGAAGCCGGCGCCGATGGCGCGGGGCACTGGGACGCCGACGCGAAGGCCTGGGCCAGCGCAGCGACAAGAAGCACCACTCCCTGGAGGAGCTCACGCGCTCGTGGCGTGAGCGCGCACGTCAGGTCGTCGGCGACCAGCCCCTGCGCGGCGTGACCGGCCGGCCCCTGCCCGCACTCGGGACCGTGCCCGGTCAGCCAGGCACGCGCGCGCACCCCGTGCGCGCAGCCGACATCACCGATGACCAGGTCGCCCAGCTGGCTGGTGGTGTCCTGGTCGCGCTCCAGTCATCGCGCGCTCACTGGAGCACCTGGAACATCAGGGCTGAGGCCCAGCGCGCAGCCCGACGCATCCGCTTCGAGACCCCCGGTCAGCGCGACCAGTTCACTGGCCGCCTGACCGAGGCGGTCACCGCCAGGTGCGTGCGCGTGGACTACGCGACCACCGCTCACACCCCCGCCCGCTACCGACGGCGCGACGGCTCCAGCCGGTTCGTCCCTGAGAACAGCGAGATCTTCACGACCCAGGTGCTCCTGGGCGCCGAGGACGCCCTGGTGCGCTGGAGCTGGAGCACCGACGCGCCTCGGCTAGCCAACCCAGGGGCCCTGCCCCGCCTCCCTGCCCAGCCAGGCCGACCGGCTCCTGGCCGACGACTACTCCGACGCCCTGGCCAAGGAGCTGCGCCGCAGCCACCGTCCGGGTCTGGACGTCAATACGGTGCTGTCGGCCCTGGGCGGCGCCAAGCCCCTCAACGAGGCTCACCCAGCCGCAGACCTTGCCAGCCGCGTCGCCAAGGCCCACACCGCCGCCGGCTCATCGCCGGCCTCATCCCCGCCGCCCCGCCGGCGGCCGACCCCGACAACCAACGCGCGCTGGACGAGCGCGAGAAGCTCATCACCGCCCGAGCCAGCGCCGTCCCTGCACCAGGCCCCTGACCGAGAACCAGCCCTGGACGAAGGACCTCGGCCCCGTGCCGGCCGACGCGTGCGTGCGCGCGCAGTGGCTGGAGGCCGCCAGGACCGTGGCCGCCTACCGCGACCGGTGCGGCATCATCGACCCGCCCAGCGGGCCCGTCACTGCTACCACCCCATGACACCTCCCTGGAGGCGACCCTGGGGCCGATGATCTCCCATATCGACCGCACCATCGGCGAAGACCGCTGTCGCGCCATCCAGGCGCTCCGTCGGGCCCGTCGGCTCTCCGAGCAGGCGCCTGAGGCAAACGTCCCCGGCTCTCGGTTGTGCCCTGGGGGTGCCCACAGTGAGTCGCTCCCTCAGGAGTGGGCTGGGCGTGTCGCCACAGAAGCCCGGTGCGCGCCAGCGGCCGGGCAGGGCAGCAGGACCGAGGCAGGGGGCTATAGCCCCGGGTGGTCGCCCTAGGGGCCTGGGCCACCTCAGGATCTCGGTCAGGCTGCCGGCAGGCTCAGACAGGGCCGGCTGCATGTGGCCGGTGGAGTCAACGAGCACGCCCCACGGCTGGTCGGTGACCACCTCGGCGACGCCGTCAACCACGACGACTGACCACGGCAGGGCATGCACGACCAGGTCCTCATCGATGTCGTCCATCTCGGTATTGAGCACCAGGCGGGCGCTGGCGCCGACGACGCCGGTGCCCGCCAGGGCCAGAAGCGTGCCACCGTCGCACACCGCGGCGCTGCCACCAGCCAGGACCGTGCTGCTGCTCGCTCCGGCAGCGATCCGGCCACCGATCTCAGCGCTGCACTGGCCCCACGATCGCACGATCGGGCCAGGGTTGGCCACGACCGCCAGCGCGCCGGGGAGGACGTCTATCCGTATATCCTCGGGTACGTATTCCACCGACAGGCTCACAGCCGTGCTGGCGACCTCGATCCACTCCTGCCCGGCCTCGATCAACTCGTCGAGCTTCGCCTGCCCGGATGCAGGAACTCCTCGCTTGCGCGGTTCAGGTCGCTCCGGGAGGGGCACCACCACCGCGTCCTGGGCCGGTGCGCCGCCGGTAGTGCAGGTGATACACCCGTCCTCGCGCGCTGCCTGCTGTGCCTTGCCACGCCGTGCAGCCAGCGTCGGCAACCAGGTCAGCATCAGCTCCTCCGTGTGTCCGCACGGCCACAGAACGGTTGCTTGCGTCCAGTCATCGGAGTGTGCCGTCAGGCGCCCACCGCCGCGACTGCCGCCGCCCCCGCCGCGGTGCGGTAGGCGGCCATCGCCTCCTTGTGGCGTCTGCTCCACTCTGGACTGTCCTTACTCCCGGAAATAATGTCTGCCGCCCACCTCTGAGGACGAGCGGGAACGTGCTCGCTGGCTGTACACGAGCCGGTGAACAGCTCGCGCAGCAGCTCACACGAAAATACAAGGTTATGGTGCCACCCAACGAGTGCCTCGCCGATCTGCGTCGGGTGTGTCGCAATCAAATAGGAACGAAACAAAGAGTCAAGGATACGGATGGCCCACTCGTGCTGCTCCCAGCACGGCGGGATCGTGCCGGCGTCCAGGTTGTAGTCCACGACCAGACGGGCCACAAACATCCTCAGGTTTCCGAGCTCTTCGAGACGCTCGGCCCCAGTCAGGTTCCACCAGTCGATCGTTGGCGCGAAAGGGATGTCATCCCCGTTCGCCTCACTGCTGGTGTCCCATGCCCCTGCGCCGCCAGCGCTGCTGCTCTCACTCATCATTACTCCTGCCTACTACGTTATTTCCTGCTCGTGCCTGCTTGATGTTCTCGATGATCGCCAGGGTCACCTGGCGCCTCTTGCCTTGGGAGATGAGCTTCTGCCAGGATCGGGAGGCGTCGATCGCCTGGTGCACCAGCTCGTGGCAGGGGCGGCACATGGCCAGCAGGTCATCATGGCCCTCTGCCCATACGGCTGTAGGACAGGTGGTGTAGGTCCCCACGGGACTGGCTCCACCGGACCCCGCACAGGGCACACACGATGCGCCCATGGCGGCGCTGCTCCTCCTGCGCCCAGCGTCGGCGACGCTTGCGCCACTCCGGTGAGGCCAACCAGCCAGTATGCCGCCTACCAGCAGCCGCCCGGGGGGGCGGGCGGCGCCTATTCCTCAGTCCTGCCGTCATCAGCCTGTCATCTCAATGGCTCTTTCTCGGATGGGGGCCGGTGCCCGGCCGCGGCTGGCGGCCCCCACCTCAGGAGTGCGCAGCCGCTCGATCAGGTCCGGCCGGTAGCCTGCCCACTCCCGGTTGCTGACCACCACTAAGGGAAGCTGACGCACCCCCAGGCGGGCAGCGACCCGCTCCGCCTCACTGCTGACCTCTGGGTTGTCCATGTCCTTGTAGGAGTAGGGAACCCCCATGGCGTCCAGCTTGCGGCCGGTGGCCGTACACTCAACGCAGTTGGTGCGCCCGTAAAGGACCACCTCGTCACCTGTGCTCCTCATGTGTTATTCACCTCCTCGCCGCTGTCTCGTCGTTGAGGTCGACTGGTCCGATCCGGCTGGCCAGCGCCCGTAGCCGGTTGGCTCCAACTCGGGTGGCCGGTATGGCGCGGCAACCACCTCAGGGGTCGGCGGCTTGGTTTGCCGCCGAGGGGAAGACGGGTAGCGGCGGCCCCGGCGCTTGAGGCGCGTGTCAATGTCCATCAGGTCAACGACGGCCGCCGGGGCCATTCCCTTGAACAGCAAGGCACTGCCCTTGGCCAAAGCACGGACCTGGCCGGCAGTGGCGACGTTTTCCCTGACCTCTCCCCACGACGACTGGCCAAGGCCAGTGGACCCAGTTCGCCGCTCGACGGTGCGCTCACCAATGCTGGACACAACATCACGCAGGGACTCTCCATCCATGCTCCCGCCCAGCAGCATCCTGGCCGTTGCCGCGGCCCAGATTGCCTGCGCGGTGTCGCGACCGAAGCGGTTGGCAAGCTGGGCGCGCGCCTGAATTGAGATGATGACCGTGATGTTGGAGCCGCCTCCGGCACTCATCATCTTCGACAGCGACGGTAGCACTGCGATGTTCGCGATCTCGTCGAGGCAAAGCAGCAGCCCCGGGCACAGCCGGTTGCCCTCCGAGCGGTTGGCAAGCTCGGTGGCCACGGCGTAGAAGTCCTCGATCAGGGCCGCTAGGAACGGCGCCGACGAGTCATTGTCGTCGCTGACGACGTAGAGGGTGCCTCGCTGGCGGATGAAGTTCTCGATGTCGAGTTCCATCCCCGGGGCGGGAGAGACCATCTCTCGCACCTCAGCATCCATCAACGGCTCACCGACGCACGATGAGACCGTGGCCCAGACGTTGTCCACCGTCCGCTTGTCACCGGAGAGCTCGCCGTCCAGGGCATCGGCCCACCCTCGCTCAGCCCCGAGCGAAGCGTTCAGCACCGCGACGGCGTCCTTGGCCCGCGCCGGGCTCTGGGTCCACCTGCGCAGGGCCTCGACGCCTTCACCGGACAGGGCCGCGGCGTGCAGCAGTGGCGCCAGGACCTGGCGAGCGTGAGACTCCCAGAAAGCCGCACTTCCGCCGGTGCCCTTACCCGCGTTGGCGGCCAGGGCCCGGGCACGCCGCAGGGCCACCTTCGAGTTCTCACACCCCCTGGTCAGGGACCAGCGCAGCTGCGCCCGCTCTAAGACCCTGCCGGCCTCACCCGTCGTACTCACCCCGCCTGGAGCGAAGACCGCCACCGGCCCTCCCAGCACCTGGCGGTGCAAGACGGTGCGGGCCGCCATCTCAGCCCGCACCGAAGTACCCACCACCGCGCCGGTGAACTCCGACAAGATCGCCTCCATCAGCAGACGCGACTTGGAGCTGCGCGAGGGCCCCTCAACCACCAGGGAGTCCTCCTTGGGGAGGAAGGCATCGATTCCCCGGCACCTTCCCACCCGGTAGCCCAGTTCCCAGCAACTCGGCCTCTCCAGGTCCGGGCGAAGCCAGATCATCTTCTCCAGCTGCCTGGCCCCAAAGAACTGTGCCGCCTGACCTCTGGTGGCCATGCCCTTCTCGTGGCGAAGGTCGCCGCTGCGACCCGACCTGCCCAGCAGGCCTCGTGCGCTGGCCTGGCGCCACACCCACACTGCCCCGGCCACGACCGGTACCAGCATGACCACCCAGCACAGCCAGAACACGACCCCGCTCATGCCCTGGGCGCCCCAGGCCCGAGCCGGCGCCATGAGGAAGACCGAGGCGATCGTCCCGCTGATCGGGTCGCGATGGACGGTGCACCCGCTGACAGTGCAGGCCACACCCGCCGAGACCCGGGACGTAACCGCCGTGGCCGTCACGGCTCCAGCAACGAACAGGCCGAAGTTCATCATCGAGTCCGATCCACTGCTCGCCCTGCTCACTGCCGCTCCCCCAGTTCTGAGTCGGTGTTTGTCATCATTTCTTCCCAGCCGGTACGACGGTGAGCCACCAGGTAGGCCTGCTTGCCGACCTGCCACAGCCCACTGCCAATGGCCAGGTTCTCGATGGCATTCAGACTGCTGTCGCTCAGACCTAGGACCCGCTGGGTGTTCGCCAGCTGGTCGGACTCCTGCCTGTAGATCACTCTGGTCGAGGTATCGGACAGAAGCCCCTCGGCTACCGCCCGCTGCTTGGACCCCAGCGACCCGACAGCATCCAGGTCGCTGATACGGTGCAGCACGATAATGTTGCGCAGACCCCATGCGCGAACCAGCTTAAAGTTCGATCGCATTCGTTCCAGCAACTGTGGGAAGCTCATCAACTCATGAGCCTCCTCGTAAATAACGTTGCGCTGCCCCAGGTCATCTCCCCGTAGGGAGGCCTCGAACCAACTGCCCGTGCAAGCCATTATCAAAGACATGGCCTGAGAGCCCTGCGTGAAGTTTTTCAGGTTGATGGACATCATCGGTGACGACGGATCAAATCCGACCGTTGAGGGGCCGTCGAACAGCCCCCTTAGTTTTCCTCTCGTCAGCTCCTGAAGGGCGAAACCAACCTCTCTTCCGATGTTCTTGAGGTCCTGGTGGTCTCGGAAGCCCTCAAGGGTCTTCATCGGGGTGCTGGGACTAAAGATCTCCTCAGCCACTGTTGGGATGATCGGACTGCCCCCGTGACGGTCCGACGCCGTCTCCAGAGCGACCCTAAGCGCAGCCTTCTCGGACTGCGATAAGTCTTTCTTCATCAAGGTGGACACCAGCGCCTCAAGCAGGTCAAGGCGCTGGTTATCCACCATGATGCGCCACTGCTCATCATCGACCGATCGGCCCTCCTGACGGTCCCTGCTTGGACGCCGACCGGCGTCCAGCGGGTTGAGCCTTGCCCCAGAACCGCCTCCGAGCGTAATGACCGTACCTCTGACGGCTTGAACGACGCCGGTCCACTCGCCCTTAGGGTCACCTGGAACGAAGGTTCTGCGTCCGAACGCCAGGTCCCGCAGTGCCATGCACTTCATCAGCGATGACTTACCTGTCCCGATGGCGCCGATGACTGCCATGTTCGTGTTTGACAGCCGACCCTTGCGATAGTCGACAAAGGGGTCGAAGCAGAACGGCCCCCTAGCGAACTTGTCGTAACCGATCAGCACACCTTCCCCTCCGCGGCCAGCCGGAGCCAAAAAGGGGTACTGCACACGCGCCTTGTTAGAAGTGATCCGAGTAGTGCTCACGTATGCGGGGATCACCGACCGGCCCATCCGGGAGCCTGCCTCACCTTCAACAGGTAGGGATTCGCCCTCCCACAGGGCATCCTCCACCTCTTTCTGATGGCGTCTGTTCTCCCTCTGTTCCTGACTGATATCGTGGAACAGACGTCGCTCGGCCCGGCTTGCAGCCCGTCGCTGACGGAAGCTCCGCCGTCCAACAACCAGGGTCCCGACCTTCACCCCCATGCTCAGCGAACCCCCAGTGCCAGCGGCAGAACCGCGGCCTCGAAGAGCTCATCCTGCTGAGCGATCACGGTGCGCGCCTCAGTCATGACTGCCTTGGCTGCACTGCGCACATCTTCGACCCCTCTGGCCAGGCCTCTTCGGTCGGCGCCGACACCGTCACCAGTACCGCATGATCGAAGTCGGTATGACCGCGGTTGAGCTCGGCAAGGTGCTCGACAGCCTGAGCGTGGTCAGTCTGGTTGACCACTGTTGATCTTCTACCCAGACGGTTACGGTCCTTGTGGGCCTCCACCTCACGGCTACCTTCCCGCTGCGCATCCTTGACCGCCTTGCTGTCGGGAACGGGACTGTAGATGAATGAGGCAGTCACCACGGTTCCCGGCACCAGGATGACCTTCTCAAGGAACCCGATCACCGACTTCTCACGCGGCCACTTCGCAATACGCATCACCTTGTGGAAAGCCGAGTCAGTACGCACGCGAGCCCATCCACCGTCCACCGCCATCGGACCGGCCTCACCCAGATCCTCAACCTGTTCGGGATGAGCTTGAAGGCGCCCGGTCACAGCCGGATCGTAAGCGCACCGGATAACCGTTGCCAGGTCATCCTTAGTCAGCCACCCGCGCAGCTTCAGGCCCGCGGCATCCAGTTGCTGCTCCAAGGTACTCATGCGCTGTCGCATCAAGGCTGCGGCACCATCCTTTCCACCGCCATAGGACCGAACGGACTTCTTGACCTTGCCTAGGTCCACCATGATCGTGATCGTGGCCTCGTGACGTTCCATGAATGTGCCTGCCCACGCCAGCAAATCCCTGTAGGACGCTTGAACCGGATGGTTCGGGCTCATCTGAGCCCGGTTCTGCGTCCAGTAGCGGCGCATGTCCGCACCGACGTCGGCCGCGGAGCGCGTCCTGACCTGGATTCGCTTGATCCCCTCAGTCGAGCCCATGACCGACATCAACCGCCCGTAGCCGTTGCCCTTGGCGTTCTGGTCCGCGGTCTCATCAAGCAGGAATGAGCTCCCCTGCACCGCCGCCACCACGATCAGCGTCTTCTTACGCCGATCGAGCACCATGACAGCTCCCGACACCTCATCGACAAGCATCTCTAAGCGTGCGCGGTTACCAGGAAGCCCTAAGGTGCCTTCAGGGCGGGTACGCCATACCTTCGCCCGGTACAGATGCTGATGGGTAGCGCGTCGTATTAGGTACGACACACCGATCGGTACCCAGTCGATCGCACGTCCTTCGATATACGACACGGGATACGCTCCCAGGACCAGCAGCGGAAGCCATACAGGCGCCGTGTAGGCGAGACCAATAAAGCCCCCGAATACAGGGGTGGCGAACACGAGCACCGCCGTGCCCGCCAGTAGGCACATCACCGCCCGAAACGACAGTCCCAGGAAGACACCAGACGAACTCTTGCGGGGAATGACCTCCGCTGCTGGCCCGGTCATCAGAACAACCCCATGTTGCCGAAGAACCCTACCGCCGCGCTGGCGGTACCAATGAGGGCGGCTGCGATGAAGCAGGCAATGATTCCGCCCTTCCCGGCCTGGGTGCTCCTGCCGTGATCCCACCAGTGCCCTGCTGCGAGCATCAGCGCGGACACGATCAGGCACGCCACGACGACCACAAGGGCTGTTGCCTGCCAGCCCCCGACGGCGTTCTTGAGCTTGTCCATGAATGGGAAGAACACCCAGTTCGGACTAATGCCCGGGTCGTAATTATTCACTACGACCCCCTCCTTCCTTGTGGTGAAGGGGCCTGGTGCCCCTTTCACCCATATCTGTGCCAGGTGTGCCACGCCCCTGACCACCAGGGCGGGATGGTCAGGGGCATGGCAAGTGACACGTGCAGCAGCCCGTCAGGACAGGCTCACGATCACGGTCGCGATCAGCGCGCCGATCACTGCGGCAGTGGCGGCACCTCCAAACGTGCCGATCACAGCCCAACGCCCCCTGCTCGCAAGAGACCCGATGTTGGCGCTGTCACCGACTGCCCACAGCACGCCGCCCGTAATCACCCCGATCACGCAGGCGATCAGCACCAGGGCCTGGATGCCGCCAAGAGTGTCAAAGGCACTCGACAGGTACTTCCACAACGAGGGTATCCGGGGTGACAACCCTCATGGCTCACACCTCCTCCCAATAGCGCGGGTCGTCCGCAGGCACGAACGCGTCCGCTCCGACTGGCTCATCGGCGCGACCCGGGATGGCGAACACCGCGGTGTCGGTGTCATCAGCCGGGGCGGGCGGGCGATAGCCCTGGCCACCCGGCTCGAAGCTGCTGTACCCCGAGCTACCGGGGCTGTCGTAGCCGTACAACGAGCTCGATGAGTAACTCGTGACGGGCGGCGGGGAAGGAGTCGGGTTGTAGCCGCCGTCGGCTGGCGGTGTGCTGGCCACGGAACCGACCGAACCGGCCCCAACGCCCGAACCACCAGCAGATACAGGAGCAGGCGCCGATACCGGTGCGGAAGCAGACCCACCTCCACCGCTTCCAGCGCCGTCTAAGGCTCCATCACCCGCAGTCGGGCTTGGACCATCCGTGCCGCCGCCTTCTGCAGGAGCACTGGCCACGGAACCAACCGAGCCGCCACCGGCCTCACCGGGAGCCCCGGCGCCTGGTGTCGGAGTGGGAGACAACCCACTTCCCGCACCACCGGCTACGGTTCCTGCACCCGCAGGGCCAGAGCTCTCAGCCGAGGCGGCCGCGACCGACCCAGTCGACCCCGCCCCGCCCATAGCTCCGGTGCCAGAGGACGCCGACGTTGAGGTGCCAGGGCCCGAAGCCGAGGCGGCAGCACCTCCGGTGCTGCCGCCAGCAGCGCCGGCGCTGGCGGCAGCGCTGGCGCCACCCGTGGCCACGGCAGCCGCCGCCGCGGCGACCTTGGCCTTCTGTCCATCGCCGCCCTGCCCCTGTTGCTCGCCAGCGCCCTGACCATCGGCCCCACTGACAACGCCAGAGCCGTCGGTATCTCCGTAAGCCCCTTGGGCGGCTGCGTTCTTGACGGTCTGTCCGATCGGTCCGCCCTCGGTGGGGGAGGAGGCCGCAGACGCCACTGACTTCATGGTGTTGCCTACTGTGCTGGCCCCTGCCACCACCGCTCCGCGCATCTGGGAGATCATCGATGCCACTGCGTCCTCACCCAGGAAGCTGAAAAAGCTTGAAGAATACCCATGGGCAGGCCAGGCCACCGAGCAGAGCGGCCCCGCAGGTTGCGATCTGGCTGAGTGCCCCCGTGATCGAGTTGGTCTTGTCGATCTCGCTGAGCCCGAGAAACCCGAGCCCCAGCACGATGACGATGCCGAAGGGGGCCACCAACAGAGCCATTAGCCAGCCCAGGACGGTCCTGGGCCACGACCTGGTCTCATCGGCTGCGAGACCACTGTACGCCACAGGTGTCACCACCGTCGCAGCCTGGAGGAACAGGTTGCGCAGCACCATCACGAACAGCAGCACGATCGCGAAGAACAGCACGAACAGGCAGAAGAAGCTGAAGCCGATCATCATGGCAGCGGCCGCCCCGACCGCTGCACCGGGAGAGACCCCAGCTAGTGCCAGAAAAGTGTCCGAGGAGAAGATGTCGGTAATCTGCTTCGACAGGGCCTGGACGTCCAGGCCCAGCCAGGACACCATTGCGGTGCGCAGCTCATCGATCCCTGTAGTCAGGCTGACCAGGATCGGCAGGGTCACCATCGAGGCGGCTGTGGCCATCACCGCCCCGCCAGCCGCGCGGCGCACTCCCGATAGGCCACGAGCCTGGATAGCTGACTTCGCCAGTTGCCAGAATGCCAAGAGAATGGTGATCGGGATCGCCACAGCGAAGGTGCGCGACGTCCACTTGTAGATGTAGTCCGCACCCAGATTCGGTGACCCTATGTCGAAGACGATCGCGAGTATCGACGTGATGACCCACGCCGCAGCCCGCCCGAGCATGTCACCGATCCAGACCGCTGAGGTCTCCAGGCCGTCCTTGATCCACTTCGTGGGTCCCGACGAGCTCGAAGATCCTGACGTTCCCCCGCCGCCGTTCTGGTTGGCTCCTTCAGCCACTTTCTTGGCTACGCCGTCGGCAACCTCCTTGGCCGGCTTGAGCTTGTCCGACAGAGCCTTGCCCGCGCCCGTGCCCTTGTCTTGCAGGTCGCCAGGCCACAGGCGCTCGTCCTCTCGGGGCCTATCCTTCGTATCCGACTGCTCGCCATTACCCGATGGCGCCGGCTGACGGTTGCCCTGGCCGTCTGAGCCTCCGTTCTGGTTATCGGTCTCAGGGGTAGGGCTAGGGGCGGGGAGGGGATCCGCCGGCATCACCACCGCCTGGGCCCCGATGCCGGCCGCAGGCGCTGCGGCCGCTGAAGGGTGTACCACCATCGTGACCAGTCCGAGCAGCATCACAGCCAGCAGGCGTACCGTCTTTGACTGACTCCGTGCCATCATGCGCCTCCGTTCAGCTGGACGAGCGTTGCCACAAGGACTCCCAGGGCAGTGACCAGCACAGCGCACCTCCACAAGTAGGCCTGCCTGATCGTCTTCATGCCGTGCCTCCGCCCACGATGCCGACCAGCTCGCACGCCCCGCCGTTAACGGCTGGGTCGCAGCGCACGATCATGTTCAGGGCGGTCTCGGTGGTGCGCACGAACCCTGAGACGTCTCCGACCTGCTGCATCGTGGTCTTGATCCGCGCCGTCGTGGTCAGCGCGTGCAACGTGTCCCTGTTGTCGACCACCTTCAGGTAGACCTCGTTGCCGACGTCGTTGCGCAGGGCGGAGTTCTCGGTGTCCATCACGCCCAGGACATCAACGTCATCGCGCTGCTTGCCGTCTATCTGGTAGGCGATGTAGTCGGGGCTGATCGAGTCACGCATCGCCTGACGCAGGATCTTGTGCTTCTCCGCGCCCAGGGGCCCGTCCTCACCGGTCATCCCCGACAGCCAGGAGTCCGTGATCCGCTTGGTCTCGGCCCCCGGGTCGGTCGGGTGGACGCTGCTGTAGTCGTAGCCCACTGATGCCTGAACACTCAGGGCGAAGACCTTCGGGTCGCTGGTCTTGGCGAACGGTGAGGCCTTCAGGCGAGGCAGAGAAGCCCCGAAGTCCACTCCGGTTGAGGAGGTGACATGGCCTGAGTCTCCCGATGCTGCTGACACCGACGCCGGGGCCGTGGCCCCAGGACTGACTGTCGGCCCAGGCCCGTTCGCGCCGCTGGGGGAAGGCAGGCGGTCAGTGTTGGCCCCCACCCACACCATGGTCGCCGTCAGCACCACCACCAGGGTGAACGCCCCGCCGGCCACCATCACGAACCGGGTCCTGCGGCGTGCACGCGCCCACTTCCAGGTCCACCAGTCAGATACTTTCCTCAGCACTGTTCCTTCTCCCTTACCTCGATTGATTCCTGATACATGAATGCTTGGTCGCTACATCCGGCTCACCGGCTTACAGGCCAGGTACTCGGATGTAGGTCGGCGATCCGTAGACCGCCATTTCTCGTACCCCCTCGGCGGGGGTCTGGGCGCCGATCATCCTGCCGTTGCCCGTGTAGATGGCGATGTGGCCGGGCCACCACAACAGGTCCCCCGGCTGGGCCTCAGAGGCAGAGATGTGCTCGCCAGCCAGCAGCTGCGCACTCGACGAGTGCTCCAGGCGATACCCGCCTGCTCGTAGGCCTTGAGCGTCAACCCCGAGCAGTCAAAGGAATCCGGCCCCTCAGCAGCCCACACATAGCTCTTGCCGACCTGGGCCTGGGCGTAGGCGAGGATCGCCGCCCTGCCCCCGGACACGCCCGCCGTTCCTATCGCCATCTGACCACTGGGCGCCCCTATGGGCTTGGGCTTGCAGGACGACCCCGCCAGCGAAGCCATCAGGGACGCAGCGGTCGGCTCCCACTTGTCATAGGCCGTCGGCGTGGCCGAGCGCTGCACGCTCTGCGCCGCCCGTCCCGGAGGCATCGACTCCCAGCCCTGAACATCCTTGAGCCTGGAGTAGAACACTGCCGCAGACTTCGACGGCGTCATGATCTCCTCGACCGTCCCCCATCCCATTGAAGGACGCTGCTGAAACAACCCGACACTGTCGTGGTCGCTTCCTGTGCCCTCATGGGTCAGGCTCATTGAGCCCTCGACCCCAGGGTTGGCCAGGTTCCGCAACGTGCTCTCTTGAAGAGCCGTCATCAGGGCGATCTTCTGCCCCTGGGGACCGACCCCGGCCTCATTCCCGGCCTGGATGATCGACATGGCGTTGGACAGCTGGGGCTTGCTGAACCTCACTCCATCAGGCGTCACCACCTCCGAGCCCTGGTAGTCGCAGACTACCCCGGTACTAACCATCCAGCTCTCGTAACTGAACAGCTTCGACGCATACACGCCGGTAATCACCAAAGGCCCGACCACCAGAGCCACCACCAGGCCCAGCGCCAGGCCCGTGGCCATAGCGCCCGTGGCCAGCCACTTCACCCCCGAACCAGAGTCCGAATCCGACTCCAATGTCTCCAATGGCGCACCACCTTTCCCGTGAGCTCAGCCATGGAGAAGGCCCCGATGAGGTGGTCTCCTCCCTGTCACCCATATCTGTGCCAAGGTGCGCCACACCCCCTGCGCCGGCTACCGGTCACCAGCGCACACCGCGCCCCACCCCGGGCGCCGGCTGCCGCTCCTGCCTCCATGACAACCGCGGCGCACCCGGGTCGTCGAGCCAGGCTGACAGCCGGCGGATCAGCTACCTGGCCGGCTCGCGCATGCCCCGGTCCCCGCTGTGCGGCCACGCCAACCCATCCGGGCGCCGGTCTACTGCCACCACACTAAGAGACCCACCCAGGGTCTGAACCCGTCGCGCTCGCGGCATGGAGGCAGTAGCGATGAAAGTCGTCGTCTGTCGGGGAGAGGTGGGAGCTCGCCAGGGCCCCGTGCCCCGACCCGGCCGCGGGAGCGCTGTTGGTCCCTCATATATTCGACGTCGGGCCGTACTCTTGGCCTATGAGTCGCCGTCCCCACGAATCCCGAACCCTGTCCCGTTCCCGCACTCAGGTCCACCCGCACCCCCACGCCTCCGAGATCGCGCCGCGTGCGGCCGCTGACCTCTACTCGCTCCTGTGCGACGCCATGGTCGCCGCTGACACCAAGGCGATCGACGCCCTGCTCACCGACTACTGCGTCCTGACCCACATGACCGGCTACCCCCAGCCCAAGGTCGAGTGGCTCGGCGACATCGCCAACGGCGCCATGCGCTACCACTCCCACGAGGTCGTCTCCGTCCAGCCCGACACCATCGCCGGCTTCCCGGTGGTGCGCGGCCGCACCCGCACCACGGCCACCCTGTGGGGCGGGCGCGGCACCTGGAACCTCCAGATCGTCGGATACGTCGTGCCCGACGCCGACCCCGACACCGAGCGCAACCCCACCGGCTTCCGCTTCAGCCGCCTGGACGCCTCCACCTGGTGAGGCCCCGCCGCCCGGCCGGTTGCCTTCCTCGCCGGTGAGCCGGCCGGGGCGGTTCGTGAGCGGTTCGGGTCGGGGCCCGGCGTGCCCCGGTGGTGCTGGCAGGACTGACGGACCGGCAACCGCCGTCGCCGTCCCCGGACTGCCCGGGTGAGCTTCGCCCCCACCTACCGGCGCCGCCCGGTTCCCCTCGTCGCGGGTGCGTTCCACGGATCCTCCGGCCAGGCGTGCTTGGGGTAGCGGCCCCGCATCTCGGCACGCACCTGCGGGTAGCCCTGCTCCCAGAAGGAGGACAGGTCGTCGGTGACCGCCACCGGACGGCGCGCCGGAGAGAGCAGGTGCAGCAGTACCGGCACCCGGCCCTCCACGATCCGCGGCGTGGCCGCCCAGCCGAAGCACTCCTGGACCCGCACCGCCAGCACCGGCCGACCCGCCCGCCCGGCCTCGGCCGATCCCGCTGAGCCCACCGAGCCAGATGCCCCGGCCGCCCCGCCGAGCGCCCCCGTATAGTCCACCCGCACCTGTGAGCCGGAGGGACCTCGATCCGTTCGGGCACCAGCTCGTCCAGGCGCGCCGCCTGCAGCCATGGCAGCAGCGCCCGCAGCGCCTGGGCCACGTCCAGCCGCTCCAGGCTGAAACGCCGACTCCCCGAGCCCGACGCCGAGCCACCCCGCCCGCTTGCTCCATTTACCCCTCCGGCCTGCCCGGCCAGGCTCGCCACCGCCGGTGCCAGCCACTCCTCGGCCCGCTCGGCCAGGGCCGCATCGCTCATATCCGGCCAGGGCTCACCCAGATGCTCGTGCAGCAGGGCCAGGCGGGCGCGCAGGCCGAGCGCCTCCTCATCCCACGGCAGCACGCCCAGGCCGGCATCAGCCCCCTCAGCGCGCACCCGCGCGACGACGGCCTCCGCCACCGCTGTCGGACCCGGCGGCGGCCCCGGGGTGGTGGTGAGCGTGATGGCCCCCAGGCGGCGCAGGCGCTCCGTGCGCAGCCGCCCGCCCTCCCAGACGGTGCGCTCCTCCTCGGCCAGCCAGGCCCCGGCCAGCTCCAGGGCCGCCTGCTCGTCGAGGGCGCGGCGGCCCGGATGAGTGCGTCGCCGCGCCCACTGGTCAGGTCCACGCCGGCCACCGCCAGCCACTCGGACTCCGCCAGCGCCGAGCCCGCCGGCAGGCTGCAGACCGGTCCCGGCGACGCTCGCATAGTGCGCCTCCTTGCCCGCCTGCGGAGCCGGCCCCCGACGTCGCGCGATCCACTGCGGCTGCGCCGTCCCGGCCACCAGCGCCACCGCCGACTCCAGGTCATGCGCCCTGGTGCCCTCGCCGACGGCGTCGGGGCTGCCAGTTTCTTCCCGGCCGCGCCCGGTGCCCGGCGCCTGAGGACCACCGCTCGCGAAGTCCGGGGCCTCAGGGTCCCCCGGCTGCTCTAAGGCTGCGCGCCGGCAGGCCTGCTCCAGTCGGCGTGCCTCCGCCTTCCACGCCCCCGACCCGGCTCCGCCGCCGCGCACCTGTCGGGCCAGGGCTGTCAGGTCCCCGCCGGGTGCGCGCAGGTCGGCGGTCAGCAGCGCCGTCGCCCGCGCCGCCTGCCGCGCCCCCAGCACCGGTGCCGTCGCCAGCAGGGGCCCGCGCCTCCCGCACGCCCGCAGGCAGCCCGGCCACCGCCCGCCCCAGGGACGTCACGCCATCGGCGCCGGCCAGGCCCAGACGCTCCAAGGCCTCCCGTGCTGCCGCCAGCGCCGCAGCCGGCGGCTCATCGACCCAGGCCAGCCCCGCGCCGTCGGGAACTCCCCACACGGCCAGCTCCAGGGCCGCACCGGTGAGGTCGGCCGAGAGGATCTCCGGGGTCGGAGCCAGCGGCGAGCGCGCCCAGTCCGTGGGCGAGCAGCAGCGGTAGACGACGCCGGGCCCCTCGCGCCCCGCCCGCCCGGCCCGCTGCACCCCGGCCGCCCGCGAGACCCCCACCGTCACCAGTCCACTCATGGAGCGGGCCACGTCCAGGCGCGGCTCGCGTGCCAGCGTGGAGTCCACCACCACCCGCACCCCGGGCACCGTCAGCGAGGACTCGGCGACATTCGTGGCCACCACGACGCGCCGCCGCCCCTCCGGGCTCGGGGCCAGGGCCGCATCCTGAGCGCTCGTGGGCAGGGCGACCGTGCAGCGGCAGGACGTCCACGCCTTCGGGGAGCCGCACCGCGCAGACGGGAGACGACGTCGTCGACCTCGCGGGCCCCGGGCAGGAAGACCAGCACGTCACTGGAGCGCTCGTCCAGGGCCTGCTCCACGGTGGCGGCGACGTGGGCGAGGAACTCCCGCGGCACCCCGCGCGGCCCCAGGCGGCCGGTGCGCCCCGGCGGCGCCCACACCTCCTCTAGGGGGTGGAGGCGCCCAGGTACCTCCACCAGCGGCGCGGCTTCGCCCGACGAGCCTGCCGACGAGCCGCCCGAGGAACCGCCCAGGATGCGGCGCAGGCGGTCGGCGTCGAGCGTGGCGGACATGGCCACGAGGGTGAGGTCCTCGCGCAGGGCGGCGCGCGCGTCCGCCAGGAGAGCCAGGAGCAGATCGCTGTCCAAGGAGCGCTCGTGGACCTCGTCGAGGATGACGGCGTCGACGCCGCTCAGCTCCGGGTCCCGCTGGAGACGGCGCAGGAGGAGCCCGGCGGTGACGACCTCGATCCGCGTGTCCGGGCCGGCACGCCGCTCCCCGCGCACCGCGTATCCGACGGTGCCGCCGACCTCCTCTCCCAGGAGGTCGGCCAGGCGGCAGGGCGGCCGCACGGGCGGCGATGCGCCGCGGCTGGGTGACGATGACGCGGCCCGGCCGGCGTTCCTGGGCGTACCCCGGAGCGCTGGCAGCGACGTCGGTGAGGACGTCGGCCAGAAGCGGTGGGACGAGCGTCGTCTTACCGGTGCCGGGCGGGGCGGTGAGGACCAGGCATGCGCCGGCGCCTGCGTCGTCGGAGGCGGAGGGGCTGGGGAGAGGCGCTCGCGCAGCTCGGGCAGCACCTCGACCACTGGCAGGTCCGGGGGCGAGGCGAGCAGCGCCCTGATGGGGTCGGTCTGCGGAGGCTGCGTGCGGCCCTGCGGCCTGGTACGAGTCATGACCCGATTGTGCCCGGTGGGGGAGTGGACGGTGCCGACGTCGGATCGGGGAGGGGCTGCGCAGCAGGTGGCCCCCGGTCGGCGGAGGACCGGAGGCGCAGTGGGGGATAGGGACGAGGGGAGACGCGCAGGTGGCGGCGGCTACCGCACGCTCATGAGGATGTCTCGCGCCTGCAGGGCGTCGGCGAGCTTCTCGGCGTACTCGGCGTGCGTCTTGACGGCCTTGCGCATGCCGAGGGCGCCGCCGATGATGGCCGACCCCGTCGAGGACAGGTAGCGCACCAGGGTCTCGCCGTGCGGGCCGGTCCCGAACTGAAGGTTCTGCGAAAGATAGAAATTGCTGCCCATGAGTGCGCCGAAGGCGATGGACATGCCCTTCTTGCCGCGGGTGATCTGGAGGGTGTCGGCGGAGAAGGGCGCGACGGTCCAGCCCTCCTGAGTGAAGAGCTCGGTAACGATTGATCGAACTTGATCGATTGGTGCATTAATGGTGTACAAACGCTCAGCCATGGCGGGATATTAAGCGATACTCCATTGTTCTTGCACATCACGTTCAATAACGTTTGCATGAAGGTGGCTCGCTGCTGGCCGGCGCGCCCGGCGCGCTGGCTTGGCCTGCAGGCAGATCGACAGAATCTTCAGAATCGACCCGGAGCCGCGTCGATTCTGAAGTTTTGGTTGGTGTGTGGGGTGGGGTGTCGGGGACCTGGACTCTTCGAGTGAAGCACGCTTGACATGGTCGACCCTGTCAAGCACACTAGACATGTCAAGCAAACATGACACCCTCTCTCGGGGTGATTGGCTAATCAAGGGATGATCGCCATGCTCTCCGCCGTCTCCGCTCCTTCTGTCCTGGCCGCCACGTCGTCGACCTCCCCCGCTGTCACCTTCGTTGCCGGGGTGGTCGGTGGCATCGTCGCCGGGATCGTCCTCTACCTGCTCGTCTACCGCTACTCGTCTCGCCATCTGCCCGAGGTCCGTGCCGAGGAGGCGTCCGAGCTCCTCAAGAAGCTCGGACGGCAGCAGACCAGTGTCGTCTGCGCCCTCCCCACCGGCATCATGGTGGGCTTCGTGTTCCCGGCGGATAGCCATCTCTCGGCCGGACCACTTCTGCTGGTCGTTCACCTTATGGGCGCCGCCATGATCGGTGTCTCCATCGTCGGTGTCGCGTGGCTGTCCCCGCGACTGCGTGCCGTCCGGAACGCGGCTGCGGCGTGAGCCGGTTGTCTCGCCGCGCCCCGGGCGGTGAAGACCGTGGATAACGACGTGCGCAGCCTGCGCGAGGCTCGCGGTCTCACCCAGGCCCAGCTCGGAGTCGCCCTGGGTGTCTCCAGACAGAGCATCAACTCCATCGAGAAGGGCAAGTACGACCCCTCCCTTCCCTTGGCCATCGCCATCGCCCGCTACTTCGAGACCACTGTTGAGGAGATCTTCCATGTCTGAGTCAGAGCCCACGCCGCCCACGCCCACCCCTTCCTCCGCTGCGGCCGCCGGTTCGTCCTCCTCCGACTTGACGCCGAGTGCTCGGGCGGGCCTGAAGGACGCCAAGCCGCGGCCGCCCGTCGTCGGGCGCATGGTCTACGTTGTCGTCGTCGTGACCCTTCTGTGGGTGGCGGCGTTGACGATCCCGATGTCCAACGGCTTTCTCTATGGTGGTGCCAGTGGAGCGTCAGCCATGATGCTCGTCTACGTCGCCCTGATCGTCGCCAAGAGGCGCGGATACGAGACCTTCGTTGTCCGTGAGCTTGAGAAGCGGGGGGACGAGCGGGACAGGGCCGCCTCGCAGCGGGCCTGGGCACTCACTGGCGTCGTCGGGCTCGTCGGCAATGTTGTCGTTGGCACCGTGGGTGCCTTCGGAGGGTCGATGAAGCTGGGTATTGTTGTCGTCCTGTGGCTGCAGCTGGTCAGTTTCATCGGAGGAAGCATCTACTTCAACCGCACGATGTAGATCGTGGAGGTGCGCCCGAGCCTGCCGCCCGCTCGGTGCGCCGCCTGGCCCGCACACAGATCGACAAAATCTTCAGAATCGACCCGGAGCCGCGTCGATTCTGAAGTTTTGATTGATGAGCGTGGGATGGGTGCGGGCGGCGCCCACCGGCGTCTTCGCGTAGACTTCGCTCCACCCTGACCGGCGCCCCGCGCCGGCCATCGTTCCCTGTCCCACCGCCCGCCCCGGGCGCACCCGAGGAGAATCCATGGTCCAGCAGTCCGCCCCGCCAGGAATCTGGGACGAGGACCCCGACGGCGCCTCCATCCTCCTGGCCACGGGCCGCGCCCGCCACGACCTCCTCGTCATCGCCGAGCCCGCCTTCCTGCGCGACCTCGACCAGGCCTGGGGTCGCCCCTCGGCCCGAGTGCGCCTGTCCTTCCTGCCCGGTGTTGAGGGCCCCCAGCGCCCCCGGCCACGAGGACGCGCTCGTGTCCTACGAGCGCGGTGGACTCGGCGTCCTCGTCGCCCGTGGTCGCACCAGCATGTACGAGGGTGGGGCCGCCCGTGGTGCGACGGCGCTGGCCCGGATCGCCAGCGGGGCCCGCCTGCGCGCCGCCCTGCTCGTCACTCGCGCCACCCCGCTGCGCGGCTCCGGTGATGTGGCCGGCGGCTCGGCGCCGGGACAGGTGCGCGTCGTCGCCGACCACCTCAATGTCTCGGGTGGTTCCCTCTTCCCGGCCCCCGGCATGGTCTCGGCGGGCTGGGACGCGACGCTCACCGAGCGCCTGGGGAGCCTGCGCGGCGTGAGCGGCAGCTCCGTCGTCGCCCTCGTGCCCGGGCCACTGCGCCCGAGCCCGGCCGAGTCACGCGCCCTGGTCTCCCTTGGGCGCCGACGCCGCCGTGACCGACTCCGTGGCCGAAGCCATGGTCCTGGCCTCGAGGGGAGTGGCGGTCTCCGCCCTGACCTACCTCGACGCCCCGGCCGCCGGCGGGAACCTCGGGCGGGCGCAGCTCTCCCTGAGGCAGGCCTCCGGAGTCACCCTGGCCGCCGTCGAGGAGATCCTCAGAAGCCTGCGGGCCGGTTCCTGAACGTGATTCTGGGAACGGCGTGGAAAAGGATGCTGCCCAGGCCGCCGGCCCCCGTTAAGGTCATCTCGTGAAACCCTTCCTCTTCCTGGCCACCCGCAGCGACGATGAGCCCGCCGACGCCGAGTACGAGGCGTTCCTCAAGCGCACCGGCCTGGACGAGTCCACGCTCCGCCGCCTGCGCCTGGAGGCCGAGTCCCCTGCCGCAGATCGACCTGGACGACTGGTCCGGCATCCTCGTGGGCGGCTCCCCCTTCAACGCCTCCACCCCGGCGGAGAAGAAGTCCGCCACCCAGAAGCGGGTCGAGGCCGAGCTATCCGGCCTGCTCGACCGCGTCGTCGAGGCCGATTTCCCCTTCTTCGGCGCCTGCTACGGCGTGGGCACGCTCGCCTGCCACCAGGGCGCCGTCGTCGACACCACCTACGGCGAGGCCGTCACCGCTCCCGACGTCACTCTTACCGAGGCCGGCCTGGCCGACCCCGTCTGCGCGGGCGTCCCGAAGGTCTTCCAGGCCTTCGTCGCCCACAAGGAGGCGGTCACGACGCTGCCGCCCCACGCCGTCGTCCTGGGAACCGGCGAGGCCTGCCCGGTCCAGATGTTCCGGATCGGGGCCAACCTGTACGCCACCCAGTTCCACCCCGAGCTCGACGGCGACTACCTCGCCCACCGGCTCGGCTTCTACGCCGGTCACGGCTACTTCGCCGACGACGAGCTCGCCGACCTCCAGGCCCGCGTGCGCCTCGACGACGTCTCCGACTCCTGGAAGCTGCTGGCCAACTTCGTGTCCGTCCACGCCCGCGACTGACCGGCGTGGAGGCTCTCGAGGCCGGAATCTGCTGACCTGCGGAGGAGTCGGCGCTGCTTGCGCACTGCGATCTCATCGCGAGCGGGCATTGTAACAGGCTCTGACTGGCGTTCTCAGTGAGCGACGGCCATTCCAAGCATCCTGTGGTGCGTGCATGTGCGAGGAGCCCGGAGAGTTGTGGCAATGCGAGAAGCTGATGCCTCGAGAGGGTTGCACTGAGGATAATTTACTGGTGAGTGAATTACCTGCTTGAATACGATTGTTGTGTCATCAGGAGCGACGAGAACAGAGAGGTGAGCGTCATGGTGACAGTAAATCGAAGTGACTTCGTGAAAGGGGTGTCGGCGGCGGCTGTGGGTGTCGCTCTAGGGGTGGCAGGCGTTGGGTCTGCTGCTGTTGGTGCCGAGCTGCCTAAGGTGGCCAAAGGTGCGTCAAGCCCCTCGTCTCCTGAATTCATTCGGCGAGTAATCTCGCTTGGCGATAATCTGAGGTTCAAGGATGACACGGGGGGCTCTGTCTGTCCAGCTGACAGATCATGATCTTCGCGCTCGATTTGGGTTCGGCGACGATGATGTGAAGCACCTTCGGGCGGTTGTGGCCGAGAGTGCTCGTGGCGACAAAAGTGTCTTCAATCAGGATTACGAGGCGAGGTCTGGCGCCCGTTTCTACATCTCCTACGATGATCTGACGGCGGGCGTGTTCGCTGTTCTGGCGACAGCGGCGGCCGCAGGTCCTGAACCGCTTGCGGCGGCCTGGGTTGGCGTATCATCGATGATTGGCGGCCCGGTAGGAACTATTGTTTCCGGCGGAGTCGCTCTGCTCGGAATTGGTTTCTTCGTTAATCTTGCAGGCAAGATTCTTGGAGCGATTGCTCAGGGTAAAGGCGTTGCGCTCTATCTCGATTGGGGTTTTCCGCCAATCGCTCCAGAGATTGAATGAGTGAGGGTGTTTAGCGGTGGCAGACAGTAGGGTAAAATCGGCGAAACCGTCGCTCAGTGCAAAAAGAACGCTTGGTCAGGCGGTAGCTGGTGGCGGTGCGCTGGCGGCTGCTGTGGGGCTGGTTGAGGGGGTAAGTGGATATCGATGGGTGTTCGCGATTATTCACGCTGCACTCATTGCTGGGGCGGTTTGGCTTCTCGTATGTGCTTGGAAGCAAATTGCTCGCACTGAGTCTCTTCGCTTCGGTGTGGCTGCCTACATCCCTGGGCGACTTGCTCGTCGTCGGAGGACTGTATGGTGTGGCGCTCAGTAGAAGCCGAGCTGCGGTGATCCTTATCGTCGCGATCTACTGTCTCTGGTTCGCTGCGCGGGTTGGGAAGCATGTCCGCCGGTACGGTTGGCGCCGATGAACCGGATTGTCATGCTTATCTTGGAGACAGCGAAGCTGAAGATATCCTCGCCGCCCTCAATGTTCTGACAGGGGGCGTGCTCGGCTCGTCCGCCAGAGTGTTGGCCCGTACCCGTTGTTGCGGGTACGGGCCAACGTCATGCGGCTATCCGTCCGGCGGCAGCTCCTACTTGCCGTCCGACATGGCGCTGGCCGAGGGGGCGGCCGACATCTTGTCGTCGCTCATCTTGCCGTCCGACATGCTGCCGGAGGTGGGGCTGTCGGACATCTTGTCATCCGACATCTTCCCGTCCCCGGTCTTGCCGTCGCTCATCTTTCCATCGGACATCTTGCCGTCACTCATGGTGCCGTTCGGGGTGGAGGTCTGCTCCATCTTGTCCTTGTCGGCATTCGTGGAGCCGCAGGCGGCGGTGCCGACGGCGAGAGCGGCAACGAGCAGGGGCGGCTGACACGATCTTGCGAGTACGCATGGGAGAACTCCTTGGTGACATGGGCTGGCGACGTGGCCAGGTGAGTGGTGGCGCACCGACGTAGTGCGCCGTCACCAGGAGTTCGGAACCGATGGGTCAGCGGATGGGGATACGTGGTGACTCTGCTCACTATGTGTCGTGATGGGCGGAGGTTTCCCCTACATGTAGGGCCGGTAGCTCACGTACTGGGGTTGTTGCCTGCTTGTGGCCACCGGTGTGAACTGATGCGTTGCGTGCTTCATGGCGGACGTGTGTCGGCGTAGCAGCACGATAATCCCAACGGCGATGGCTCCCAGCAGGATCGATGAAGCCCACGCTCGGAAAGCGGCATACGGGAACGACTGTCCCATGCTGCTCAGCCCGAGCATGGAGCCGATGGAGGTAACGGAAATGCCATAGGCGAGGAGGATGTACATGTTCGTGAGAGCCATGATGAATGGGGCAACGCCGACGATGCGTGAGAACGCCACTCGGTGATGGTTCTGAGAACCCAGGTAGAGGCTGATGGTCGCGATGAGGGCTATGACGATCATGAGAATGATGCCGCTGACGAGAGGTGCTCCTCGGTAGTTGGGTGCGGTTGAGACCGACAGCCAGAGGTTGATCGTTCGCTTACTTCCGTTGGTGCCGTTCAGCATGTATTGCACAGAAGTCGCCAACTGGTGAAGAGCTATGACGAGCATGAAGAGGTTGACTGCTGATCCAAGTGTGACGAACCACGGTCGCGCAGTGGGTGTGTGTTGATTCATGATGGTTGCGGCGATTGCGGCGCTGCCGGTCGTCAGGAGGCACAGAATCGGCATCGGAGTGACAATGATGCTGTCGTTGAATATGAAGATGTCGATGAGCAGTATCTGAAACGTCGCGGCGACCATGACTGAGGTGGGGCGATTCTCAAAGATAGTCTTCAGTGACGAAAAGTGAAGGAAGAACCACCAAACACCCGGGGTGCCGAGCGCATAGAACATCAAGTACAGGATGAAGTTCAGTGTGAAACCCGGAGGGGCGGTGAATCTGGGTTGCCTGTGGAGGTCGTAGAGGACCCATGCGACCTGAGTTCCGCAAGCGATCAGGGCTGTGACGAGGGCGATGACTCGGTCTCGCCTCCAGCGGGTGGGTGAGGGCAAGGCGGTCGCGCGGGTGACGCCGAGCGGTGGCGCGCCGACCGGTGCTGGCGGCGCGAGGCTGTGGGGTCATGGGGAGGGGCCAGGGGGTTGGAGCGGGGGCGAACCTGGGAAAGCTGGCAGTGGGCCCGGCCGAATAGGGGTCGATATCAGCGCCGTTGGTGATGATACTGCTGGCCGGCTGGCCGATGCTGGACAGGTGCGGCGCCACCGGCTGCGTCGGAGGAGCGGTCTGGGCCTGGAAAAGATAGGGGTAGTCGACCTGCTGCCCGCTCTGGGGGCCGTGGCCCGGCGTGAGGGCCGCATGCGGTGGCGACGCGGGGGCGTGCGGCCCGTGTGGCATCACGCCGTATGGCGTCGCCGGGCCGTATCCGTCAGTGCCCGACGGCGTCGGTGTGGAGCTGCTCTGAGGTTGAGGTGGCTGCCGCATATCGGCATTGTGCTTGACCTGTCGGTCGGTGTCGATGACCGAGGTGATGTCGTGTGCCGACCCTGCGGTGGTGGGGCGGGATCAGTACCCGCTCCCCCACTGCGACTGGGAGCGGTGCTGCCTGCTGAAGCGGTTCTGCATGCCGTGGGGGCCGGCTGTGCCCGCGACGCCATACTGCTGCCGGCTGTGGCCGCCGGGAGGAGCGGCTGCGGATCGCCGTCCGGCCATCAGCGTCGAACCGATGAGGAAGGCTCCCTGGCCGATGATGATCGCCATCACGACTCCTGTGCTGGATGGCTGAAAAGCGTACTCGCCAACGGTGGGCAACCCGTAGGCGAGGACGACGACGATGTTATAGAGTGTGAATAGTGAGACGGCGCTCGTGGACACGATTCGGAACGATGTGCTGAAAGGGCGCCGCATTCCCAAGTGCAGGCCTGCGGCGGCCAGGAGGTGACGACGGTGAAAATGAGCAGTCCTGTTGCGACGGAAAGGCCTGCGCCCCCTGATTCTGACCATATGAACCAGGCGCTGGTCGTGTAGTTGCTGAGGCCCTTTCCTGCCGATATGCTCACGTAGGCCGATATGGTGAGATATGAGATGTGTACGGCGCTGTTGATGAGCATGAACTGGCAGGCGCCTATGGCTAGGGTGGTGGGCCATGGCTGCGGAGTCCTTAAGTGCTGATTGAGGCGTGTGGTGAGGGTGGCGCCCACTGCGGTGACGATGAGTAGGAGGACAATGGTAACGTTCTGCACGCTCGCGTACGGGTCCTTGCTGGTGCCGGCAATTGGCATGGTGAGCACGCCGTAGCCGAACCACAGTGCGAGCCCTAGCATTTCAGTGACTGGCTGGTTGCGGAATAGATGGCGCAATCCGAAATAATGCCACCAGATCGCTGGTGTTGCGACCACGAATAGGGGTGTGGCAATTAAAAAGTCTATCAGTATGTTGCCCGATGCTAGATTGAGGAGAAAAGTAATATAGATGACGCCCTCAAGGGCGCAGCCAACGATCATCATGACCAGTGTCGCCGCCTTCAAACCGCGCCATGGCACATGGTGTGGTGCATCCAAGGGCCGGGATGATGTCGTTCCCGGGCGCGGGCTGCCCACCTGCGGTGGTCTGGCAGGAGAGGAGTAGCCCGGTGCGGTGACTGCTCCGCTCAGGTATGCCGACCCGGTGCTCGAGCCCGCGCCTTGCTGAAACTGCTGGAACTGCTGCTGTTGCGGTTGGTACGGCTGATATGGCTGATACTGCGGAGCGGAGGCCTGCACGGGCGCAGGCGGATAGGGCTGGCCCGAGAAGGAGGGCGCCCCGGGTGGGCGCAGCACTGACTGGGTCGGAATTGCGCTCTGCGCGGGAGGCATGTACGCGCCGTGACCGGCCGGCGTCGGCGCCTGCCCGTAGGTCGCCCCGTTCTGCGGGGCGCCCGCCGGGACGGAGCCATAGGCGGCCTGCGGCGGGTACTGCGGGTTGGGTGGGCCGCTGTATCCCTGTGGCGGCGGATAGGCGGGCGGGTAAGTCATGACAACGTCCTGATGATCGTGGCTCTCAGCTCCAGAACCGTGCCTGGACCGCCGAGTCGTTCGGGGCGTGCGGCCCCAAGGAGCGGCAGCTCAGCTGCGGGAGAAGTGCGAGACGAAGTTACGGATGATCTGTCCGGCGTCGTGCTCCTCGGAGGACCGGGCCTGGGTGAGGATGTCCTCGCTCATGTCCGGGTCACCATAACCGGCCTCGTCGTAGATACTGACACGCCGCTCGAACTGGACGGCGTCGAGCTCGGGGTTGAACTGGCAGGCGTAGACGTTCCTGCCCACGCGCAGCATCTGGACCGGGCAGTCCGGCGAGCTCGCCAGCAGGGTCGCGTGCGCGGGCACCTCCCCGACTCCCTCGTAGTGGCCGGCGAAGACCGTGACCGCCTGGGGGAGCCCCTTCAGGACCGGGTCCTCGCGACCCTCGGCCGTCAGGAACAGGTCGACGGCGCCCAGCTCCTCACCGAACTCCTCCTGCGTCCCGGTGCCCAGGTAGGCGGCCAGCACCTGGAGCGCGACGCCCGTGGCCAGAAGGGGAATGCCCTCCTTGAGGATCACCCCGAGCAGCTCGCGGATCTGCTCCTCGACGTTGAGCTGGCTGCGGGTCTTCTCGGCCGCCGGCGTGTCCGCGTTGTAGGGGCTGGCCCCGATGAGGACCCCGGAGACATCGGCCGCGGTGAAGGAGCCGAGGAAATCGACCTCCTCCAGGGCGATGTGCTGCAGGTCATCGCGCGATAGACCGCTCTGAGCCAGGAAGGACTCGTACTCGTCCTGCGCCGCCTCGTGCTCGGGGCGCGTGGTCACCATGATGAAAGGCTTCACGGGACCACTGTGGGGACCGGTTGACCGGGCGTGGCCGTGTGACCTCTAGACCACGAACAGGATGAGGATGAGGAGGCAGAGCCACAGGATGACGGAGATGGTGCCCAGAATGAGGCCCAGCCAGGCCAGTCCCTCACCGGAGTTGTAGCTGTGGTGCAGGCGCCGCAGCGCACCGATGCCCAGGATGATCGCGGCGACACCGACGAGGGGGATGAAGCTGAGCAGTCCGCACACCAGGGCGGCCGTCGCCCCGGAGTCGCTGCGGGGGCGGGGTGCGGTGTAGCCGGGGCCGGAGAAGATTTCTGCCGGATTGAGATTCTCGGTTCCGGGGAAGACGAATCCCGGGGAAGTCCGTCGACGTACTGCTCCGAGCTCGGCGAGAAGCGTGGCGCGCTCTGTCCTGGCGTGGAGGTCCCGACGGTGCTCATGAGCACATCATGCACCGTCGGCGCCCGCAGACGGCATCCTTCCCGCGGACGAATCGGGTGGGAGCCGCCAAGTGGCCGGCAGGTGCCCGCGAGAAGCCCGGTCCGCGTGCCCGCCGAGCAGGGGCTATGCTGAAGTTCCGGCAGGCTCTGCCGGGTCCTGCCAAGCGTCCCGCGGGTCTCCTGCGAGAGGATTTCCCACGGGACACAGCCATTCCCTCGTTGCTTAGGCAGGGAGCTCACTCGTGTCCTCTTCTCCCTCTCGTGGCTGGCGCCTGCACGGCGATGGCCGGTCCATCGCTCCGGGCGAGGTCGTCGCCCCCGGTGAGCGCCTCACCTGGCCGCGAACCATCGGCATCGGTGTCCAGCACGTCGTCGCCATGTTCGGCGCCACCTTCCTGGTGCCGCTGCTGACCGGCTTCGACCCGGCGACGACGCTGTTCTTCACCGGTGTGGGCACCCTGCTGTTCCTGGGCATCACCTCCGGGCGCCTGCCCAGCTACCTGGGCTCCTCCTTCGCGCTCCTCGCCCCCATTGGGGCGGTGACCGGCTCACGCGCGACAGCGGTGCCCCCTCGACCCCCACAAGGCCGCCCTGGCGCAGGGCGGGATCATCTCGGTGGGACTGTGCCTACTGGTGGTGGGCATCATCGTCCACCTGGTCGGCTCGGCCTGGATCGACCGTCTCATGCCCCCGATCGTCACCGGAGCGATCGTCTCCCTCATCGGCTTCAACCTGGCCCCCGCGGCCTGGGGCAATGTCACGAAGGGGCCGGTGACCGCGGTCGTCACGATCGTCTCGATCCTGGTCATCACGGTGCTGTTCAAGGGCATCATCGGGCGCCTGGCGATCCTCATCGGCGTGCTCATCGGCTACGCCACCGCAGTGCTGCGCGGGGAGGTCAACTTCGACGCCGTCGCCAAGGCCCCCGTTCTGGGGCTGCCCGACTTCCAGGCCCCGGCCTTCGACGTGCGCTACCTGGGGCTGTTTATCCCCGTGGTGCTCGTCCTCATCGCTGAGAACATCGGCCACGTCAAGTCCGTCTCGGCCATGACCGGGGAGGACCTCGACGACGTCACCGGCCGGGCCCTGTTCGCCGACGGCCTGTCCACCGTGCTCGCCGGCAGCGGCGGCGGCTCGGGCACCACCACTTACGCGGAGAACATCGGCGTCATGGCCGCCACCCGCGTCTACTCCACCGCCGCCTACGTAGTGGCGGCGCTCAGCGCCCTGGGACTGTCCCTCCTGCCGAAGTTCGGCCAGATCATCGCCTCGATCCCCGCCGGCGTCCTGGGCGGGGCGGCCACGGTCCTCTACGGCATGATCGGCATGCTGGGGGTGCGCATCTGGGTGCAGAACCGTGTGGACTTCTCCGACCCGGTCAACCTCAACACGGCGGCCGTGTCCATGGTGGTGGCCATCGCCGACTACACCCTGGTCTGGGGCGACATGACCTTTAAGGGCATCGCCCTGGGCTCGGCCGCGGCCATCGGCGTCTACCACGCCATGCGCTGGATCTCGAAGCTGCGCGGCACCAACCTGGAGCAGGCCTCCCCGGCCTCGGCCCCCGCCGGGACCGAGCTGGAGGGCCCGGCCTACTCCAGCCGCGCCGCCCACTCGCCCTCGGCCGCCTCGGAGGCGCAGGCTCCGACGTCGTCGAGCACCGATGGCGTTGAGGGGGCCGGTAAGGGCCGCGGCTGAGCCGCCCTGCCGGTAGGTGCCGCCGAAAAGCGGCAAGAGATGTGGCAGTCGATGTGCTCGGTTCAGCACATCGACTGCCACTGCCGTCTTGGGGCGTTGCCTGATGCTCCTGAGGGTTTCTTGCCATGACAGCGCAAGACGCCGGTGGGGAGAGCTGAGTGCGCGATACGTACTGCTCGCTTCCTCGGTGGGGGCTGGTTCGGTGGCTCGCTGTCGCTCGGGTGGTGTGGGGCGTGTACTGCACGAGGGTGGGGTGCTACTGGAGGAGGGTTGGGTGTACTGCGGGTAGGTGGGGCCTTCGTGCAGTACGCACAACCCTTGGCCAGTGGATCCCGACCCTCGTGGATTAGGGCCGGCCCGAGGTGAGGCTCAGGTTGGAGCCGGCGTCAAATCACGGCCTCCGGGCCCCGCGCGAGCGCCGGCCCCATCCCGGCACCTCACCCGAGCCGGCTTCTCAGGCGCTATGACGCTCTGAATCGGGAACTGCGTTTCCCGCCCAGAACGTCCTTCTCCTCCAGATGACTGAGGTCAGCTCCCAGTCGTCTGGGGGACAGCGCAGTCCTCGTCGGAGAAGTACGTCCTCGATCGAGGCGGGAAGCCATCGAGGCTGGGAGTCGTCGTCGCGATGCTCCCGCCCGGACCGGGCGGCCCCGGGGTCAGCTGGGCTTCTTCGTGGCGGCCTTGTCCGCCGGGACGCAGTCGCTGGGGGCGGTGATCGGCTTGTCGGCGCCGAGGAGCTTGATCTCGTCCGACTTCAGCGCGTTCTGCAGGTACTCCTTGCCCAGGACCACCGAGACCGTGGTGTCGTCGTCGGACAGGCTCTTGTCGAGCTGCACCGTGGACTTGGGGAAGATCTGGGCCAGGGAGTAGGCGTTGGTCAGGCCGCCCTTGGAGGCCATGATCTGGACCTCGCCGTTGTAGATGCCTCCCGGCCAGTCATTCGCCGAGGTGACGGTCAGACCGGCCTCCTCCAGCTCCTGCTGCACCGTGGCTGCCAGCCCCACTGTCTCCGAGCCGTTGTAGATGTTGATCTTCTCGATCGTGGTGACGTCGACGGTCTTGGCGCCGCTGGGCGGGCAGGTCTGGGGCACGTAGGTCGCCGTGCTCTTGGGCTGCGAGAAGCCCGGGTTGTAGGCGGGCAGGATGCCCAGCGATACCAGGAGGCTCACGGCGACCGCGACCACCATGACGGCCAGGATGGCGCCGATGACGGTGGTCTGACGGTGCTGCATGTGCCGCCGGTACTCGGCGCGCGGATCTGCGGGACTACTCACGCGATCCAGGGTAATGGACGACGGCGCTCATCGGGTGGTGGTGGGCTCGATGTGACATGGGACCGAGCCGTGGACCAGGGTGCTGGGCGGGTTGCCGGGTGCTGCCGGTGAGGATCAGGCGCTCGGCGGTGCCGGGGCGAGCCGCGGCACCCCTTCCTCGGTGACCTCCAGGATGCGGGCGTGGATCGCGGTGCGCCCCTGCAGGGCGGCGCGCAGTGCCCGGTGCAGCCCGGTCTCCAGGTAGAGGTCCCCCTTGAAGGAGACGACATGGGCGAACAGGTCGCCGTAGAAGGTGGAGTCGTCATCCAGGAGGCTGCGCAGATCGAGGGTTGCGCGGGTGGTGGTGAGATCGGCCAGGCGGATCTGTCGAGGTGCGATGACGGCCCAATCGCGCTGAGTGGTGACCCCATGGTCGGGGTAGGGGGGCCTCTCGCGTACTGCCTTGAAGATCACGGCAACATCCTAGTGAATGAAGCGGCCGTAGGTGCGTGGGGGAGCCGTGGGTCGTCCAACATCGACGACGTCGACTGCATCGACAAGATCGACGGGATCGACTTGTCCCGGGGCGCCGGTCCGCTGGGTTCAACCTGTCCGGGCCCCTCCGAGGTGGGGAGTCGTTTCCGTTATCTGTCTCACTAGTTGGAATGTGGCCGACAGGACGGCGATTTCGTCATCTCTTTGTGATTGGCGTTATCGCTGCGATATCTGGTGGTTTACTGGGAAGGTGGGATGTCTGATGCCGGAAATCGGCGGCATGCCTGACCTTCGGACTGTTCCCCTCTGCTTCGCGGCTCTAGTACCGTGTTCGCTGCACCGACCTCGACCGAAAGGATGCCGCAGCCATGACCATCGCGGTCCGCCGAAGCGGCTTCACCATCCCCCTATCCCTTGTTGTTCTCACCTCGACCGCCATGCTTCTGGCCGGTTGTCAGTCCGGTGGTGCCTCCAACGCCAATCAGCAGGGCACCACGGGTTCATCGTCATCTGCGAAGGCGCAGTCGACGGCCAGTGCCAAGGCGACCTCCGGCCAGAAGTCGGGGCACGCCCTCCTCGCATTCCCAGTCCCACCGGTAAGGGCCCCGCCGACTCCTCCGCGTCGCAGCCCTCCGGCTCCCAGTCCCGTCCCGCGAGCCCGCGGGCCAACGAGCCCCGTCCGGCCGCCAGCGGGACCGACGCCACCAGGGCGTTGGCCTCCGGCAAGACGGACGCTCCGGGGCAGCAGAACAGCGGCGCCTCCAAAGCCCCTCAGGCTCAGGGGAAGACCGACGACGCCGGTAAGTCCCTATGCCGGATCCACTCAGGCACCGAGCTCCCCGGCCCCTGAGACTCAGAAGCGCGCGGAGCAGCCGGCGCCGGCCGAGAAGCCGGCTGACAAGCCCGCCGAGAAGCCGGCTGAGGCGCCTGCCGACAAACCTGCTGACGCGCAGCCGGCACCGGCCGACAAGCCGGCCGAGGCACCCTGCCGACAAGCCCGCCGAGAACCCGGCCGAGCCGGCCGCCCCCGCCGACGAGCAGCCCAGCCAGGCGACGTCCTTCGTGCCGGGCAACCTCGTCTCGGAGAAGACCGCCATGATCGTGTCGCCGTCGGGCAACATCGGCTGCGACCTGTCCGCCCACTACGCGGGCTGCGGTGTGCTGTCCTACCGCTCCAACGGCACCTACGGCAAGGATGAGGCGGGCTCGCCGAAGTGGTGGTTCGACCTCAGCTCCGGGGAACTCCGCAGCTCGCCGGCCGCAGTGAGGGCGCCTTCTCTCTCGACGAGGCCTTCCGCGGTGGCGGCTCCTCGCCCCAGGTGGTGGAGTACGGCCAGTCCGTCACCTTCGGCTCCTGGGTGTGCAGCTCCGAGGAGACTGGCATGACCTGCCGCAACACCGAGACCGGTCACGGCGTCTTCCTCAGCTCGGGGCGCTACGAGACCTTCTGAGCCGAACCCGAGACATCCTCGGTACGCCTGTGTTCGCCCTGGTGACCAGTCACCGGGGCGAACCCTGTTCACGCGGACTGCAGCGGGCCGGTGAGGTAGCGCTGGATCGTCGGTCCGACGACCTCCGCGAGGTGGTCGATGCTCGCGCTGGCGATGGGCTCCAGGCGCAGCACGTAGCGGATCATGGCCAGTCCCACCAGCTGGGAGCCGGCCAGGGTGGCCCGTTCTCGCGCCGAGGTGATGGACAGGCCCGACTGTTCAAGAGCCTCGGCCATGGGGGTCGCGATCTCCTCGGTGGCGTAGTTCTGGATCGCTTCCGGGCTGCGGGTGTCGGTGGCCATCCACTGCAGCAGGCTGCGGAAGGTCGCGCCGTCGGCGTCGTCGTCCCAGGCCGTCAGCGACAGGCGCACCAGGCGGGGGGCCGGCCGAGAGGAGATCCCCGCTGATGGCGGTGGCGATCTCCTGACTCGCCCGCATATGCAGGTTGACCGCCGCCCCGAACAGGTCCCCCTTGGAGCCGAAGTAGTAGGACACGAGTGCCGGGTCCACGCCGGCCGCCCGGGCCACCGCGCGGATGGTGGTGCCCTCATAGCCCTGGGTCAGGAAGGACTCGCGTGCGGCGGTCAGGATCGCTTCCTGGGTGGAGGACGGTCGGCTGCCGCCTTCGCCCGGGCGACGTCTGGGGCCTCGACGGCGCGAGCGGCCAGGGCGGCGCTCGGAGGGCTCGTCGTCGAGCGGAGCGCCGGGCTGCGGTGCACTGAGGGCGTCACTGGTCACTCCAGGAGATTACGAGCGCTGCAGCTGCGCGTGATGCCGGCCTCCTCTCCAACTCGAGAAGTTCCGGAAGAACGCGGCGCTTGATCGGGGTCGGCGTTCCCGGAAAAGTGTGACGGCTGGCCTCATTTTATGAAAGGCTATCGACGCGATATTCAGTATTGTTCAGGGTTTCGGGGTGGCCGCAGCCGCTCGGAAAGACGGCTCCAGGGGGCTACTTCTTGGAGTTCTTGGCCGAGCCCTTGACCTGTGACTTGTCCCCCTGGGTGACGACACAGGTGATTTTGCGGTCGCCCTGGGCCCAGGTGCCTTCGCCCGGCGTGAGGTACTCGACCTGGTAGCTGGTCTTGCCGGACTCGATCCCGACGTACTTGGTGAAGTCCTCGCCCAGGCAGAAGCCCTGACCCAGGGAGTCACGTGCCTGTTGCTTGGGGAAGTCCTTGATGTCATCGCTGAAGGTGGTCTGGGCGATGACCTCGTAGGTGTGAGCCTTGGAGCAGTCGACCACGACGACCTCGCCGATCGCCTGATCCCCGCCGGAGTCCTTGCTCACGGTGTTGTAGCACTGCCCGACCTCAAGGTCCTTGGTGGCGGTGGTGGTCTGTGAGGAGAACAGGCTGCAGGAGGTCAGCCCCATGGTGACGGCGGCGGCGATGGGGAGGGTGAGGAGCGTGGTCCGGGTGCGCATGGGTCGAACCGTAACAGTCGGAATGGCGGCATTGTGCCGGTTTTCTGCAGGCTCCTGGTTGCGGCCGGAAAGGCGGCTGAATAATCCGGGATAAGGACCGGGTGGCGACATGAGACGGAGAGACGGAGAGTCGCCACCCGGCCGGAGTGGGAGGCTGGACAGTGTTCACGAGGCGTGGGAAGGGGAGAAGTGGTCCCCTCCATTCGTGGTTCGCCCGTGTGCGGCCGTCCTGCTCGTTGGGGACAGACTAGGAGTTCTTGATGGAATTATTCAATGGTGTGTTATCCCGGTTTTGGGCGAAGCAGACCAACGAGTGGTCCCCCTGGTCCCAGGAGGACTGTGAGGGGGTCAGGGCCGCCGCCCGGTACTTCTTGGCCTTGGATGAGGAGCCGACGTACTTCTCCAGCACCGGGTTGCAGACGGCGGTGACCTCATCCGAGGTGCTCGCCTCGGCGTAGGTGGAGGCTGTGGACTGCCCCGTCCCGGTCACCTCGTACTGGTGGGGCGTGGAGCAGTCGACGAGCGTCGCGCCCGTGGCATCCGTTCCGCCCTGCTCGGCCCCGTTGACCATCTCGGAGATGCAGTTGCCGGTCTTGAGGTCCTGGATGCTCACGGTCTTGGCCCCGCCCTCCGCTTTAGCGCTGGAACTGGCGGAGGCGTCGGGCTGAGGAGTGGCCGAGGGGGTGGCGTCGGAGCCTTGAGAGGGCTCGTCCTTGGACGAGTCCGTGGGGTCGGCCGTGGCCGAGGAGGAGGGAGGAGTGGAGGGGTGCCCACCGCCTCCTCGTCGCAGGCGCTGAGGCTCACGGCGAGGAGGAGTGCCATCGGGAGGGCGATGAGGGATGGGATGTTTGTGCGCATGGGGTCATCGTGGCAGGAGTGGGAGGCGGCGTCGATGGGGAGGAGACCTGATCGGGAGCCTGCTGCGGACGGCGGAGGGGAGAATGGAAAAACCCCGGAATCACACGGATTCCGGGGTGGTGGCGGAGGATGGGGGATTCGAACCCCGAGGGCTTGCACCCAACACGCTTTCCAAGCGTGCGCCATAGGCCACTAGGCGAATCCTCCAGGCGCTCCACGCGGCGACAACCACGTGCAACGAGAAAGGAATATATCGGAACGCCCATCCCCGGGGCCAGCCCGGGGTGGTGGGATCTGTCACGCGAAGCCGGTTGTGCGGCGCCGACCCCGCCAGGACGCACCGGAGGCCTTCAGGGCGTACCTCTCAGGACCGTCCTCGGACCCTCCTGTCCCTGCTGTGCGTCCTCGAGCTCAGGGATGGGGCGAGCGCGGTGGAGCCGCACGCGGGCGGTTCGCAACCGGGGGCCGGATCGGGTAGTCTCTCGCTCGGCCCCTCGTGCGGCGTCATCCAGTGAATCCCCCAGGACCGGAAGGTAGCAAGGGTAAGCAGGCTCTGGCGGGTGCGCGAGGGGTCCTCACGTCTTCCAGCAGCGGCGGGGCGGTCTGCTCGGGCGGTAGGCCGGCGGGCTCGACGTCGCCCCGCGGTCCCACTGCTGTTGTAGGCCAGGGTCACGCCTCGGCGGCGTCGACCTCCTCCAGGCGGCCGGTGGCCAGGTCCAGGACGAAGCCGCGCACGGCGTCGGTGCGGGGGATGAAGGGCGAGGCCTTGATGCGGGCGATCGACTGGCGCACGCTGTCGGCCAGGTCGGTGAAGGCCCCCGGTGCCCAGGTTGGCCGCGCGCCGGTCTGAGCCTCCAGGGTGGTGCACAGTTCGTCGTCGGTGAAGGAGAGCATGCCGCAGCCGGTGTGGTGGATGAGGAGGATCTCCTCGGTGCCCAGCAGGTGCTGGCTGATCGACAGGGAGCGGATCGTGTCCTCGGTGACCAGGCCGCCGGCGTTGCGGATGACGTTCGCCTCGCCCGGGGCGAGCCCCAGGGCCGCGAAGACGTCCACGCGCGAGTCCATGCAGGCCACGACGGCGACCTTCTGCTTCCCCTTGGCCGCCAGGCCGCCCCGGGCGAGAACCTCGGCGGAGTAGGCGGCGTTGCGGGAGACAAGAGCCTCGGTGACGGTCATGGTTCCTCCGTTCCTCCAGGCGGCGACGCGCCGGCCCGTCCATCGTGCCAGACGGAACCCGACCCGCCCGGTCCCTCGCACGGTGTCGGCCCGGCCGATTAGGCTCGGGCCGTGACCACCGCTCTGTACCGCCGCTACCGCCCCGACACCTTCCAGGAGGTCATCGGGCAGGACCATGTCACCGCTCCGCTCATGGCGGCGCTGCGGGCCGACCGCGTCACCCACGCCTACCTCTTCTCCGGCCCGCGCGGCTGCGGCAAGACGACCTCGGCGCGCATCCTGGCCCGCTGCCTCAACTGCGCACAGGCCCCCACCGACACCCCCTGCGGCACCTGCCCCTCCTGCCGGGACCTGGCCACCGGCGGCCCCGGCAGCCTCGACGTCGTCGAGATCGACGCCGCCAGCCACAACGGCGTCGACGACGCCCGCGACCTGCGCGAGCGCGCCGCCTTCGCGCCGGCCCGCGACCGATACAAGATCTTCATCCTCGACGAGGCCCACATGGTCACCGCGCAGGGGCTTCAACGCGCTGCTCAAGCTCGTCGAGGAGCCGCCGGCGCACGTGAAGTTCATCTTCGCCACCACCGAGCCGGAGAAGGTCATCGGCACCATCCGCTCGCGCACCCACCACTACCCCTTCCGCCTCGTCCCGCCCGATGTCCTCGAGGGCTACCTCGGTCATCTGTGCCAGGCCGAGGGGCGTCGAGATCGGCCCCGGCGTCTTCCCCCTCGTGGTGCGCGCCGGCGGCGGCTCCGTGCGCGACACCCTCTCCGTCATGGACCAGCTCATCGGCGGGGCGCACGACGGCGGCGTCGACTACCAGCGGGCCGTCGCCCTGCTGGGCTACACCGACACCACCATGCTCGACCAGTGCGTTGACGCCATCGCGGCGGGCGACGGCGCCGGCGTCTTCCGAGTGGTGGACCGGGTCGTCTCCTCCGGGCACGACCCGCGCCGCTTCGTCGAGGACCTGCTGGCTCGGCTGCGCGACCTGCTCGTCATCGCCCTGGCCGGCTCCGAGGCCGGCGCGGCGCTCGGCTCCCTGCCGGTCGACGAGCTCGAGCGCATGGACCTGCAGGCCCGCACCATGGGGGCCGCCGTTCTCTCGCGGGCCGCCGACACCACCGCCCAGGCCCCTGACCGCCATGGTTGGCGCCACCTCCCCGCGCCTCCAGCTCGAGCTGCTCGTGGCCCGCCTGCTCATCCCCGCCGGCGGCGCCGCCAGAGGTGGTGGCGTTGCGGCCGGGGGTGCGGCCGGGCCTGCTGGGAGCGCCGGACCGATGGCCTCGCCGGCCCCCGGTGGTGCGGGCGTCGGCGCGGGCACGGGAGCGGCCGGAAGTAGCGCCGGTGCCGTGCCCGCCGGGTCGGGACGCGAGATGGCCGCCCAGATCGCCCGCCAGGCCTCCGCGGATGCCGCTGGTCGGCGCGGAGGGCAGCGGCCCGAGAATGCCGGAGGACCGGAGGGAGTCGGGAGCCCGGCGCCCACCGCTCCTCAGGAGCCCCGCTCCGATGCCGGTTGAGGGAGCGGCCCCTGCCGCGCCCTCGGCGCCCGCCGCGGGCCCGACGTCGACCGCACCGGCCTCGCAGGCCGGCGCCGCCGTCAGCTGGGACGGCCCGCTTGACGGCGCCTCCGCCTCGCCGGGGCCCTCCGCACCCTCGGCCGCGGCGGCCTCACGACCGGCCGAGCAGCCGTCACGCGCGGCCGAGCCGGCCAGCGCCCCGGCCGCCCCGAGCGCACCCGCCGCGCCCTCGGCACCCGCTGCCCAGGCAGGCGCCGGTTGGGGGCAGCCCCTGCTGCGGCCTCAGCACCCGTCGCCCAGGGAGGTGTCGCTGCTGGCGGCTCGGGCGGGGGCGAGGCGGCTGACGCGGAGATGATCCGCACCCGCTGGGAGGAAGTCCTCGAGGCGGCCAAGCGCTCGCGGCGCGCCACCTGGGCGCTGGTCGGCCCCAACTCCCGACCGGGCACCGTCTCCGGGGGCGTCTTCACGCTCCTGTTCGCCGCCCCCGGCCTCGTGGGCGCCTTCGAGAACGGCGGACACGGCCCCATCTTCTCCGCGGCCCTCCACCAGGCCCTCGGCCTGCGCCTCGAGGTGCACGCCATCGTCGCCGGCGACGACGGGCCGGGCGGTTCCGGAGGCCCGGGCGGCTCAGGCGGCCCGCGTGGACCGCAAGGCATGGGTGGCCCCGGCGCCGCCCCCACCGGGACCGAGGCGGCGCACACCGTCGGCGACGGCTCCGGCGTCAGCCACGGTGCCGGTCACGGCGGGCCGCAGGGCTTCGACGGTGGCGGCGCCCCCGATGCAGGCCCGAGCGGGCCCGGACCACAGGCCGGCGCCTTCGACTCGGCGGGCTCGGCCGCCAGCGGCGGGGAGCAGGATGTCAAGGGCATCGGGGCGCATTCCGGCGGCCAAGGCCCGGCCGAAGCAGCGGCCCCGGCCGTCGTGAGTAGCGCCGGTGGCTCTGGCCCCGACGTCGACAGTGCGGTGCTGCGCGGTTCCACCGGTGAGCCGGTCGCCGCATCCGCTCCCGACCCCCAGGCGCTTGCCACCCACAACCCCACCAGTGCTGCCCATGACGCCGGCCGCCCCGCCCAGGGCCCGGCCGCGCAGTCGCCCGCCGCTGCGCCGGCACGGCCCACCGATGTCGAGCCGGCCGACCGCCCCGGCGCGCACCGTCCCGTCTCCACCACCTGGGACGACGGCTCTCCGATCCCCGAGCCCCCGCCCGAGGACGACTGGGGTGCCGATCCCTACGCCGAGGACTCCGGGTACGTCAGTGGGGCTCTCAGTGTCGATGAGCCCAGCGGTCCTGCTGGGCACTCCGCCGCTCCGGCCCCCGCCGCGCAGGGAGAGCGCGACTTCGCCGGCGCCGCAGCCGGCCCAGGTCGGCGTCGATCCCGCCGCCCCCACCGAGTTCCAGGCGGTCTCCCCGGCACCCCCGGTCGCCGCCTCCGTGTCTCCGGCGCCCACCGCTGCTCCCATGGCGCCGCAGGCATCCCCCGCTGCCGCGAACCCCTCCGATCCCGACGACGGTTGGGGGCCCGTCGCTATCCCCGGCGGGGGCTCGGCCCCGGCCCCGGTCTCCGCGCCTGCCGCCGGTGGCACCGACCTGGACGACGGCTGGGGCCCGGTCGCCGTCCCCGGCGGCGGAACCGTGCCCGCTCAGTCGGTCCCCACCTCCACACCCTCCTCAGGCGCAGGCTCGGGAGCGCCTGCGTCCCCCGCATCCACCGGCCCCCGGTCCGCTCCGGCCCCGGCGGCCTCGGCCTCACCCGCCCAGTCCCGCTCCGCCCCCGCCGCGCAGGCGCCCGACGAGGCGCCCCTGGCCACCGTCCACCGTCTGCGCGCCCTGCCGGAGATTCCCGGCGGGGCCGCGTCCGCTACAGCGGCCCCCAGTCCTTCCAGCAGGCTCCCTCCTCCCCGTCCCCGCAGGCGCCTGGGGCCGGCAGTGCACCCACGCCCCCGGCTCCCCGGAGACCACCGCCGGATCCCCCGGCCTGGCCCCCGTCACCTGGGAGGGGACGGCGTCGAGCCCCTTCAGTCCGGGCCCGCCCCCCGAGGAGCCCAGCGCCTCGAGCGCACCACCCGAGGACGAGTCCACCTGGGCGCCGTCGGGCATCGCCGGCTCGCGCCTGGCCGCCGCCATGGCCGCCGCCCGCGCCGCCGCCCAGGAGGCCGACACCGACTCCCTGGCCGACGACACCCCCAGCGAGGACGACCCCGACGCCGAGGACGCCGGCGTCGTCGGGCTCGAGGTCGTCAAACGAATCCTCGGCGCCCAGGTCATCGAAGAGGTCACCGTGACCCAGGAAGGACGCTGACATGCCCGCCGTCTACGAAGGCGCCGTCCAGGACCTCATCGACGAGTTCGGCGAGCTGCCCGGCATCGGCCCCAAGTCCGCCCAGCGCATGGCCTTCCATGTGCTCGCCGCCGACGCGGCCGCCGTCGAGCGCCTCATCGAGGCCCTGCGCGCCGTCAAGGCCAAGGTCCGCTTCTGCGAGACCTGCGGCAACATCGCCGAGGCCCCCCAGTGCGCCATCTGCCGCGACCCCCGCCGCGACCAGCGCGTCATCTGCGTCGTCGAGGAGCCCAAGGACGTCGTCGCCATCGAACGCACCCGCGAGTACCGGGGGCTCTACCACGTGCTCGGCGGCGCCATCGACCCCATCAACGGCGTCGGCCCCGACGACCTGCGCGTGCGCGAGCTCTTCAGCCGCCTGGGAGACGGCGAGGTCGAGGAGGTCATCCTGGCCACCGACCCCGACGTCGTCGGCGAGGCGACCGCCGCCTACCTCACCCGCATGCTGCGCACCATGGCCGTGCCCGTCTCCCGGCTCGCCTCCGGCCTGCCCGTGGGCGCCGACCTGGAGTACGCCGACGAGGTCACCCTCGGGCGGGCTTTCGAGGGCCGACGCCGCGTCGAGGACTGACCGCCCCTCCGCTCGTTTGCTGCTCGCGCCGAGCCGGGCATCTTTCGCCGCCGCCAACAGAGTGTCGGGAGGGCTGCGCGAAGAATGCCCGGCCGGGTCAGGGCGGGAGGGTCAGGCCAGGCGCACGCCGCGCGGCAGCCGGCCGGCCGGGACGCGCAGACGTCTGCTGGCCGTCACCACGCCGCCGGCCCCCAGAGCCATGAGCACCACGAGGCTCACGGGCCAGAAGACCAGGTGCTTGGCCACGGGAGCCCCGCTGTCGCGCCTGCTGGAAGGAGCGTCGGAGGAGTCCTTCCAGTTGTCACAGAAGTTGCTGACGACCCGATCGGGCTTGGGGTCGCGCAGCTCGTCGGTCCACGAACCCGTGGCCTCCAGAGGGAATAGCTGCTGCGGTGGCCCCAGCCGTCGAGCCGACGGGGGCGCGTGGGCGGTGGCGTCCCCCAGGATGATGAAGGGGTTGGGGGCCAGCATCCACCAGATCCGATCGGTGTGCGTGACCTCCTCGACCGAGACCTCGGGGTCGGTCTTGCACACGAGCTTGCCCTCGGTGGATTTGTCGTAGTCCACGCTGTAGGTCACCAGTGTCTGGTTGCCGACCGCCAGGGGTGAGCTGATGGCCATGAACAGTGGAGTCCCGACGACGAGGGCGGCCACCACGAGGTAGGTCAGGACCGCCGAGGCCGAGGGCCGCGCCGCCAGCGCCGAGAAGCCCAGGCCGATGGCGCATACCGCCCCCAGGGTGAAGACGAGGATGACCAGGTGGGCCAGGAGGGCCTGCCAGTGCGAACCGCCCGCGATCGTCAAGCCGATGAGGAAGGGCACTGCCACCCCCAGGAAGGCGATTGCCGCCACCCAGGCCGCCAGCAGCTTGCCGACGACGATCTCCCGACTGCGCAGCGCCGTGGCCTGCAGCAGCGCCAGGGTCGCGTCGGCCCGGTCACCGTTGATGGAGGTCGCCGACAACGTAGGGGCGACGATGAGCCCGATCCCCAGCACGAAGCAGACGACGATGTCGTAGAGCGTCAGCAGAAAGTCGTTGGACGCGCCATCGGGGCTCGTGGTCTCGACGGCGATCACCAGCCCGCCGCACAGGACGATGAGGACCGCCAGCCAGATCCCCAGCATGATGCGCCAGCGCGTGGCCCTCACCCGCTGACGCAGCTCGAGCACCATGATGGTGCGCACACCGGTCCAGGTCATCGGCGTTCTCCTTCCAGAGCCAGGTAGGTCTCCTCCAGGGTTCCGGACAGCGGGGCGAAGGAGACGACCTCCACCCCGGCCTCAACGGCCCCTCGCAGCAGGCGGGCCGCGGCTGCGTCGTCGGCGACCGGGAGGCGCACGGCGCCGTCCTCCTCCGCCGTGACGGGCAGCTGTGCGGAGCGTGTCCACTGGCCCAGTCGCCCGGCGTCCAGGGCCCGCATCCGCCAGGTCCGCTGCATCGGGAGCGGGGCCGGCGCTCCCGAGCCCGCCTGGCCGGGCGCCGGGCCCCACCCGCCGGCGAGGTGACGGCGGTCCCGTGGGACATGAAGACGACGCCGTCGACCATCTCCTCCATCTCCGTCAGGGATGTGGCTGGAGAGCAGGATCGTGGTGCCGCCCGAGGCCAGGTCGCGCAGCAGGACGCGCAGGTCGGCGCGCGAACGCGGGTCCATGCCGGCGGCCGGCTCGTCCAGGAGCAGGACCTTGGGGGCGTGGATGAGGGCGCGGGCCAGGCCCAGGCGCTGCTTCTGGCCGCGGGACAGGATTCGGGCGGGCGTGCGCGCCATCTCCTCGAGGTGGACCAGGGAGAGCATCTCGACGGCTCGGGGGCGGGCGGCGTCGGCGTCCATACCCTGGGCGGCGGCGAAGGTCAGGAGGATCTCGGTGCAGGTCAGGGAGTCCCAGGTGCCGAAGGCGTCGGGCATCCAGCCCACGGCGCGGTGGACCTCGCGCGGCTGGGTCACCGGGTCCAGGCCCGCCACCCGGATCGTTCCGTGGTCCGGGGCCAGGAGGGCCGCCAGTATGAGCAGCAGTGTGGTCTTGCCGGCGCCGTTGGGGCCGACCAGGCCGGTGACGGCGCCGCTTGGCACCGACATGTCCAGCTGGTGCACCGCCGGTGCCTGACCGAAGAAACGGGTGAGCTGGGAGACTTCAATGCTCATACGGCCAGGCTACGTCGTCGGCGCGGGGCCGGTGGGTGGAACTTGGGCCCGCCTCACGTCGACACTTCGACCAAAACTTCAGAAACGACGCGGCTCCGGGTCGATTCTGAAGATTCGGTCGAAGTGTGGGCAGGCGGCTGTTGAGAGAGCTTCGAGTAGCGTTCGAGTAGGTTGGCAGTAGCGCCGTTCGAGGCGAGTTGTTCCTTGTCATTCCAACGTTCTGCAAGTTCACGTCGCTACTCTCAATATTTTAGAGTAGATGTCAGTGGGTGGCCGGAGGACTCTGCTGCGGGCAGTGAGGCGGCAGTGGCGGGGGATCAGGTGCCGGGGACGTACCATGTGGCTCGCGGGTCTCGAGGTGACTGTCCTCTGCGCTCCACCAGTCCCTCTTCGCGCAGCGTCTTGAGCCACCGCAGGACCGTAGGGCGGGATGCGTTGACGCCCGACGCAATCTCCCCCGTGCCCAATGGTCCGGTGCTTCGCAGGAGCGTGACGACCTCGAGCGAGCCGTGAGGCAGTTTCTCAATGACGTCGCTCGAGATGGCCGACGTCGCATCCAGCCTCACGATGACGCTGGTTGAGGTCTGACGATAGTGAGGGTCCGCGAGGCCGGCCCGGCGCATGTCGTCAACCATGCGTCGAATACCCTCGCCGAGCTCCTGTGTGATCCCGAGGTCCGCGCACACCCTCGCGATGCGCGGGTTGCGTGCGTATCGCGCGATCTCGAGCGGGCGACTCGGATCGCTCATTCCGGGAAAACGGCCCGGACTGGAAACCTCGATGCGGTGGGGGAAGATCGACACGCGGATGTGGTCTCCAGCCATCGAGTAAGAGCGGTGGACGACGGCGTTCACCACGGCCTCCAGCCAGGCGTCCCGGGGGATGATGTCCGTGGGGCCGAAGGTCCCCTCGTTCTTCAGGGCCCTGCGCTTGGGGGCCCACTGATCGATGAGCTCAGCTGCTCTGGCGATGACGTCTGGGATGGTGCCCTCGAGGCGTCGATCGCCGTCGGCCTCCATGGTTTGGCGCGCTCCGGTGCCTGTCTCGTCCTCTCGGTAGCGTAGGACGCGCACCAGTGCCTGCGGCAGAAGCTGCTCGGGTGCAGCGCCGAAGAGCAGGAGTGCGGCGATGGTGGGCTTGCCGTCCTGTGTCAGGAGGCTGCGGCTGCGTAAGACGTGGCTGTCGTCTCCGTGTGCGCCGATCTCTGCTCGTAGTCGATCGATCGCCTTTCCGCTCAGGTCAGCCATCGTGATACCGGCGGGCTGGGCCTCATATGTCTCGGCCTCCCGGTCGTAGACGAGCTCTTCCCACATCGGGCCGTCAAGCTTCACGGTGGAGTCGCCCATGCGCAGGAAGGCTGTTCCGTCACTGCGCCGGTGTGCGTGTCGGCTGGGAGGTACCTGGGCGACGAGAAGATGGTCTTGTGTGCCGTCGTCGTTCATCACCGGGACCTCCCGGAAGTGGACGCGCAGTGGTGGAGCCACCATGGTCATCGGTACCTGGCGAAGCCTGTTGGTTTGAGAGGGTGTGGAGTCGGTCCCCTCGACTCGCTTCTCGCTCAAGCCGACGACGACCGTTCCACCTTCCGCGTTCGCCATCCCGATGATGGCCTTGGCGAAGCTCTTCTGGTCGACACGGATGGATTTGCGTTCGAACCACTGGTTCTCCTGCGTCTGAGTCAGTCGCTCACCGCGTTCGTTGATGGGGAGGTTGAGTAGTGCATCGATGTCGTCGTGGCCCATGGTTCTACTCTAACATTTTTAGAGTACGTAAGAGTGGGTGTGAGCGGGGTGGCTCTCGGGCCCGTCGCACGTCAACACTTCGACAAAAAATTCAGAAACGACGCGGCTCCGGGTCGATTCTGAAGATTCTGTCGAAGTGTGGTCGCAGGGTGTGGGGCAGCGCGGCGGTCCGCGGACTGGGCGCTGCCGGCCGCGTGATGTGCAGGCAACACGGCGCACCGTATGCTTGACCCCAGCCACGTCGTCGTGGGCGCCGCACGGCGACGGCTCCACCCCCGGAAGCCCCTGCCAGGACGCCCGCACCGGCGCGGAGCACCTGATGCTAGACACGCACTGATTCCAGGACCCGAGGAGCGCCCTTATGGCACTGGTCGTCCAGAAGTACGGCGGCTCGTCCGTCAGCGACGTCGACGCGATGCGGCGCGTCGCCCGGCGCATTGTCGCCACCCGCGAGGCCGGTAACACGGTCGTCGTTGTCGTCTCCGCGATGGGGGACACGACCGACGAGCTCCTCGACCAGGCCGCCGCCCTGACCACCGACGCCCCTGCCCGCGAGATGGACATCCTGCTGTCCGCCGGTGAGCGCATCTCCGTGGCCCTGCTCGCCATGGCCGTCTCCGAGCTCGGCGTCCCGGCGCGCGCCTACACCGGCGCCCAGGCCGGGGTCCTCACCGACTCCAAGTACGGCAAGGCCTCCATCGTCGGCGTGCTGCCCGAGCGTGTGGCCCGCTCCATCCAGACCGGCTCGGTCGCCATCGTCGCCGGCTTCCAGGGGATCAACGAGGTCGAGGACACCACCACCCTGGGCCGCGGCGGCTCCGACACGACCGCGGTCGCCCTGGCCGCGGCCCTCAACGCCGACGTCTGCGAGATCTACACCGACGTCGACGGCCTGTTCACCGCCGACCCCCGCATCGTCCCCACCGCTAAGCGCATCGAGTCCCTCTCCAGCGAGGAGACCCTGGAGCTGGCCGCCCACGGCGCCAAGATCCTCCACCTGCGCGCCGTGGAGTACGCCCGCCGCTTCGGGGTGCCGCTGCACGTGCGCTCCTCCTTCTCCGACAAGACCGGGACCTGGATCTACGACGGCCGCCGCGAGGGCGCCTTCGTGCCCCTCGGTCGTGGCCGCCCAGCTCGACGACGTCGTCGCCGCCGACACCGACAGCTCGCCCAGCGCTGCCAGTGCCCCGAGCGCCGCGAGCCCGGCCGCCCCGCAGGCCGCGGGAGCCGCCTCCGCCTCGCCCTCAGACCCCGCCGGGCTCGACGAGGGGCCCTCGGCCTCCGTCGTCGACACCGCGCACCGCAATGCCATCGCGGCACGGGCCCAGGCCCGCCCCCGCCCGACCGCCAAGGAGGACCACGTGGAAGCCCCCCGTCATCTCCGGAATCGCCCACGACCGCAGCCAGGACAAGATCACGCTCGTGGGCGTGCCCGACGTCCCCGGCGCCGCCGCCCGCATCTTCGCGATCGTGGCCGGCACCGACGCCAACATCGACATGATCGTCCAGGACGTCTCCGCCGAGGGGACGGGCCTGACCAACATCTCCTTCACCTGTCCCGACGGCGACTCCGCCGCCGCCCGCGAGGCCCTTGAGGCCGCCCGCGAGGAACTGGGCTTCCGAAGCCTGCACTTCAACCCCGACATCGGCATCCTGTCCCTGGTGGGGGCCGGCATGCGCTCCAACCCGGGGGTCTCCGCGCGCCTGTTCGGCTCACTGAGCGAGGCCGGGGTCAACATCCACATGATCTCCACCTCCGAGATCCGCATCTCGGTGGTGGTCGACGACGCCGTACTCGACGAGGCCGTGCGCGCCGTCCACTCCGCCTTCGGCCTCGACGCCCAGGCCGCCGAGGCGGTCGTCTACGGAGGGACCGGACGATGAGCAATCCCGTGAACACCTACACCGGAGTGGCCGACGGCGTCAGCGTCGCCGTCGTGGGGGCCACCGGCCAGGTCGGCCGCGTCATGCGCGCCATGCTGGCCGAGCGCGACTTCCCGCCCGCTCGGTGCGCTTCTTCTCCTCGGCCCGCAGCGCCGGGACAGTCGTGGACTTCCGCGGCGCCCAGGTCGAGGTTGAGGACGTCGCCACCGCGGACCTGAGCGGCATCGACGTCGCCATCTTCTCCGCCGGGGGCGCGGCCTCGCGCGAGCACGCCCCGCGTTTCGCCGCCGCCGGGGCCGTCGTCGTCGATAACTCCTCGGCCTGGCGCAAGGACCCCGAGGTGCCGCTCGTGGTCAGCGAGGTCAACCCGCACGCACTGCGCGAGCGCCCCAAGGGCATCATCGCCAACCCCAACTGCACCACCATGGCGGCCATGCCCGCCCTCAAGGTGCTGCACGAGGAGGCCGGGCTCATCCGCCTCATCGTCTCCACCTACCAGGCCGTCTCCGGCTCGGGTCGGGCCGGGGTGGCCGAGCTGGCCGGGCAGGTGCGCGCCGTCGTGAACGAGGACATGGAGGGCCTGGCCCTGGACGGGCGGGCCGTCGAGTTCCCCGCGCCTGAGGTCTACGTCGACACCATCGCCTTCAACGCCGTGGCCTGGGCCGGGAACGACGCCGGTGACGGCTCCGGTGAGACCGACGAGGAGCAGAAGCTGCGCAACGAGTCCCGCAAGATCCTGGGGATCCCGGACCTGCTGGTCTCCGGCACCTGCGTGCGCATCCCGGTGTTCTCCGGCCACGGGCTCAGCATCAACGCCGAGTTCGAGCGCGAGATCAGCGTCGAGCGCGCCCGCGAGCTGCTGGAGGCGGCCCCGGCGTCACCTACCAGGATGTGCCCAGCCCCCTCAAGGGCGCCGGCCGTGACGGAACCTTCGTGGGGCGCCTGCGCGCCGACCAGGCCTTCGCGCCGGGCCACGGCCTGCAGTTCTTCGCCGTGGGGGACAACCTGCGCAAGGGCGCGGCCCTCAACGCCGTCGAGCTCGCCGAGCTGGTGGCCGCCGAGCTGCGGGGCTGACCGGGTCCTCTCTTTCGCCGAGCCGGGCACTTTTCGCGTGAGGCGACCGTTAAGCGGTCGGGCTGCGCGAGAAGCGCCCGGCTCGGTGTCTGCGCGGTCAGTGCGGCCGCCGATCTTCCCAGGAGCCCGGTGTAGAGTCCCGTCCATCAGAGGAGAGGAGGTGTCCTGTGAGCAGACAAGTGAGTGTCACTCTGCCAACTCATCTGGCGGACGAGTTGGAGCAGCGCGTCGCATCGGGTGCTTACACCGACCGCAGTGAGGCAGTCACTGATGGACTCCGGGAGCTGTTCGCCCGTGAGGAGGCCGTTGATGCCTGGCTGCGCGGCGATGTGGCGCCGGCGTATGACGAACTGAGGGCTGATCCCTCGTTGGCCCTGAATGCCTCGCAGGTGCGTGCCCACATCGCGGCCCATCACTCCCGCCGGACCTCCGAGGCGTGAGGGCGATCTGTGACCCGGCGTGTGGGATACTCTCCGCAGGCGCAGCGTCATCTGACCGATCTCTACGACTGGATCGCACACGAGTCGGGCTTCCCTGATCGCGCCGAGGCCTACGTGACCGCGCTGATGGACCGGTGCGATGTGTTGGCCGACTTCCCAATGGTTGGTCGCGCTCGCGACGACATCCGCCCCGGCCTGCGCACCATCGGGTTTCGACGACGTGCTGTCATCGCTTTCGCCATCACCGATGAGATGATTGAGATCATCGGCGTCTACTACGGCGGGCGCGACTATGGTCCGCTTCTGCGTGCCGACGATGAATGACTGAGCTTGCGAATCTGTGTGCGGCGTAGCCCTCCGCGCCGAGCCGGGCATCTCTCGCGGAGGACAACAGAATTTCTGTCCGGCTACGCGAAAGATGCCCGGCTCGGTTCGGTGTCTGCGCGGTCAGTGGGGCCGACGTCGGACCGGGGAGGCACACCGTCAGCGTCCCAAGCCGCGTTCCTCCAGAAGACGGTCGATGCGCTTGCTCAGCTCGCTGACCTGCTGCTGCAGGGCTGCCACCTGCGCCTGCGTGGCGGCCTCCTGCTCGGCGTTCTCCTCCTCGACCAGCGAGACGATCCACGAGGCCAGGGTCGCGGTGACGACGCCGGCCAGTGCCACCCCACCGATCATGAGCAGAGCCGCGATGAAACGCCCCTGCGTGGAGAGCGGGAAGGTGTCGCCGTAGCCGACGGTGGTGATCGTCGTCAGCGCCCACCACAGGGCCTGGCCGAAGGACTGGATCGAGGAGCCCGGCTCATGACGCTCCGCATCCAGCACGGCCAGTGCCGAGGTGAAGATGAGCAGGGCGGCACTGCCGACCGTGTACAGGGTGATGCGCCCGCGCAGCGCGGTGCCGGCGCTGCGCTGCATGATGCTCACGAGCGTCACCAGGCGCAGGAGCCTGAGCGGCCGCAGTATCGGCAGGACAATGATCGCCAGGTCGGGCAGGTGGCGGAGGAACCAGCGGCCCCGGTTCGGCGCCAGGACCAGGCGGACAAGATAGTCGAGGCCGAACAGTGCCCACACGGCGCCGATCACGAGCTCGGCCGTCTCCTTGGCCGCGCCTTGCGCGTTGGTGAGGACCTCCCAGGCATAGGCACCCAGGAAGACGATGGCGGCGCCTGCCAGCGGCCACTCAGCGGCCCGCTCCCACGCCCGCAGCCGAGCGCCCGGGCTGATTTCAGACGGCATGGACCGATAGTAGACGGCGCTGGGGAGAAGACTGTGTTGCCCTCACCGGTGGGGCATTTCTGCGCGGCCGGGGCCGTCGACGCCGGCGTTGTCGGCCCCGGTGGCGGAATCCTCGGCTTCATGTGTGGTGCGTAGTTGCTGAAAAGAGATGTCATTCTTCATGGGTGTCCTTGCCCCGTGGGGAGATCTGAGAGTCTGTGGCTTGGCTCTGTGTGATCGGTCGTGGCTTCTTGTAGTGGTACATGGTGAGCAGTCCGGCTGTGGCGGAGATGGCGAGAAGCGGGATGGGGAGAATGTCGGCCAGGTAGGTGCCCGCCGCGTCTGCGTTGTCGAAGGTGTGGTAGCGGACAAGGGTGATGACCAGGTAGATCGGGGGAATGAAGGGTGATAGTCCGACAAATGCAGTCATTACGAAACCGCAGAGGAATGTGATGACAGGCATGCTGCCATGTCCAGGTGCTGCCCATAAGCGAGAGGGTGAGGTGCTCACGAGTGGTGCGGATGCCAGGAGGCTGACAAGTACTGCGACCGCGATTCTCCCGAGGAGCTGGTCCGTGATGCTGAGAGTTGAGTGATGCTTGCTCGCGCGGCTGATGGTGGTATGCGTTGCTGCGGCTGATCCGCACATGATCCCAGCCAGGATCCACAGGATGGGAGAGATCTGCGAGAGAACGCTCCGTCCTTGTTCGCTGTTTGCTGGCATGAGCTCGCCCATGAGGGCGGCGACAGTGAATACTGCGCTTGTGGCCCCTTGTGCTTGCGGGGAATTGTAGGCGGTCACCCCTGCGGAGATTATCCAGAATACAATGGTGGTTGAGGCGGCGAATGAGTCGGATGGAAATGAGTCGGATTCGGGGTTGAGGCTATGCAGTTCCGCGAGTGCGATGATGGCGAAGGCGCTGAAGGCAATTGCTACCGGCGCCTGCAGTGGTCGGAACGGTTGGATCTCATTCATGTGGCGATGCTGCTCTTCCCGGAGTTTATGAGGTTGGCGTTCTGTCTGAAAGATTCCTCACGTCTCGCCGCGCCCTTATGGCGTGGCGAGTGTGAGGATCTGCGACTCAGCTCGACTTGCGTGGCCATGGACTTTTGAAGCTGTACATGGTGAAGAGGCCTGCGGTTGCCGCTATCGCGATCAGCGGGAAAGAGATTGCTTCAACGCTGACATCTCGAGCGTGCTCCGAGGTGTTCGCGATGTGCATCCATGTGAGCGTGATTATCAGGAGGGATAGTGGAGCTGTTGGTGAGATGACTGAGAGTGCAGTCAACAAGAAGCCTGAGAGGAATGCCATGATTGCGAAGTTTGTTGTGTTTGTCGAAATGAATGAATGGGAGCTGTATGGTGCAATTAACATTATGAACGGGATGATGCAGGCCGCTCCAGATGAGATGATTCTTTGGGGATGAAAAATGCTGTCAATTTCCTCTGGTCTTCGGTCGGCGTTCCGTGACGTGGTCCATGCGGTAGCGAACGTCGCTCCGCACATAATTCCGGACAGTATCCACAGGGTCGGTCCAACCGAGGGGGAATGTGCTGCCTTTGTATCGTAATAGTGCCTGTTCTTTTATGAAGACCGTCGGGTTGAAGTCTGATTGCATTCGAGTTGCCAGGAAGGCGGTCAATGTGAATGTGATGCTCGAGGCTGCCAGTGCTTGCGGAGACTTCCAGGCGGCGATGCTGATGCATGTGGCCCAGAAAATGAAGGGTATGACGTGGACTACGAGGGGTCCTGTATTGGGATCGTCATTGGCGTCGATCAAATCTATAATGGAGAAAATGGCGAAAACACTAAGGGCTGCCGTGATCGGTGCCCGAAGTGACTGAAGAGGATTGCTGTCGCTCATGTCGCGTCTCTCGGTGTTCTTATGGAGGTGCGCAGGTGCGGGCCGCGGGGACAGGGGCGCATGTGCAGCTGCGTCCGTCGTCCCCGCGGTATGCCGCCGTCGAGAAGTGTAGTGAAGAAATTCCTCCGCATCGGCGGATGTCTCCACCGAATAGTGGGATGTGGTGAGGTCAGGGCGGCCATCCGTATCGGCGCAGGAGCTTTGGGACGTGAGGTCGGGTGCCGAAAGCTCGCGGATCAAGGAGAGTCCGCCAGCGACGTCGGGGACGGTCGACGCCGTCGGGGACATTTCTGTGCGGTCGGGGACGATCGACGCCGTTGGGGACCGGAATCCTGTCCCCGGACGCGCAGGGTGTCCCCTTCCGCAGGGGTGCGCACCCGACCGCGTGGAATGTCCCCGGCCGCACTGTGCAGGGCTGGGTCAGGTGATGGAGCCGCGACTCGTGGGAGGGGTGTCTTCTGTCTGGGGCTGGTCGTGGTCAGTGTCTGCATCCTGATGCGGTGGCTGGTGAGGTGGATTCGGCTCGGCCTCCGAGGGCGGTGCGTCGGCTGTCTCCTCCTGCTCGATTGAGGTTCGTATCAGCTGTGCGGCCCGCCAAACCTCATCGAGCCGGGCCTCGACCCGGGTGCGGGCGTCGTCGAGCCGGGAGGGTCTCACCGTCAGACTGAGTCGCGGGATGATGACCGGTCGTCCCGGCTCGGCACCTCCGGTGGGTGGGGCGTAGACGGCTTGGACCTTCACGCGCCCCCAGAGTGCCGGAGCCTCCTGGGCCCCGAGCTCGTCGCGGCTGGAAGGCAGGGCGAGGCTGGGGGATTCCTGGCTCACGACTGACATGGCTCGTGGGGTCATGCGCACCGCGATCGAGCGGCGGCGTACGGCGGCATACACCAGTGCCACGAAGAGCACAATGAGCAGAAGGGACACGCCCCAGGTGGCCTCTTCGACCAGTTCTTGGGTGGATTCGCTGTAGATCAGGGGATGTGGGACGGCTATCACGAGGAACGGGGAAGCCACTAGCAGCGTGCCCGCGAGTATCGCCCACGCCATCCCCATGCCACGCCTGTTCGGGCTCTGGGAGATATGAAGGAACTGTGCCGACGCGATATCGCGATGGGTCACCGTCGTGTCCTTGGCGAGCCACCGGTCAGTGCCGATGAAGCAGAAGGTCGCCCCGAAGCTGAAGCCGGTCAGCACGAAGCTGTAGATGAGCGTTGCCATGACTGCCTGAGCCACGGCGTCGCCCGCTGCGCTGCTGCCGTCCGGATAGGCCATGGCTTCATCCAGGGAAGCCAGGGCGTAGGCGGCGATGAAGAAGGCGGCCGGGTAGAGGGCAGCGATGCCGATGGTGGCCAGATATCCCAGGCATCCGAGTGCGGAGGTTCCGGTGGTGGGGCGAGTGCGGATGTAGATCGCCATGGGGTGCCCTCCTGAAAACTGTCGACAGGTCGGTAGTGGCTGGCGAGTCAAGTCTGGGGGCGGTGGGTGCCTCACGCCCATGGGGACCGTTCTCCCCGGGTGGTATTTGACGCCGTCGGGGACATTTCTGTGCGGTCGGGGGCGTGTCCTTCCGGCCGGGGACAGTCGACGCCGTCGGGGACCGGAATCCTGTCCCCGGACGCGCCGGGTGTCCCCCTCCGGAGCAGTGTGCACCCGGCCGCGCGGAATGTCCCCTTCCGCAGGGATGGGGTGGGCTCAGGTGAGGAGGACATTCAGGACCACAGGGGCGGCGAAGCGGCGAGGCTGCGAGCCGGTCTCGACGACGTCGAGCACCCCGATGTCGGTCAGTTGGGCAACCAGGCCGTTGGCTCGCCCGTACGAGATGCCGAGGGCGGCCTCGACCTTGCGCACCGTGAAGCTCGGATTCGCGACCGCGAAGTCGACGAGGTCAAGGGCGTGCGCGGACCGCAGGCTGGAGGCGCGCACCGTCTCCCTTGAGGCTCTGGTGCGCCGCGGCTAGGGCGAGCATCTGGTGGCGCGTGCTGGTGGCCGCCGCGGCCAGTCCCTGGGAGAAGAAGATCAGGAAGGTGTCCCAGTCGCCGTGGGTGCTGACTCGCAGCAACGCGTCGTAGTACTCGGCGCGACGCTCCTCGAACCACGGCGAGACCGTCAGCGTGGGTTCGCTGAGAACACCCGAGTTCAGGAGAGTGAGCACGATGAGAAACCGCCCCAGGCGCCCGTTGCCGTCCCGGAAGGGGTGAAGCGTCTCGAACTGGTAGTGGGCCATGCCCGCGGCGATGATCGGGTCGATGTCTCCAGCGTGGTCCTGATGCAACCAGTCGACGAGGGCTCGCACGCCGGCGCGAAGAGGATCCCCGGGAGGTGCAGGAACGAACCGGGACGCATGGACCGGGGCCGTGCTGTGCGCACCGGGGCGGCGGCCGATCATGACCTGGGTGTCGCGCAGGCGACCTGAAGCGGACTCCAGGGGGGTGCCCCGCATGAGCTCGCCCTGAAGGTCCTCGATGAGTGACAGGGTGATAGGGCGCCCCTCCTGCGCCCACAGGAAACCGCTGTTGGCCATGCGGACGTAGTTGAGGATCTCCGTCATCTCGGCGGTCGCGGGGGCGTCGTCGTCGGCGGTGAGCACCTCGCGCAGGGGTGCGTATGTGCCCTCCAGGGCTGACGTCGACTGAGCTTCGCGCCGTAGGGAGGGAGTTCGCAGCAGGTAGGGATTCGGCAGCTGCTGAGCCGTGGCGTCGAGGGCGGCCAGTACCCGGCCGGCTGCTGCCACCATGCGGTAGGTGCCGCCGCTGAGAGGCGGCTCGTCGGAGCCGAGCGGGGCGGGGATGAAGGCCTTGTGCTGCCAGTTGCCGGTCACCGGGTCGGAGCCGGTGATGTCGACCAGCTCCCCCATGGTGTCGTCGACGAACATGCTCTCGTCCATGATGTCATCCTAGTGGTGGTTGTGTGACATCTAAAGAGGGTGGATTGCACACATTGGCGACTTGTCGAACATTGCGGATGGGGGTGTATCCGGAAACGGGCATGTGTGGGGTTGTGCGCGGGTGACTGCCGCTGTGGGGTTCTGTTGTGGCCGGGGCGACCGACGCCGTCGGGGACATTTCTGTGTGGCCGGGGGCGTTCGACGCCGTCGGGGACCGGAATCCTGTCCCCGGACGCGTCGGGTGTCCCCCTCCGGGACGGCGCGCACCCGGCCGCGTGGAATGTCCCCGGCCGCAGGAGGTAGGAGGTTGAGCGGTGCCGGCAAGAGTATGGGCGGCAACGATGGGTGGATGTGTGGTGTCGGTGCGAGGCCGGGCGCCCCGACACAAGGATCGCCGGCCCCAGGAATAGGTTGGGCCCCGGCCGTGTTGGCCGCAGTGGAACCCATCTGTCTCCACAGTCTTGAAAGGAACACTCATGGCCACCAAGAACATCACCGGCCCCGAGTTCAAGGACACCATCCACGGCGAGGGCATCACCATCGTCGACTTCTGGGCCTCCTGGTGCGGCCCGTGCATGCGCTTCGCCCCCATCTACGAGAAGGCCTCGAGGCCAACCCGGACATCACCTTCGCCAAGGTCGACACCGAGGCCGAGCAGGAGCTGGCCGGGGCCCTGGGCATCTCCTCGATCCCCACGCTCATGGTCTTCCGTGACAATGTTCTGGTCTACCGCGAGGCCGGCGCCCTGCCCGCCCCCGCGCTGGACTCGCTCATCACGCAGGTGCGCGACCTCGACATGGACGAGCTCAAGGCCAAGATCGCCGAGGAGGAGGCCGCCTCCGGCGCTCAGGCCTGATCCGTCAGGTACCGCGGGGCCGCCTGCCGGCCCCTGCAGCCGTCCGACGTCGCCCGGGAACCCGCCGTTTCCGGGCGACGTCGTCGTCTGTTGCCCGGCTCGCCCACCCAAGGGCAGAACATTACGTTTTGATATCCTATGATGGCCCGCGTGAAGTTGGAGTCCCACGTCAGTCACGCTGTCAGAGCCCGATGGGCGGTCCCCGTCGGTGCCTCGGGCCGCGACGCGCTGGTGCGCCACCTCGTCTACGCCTTCCTGCGTTCCGACCCCGAGGGGGCCACGGACTGGATCGACTCGACGGTCCCCACCGATCCCGACGAGCTGCGTACCATGCTCGACTTCCTCCTCACCGCCCGCCCCCGGCTCCCCTGCCCGAGGACATCGCCGCCGACCTCGACACCCTCCTGGAGGCCGAGGCCGCCGAGCGCGGCATGGTCGACGCCACCGAGATTCCGCCCCTGGCCATCACCGACCACGTGCCCGGCCTGCTGGGCCGCAACGTGGCCTTCTGGCGCGGCGACCTCACCCGCCTGCGCGCCGGCGCCGTCCTCAACGCCGCGAACTCCGGGATGCTCGGCTGCTTCGCTCCCGGGCACCGCTGCATCGACAACATCATCCACGCCGTCGCCGGGCCGGCCCTGCGCGCCGAGTGCGCCCGCTACATGACCTGGGCGGAGACCTTCGACCCCACCCGCCGCCAGGGCGGGGAGCCCGCCGGCCGGGCCGTCTTCACCGGCGGCTACCACCTGCCGGCCCAGCACGTCATCCACTCGGTGGGACCCGTCATCGAGGACGGGCGCAAGCCGACCCTGCGCGACCGGCGCCTGCTGTCCTCGTGCTACACGAGCGTCCTCAACGTCGCGCACGCCGCGGGGCTGGGCAGCGTCGGCCTGTGCTCGCTGTCCACGGGGGTCTTCGGCTACCCCAAGCGGCAGGCCGCGCTGGTGACCCTTGGAGACGATCGGCCGCTGGCTGGCGGCCCACCCCGACTCCCGGATGCGCATCGTCATCAGCCTCAACGCCGACGTCGACGTCGCCGCCTACGAAGCCGCCCTCGCCCCGCCGCCCTGGCGGCCGTGAGGGACTGGGGCTCGCGGTCCCCGTCAGTTCGCTTGGGGGCGGGTGTACTGCCTGAGGGCGGGGGCTGTCTAGCTCGCCTGGGCCTGTGCCGCGGCGCGGGCGGCCGCCGGGGCCGCGGCCGCAATCGCCTCCAGCTCCGCCTCGCCGTGCGCGGCCGAGACGAACCAGGCCTCGAAGACCGACGGCGGCAGGCCCACCCCCGCCTCGAGGAAGGCGTGGAAGAAGGGCCCGTAGCGCCAGGTCTCCTGGGCGCGAGCGGCCTCGTAGTCGCTCACGCCCTGCTCGGCGGCCCGCTGCCCGAACATGAAGGAGAACAGCGAGGCCCGCCCGCTGCACGCGGTGGGGCACGCCCTGCTCGTTCAGGGCCGCCGAGACCACCTCTCCGATGGTCCGGGCATGCTCGGCCACCGAGGCGTAGACGGCGTCGTCGGCCAGCTGGAGTGTGGCCAGGCCGGCCGCCGTGGCCAGCGGATTCCCCGAGAGCGTGCCCGCCTGGTAGACGGGGCCGTCCGGCGCCAGCAGGTCCATGACCTCCGTCCGCCCGCCGACGGCGGCCAGCGGCATCCCGCCGCCCACGACCTTCCCGAAGGTCACCAGGTCCGGAACCCAGGTGGCGCGCTCGCGCCAGTCGGCGCCCGGCCAGGAGGGGCGGCGACGTCGGCGCGCTCAGTGGCCTGGCCCGGCAGGTTCGAGGTCCAGCCGTCAACGGCCTCCAGGCCCCACCAGCCGGCCGGGCCCACGCGGAAGCCGGTGAGGACCTCATCGAGGATCATGAGGGCGCCGTGCTCGGCGGTCACCCGGCGGATCGCGGCATTGAAGCCGGGCGCCGGCGGCACGATCCCCATGTTGGCCGGGGCGCCCTCGGTGATGACTGCGGCGATCTCGGCGCCCCGTTCAGCGAAGCAGGTCTCCAGGGCGGCGACGTCGTTGTAGGGCAGGACGATCGTCCGGGCGGCCACCGCCGCGGGCACGCCGGCGCTGCCCGGCAGGCCGCCGGTGGCCAGGCCCGAGCCGGCCGCCGCGAGCAGGCCGTCGCTGTGCCCGTGGTAGCAGCCGGCGAACTTCACCACCAGGTCGCGGCCCGTGGCGCCGCGGGCCAGGCGCACGGCCGTCATCGTCGCCTCGGTGCCGGTGGACACGAAGCGCACCTTCTGCGCGGCCGGTACCCGACGGCGCACCTCCTTGGCCAGGAGCGTCTCTGTGGCGGTGGGGGCGCCGAAGGACAGGCCGCGGGCGGCGGCCGCTTGGACCGCGGCGACGACCTCCGGGTGGGCATGCCCCAGCAGCGCCGGGCCCCACGAGCCCACCAGGTCCACGTAGTTGCGGCCCTCGGCGTCGGTGACGTGGGCACCGCTCGCCGAGGCGATGAACCGCGGCGTGCCCCCCACCGAGCCGAAGGCGCGCACGGGGGAGTCGACGCCCCCGGGGATGACGGCGCGAGCCGCCTCGAACAGGGAGGTGTTGGTCGAAGCGGTGGCGCTGGAGGGCCGGCCGGTGGGCTGCGATTGCTGAGTCACGGTGATCCTGTCGGTAAAACTGTGATGAGACTGGTCAGGGCCGGTTCGGGCCGGTGAGCCGTACCGGGCGGGACTGCCTGACAAACTACCGGATCAGCGCGCCGCTCGAGCCGTGTCGAAACGGGTACCCAGGCATCGTGGATGCACCGTAGGCCCCGGGTACTGGCGTCGCAGGTACAGCCTGCGGTTGATCGTTCGACCTACTGCAGGGCCGGGTTCTCGGCGATCTCGCGGGCCCAGTAGGTCAGGACCATGTCAGCGCCTGCGCGCACGATGCCCAGCACCGACTCGGCGATGACGCGCTCGCGGTCGATCCACCCGCGCTGCGCGGCCGCCTCCACCATCGCGTACTCGCCGCTGACCTGGTATGCGGCCACCGGCACCGGTGAGGCGGCGGCGACGTCGGCCAGCACGTCCAGGTAGGGGCCGGCCGGCTTGACCATGACGATGTCCGCCCCCTCGGCGACGTCGAGCATCACCTCGCGCATGCCCTCGCGGCGGTTGGCCGGATCCTGCTGGTAGGCGCGCCGGTCCCCGGTGAGCGTGGAGCCCACGGCCTCCCGGAACGGCCCGAAGTAGGCCGAGGCGTACTTCGCCGAGTAGGCCAGGATCGCGACGTCATCGTGGCCGGTGGCGTCCAGGGCGGCGCGGATCGCGGCGACCTGCCCGTCCATCATCCCCGACGGGAGACCATGCGCCCCCGCCTCCGCCTGGGAGACGGCCATCGCCTGGTAGGTGGCCAGGGTGGCGTCATTGTCGACCTCGCCGGCGCGCGGGCCGTCGGGGCGGATGAGGCCGCAGTGGCCGTGGCTGGTGAACTCGTCCAGGCAGGTGTCCGCGCACACGACGACCTCGTCCCCGACCTCCGCGCGCACGGCCGCGATCCCGCGGTTGAGGATGCCGTCCTCGGCCCAGGCCGCGGTGCCGGCCTCGTCCCGGGTGGTGGGAACGCCGAACAGGTCGATGGCGCCGATGCCGGCCTTGGCGCAGGCGGCGGCCTCGCGGCGCAGCGAGTCCAGTGTGTGCTGGACGACCCCGGCATCGCCTCCACGGGGCGGGGGTCGTCGATGTCCCTCGCGCACGAACACCGGCAGGATGAGGGCGGATGGGTCCACGACGTGCTCGCGGGCCAGGCGCCGCATTGCGGGCGTGGTGCGCAGGCGCCGGGGGCGGACCGTGGGGGCCTGGGGGTCGGGGACGGAGCGGCGCGACAGGAAGTCGGCGGCCGGTCGGAGTGCGTCGGTCATGAGGTGCTCCTGGTGGTCGTCCAAAGTGTTGGAATGACTGGAATGAGGCGGATCGGGTGGGTCTGAGGAGGTCTGTGCTGGGACACTCGCGTCGGGTTGGGAGGCTGCGGGATGATTTTTGTGTCACGGATGGCGACTTTTAGTCGTGCCGAGCGGGGTTGCGGCTCCTGAGCTCATCGGAGTATCCGTCTCTGACCTGGGCGAATACCTGAGAGGTAGGTGCGCCGGGGCGGCCGCGGCGATGAAAAGTCGCCAATCGTGACACTTTTCGCCAGTGCGCGGCCATCACGGCGGCTCCTGAGGGGCATGAGCGGGGCCTGTGGTGGCCTGGATGGCGTCGATGGTGGCCTGGAGGACCCCCTCGGGCGTGGGGGAGGGGGCGACGGCTGCGACCGTCAGACCGAGCTCGCGGGTGGCCGCCGCCGTGGTGGCACCGATGGCCACCAACCCAGTTCCCCTGCGGCGGTGGGCCGAACAGTTCTAGGACGGCCCGCGTCGTGGACGGGGCGGTGAGCACGACCGCGTCCACACCGCCAGTGGCCCACGTGCGATCCAGGTCCCGGGGGCAGGGTCATGGGCGTCGGCCGTGACGGTCGTATAGGGCGGCCACCTGCTCCACCTCCCAGCCCGCTCGACGCAGGCCGTCCGCCAGTGCCGGGTCGGCCAGAGCCGAGGCCGGCAGCAGCACCCGCCGCGCCGCCTCCGTGAGAGTTTGAGGAGAATCGGGAGCATCGCTGAAGGCGCGGGCTCTCCCGTCGGAGTCATGAGAGCCGGCGGCATTGGTGAAGCCATGGGGGCCAATGCCTGAACCCGGGTCTCGGGTGGAAGGTGGGGTGGCTTCTGGGCCGCCGGCGAGCGCGGGCTCCTTCAGGAGAGCGGCGGCCGAGCCTCGGGCCACCAGGTCGGGGGCGGTCACGGTGAGCTCGGTCCACGCACGTGCCGTCGCCGGACCGACGACAGCCACCCGTAGCGCTGAGGGCACCGGAACGTGCAGGTAGGTGCCAGCGCCTCCACGGTTCGGGCCGAGGTGAGCACCAGCCAGGCCGCCTCGCCCGCCGCGATCCTGCGCGCAGTCGCCTCCAGTGCCGCCGCCTCACCCGGAACCGTCCGGGTCACCGCGGCCCGCAGCACCATCGCCCCGGCCTGCTCCAGCGCCGAGGCGATGCGGTCGCGCTCCCTGAGACGCGGCAGCAGGAACCACCCGCCCCGACAGCGGCGCCCCGCCGCCCTCCCGGGGCTGCCCGGGAGGCTCCCGGCCGAGTCAGTGCGTGAGGTGGACTGCGCCATGGCCTCAGTCCCGCCGGGGCTTGTTGGCGTGCAGGTCGACGATCTGGTCGGCGCCGTCCTCCAACAGGACCTCGGCCGCCCTGGCCCCCAGCGCCTCGGCCGCCCGAACCGCCGCCGTGTCCCTGGGAGTCCTCGGCCCCCCGGAGGTCTCGGGCAGCTCCGTGCTCAGTTCGCAGCCGACCTCCTGGCCACCATCGAGCGAGGTGACCACCGCCCGCAGCACGAGCGCTCGCGGCTCCTGACCGCCGCCCTGCAGGTGTGCCCAGGCTCCCACCGGCGCTGCGCATCCCGCCCCGAGCCGGGCCATGAGCGCCCGCTCGGCCGTCACCGCCAGGCGCGTGGGCTCGTCGTCGAGCACCGCCGCCGCCCGGGCCAGCTCCGCGGAGTCCTCGCCGGCTCGCGCCTCCACGGCCAGGGCACCCTGAGCCGGCGCGGGCAGTATCGTCTCCAGGTCCAGGACCTCGCTCGCGCAGTGCTCCAGCCCCAGGCGCCGCAGCCCCGACAGGGCCAGGACCACCGCGTCCAGGTCGCCGGCGGCATCGGCTCGGCTCGGCGCCACCGGCTCATCGGTCCCGACGCCGACCACCTCCAGGCCCCCGCACCCGCGCCAGGCGCGTGGGCACGTTACCGCGCAGGTCCACCACCTCCAGGTCGGGGCGGGCGGCCAGCAGCTGGGCGGCCCGGCGCGGCGAGCCGGTGCCCACACGGGCCCCCTCGGGCAGGTCGGCCAGGGTCAGGCCGTCACGGGCGCACAGGGCGTCGCGCGGGTCCTCGCGCGCCGGCACGCAGATGACCTCCAGTCCCTCGACCGGTTGTGTGGGCAGGTCCTTGAAGGAGTGGACCACCAGGTCCACCTCGCCATCCAGGAGGGCGTGACGCAGCCGGGCCGCGAAGACCCCCACCCCGCCGAGCTGCCGCAGGGGAGTGCGGTCGCCGTCGCCGTCCGTGCGCACGGTGACCAGGTCGATGCCCAGGCCGCCGGAACCCTCGCTGGCCTTGCCGGCCGCGGCGGCCGCACCGCCCCGCCGGCCGCCATCAGCGCCTCGGCGACCTGCCCGGACTGGGTCAGCGCCAGGGCGCGAGCCGCGCGTGCCCAGCCGAAGCCGCCGCCAGGAGCCCGTCCCCGTCGTGGTCATCCATCCCCTCCTCGTGCGCGGTTCTCCATCGTCGCGTTCGTACCGTAGGGCTCGCCTTCGTACCTTGGGGGTACGAACTCGCGACCTAATATACGAACGCGCCGCCCGCCCCCGTCCCGGCGCGGCGCTTCATACGCCATGGGAGCCCACCAGGCGCCCGGCCGCGGCGCGGGCGTGCTCGACGACGGCCGCGATCCCGGTCCCCGCGACCCACGCCCCGGTGACCTCCAGTCCCGTCACCGGCGCCAGGTCCTCCTCCAGGCGCCTCGTGCGCTCCCGGTAGGCGGGCGTCACCGGCGGTAGCGTCCCGTCCCATCGCACCAGCATGTGGTCGATGACCGCCTCCGGCTCGATCCGCACCCCCGTCAGGGCCGCCACGTCATCGAGCGCCACCTGCAGATCCACCTGCGGGCGCGGCTGCCCGGGCCGACCGTAGGACAGTCGCAGCGCGTGGATGTCCGGGCCGTGCAGCGCCCGCAGCTCGGCACCGACCCACGGCCACTTGGCACTCAGGTGCGACAGGGCCTTGGCCCTCACCGGGCAGTCCGCCAGGTTTACAGGCCCCTCACCGGGATCCGTCCCATCGGAGACCAGGCCAGAGGCCCCGGCACCGGCCGACGACGACGCGGCGGGCTCAGCGGGGCCAGCGGGCTCAGCAACGCCGGCGGGCGCCACGAGCAGCCCCGAGCCCACCGGCTCGCCACTGAGCTCCGGAGCCCGGGCCACCAGCGTGAAGCGGGCGATCGGCGCCCCCACCGGCACGGTCAGCTCTGTCGCGCTCGCAGGCAGGCCGGGAATCCCCCGCAGCAGCCGCAGCGCGGCCCCCGCCGAGCAGGCCACGACGACGCGGTCGGTGGCCACGACCTCCTGCGCACCATCGGGCACCGGCTCGTCCGACGGCGTCGCACCCCGGCGCGTCGGGGCGATCCCCCACCCGCCAGGCGGCCGGCGCCTCCCCGTCCGCGCGCTCCTGGCCTCTGCCGGGCCGCAGCCACTGGGCGCCGGTGCGGGTGCGCACACTCCCGCCGCCGGCCTCGATGGCCTCGCGCAGCGCGTCAGTGAGTCGGAACAGCCCGCCCTCGACGGCCGCGTCCACGCTCCGACCACCCGCACCGTCCTGGCGGGCCCGACGCCGCTCAGCACCGCCGCCACCGCGGCACTGAGCGACCCCAGCTCCGCCGTGGCCCGCCGCAGCCCGGGCATGACGACGTCGGCCGCCAGGTCCGCCGGGTCGGCCGAGTGGATGCCCGCGACGATGGGCTGCACGAGGCGCTCCAGGACGCCGGCCCCCATCCGCGCGGACACGAAGGAGGCCAGGTCGCCCGGATCCTCAGGGCCGGTGCCCACGGTGCCGGGCAGGTCGGCATCCTGTGCGGCCCGGCGCGCCGCCTCCCTGCCCGATGACGGCGACGACGTCAGCCGCCAGCGGGTCCGCCGGGATCCCCAGGTAGGCGTGGTCAGGGAAACCGGTGCAACCCCCACTGGGGCGACCGCTCGCCGGCGCCCGGCGCGAGGGGCGGCAGGAAGAGACGGGGCCGGCCGTGCGGGGCGGCGGTGCGCAACCCCAGCTCGGCGAGCATGGAGTGGCCGCCCGGCCGCGCACGACGAAGCCCTCAGCCCCCCAGGTCCATGCGCGCCCCACCGATGCTCCCGGCGGCGACGAGCCCGCCGGTGTAGCCGCGCGCCTCAATGAGCAGCGGCCGCAGCCCGGCGCGCACCAGGTCCCAGGCCGCCGTCAGGCCCGCGATCCCGCCGCCGATGACGAGCGCGTCCCACCGCCGCCCTCAACGGCCTCCCCGCTCATGCCTCCCACCCGGCCAGGGCCACGGACTCCCAGTCAGCCGAGCCGTGCACCCGAGCCACGATCCGGGTGAGGGACGTCCGCGTCGGTGGCCGGCGGGACCCCATGCCCCAGGTTGACCACGTGCCCCGGCGCCGCGCGCCCGGCGGCCAGCACCGCGTCGAGCTCCTCAGCCAGGATCGGCCACGGCGCCGCCAGCAGCGCCGGGTCGAGGTTGCCCTGGACCGGGCAGACCCCGCCTGCGGGTCGGCCCCGGCCAGCACCTCAATCGCCTCACCCAGCTCGATGCGCTCGTCACGCCGACGGCGTCGGCCCCCGCCCTGCCGCATGAGCCCCAGCAGCCGGGCGGTCCCGGTCCCGAAGTGGATGAGCGGCGCCACCTCACCGGTGGTGGGGGAGACGGCCTGACGAGCGACATCCAGCGCGAGCGCCGAGTAGGGGGCCACGCGCTCGCGGTAGGCGCGCGGGGACAGCGAGCCCGCCCAGGAGTCGAAGAGCTGGGCCGCGGCCGCCCCGGCACGCACCTGGGTGGCGATGAACTCGCCGGTCAGGCGCGCGCACCAGGTCATGAGCCGGTCCCAGGAGTCGGGGTCGGCGCGCATGAGCGTGCGCGCCGCCAGGTGGTCGCGACTGGGCCGGCCCTCCACCAGGTAGGCCGCCAGCGTGAAGGGCGCCCCGCCGAAGGCGAGCACCGGCGTCCACCCCGCCGACCCGGCACTGTGCTCCAGCCCGGCACGCGCCCGCTCGCTCAGCCCCTCGCGCACGCCCGCCGCCTGCGGGCTGCCCAGCTCGACGACGACGCGCCGCACCGCCTCCTCGATCGCCCCGACCCCCTCGGTGTCGGGGCCGTCACCGAAGCGGCGGGCCACCAGTTCGCCCACCTCGCGGCCGCTGCGCACCGGGGCGTCGAGGACCGGCCCGACGCCCTCCTCGATCCGCACTCCGACGCCCGCCAGGCGCAGCGGCACCATGATGTCGGAGAAGAAGACGGCGGCGTCGACGCCGTGGCGCCGCACCGGCTGCAGCGTCACCTCCGCCGCCAGCGCAGGATCCAGGCAGGCATCCAGCATCGGCACGCCGGCGCGCGCCCGCAGCGCGCGGTACTCCGGCAGCGACCGTCCCGCCTGACGCATGAACCACACCGGTGTGCGCGCGGGCCTCCGCCCCGCCAGCGCCTCCAGGAGCGCCGGCGATGGAGCCGGTCCCGCCGTGGTCCCGGCAGGCCCCGCCGCCTCGGCAGTCCTCGCCGCCGGCTCGCAAGTCATTGAATCATTGTGTGAACTGCCGGTGACGAAATCGCCGTTATCGGGCGAAGAATGCTGACGCCGCGTGCTTTCCCTGCGATAAGGGAACTGAATGCGAGACATATCCGACTGCCTCCTGTCAGCAGTGGTCAGAGGGGGTTTATTGCGCGTAATGATGCGGCGTTCCAGACGTCCGTCGGGTCCTGACAGGGTGTCAGAAATATGGTGATGACGCATTGTCATGATGTCGGGTGTGTGTCGCCACGCCGCTATTGTGCCCGCTCCCCACGGTGATGTTTCAATAGCGCACGTTGTGACTACTCATCTTCTCTCCGCAGACCATCGACTGCCGGGCCTCGACGTCGTTGCCCGGCTCGGCGCGGTCGCCCCGGGGCTGGGACCCGGACCTCCTGGAGGCGGTCCCCGCGCTGCGCGGGGTCCTGGTGCTGTCCACCTGCAACCGCCTGACCCTGCTCATCGATGCCGACTCCTGGGCCGACACCGGCTGCCCCGCGGCCCTGCATCCGGACCTCCGCCCAGCGGACGCGAGCCAGTCGACCGCGGCGTCGGACCTGGGGGAGACCATCACCGCCTTCCTGGCCGAGCGCGCCGGGCTCCCCGGCGAGCGGCCTCCTACTGACCCACCTGGTCGGGGCGGCCGCCCGCCGGGAGATGCTCGCCATCGCCGCGGGCCTGAGCTCGATGGTGGTCGGCGAGGCCCAGATCGTCGGCCAGGTCCGCCGTGCCGCCGAGACCGCCGCCGCCGAGGGCACGCTCAGCCCCGAGCTCGTGCGGGTCGTCGAGCGCGCCTCGGCCACCGCCCGCCGGGTGGCCCACGAGACCGAGCTGTCCGGTCAGGGGCGCAGCGTCGTCGCCGTCGGCGTGGATCAGGCCTCCGACCACCTGCCGCCGCTGGAGGACTGCCGCGCCCTCATCGTCGGCACCGGCTCCTACGCCGGCGCCACCGTCGCCGACCTGCGTGCCCGAGGCCTGACCGACATCGCCGTCTACTCCGCCTCCAACCGCGCCGAGGCCTTCGCCGCCGGCCACGGCCTGCGCGCCGTCCCCGCCGGCGCTTTGAGTGAGGCCATGAGCCGCGCCGACCTCGTGGTCACCTGCCGCGGCACCGGCGGGCCGATCCTCACCGCCGACGTCGTCGCCCCCGTCGCCGCCGAGCGCGCCGGCTCGACTGGGGAGCCGGTCGCCCGCTGGTCATCCTCGACCTGGCCCTGACCCGCGACGTCGATGAGGCCGTCGGCGCCCTGCCGGGCGTCGTCCACCTCGACCTGGCTCGCGTGCGCGACGCCGTTCCTGACGCCGAGGCCCGGCAGGTGACCGCCGCCCGCGCCATCGTCGAGGCCGAGGCTGCCGACTTTGAGCGCACCCTGGCCGGCCGGGCCATGGACCCCCTCATCACGGCCCTGCGCGCCCAGGTGGGCCGCGTCGTCGCCGAGGAGGCCGCCCGCCTGCGCCCCCAGCCCGCCCGCCGGCTCGCCCTGGCCGTCCCCGCCGTCGACGGGCGCGCCGGAACCGGCGTCAGCGGGGTCAACAGTGCCGACGCCGCCGCGAGGGCCTGCCCCCCACCATCACCTCGCTGCCGAGCCCGGCTTCGAGGCCGCTAGCGAGATCGACGGCGAGCCCATGGTGCCCCTGGCGCAGGCCGAGCGGGCCCTGCACCACCTGGCCGCCCGCCTCCTCCACCAGCCCACCGTCATGGCCCGCCGCGCCGGCCAGGAGGGCCGCGAGGAGGCCTACCGTCAGGCCCCTCGAGCTCGTCTGGGGTCTGGAGAGCACAGGAGAGAACCATGACTGACACCGCCGCGCCCACACCCGGGCCCACCAAGGAGGCTCCCGCGCGCCTGGACGCACGCCCGGCTGCCCGTCCGGGTACCCTCCCGGCGGCCGACCTCGCCGGAGCCGCGGCCAGTGTTCCGGCCCTCGACCCGCTGGCCCCCTACGACGCCATCCTCCTGCAGTCCTACGGCGGGCCCCGCCGCCCCGAGGACGTCCTGCCCTTCATGCGCAACGCCACCGCCGGCCGCGGCGTGCCCGACTCGCGCCTCGTGGAGGTCTCCGGCCACTACCAGAGCGTCGGCGGCGCCTCCCCGATCAACGCGCGCAACGCCGAGCTGCGCGACGCCCTCCAGGCCCTCCTGGCCGAGCGCGGCTCGTCGTTGCCGATCATCGTCGGCAACCGCAACTGGCACCCCTTCGTCAGCCAGGCCCTGCGCGAGCTGGCCGACGCCGGGGCCCGCCGCGTCCTGGCTCTGCCCACCGCGGCCTTCGGCTCCTACTCCGGGTGCCGCCAGTACCGCGAGGACCTGGCCGGCGCCGTCGCCCTGCTCGCCGCCGGCGCGGACGGCTCCACCGGTGACGGGTTCGAGGCCGACGCCGCCGCCCGGGTCGGTGGGGACGGGGGCGGCCCCGTCGACCTCACCGTGGACAAGACGCGCCCCTACTACAACACCCCCGGCCTGCTGCAGGCCAATGTTGACGCCATCGTCGAGGCCTACGGGGCGCTGGCCGAGCAGGGAGTGGCGGCCGCGGACGCGCGCCTCGTGCTCGTCACCCACTCCATCCCCCTGGGCATGGAGGCCGGTTCCGCCCCTGGGGAGGGCACTGAGAGCGCACCCGGCGCCTCCGGCGCTTCTGACGCGCACGACCCGACCGAGACCGGGCGGCAAGAGCCGGGCGTGGCCGCCGACCTGTCCACGGAGGTCTCCTACGTCGCCCAGCACGAGGCGCTGGCCGCCGTCCTCGTGCCCGAGGTCGCCCGCCGCCTCGGCCTGGAGACGGTCGAGGCCGACCTCGTCTACTGCTCGCGCTCCGGCCCGCCGCAGGCCCGCTGGCTCGAACCGGACGTCAACGACCACCTCGAGGCCCTGGCCGCCGGGCACCTGACCGACGGCCGCCCCGTGGAGCGACCCGGGGGCGTCGTCGTGGCCCCCTTCGGCTTCATCTCCGACCACATGGAGGTCGTCTTCGACCTCGACACCGAGGCCGCCCAGACCGCCCGCGACCTGGGAATGCCGTATGCGCGCGCCGCCACCGTCGGTACCCACCCGGCCTTCGTCGACTCCCTCGTCGACATCCTCTTCGAGCGGGCCGCCGCCGCCCGCGGCGAGGACGTCCGGCCCGACTCGACCACCGGCGTCGGCCCCTTCCACACGGTCTGCCCGGACTCGTGCTGCCGGAACGGGGCCGGCCACCCCGGCCGGCCCGCTCACCACGGGACCGACGGCGCCGACCCCCGATAGCCCCCATCCCAGTAGCTCCGATACGAACCAGGAGAAGAAATTGAGTACTGACACCCACGGCCAGCACGGACACCCCGGCGGTCACCCCGGTGAGGGGGGCCTGCACCGCTTCGAGGACGAGGAGCGCCGCCCCCACCGCGACCCACGCGACGCCACCGACGTCGACCTGGAGGCCATCAACAACCAGTACCACTACACGCTCTACGCCGTCTTCCGCCTGGCTCGCCCGCTGCCCGCCTCCCAGCCCGAGCGCGAGCAGCTCCTGGGGGAGAGCGCCAACTTCGTCGAGGCCGGCGGCGTGACGACGCGTGGCTGGTACGACGTCGGGGGCCTGCGCGCCGACGCCGACCTGCTCGTGTGGTGGCTCGACGACGACCCCGAGGTCCTGCAGGACGCCTACCACCGCCTGCGCGGCAGCGCGCTGGGCCGCTACCTGGAGCCGGTGTGGTCCTGCATGGGGCTGCACACGCCCGCCGAGTTCAACCCCCGCCACGTGCCGGCCTGCCTGGCCGGGGTGGCGCCGCGCGACTGGGTCATGGTCTACCCCTTCGTGCGCTCCTACGAGTGGTACCTGCTCGAGCCCGAGGAGCGCTCGCGCATGATGGCCCAGCACGGGCGCCACGGCTTCTCCAAGTACCCCGACGTCAAGGGCTCGACCCTGTCCACCTTCGGCCTGAGCGACTACGAGTGGATCCTCGGCTTCGAGGCCGACAGCCTCGACCGGCTCGAGGGGGTCCTGCACCACCAGCGCTACACGGAGGCGCGCATGCACGTGCGTGTGGACACGCCCTTCTACACCGGGCGCCGTGTCAGCCCGCAGGAGTGGGCCCAGCGCCAGCCCTGGGCCTGACTCCCTGCCCGCGGGGACATTCGACGCCGTCGGGGACATGTCATCGCGGCCGGGGACGTCCTGCGCGTTGGGGGACAGCATTCCTGTCCCCCAACGCGTGACTGGTCCCTGGCCGGAGGGGAATGTCCCCGACCATGAGGGTGGGCGGCGGCGCAACCTGACCAACCTGGTTGACCAGGTCGCTTTCTCCTGGGACCATCAATGCATGAAGACGGTGAAGGTTCAGGAGGCGAAGACGCATTTGTCGGCGCTGTTGGTGGAGGTCGAGCAGGGGACGACCATCAACATCGCCCGAGGGCGTCAGACAGTGGCGCGCTTGGTTCCAGTCGGGGGCGAGCGGGAGCTGGGCTTCGGCGGATACCAGCTGCCGGACACGTTCTTCGACGAGCTGCCGGAGGAGGAGCTGAGTGCCTGGGAGGGTGCATGAAGGGCTACCTGCTCGATACGCATGCGCTCATGTGGGCGATCAATGAGCCCTCGCGTCTGGGCGGGAGGGCTGTCGAGGTGCTGCGAGACCGAGGGAATCTCGTGGTGGTCTCCGCCGCCAGTGCATGGGAGCTGCATACCAAGAACCGCATTGGGAAACTGCCCGGAGCGGGGCCGTGGCTGGATGCTCTCGAGGGGCACGTGCGACGGCTCGGAGCGGAGTTCTTGCCCATCGAGTGGTCGCACGCGCGCTTGAGCGGGCAGCTTGAGTGGTCGCATCGCGATCCCTTTGATCGGATGCTGGCGGCGCAAGCGATGTACGAGTCGCTTGCGTTGGTGACGCGCGATCCGGCCTTCGAGGAACTGTCCGGTGTGACGATCCTGTGGTGAGTGGTCGTTGCCCTAGTTGTATGAGTTCATGACGTTGGCGACCTGTGTTGGGGTGCGGGTGGCGGGGTGTGGGCCATTGGTGAGACTCCAACTGTTGCCAAGGTGACCGCGACTGCCCGGGCAGGGTGTCCCGGGCTGTTGATCAGGTTGGTCCGGTCTCGTCGCGGTGGGCGGGGAGACCTCGGTCGGCTCGCTTCCTCACGGGGATCTTCGATGCTGTCTGGGACACTTCACCGTGGCTGGGGGCACTCCGTTCCAGGCAGGGGCTGTTTGTGCGTCGGGGGACGGAAATCCTGTCCCCCAGTGCGCAGGGTGTCCCTGTCGATGACGAGCCCTTGACATCGGCCATCATCCAGGATGGCCTGACCGGCAAGCCTGCGCAGCAGGCCTGGTTCCTCCTTCTGAGGACTGTTGGCATCACGTACCCTCGCCAGAACAGGGGTGTAGCAAGGAGGGCGACGAAGGTCGAGACATGCTCGTGACCTTCACGGTACTGTCAGCGGGTTGGTTTCCGCCGGGTTGATTCCGGCCGACAGTCAGGAGCCCCCGTGGCACATGCCGAGAACCGCCCCGCGAGTCGAGCCGTGGGCCGTCGTCGAGCCGCCGCACTGGGCTGTCTGCTGCTCGCCGGCTCACTGGCTCTGACCGGCTGCTCCTCCAAGGACTCCAAACCCGACGCCAAGGCGCCCGCCAGCAGGGTCGGCTCTACGGGGAGCCGACGTCGGCCTCCTCAGCTGCCGCCACGGCGTCGAGCACCGCCGGCACCGTCACGGCGGCCTCCCTGTCCGACGCCCAGCTCGGGTACACCGTCACCGCGATCCCTGCCGGCCTCGACGTCAAACGAGTTGCGATCCTCCAGGACTTCGTGGCCTACGACCAGATGTCCTGGAAGCTGTGGGTTGGCGGCGGGGAGGACACCAGCAAGGTCCCCACCGTCACCACCGGCAACCTTCAGCAGCAGCTCCTCAGCGACGCCTCCACCCTGCAGAACACGGGGCAGAAGGCCAAGACCCCGGTCAAGGTGGCGATCTCCGAGGTCGCCATGAGCGCCGACGGCCAGAGCGCCACCGTCTCCCTACTGCGTGGACATGACGCAGGTGACCTACGTCGACGCGCAGGGCAAGGACGTCACCGAACCCATCCAACAAGGCGCGCATCCCGGCGAAGAACATCATGGTGCCCGGTAGTGACGGGCACTGGCTCGCCTCCGAGGAGGAGGAGACCGGCGAGCCGAACACCTGCAAGGTCGGCTGAGTGGATCGCCAGAGAAGTCCGTCCGGGCAGGTGAGCCTTGGTTTCGGGTGAGGTATGGCTTGCCTGTGAATCATAAGTAACACCCACGGAGGTTGGCGATGTAGTAAAGTGATGGCCATGAACGCAGACACCATGACAACACCGTCCATCAACCTCTCCTTCACCGCCTCCGCCGCCCTGAGCGACAACCTCCAGCGCGTCCTGACCGACCTCATCGCCCCTCGAGCTGGTCGGCAAGCAGATCCACTGGAACATCGTTGGCCCGAACTTCCGCGACGTCCACCTCAACCTCGACGAGGTCGTCGACATCGCCCGCGAGGGCTCTGACGAGGTCGCCGAGCGCATGCGCGCCATCAACGCCGTCCCCGACGGCCGCCCGGCCACCGTCTCCGCCGCCACCACCGTCCCGGCCGCCCCCGAGGGCGAGATCCTCACCAGCGAGGGCGTCGCCTACATCGTCTCCGCCATCGAGGCCGTCGTCGCCACCCTGCGCGGCGTGGACGAGGACGTCGACTCCGAGGACCCCACCTCCTCCGGCATCGTCGAGGATCTCATCGGCAAGCTCGAGCAGCAGGCCTGGTTCCTCTCCGCCGAGGTCCGCAAGCCCGTGCGCTGAGTCGGACTGAGGAGCGGCGCAGCCGCAACCACAACCGATAACGGTGGGCGATCCCGAGCACTTCGGGGTCGCCCACCGTCGTTTGCTCAGCCGCGATTCGGCGCGCTGTGGCACTGGCCTGAAAACGAGGACGCCAGAAAAGGAATGGGGGTCAATCCCCATGAAAATACGGGTATGCGCTAGTGACGGGGCCATATACGGACGGGTATGGTCAATTTGCCCACGAATACGTGGGGAATGGTCATCCTGGCTTGTGGAGGTAGCTCATGTTCCGCCGTCATCGCTTATATCCGTGGGGCGGGCTGGTCCTGGTCGCCTCATGCGCGCTGGCGGGCTGCTCATCGAGCGGAGCCGCACCGGGCAGTGCCGTACCGCCGTTGAGGACTGCGGGCGCGGAGGCCTCCGCCGCTGCCGGCGCCTCGGGCAGCGACGCCCCTGTGACGGAGAGGTCGCTGTCGGATCCGACGACGTCGTACATGGTGACCTCGATCCCGAAAGACCTGGATGCGGAGCAGTCCCAGGTGGTCAAGGCCTATGTCGACTACGACCGAGCGACCTGGGAGGCCTACCGGGACATGAAGGGGACGACCAAGGTCGAGTCCGTCACCACCGGGGACCAGTACCAGGCCTTCAAGAAGGTCTACGACGAGCGGGCCGCCGCCGGGCAGCATGTCGAGGGGGAGGCCGCCGCCGCCATCACCTCGGCTCAGGTCAGTTCCGACAACATGTCATCGACCGTCGTTGCGTGCGCCGATGAGACGAAGATCCGCCTGGTCTCTCAAGACGGGGCGCAGGTCCCCTCCGACGATCTCGGCCACAAGATTTCCCTCACGGTGGGCCTGATCAGAAACGAACAGGGCTGGGTCGTCAACTCCTCCTCAGTGGAAAGCGTGGATCAATGCTGAAGACAATGATGAGGCGCGTCGGCCTGGCGACGACGGCGTGCGCAGTGATCGCTCCTGTGGGTCTGCTTCCGTCGTCCCCGGCTTTTGCGGAGGGAGGTGGTATCTCGGGGCACTCCTCTCAGGGCTCCGACGGCGGCGTCACTATCTCCGTGTCAGTGTCCCTACAGCTCCGCCACTCCCGGATCGAAGGGGGCCAGCGGGACGGAGACGTCCAGTCGTCAGGTCTCTGCGACGGTTCAACCGGTGTGTCAGTATCAAAAAGGGTTGACCGGGGCCGAGGTTGCTGAGATCTTCAATGGAGATAAAGATGCGGTCATCCGTGGGAGTGGTTACGAGAACTGGAAGGATCACGCCAATGACAAGGAGGGGCGTTGGTACAACACGACGTGTCGACGCCCGGAGGGAATGAGTGATGAGGAGTACAAGAAGATAGTTGCGAACTATTTCGACAAGCACAACTCGGTGTTTGTTCCTGCCGGCGGTCAGCCACCGACACCGCCAATTGACGGGGGTCCCTGGCCAAGGCCGCCTGGAAGGCGGTGGAGATTCCGTCGCCAGTAGTGGAGATGAATCCGCAGATGGGTGATGACGTGCAGACCCTGGTCGGCGTGGAGAACTGGGTGTGGGCGAGTGCGCAGACGCCTCAGTCCGTGACGGCGACGGCGACTGCCGGGCCGGTGACGGCAACCGTCACGGCGACGTCCTCCGGTCTGACCCTGTCGGCTCCGGACAGCAAGGTCTCCTGCCGGGGATTCGGCACTCCCTGGCGGCCGGGGATGCCGGAGGGGAGCAGCTCGTGCACGATCACCTTCACACGTAGCTCTGAGCATCTGGGCGGGAGTACAACGGTGAGGACAGGCGTGTCCTACAGCGCCTCGTACACGGCCACCGACGGCGCCCGGGGGAGTCTGCCATCAGTGTCGACCTCCGGGAGCCTGTCGCTGAGGGTGGGGAGGCGCAGAGCCTCAACACCGGCCCCCGGGGCTGAGCGGCCCCGCTGCGCCGCAAGTCGACGTAATACCCGGGCTGCGGGAGGAACGCCGTTCCTCCCGCAGCCCTTTGATGGACGCCCTCTTGTCTCCTCCGCCGGGTGGCGTGCGTCATCTGGAAAGCGAACACGGTGGTCTGGGAACAGTCATGTTCCCCAGACCACCGTGCGCTGTCGGGGTGGTGCTCGCTGAGACTCAGGCGATGGGGGAGACCGGGGCGAGGTGCTCCACGCCTCCCCACCGGAGATGGCGAGGTTGTTGTGGTTCTGCGCCACGTCGGTGCCGGCCTTGGCGAGCGCGTCCTCCAGGGACTTCAGTGCCGGCTTGAAGCTCGTGCTCCACTGCTCACGGAACTCAGTGGCGTTCGTGCTCTCCCACACCGCGCTATTCACTGATCCGTCAACCTGCGTCTGGATGGTGTTAGTAGTCTCCACATTGTTCTTGAGGGTCCTGTACAGCTCCGCGAGGGTGTCGAGGTCTGCCTTAATTGCGGCCACGGTGATCTCCTTCTTCTGAATGATTGTTGTCTCCGCATGGATGTGCGGATTCAGGTCGCCCGTGGTGGTGCGCCTGCCCACTACTTTCTGTGATGGGGCAGGGGGAGTCAAGCGGAAAACCGTCCTTTATTTCAATGTGGGGATGGATCCCCATGGTTATTCATGAGGGCATGGGGATCCATCCCCATCTTCATTGCATGTGGGGGTAGATCCCCATGGGCGGGGTATTGGGGCCCGCCTACGATGTGTCTATCCGATTCAACAGGCGTGCTCTTGATGCGCCCCGTTTGAATCTCCAATGCACATTCTTGATTCACGTGAGGATTTCACTCATGGCATCCCGTTTGTCTGGACGCGCGTCCGAGCGTCACGATCGTTATTCCGGCAAGGAGAGGCGTGTCCGCCCCCGTGAGGGAGTGGACAGTGCGCGCTTGCCCTCGGCACCGCGTGAGCGCCGTCCCCTGCTGGACGCGCTCGCCGTGCTGCTGATCGTCGGAGGAGCCCTGCTCGCGGGCCTGCTGGCGGTCCAGATGGACAAGCGGGTCCAGATGCTCGCCGCGGCCGACACGATCCAGGCCGGCCAGACCATCGCCAAGGAGGACCTGGTCTCCGCCTCGGTCTCCTCGGACCTGAGGACCCTCATCCCCGCGGACCAGATCGATCAGGTCATCGGGCGCACGGCACGGGTCGAGGTCGCCAAGGGCCAGCTCCTGGACGCCTCCCAGATCGCCACCGCGCCCGTCCCCGGAGGGGACCAGCAGGTCGTCGGCGTCTCGGTCGCCTCCGGCCGCTTCCCCGCGGGGGGCCTGGGCGCCGGGGACATGGTCGACGTCGTGGACGTCGGCAACCAGTCGGTCTCCATCGAGGGCGCGCAGGTCCTCAAGGCCACGCCCTCCTCCGGAACGCAGGACGACTGGACCTCCGGCGCCGTCATCTCCCTCGTCGTCAAGCGCGGTGACGCCGCCAAGCTCGCCAGCGCCTCGGCCAACGGGACCATCGCCGTCGTCCAGACCGCGACCAACCAGCCCATCAAGGAGAGCTGATGCTCATCTCCATCGCCTCCGCCAAAGGCTCTCCCGGGAGCCTCGACGAGCGCTCACGTGCTCGCCGCGGTCTGGCCGCGACCCCGTTGTCCTGGCCGAGCTCGACCCGGTCGGCTCCGACCTGGTCTACCGCGCCCACTCCCGCGAGGGGACCCCCCTGGACAGTGACCGGGGCGTCGTCTCCCTGGCCGCCGCGACCCGCCGCGACCCGGCCGCGCCCCTGCGGGACCATCTCACCGTCATCGAGGGCGACCTGCCGGTCCTCGTGGGCCTGTCCCGCCCCGATCAGGCCACGGCCATCGGATCGGGCTGGGCGGGACTGGCCGCCAGTCTTCGTCAGGGCAGGGGACGTCATCGCCGACGTCGGCCGGCTGTCTCCCGGCGCCCCGAGCCTGGGCGTGGCCCTGGCCTCCGATATCGCGCTGGTTGTCGTGCGTCCCGGCGTGGAGAACTACGGGCACCTGCGTGAGCGCCTGTCCTGGATCGCCGCCGAGACCTCCCGCCGCTCCGAGCAGGTCCGCCTCGGAGTCCTGCTCATCGCCCCCTGGAAGGCCCGTCACGAGGCCGGTGACCTCACCCGGCTGCTGCGTGGCAGCGGACTGGAGATCCCCGTCGTCGGCGCCCTGGCCTTCGACCAGAACGCCGCCGACTCCCTGGCGGGCCGCCGTGCCCGCCCCGCTGGGGCAGACCCTCCTGGTGCGCTCGGCCCGGACCGTGGCCACCGCCCTGGCCGGCGTGGGCAGTAACGGAGGTGCCTCATGAGTGTCGATCAGGGACTCGTCCGCGACATGCGTGAGGAGGTCGCCGACCTCCTGGCCCAGCAGCGCCGCGACGACGCCACCTCCGGCATCCCGCCGATGTCCGCAGAGGACGAGCGCCAGTTCGCCCGCGCACTCATCGGGCGTGTGCTCGAGCGGCACGCCCGCGCTGCGATCGCCGCCGGACGCAACCCGCTCAACGCCCATGAGGAGGAAGAGATCTCCCAGGGCATCCACGCGGCGCTCTTCGGCGTCGGACGCCTCCAGCCCCTGCTGGACGACAAGGATGTCGAGAACGTCGACATCAACGGCTGCGACCATGTCTTCATCCAGTACGCCGACGGCCGTGAGGCGCGCGGCGAGCCCGTGGCCGAGTCCGACGAGGAGCTCATCGAGCTCGTCCAGGTCCTGGGCTCGTACTCCGGTCTGGCCTCGCGCCCCTTCGACTCGGCCAACCCCCAGCTGGACCTGCGCCTGCCGGACGGCTCTCGCCTGTCGGCCGTCATGGAGGTCTGCTCGCGCCCCTCGATCTCGGTGCGTCGCGCCCGCCTGGACCGGGTGGGCCTGGACGACCTGGTCAGGCTCGGATCCCTGACCCCGCGGCTGGCCGCCTTCTGCTCGGCGGCCGTGCGAGCCCGCAAGAACATCATGATCGCCGGCGCCACGAACGCCGGGAAGACCACCTTCCTGCGCGCCCCTGGCCAACGAGATCCCGGCCGAGGAGCGCCTCATCACCGTTGAGCGCGCCCTGGAGCTGGGGCTGGGAGAGTTCGCCGACCTGCACCCCAACGTCGTCGCCTTCGAGGAGCGCCTGCCCAACTCCGAGGGCTCCGGTGCGATCTCCATGGCGGACCTGGTGCGGCGCTCGCTGCGCATGAACCCCTCGCGGGTCATCGTCGGAGAGGTCCTGGGCGACGAGATCGTCACCATGCTCAACGCCATGAGCCAGGGCAACGACGGCTCACTGTCCACCATCCACGCGAACTCCTCCTCCGAGGTGTTCAACCGCATCGCCACCTACGCCATCCAGTCCGCCGAGCACCTGCCCCAGGACGCCACCAACCTCCTCATCGCCGGCGCCGTCGACTTCGTCATCTTCCTGACCCGGGAGAACCGCTTCTCTCAGGGCGGCAGGCTGCGCCGCTACGTCGCCTCCGTGCGCGAGGTCAACGGCGTTGACGGGCGGGTCCTGTCCAGCGAGGTCTTCGCCGACGACGGGACCGGGACCGCCCAGCCGGCCGCACCGATCGGCTGCGTCAACGACCTCATGGCGGCCGGCTACGACCCCGCCGCCTCCTACCGGGGAGGTGTCGCATGAACCAGGCCACCGCCACCGTCGCCATCCTCGCCGGCGCCCTCGTCGGGGAGGGATCTTCCTCCTGATCGGCTTCCCTCATGGGGGTCGACATGATTCCCCAGCGCCCCGGCCCCTCCCGGGCCCCTGCGCGAGCGCCTCAAGGGGTTCTCCGGCCGGATCGTCGCCGGCCTCGCCGTCGGGCTGGCCCTGCTGGTCGCCACCCGATGGGTCGTCATGGCCCTCGCCGGCGGCGCGCTCGTCGTCGTCTGGCCGATGCTCTTCGGCGGGGCCAAGGAGGAGAAGCGCCCTCGGCCAAGGTCGAGGCCCTGGCCACCTGGGCCGAGTCCCTGCGGGATACCATCGCCGGCGCCGTGGGCCTGGAGCAGGCGATCCCCGCCACCGTCTACGCCTCCGCCCCGGTGATCCGCGAGGACCTGGCCCTCCTGGCCGACCGCATGCGCGTGCGCGTCCCCCTGTCCACGGCGCTGCGCCAGTTCGCCGACAGCCTGGGCGACCCCGACGGCGGACCTCATCGTCTCCGCCCTCATCATGAATGCCCGCCTGCGCGGCCCCGGCCTGCGCCAGCTGCTCGGCGCCCTGGCGGACACCGCCCGCTCCGAGCTCGACATGCGCCAGCGCGTCTGCGCCTCCCGCGCCGGCACCCGGCGCTCGGCCCAGATCGTCGTCGTCTTCTCGATCGTCATCATGCTGGGCCTGGCGGTCTTCAACCGCAGCTTCGTGGCCCCCTACTCCAGCGTGCAGGGCCAGCTGGTCCTGGTCGTCGTCGTCGCCCTCTTCGCGATGGGCATGCTCTGGATGCGACGCCTGGCCGGGGTGCGTCTGCCCCGGCGCTTCCTGACCGTCACCGCTCCGGTGGGAGGTGAGGAGGAATGATGACCCTGATCCTCATCGGCGGGATGCTCAGCGGAGCGGGCGTCCTGCTCCTCGGACTCCTCCTCGCCCCACCCGCCACCCAGCCCGCCGCGGCGCTGGCCGAGCTGGACACCCGCCGCAACGAGGGGCGCATGCGCGAGGACGTGAGGCGCCTCAACCCTCCGAGGCCACGATGCCCCCGTGGATGGACCTCTTCAGCCTCCGGGTCACCTCCCTGGCCCGGCGCACCGGGGCCGACCTCACCTTCCTGACCACTGACCTGTCCGTGGTGGGACGCTCCCTCGAACGGCACCTGGCCATCTCCCTGTTCGCCGGGCTGGGGGGCCTTCATGCTCCCGATCATCGTCGTCGGGCTCATGCAGGTCATGGGGGGCGCCCCTGGGATGGTCGGTGCCCCTGCTGCTGAGCCTCGCCCTGGGGATGGCCGGCCTGCTGGTGCCCACGGCCCGCTTGCGCCGACAGGCCCAGGACGCCCGCCGGGACTTCCGCCACGTCGTCGGCTCCTACCTGGACCTCGTGGCCATGTCGCTGTCGGCCGGCCGGGGCGTCCCCGAGGCCCTCGACGCCGCCTCCAGCCTCTCCGACGACCCCGCCATGGTGCGTATCCGCAACGCCCTCGACGTCGCCCGGCTGCGCGGGGACACGCCCTGGGAGGCCCTGGGCCGGCTGGGCACCCAGCTGCGCATCGACGAGCTGCGCGACCTGTCCGCCTCCCTGGCCCTCGTGGCCGAGGACGGCGCCAAGATCCGCGAGTCCCTGGGCGCCCGGGCCTCCAGCATGCGCCGCCGCGACCTGTCCGACGCCGAGGGCAAGGCCGGGGAGAACTCCGAGTCCATGCTCGTGGCCCAGCTCGTCGTCGCCATGGGATTCATCGTCTTCCTCGTCTACCCGGCCCTGACCGGAATCATGGGCTCCTTCTAGGGCCCGCAGTCATTCGTATTCGTTCGGAATCTCTAGAAAGAAGGAACACCATGCTGTCTGTCCTCATCACCCTTCACACCTTCGTCGGCGACCTGCGCGACAAGGTGGGGCGTCGTCTCCTGGACGAGGAGAAGGGGGCCTCCACCGTTGAGTGGGTCATCATCACCGGCTTTCTCATCGTCCTGGCCGCGCTCGTGGGCCGGGCCATCTACGGCCTGGTCTCCAACGCCTCCAACGGCCTGCAGATTCCCTCGATCGGCGGCAACTGACCACCTGGGGTAGGTCCTCATGAGGAATTGGAGAGAACGCGTCATGAGCCGCTTGAGTCAGGAGACGGGCGCCTCCAGCGTCGAGCTGATGATCTTCTTCCCGCTGCTTCTGCTGATCGTGCTGATCACGGTGCAGGTGGCGCTGGTCTGGTACGGCAACGAGGTCGCCATCGCCACTGCCCGCGAGGTGGCGCGCGAGGCGCGCGTAAACCCCGAGGCGGGCGAGCGCACCTCGGCGGCCAAGGCCAACGGCGTCGCCTACGCCCGCAAGGTCGGCGGCCGCGCGCTCACCGACATCGCGATCGACGTCTCCACCACGGGGGACGAGGTCACGGTGCGGGTCTCAGGGAAGGCCATCGACGTCGTCTCCGGACTGTCACCGCAGGTGAAGGCCTCGGTGACCTCACAGCGGGAGACCTTCAGGAGGGACCGATGAAACACGTCAGGAACAAGCAGATGCGGCGCCGCGCCATCGAGGCCGCCGGCTCGGAGAGGGGAACCATGTCCATTGAGGCAGTCGTCCTCGTCCCAGTGCTGCTGCTCATCACCATGGTGGCCGTCGCCGGGGGACGCATCGTCTCCGCCCAGGGGATGGTCGAGGCCGCGTCGCGCGACGCCGCCCGAGCCGCCTCCATGGAACGCTCCGTCAGCGCCGCCAACGCAGCCGCCAACCGGAGCCTGGCCCAGGCGGACACGTCCCGCGCCAGCTGCTCGGCCGGCGTCGACGTCGGAGGCTTCCGCCAGGGCGGGGCCGTGAGGGTCTCGGTCAGCTGCCGCGTCAAGCTCTCCGACCTGGGACTGGTCTTCCTGCCCGGAGCCACCGTGGTCAGGGCCGAGTCGAGCGCGCCGGTGGACCAGTGGAGGGGGACACGATGAGCAGGATCCGCATTGCCAGCGAGCTGCGTCAGCACCCGGAGCGGGGATCGGTGTCCGTCTACGTCGTCATCATCGCCGCATCCCTCATGCTGATGGCCGGACTGTGCGTCGAGGGCGGACGTGTTCTCAACGCACGCTCCACGCTGGCGGACCAGGCCGAGCAGGCGGCCCGGGTCGGAGTCCAGCAGCTGAGCATGGAGAAGCTGCGCGGCTCCGGAGTGGCCGCGACGGACCCGTCGGCGGCCTCGTCGGCGGCACGCAGCTACCTGGCCCGCACTGGCGACGCCCAGACCTCGACGGTCAAGGCCTCCTCCGACCGGGTCTCGGTCACGGTCGAACGCGACGTCCCCACCACGATGCTGCGACTGGTCGGCATCCCCTCCATCCACGTCTCCGTGACCGGAGAGGCCCGCAACGACTTCGGCCCCAAGGAACAGCCCAAGCCCGGCCTGCCGAAGACCGGCGACGACGGCGGCCCCAAGGAGCGGCCCAAGCCACAACGTCCCAAGCCGCAACAGCCCAAGCCGCAACGGCCCAAGCCCGCCCCGCCCAAGGTCGACGACGGCGGCCCCAAGGAGCAGCCCAAGCCCGAACCGCCCCAGGGGGCGACGAGGAAAGCCCCTAAGGAAAGACAGAAACCCGGACTGCCGAAGGCGGGCAACGCCATCGGCCTGGAGTGGAGGCAGAAGCCCATGACCACCGCATCGAGACGGCGCCGTGCCCAGGCCGCCGGCCCCCAGCGGTTCAGGGCGCCCGCTCGCAGCACCCGGCCGCCGGTGTGGCGCTCCCGTGGTCGCCGGCCTCACACTCGCCGCCATCATCATCGGCCTGCCCGCCGTCCCTGCTGACCACCGTCGGGCCCCCCGCCGCTGCCGACCGGCGTGGACATGAGCGCCCTGCTCGTTCAGACCGTGTCCCTCGACGTCGTCGTGGGCGTCCTCATCTGGGTACTCGCTCTGGCCTGGCTGCAGTTCACGGTGTGCACCCTGGTGGAGCTCGTCTCCGCTCTCAAGGGCCACGGCGTGCCCGGCCACGTCCCGCTCTCGGGCGGCGTACAGTCCCTGGTGCGCCGACTCGTGGCCTCCGTCCTGCTCCTGGGGGCCGTCAGCGGCCCGGTCGCCGCGGCCGCCGCCCCCTCACTGAGGAGCCGACCCCGGCGGTCTCGGTGAGTCAGGGAGTCGTCTCGGAGCAGCCCGCCGACGACGCCTCCTGGGCTGATGGCGAGGCTGCGGCCTCGCAGGGCGACGAGCACGGCCAGCAGTACATGCGCTACGTGGTGGACGGGGTCGAGATCGACCCGGAGATCGGCTCCCAGCTCGTGGGAAAGCGCGTCTACATCGTCAAGCCGCCCGAGGGCCGCTACCACGACAACCTGTGGGACATCGCCGAGCGCAACCTGGGTGACGGGCGCGCCTACGCCCAGATCTACGACCTGAACGCCGGCCGCGTGCAGCCCGACGGCGACAGCCTGGAACTGGCCCGGCTCATCCAGCCCGGCTGGCTCATGGTCATGCCCGAGGAGGCCGCCTCCGTGGCCCGGGTCGAGGCCATCCCCACCGATCCGGCGCCTCCCGCCCCGGCCCCGCAGACTCCGACGCCGCAGCAGGACGGCGCCCACCTGCCGGTCGGGCTCGGCCACGAGCTGCGGGACGTCACCCCCGTCCAGCTGCCGGCGATCGGCTCGCTGCTGGCCGCCTCCCTGGTCTCGGTGCTCGTCGCCAGGCGTCGTCGGCTGATGGATGCCTTCAACGAGGACTCCGCCGAGCTCGAGCGTCTCCTGCGGGTCGGGGCCGACGAGAGCCGGTCACGGCGGCTGAGCGCGGTCCTGCGCTCCCTCGACGACCCTGCCCGGCAGCCCCCGCCCCCTACGCCGTCGCCATCGACGACGACGCCTGCTACCTGCGCCTGGCGCGTCCCTGACCGACGCCCCCGCCCCCTGGCGGTCCCAGGACGAGGGGATGATCTGGGCGCTGCCCGCGGGTCGCGAGCCGTCGCTGACCGAGCGGCCCCTGCCCCCTGCCCGGGCTGGTCACGGTGGGTCGCACGCCCACGGGTGCCGACATCCTCATCGACCTGGCCTTCGCCGACGGGGACGTGACGGTCACCGGGGACCCCGGCCATGGCCGCCGAGGTCGTCTCCGCCTTCGCCCTGGAGCTGTGCACCAACCCCTGGTCGCGCGACGCCGTGGTGGTCGGCAGCGGCCTGTCCGCCGCCCCTGCACCGGGTCGCGGGCGAGCGCATGCAGCCCTGGACAGTCTCCTGGGACTCACCGCCCCTGCCCGGTATCGGCGGGGTCTTGACCGGCCGGCGTCCCGAGACGCAGAAGACCTTCATGTTCGTCGGCGACGGGGCCACGCCCCCTGACCCCTGCCGCCGGGACGCGACTACGCCCTGGTGCGCACCGGCGGCGACCGGCCGGGGCGCTGGACGATCGAGATCGACGCCTCCGGCACCGCCCGGATCACCCCGCTGGGCATCATCGTGACGGCCTCGCGTGCCACCGAGGCGGAGGTCTCCGCCCTGGAGGACCTGTTCGCCCCGGCCCAGGAGACCGGGGTCGACGACGGCCGTCCGCCGGTGCCCGACCCGCCCACGCCGCCCCTGGCCACCGCCGCCCTGCGCGCCGCCTCCGTGCGGATCCAGGTCCTGGGGACCACGCAGGTGGAGACGGCCGGCGCGGTGGAGGAGGCGCGCCGTTCCATCCTCACCGAGGCCGCGGTCTGCGTGGCCCTCCACCCCGAGGGATCCGCCCCTCGGTCCTGGGCGCCATGCTCTGGCCCCTGGGGGCCACCGCGGACGTGGTGGGGGCGACCGTGGAGCGGCTGCGCAGCTGGCTCGGCGAGGACCCTCAGGGGGTGCCCCACCTGCGGGAGGACGCCGAGGGCCGGCTGCTGCTGGGGCCGGGGGCCGTCATGGACTGGGACGTGCTGCGCTCCCTGCTGGATGCTTCCCGGCGCTGCCCGGCCCAGGAGGAGGTCGAGCTGCTGACCGAGGCCTTGCGCCTGGTGCGAGGACCGATGGCACTCGACGCCCCCGAGGGCCACTACTCCTGGCTGGCCCGGGTTCGTGCCGCCCGGCAGCTCGAGGCTCTCGTCGTCGATGCCGCTCACCGCATGGTCGAGCTCGTCGGGGACACCGATCCCGACGGCGCTGCCGCAGCGATCACCACGGGCCTGCGGGTGGTCGACCTCGACCAGGGGCTGTGGCGCGACCGCCTGCGCCTGGCCTCGCGCCGCGGCGTGGGCGAGCTGGAGCAGGGAGATCCGCATCCTGCTGGAGTCCGCCGGCGCTGATGACCTCCACCAGATCGACCCCGCCACCGCGGCGCTCGTCGAGGACCTCTCCCCGGGGCTCTCGGTGGGGCGCCTGCCCGCCTGAGGAGATCGCCATGCAGCTGTTCATCAGTGTCCTGCGCCCCCTGGAGGAGGCCCACGAGGCCCGCGACCTCATCGTCGTCGTCCCGGAGGACGCCACGGTCGGCGACCTCGCCGCCGCCCTGGACCGCACCGTGCCCACCACCGCGCCGGGGCAGTCCCTGCGCCTGGTGGTCAACGCCGGGGAGCCGGTCAGCGCTGCGCCGTCGTCGCTGTGGCACGGCTCGCGGCGCCTCGACCCGCAGGGCGTCCCTGGGGTCGGGCTCCGTCCGCAACGGCATGCTGCTGGGGCTCGGCGCGGCCGTTCTCGACGACGTCGAACCGGTCGGGGTCGTCGAGGTGCGTGTCGTCGGCGGGCGCGGGGCCGGAGCGGTTCACCGCCTGAGCCTGGGCGACTACACCCTGGGCGGGCCAGAGCAGGACATCACCCTGGAGGGTGAGGCGGGGCAGGAGAAGGTCGCCGACCTGACGGTCTCCCACGGTGGACGGGTGCTCCTGAGCCCGGCACCGGGCGTGGCCGAGCGCACGGTGCCGCTTGCGCTGCCTCGCCGCCGGCCCCCTGCCAGGGCCACTCGTGCTGGCGGCGAAGGAGGATGAGGCGCCCTCCGAGCGCCGTCGTCGCCGGAAGAAGCGGCGCGCAAGCGCAAGCGCAAGAACAAGGGCGCGGAGCGGATCCTCAGCGGGCGCGAGGTCCTGGAACCCGACGGTGAGCGCCACTTCCTGGAGCTGGACCGACGCCCGCTTCAGGGGGCGACTCCCTGGCCGGAGAAGGCGGTCCTCACGGTGGGGGAGAGCCTGCTGGTGCTCGAGTACGTACCTGCCGTCGACGCCGTGACCTCCCCGACCCCGGGGGCGCCGACGATCAACTTCAACCGGCCCCCGCGCCTGGCCCGCCCGATCCGGGTCACCAAGTTCACGCTGCCGCGCGAGCCCTCGCAGGCGCGCAAGCCGCCCTTCCCCTTCGCCATGATGCTCTCCCCGCTGGTCATGGGAGGTGGAATGTACCTGGTCACCGGGCGCGTCTACTCCCTCATGTTCATGCTGTTCTCGCCGGTCATGATGATCGCCAACCTGATCCAGGGGCGCTCCACCAACCGGAAGCACTACCGGGAGGACCTGCGCACGTACGAGGAGCAGCGCGACCAGACCGAGGACGCGGCCTTCAAGGCGCTGACCGAGGAGCGCGGGCTTCGGCGCACGGACGCCCCGGACCCGGCCGAGCTGCTGCTGCGCGCCACCCGGGCCGCGGGCCCAGTTGTGGGAGCGGCGCCCCTCGGACCCGGACTGGCTGGACCTGCGGGTGGGGGTCGCGGACCTGCCCAGCGACGTCGAGGTCGACGACCCCGCCCGCGCCAAGCACGAGGAGCCGCTGCGCTGGACGGCCCCGGACGTTCCGGTGACCGTGCCCCTGGGTGGCATCGGCGTGGTCGGCGTGTGTGTGGGGAGCGGTGCCATGAGGTGGCGACCTGGCTGACGGCCCAGGCCGCGGTGCTGCACTCACCGGCCGAGCTGCAGATGGTGCTCCTGGTGGAGCCGGTGCGCGGCGAGCGGCCCGAGGAGCGCTGGTCCTGGGCGAGGTGGCTGCCCCACCTGCGCAATGCGGAGGGCATGGGGGCCCGGGCCCGGATCGGCGTCGACGATGAGACGGTGAGCCGGCGCATCAGCGAGCTGGCGGACCTGGTGCAGCGGCGCCTGAGGCCTCCGACAGCCGCGGCCGCGGGAGCACCGACGGCGAGCAGATCCTGGTGGTGCTCGACGGCGGGCACGCCCTGCGGCTGCGCCCGGGCCTCATCTCGGTGCTGCGCCGCGGCCCCGAGGTGGGGGTGCGCCTGATCTGCATCGACCGGGAGCGCACGGCCCTGCCCGAGGAGTGCCGGGCCGTGGTGTCCACGGGGCCGGGTGCGCCGTCGGTCTCCCAGACGGATAAGGACGAGGTCGAGCGGGTCACCCTGGACCTGGTGCTGGACGGCTGGTGCGAGCGGGTGGCCCGGGCGCTGGCGCCGGTCCACGACGTCTCCGCCGCCGGGGCGGACTCCACGATCCCCACGGCCTCGCGGCTGCTGGACGTGCTGCCCCTGCCCGAGCCCGGTGCCGACGCCGTCCTGGCGGCCTGGCAGCGGTGCAGCCGCACGACGAGGGCGGTCATCGGGGAGGACGCCGAGGGGCAGTTCTGGCTGGATGTGCGCGCCGACGGGCCGCACGCCCTGGTGGCCGGGACGACCGGCTCGGGTAAGTCAGAGCTGCTGCAGACGCTCATCGCCTCCCTGTGCATGGGCAACACGCCCGAGGCCATGACCTTCGTGCTGGTGGACTACAAGGGCGGGGCGGCCTTCAAGGACTGTGCGCGTCTGCCGCACACGGTGGGGATGGTGACGGACCTGGACGGGCACCTGACCTCCCGGGCCCTGGAGTCGCTGGGCGCCGAGCTGCGCCGTCGCGAGCACCAGCTGGCGGGGGCGGATGCGAAGGACATTGAGGACTACGTGGCCGCCATGGCCCCGGGGGACGAGCCGATGCCGCGGCTGATGATCGTCATCGACGAGTTCGCGGCGCTGGTCTCCGAGCTGCCGGACTTCGTGACGGGCCTGGTGGACATCGCCCGGCGCGGGCGCTCGCTGGGGTGCACCTGGTGCTGGCCACGCAGCGGCCGGCGGGCGTGGTCTCCGCGGAGATCAAGTCGAACACGAACCTGCGCATCGCCCTGCGGGTCACTGACGAGAACGACTCCCAGGATGTCATCGAGGCCGCCGCCTCCGCCTTCATCCCGCCGTCGATCCCGGGGCGTGCCTACGCGAGGCTGGGGCATGCGAGCCTGCGCCAGTTCCAGTCCTCCCGGGTGGGGGGGACGGCCGCGGGGCGCCCTGCCCCGGGCGGCGCTGCGCTCGGCGACCCTGACCCTGGACGAGCTCTCCCGGGCGGAGGAGGCGCCCCCGGAGGTGGAGGAGGACGCCACGATCCCCACCGACCTGGCCACGCTCGTGGACGCCATGGGGGCCGCCTACCGGGCCATGGGCAAGGAGAAGCCGCACAGCCCGTGGCTGCCGCCGCTGCCCGAGCTGCTGACCCTGGACGCGGTGGAGCAGCGGATGGGGGAACCCTGAAGGAGGAGAGTCCGGGGAGGGGATCCCGGGAGAGGCGAGACCGGGGAGGGGAGCGCCGAGGGCTTCCTGCCGGCCCCTGCCCCTGGGGCTGGAGGACCTGCCGGCCCAGCAGGAGCAGCGGCCCATGACCTGGGACTTCACGCGCGCCGGGCACCTGGGGATTGCCGGGGCCCCTAGGACGGGGCGCTCCAGCGTACTGCAGGGGGATCGCGGTGGCGGTGGCCCGCTCGTCGTCGGCCGCGGAGGTCCACATGTACGGGATCGACGCCGGTAACGGGGCGCTGCTGCCGTGCCTGGCGCTGGCGCACGTGGGGGCGGTGGTGACCCGCGACCAGCCGGACCGGGTTCGGCGCGTTCTGACCCCTGCTGGGCCGGGAGGTGGCGCGACGTCAGCAGCTGCTGGCCACCGAGGGCTTCGCCTCGCTGTCCGAGCAGCGGGCCAAGTCGCCCGAGTCGAAGCGGCTGCCCTACCTGGTGCTGCTGATCGACAGGTGGGACAACTTCGTGGCCACCTTCGAGAACGTCGACGGCGGGGCCATCATCGAGAGCATCGAGAGTCTCATGCGCGAGGGGGCCGCCGTGGGCCTGCGCGTGGTGGTGGCCGGGGACCGGACGGTGTTCCGCAGCCGGTTCGGGATGCTGCTGGAGGACCGCCTGCTGCTGCGGATGCCGTCCCCGGACGACTTCGACCTGGTGGGTATGCGGGCGCGTGAGGTGCCGCTGACCATGCCGCAGGGGCGGGCCTTCCGCAGCGGGCCCAAGCCGCGCGAGGTGCAGTTGGCGTTGCTCACGGACGACGTCGACGGCACCGCCCAGGTAGAGGCGATCCACGAGGCGGGCCGACTCAGCCGCGAGAAGTGGGGGGAGATTCCCCGGGAGCTGTCCGCGGGCCACGTGGACGAGCTGCCGGTGGCGATCTCCTCGGAGAAGGCCCTCGAGCTGGGGCCGCCTCTGGCGCCCGGGAACATCGCCCTGGCCGTGGGCGGCGACGACCTGGGGCTCATCCCGGTGTCCATGGAGGAGATCGGCAACGGGGTGCTCGTGGCCGGGCCTCGGCGCTCCGGGCGCTCGACGGCGCTCCTGTTCGGGGCGCAGCGGGCGCTGGACGGTGGGACGCGCGTGGTGCTGGTCCTGCCGCGGCGCTCACCGCTGATCTCTCTGGACGGGCGCGACGGCGTTCTGGGACGGCTGGGCCTGGAGTCCAAGCCCGATGACCTCAGGGAGCTTTTGCGGCAGGAGCCTGAGAACACACTCATTGTTATTGACGATTTCGAGATGATGGGAGGCGATCATGCGCTCGGGCCCGTGATTGAAGAGCACTTGAGGACGTGCCGGGACGCGAATGGCGGTGTCCTGGTGGGGTGCGGGATTGATGAAGTGCCGGGCATGTACAGGGGCGTGGTGGCCCAGGTGCGCAAGACCCGCACGGGTCTCATCTTGGCGCCCAGGTCCTCCGAGGACGGCTCGAACCTTTCGGCGAGGCTGCCCCGTTCCATCGGAGGCCCAGTTCCCAAGGGCCGGGGCGTCATGGTGACGACAGGTGGTTGGTCTTGGGTACAGGTCCCGAATACCAATTTGAAAACGATGAAATAGAAAATATGTAAGGAGGACTTGTTGAATGACTCTCTGACTCTCGTAGTTATTTTGAGTCTACACCAATATTGCGTTTGCACAAAGAACGAAAGATGACGACATGGCGGAAAACAAAAGAAAGAAAGCGATCGAGGCTGTCAAGGCGTGTTCGATCAAACTTCAAGGCGCCTTGGATCAAAGCCCCAAATCTGCGGGAGCACCTTCACCTCTCCCAACGCCACCCGGAGATCCTGAAGCAGTCAGTGAATTCACCTCTGGATTGAGTGAATCATGGACTTCGACATACGCAACTCAAGAGGAGGACAGAATAAAAACGATTGTGGCCAATATGCGTAAAAGTATGGTTGAACTCGCGGAGGTCATCGAAACCACGTACGCCAGCCATAAGGAGCCCGACGTGCCAGAAGACAGTGACGATGCTATGGATAAATGGGATTGATGATACCCAATTCTTCCAAGGCGATATTTCATGCCATTTCAGGGTGCTTGAAAAATGACAGGGGGTGTTTGGGTGTAAGAAACTATTGTGGGAAGCGCATGAATGGCGCGCAACATCGCCGGCGTTAGTTGCATGTCGAACTACACAGTATAGGAGTTAGTGAGAATGTTATTTACCTTAGACAGCGAAAAAGTGGGCGCTTTCATAAAAGGGTTGGATGAATGGGTTGAAAGCGTGCGTAGCCAGCGTAAGTATGTGTATAGCGTGGCAATGAATCGGTGGGCATCTCCTCCCGTGCCGGAAGCGGAAGGATACCTAAGCGAGGCGTCCCAGATTGAACTGTCGTCGGCAAACCTAACCGAAACCGCGAAAGGACTCAAAGATCGACTCGAATTCACCGTTCGAACAAATTCGGACGGGAAGTACACCTACTATCTTCCTGAGGGCGTAGATGACACGCCGGAAAATGTAAAGAAATTTAATCTTGACGCCAAAAATAAAGCCGAGAAAAATTGCAATGAGTTGACTGACGCAATGTATTCGAAGGATGGCGTAAGTAAAGAAACGGGACGTTCTGTCGGTGAAATCATAGAAGACATGAAGGCGGGCGAAGACAATCCAATATACGCCGATAGTTATATTTCCTACTGCGGCGGCCCTGAAGAGTACTTAAAACACTACAACCTAGCAAAAAAACTCGATAGTCAGGATAACTGGAAAGGATTCTGTTACTCCTCGGTTGTCGCGTATTCTGGCTACAGCTACGCAGGATGAGGGGCGGGGGAAAGAGTTAGCAAAAACAATTCGGTGAATTAGTCAAGAGAGAGATCACGAACAAGATTCTCGTGTCGGAGCCCTCAATCGATTATTACGTTGTGAGGATGTGGATGAAGTTAAAGGCCCCATTAAGTATGGCACCGCCTTTCTGGTTGACCTCGCCGAAAGAACTGAGGACTGTCCGCCGCCAAATGAACGTTCTTTAGAGAATCCTAACGATATTCCTGCAGCACACGATGCATTCGCAGCAGTTATGACCGCGATGGCACGGAATCCTGAAGCTTCTGCAAAAATTTTTGGCACCTACCGATGAAAGTGGAAACATTAATGAAGAAGCCGGTAGAGCTCGATGGATAAAACTCAAGAGCAGAGCCTATAATCACGGTGCAACTAATTTTGAGTTCACGGATGTCATGCGCTCGGCGTCGACTCTTCGAGGCGACCCAACGGTGGGAGCTCAGTCTACGTGGGCTTCAGCACGAGCTATAGAGTTCACTGCCAATCCTGATAACTCGCAACTCATCGAGCATAATCCTGAGAGGCAAAAGAAATCTATCGGTTGTGCTCGCTAATTGCCGTAAAAGAAATTCACGAAATTGCAGGTGGCGCAGATGATGGTGATCTAAAGCTAAATGCCATGTATGGCGGTGAAAAAGGTAGTGATACAATGAAGGCAGCCCTCTATCGTGTTATGGAAGATGAAGATGCCGCTAGGACGATTAGTGCGGCGGTCACTTCATACGGAAAAGATGAGGTTAAAGGAGATATGCCAGATGGCTCCTTTAGCATGGAGGAATTAAGCTAAAGTACGCCAATATGGCGAAGGACAATGCTTTTTCTTAATAAAATCGCCCAGCAGCGAATTGACGAGATTAATGCGGAGTTGTCTAAGAAATACGATAGAGAAAAAGCCGCTAAACTGGAGCAGGCTAAGACCTCAGCAAGTGCAGTAACGACTGCGTTCTTTATTGTAGCGTCCGCTGCAGCGACTGTTGCTAGTGGTGGAAACGTGCCGCTGGGATTTGCTGTGGGGGCTGGGGTTACGGAGACTTTCACTCAAGCGAAGGTTAACGAGTATGTTGAATCCACATACAAGGGTAGTTCAAAAGAAGAAAAAAGAAAGCTATATCAAGGGGATTATGATGATAGTGATGTTAATAATCGAATTCAGACGGCAGCCTACATTGATGCTGTGAAGTCTGGCGCCATTCCTGGTGTAGAGTTTCCTGAAGGGAATGGAGAGGCAGTGAAGTATGAATATCTAGATGAAAATGGAAAGAAGAAAACTGACTACTGGGTAAAGAAAGACGAAAATGGAAACAATCGTGTGGATCTTCCTCCCGTTGTCACTGACAGTCTTAGTGAGTCCGTGCATAGGTGGAGAATGACGAGTACAGGTGAGGACAATAGTGGTAGGAAAGGGTCTCCGACGGTCTTGAGAGGGTTTAACGACATCGACGTTAGCATCGACGCTGGGGTCACTACAGGGAGAGGGAATTCGGGAGTTGAAAAACATAACGATGAGCTCGATGTTGTGAATTTAACCAAAAGAAGTGTTGAAGGAACGCCTTGAGATTTATGGAGGTGATGTTTCCAGATGGAGGCGTCTATTCAATCTCGCGTCGATGAGGTTGTGCTGCTGATGTTATTAACCAACACGACCGTCTTATCGTGGTAGGATGTGGCTCGGGTTTCTCAAGGGTGTGGGTGGTTTCAGAGGCTGGAGGCGTGTGTCGTAGCCTGCCCATTGATCCTGTCTCTGGCTATGGTCGATGTACCAGTCAGATGTCATGCCCGAACGACGACCTGGGGTGATCGAAATGCCGACCTACCTGGCCGTCTCGCAGGCTCCACTTGCAAGGCGGCCAGGATCGGCCATCAAATGAGCTGTTCGCCGCACATCTCAGTCCCGGATGTATTTTGGTGCTGCGTGGGGTAGCAGGTCGGGACAGTCCCCTCCTGGCTGCCCGGTCTCACTTCCTCCAGTCGCCCAGGGCTCCTTCCAGGCAACCCAGCGCCGCCTCAACCAGGCTGTGGCGCTGGGCCTCGGGGCAGCCGGCGCGAACCCAGCGCAGGCAGGCGTCGTCGAGGAAGCCGAGGTAGCCCCACAGGGCGAAGTCGTCGCGGTGGCCCCGGCTGCCGCCGACCACCTCCGCCAGGGCCGCCACCGCCGCCTCCCGCGCCTGCTGTTTCACCCGGGCTGCCTCGTCTCCCCGGGTCGTGACCGGCCAGTACCTGGTAGGTCACCCAGCCGGGGAGCGCTCGGCGATGAAGTCCAAGTAGGTCAGCACCGAGGTCCGCACTCGGTCCCGGGCCGACGACCCCTCCGGCAGGGCGTCGTCGGCCCGGCGGGTGCGCTCGGCGAGCTCGTCAGCGGCGCGCTGGAGTACCTGGGCGTAGAGGCCGGCCTTCCCAGCGAAGTACTTGTGCACCAGCGCCTCGGAGGCCCGAGCCTCAGCCGCGACCTCGGCCAGCGAGACCTCCTCGTACGGGCGGCTGGCGAACGCCCGCCTCGCCGCGGACAGGATCAGCTCGCGACGCTCGGCAGGATCCATGCGCAAACGGGGGCGCTTATCGGTACGGGACGGCACCTTGACATGCTATCGGGCGCGACGGCACCCTTGGAGGCATGACTAGTGAGTCGTCTGGAATAAGCCGTCCCGCAACCCCTCCTGGATCGACCACGCCATCTGGTGGCAGGTCTACCCCCTCGGTGCCACCGGCGCCCCCATCCGTCCCCTGCCTGATACTCCCTGGCCGAGCCCGGTGCCCCCGCCCGCCTGGACCGCCTGGAGCCCTGGCTCGACTATGCCGTCGAGCTCGGCGCCAACGGCCTGTCGCTCGGCCCCATCTTCGCCTCCTCCACCCACGGCTACGACACCACCGACCACCTGCGCATCGACCCCCGCCTGGGGGACGACGCCGCCTTCGACCGCCTCGCCGAGGCCTGCCGCGCCCGGGGCTGGCCCTCATGCTCGACGGCGTCCTCGGGCACGTCGGCACCGAGCACCCCCTGTTCCGGGCCGCCCGCGCCGGAGGGGACGAGCGCAGCGTCTTCCGCTTCAACAACTCGGCCGGCGGCCCCGGCTACGCGACCTTCGAGGGGCACGAGTCGCTCGCCGCCCCTCAACCACGATTCCGCCGAGGTGCGCGACCTGGCCGTGCGGGTGCTCACCCACTGGCTCGACCGCGGCGCGAGCGCCTGGCGCCTGGACGCCGCCTACGCCGTCGACCCCGCCTTCTGGGCGAGCGTCCTGCCCGCCGTGCGCGAGCGCCACCCCGACGCCTGGTTCATGGGGGAGGTCATCCACGGCGACTACGCTGGCTTCGTGGAGGCCTCCACCGTGGACACCGTCACCCAGTACGAGCTGTGGAAGGCCACCTGGAGCTCGCTGGCCGACGTCAACTTCTACGAGCTCGACTGGTGCCCTCAAGCGCCACAACGAGCTGCTCGACAGGTTCCTCCCGGCCACCTTCGTCGGCAACCACGATGTCACCCGCATCGCCAGCAAGGTCGGGGCCGGCGGGGCGGCGCTCGCCGTCGTCCCTGCTCATGACCGTGGGCGGCGTGCCCAGCGTCTACTACGGGGACGAGCAGGCCTTCCGCGGGGTGAAGACGGAGACCCTCGGTGGCGATGATGAGGTCCGCCCCGCCCTGCCGACCGCGCCGTCCGATCTCGCGCCGCAGGGTGCCTGGATGCTGCGCCTCCATCAGGACCTCATCGGGCTGCGACGCCGCCACCCCTGGCTCGTGCGCGCCCGCACCGAGGTCACCGAGCTGGACAACCCGCGACTGTCCCTACGACGCCGTCGGCGAGGAGGGCCAGCGGCTGCACGTGAGTCTGGCCCTGAGCCGGCGCCTCGTGCCGAGGTGCGTGCGCCAGGAGAGGAACTGCTCGTCGTCGAGCCGCCCGCGGAGTGAGGGGCTCTCGCGCCGGCGGGGGCTCGGTTGTGCTGGCGTCCTGGCGGTCGAGGAACAGGTGGGCACGCACGCTGACGGGGGCATTCGACGCCGTCGGGGACACTTTGTCGCCGGCGGGTGCCATCGACGCGTACGGGGACAGGAATCCCGTCCCTGCACGCGTGGGCTGTCCCCGTCCGGAAGAGACCGCACCCCGCCGCGCAGAAAGTCCCCGTCGATGTCGCCGGCAGGGGTTTGCAGCCGGGGCTTGCGACGCTCGTCTAGACCGTGATGAGTGGGAGAATGGGATGGACCGCGCTCAGGTCTTCAGGGTCAGAGGTCACCACGGTGTGCCCCTGCTCCTGCGCCAGCAGGGCGACGTGAACATCAACGATGTCCCGATGGCCGCTGCGTCCGCACAGCAGGCCGACGGCTCGCGCCGTCATGTCGTCCAGCGGCGCCACGTGCACGCTGGGATCCGCGAGCAGTCGTGCGACGCGGGCCTGCCGCGGACCGCCCCGCCAGGCCTGTGCCACGACGCCGGCGGGAATACTCAGAGGCAGGCCTGTCTCTAGTGCTCGGCGAAGGAGCGCGCGGACCCGCGAGTCCCCGCGCTCAAGCGCGAGCAACGCGCCGGTGTCGAGAGTCAGGCCCTTGACGCTCGTCTTGCTGGTGGTGGTCACGCCAGCCCCAGTGCCTTATCCGCCCAAGCCAGGTCGGCGTCGTCGACGGGGCCGAGCTCGCGATCAAGGTCGTCCAGCAGCTGGGCGAGGTTGTCCTCCCGCTGCACACGGGCGACCGCCGCGCTGATGAAGCCCGACACCGACGGAGCCCTGCCCTGCTCGACCGCGCGACGAATCGAGATGACCTGCTCGTCTGGGAGGCTCACCGCGATCTTCTGAGTCATACTCGGATCATACCAAGGGGTGCAGAGGCCCTGCACCGAGGTGTGCGTCCCCGGTGAGGCGCCGCTCGTCGTCGAGCCGCCCGCGGAGTGAGGGGCTCTCGCGCCGGCGGGGGCTCGGTTGTGCTGGCGTCCTGGCGGTCGAGGACTGGGGAGCCCGGGCGCTGATGGGGGGCATTCGACGCCGTTGGGGACACTTTGCCGCCGGCGGGTGCCATCGACGCGTCCGGGGACAGGAATCCCGTCCCCGTGCGCGCAGGTTGTCCCCGTCCGGACGAGACCGCACCCCGCCGCGCGGAATGTCCCTGTCGATGTCCCCGGTGGTGTGGCCTCGGATGTCAGTGTGGCCTCACGTCGTGGCGGGGCCGGGAGAAACGGTGCGGAACCGGCGTCGGTAGGCCGACGGTGTCGTGCTCAGTATCCGGGCGAAGGCCTGGCGCATAGTGACGGCGCTGCCGAAGCCGCAGCTCGAGGCCACCTGCTCGACCGCCAGGTCTGTGCTCTCCAGAAGGCGCTGGGCTTCGCGCACCCGCTGCGCGCGCACCCATGCCGCAGGCGCGATGCCGGTCGACTCCCGGAAGGCACGGATGAAGGAACGGGTGCTCATCTGTGCCGTCCTCGCCAGCCGTTCCACGGGTAGCGGCTCGCCCAGGTGCTCCAGCGCCCAGGCCACCGTGCTGCCGATCGGGTCGTCGTCGAGCGCGGCGGCACCGGCCGCTCGATGTACTGTGCCTGCCCGCCTTCGCGATGCGGTGCGATGACGAGCTGGCGTGCGACCTCGTTGGCGGCCTGTGCCCCCAGGTGCGTGCGTACCAGGTGGAGGCAGGCGTCCAGGCCCGACGCCGCACCCGCCGAGGTCAGAACATCGCCATGGTCCACGTAGAGGACCGACTCGTCCAGCGCGATCTCAGGGTGCTCGCGCGCCATCGGCTCGAAGGCCCGCCAGTGCGTCACCGCTCGGCGCCCGCCGATGAGACCGGCCTCGGCCAGGGGATCGCCCCCAGGCACAGGCCGACAACGCAAGCGCCCCGCGCATGTGCGGTCTTCAGGAGGGAGCGCAGCTCCTCCCCAGTGGGGCGTCCGTCGACGAACCACGCGGGGACCACGACGACGTCGGCCTCACTCGCCAGCTCTGGACCTCCCAGGCCGTCAAGGATGTAGCCCTCGGAGGTGCGGATGGCGGCGGTGCGCGATGGTGCGGTGGACGGCGGTGGGCCCGCACCTGCCGTGGGAGCCGCGGCCTCCTGTGGGGGCGTCACCGACTCGGAGGTGGTGGTGAACAGTGAGACCTGCCAGTTCGCAAGACCCAGCCGGCTCACGGTCCCGAAGACCATCTGGGGGATCGACAGGTGGAACATGGTGATGCCGTCGAAGGCGTAGACGGCGATATGCATGCGACCTCCCTGAGTACGTCCCGCCTGGTGCCGAACCGGTGTCCCTCAACACCTGGCGTGAAACCATCGATACGTAGCATATGCGCCACTGGTGGACACCAGTCCGATCGCACATCCTGAGTGTCACTACGCAACCGCCGCGCCACGGCGCACACGTTTGGAGACACCGTGACTGATCGAGATGAACCGGGACGAACCGTCCCGAGCAGGGCTCTGGTTCTCGTCGACGTACAGAATGAGTACGCCCGCCTTCCGCTGCGCATTCGCTACCCGCGCCTGCGCGACTGCCTGGAGCAGATCGAGCGGGTGCTCGATGCCGCCGAGAGTGCCGGACTCCCCGTGGTCTGCGTGCAGCACGCCGGTCCGCCCGGCGGCGCCATCTTCGCCCCCGGAGGGAAGGGCTTCGAACTCTGCCCGAGCATCGAGCGTCGGCATACCCCGCAGTGGAAATGCGTCGTCAAGCACCACGGGTCGATCTACGCGGGAACCGACCTCGCCGCATGGCTGCACGAGCAGGGCGTCAATACCGTGACGCTCGTCGGCTTCATGGCGAATAACTGCGTCCTGGCCTCGGCCGCCTGGGGAGAGACGATCGGCCTGGCCACAGAGGTGCTCGCCGACGCCGTCGGCGCCATCAACCCTGCGCAACCGCGCCGGCAAGGTCGATGCGCGCACGGTGCACACCACGCTCATGGCACTGCTGCACTCCAACTGGGCGGCGGTGGTCACCACTGACTACTGGTGCCGGGCGCTGGCTCGCCGTGAGCCGCTGCCGCGCAGCAACCTCGTCGTCTCCGCGATGGCTCCGTTCTGACGGCGTTGTTGATGGCAGAGATGTGCTGTCGCAGCCGGGAGCGTTCGACGCCGTCGGGGACACTTTGCCGCCGGCGGGTGCCATCGACGCGTCCGGGGACAGGAATCCCGTCCCCGCACGCGTGGGCTGTCCCCGCCCGGAAGAGACCGCACCCCGCCGCGCGGAATGTCCCCGGCCGCGGGGTCAGCAGCGACGCGGATCACCTTGACCCTCACGTAGCGTGAGGGATGAGGCTGCCCCACATGAGTACCTTCAACGCATTCGAGATGAGCCCCGTGCCTGCGCCCAGCGAGGACGCCCAACCGCCCGAGCCCTTCCACGGCATCTACGGCATGCCGATGTTCGTCACCGTTCCGACGTCGGACCTGGACGCCTCGGTCGACTTCTGGACTGAGGCGCTGGGCTCTTCACTCTGTTCAGCATTCCCGGCCAGCTGGTGCACCTGCGCCGCTGGGCCTTCCAGGACGTTCTCCTGGTGCCGGCGCCGCAGGCACCCGCCCCGGCCGACGGCCCCTCGATGAGCGTCAGCTTCTCCTGCGTCCTGTCCCAGATCGACGAGATCGCCGCGGCCTGCGAGCAGCGCCGGCCGGGCAGCGTCACCGGCCCGCGCGTCACCCCGTGGAACTCCCGCGAGGTCGAGGTCGCTACCCCCGAGGGCGTGCGCGTCATCCTCACCGCCGCCAGGCCCCTGGACCCGAACAGCGCGCAGGCCGAGGGCCTCCGGCGCATCGGCATCGAGGCGCCCGAGGCCCTGACTGCAGCCGCTGTGCGCCCTCGCGCGCCGGGGGCATTCGACGCCGTCGGGGACATATCGCCACGGCCGGGGGCATTCGACGCCGTTGGGGACAGGAATCCCGTCCCCGTACGCGCACACTGTCCCCGGCCGGAAGAGACGGCACCCCGCCGCGCGGAATGTCCCCGTCGACGTCCCCGGATGTCGCCGGCCGGGCGAAGGTGGCAGCCGGCGTCAGGATGCCGGGTGGAAGCGTGCGCCCGACGTCGGGTCGGCCAGCCAGGCCAGGGCCGCCTCGATGCGTGCGGGGGTCGAGCTCAGCAGCGGCTCGGGCAGTGCATCCGGCGCGAACCAGCCCACCTGCGTGGACTCGTCGTCGGCCACGTGGGCGCGATCCGCGCTGCCGGGCCTCGCCCGCCCCACGAAGTTGATGTCCATGAACACGCAGTTGTCCCCGTTGGGGAAGGCGAAGGGCTCGCCCGCGGTCACGCTTGTGATGGCCAGCACCTCCACGTCCACACCGGTCTCCTCCAGGCACTCGCGCCGGATCGCCACCGCGGGCTGCTCGCCGGGCTCGGGGATGCCGGAGACCACCGCCCAGCGCCCGTTGTCGGCGCGCCGCCCCAGCAGGAGCCGGCCGGCCTCGTCGACGACGACGATGCTCACCCCCGGCAGCCACAGCATGTCGTGCCCGATCCTTTGTCGCAGGGAGACGATGAACTCCGGAGTCGCCATGCCGCGAGCCCTAGACGATCACTCGCCGCGGGGCGGAGTGGGAGGCGACCGCGAGGGGCTGGCGGCTGCCAAGTGCCGGCACTCGCTTAACACTTCGACCGAATCTTCAAAAAAAGACCCGGAGCCGCGTCGTTTTTTTGAAGATTCGGTCGAAAGTGTGGGAGGTAGGAGGTGAGTGGCGGGATGGGTGGGGCCCAGCGCACCCCGGCCCCGCCTATATGAGCATGGCGACGACGACCCTCGTGAGGGCCGCCATGACCCATGCCGTGACGAACATGTAGGTGTAGGCGATGGCCGGCCACTTCCAGGTGCCGGTCTCCCGGCGCATTGCCGCAGCCGTGGCCATGCACTGCAGGGCGTAGACGAAGAACACCAGGATCGCCGCGATCGTGGCCGGGTTGAACAGCTGGTCGCCGGCCTTGTTGGTGAGCGTGTCCTTCTGGTACGTCATCGTGGCCAGGTGCGCGCTGGGCTCCTCGGGGTCCTCGGCGGCGGCGATCTGGCCGAGGGTGGCCACGAAGGTCTCGCGCGCCGCCAGTGAGGACAGGATCGCCACGTTGACGCGCCACTCGAAGCCCAGGGGTTCGAAGACCGGCTGCACCGTCTTGCCGATGGCGGCTGCCCAGGAGTTGTCCATCGTGTAGGAGGTCTTCTGCGCATCCAGCAGCTTGCCGAGCTCCTCGGGGTCAGTGATGACCTGCCCGTCATCGTCCTTGATGGTCGACGACGCCGGGTCCTCCACCGCTGCGGACACGGCCGCGCACTCGGCGCTGGCGGAGCAGTGCGCGTTGAACTGCTCGTCGGAGCGCATCGGCACGTTGAGCAGCACCCACAGGATGAGCGTGGTCAGGGCGATGACGGTCCCGGCCTTCTTCACGAAGCCCTTGCAGGCGTCCCACACCATGATGAGAACGGTGCGCGGCCGTGGCAGCCGGTAGGGCGGCATCTCCATGTAGAAGGGCAGCAGCACTCCGCCGCGGTCGGTGAGGCGCTTGACCACCCAGGCGGCCGTCATCGCTGAGACCGCCCCCAGCAGGTAGAGGGCGAACATGACGGTGCCGCGCGCGCTCAGCGGCCCGATCTTCGCGTCGGAGGGCACCATGATGGAGGTGAGCAGGACGTAGACGGGCAACCGCGCCGAGCAGGTCATGAGCGGGGCGGCCAGCATCGTGGCAACCCGGTCCTTGGCGCTGGGCAGCGTGCGAGTGGCCATGATCCCGGGGATCGCGCAGGCGAAGGACGACAGCAGCGCCACGAAGGCCCGCCCCTCCAGTCCGGCCCGGCTCATGATCCGGTCCATGAGGAAGGCGGCGCGCGACATGTACCCCACGCCTTCGAGGAAGGCGATGATGAGGAACATGATGATGATCTGGGGGACGAAGGTGAGCACCGCGCCCACGCCCCCGATGAGACCGTCCCCAGGAGCCCGGCCAGCAGTGGGTGGGACTCATCGAGCCAGCCGTGCACCAGCTCCCCAGGGCGCTGAACCCGCCCTCGACGGCGTCCTGGAAGGGCGCAGCCCAGGTGAAGATCGCCTGGAAGAAGACGTACATGATGGCGAAGAACACCAGGGACCCCAGGACGGGGTTGAGCAGGACCTTATCGACGGCGGTCGTGATGCGGTCCTGCTGGGGCGCCTGGTAGTCGGCGGCCTCCAGGATGGAGTCGGCCCAGGAGGCCACCTCGGTGGGCTCCGTCGGTGCGGGCAGCGGCGGGCGCTGCCAGGAGGGGATGTCGGTGAGGTGCTCGCGCAGCTCGGGGATGCCGATGCCGCGGTTGCCGACCACCCGCACCGCCGGGATCCCCAGGGCCTGCCCGAGGGCCGCCACGTCCAGGCGCCCGGCGCGCCGCGTGAGCTCGTCGGTCATGGTGACCACCAGGCAGGTGGGCAGCTCCAGGGCGAGGGCCTCGGCGACGAAGTTCAGCCCTCGCCGGAGCGTCGTGGCGTCGACGACGACCACGAGGGCGTCGGGCACGGTGATGCTCTGCGAGGCGTCGGTGAGGACGTCACGCACCACCTGCTCGTCGGGGCTGATCGGGTTCAGGGAGTAGGCGCCCGGCAGGTCCTCGATGGTCAGGCTGGTCTCGCCGATCCGGCAGGTCCCCAGCGACCGTGCCACGGTGACGCCGGGGTAGTTGCCGGTCTTGGCGTGCAGGCCGGTCAGGGCGTTGTAGATGGAGGTCTTGCCGGCGTTGGGGGCGCCGGCCAGGGCGACCCTCAGGGCGCCGGCCACCAGGGTCTTGGAGCTGGAGGACCCGCAGTGGCAGTCGGGGGCGCCGGGGACCTCGGAGGCTGCGCAGTGGTCACTCATGGGTGCTGCTCCTCACGCTCGGTGGTGCCGGGCCCGCTGCCCGGTGAGGGGCTCGACGACGTCGGCCTCGGTGAGGACCTCGACGTAAACCATGCGGGCCTCGTGGCGACGCAGGCATAGCTCGTAGTCGGCGACGCGGTAGACCACCGGGTCGCCCAGCGGGGCGCGGCGCAGGGGCGTCACGGTCCGGCCGGGCACGAAGCCCAGGTTGCTCAGTCGCTGGGAGATGGGGTCCTCGACCGTGTCCTCCTGCAGCCCGATGACCCGGGCGCTGGTCCCCAGACGCAGATCGGACAGGCACGTGTGCGTCGACGGCGGGGCGGCTCCTGCGCCGGTCGGTTTCGCTGTGCTGTGAGGTGAGACTGCAGTCGCCATGTTGCTCTCAGAGCTCCTCGGATCCTAAGTCTGTGATTGGTCATGATGCGGGACTACACATCGACCATGACATTCTAAGGTGAGGCTTAACTACCGTCAGGTTTTTGGGGTGCCACCGACACAGATCAGGGGGTGGGGTCCACGTCCCGCAACGTGAAGAGCGGGGCGCTCCTCGCGTAGCCGGGCGGAAAAATGGCGGAGTTTGCGAAAAATGCCCGGCTCGACGGCGGGCTGCTCTCGGGAGGGGCTACTCGTCGATCCGGCGGACCTCGACCAGCCAGGGGCACCGGCGCCGCAGCAGGTGCTCGAAGCGCGCGTGCATCGTGATCTCCGCGGCCGGGCAGTGGTCGCAGGCGCCCTCCATGGCGATCTCGACGACGCCGTCGCGCACCGAGTGCACCACGAGCGCGCCCCCGTGGCTGTTAACGAAGGTCCCCAGGGAACCGTCGGCGATCTGCCGGGCGGCCGCCTCCAGGGCGTCGTCGGGGCCGGAGGCGTGGGCGGTGTCGGCACCCCTCCACGACTTCAGGGGCGCCCAGGGCGTCCACCAGGGCGGATCGCACCCGGGCCCCCTCCGTGCGCCAGTCGTGGCCGGTGCCCAGGAGGGTGAGCACCCCGCCGCCGTCGACCCTCACCGAGCGCAGGGTGCCATCATCCAGGAGCTGCTGGAGAAGCGCCGGGGCGTGGGCGACCTCCCCGGTGAAGGCCAGCAGGCCGTCGGGAATGACCCACCGCAGCACGTCCGGGTCTGGCGTAGTTGTCGGGTGCGTGGGAACGACGGGCACGGTTGACTCACTCCTCCTGATGTCCGGGGTGCCCCCGCCGTCGCGGGGGCACCGTCCCTGGTCACTGCTTCGTTGTGCTCCAGCTACATGAACGCTGCCACGAGTGCGCGGCTGAGGGCCGCCATGACCCAGGCCATGACGAACATGCAGGTGAAGGCGATGATCGGCCACTTCCAGGTGCCGGTCTCGCGGCGCATCGCACCGGCCGTGGCCATGCACTGCAGGGCGTAGACGAAGAACACGAGGATCGCGATGACGGTGGCCGGGTTGAACAGCTGGTCGCCGGCCTTGTTGGTCAGGGTGTCCTTCTGGTAGGTCATCGTGGCCAGGTGGGCGCCGGGGTCCTCGGGGTCCTCGGCGGCGGCGATCTGGCCGAGGGTGGCCACGAAGGTCTCGCGCGCCGCCAGCGAGGACAGGATCGCCACGTTGATGCGCCACTCGAAGCCCAGCGGTTCGAACACCGGCTGGACCACCTTGCCACCCCTTGGCCGCCCAGGAGTTGTCCATCGTGTAGGAGGTCTTCTGGGCATCCAGCAGCTTGCCGAGCTCCTCGGCATCAGTGATGACCTGCCCGTCATCGCCCTTGACGGTGGAGGACTCCGGCTTGTCCACGGCCGCCGCGATGGCGGCGCACTGCTTGTCGGAGGCGCAGAAGGCCTCGAACTGGGCGTCCGAGCGCATGGGGACGTTGAGCAGCACCCACAGGATGACGGTGGTCAGGGTGATGATCGTGCCGGCCTTCTTCAGGAATCCCTTGCAGGCGTCCCACACCATGATGAAGACGGTGTGCAGGCGGGGCATGCGGTAGGGCGGCATCTCCATGTAGAAGGGCAGCAGCACCCCGCCGCGGTCGGTGAGCTGCTTGACCACCCAGGCGGCCGCCATCGCGGAGACCGCGCCCAGCAGGTAGAGGGCGAACATGACCACGCCGCGCGTCCCGAAGGGACCGACCTTGGCGTCGCCGTCGACCGTCAAGGAGATCATGATGACGTAGACGGGCAGGCGGGCCGAGCAGGTCATGAGGGGGGCGGCCAGCATCGTGGCCACCCGGTCCTTGGCGCTGGGCAGCGTGCGAGTGGCCATGATCCCGGGGATCGCACAGGCCAGCGAGGACAGCAGCGCCACGAAGGCCCGCCCCTCCAGCCCGGCGATACTCATGACCTTGTCCATGAGGAAGGCGGCACGCGACATGTACCCCACGCCCTCCAGGACGGAGATGATGAGGAACATGATGATGATCTGGGGGATGAAGGTGAGCACGGCGCCCACACCCCCGATGATGCCGTCGCCCAGGAGCCCGGCGATGAGCGGATGGGACTCATCGAGCCAGTTGTGCACCAGTCCGCCCAGGGCGTTGAACCCGCCTTCGACGGCGTCCTGGAAGGGAGCCGCCCAGGTGAAGATCGCCTGGAAGAAGAGGAACATGATCGTGAAGAACATGATGGTGCCGGGGACGGGGCGCAGCAGGACCTTGTCGACCGCGGAGGTGATCTGGTCGTTCTGGGGCGCCTGGTAGTCCGCCGCGGCCAGCACCGAGTCGGCCCAGGAGGTGATCTCGTCGGGGTCGGTGGGCGGCGGCAGCGGGGTGCGCTGCCAGTTCTCGACCTGGGCGAGCTGGGCGCGCAGGTCGGGCATGCCGACGCCGCGGTGCCCGATGACTCGCACGGCCGGGATCCCCAGGGCCCTGTCCGAGGGGCTGCAACGTTGAGCCGGGCCCGTGCGGCGGCTGAGCTCGTCGGTCATGGTGACCACCAGGCAGGTGGGCAGCTCCAGGGCGAGGGCCTCGGCGATGAAGTTCATGCCGCGCTGCAGGGTCGTGGCGTCGACGACGATGACCAGGGCGTCCGGGGCGCTGACCGTGGTCGAGGTCCCGGTGAGGACGTCGTGGACGATCTGCTCGTCGGGGCTGATCGGGTCCAGGGAGTAGGCGCCCGGCAGGTCCTCGATGGTCAGGGTCTTGCCGCCGACCTTGCAGGTTCCCATCGACCGCTGGACGGTGACGCCGGGGTAGTTGCCGGTCTTGGCGTGCAGGCCGGTCAGGGCGTTGTAGATGGAGGTCTTGCCGGCGTTGGGGGCGCCGGCCAGGGCAATGCGGGGAGCGCCGGCCACCAGGGTCTTGGAGCTTCCTGAGCCGCAGTGGCAGTCGGCGCCGTCATAGGGGCTGCTCGCAGTGCTGCGACTGCCCGGTGGCGTGCCGCGTGGTGTTGTGGGTGCTCACAGAGTCTCTCCCGTGTTCGGTGCTTCGGGGTCGTCGGCCGCGTGCCGTCCGGCAGGCCGGGGTTGGAGGATGATGCGGTTCTCGGCCTCCACAGTGGTGACCTGGATGAGCCTGGCCTCCTGGCGGCGCAGGCACAGCTCATAGTCGGAGACGCGGTAGACCACCGGGTCCCCCATCGGGGCGCGGCGCAGCGGCGTGGCGATCCGGCCGGGGACGAAGCCCAGGTTGCGCAGGCGCTTGACCAGGACGCCGCCGACGCCGTCGTCGGCCAGGCCGGTGATACGCCCGCTGGTGCCGGGACTCAGGTCCGATAGTGCGAAGGTGGTCGCACCCGGTTCGGGAAGGTATGAGGTGCCTTCGGTGGCACGGTGTCGTGGAACAGCAAAATCCATGGTGTCCTCAGATCGACATGAAGAGGGCTTCGTCGATATGAGTCTAAGGCAATGCTTCTCAACCTCGCAGCAGGTCAGGAGGCCTTCTGCTGTGTTGAGACGCATCTGCGCGGAGGGGTGGTGGGAAGGAGATCCGATTTCTTAGTGAAACCTGGGAGTGGAAACTAAGGTTGCCCTGAGCTGAGTGGGGCTCGGCGGTGGGGTCATCCCATATAAAATATACTGCGACCACTTCCTGCCTCCGCGGAAAGGTCGAATTGCGGAAGCAGGAAGTGGTTGGTCGATAAGATGTCGGGATGGTTGGTTGGGGATATTTCTACCTGAAGCCGAGAGCTGTTTCCCATGCTCTGCACCCTCGGGACTTACGAGAGGGATCGAGGTGTCAGGTGAGGTGAGGGCAGGGTCAGCGGACGGAGGGGTCGGGCATGTTCTGGGCGCCCAGGTAGTACACGTAGCCGAGCGGCACCACGAAGAAGAAGAAGGCGGCGCGGACCAGCCAGGCATTGACGTTCCATTTGTTGGCCAGGCCTCCGCAGACGCCGAGCCAGATCTTGTCGGCGGAACGGGCGGGCCAATCGAAACCAGTAGAATTCTGTGCTGTCATGGCGCATATTCTGCAATGCCTGATGCACCGATGTCACGCCGGGGTCACGGCCTGAATAAATGAGTGTCCAACAGGGGTGACCGGATGGTGAATATATCTGGCGTGGGGCTTGCGCGCATTGGAGGGGCAAGATGCGGGAGGGTTTCCTCCCACTTCCATGGGACGAACCTTGGAAAATACTTGATATCCAATAAGAGTGACGTGAATCTCTCCACGAGTCTCTCTTATTTGGTCCGATATCTCTTGTGAAAATAAGGGAGGTGTGACGACGGACCTGTGTCGGGAGAGCTTCTACCCCCGGACACAGGCCCGTCGTCACACCTCGGTGCTGAGTGCTCAGCGGGGCCGGTTCATGGCCACGGCTCGGGCACGCTCGGCCCAGGAGTCGTCGAGCGGCTCGGGCTCCCAGGTGGCGCCGGCGTGCTCGGCGGCGCGGGCCAGCAGCCAGTCGGCCACGGTCGGGTTCTTGGGCAGCAGGGAGCCGTGCAGGTAGGTGCCGATGACGTGGTGGACGCGCCCACCCTCGGTGGAGTCCTTGCCGTTGTTGCCGTCGCCCATCTTCACAGTGCCGAAGGGGCGCGCGCCCGGCCCCAGGGTGGTCAGGCCGGAGTGGTTCTCATAGCCGACGACCGCGCCGAACTCCTCGGTGTCCAGGGTGATGTTGCCGATGAGGCGGGTATCGCCGGCCACCGTATGGGCGTCCATGAGGCTGATACCGGGGATCTCCTGGCCCTTGGCGGTGGTGAAGCCGTGCCCGAAGAGCTGGTAGAGGCCGCAGATCGCCAGCATCGGGACGCCGTCGGCCGCCCACGCCTTGAGGGTGGGGCCGACCTTGACCAGGTCCTCCTTGATGCGGTCCTGACCGGAGTCCCTGCCGCCGCCGCCCACGAGGATGTCGATGTCGCCGGGCAGCTCGTCGCCCGGGTCGTAGGAGAGCAGCTCAACGTCGTAGCCCTGCCACTGGGCGCGCCGCGCCAGCACGAGCGTATTGCCCCAGTCGCCGTAGATGTTCATGTCCCGCGGGTAGAGCTGGAGCAGGCGCAGGTGCCCGCGGGCGGGGCCGTCAGTGGTGTGCTCGTAGCGCGCGGTCATGACATGACCTCCTCAACGTCCGTCATCTCGCCCAGGATCGAGCGCAGGGCCAGCATCGCGGTATAGGTGGTGAAGATCCGCATGGGGCGGTCGGTGTCGGCGGCCACCCGGCGCATGAGGGCCACGGCCCGGCGCAGGTCGGGCTCGACCTCGGCGACCTCGACCTCGTCGTAGCGCAGTCGCAGGGCCATGTCCCAGGCCCGCACCCCGGTGACGACGGCGACCCCGCCGGCGCGCAGGGCCGAGAAGTCCACGTCCCACAGCCAGGACATGTCCCGGCCGTCGGCGTACTCGTCGTTGATGGCCACGACCACGACCTCGCCGTCCTGCGCCTGGGAGGCCGCCGAGAGCAGTCCCATGCGGAAGCCGGCCGGGTTCTTGACCAGGGACAGCTGGACGGGGCGGCCGTCGAGGGTGAGGACCTCGCCGCGGCCGAAGGCGGCCTGCACGGTGCCCAGGGTGGTCAGCAGCCCGGGCAGGTCGGCGTCCTCGCCCAGCACCTCCAGTACCACCCCGAGGGCGGCGCAGGCGTTGAGCAGGTTGTGGACGCCGGGGATGGTGAAGTCGACCTCGTGGGAGACCCCGTCCACGCGCACGGTGGCGCGCTGGCCGTCGATGGCTTCCAGGGTGACGCGCGGTCCGGGGGCCTGGCCGGCCTGACGGGGGCTGACCAGGCCGGTGCGCAGGTCGTCGTCGGACAGGAACAGGGAGCGCAGGTCCTCCCCGGCGCCGAAGGAGACGACGCGGGCGCTGACGCCATCCAGGAAGGCGGGGGCGGCCAGGCGCGGGTCGTCGCCGTTGAGGACGACGACGTCGCTGGTGGCCTGGGCGATCGAGTGCAGCAGGGAGGCGGTGTAGTCGATCTCGCCGAAGCGGTCGAGCTGGTCGCGCATGACGTTGAGCAGGAGGCAGGCGCGCGGGCGGACCCGGGCCACGAAGTGCACGGCGTGGGCCTCGTCGAGCTCGAGGACGGCGATGTCGGCGTCCAGGTTGCCGGCGGCGTCGACCTCGGTGAGCAGGGAGGCGAGCACGCCGCGCACGAAGTTCGAGCCGGTTCGGTTGGTGAAGACCTTCAGGCCCTGCTCGCGCAGGAGCTGGACGACCATCTTGGTGGTCGTGGTCTTGCCGTTGGTGCCCGAGACCACGATGACTCCGCGGGGCAGACGGCCGAGGGTGCGCTCCAGGAAACCGGGGTCGGTGCGCTCCATGACCAGGCCGGGGAAGGCGGTGCCGCTGCTGCCGCCGCCGCGCACGCGGGCGGCCAGGCGCGCTGTGCGGCCGAGGGCGACCGTAAGACGAGAACGCATGGAACTCCTGCTGGCTGAAGAGGGGCGCACCGACAATGCGATCGGGGCGCGGGTGCCCATATGGGCGGCTGTTGGTGACCAATTGGGCACCAGCTGGGCGTCAGTCTAGGGCAGCGGGGCCGGTCACGGATGCGTCACGATGCTCACGTGGTCGGCCGGGTTCGCGGGGGACGGAAGTGCTCGCCGGGGCGACTTACTGGGGGACGACGACGTGCAGGGCGCCGTCCTCGACCTCGGCGCGCAGGGTGCGGGTGGAGCCGACCGTGTCGCCGTCGAGCTCGAAGGGGACGGGACGGTCGGCCTCGATGAGGACCTTCCGGGCCCGGGTGAGGGTGAAGCCCTCCATCTCCTGGCCGGTGAGGATCTGCGCCCCCAGGCGGGCCCAGTCCACGACCTTGCCGGGGCTGGCCAGGAGCAGGTCGACCAGGCCGTCGGAGGGGGTGGCCCGCGGGAAGAGCGTCATGCCGCCGGTGATGGTGCCGACGTTGCCCATGAGGGCCATGACCATCTGGCGGCGCACCGGGGAGCGTCGTCGAGGGTGATGGTGGCGGTGAAGGGTCGGGGACCGCGTTCTGGACGGCGGCCACCGCGTAGGCGCCCGAGCGGATGACCTTCTTCAGGCCCGAGTCGGTGGACTCCATGATCTGGGCGTCCAGGCCCATGCCGGCCATGACGACGAAGCGCTCCTGGCCGTCGTCGAAGGTGCAGGTGACCATGTCGATGGCCTGGAGGCGGCCGTGCAGGGCCAGGCGGATGGCGGCGTCGGTGTCCAAGGGGACGGACAGGTTGCGGGCCAGCAGGTTGCCGGTGCCGGCGGGGATGAGAGCCATGGGCATCTCGGTGCCGGCCAGCTCGGAGGAGACGGCGCGCACGGTGCCGTCGCCGCCGGCCACCATGACCAGGTCGACGCCGGCCTCCAGGGCGCGGTGGGCCATGGAGCGGCCGGGGTCGTCGGGGGTGGTCTCCAGCCAGACGGTGGGCAGCCAGCCGGCGGCGCGCACCTCGGCGGCGACCCGACGGCGCAGGAGCGAGAGGTCGTCGAACTTGGTGGGGTTGTAGATGACGGCGGCACGCTTCTCGCTGCTGGCGCGCGACAGGCGACGATTGACCCAGCTGGTGAGGATCGCGTCGATGCCGCCGACCCGCAGGGCCAGGTTCGCGAAGGCGGCACCCAGGAGGAAGCCGCCGACGAGGTCGCTGAGCGCAGCCAGGCCCATGTACCACTGGCTGACGGCGGTCACGGCGACGGCCGCGTAGCCCAGGACGGTGCCGGCGGCGACCATGGTGCTGCGGTGGTGGGCGCGCGCGAGGGTCACCAGGACCCAGGAGGCCAGGGTCATCGCCGTGATGTGCGCGTTGGGGTAGGAGTACTCGAAGGCGGCGATGGAGTCGGAGAAGGTGGAGCCCGGGGCGGGGCGGGCCAGGTACAGGGCGATGAGGTACTGCGTGGGGATGCCGGCGGCGGCGATGGCCAGCGAGACGCTCAGGCGGCGCATGCGGGCCGTGTAGGCGTAGGCGACCCCGGCCACGATGAGCCTGAGGATGAGGAAGGGGTGGGTGAGGGTCGCGAAGGCCTCGGCGAGCTGGCCGGCGGCTGACCGCAGCTGGGCGTCGGGGGTCGGCAGGAGGGCATCGATGGCCGGGGAGCGGCGCGTGGCGTCGGGGGCGAGCGGTCCCAGGGGCGCTCAGGTAGGTCCACACGAGGAAGGCCAGGGCGAAGCCGATGCACAGGACGGCCTCGACGTACTTCAGGCGCCGGGGGGCCTCGGGGGAGGCGGCGGTGGGGGCGGCGGAGCCGCATGGAGGCTCGGTCACGCTCGCTCGTCCTTTCCCCGGGGTGAATTTCCGGGAGTCAGCCTAGCCGGTGCGGCTGTGGGTGGCATATGTCCCGGCTGTGGGTGGCGAGGAGGGCGGGCGGGGGTGAGTGGAGCCGGTTCCGATGGCGGAGCCGGGCGGCCGGCTGTGCGGGGTGCGTGGAGTGGTCGCGCCCTGGGGGCTGCGGTGGGGGTGTGTTGACGGCAGGAGGGGTGAGGGACGAGAAAAGGGGTTGTGGATGCGTCATGGATTCCTGATTTTGGCGAGCAGAGGTGGCGCCATGTGAGCGGAACGAGAATGTTTCTGTCAGCTTCGCGTGTTGTCTGACGAATTCGGTGACGTGTGCGTGCACGTGAATGGCGGCGTCGGCCTTAATCGCCTGCGAGGGAGGTGGGAAATAGGTACATTGAGCCGGTCAGTCCTGGGTGCCTCATAGTGCCCGTTCCCCCGACTCACCTCGAAGGACGCATGTCATGCGACAGCAGATTCGGTTCCTCACTCACGCCCTTGGTCGTCGCGAGACCCTCAAGTACCTGTCGATCGCGGCCGTCGGTGCGGCTATCGCCCCACTGACCGGCTGCTCCGGATCTACCTTGGCCTTCAAGAAGTTCGCCACCGGGACCTGGGAGGTCACCATGGACGGGCTGGAGAAGGCCCCTGACGTCACGGTGACGGTGGCGGACGGAAAATGGACCTTCGTCCCCAAGAGTGGAGACCAGGATCGTCAGACGGAGGGGACCTGGAGCTTGTCGGGTACGTCCTTGACACTCAAAGAAACCGGGGATGCTGAATGGTTCTTCAATGAGGGATCTCAGGGAGTTGGTGTGGGTATTCCGGAAGAGGTGAATACCGAGGAGATTCCGAAGTCATTCAAGTGGAGGTATGAGAGCGCTGACGAGATGGATATCCCGTTGTCGTGGGACAAGAAGACCAAGACCTTGACTCTCACGGGTACCGACTCCGGCGGCGGGCCGTTTACGATCAACGCTAAGAAGCAGGAGAAGTAGCGGTCTTCGGCCGGGTTGCCACGTTGTGGCATGACGTTGTAGCGGGTCCTGTCTGCCTTCGTGAGCAGGCAGGACCCGTGTCATGTTGTGTGAGCGCGAGGGCTGGATGATCCGGCCCCTCCGGTCCGTCACTGCGCGGCCCCTGCTCGGCGGGATCGTCGACGCGGCTCGGATGTATCGCTGATGCGCGAGCACCGGCGTCGAACGGTTCGGCCATGCGGGGCAACACGGCTACGTGTCTCGGGGTGGGATGTCTGAGCAGCCGGTGAGTGCCTGGTGGCCTTCGAGTCCCAGGCCGCGGGCGCGGTGGGCCTCGAGTGCCTGGGCGCCAAGGCGCTCACTTCCCAGCACCTCTCCGACGACGCGGACCGCCTCGTCCCAGTCAATCGGCTCCGGCGCGCAGGCCTTAGCCAGGGCGGGGTAGTCCGGCAGAAGCTCGTCGCGAGCACCAGGGCCGAGGGGAAGCACCTCGCCCTGCGCCCGTGATAGCACTCCGGCGATAGCCGTCATCAGGGCGATCCGCCGTCGGCCGGCGATGCCGTGCTCCGCCAGGAAGGCCAGGTAGGGCTCCTCCTGCCGGTACTGGACCGCGATCGACAGTGTGTGAAGGGCGTCCTGGAGCTCGTCGATCCGTTGGGACTGCTCCTCGACCCTGCGACGCAGCTCTTCGAGTTCGGTGCTGGGATCCGGCATGTGTGGCCTCCTTCCCGGTGGTGTCCTCACCTCAGGGTAGAGCGTTCGGTCGGCGGCCTCGTCCCGGGCTCCCACTGCCCGAGGGTCGGGAGGAACTGGCCGTGGGTTGTGCGCACTGCACGAACCCCCGACCCCCATGGATTACGCCCGACATTCGTGCAGTGCGGGCATGGGCGTGACTGCGAAGCGGGAACCCCCGCGACCGAACACCCGCGACGTGGGGGGAGTCTCGACGGTCGGGCAAGGGGCTGCTACTGAGGGACTGTGGGGTGTCGGTGTCCATGGTGCTGACATCAGCCCCGAATCGGCGCTGCACGCCTGGGCAAAACCGCGGCATTCCAACGATCCCAGCTGGGTGCAGGGGCATCGGGGCTGTTGATGTCAGCGCCGTGGACACTGAGCCGTAGTGCTGGTCGACTCCGGTAGGGCTGAACTGGTCTCCTCGGCTCTGGTACGCCAGAAGGCCCGCGAGCGAACTCGCAGGCCTTCTCATCGTCGGGGTGCTTAGGCCTTCGGCCTGGCGACCCCTTCCTCCTCGGACGTCTCACGAGCAAGCTCGCGGACGTCCTCGTCGTCGGGGTATTCGGCCTGGCGGCCTACTACCCCCTCCTCTTCGAAGACCTCATGAGCAAGCTCATGGGTCTTCTCATCGTCGGGGTGGCGGGATTTGAACCCACGACCTCTTCGTCCCGAACGAAGCGCGCTACCAAACTGCGCCACACCCCGTGTGCAGCAGGCGACAGCATAGCCTCCACCCACCGCGGGGAGGAAATCGGATCGGCTGAGTCCTCCGTCACGTCGGTGTTCGCTCCCTGTGGGAACCCGGTTGGTTCGAGGTGCCCACCGTGCCAGGCTGCTCACGGCGGGTCCACCTGCTGGTCCGCGCCCCGGAGCGCCCTGAGTGGTCCGGGCCCTCGTCATCGGGCCCCATTCCGCCCGAAAGGCGCAAGGACCGACAAGACGTGAGGACACCCCTGAGCACCCGCCGCAGACAAGGAGCTCCCATGCGCATTGAGGCCGTCGTCGGCGACATCACCACCGAGAAGGTCGACGCCATCGTCAACGCCGCCAACAGCACCCTCCTGGGCGGAAAAGGAGTCGACGGCGCCATCCACCGCGCCGCCGGCCCCCGCCTGCTCGACGCCTGCCAGAAGGTGCGTGACACCGAGATGCCCGACGGACTGCCGGTCGGCCGCGCCGTGGCCACCCCCGGCTTCGACCTGCCGGCCGCCTGGGTCATCCACACCGTGGGCCCCAACCTCCACGCCGGCGAGGACGACCCCGCTCTCCTGCGTGCCTGCTTCGATAGCTCCCCTGAGCTCGCCATCCAGCTCGGCTGCGCCAGCATCGCCCTGCCGGCCGTCTCCGCCGGTGTCTACGGATGGCCCATCGCCCAGGTCGCCGAGATCGCCGTGGCTGCGGCCCGCGCCGTCGAGCAGCGCTCCCACACCGATCCCGACGCCGTCGGCAGCCTGAAACTCATCCGTTTCGTCCTGTCCTCGCCAGACAACCACGAGGCCTTCGCCCGCGAGCTCGCGCGCATCGAGCACTGAGGCGTCGACCCGCTCGGGTCTTTCCTCTGCCCTCTCCTCTGTACCGTCTTCCCATCCCCTCTCCTCGAACTGACGGGGACAAACGACGCCGTCGGGGACCATCCAGGACGGCCAGGGACGCCTGACGCGGCGGGGGACCGGAATCCTGTCCCCGGACGCGCGGACTGTCCCCGCCCGGAGGCAACGGCACCCGCCCGCGTGGAATGTCCCCGGATGGAAGAAAAACTCCCCCCGTACGTGAGGACCGTCCTCCTACACTCGCCTGCATGACCACCGACGCTCATCACGGACACCCCTCCACCACTCTGGGCGACTCCGGCGGCCCCACCGGCACCACCGGACCTATCGGCCCGGCCGGCCGCGACCCCCTGCCCTTGGTGGGGCGCACCGTCCTGGTGACGGGAGTCAGCCGCCGCATCGGCATCGGCCACGCCATCGCCTGCCGTGCCGCCGACTACGGGGCGAGCATCGTCGCCCACCACTACCGCCCGCACGACGCCTCCCAGCCCTGGGGCGCCGACAACATCGACGCCGTCATGGACTCCATCCGCACCCACCTGGTCGGCCCCGCCCGGCTCGTCGACATCCCTGCCGACCTGGCCGCCCCCGGGGAGCCGGCCCGCGTCGTCGAGCAGGCCGCGGCCGCTGCCGGCCACCTCGACGCCCTCGTGTGCAACCAGGCCATGAGCAGCCCCGACGGGTCGCTCAGCGAGATGACCGAGGCCGTCCTGGATGCCCACTGGGCCGTCGACGCCCGCGCCTCCATCCTCCTGGCGCAGGCCTCGCCGCCCAGAAGGGCTTCGCCTCGCCCGCCCCCGCCGGCTCCGCGCGCCGCCGCGGGTCCATCGTCTTCCCTCACCTCGGGCCAGGGCCTGGGTCCCCTGCCCGGGAGATCGCCTACGCCGCCGCCAAGGCCGCCATCGCCGGCCTCACCCTGACGATCTCCGATGAGAGCTCATCGACGCCGGCATCACCGTCAACACGGTCAACCCCGGCCCCGTCGACACCGGCTACGTCACCGAGGCGGACCGCGAGGCGACCGCCGTCATGTTCCCCCAGGGGCGCTGGGGCGAGCCTGACGACGCCGCCCGCCTCATCACCTGGCTGCTCACCGACGAGGCCCGCTGGATCACCGGGCAGGTCATCAACTCCGAGGGCGGTTTCGCCCGCTGGCGCTGTTGACTGCCGCGCCCAGGCGCCGGCGTGCCTGTGCGCTCTGCCTGCCCCGTCCCACTGCGCGCGTCCCGCGACCCCCACACACTTCGACAGAATCTTCAGAATCGACGCGGCTCCGGGTCGATTCTGAAGATTCTGTCGAAGTGTTAGCGGGGCACTGGTCGAAGTGTCGCGTGGGAAGGGTGTCGGGGAGGTGCGGCTCGGACGAAGTGTTGGCGGGAGAGCGCTGGGACGCGGCGCCTCAGGCCGGCAGCAGGCGCAGCAGCGTGGCCTCGGGCCGGCAGGCCAGGCGCACGGGCGTGTAGGGGCTCGTGCCGAGTCCGGCGGAGACGTGCAGGTACATGTGGTCGGCGGCCCGCGGGTCCCCGAGCCGGCCCGGCCACTGCGACAGCCCCGAGGCGCGCCCCCGGTCCAGGTCGCAGTTGGTCACCAGTGCCCCCACCCCGGGCACGCACAGCTGCCCGCCGTGGGTGTGCCCGGCCAGGACCAGGTCGACGTCGTCGGCCGACATCGCCTCCAGGACCCGCCGGTAAGGGGCGTGCGTGAGCCCCAGCCGCAGAGCCCGGCCCTCATGGTCGCGGATCGCCGGCAGGGAGGTGGCCGACTCCGCTGAGTCGGCGGCCTCGGGGACGGGCAGGACATCGCGGTTGGCGTGCGGGTCGTCGACGCCGACCAGCTCGATGCGCCGCCCGCGCACGGTCAGCGAGCCGCGCCGGTTGGTCAGGTCCACCCAGCCGCCTGCGGCCCTGCAGGTCACGGACCTCCTCCCAGGGCAGGGCCTCGATGTCCCTCGTCGCGCACGCGACTGGCGGCCTTGCGCGGGTCCCGGTGCAGGTAGCGCGTCGGCAGGCGGAAGACGGTGGAGCGGTAGTCGTGGTCGCCCATGACGAAGGCCCCGGCAGACCCGTCAGCGGTTCGAGTGCCCGCCGCAGCGGCTCCAGCCCGGATGCCAGGGAGAGGTTGTCGCCGGTGTTGACGACGACGTCGGGCTGCAGCTGCGCCAACCGGCGCACCCAGGCGACCCGCGCCTCGGTGTGGCCCGTCAGGTGAAGGTCGGCCAGGTGCAGCACCGTGAGGGGCTCCTCGTCGGCGGCGAGCACCGGCACGTCGATGCGCCGCAGCACGGGGCACCTGGCCTCAATGAGGCTGTAGGCCAGCGTGGCCGCCCCCAGGGCAGCGGTGGTGCCGATGACGGACAGGGCGGCGCGGCCGGCAGGGCAGGGCGTCATGGGGAGTCGGGTCCCTGTTCTGTGCAGTTGTCGTTCTCGCGGGAGAGTCGTTCACCCGTGGGAGGGAATGGGCAGGGCAGGATCGTTCGCCACGGCCTGGGACATGTAGTCGCGCCACATCGGCGCGGCCAGGTCACTACCGTAAATCTTCGGGAAGTACACCCCTCCGATCGTCCTGCCGACAAGGCTCCTGCCGCTCTCCGTGGCGTCACCGATCCAGACCGCGGTGGACAGCTGCGGGGTGAATCCCACGAACCAGGTGTTCTCAGCCTCATCCGTGGTTCCGGTCTTGCCCGCGATCGGTCGGCCGAAGACGGCGTCCTTAGCGGTACCTCCTGGCTCGGATGTGGCCCGGAGCGTTTTTGCGGTCTCGTCCGCGGCGCCCTGGTCCATGGCCTGGGTGCAGTCAGCGCTGGGTACGGCCATCGAGGTGCCGCTGGCGTCCAGGATCTGGTCGATGGCGATGGGCTTGCAGTACTTGCCGCCGGAGGCGAAGGTTGCGTAGGCGTTGGCCATGCTGAGCGGTGGGACGGGTGTGCTTCCCAGGGCGATGGAGGGGTCAGGATCCAGCTGGCTCCCGTCCGCCTTGGTGATGCCCATGGAGGCGGCGAGCTTCGTGACCTCACAGACATCGAGGTCCCTGAGCATCTCGGTGAAGCCCGTGTTGATGGACTGCTTCGTGGCTTCTCTGACGGTCATCATGCCGGCGTTGGTTCCGGCGACGTTGTTGACGGGCCAGGGACCGGCCGCACGGTCGGGATCGCAGGAAACCGTGAACGTATTGGGCCCGTAGTTCTTCGGCGCGGAGGCGTTCAGCATCTGGTAGGGCGTGTGGCCGGTTTTGAGCCATTCGGCCAGGATGATCGCCTTGAAGGTCGACCCCGGCTGGAAGCCGACGTTTCCGTCGGGGAGCTCGATTCCACCGTGCTTGGCGTCCGCTGCGAAGACGAGCTGGGAGTCCTCGTAGTTGGTGTTCTGGGCCAGCGCCTGGATTCGTCCTGTGCCGGGCCTCGATCGAGACGATGGTGGAGTTGGCTCCGTCGGAGCCCCCTGATCGGAGTTCTGGCCTGAATGACGGAGTCGGCGGCACTCTGACGCTCGAGGTTCAAGGTGGTGGTGATCTTCAGGCCACCGCGCGTCAGGAGCTGACGGCGGGCGGCGACATTAGGTCCGAAGTTCTCCGAGCCGAGGATCTCATTGACCACATAGGTGCAGAAGTAGCGTAGCTCGCCCGCGGCCCCACAGCCCGCGGGCGAGTCCTGAATATCGAGCTTGATCTCGGAGTTGACGGCCTCGTCGTACTGCTGCTTGGTAATGAACTTCTCTTCCAGCATCTTGGCCAGCACCCAGTCCCTACGGTTCTTGGCCAGTTCCGGCTGGGACTTGGGGTCGTAGGCGCTGGGTGCGTTGGTGGTTCCGGCCAGCAGGGCGGCCTCGGCCACCGTCAGATCCTTGGCGTGCTTATTGAAGTAGTGCAGCGAGGAGGCCCTCGACCCCGTAGGTGGAGGGACTGAAGGCGGCGATGTTGAGGTAGCCCTCGAGGATCTGCTGCTTGGAGTACTTCTGCTCCAGGCTGAGGGCGAACTTCATCTCCCGCAGCTTGCGGGCCACGGTGCTCTCGGTGGCGTCCCGGATGAGCTTGTGGTCGTCGTTCTTCAGACCGGTCTCGATGAGGGTGTTGCGCACGTACTGCTGGGTCAGCGTGGAGGCGCCCTGACGCGAGCCGCCGGCGTTGTTGGACACCAGGGCCCGCACCATGCCGGTGGGGTCGACGCCCTGGTGCTGGTAGAAGCGCTGGTCCTCGACGGCGACGATCGCGTTCTGCATGTTGACCGAGATTGAGCTCAGGGGCACCACGATGCGGTTCTCCGCGTAGAACTTGGTGATCTCGGAGCCGTCGGAGGCCAGGAGGGTGGAGATCTGGCTGGGCGGCTGAACGTTGAAGTCGCTGGGGAGCTCCTCGAAGAGCTCGGCGGATGCCTTGGTCAGCGCTGCCGTGGCGCCCACGAAGGGGGCGGCGAAGCCCGCGGACAGGACCCCGCCGACGCACGAGAGAGTCAGGAAGACCACGAGCATCGAGACGACCTGGGGTGGTGTCAGGGAGCGCCCGCGCGCAGAGGATTTCGCCATGGCGTCAGCCTACGTGGAATCGCTTGGAGGATGCAGTGGCGTAGACCCTCTTCGGGCTGGGAAGACCCTTGGAGGCAGGCTCGGCACCGTCTTTCCGGCGGTGCTGCGGGGTGGTTCGACGGCGCGGCGGGCGCCCGGCGGCGTGGCGGCTCGGTCACATAGCGAGACAGCTCCGGCGTACAGATAATTCTTAGGAATTGTCCAGGTGAGAGTCACGGTGACATCACGATCCCTGGAGGGAGGGTGTGGTTCGGAGGTGTCCTGCCGTCCGTGAGAACCGGAATCCCCAGCCGTGGGAAAGGCTCGGGGCGCAGCGGGCTCGATGTCCGACAATCGGCTCGCTATCAGAGAACTCTCCTTGTCGGTGCTGATCTTCGGCGCGCTGTCGGGGATCTGCGCCGATCGGATTGCCCAGGTCTCGAGGGGAGGATTTGGTGAGAGACACTCGATTGCCATACGGTAACGACTGTGACGTGACCGACAACGGCGTCGGCCGTTGAATGGATCGGGAGTGAGCATGATTCAAGACGACCAGACCTGGGCGGCCCAAGCGGCCTGCGCCACCGTCGAGCCTGACCAGCTCTTCGGCAAGGGCGCTGAGCAGCGCGACGCACGATCCCTGTGCTTCGCATGTCCGGTTCGTATGGAGTGCCTGGCCGAGGCGCTCAACTCCGAGTCCAGCTTCGGCGTCTGGGGCGGGCTGACCGAGCGGGAGAGGCGGGCGCTGCTGCGGCGCTTCCCCGAGGTCGACGACTGGGGCCTGTGGCTCGAGCGTGAGGATGACGAGCTCGTCGCCGAGATTCATGCCCGCCGTGCCCCTCGCATCCCTGGCCCGGGTGCGCTGCGCCTCCTGAGGGCCGCCCCGCGTTGCCGGCTTCCGAGCGTCTGGCGACGGGCTCTAGGCTGAGGCCCATGACTGCATCTTCTGAGCCCGTATCCGCTGCGCCCACCACCTGGGAGTACGTCACCGTCCCCCTCATCACTCACGCCACCAAGCAGATCCTCGACCAGTGGGGTGCTGACGGCTGGGAGCTCGTCCAGGTCGTGCCCGGCCCCTCCGGCACGGACAACCTCATCGCCTACCTCAAGCGCCCCCGGTCCTGACGGGCCGCCCGGCGAGGCCAGCACGCACGACGCCGCGCCTGCGGTCCGGTACCTTCCGCTGCAGGCGCGGCGTCGTCTATGCGGTTGATGCGGGTGTCAGCGCCCGGCGGCTTCTCCGGTGCGCTGCGCTGAGGGCTCGTGACCCGAGACGGGACCTCAGCGGGCGCGACGGCGCAGGCGGTCGACGTCGAGCAGCGTGACGGCCCGGCCCTCCAGGCGGATCCAGCCGCGGGAGACGAACTCGGCCAGCGACTTGTTGACCGTCTCGCGCGAGGCGCCCACCAGCTGGGCGAGCTCCTCCTGGGTGAGGTCGTGGGGGACGTGGACGCCGTCGTCGGTGGGTGAGCCGAAGCGGTCGGCCAGGTCCAGCAGGGCCTTGGCCACGCGGCCGGGCACGTCGGAGAAGACGAGGTCCGCCAGCGCGGTGTTCGTGCGGCGCAGGCGCTGGGCCAGGGCGCGCAGCATGTCCTTGGCCAGCTGCGGGTGGGACTCCACGAAGGTCATGAGCTGGTTGTGGTCCAGCGTCAGGAGCTCGGTGGGGGCCACGGCGGTGGCGGTGGTGGAGCGCGGGCCCGGGTCGAACAGGGTCAGCTCGCCGACGATCTCGCCGGGGCCGAGCACCGCGAGCAGGTTCTCGCGGCCGTCGGCGCTGGCGTGGCCGAGCTTCACCTTCCCGGAGAGGAGAATGTAGAGGCGGTCGCCTGAGTCGCCCTCGTTGAAGAGGGTCTCGCCACGGCGCAGAGTCGTCTGCGTCATCATGGCGCGCAGTTCCTCCTGCTCCTCCGGGCTCAGGCCCTCGAAGAGCGGGATCCTGGAGATAATGCTGTCTTCCACGGAGATCCTCCTGGTGGTTAGGGGGCTGGCATCCCGCATGCGGGAGCCCTCGGGTCTATCCTGCCACGGCTTGTGACCTGTGGCACGCCGTCGAGCATTGTAGCCCCCGTGTGTTGCAGGTCAAAGGGAAGTGAGCAACATCGGGTGCGTCGTGCGACACGGTCCCATCCGTGAGGTTGCGGGCAGGCGGCGGGATCGACTGCAATGGCGGTTTGCGGGGGACGACCCGCTCAGAGGCGGACCGGGGCTCGCAGGAGGAACCCTCCGGCGCGGGTGGTGCTGGTGGTGCCGCCGATGAGATCGCGGAGAGAGGACACAGTGCGCAGGGCAGTGAGTAGCGAGGCTGCTGAGGCCGAGGTGGTGGGGGCGGCCGGGGCTGCCCCCGAGGTTGCCGAGACGGCGCTGACGACCGAGCCGGCCCGGCGTGCGGGCGCCGTCGACGACGAGCTCATGACCCTCTACCCCGACGCCGCCTGCGCCCTGGACCACGACGGCCCCTTCCAGCTGCTCGTGGCCACCGTCCTGTCGGCCCAGACCACTGACGCGCGCGTCAACACCGTCACCCCCGAGCTCTTCGAGCGCTACCCCGACGCCGCCGCCCTGGGAGCCGCCCGGCGCGAGGACCTCGAGGCGATCCTGCGGCCGCTCGGCTTCCAGCGCGCCAAGGCCGGCCACCTGCTCGGCATCGGTCAGGCCCTCACCGAGCGCTTCGAGGGGCGGGTGCCGCGCAGCCGCGAGGAGCTCGTGGCCCTGCCGGGAGTGGGGCGCAAGACCGCCAATGTCGTGCTCGGCAACGCCTTCGGCCAGCCCGCCATCACCGTGGACACCCACGTGGGCAGGCTCTCGCGCCGCCTGGGGTGGACGACGTCGAAGGACCCGCTGCGCGTGGAGAAGGACATCGCGGCCCTGTGGGGAGCCGTGGCGCTGGACCGACGGCTGCCACCGGCTCATCGAGCACGGGCGCCAGGTGTGCTCGGCCCGCTCGCCCCGCTGCGGCCAGTGCACGCTGCTCGAGGCCGGGCTGTGCCCGCAGGTGGGGGTCTGAGCCCGGTCTGAGGGCCGAGCGCGTGCGGGTCGGCGGCGAGACAGCGCTGAGCTGACGCCGAGCCGGGCGGATGCCGCGTCGTCCTACCGTTTCTGCAGGGATACGTGAAGAATGCGCTTCTCGGGGACGTCAGGTGGAGGTGTCCGGGGCCGGTGTCGGGCTGGCCCCACCTCCGATTCGCCAGATGGCCGGATGGGCTGGGAGGGCCGGCGCCGTCAGGCTGGAGTCATGACTGCTCACTCGCCCCTGGCCTCCTCCGACCCGACCGCCGCCCCCGCCTCATCCTTGCCGTCCGCCACTCCGCCTGCCGGGCCGGGCCCGACGTCGCCGGTCGCCATCCGGCTGCGCGGCCTGACCCGCGTCTACGAGGTCCCCGGGCGCCAGGACGCCCGCGTCACCGCCCTGGACCATGTCGACGCCGACCTGCCCGAGGGCAGCTTCACCGCCATCGTCGGGGCCTCCGGGTCGGGCAAGTCCACGCTGCTGCACTGCATGGCCGGCCTCGATGAGCCCACCAGCGGACAGGTGACCATGCTCGGCGCCCTCACCTCCGGGATGCGGGCCGCCGAGCGGGCCCGGTTCCGCGCCCGCCACGTCGGCTTCGTCTTCCAGGAGTACAACCTCATCGCCTCCCTGAGTGCCGCCGACAACGTCTCCATGCCCTCGCGCCTGGCCGGGCGTCCCCTGAACGGCGCCCAGACCCAGGAGGCCCTTGACGCCGTCGGGCTCGCTCACCGCGCCGGCCTCAAGCCCCACCAGCTCTCCGGAGGGGAGCGCCAGCGCGTGGCCATCGCCCGCGTCATGGCCAGCCGCCCCCGGATCGTCTTCGCCGACGAGCCCACCGGCGCTCTCGACTTGGACTCCGCCGCCCTCGTCCTGGACTGGCTGCGCCGGCTCACCGAGCAGGGCACCACCGTGGTCATGGTGACCCACGACGTCGAGGCCGCCGCCAGAGCTGACGCGGTCGCCGTCATGAGTCAGGGGCACCTGGTGCAGTGGACCGGCTGCCGTGACGCCCGCCAGATCGCCGAGCTCGTCCACTCGGCGCGAGCCGCGCGCGCCGCCTGAGCGGGACCGGATCAGGAGAGGATCGGAGAAGATCATGGTCACACTCATCTGGAACGACCTGCGCCACCACGCCCGCCAGTGGCTGTGGTCACTGCTCGTCGCCACCGTCGGCGGCGCCATCATCGGCGTCATCATCACCGCCTGGTACAGCGCCCTGAGCTGGGCTCAGGCCCAGGGCTCGGCCGAGCTCATCAACGCCGCCCACATCATCGGCTCCAGCCTTGTCTCCTACGCGGGGCTGGCCACCGCCGTCATCCTGTCCACGACGCTGGGTCTGACCGTCTCGGCCCAGCAGCGCTCCCACGCGCTGTGGAAGGTCCTGGGCATCCCCGGCAGCCGCATCCGCCGCATCATCCTGGCGCAGGTCGGGGTGATCGGGCTGCTCGGAGGCGTCATGGGGGCGGTGGCCAGCCTGCCGCTGGTCCGCGTCTACCTGCTCACCTGGCGGGAGTTCGACGTGTTTCCTCAGAATCTGCCCATCATCATGCCGGGCTTCGGGGTGCTGTTGACCATCGCTGTGACGATGCTGTTCTGCGTCCTGGGCGCGATGGGGCCGGCCCGACGGGCGGCGTCGGTCCCCGAGATGCAGGCGCTGCGGGAGGCCACGGCTCCGCAGACCCGGACCCGGTGGTGGCAGTGGGTGGTCGTCGGCATCATGCTCCTGGGGCTGGTCATGACCCCCTTCGAGAGCTCTCTACCCATGAGTGACGCGGAGAGGGCGGAGATGGCCACGTCCGGTATGAACCTCAACGACCCGGGGGATCGCGCGATGGCCGGCGCCTCCATGGGGCTCCTCGCCGCGATCGCTGCCCTGAGCGTGCCGAACTGGACGCTGCGGCCACTGCTGACCTGGTGGACCGCCCTCATCCCGGGCCGTAGCCCCGCCTGGTTCGCCGCCCGCGCCAACGCCCGCCACCGCGCCTCCCTGTCGATGACGACGATCGTCCCCTTCGCCATCGCCGTGGCCCCTGACCGGCACCGTCTACGCCGCCGTCGGGGCTGGGCAGGCCATGGGCGCGCAGGGCTCGGTCAGCGGGTTCCTCTCTGTCGGGGTTCCAACCTTCTTCATTTCCGGCGTCGGCGGGATCGCCAATATCGCCATGGTGGGGCGGGCCCGGCGTCAGGAGGGCGCGCTGTTGGGGGTTATCGGGGCGCGCACCCGCACGGTTCTGGCCTCCACGGCGCTGGAAGGTGTCATCTACGCCGTCACCGGCATCCTCTTCGGGCTGGCGGCCACCGCCGTCAGCGCCGTCTACGCCGCGCTGTACTCCGGGGGCGGGATGGCGGTCCTGGTCGCCTCGGTCCCGGTAGGGCTGCTGGCCCTCGTCAGCGGGATCTCGCTGGCGCTCGCGGTGGCAACCACCTGGCTGCCCGCCCAGCTCGACCGGCGCTCCCTCATGGACAACCTGCGCCAGCCGGTGTGAGACGGTGTGAGCCGGCGTCGGGTTGACCGCGCTGCACCCGCCGAGCCGGGTGGCGGCGTCGGGTTGACCGTGCTGCACCCGTCGAGTTGGGCACTTCATCTGCAGACCTACCGAAGAACAACGGGGCTGCGCGATAAGTGTCCGGCTCGCGGCCTCAGGCGGAGGCGGGCGGGGCGACGTCGGCCAGGAAGGGCAGCAGGGCCCGGACGAACCCGGCCGGGGTCTCCTCCTGGGGGAAGTGGCCGGAGCGGTGGATCGTCACCTGACGCAGGTTGCCAGCCACGTGGTGGGTGTCGCGCGCGTAGGCCTGGGCGGGCTGGACCGGGTCGAGCTCGCCCTGCACCGACAGGACCGGCACCGTCACCGGCTTGTCCAGGGCCGCCGTCTCCGCCCGGGACAGCACGAGGTTGCGCAGCGGCTCCAGGGCGCTGCGGGCGGCGCCGGGTCGGGACAGGAGCTCGGCGTAGTAGGGGGCCTCCTCGGCCAGCGCCTCGCGCGTGTGCGGCCCGGCCCAGGAGCGCAGCAGGCCCTCCAGGGCGCTGCGGCTGCGCAGGCGGCGCTCGGCCAGGCCCGGGATCCGCAGGCTCGCGTACTGCAGCGCCGGCCCCGACAGCGCCCGGGCCCGCAGCGAGCGCAGCGCAAGCGGGTGGGGGCACCGACCGGGACGATCGCCGTCGTCAGGTCCGGGGCCAGGCTCGGCAGCGCCCAGGCGACCTGGCCGCCGAGCCCCGCGCCGACGACCACGGCGCGCTCGTGCCCCAGGGAGCGGACCACGGCGGCCAGGTCCTGGGCGAGCGTCACCAGGTCGTAGCCCGACGGCGGCCGGTCCGAGCCGCCGAAGCCGCGCAGGTCGAGGGCCGCCACGCGGTGCCCGGCCTGTGCCAGGGCGGGGATGACGTGACGCCAGGTCCACCAGCACTCGGGGAAGCCGTGCACCAGGAGGGTGAGGGGGCCGGCTCCGGCCGGGGCCTCGGGGCCCGCCAGCGCGACATGGAAACGAGTGCCGCGGGCGGTGAGGTTGCGGTGGGTCCAGGGGCCGGGGCGATTGACGTCAACAGGCACGCCCGCAGCCTACTGGTCGGCGCCCCGTACCGGCGACGGGGCCGCCCGGCACCGCCCACGTCGTCCTGCACTGCCTCAGGGGCGCCCGCCGGGGACATTCTGCGCGGCTGGGTGCGTGTCGTCCTGGGCGGGGACAGGGCGCGCGTTGGGGGACAGGTATTCGGTCCCCGCCGGCGTCGATTGTCCCCGGCGGTACTGGAATGTCCCCGCGGGTGCAGGTGTGTCCTGGTGGGGGCGTTCTGCGCGGCCGGGGACATTCTGCGCGGCTGGGTGCGTGTCGTCCCGGCCGGGGGCAAGACGCGCGTTGGGGGACTGGAATTCGGTCCCCGGCGGCGTCGATTGTCCCCGTTGGTGCTGGAATGTCCCCGCGGGTGCAGGTGTGTCCCCGTCGGCGCAGAATGTCCCTGTCCGCGGAGGGAAGGAGAAGGCATGGCTGCCCAGAGCCACCATGACTCGGCTGATGGTTCTGCCGATGACCTCGCCGAGGGTGCCCGCACTGACTCCTGCGGGTGTGCGCATGCGGATGTCGGGGCCACAGACCCGGCTACTGACCCGGCACCCAAGGACGAGGCGGCCGCTGGGGCCGGCGGCGCTCAAGGGGAGGAGGAAACGGCGCCCGTCTCACCCGGACGCCTGGAGGCCTTCAGTGACGGGGTCATCGCCATCGCGATCACCCTGCTGAGCCTGGAGATCAAGCTGCCCGACGGCGGCGGGAGCCTCCTGCACTCCTTGGGCTCCCTGTGGCCCAGCTACCTGGGCTTCGTCCTCAGCTTCCTCCTGGTGGGGCAGGTCTGGCTCAACCATCACGCCATCTTCGTGCGGGTGCGCAGCGTCGACCAGTGGATGCTCATCTGCAACCTCTTCCTCCTGCTCGACGTCGCCTTCCTGCCCTTCGCCACCTCGGTCCTCACCCGGTCCCTGGAGTCCGGCCACGACGAGCGCACCGGTGCCGTCTTCTACGGGATGGTCATGGTGGTCGGCGGGTTGTTCTTCAACGCCCTGTGGCGGGCCTCCATCCGGGACCGCGGCCGCCTGCGAGCAGGGGTCTCCGAGGCGGAGGTGCGCTCCATGACCCGGCGCTTCGCGATGGGGCCATGGCTCTACTCACTGGCCGCGCTGCTGGGGATGGTCAGCGCCTGGCTGAGCGTGGTCACCTACGTGGCCCTCATCGTCTTCTACATGGTCGGCCACCGGCCTCGGCGGGTCAGCCCAGCAGGAGGCTGAGGGTGACGTACACGCCGGTGCCGCCGATGAGCGACAGCCCGATGGAGCGCCGCCACAGGTGCAGGCCCGCCGTCGCCCCGATCCCGGCGGCGGCCGGCAGCCAGCTCGACGGCGACAGGCCCACCCCACCCAGCGTGTAGGCCACCAGGACGATCATGACCCCCAGCGGCATCGCCCGGGACAGGAAGGCCAGCACCGCACTGTCCTGACGCCCGCGCAGCAGCACGAAGGGCACGATCCGGCACACGAAGGTGATGACGGCGACCACCACGACGGCGACTGCGATCTGCGAGTTGGTGAGCATCAGCTGTCCCTCCGCCCGGGCTCCGGCGCGCTCGCCCCGGGGCGGCGGCCGCGCCAGGCGTACAGCCCCACCAGGCCGACGGCGAGGATCACCAGCGCGGTCAGCAGTGCCGCCGAACCACCGATCGCCAGGCCGACCCCTCCGGCCACCAGCCCCACGCACAGCACCCCGATATCGGGATGATTGCGCCAGTTCTCAATGGCCAGGACCACGAACAGGGACGTGAGCACGAAGCCGAGCAGCTCGATGCGCTCACCCACCACGGAGGCCAACGCCGTGCCGGCCAGTGCCCCGACGGTCGTGCCCGACACCCAGGAGGCGTGGCTGATCGCCTCCACGCCCACCAGGTAGCGCCCGCTCACGGCCCGCCGGTCGCGCGCCGCCAGCAGCGCGTAGACCTCGTCGGTGATCGCGTGGACGGCGTAGAGGCGCGTGAGCGCCCTGCCACGCACCCGCTCCAGGGGAAGCCCAGCCCGTAGAAGACGTGCCGGCCCGAGACGAAACCGGTGGACAGGGGCGATGGCCGCCAGCGGCTCGCCGGCACCGGCCAGCGGCACCAGCAGCATCTGCATGGTCCCGGAGTAGATGACCAGGCTCCACACCGGCGCCCACCACCAGGCCAGGCCCTCGGCGACCAGCAGCATCCCGGCCGCCAGCCCCAGCGTCACGTATCCGACGACGATGGGCACCGCGTCCCGGGCCGCATCGGCGAGGGTCTGCATCCGCCGAGCCGACGGCGCTCCTGCCTCGTCGGCCCCGGAAGACGGCGGGGTGGTGTCGGACTCAGTCACGCGGGCCGCGGCCCTCGTCCTGCGCGCGCTGCCCGGACCGGCGAGCCATGTGGCCGACGACGGCGACCATGATCGTCAGCACGCCCATGAGGATGAAGCGGCCCGAGAGGCCGTCGTCCATGACGTAGGTGGACAGGGCCTTGCCCAGGTCGGAGTGGGCCTGAAGCCGATTGACCGTGGGCCCCAGGATCGACTTGGTGACCCCCGGCATGAGGATGAAGGGCAGGCCGATGACCGTGCTGAGGGCGCCGACGACGAAGGCCCCCAGCGAGGAGCGCGAGATCATGAACAGGGCGGCGGCGCAGGCCGCGGTCCCACCCAGGATCTCCAGCGCGCCCATCGGGGAGGCGGCCGAGGGCCAGGCCGAGGGGTTGCCGCCGGTCAGGGTGGCAGCGCCGTCGTGCACGAGGAACCAGGCCAGAGGAACAGGACGATGGCGACGAGCACCCCGGCCCAGTGGGTCTCGACTCGCGAGCTCGGGGCGCTCAGTGCGCTGGCGCCCCTTGAGGGAGGATCGCGTCGTCCTCTTCCTCCGCACCGGTCATGGCCATGGCGGCCTGCCGGGCACGCGAACGGCCGCGCTCCTCCGGGTCGTCGCTCTGACCGGCGTCGGCGCTCGCGGACAGGCCCCGCCCGGCGGGGGCGGCTGCGAACCAGTCGGGCGTCTGCTGCGGGGACGGGGGCCGACGGCGAGGCTGCCGGGGTCGGGCGGTAGTCCCGGGCGCTCGTGGCGGCGGGGGCAGGCTGGGTCGACAGGGGTCGCCTGGGTTGAGGGTGCTCGCTCGGGTTGCGGCGCCGCCTGCACCGGGGCGGGGGCCGGTGTGCTGGCAGGCACCGCGGGGCGGTCGCCGGAGTGCTCGATGTACGGGGAGGCGGCGGCCCGGGGGCTGCTCCCAGCCCCGCGCCCATCCCTTCCGTTGAGGCGGTGGGGGCCGGGGTGCCGGAGGAGAAGGCGGGGTGAGCGGAGGGCGCCGACCCGGTGGAACGCGCCGAGGGGGCACTGGCGGCAGAGCCCGTCCGGGCCAGCTGAGCCGCGGGGGTCGCCGGCCAGGACGGGGCCGAGGGACGGTTGTCCGCCGCGGCGTTCACCGGTGCTGCCGCCTCCGGCTCGGCCGGTGACGTCGATGCGGGCACCGATGGCGCCGAGGTCGCTGATGGCGCTGACGCCGGCTCCTGCGGCTCGGCCCCGGGCCGGCTCGGTGAGGTGGGCTCCGGCGAGGTCCGCTGACGGGGCGGCCGGTGTCGTCACGGTCGCCGACGGCGCGGCGGGAGCCGCGAAGGCCGCCGAGACGGCGGGGGCCTCGATGGGCGCGAAGCCGTCATCAGTGTTATCGACGTCCTCGACGTCCTCGACGTCCTCAACGTCCTCGACGGCGGCTGCGGCGGCTGCTGCGGTCGTGTCGGCGGGCATCTGGGAGCCGGAGGCCGGCGGGACCGGCCTCCAGGGCTGCGCGGTGGGGGCTGTCGAGAAGGGCGCCGAGGCGGGCTCTGAGGCGGCGGCCGGCTGCGCAGCCTCCTCGGCAACGTCCTCAGCAAGCTTCTCGGCACTGTCCTCGGACGCCTCGTCGGCACCGGATACCTGCTCGGCCTCGCCGGCCTCGTCGGATTCCGCGTCGTGCTCGCCGTCGAAGCCATCGATGTCGTCGATGCTGTCGACGTCGGTGTTGTCAGTGTCGTCCAGGCTGACGGCGGCATCCGCGGTGCTGGTTGCGGTGGAGGGGGTCGGCGGGGTGGCCTCCGCGATCCCGTTCGAGGATCGGGCCGCACCGGTGGCCACCGAGACGGGTACGGCCCTCACGACCGAGGAGCCGGTCACGGGGGTGGGGATCGCCGGAGTCTCGGGGGTGCGGTCGTCGTCCACGTCCTGGCCGGCGAGGTCATCGCCCTCGGCTGGGTCCTCGATGTCCTCGACGTCGTCGAACGCCTCGAAGTCCTCAACCTCGATGCGGCCCTCCGGCACTGTGGCGGTCTCGGCGGTGTCGGTCACGGAGGCCGGTCCCTGCGCGACCGCGGCCTCTGTGGTTGCAGGCGCGGTGGCGGCCGCTGTCGTCGGTCGGTCGGCCGGCCGACTGAGGGGCTCGGCGCTGACTGTCGGGGCCGGCGCCTCGGCCTCGTCATCCACATCGTCCACCGGGGCGGGCGACGATGCCTCCGGGGCGGTGACGGCCGAGCCGGCAGAGACCGTGGAACCGGTGAGGACTGCCGCAGGCTCAGGAGCCGTGGTCGTCGTGGCCTCGACGGCGACCGGTGTCTGTTCATCGTCCACCTCGTCGCCCACCTCGCCGGGCTCCGACGACGGCGGAATCGACGGCGGCATCCCGGCGGCCTCAGCGGTCCTGACCGCCGGCGCGACGGCCCTCGTCGCTGCGCGTCACGGTCTCGGATGGCGTTGGAGCTGCCTGAGCGCCCGCGGCAGTGGTCTCAGCGGACTCAGCGGCCGCGGCGGCCTGGCTCCCGGCCGCGGGGAAGGACGCCTGCTCGCGGAGGTTGAGGGTGTCGCCCCCGTCGTCAGTGGCCTCGGCCCCCTTCTCGCCGGCCCCGTCGTGGGCTGCGTCATCGACCGTATCGGCGTCGTGGGTGCCGGTGGCGGCGCCGGCACCGGCCGCAGTGGCCTTGCCGGCCTGGGCGGCCGGTGCCTGAGGCGCGGGGAGGAGGACTGGGAGACCCGGTTGGCCTTGCCGATGAAGCTCGCGAGGGAGGGCGAGGCGGCGGGCTGATCGGTCGGGTTGGCCGTCACCTCTTCTGAACGCTGGTCCGTGGCCTGTGTCCGCGTGGTGGGCGTCGACGTCGTTGGGGAGGACGGGGCGGCGTCGTCGGAGGCGAGGGCGCCTGCGGCGCGGTGCGGTCTGTGTTGTCGGTGCTCACGAGGTCTCCTTACGCATGCACACGGTAGTAGGAGGGGATGCCGGATGGGGGCCGGTCATCTCCAGGACACGAATTCGGGCATGGGCCCCTCAGACGCCGGAACGCAGCCTGGCCAGCGCGTTGGCACGGCCCTGCCGGCGAGCCACATGTGCTCCCCAGCCGATCGCCATGAGCTCGATGCCGATGGCAGTGAGCACGACGGCGTTCGGGCCGTGCGGCAGGAGCCTGGAGACCAGGTGGCCGCCAGGGATCATACCGTTACTGAGCGTGGGCACCGCCGCAAGCACGAGAACCGGGCCGATGACGCGCGCACCGAGGGTGGAGCGGGCCGTCGAGGCGCCGGCCGCGGCCAGGGCCAGGAGGGAGACGAGGACGGCTGCGACCAGCAGCGGCCCGGTCTGGACACCGGGGGCGACTGCCCGCAGGTAGGTGCGGGGCAGCAGGAAGGCCGCCAGCGCCAGCCCGGCGATGACCCAGGGCAGGGACAGGAGGTGGTCGCGGCGGCGTGAGGGCGGCGGCGTCGGAGTGGAGCCCACGGTCCGGTCGGCCTCGGTGAGGCGGAAGGCGGCGTGCCCCTGGGCCTGGCCGGCGCGGCGGGCCTGGCGCATCCCCAGGAGCCACCCAGCCACAGGCCCGCCAGAGTGAGCATGAAACCGGTGCTGACGAGCCGCTGCAGCCAGGGCTCAGTCAAGGAGGCCGCGTGAATGGGGGCCAGGAAGACCATCGACTGGGCGGTCAGCGCGGTCAGTCCGGTGACGAGCGCGCCCAGCGAGGAGCGGCTGGCGAACAGCACGGCGGCGGCGGCGGACAGCAGGAGGAGGGCGCCGAGCAGCAGGCCGGTGCGCAGGATCGAGGTCTGGTCGGCGGCCAGGCCCAGCAGGGCGGAGGCGCCCAGGGAGAAGAGGACTCCGACGACGGCGGTGAGCACGTAGTCGGGGCGGCGACTGCGCGGTGGCCGACCCGATGCGCCAGGGGTCGCGGGCGGCGGGCCGGAGCCCGGTGCGTCATGGGAGGGGGAGTCACTCACCTGATCGAGTCTAGGGGTGCGCTCGTCTCGTGCTGGTTTCCTCGGGATACGGGGCCAGGGGGCGCCTGAGGGCGTCTGTGGCCGGCGGTGACCGTGGTGTGCCACAGTGGGGGGGCGTGGTGCGAATGTCTGTGGGGATCGGTTCGTCGGAGCCCAGGAGGCCCGGGAGGCCCCGTGGCGCGGGCGTGACGGGTCGGCCCGGCATGCCGACCGACGGGTTGAATGTCGGTGGGGCCGGCGGAGGCGCGACGGCCGGGTCCTCCGCCGACGGCGCCCCCTCGCCCGAGGATCCCGCGCTGGAGGCGCTCAGGGCCGTGGCCGCCGATGAGCGGGTGCGCGCCGCCGAGGCCGCGGTGCGTGAGGCCTGCTCCCGAGCTGCGCTGGAACGAGGCCCCTGCGGCGCCGGTGGCGCGAGGCCCGCGCCGAGGCCGCGATCCGGGGCGCCATCGCCTCGGGCGGCGTCGAGGGCGCGGTGGTCTCCGCCGAGGTGCTGCGCGAGCAGGTGGCCGCCGGCTCCCTCACCCAGGCCGCCACCGGAGACCCGGGCCTGGACGCCGTGGCCGGGCTGTGGCGCGCCGGGACCCGCCTGGTGGGCTGGATGCCGGACCTGGTGGGGCGGGGACGGCCGGTGGTGCCCCCTGCGCGCTCGCTGCTGGCGGCGCTGCACCGCGACGTCGTCGGCCCCCTGGCGGCCGGCGGCCGGGTGGGCCTGGGGAGGTCGGTGTGCCGCGCGCCGGGCAGGCGCCCGCCCGGGAGGGCGGTCCGGGGGCGCGCCGCAGGGCGAGGAGCTGGCGGCGAGGCTGGCGGGACTGGTCGATCTCATCGAGGCGCCGCAGGCGCCGGCGCTGGTGCGGGCGGCCATCGTGCACGCCGAGATGCTGGCCGCCCGCCCCTTCACCGCCGGGAACGCCGCCGTGGGGCGCCTGCTTGTGCGTCACCTCCTGGTGCGTGACGGGCTCGAGCCGACGGGCACGGCCGTCACCGACCTCTACCCCGGTCGGGTGCCGGCGGCCTACGCCGAGGCCGCCGGGGCCCTACGCCTCGGGCACCATGGACGGGGTGGTGGCCTGGGTGGTGTGGCAGGCCGAGGCGGTGCTCGCGGGCGTTCAGGAGGCCCAGCGCCTGTGCCGGGCGGTGCAGGCCGGCACCTGGCGGGCCGGGTAGGCCGGGCACGCCCAGGTGAGCCAGGCTCACCCCTGCTTGAGCCCGGCCGGAGGACTCAGAGGCCGCGGGTGCCGCGCGGGCGGCGTCGGGCCATGAGCCAGGCAGCGGTGCCCCCGACAGCCAGCACGCCGGCCACGTGGGCGATGACCGAGGCCCGGGTCGACAGGCTCGGGGGCTCCCAGCGCGGCCGCAGCCGCACCGGGCGGGCGAAGTCGCGCACCGGCCAGTCCCGCTCCTGCGCCAGGCGCCGCAGGTCCCGGTCGGGGTTGACGGCGACCGGATGGCCGACGGCGCTGAGCATCGGCTCATCGGAGATGGAGTCGGAGTAGGCCCAGCACCGGGCCGGATCGATGCCGTGGGCGGCGGCGTCCTCGTGCAGCGCCACCACCTTCTCCGAGTGCAGCATGGAGCGGGAGATGCGCCCGGTGAACAGGCCGTCCTCGCCGACCTCCATGTGGGTGGCCACCGCCCGGTCGGCCCCGACGAGGCGGGCGATGGGGGCGACCATCTCGGAGATGGAGGCCGAGACCACCACGACGTCGTGCCCGGCCCGGCGGTGGCCCTCAATGAGGTCGAGGGCCTCGGCGTAGACGGCCGGCTCGATCGCCGTGGCCAGGGCGCCCTCGACGACCTCCACCAGGTCCCGGCGGCTGATGCCGGCCGACATGAGGGCCAGGTGCTCCATGAGGCTGGTGGAGCGCTGGGTGCCGGCTCCCACCAGGAGGTAGGGGATCTGGGCGATCAGCCCGTAGGCCAGGGCGCGGGAGGAGATGAGGCCGCTGCGCCGCATCGGGGTCCCCAGCGCCCAGGTCGACGACGTCGCCAGGATCGTCTTGTCCAGGTCGAAGTAGGCCGCCGCACGGTGCCCGGTGGGGGCCGGCCCGGCAGGCGGGAGCTCCGGCGCAGCCGGTGGGGCGGTCGGTGCCGTCACCGGTGACGTCGCCGGCAGTCGGGAGGGGGCGCTTGCGCGGTCCTGCGCGCTCATGGACCCATCTCACCACGAGGGGAGCTCCGGTGTCAGGCGTGTGAGCCCTGCGGTTGCCTGCGCCGTCGCCGGGGCTGCCGTGCTGGGCGGTCCCGGGCCGCGGTGAGGCGCGGTGGGGCGCGGTGGTGCGCGGTGGGCGCGGGGCCACAGGCGCGTTTCTGCGCTCTGTCTCCACAGGGTCGACGACGCCGCTCGGCGCAGCCTCGGGCGGACCCGCACCCTGGTGGAGAGCCGTCCGCGGTGTTCCAGTACCGCTCGTGCGGGGTACCGGCCGGGGAGCCGGGAGAGCTGCTGCGCCAAAGGCCGCCGGAACGGTCGATAGGGGCGTGGGGAAGGGCGCGGGACAACGTGGAGACATGCAAAGGAGAGGACGATGCCGGTGAGGATGCCCGTGAGGCAGGCGCCTGGTCCAGCGGGGCGCCGCAGGGGACAGTCGGGCCAGTGGGAGCAGTCGGAGGAGACGCTGACCATCCCGGCACTGGAGGGGCTCGGGGAGGATGCGGTGCAGGAGCCTGGGGAGGAGGCCCCGGCCTCGGGGGTGACAGGGAGGATCGCAGGTGTGGGACGGCCGAGATGTCTCCTTCCCTCCCCTGAGGCCCTCCGCCGGCCGGCCTGTGCATCCCGGTGATAAGACACAGACGGGGAGAGGGGGACGAGCCAGGGACGGGCACGCTCGGGCTGCTCACTGTCAGAGTCACCGTCGGAACCACCGTCGGAGCCGCTGTGGACGTCCGCCCCCGGCGGGAGTGGCCGCGGACGTCGTGCCGCCCAGGTCCTGGCCGTCACCGGTGCCCGCGGGGGCCTGGGGGCCAGCGTCCTGCTGCTGCACCTGGCGTGGGCGCTGGGACGGGCGGGTAGGCGGGTGGCGATGATGGACCTCGACCCCACCGGCGGCCTGGACCTCCTGTGCGGGCAGAGCGTCCTGACCGGGCTGCGCTGGGCGGACCTGCCGGCAGAGGAGTCGGCCTTCCGGCCCGGCCACCCTCGTCGGGGCCCCTGCCCGTGTGGCACGCCATGCCGGTCCTCACCGGGGACGTGCGTGAGGCCCCCTGCCGTGTGCGGAGGCGGTCCTGGAGGCCATGCGGGCCGAGCACGACGTCGTGCTGGTGGACCTGCCCCGCGGGCGCCCCCGCCCCCGGGCGCCGGGGTCCTCATCGTCACCGGGCTCGACCTGCGCTCGGCCGTCGCCGCCGAGAGCATCGCCTCGCGACTGCGGGGCACGGCACCCGCCGCTGTCGTAGCCGCCGATGCTGAAGCCGCCACGGCCGACGCCGTCGCTGCGGAGGTGCCGGTCTGGCTCGTGGTGCGCCAGGTGGGTGAGGACGTCGTCGTCGAGGACCTCGAGCTCATCACCGGCTGCCCGGTCCTGGGGCAGGTCCCCACCGACCGGGTCCTGGCCAAGCGGCTGGCCCTCGGAGAGGACCCGGTGCGGGCCCGCTCAGCCTTCCGGCGCGCCGCGAGCGCCCTGGCCCGCGAGCTGCTGCCCCGGCTCGCCGACGCCGCAGCGCCGGTGAACCGGTCAGTCAGCCAGACAGCGAGACAGACCGGGAATCAGTCCGTCCATCAATCCGGCAATCAGCTGAGGAGGCAGTCATGACCCCGGAGAGTCCCAACCAGCCCAGAGTTCCCGGCCCTCCCGGCGAGGGTGGGACGGACGACCCCGAGCTGGTCCGCGTCCGCAGTGCCCTGGCCCGTGGCGTGGGCCTGGAGGAGGCCCTCAACGACGCCGCCGCCCCCGCCACCGGACAGGTGGGGATGGCGCGCCTGGGCCAGAGGGTGCGCGCCGACGTCGACGGCGCCGGGCCGATCCTCCAGCCCCTCATCGAGACCGAGGGCGTCACCGACGTCCTCGTCAGCGACGGGCGCACCTGGATCGACCGAGGGCGCGGCCTCGAACCGGTCCCCGCAGCCGCCTTGGATGAGTCCGAGGTACGGGCCCTGGCCGTGCGCATGGCGGCCTCCGCCCACAAGCGCCTCGACGACGCCTGTCCCGTCGTCGACGCCACCCTGCCCGACGGCACCCGACTCAACGCGGTCCTGCCGCCCCTGAGCGCCGACGGCACCCTCATCAGCTTGCGCACCAAGCGCCGCCGCGGTTTCACCCTGGACGAGCTGACCGCCGTCGGCACGATCGCCCCCGGCCTGGACGAGGTCCTAGCCGCCCTGGTGACCGGCCGCGCCAGCTGCCTGGTCACCGGCGCCACCGGCACCGGCAAGACCACCCTCCTGGCCGCCCTGCTCTCACTCGTCCCGGCCACCGAGCGCATCGTGTGCATCGAGGAGGCCAGCGAGCTGCGCCCCCGCCACCCCCACGTCGTCCATCTCCAGGAGCGCGGCGCCAACGTCCAGGGCGTCGGGGCGGTCTCCATGACCTCGCTGGTGCGCACCGCCCTGCGCATGCGGCCCGACCGGATCGTACTGGGCGAGTGCCGCGGCCCCGAGGTGCGCGACGTCCTCACCGCCCTCAACACCGGTCACGAGGGCGGCTGGGCCACCCTCCACGCCAACTCTCCCGCCGACGTCCCCGCCCGCCTGACCGCCCTGGGGGCCCTCGCGGGACTCGACGAGGCGGCTGTCGCCGCCCAGGCGGCCAGCGCCCTCGACGCCGTCGTCCACCTGCGCCGGCAGGCCGGCACCACCGGGGCACGCCGGTACGTCGCCTCCATCAGGTGCTGCGGCGCGGGACGAGCCCGGCCGGAGCGGTTCTCATCTGCGAGGAGGCCCTGCGCGTGACGGGCGACGGCCGACTCAGACCCGGCCCGGCCGTATCAGCGTTGCGGGAGCGGATCGGCCCACAGGCCCTGGCCCGCACCGGCCTTGATGGACTGCCCGGGGCGGGGGAGAGGAGACCGGTATGACGGGCGCGACCAGCTGGGTGGGCGTGGCCTGTGTGACGGGCAAGGCCGCGATCCCACCCCCGGCAGCCCACCTGACTGGGCTGGTGGGTGGAACGGCGGGAGGCCCGGTGCCGGGCGCCTGGATCGCGGCGGTCCTGGTCGCCCTGGCCGCCGCCGTGCTCCTGCTGCCGGCCCGCCGCGACCTGCCCCGCGGCTGGACCACGGGCGCCCCCGCGGCCCAGGCACGCCCGACGATGCGGCAGGCGGCGCTCGACGCGCTGCGCTCCCGACATACCGGGGCACCAGAACCGGACCTCGGCCTGCTGCTCACCGAGGTCGCCAGTCTCCTGCGCGCCGGCGCGACCCCGCAGCGGGCCTGGGCGCGCGCCTGCCGGCGTGCCGGCCTCACCGAGGGAGCCGAGCCCGACGAGGACGGCGTCCCACCCGTGCTACGCGCGCTCGCGGACCTTCAGCACGACTCGTGGCTGCCCCGATGGAGCGAGGGGCGCCTGCGCTGGCACCCGCCCCGCGAGGCCGGCGGGCCCGGCAGAGGCGGGCCACCGCCGCCGGGGTGCCGGGCGCCGTCGCCTCCCTGCCGCCTGTCGACCGCCCTGGGGGCGCCGCTGGCCGACATCCTCCAGACCGTGGCCGGCGGGTGGCTCGAGTCCGGTCGCGCCGAGGCCTCCCGCCGGGCCGCCCTGGCCGGACCCCGCAGCACCGCCCGGCTCCTGGCCTGCCTGCCCGTGGTCGGCCTGGGGCTGGGGATGCTCGTGGGCGCCGACCCCGCCTCCCTCCTGTTCGACGGCAGCCTCGGCACCGCCGTGGGGGCGCTGGGCATCGGGCTCATGATCGTGGGGCACCTGGTGACCAGGCGCCTCATCCGCGCCGCGACGGCGGAGGGCGAGGTCGTCGATGAGGCCCTGGTCCTGGACCTGGCCGCGGCCGCTCTGAGTGCCGGAGCCTCAGTGCCCGGGGTGCTCACCGCCTTAGGCGCGGCCCTGGAGGAGGAGGGGGCCGGCGTCGTGGGACGGGCCCTGCTGCTGGGCGCCCCGTGGGAGGAGGCCTGGCAGGCGCCCGAGGACGAGCAGTGGAGGGCACGGCGATCCCGCCTGGAGTCCTGCCTGCGCCCCGGCTGGGAGGACGGGGCCTCACCGGCCGCCCTCCTGGCGGCGACGGCGGCGAGCCTGCGCGCGGGGAGGCACGCCCGCGATGAGGAGGCCGCCGAGCGCCTGGCGGTGCGCCTCGTCCTGCCGCTGGGAGCCTGTCACCTGCCGGCCTTCGTCATCCTGGGGATCGCGCCGGTCGTCGCCTCGGTCGGCATGAGCATGCTCAGCGGGTGAAGGTGCCCCGTCCGAGGCAGGCTCAAGCGGGTACTCCTGCCCTCTTGGGTGCGCGAGCCCCGGCGGCCTGGCACGATGGGGGCATGGCACTGTCGAAGAAGCTGCTGAGCCGCGACGAGGTCGTGGTGCGGCACATGCACACCCACATCAAGGTCCTCCTGTGGCGGTTCGTCGTCGAGATCCTCCTGCTCGTGGTCGGCGTCGTCGCCTCGGTCATGGCCCCCACCACCTGGCAGCCCTGGGGCATCGTGGCGATCTGGGTGGTGATCCTCGTCGTGAGCGTCCCCCTGCTGCTCCTGCCGTGGCTGCAGTGGTACATGCACACCTACACCATCACCACCAAGCGCATCATCACCCGCTCCGGCATCGTCAGCCGCGTCGGCCACGACCCTGCCCCTGACCCGGATCTCCGACATCCAGCTGGACAAGGACGTCACCGACCGTTTCTTCGGCTGCGGCACGCTGGCCCTGCAGACTTCCGCCGATGACCCGCTCCTGCTGCACGACGTCCCCCACGTGGAGACGGTCCAGGTGGAGATCTCCAACCTGATCTTCAACGACACCCAGGGCGCCATCGACGCCGACCCCCGCAGCTGAGCGGCACCGAGGCGCAGATACGCCGACAAGACGGCGGCCGCCGGTCCCCTGAAGGGAGCCGGCGGCCGCCGTCTGAATCGTGGTGATCGGGTCAGTCGAGGGTCTCGACGACGCCGACCGCCTGGGCCACACCGGTCAGGGTGGCGGCGATGCGCACGGCCTCCCAGACCTGCTCGGTGCTCAGGCCCTCGCCACGCACCGTGGCCTCGTGGGCGGTCACGCACTTCTCGCAGCCGTTGATGGTGGACACGGCCAGGCTCCACAGCTCGAAGTCGACCTTCTCCACGCCACCGGAGGTGCCGATGATGTTCATGCGCAGGCCCATGCGCTCGTTCTCGTAGGCCGAGCCCAGGAAGTGGCGCGTGCGGTAGGCGACGTTGTTCATCGCCATGATGGCGGCGGCGCCCAGGGCGGCGCTGATGGCCTCCTCCGACAGGTGGGTGCGGGCGTCCTCCATGACCTGGACCAGCACGGACTCGTTGCGGGTCGCGGCGGCCGCGGCCACGAAGGTGCCCCCACTGCTGCTGCTCGGTCAGCGAGGAGGAGCGGGACAGGGTGGACAGGTTCAGGGAGAGGTCCTTGGCCCACTCGGGCAGGGCGGAGCGCAGGTTGTCGATGCTCATGTGTTCTCGTTTCGTCGTCGTTCAGGTGGTGGAGGGCAGAGGGACGGGGCTGTGGCCCGTCAGCTCATCTGGCCCAGGGCGTCGATGGTGGCGGCGCCGGCCTGCCAGTTGCAGGCGCACAGCTCGTCGGACTGGAGGGCGTCGAGCTGGCGCAGGACCTCCTCGGTGTTGCGGCCCACGGAGTCGGCGGTCACGGAGACCGACTGGATGACGTTGTGGGGGTCGATGATGAAGGTGGCGCGGTCGGCCTCACCGGTGGGGCGCTTGATGCCCAGGGCCTCGGTGAGCTCGCGGTTCAGGTCGCTGGCCATGGGGAAGGGCAGGTCCTGGAGCTTGTCGTGGCTGCGGCGCCAGGCGTAGTGGGTGTACTCGTTGTCCACCGAGACGCCCACGACCTCGCAGTCGCGGTCCTTGAAGTCCTGGTAGAGGTCGCCGAAGGCGGCGATCTCAGTGGGGCACACGAAGGTGAAGTCCTTGGGCCAGAAGAAGACGACGCGCCAGGTGCCGGCGGGGACCTGGGAGGAGACGGTGGTGAAGTAGTCCTCGGGCTTGCTGGCCTCAACCTCCTTGAGGTTGCCGGGGACGACGGCGGTGAGCTCGTAGGGCGGGGAACTGGTCTCCGATGGAGAGAACGGCCATGGGTGCCTCCTGAATGTTGCGAATCGCGGTGCGAGTTGGTGCGGGTCTGCGCTGGCCTGCACCGGCCCGGGTGGGGCCGGTGCGGGGCGGCTCCGTCGGTCCAACCGTAAGGCGCCAGCCTCATAGGCGCAACTAAACCGTCTCCTATTTTTAAGAATGTTCACCTTATTTGGTGGCGGTGTGGTGACCTGCCGCGGTGACACGCCGCGGTGGCCCGGCCGGAGCCAGCCGTTCCGGCCCGCTCGGTCGGAATGAGTTGCTGCCCCGTGGTGTTGCCCCACTGTCGCCGCACCCTCGCGCAACCAGGTCAGGAGAAGCCATGAGTCCTCGTCTCAGCCGGATCAGCGTCCTCGAGCAGGTCCCTCTCTTCGAGGGAGGAGACGTTCGCCGAACCCTGGGGGACCTCGTCCGCCTGGGGCGCGGCCTGGAGGAGTCCGGCTACCACCGCCTCTGGCTGGCCGAGCACCACAGCACCGGCTCCTTCCTGTCCTCGGCGCCCGACCTGCTCATGATGCACATCCTGGACGCCACCGACCGCATCCGGGTGGGCTCGGGCGGCGTCATGGCCATGCACTACGGCTCGCTCCAGATGGCCGAGCGCTTCGCCACCCTGGCCACCCTCCACCCCGGCCGCGTCGACATGGGCCTGGGCCGCGCCCCCGGCGGGACATGCGCGCGGCCGCGGCCCTCAACCAGGGCCGCGTCATCGACCCCGACGCCATCAACGCCCTTATCGAGGAGACGGTCGCCCTCCTGCGCGACGAGCTTCCCGCCACCCACCCCTACGCCTCTGTCGAGGTCCGTCCCTCCCGGCCCAGATGCCGGAGGTCTGGCTCCTGGGCTCCTCGGGCCCAGTCGGCCGCCTGGGCCCGGCGTCCACGACCTCAACTACGCCTACGCCCAGTTCTTCACCGGCCGCCAACAGGTCGAGATCATGAACCACTACCGCGCCCACATCCCCGAGGGGTCCGGCCGCGGTTCCATCCACGGGGGCCAGACCCTCTCAGCCCTGTGCGTCAGCGCCGCCGCCACCCGCGAGGAGGCCCGCGAGCAGGCCCTCGTGGCCGCTGATGCCCGCTTCAGCCTGCGCACCGGCCGCCCCATGCGCTTCCGCGACCCGGCCACCCTCGACGCCGCCTACCGCGCTGAGGTCGAGCGCTACCTCGAGCGTGACACCGCCATCATCGTGGGCACCTACGACGAGGTCGCCCAGGCCCTGTCCTCCTTCGCCGAGAACCACGGCACCGAGGAGGTCATGCTCATCAGCTACATCGACGACGTCGAGGTCAAGAACCACCAGTACGCCGAGCTCGCCGCCCGCCTCCTGTGAGCCGGCGGTGAGTCCCGGGCCCCCAGCGCTCTCCCGTGCGGCGGGGCTCCGGAGATGAGCGGCGCCCCGCGTTACGGTCGGTTCCATGAGCCCCGCGAGCGCCCGGTCCGCCTCTGAGTCCTCCTCCTTCCCGCCTCCGGCGGCCACGCCCGAGCAGGCGACGAGCCTGCGGGCGGACCTGGCCGACTCCGGCTGGGGCGTGGAGGCGGTGGCCGCCCTCCTGGGGAGGCCGCCGACGCCGCCCTGCGCCGCGAGATCCGCCTGCCCGCCCTGCGAGCCGTGCGCGCCGCCCTGGCCGGCGGGGCCGCCCCCTCGCCCGTGGCCGTCCTGACCGCCCTGTTCATGCTCGGCGAGCCGGTCCCCGCCACCGCTCTCGACGCCGCCCTGCCTCGCACGACGGCGGCGGGCGCCACTGCCATCGGCCTGGTCGGCGAGCCCGACGGGGCCGGGTGCGTCCGTGCCCTGATCGACCTGCGCCCCCACGAGGCCGTTGACGACACCGGCGAGGTCCGCTGGTGGGTGGCCTCCGACCTGGGTGAGCTCGTCACCGGCCGGGCCCTGGCCCCCGATCACGTCCTGGGTGTCGGCGGCGCCGGCCTCACCCTGGCGGGCCTGACCCCGCGCACACGGGTGGGCACCGCCCTGGACCTGGGCTGCGGCTGCGGCATCCAGACCCTCTACCTGCTGCGTCACGCCGAGCACGTGGTGGCCACCGACATCTCCGCACGCGCCCTGGCCTTCACCGCCTTCAATGCGGCCCTGGCCGGTGTGAGCGTCACCGGTGCCCCGGGCGCTATCGACGTCGATCCCGGTGCTGACGCCGCCCCTGAGACCGCTCCTGGCACCGGCCGCCTGGAGCTCCTGCGCGGTTCCCTCCTGGAGCCGGTGGCCGGCCGACGTTTCGACCTCATCGCCTCCAACCCGCCCTTCGTCCTGACCCCGCCTGCGGTGCGCGAGGCCGGCCTGCCCCTCATGGAGTACCGCGATGCCGGCGGCCCCATCCTGCCGGGGCTCGTCGCCGGACTCGCCGAGCACCTCGAGCCCGGCGCCACCGCCGTCATGCTCGGCAACTGGGAGCACCGTGGCGCCGGCTCGTGGCGCGACGCCGTGGCCGCCTGGCTCCCCGAGGGGCTCGACGCCTGGATCCTTGAGCGCGAGCTCCAGGACCCGGTGGAGTACGCCACCATGTGGCTGCGCGACGGCGGCCTGACCCCCGAGCGTGACCCTGGGGCCTTCGACGCCGCCCTGGAGGCGTGGATCGACGACTTCGAGGCCCGCGATGTGCGGGGCGTCGGCTTCGGCTACCTCATCGTCCACCGTCCCCGCCGCCCCCGCGAGCCCTGGCGCCTCCTGGAGGAGGTGACCACCTCCGGTCAGGGGGTCCTGGGCCCCCACGTCGCCGAGGTGCTGGAGGTGCGCGAGCGGCTCGCCGGCCTTGACGACGAGGCCGTCGCCGACCTGTGCCCGCTCCTGGCTCCCCGATGTCACCGAGGAGCGTCACCTCATTCCGGGTGCCGCCGAGCCCACGGTCATCCTGCTGCGGCAGGGGCGGAGGACTGGGGCGTACTCTGCAGGCCTCCACGGCGGTGGCCGCCCTGGCCGGGGTGGCCGACGGCGAGCTGAGCGTCGGGCAGGTCGCCTCTGCGGTCGCCGCCCTCAGTGAGCTGAATGCGGCCGACGCTCTCGCGCTGCGCGCGGAGATGGTTGAGGCGACCCGTCATCTCCTGACCACGGGATTCCTGCGTCCAGGAAAGTGACGACGGACAGAACGGGGATTTGAGGGAAACAAATGACGGTGAACGCCTGGTGGGTATGATTCTGATTTGAGATATTCGCGGGTTTGTTGTTGTCTTTCCTCTATTGTCGTGACGTCCTCGTCATCAATGAGATACAACTGAAACCCTTCCTGTGTGGCGTCATTTCAAGGGAAAGTGTCTGCGGCGTGCAATGATGCGCGATTGTTGCCCCGTGAGCCGATTCTGAGGTGTTGCGGAAGAGGTCGGATGACCTACATTCCTCGGCAGTCACAGTTGTCGTGCGCTCCCCGCGCACCCATCCCTCATGATCGGAATCCATCGGCATGTCCCAGTCATCACGTCGCCCGCAGTGCGGGCGTGAAGGACTACTGCGCAGATTCTTTGCAGTGGTCGGTTCTCTTGCGGTCGTCCTGGTGACCATGGTGTCGCTCCCGTGGACGGCGCCTCCCGCGGACGCCTCCACCAGTGACCTCACCATTCCCCTGGGGGACACCGCGGTGCAGATCTCCTATGTGCGCACCCTTGACACGGTTGATCGGGTGTACGACACGGTGAACGGAGTCGGCTACAACTCTTACCCGTGGGAGTGGGCCTACGCGCGTGCCTGCACTCGCTACTCGCCGGGGGCCAATAACTACTGGACCGACTATGTCCGCGGCAGCAGCGGCCAGTACGCGGCGGTCGGTTATGGACGCAAGGTGGATGAGGGCGCCTGCCCCACCTACTACCAAGGCGAGCCGGGGGATGTGCAGACCTCGCTGGGTTTCCAGCCCTCCAACACCACGAGCGTCAAGGCCGGAAACGTCTTCCTCGTGGGGCGGATGCGCCACGTCAACAGCCCGATCTACTCCGACAACAGCGACGTGACCAACCCCTCCCAGGGCAAGGGCACCACTTACTACGGCAGCTTCAACATCAACACCGCCCAGACGATTCAGGCCGACTTCCCGTGGACCGAGTTCGACACCACGAACGTCTGCACCGGGAAGCTCGACTCGAATGGCAAGCTCATCATCGGCGACTACGGCACTGAGAATCAGACGGTCAGGACGCAGTACGCCTATGACCGGAACGGGAGGGTTGGCCGTTACGACGGGTCCACCTACACCTACCTGTACAAGAACGGCTCCCTGGTCTGGTTCAACGGTGTCATGACCCAGGACTTCACCGACAAGATCGGACACAGCTGCGCCGACGACATCCTCGACATCATGTCCGACCGCTCCGACACCTCCTGGACGGACCCCAACACCGGCATCAAGTACAAGCTCAAGCTGTGGGGATTCGTCAACAACGGAAACAACCAGGAGTGCCGACCTGACCTGGAGAAGGCAGAGACCTCCGAGCTGGAGGAGCGCTTCATCACCCGTGAGCGAGCCGTCTCCTACGGCTGCCTCTACGGCTCCATCGAGCAGGAGCGTCCGGTGACCTTCGCCAAGGACGTCAAGGCGGATTCATCGGTTCAAGGATCGTTGACGATCCCCACCTTCAACTACGTCAACGCCTCACCGGAAGGAACCTTCGGCGCAAAGAACTGGGGGACCCCCAAGTCCCTGACCCCCACCTGGAACGCTGAGGACGTCGACCCCAAGGACTACACCCTGCTGGCTCCCAACGACGCCGCCACGGTGCAGGAGGCGGGCACCACCCCGCAGGCCGCCGTCGACCGGAACACCGGTGACGTCTGGACCACCGGCTGGTTCCTGCGCGACGTCAGCTGCACGGTGGGGAAGGGCAGCGCCCCGCTGCTGCGCCGTGACGGAACCACCCGTCTGGACAAGTCCGACTCCGTGAACCTCGACCAGCGCACCATCCGCCTCGATGAGACCCAGCTGGCCGAGCGCCAGGACGAGGTCGCCGTCAAGTGCGTCTGGCACAACGAGTACGTCGTCGGCCGTGGGCGCGTCACCCTCGTCAACATCGTCGACGGCGGCAGCGCCAGGCCCGAGCAGTGGACCCTGACCGCCAAGCCCCGCCACCGATGGGCTCTTCGGCCAGAAGACCATCACCGGCGCCAGCGGCACGCCCGCCGTCAACCAGGTCTACACCGCCGGCGGCACCTACGGCCTGTCCGCGGGCAACGGCCCCGAGGGCTACTCTCAGAACGGCCCCTGGGTCTGCACCAACGACGACGGCAGTAACGTGCCCGTCAGCGCGGACAACAAGTTCGTGCTGGGGAGGGCAAGAACGTCACCTGCGTCGTGCACCAGAAGCCCCAGCAGACCCCCGTCAGCGCGGTCAAGAGCGTTGAGGGCGCCTCCGACGCCGCCACGGCCGGCTCCTACTCCCTGAGCTACACCTGCACCCCGGGCCCCGACGGCAAGGGTGCCTCCACCGGCAAGATCACGGTGGATGCCCAGGGCAACGTCGCGGACCTGCCCGCCCAGCGCGTGGGCGCCACCTGCACCGTCACCGAGGATGCTCGTGACGCCAGGGGACTCAAGCAGCCCGGAACCCCCGCTGGCGGAAGCGTCAGCTGGAAGGACCCGGCCGCCTTCAAGGTGGTCACCAACCCCGGCAACCAGGGCGGGAGCTCGCCTCCACCGCCGTGGCCCCGACCAACGGCAACGCCGGCGGTGTCACCTTCACCGTGCCCGACTCCTCGCAGGGAGCCGTGCGGATCAAGGTGGTCAACTCCGTCGTCCCGCACGCCGGCATCGACAAGACCTTCGCCAAGGTCGCCAAGAGCACCGAGAAGGTCAACGGTCGCACCACCTTCGACCAGACCTACACCATCACGGTGACCAACCCCTCCGCCAAGGCGGGCCTCACCTACGACCTCAATGACGCCTGGCAGGTCCCCACCGGGGTCACCGTCCACAAGGTCAGCATCTCCGGTGGCGCCATCACCGGCACGGAGACGCCTCAGGCCGGAGTGCCCTACGTCAAGACCGGCATCTCCCTGCCCGCGGGCCAGAAGCACATCTACACGGTGGTGCTCAACGTCTCCGGTCCCGACGCCGGCCTGCCCGGCATCCAGGGCGCCTGCACCCCCGGCGCCGTCGGTCAGGGCAAGGCCATCTACAACAAGGCCTCGGTGACCACGAAGGGCGACGGGCAGCCCAAGGAGGCCGCGGCCTGCGGCACCCTGCCCGCCAACCCCCAGTTCAAGGCCTCCAAGACCCCGCTCGACGTGGTCCGTAACGGCGACGGCACCTTCACCTCCAGCTACACGGTGACGGTCACCAACACCTCGCTGGTCGCCAGCCCGGTGGCCGCCGACCTCACCGACACCCCGCAGATGCCCACCGGCACCCGCCTGAGCCGGATCAAGGTCCTGGAGAAGGGAGTCGACGCCCAGGGCGTCACCCTGCCCGCCATCAACCCCTGCCAACGGAACCCTCAACGGCTCGATCACCCTCATCAAGGGCGGTACCGGCGAGAGCCTCGCCGCCGCTCCCCGGGCCGGGGCCGACGGTGGCAGCCGCACCTTCACGATGCAGATGACCTTCACGGTCCGCGAGAACACCCCGGGCTTCAACGAGTCCGACTTCCAGTGCGGTCACCAGCGCGCCGACGGCAAGCCTTCCGGCCTGGTCAACACCATCGCCATGGAAGGTGACACCGACGGCGAGGGAACAACCACGGCTGCCTGTCCACCGACGGCAAGCTGAAGTTCTCCAAGGAGGTCGCCACCCAGCCGGGCAACGGCTCGACCTTCGACGTCGTCTACACCGTGAGCGTGGTCAACGAGGGATCGCTGTCCGTGTCCACCGGACCGATCAACGACAAGCCCTCCTTCGCCCCCGGGCTCAACCCGACCCTGGTCAAGGTGCAGCGCGAGATGGGACCGACCCGGACGGTCAACGCCCAGGCCGACGGCTCCTACCGCCTGTCTGACAACGAGACCCTCTACTCGGGCCTGACGATCCGCTACACCGTCACCTTCACGGTGAAGATCGACCCGTCGGTCACCGGATACAGCGATGAGCTGCTGTCCTGCACCACGGACAAGGGACGCCTCGTTCCCGGCCACGGCCTGTACAACAAGGTCGTGCCTCAGACGGGTAAGGACGCCGACACCCGGCCCGACCACGACGTGGCCTGCGCCAACGTCTCGCCCAATGCCGGTAAGCGCATCCCTGTCGATCGTCAAGACCGGCAGCCAGGGCCCCCTGGACGACGCGGCCTTCGACCTCTACCCGATGGACCCCTCCACCCCGGGTGCCAAGCCCCTCACCAACGGTGTGACCTTCACCGGCGGCAAGGGAACCGGAACCTTCACCACCACGGGACTGGCCATCAACCGCGAGTACTGGCTGGTGGAGACCAAGGCTCCCGCCGGGCACCAGCTCATGGCCAAGCCGGCCCGCTTCAAGGTGACCGACACGGGCATCGAGCTCATCACCGCCACTCCCGGCGGCTCGGCCCCTGACGGTCTCGCGCAGCAGGGGCCAGCAAGTCCGACGACACCATCACCGTCCGAGACCTCCAGATCGGCACCCTGCCGCTGTCCGGCGGACGCGGAATCGGCATGAACATCGCCGTCGGAATCGCGGCCATCACCGGCGCCGGCCTGCTGGCGCTGCGTCAACGAAAGACTTCCTCGTTCGGGCGCTCAGCCTGATCGCGAGGAGAACCCAGGACTCCGCTCCGTCGCGCGCGGGTCACCCCATCAATCCCTCATTCATCCCAACAACACAGGAGAGAACAGCAATGCACTCCCTCAACACGCGCCGGGGCCTCGGCCTCGCCGCTGCGATGACGCTCGCCGCCGGCGCGCTCGTCGCCCCGACCGGCGCGGCGGCACCCGCTGACCCGAACGGCTCCACCATCGACCCCGACGCGGCCACCACGCTGACCGTCCACAAGTGCGAGCAGACCGACACCAACGGCGTCAAGGAGGGGACCGGTAACGAGGACCCCCAGGCCGAGTGCAAGCCCGTCTCCGGCGTCGAGTTCACCATCACCAAGCTGAACGTGGACCTGACCACCTACGACGGCTGGAAGACCCTCGCAGACCTCAAGGGTGACGTGGTCAAGGCCGGTGCCCTCAAGAGCAACACCGTCCAGAAGATCACCACCGGTGCTAATGGTCTGGCCTCCTTCACCGACGCCCAGACCGAGGTCGGTGCCTACCTCGTCAGCGAGACGCGTACTCCGGACAAGGTCATTCCGGCCGAGGACTTCGTCGTCACCCTGCCGATGACCAACCCGGAGCGCACCAACGAGTGGAACTACAACGTCCACGTCTACCCCAAGAACACCCTCTCCGGTGTGGACAAGCAGGTGACCGACAAGCCGGCCCCCGGCTCCGGGCGCGACATCACCTACACCATCACCACCTCCATCCCGAAGGTGGACTACCCCGGTGGCGCGCGCATCAAGCGCTACGAGGTCGTTGACAAGCTCGACAAGCGCATCAAGAAGGACGCCCTGGCCCCGGTCGTCAAGATCGTCGGCCAGAAAGAGGTGACCCTGGCGAACGGCACCGACTACAACCTCATCGCCGCCGAGGGCACCACGAACAACTGGGCCACCATCCAGCTCACCGAGGAGGGCCGCCGCAAGGCCTCCGAGGAGCGCTACAACGGCACCGGCGACACCAAGCTCCAGGTGACCCTGACCGCCAAGTTCGACGCCAACGTCAACCTCGAGGGCGACCTGTCCAATACCGCGGGCCTCATCCCCAACGACAGCCCCAACTTCACCTGGGACCCGAACAACCCCGGCACCACCACGGACATCCCCGGCATCCCCACCACCCCCGTGCTCTCCAAGTACGGCAAGGTGGTCCTCACCAAGACCGGTACGGACGACCTGGCCGACAAGACCAAGTACAACGGCGCCCAGTTCCAGGTCTACGAGTGCACGAAGACCGCCACCGGTGCCACGCTGCGTGACTCCGACCCCAGCACCCAGACCGTCGACCCGCTGACCATCGGTGGGGAGAAGACCTTCACCACCGCCGGCCAGGGCAAGGTGGAGATCAACTACCTGCGCGCCAACGACTACGTCAACGGTGCGAAGAAGGACCAGCTGACCGACGAGGACTACTACTGCCTCGTGGAGACCAAGGCCCCCGAGGGCTACAGCCTCCAGGCCGACCCGCTGCCCTTCCGGGTCCTGGCTGAGAAGGCCGAGAAGAAGGCCGCGACCGAGGTCACCGTCACCGACATCCCGAAGAACGCCGGCTTCCGCCTGCCGCTGACCGGTGCCAACGGCGTCATCTTCCTGACCGTCGCCGGCGCCCTGCTGGTGGCCGGTGGCGCGGTGGTCGCCTACGCCAACAAGCGCCGTCACGTTGCCAAGCACTGACAGCCTCTGGCAGCCACTGAGGTGACCGGCCCCAGCCGGCCGTCATCACGCTGACTGCTTCCTTGTGGGGGAGGCGGGAGAACCCGTCTCCCCCACAAGGGCGTCGCAGGGATCCTCCCTGCCAATCGTTAAAGCCACAACCGATCCCCACCCATCTCTCGCAGCGAGCTCCGCAGACAACCCGACGCAGGAAGGCACGGTTCTCCGTGACAGCGCTACTCCCATCACTTCGCGACCGCATCACCCAGTCCCGCACCAGCCAGGCCCCGGGGGAGCCCGACGACGCGGCCGCGCAGCCCGGCCCGGACGGCCCCGGCTCCCCGGAGACCGACCCGAAGAAGGCGGTCCGCCGCAAGGTCCTGCGTGAGCGCGTACTGACCTGGCTGCCGCTGGTCCTGGTCCTGGTCGGCGTCGCCGTCCTCCTGTACCCGGTCATGGCGACTCAGCACAACAACGACGAGCAGCAGCGCCTGGCCAAGATGTACACCGCCACCGTGAACTCGGCCGGACCGGAGACCATCGCCAAGGAGCGCGCCTCCGCCGAGACCTACAACAACAACCTGGAGAGCGCGCCGATCCTCGACCCCTGGCTCGAGTCGCAGCGCCCCGACACCCCCCAGTACCAGGCCTACCTCCACGAGATGGACATCGACCCGGTCATGGCCCGGATCGTCATCCCCTCCATCCACGTGAGCCTGCCCATCTATCACGGCACCGACAGCCGCACCCTGACGGAAGGCGTCGGGCACCTGTTCGGCACGAGCCTGCCGATCGGCGGCCCCTCCACCCACGCAGTCCTCACCGGCCACACCGGGCTGTCCACCGCGACCATGTTCGACAACCTCAACCAGCTCAAGAAGGGCGACGTCTTCTACGTCTCCTCCCTGGGGCAGACCCTCAAGTACGAGGTCAACGACATCACCGTCGTCAAGCCCGAGGAGACCGACTCCCTGCGCAAGGTTCCCGGACGCGACCTGGTCACCCTCATCACCTGCACGCCCTACGGCGTCAACTCCCACCGCCTCCTGGTCACCGGCGAGCGCGTCCCCATGGACCCCACGGCCGCCGCGGCCGAAGAGGCCAAGGCCCCTGCCCGCCCCCATGCAGACCTGGATGAAGGCCATCATCGTGGCCGTCGTCATCATCCTGGCCGTCGTCGTCGGAATCCTCGTGCGCCTGTGGTGGACGCGTCGTCGCCGCTCCCGGGGTGCCGGCCGGCAGGCCGTCGAGGGCCCAGCCGCCCGCGAGGCAGGCCTCGGTGAGGTCCGCAGTGATGCCCTCAGCGAGGGCCGCGGTGATGATGCGGCCGACGACGTCGGCGCGCCGGAGCGCTGGCCCGGACGCCCCCTGCAGGGACGTCGTCGGCGCCGCCGGGGCCGCCGGGGCCGATACGCAGTTCACCGACGAGACCAGTGAGCTCGAGGTCATCAGCCCATCGGGTGCCGCGGAGGCCGGCGTCCCCGAAGCCGCTGAGGCCCGCGACGCCGCTCCCGTCGAGCAGCCGGCCCCCAGGACGGCCTCCCCCTACGGGCCGATCACCCAGGCCGCAGACGGCCAGGGGGAGGACCCCTTCAGCGACCTGAAGGCACGTGAGTCGTGAGCAGTCCCGCACAGGAATCGCTGCTGACTTCCTATTGGTTGGTGCGTTCAAGAACCTACGATCGGCCGGTGGCCTCCTTCCAGTCGCAGACCTCCCGCTCCCTGGGACAACTGCGCCTGCGCGGGGGCCTGCTGGCGCTGTCCTGCCTGGCGGCGACGCTGGGCCTGTGGGGGCTGTTCGTGTTCACCCACACCGGGCAGACCCTCGACGCCATGGCCCTGGAGGGCTCGGAGATCGGCTCGCACTACGTGAGCGCCCACGCCCGCAGGCTCCTGTCGGTGGTGTCCATGCCGGCGGCCGTCGTCCTGGTGGTGACGATCCTCGTCATCGGTCTGCTGCGGCGCAGCCACCGGCGCGCGGTGTGGGCCGTCGTCGCCGTGGTCGGGGCCAACCTGACCACCCAGATCCTCAAGTACCAGTTCCTGTGGCGGCCCGACTTCAACATCACCGAGCGGTGGGACAACGCCAACACCCTCCCCTCGGGGCACACCACCATGGCGGCCTCGGCCGCGGTCGCCCTCGTCCTGCTGTCCGGGCGGCGCTGGCGGCCGCTGGCGGCCTGGGCCGGGGGACTGTTCACCATCGCCATGGGCTACTCCACCCTCGTGTGCCAGTGGCACCGCCCCTCCGACGTCCTGGCCGGGATCTTCGTGCCCGTGGCCTGGGGCGCCCTCGCCGTGGCCGGTGGGGCCTGGCGTGCCCCCTGGTCCCTGCGCGAGGGGACCGGGGAGGAGAGCTCCGGTGAGGTGCCCGGGCTGACCACCGTGGGGACGATCCCGGTGACGGCAGCCGGGCCGCGCCTGTGGCACCAGCTCGTCGGCAACATTCTCATGGCGGCCGCCGGCATCGTGTGCACCCTGGGGGCGCTCGGCCTGGGGGCCTGGGTGTGGTGGCACCTGGACGGCCCGGAGACGCGCTGGCAGCTCTTCGGCGCCTACGCCACCGGGTCGGTGGCCGTCGTCGGCGTCACCTGCCTGGCCCTGTCCGCGCTCGTCTCGCTGACCGACTGGGGCCGCACCCGCCGCAAGCACAAGGCCCGCCACCGCGACTGACGCCTACCCGGCGCCGTCGGGTACGAGCCCCACCGAGGGGGAACGCCGATCACTCCACGAGGGTGGGGTGCTACTGAACGAGGGTTGGGGGTACTGAGGTAGGTGGGGCCTTCGTGCAGTACGTACAACCCTTGGCCAGTGGATCCCGACCCTCGTGGAGTAGGCCGACTCGAGGCGAGACTCAAAGCGGAGCCGGCGTCGAGTCATAGCCTCCAGGCCCCAGCGCAGGCGGCGGGCAGGGGAACGGTGGGGCGGACCTGTGCGGAGACGCCGGGTTATGCCGTACGAACCCCGGGCTCACTCCTGCGCGGCCCGGTGTCCACAGCGCTGACATGACCGAGCCTGCCGCCGAAGCGCCCGGCGGAAATCGTTGGAATTCTGAGGTTCTTCGCCGGCATGCAGTCCCGATTCGGGGTTAATGTCAGCGCTGTGGACACCGATGCCCCACCAGACCTCTTCCCTTCGTCCCGTCCTCGGCCCCAGGGCCACCGGCCTACCCAAGGTTCCCGCCCGAGCGGATGTCTCAGAAGTGAGGAGACAGCATGGCACGCACACCCCTCTGCGAAGAGTGCCCCGCCACCGCCACTGACGCGCGGCCTTACTCCTCGACGGCGGCGGCCGGGAGCCTGACGCTGAAGGTGGTCCCGTGGTCCTCGGGTGCGGTGGAGGAGTCGACGTCGATGCTCCCGCCGTGGGACTGGACGATGGCCAGAGCGATCGACATGCCCAGGCCCGTGGAGCCGGTGCGCCGCTCACGTGAGGAGTCCCCCGGGCGAAGCGCTCGAAGAGGCGGTCGCGCACGTCGGGGGCGATCCCCGGGCCGTCGTCGTGGATGCGTACGATGAGCGTGTCCCCCTCGCGGGCCAGCGTCGTGGTCACGTGGCTACCGGCCGGCGTATGCACCCGGGCGTTGGCCAGGAGGTTGACGACGACCTGACGCAGACGGGCCTCGTCACCGATGACCAGCGGAGGCTCGGGCAGGAAGTCCTCGGCCTCCTGCGGCGTGGCGTCGGCCGGAGGCTCCAGGACGGCCAGGTCCAGCTGCCAGTCGTGGTCGGGGCCGGCCGCGCGGGCGTCGGCCACCGTGTCCACCAGGAGGCCGACCAGGTCCACCTCCTCGCGGCGCAGCTCGCGCCCGGCGTCCAGGCGGGCCAGCAGTAGCAGGTCCTCGACGAGCGCCGTCATCCGCACCGACTCGGAGTGCACGCGCTCCAGGGCGTAGGTGGCCTCCTCCGGCAGGTCGGCGTCAGCGCCCTCGCGGCGGATGAGCTCGGTGTAGCCGCGGATCGAGGCCAGCGGCGTGCGCAGCTCGTGGGAGGCGTCGGCCACGAACTGGCGCACCTGCGTCTCCGAGCGCTGGCGCGCGCCCAGAGCGGACTCCACGTGCCCCAGCAGCGTGTTGAGGGCGCCGCCGACCTGCCCGACCTCGGCCGAGGAGCCCAGGTCCGCCTTCTCCACGCGGTCCTCGATGCTCACCTCGCCGCGCTCCAGCGGCTGGGAGGCCACGCGCTGCGCGGTGCGGGCCACCCGCTCCAGGGGCGCCAGCGCGGAACGCACCATGGTCCGCCCAGCCAGGGCCACCACGAGGGCGCCCACCAGGGCCACCGCCAGCTCGATGAGCAGCTGGGTACGGATGAGCCCCTTGTCCCCCTCCAGGGAGAGCCCGGTGATGACCGTGCTGCCCGAGGCCTCATCGCGGGTGGCCACCACCCGGTAGCTGCCCAGGTGGTGCAGGTCCACGGTGACGGGGTGGTCCTCCGTGGCCTGGGACAGCAGCAGCCGGCAGTCCTCCTTGGAGATGGACGCGTAGTGGCCGTTCTTGTCGATGTAGGCGGCGGTCTCACTGGTCTCACTGTCGGAGGATGACGTCTGCGGAGTAATGAGCGTCAGCGTGCCGGTCGACTGCCCGGCGGCATCCAGACCGGGAGGGACCCCGGGCTTATCGGGGCCTCCGCCGGCCGCGTCGGGCTGGTCTCCCTGGTTCTTCGTGCCCTCCTGGGCCGCCTCATCGGAGGCCTTCTTGGCCTCCTGGGTCAGGTCGTGGCGCTTGTCGGCGGCGCGCTGGGCGGCCGCCATCAGCTGGCTGTCCGTGCGTGCCATGAGCGTGTGGCGCAGGCTGACGGTGGAGAAGGCGCTCATGACCGCCGCCATGACCAGGACCAGCCCGAGCACCCCGACCACCAGCCGGGTGCGCAGACTGCGGGGAGGCGTGAGCAGTGAGCCGGGCCGCCGTGAGCGCAGGCTCATCCGCCGCCCGGTCGGTGCCGGCTGCTGGGACATCTGCGGGCGCTCAGCCGCGTTCATCGGTGCCGGCGGCCGGCTTGAGGACGTATCCGACGCCGCGCATCGTGTGGATCATGGGCTCGCGGCCCTTGTCGATCTTGCGGCGCAGGTAGGAGATGTAGAGCTCGACGATATTGGCCTGCCCGCCGAAGTCGTAGTTCCACACCCGGTCCAGGATCTGCGGCTTGGACAGGACCCGGCGGGGGTTGCGCATGAGGTAGCGCAGCAGCTCGAACTCGGTGGCGGTCAGCTGGATCTCGTCCTCGCCCCGCCAGACCTCGTGGGAGTCCTCGTCCATGCGCAGGTCCCCCGACCTCCAGGATGGAGGCCGGTTTCTCCTCGCTGGCCCCGGAGCGGCGCAGGAGGGCGCGCAGTCGGGCCACGACCTCCTCCAGGGAGAAGGGCTTGGTGACGTAGTCGTCGCCGCCTGCGGTCAGCCCGGCCACGCGGTCCTCGACGGCGTCCTTGGCCGTCAGGAACAGGACCGGCACGTTCGGGCGGTGGCCGCGCACCCGGCGCATGACCTCCAGGCCGTCGAAGTCGGGCAGCATGATGTCCAGGACGATGACGTCGGGGTCGATCTCCTGGGCGGAGCGCACGGCTGCGATCCCGGTCCCGGCAGTGGTGACCTCCCATCCCTCGTAACGCAGGGCGGAGGCGAGCAGGTCGGCGAGCATCTGCTCGTCGTCGACGACCAGGACGCGCAAGGGGGAGCCGTCGGCACGGGTGAGGTTCTCGGTGGGGGCGTTAGTCACGTCATCTATTCAACAGGAAGGCGCTGTGCTCGACCACAGCGCAACCTGTGTCTCGACTGTGTTACCGATCTGAGACCGAACGGAGACGCGGCGACTCGAACGCTGTGACATGCTTAAGCGGGTATGCGTCTTGGTTGTTGATCTCCACATTCGCGTGCACCGGAACGTTACTTCATAGCGTAGCCCCCGAGAGAGCGGCCAAGTGTATCTCTGCCGTCCCTCATCAAGTGTGTCGCCGTCGGTGAACCGGCGTCGACCTCATTTCCCTCATACATCCCTCAGACAGCAACAGCAGGAGAGACATGGAATACGTCGATGGCAACGAGCGCCGCTTCGGTGCCGAGGACCTGTTCTTCTCAACGACGGATACCAAGGGTGTCATTCGCAGGACCAACCGGGTCTTTGATTCGCTGTCCCGTTACAGCCCCGAGGAGCTCGTCGGCTCTCCGCACAACATCATCCGGCACGACGACATGCCCGCCGGCGCCTTCAAGCTCATGTGGGACGAGCTCGGACAGGGGCGCTCCTCCTGCGTCTACGTGCTCAACCGGGCCAAGGACGGACGGGACTACTGGGTCTTCGCCACGATCGCTCCGCTGGCCGACGGCTACCTGTCCGTGCGCGTGCGCCCGACCAACCACGCCATGTTCACTCCCGTCAAGGAGATCTACGCCCGCGTGCGGGCCGCCGAGCGCGCCTACGCCGAGGAGGGCCACGGACGCCGGGAGGTCGCCGAGCACGGGGCAGCGCTGCTGACCGAGGAGCTGGCGAAGCTTCAGTACCACGACCTGCACAACTTCGCCCGGGCCGCCCTGCCGCGCGAGCTGGCCCTGCTGGTCGTCGAGGGCGTGCGGGTGCCGCCGCGCGCCGAGTCGGACAACCCCATGTCCGCCGTCCTGCAGGCCGTCGCCGCCATCGAGCGGGACACCGACGAGCTCATCTACCAGCTCGGCGAGTACCAGGAGCTCATCAACGGCCTGGGCTCCTGGGCCGGAGGGGTGCGCTCGGTCATTGACCGGGCCGACCGCGTGGGCTCCCTCATGGAGGAGGTGACCAGTCCCGACGCCGAGTCCTCCGTGCCCACCGTCTCCGAGCGCGTCAAGGAGCGCGGGGCTCAGGCCGTTGAGGTGCTGGGTCAGCTCAACTCCTCCCTCGTGGCGCTCTATGAAGCGGCCTCCGAGGTGCGCTTCCGCAGCTCGATGATGCGTCTGCACACCCTCATGGCCGGCATCTTCGCCGCCGCCGTCCTGGACGGCCAGGAGGGGAGTCCGGCGACGCCATCGGCGACCTCGCCGAGGCGATGCTCTCCGACCTGGAGGAGCTCGTGCCCTCCTGCCAGGAGGCGGCGAACCTGGCCGAGCGCCTGGAGGGCGACCTTCGTTCCGTGGTCAGCAACCTCGACCGCGTCAAGCGGCCCCTTCCAGCGCTGGATCCGCGCTCTTCAGGACGAGGGGACCCAGGCGCTCGTCGAGGGTGTCGACGCCGAGGCGGTCCTGAGTGAGGCCGTCGCCGTGGGCGAGCAGGGCTTCCCGGAGACGGCCTCGCTGGCCGAGCTGGCTGCCAAGGCCCGCGGTGTCGTTGTGACTTTGGACGAACCCGTCATCCGTCAGCGGGTGGCAACGGTTCGCGAGACCTTGAGCCACCTGGGGGAGTAATTGTCGATAATCTACAAGATAGGTCCCACCTTATTGGTGACAATGTCATAAATTGTCTTCCGCGGGCACGTACGTTTCGTTACCTTCTTCCCGGCACTGTGTGAGGAGCTGAAGGAATAGTCCTCTGGCGAGGTGCTCCCGCGAATTATTCACCCTGAAGGAAAGCACCATGGAGTCGCAGGTCGGTTACGAGCGTTTGTTCGATCCGCAGGACATTTTCTTTTCCACCACGGATCTCAAAGGCGTTATCCAGAACACGAACCGGACGTTCGATACGCTGTCGCGTTACTCGCGTGAGCGTCTCATCGGGGCTCCGCACAACATCATTCGTCACCTGGACATGCCGGCGGGTCTGTTCCGGCTCATCTGGGACGATCTGCAGACCCGGCGCCCGGCCTGCGGCTACATCACCAACCGTGCCGTGGACGGCCTGGACTACCGGGTCTTCGCCACCATCGTGCCGTTGCGCCAGGGGTACCTGTCGGTGCGGATCAAGCCGATGGACGGGGCGACCAGGGATCGGGTCGAGGAGACCTACCGCCGGGTGCGCGCCAAGGAGCGCGACCTTCAGGCCCGGGGCGCCTCACGTCACCAGCTCGGCGAGTTCGGCGGCCGTGAGCTGGCTGCGGAGCTGGCGGCCCTGGGCTTCCCCTCTCTGCACGACATGACCTTGGTGACCCTGCCGCGTGAGGTGGCCGCCCTGGTCACCGCCGGGGTGCGTGTCCCGGCGGCCGCCCCCGAGGGGCTGGGCGCCGTGGCCCGGATTCTCAACGCGGTGGCCGCCATGGAGAAGGACACCGACGCCCTGGTCTACGAGCTCGATGAGTACCTGCGGCTCATCACCACCATGGAGGCCACCCACGACTCGGCCCGGGCGGTGGAGGCGCGGGTGGGGCGCATCGGCCAGCTGGTCTCCCACGACGTCGGCGACAGCGCCCAGACCAAGGTGCTCATGCTCAGCGAGCGCATCGCCGAGCTCACCGGCGTCGCGGGCGCCGAGCTGAACGCATTGCCATCGCGGCTCAAGGTCCTGCACCAGTCGGTCACCGAGCTGCGCTTCTCCGTGGCTCTCATGCGCCTGCTCACTCTCATGGTGGGGCGCTTCGCCCAGTCCATCCTCGATGGCACTGAGGTGGACGCCGTGCACTCCCTGACGGACCTGTGCGAGGCGCTGGAGTCCGGCTTCCGCGGCCTGGGGCCGGTGCTGCAGGCCGTGAGCACCCAGGTCGCCCAGCTCAACGACGCCCCTGCGCACCGTGACCTCCAGCCTGGACCGCGCGGCCCGGCGCCTGGGGCAGTGGGTGGACCTGCGCGGCGGCGGGGCCGGCTCCTCGGGCTCGCCGATCATCGACGAGGTCGCCCAGCTCACCTCCCGAGGCTTCCCCGAGGTCCGCTCCCTGGCCGAGCTGGCTGCCGAGTGCCGCGGGCTGCACCTGCCCTACGACGAGAACGTCGCCGCTCAGCGCCTGGCGGCTGTGCGCAGCGCCCTGGCCGAGCTCATCTGAGACGAAAGTCGTTCTTCCGGACACGGCCTGGTTGGAAAAAGGTGGGTGGTGCGTTACAGTCGGCTGGGAGCCGGCACGCGCCGACTCCCCACCGTCCCCCCTTCGTCGGGGCCTCGGATCGCCCGGATCGTCACGATCCTGCGGTGATCTCCGGGGCCCGGCGACAACCGCCCGCAGACCCGCCAGCCGCGGCCAGCCGCGCACCACCCGTGAGGAAGGCTTTACGTGTCCACCAAGCTCGTCATCGTGGAGTCCCCCAACAAGGTGCGCTCCATCGCCGGCTACCTGGGTCCGGAGTTCGACGTCGAGGCCTCCGTGGGGCACATCCGCGACCTGCCGCAGCCCTCCGAGCTGCCCGCCACCATGAAGAAGGGCCCCTACGGGAAGTTCGCGGTCGACGTCGAGGACGACTTCACGCCCTACTACGTCGTCAACCCCGACAAGAAGAAGACGGTCGCCCAGCTCAAGAAGGCCCTCAAGGAGGCCGACGAGCTCTACCTGGCCACCGACGACGACCGCGAGGGCGAGGCCATCGCCTGGCACCTCCAGCAGGTCCTCAAGCCCAAGGTGCCGGTGCGCCGCATGGTCTTCACCGAGATCACTCGCGAGGCCGTCACCCGGGCCCTGGACAACACCCGCGAGCTGGACATCCACCTCGTCGACGCCCAGGAGACCCGCCGCATCCTGGACCGCCTCGTGGGCTACGAGGTCAGCCCGGTCCTGTGGCGCAAGGTCCGCGCCGGCCTGTCCGCCGGGCGCGTGCAGTCAGTGGCCACCCGCCTCGTCGTCGAGCGCGAGCGCGAGCGCATGGCCTTCCGCTCCGCCTCCTACTGGGGGTGGAGGCCACCTTCTCCACCGTCCCTGTCCGCCGTGGACGTCACCGCCCGCCAGGAGGCATCCTTCACCGCCCGGCTCGTCACCCTCGACGGGCGGCGCGTGGCCACCGGCCGTGACTTCAACGACGACGGTCAGCTGCGCCCCGCCGCGCTCAAGGCCTCCGCCGTCCACCTCCATCAGGTGGGGGCCACCGCCGTGGCCGAGGCCATCGGCCGGGGAGAGCCGCGCGTGGTCGGCGTGGAGGACAAGCCCCTACAAGCGCCGCCCGGCCGCCCCCTTCACCACCTCCACCCTCCAGCAGGAGGCCTCCCGCAAGCTGCGCATGAACCCGCGCGAGACCATGCGCGTGGCGCAGGGCCTCTACGAGAACGGCTTCATCACCTACATGCGCACCGACTCCACGGTCCTGTCCGGTCAGGCCGTGGCCGCGGCCCGCCTCGCAGGTGGCCGAGCTCTACGGGGCCGAGTACGTCCCCGAGCGCCCCCGCGTCTACGCCTCCAAGTCCAAGGGCGCCCAGGAGGCCCACGAGGCGATCCGCCCCGCCGGTGACCACTTCCGCACCCCGGCCCAGGTCTCCGGTGAGCTCAGCGGCGCCCAGTTCCGCCTCTACGAGCTCATCTGGAAGCGGACCGTGGCCTCCCCAGATGGCCGACGCCGTCGGCTCGACCGCCACCGTCACCGTCGAGGTGCCGCTGACGCCGGTGGCCGGCGAGTCGCGCGACTCCGGCCCCACCTTCTCCACGGCCGGCCTGACGGCGTCGGGCACCGTCATCACCTTCCGCGGCTTCCTGGCCGCCTACGAGGAGGGGCGCGACGCCGAGCGCTACCAGGACGACGCCGGCGCCGCCGCCAAGGACTCCAGGACGTGCGCCTGCCCGCGATGATCGCGGGCCAGGAGCTGGCCGCCCTGGACGCCGAGGCCTCCGGCCACGAGACCACGCCGCCGCCGCGCTACACCGAGGCCTCCCTGGTCAAGGCCCTTGAGGAGCGCGAGATCGGTCGTCCCTCAACCTACGCGGCCACCATGTCCACGATCTCCGACCGCGGCTACGTCGACCACCGCGGCCAGGCCCTGGTGCCGACCTGGCTCGCCTTCGCCGTCACTCGGCTGCTGGAGGAGAACTTCGCCGAGCTCGTCGACTACGACTTCACCGCCTCCATGGAGCGCGACCTCGACCGGATCGCCGCCGGCGAGGAGGACCGGGTCGCCTGGCTGCGGCGCTTCTACAACGGCCAGGGCGGCTCCGGTGCTCTGGAGGCCCCCCAGGCCGCCTCGGGCGAGCTCGAGGCCGCGGCCGCCGCGCTGCGCGCTCAGGGGCTCAAGGGCCTGGTGGACAACCTCGGCGAGATCGACGCCCGCGCCGTCAACTCCATCGAGATCGGTGAGGGCATCACCCTGCGGGTGGGGCGCTACGGCCCCTACCTGGAGGACGCCGAGGGCAAGCGCGCCAACGTCCCGGCCGACCTCGCCCCCGACGAGCTGACCGTGGACAAGGCCCGTGAGCTCTTCACCCGTGCCGCCGACGACGGCCGCGAGCTCGGCGTCGACCCGGTCAGCGGGCACGTCATCATTGCCAAGGACGGCCGCTACGGCCCCTATGTCACCGAGGTCCTGCCCGAGCCCGAGGAGACGGCCGAGGCGGAGGCGACCAAGACTGCGAAGACGGCAATATCGGCGAAGGCGAAGAAGACCGCGAAGGCCGCCAAGCCCAAGCCTCGCACCGCCAGCCTCCTGCGCTCCATGGACCTGTCAACCGTGACGCTTGAGCAGGCCCTGGACCTGCTGAGCCTGCCTCGCGTCGTCGGGCAGGACCCGGAGTCGGGGGAGGACATCACCGCCCAGAACGGCCGCTACGGCCCCTACCTCAAGAAGGGCACGGACTCGCGCTCCCTGGAGACCGAGGAGCAGATCTTCACCGTCACCCTGGAGCAGGCCCTGGAGATCTTCGCCCAGCCCAAGCGGCGTCGAGGTCAGGCGGCCGCCCGCGGGCCGCTGCGCGAGCTGGGGCAGGACCCGGCCACTGACAAGCCGGTGGTCATCAAGGACGGTCGCTTCGGCCCCCTACATCACCGACGGGCAGACCAACGTCACCGTGCCCCGCAGCGAGGACCCGGCCACCATCAGCGCCGAGCGGGCCTTCGAGCTGCTGGCGGACAAGCGCGCCAAGGGCCCGGCCAAGAAGCGCACCACCAAGAAGACCACCGCCAAGAAGGCCACGACGAAGAAGGCCACCACCAAGAAGGCTGCCGCCAAGAAGACCACCGCCAAGACGACGTCGAGCAAGGCGGCCGCCTCGAAGGAGGACTGAGGGGGCGCGGCGGTGCGGGCCTGCGGCGTTGCTGTGGACGTGCGGCGTCGGTGCGGCCTCTGGCACTGCTGCCGCCGTCGCCGGCCACAGCCGCTGGCCGCCGTCGTGAGCCTTGGCCGGGGACATTCCACGCAAGCGGGTGCGCACCGTGCCGCACGGGGACAGTCCGCGCGTCCGGGGACCGGATTCCTGTCCCCGACGGCGTCGGTTGTCCCCGTCCGCGCAAGCCCAGTGCCCCGTGAGCATCATCGTGGCCCGTGTCGCAGTTCTGCGACAGCACTGCGACGAGGAGGGGACAATCGGCCGGTATTGTATTCCGTGTACAACTCCCCACATGATTCCTGAGAGGACCTCATCATGCGTCTGCCCAAGATCGTTCTCGCCGGTACCGCCGCCCTGGCCCTGTCCCTGAGCCTGGGGGCCTGCTCCATGTCCGTCAACGGCTCCGGCTCCGGGGACTCCGGCTCGCCGGCCGCCCAGTCCGAGCAGAAGGACACTCAGGGCGCCGACTCCAAGGGCTCGGCCAAGACCGATGCCAAGGGGGCCGCCACGGCCGACTCCCAGTCCTCCTCCGGAGGCTCGGCCCAGACCACGGCCGCCCCCGGCGCGAAGGATGACGACAAGGATGACGACAAGGACGGCGACGACGCCCCCATCACGGACCCCACCTGGAAGGACATCCAGAGCACCGGTCAGCGCACCGAGGTCTCCGGTGCGTACACCGTTCAGGGAGCTGGGACGACCGTCAACCTGGTCGGTGACCTCGACGCGCTGACGGTCCAGGGCTCCGACGTCAAGATTTCCGCGGAGGACGTCGACACCCTCACCGTTCAGGGCTCCAACGTCACCGTCTACGCCCGCGACATCGACCACCTCAACATTCAGGGCTCGAACGTCACCGTCCACTGGCTGGGCGACGACCCGACGATCCAGGACGGTGGCGCCAACAACACCACCGGGAAGCTCTCCCAGTGAGCCTGTCGTGACGCAGCCCGCCGCACCGGCTCCATCCGCCACTGTCCTGCTCGTCGACGACGAGGCCCCCATCCGCCGCTCCCTGGGCCCTTACCTGGAGCGCGGCGGGTACCGGGTCCTGCTCGCCTCGGACGGGGCGGAGGCCATGGATATCCTGGCCTCCTACCAGGTGGACATCATCGTCTCCGACGTCCTCATGCCCAGGATGGACGGGCGCGAGCTGGTGCGGCGGGTCAGGGCCGGTGGGGCCTGGACCCCCATCATCCTGCTGACCCAGGTGGACGCCTCCTACGAGCGGGTCTCAGCCCTCGACGACGGCGCCGACGACTACCTGTCCAAGCCCTTCGACCCTGCCGAGCTCGCCTCCCGGATCCGCGCGGTGCTGCGCCGCACCCGTGGCGTGGCCCAGCCGCTGACCTCCGCCTCCCGGCTCGTGGCCGGTGAGCTGCTCCTGGAACGGACCTCGCGGCGGGTGACCCTGTCGGGGCGCGAGGTGACGCTCACTCCGAAGGCCACGATGCTCCTGGACTACCTCATGAGCCATCCCGGTGAGCTCCACACCCGGGACGCCCTGCTGGCCTCCCTGTGGGGCATCGACTTCGCCACCTCCACGCGCGCCGTCGACCACCGCATCCGCGAGATCCGCCAGGCCCTGGGCGACGACGCCGCTCACCCCACCTACATCGAAACGGTCCCCTCCGTCGGCTATCGCTTCCGGGCCGAGGTCCGGGCATGAGCCGCTCGTCGATCCCGCCGCAGCTGCCGCCCTCGGTTCCGCCGCGTCCGGCGCCCGCGCAGGACGGCCGTACCCGCTACATGGAGCCGGCAGTGGACATGGGCGGGCCGCGCACCGTGCCGGTCACCAGGCCCGGGGTGCCGGCTGCGCAGCCGGACAGCCCCCGATGGCGGGCGACCCTGGGAGCCGTCCGCAGTCGGCCGACCTCCATCCGCCGCAGGCCGACCCGCAGCGGCCGACGCCAGAGCCCCAGAGCGTTGAGGCCTTGGCCGGGGCCGCCGCCGAAGCCGCCCCAACACCTCTGGACCCCGCCACGCAGAAGCCCCGGCGGTCCAGCTGGATCGGATGGGCGCTGGCGGTAGCGGTCGTGGCCGTCGCGGCGGCCGTCTCCTATGTGGCCTTCGGGTTGGCTCCGGTGGTGATCTCCACGGCGGTGCCGCTGGTGGTGGCGGAGGTCGGGATCGTTGTGCTGCTGCTTGCCCTGGCCGCGACCGTGATCCGTCGCAGGCTGCGCCTGGCGGTGCAGAAGGGGCGAGGCCAGGCCCAGGAGGAGGCGTGGTCCCGTCACCAGCAGTTCCTGCGCCGGCTGGACCACGAGCTGAAGAACCCGCTGACGGCGGTGCGGGCCGCCGTCGCCGACCTGCCGCAGGCCCCGCCTCACGAGCTGCAGGCCCGGGTCGACGTCGTCGACGCCCAGGCCCGCCGCATGGGGCGCTTGGTGACGGACCTGCGCAAGCTGGCCGACCTGGAGACCGCCGCGCTCTCATTGGAGGACGTCGATATCGCCGAGACCGTCCACGACGCCGCCCAGGCGGTCGGTGAGGAGGGGGCGGCGCGTGGCGGCGGACCCAGAATCCGCCTGGACCTGCCGCAGGTGCCGTGGCCGCTGTCGCATGTGCGCGGCGACGGCGACCTGCTGTACTCGGCCGTCTACAACGTCATCTCCAACGCCTCGAAGTACACCTCGCCCGGCGGGACCGTGGAGGTGCGCGGTCGGGAGGAGTCCGGAACCGTCACCATCGAGGTGGCCGACACCGGGATCGGGGTGCCGCAGGCCGACCTGCCGGCCGTGTGGAGCGAGCTGGCCCGGGCCGGCAACGCCCGGGGTCTGCCGGGTTCGGGGCTCGGGCTGGCGCTGGTGTCCACGATCGTGCGCCGCCACGGCGGCAGCGTGCGCATGGCCTCCCGCGAGGGCGTGGGGACCCGGGTATGGCTGAGCCTGCCCGTCGCAGGTCCAGCGGATACGCCGTGACCGCATGGTGCGCCGGCGGTCGCGGCTGAAGAACCCCCGTCACCCCGCCGCACCCCTGTCGCAGTCCTGCGACAGGGCGGGAACCGGGCGGCGACAACGATTCAGTAACGTTCAGGTCATGACGAAAGCACTCATCTCCCTGCCCTCCCTCGCCCTCATCACCACCCTCGCGCTGAGCGGCTGCTCCCTGTCCATCGGAGGCGGCTCGTCCTCGCAGGCTCAGGGGCAGCAGGCCCAGGCCAGTCAGGACGGCTCGGACTCCGCCGGCTCCGCGGGAAGCGCCCAGGACGCCGCCTCCGCCTCGGCGTCGGGAACGGCCGCCTCCACGGGCCAGGCCGTCGCCGGCTACGAACCCGGACAGATCCCCCCGATCCCCATGATCTCCCTGCCCGATCTCAGCCTGCTCACCCAGTCCACGGGCGCCTTCACCCCGGACCTCACCCGCTCCATCACCTCCCAGCCCGGCATCACAGTCAGGCCCGCCCGCTGCGACGCGAGCGGATCGCTCGTCTCCGGCTCCACGGTCCTGGGCGGGGACGGTTCGCTGACCACGAGCTCAGGAGCCACAGCGGTCACCAACAACGGGGACGGCTCGGGCACCTACAGCGACGGCAAGGTCTCCATCACCAACAACGGGGACGGCTCAGGCACCTACTCCGACGGCAAGGTCGCCATCACGATCAACGGGGACGGCTCGGGCACCTACAGCGACGACCACCTCTCCGTCACCGTCAATGGTGACGGCTCGGGCACCTACAGCGACTCCGCCACAGGGGAGGCCATCACACTCGATGGCAAGGGCTCGGGCACCTACAGCCGTGGCGGGGTCTCGATCACCAACAACGGTGACGGCTCGGGTAGCTACAGCGACGGCACGATCTCCATCACCAACCTCGGTGACGGCAGCGCCATCGTCAACGACGCCACGGTCTCGGCCAAGCCCGTCCCCAAGGCCGGCAAGGTCGGCACCTTCCCCTCCATCGACGCCGCCAAGCCCGTGCAGTCCTGCGGCACCGTCATCACCCTGGAGGACAGCGTCCTGTTCGACTTCGGCTCATCGGAGCTGCGCGGCCAGGCCTCGACCACGCTCACCAACCTGGCCACCGTCATCAAGGACTCCAAGGCCCCCAAGGTTCAGGTCCAGGGCCACACCGACTCCGTCTCCGACGACGCCTTCAACCAGAAGCTCTCCGAGCAGCGGGCACAGGCCGTCTCAAACGCCCTGAAGTCCGACGGCGTGGCCGCCGACCTGGAAGCCGTCGGCTACGGCGAGACCAAGCCTGTAGCCCCCAACGAGAACCCCGACGGCTCCGACAACCCCGCCGGTCGCCGCCTCAACCGCCGCGTCGAGGTCTTCGTCCCGGCCTTCTGAACCGCCGCCCAGCCATCGGACCGCACGTGCACGATGCCCACCCGACCGCCGTCACCACATCTGAATACCGGAGAAGAACCATGTCCCCGACCACTCGTCCCCTCCGTCCCCGCCGCGCAGCCGCCGTCGTCCTCGTGGCCCTGTCCCTGACCGGCATCAGCGCCTGCTCCATCTCCGTCGGCGGAGGCCCGACCGACCAGGGAACCGCCGCAGCGGCGGGCCAGGAGGACTCGGCCCCGGAGCAGGCGGCTGCGTCGTCGCCGTCAACGGCTGCGACGACCGCCTCCCAGGCGCCCCGATCGCAGGCCGCTGCGCCCAGTACCCCGGAACAGGCCTCGCCTGCCGCCGTCGGCTCCAGCGCTCCCGAGGCAGGCGCCCGGCCTGCGAGTGGTGAGCGCCCCGGCGCTCGGGCGACCATCACCGACAGCGACTGGCTGAGCGACCTGGAGTTCGTGGAGAAGACCGTCTCGGCGAGCCCGACCATGCTCCTGGACAAGTCCGGCGACGACCTCCGTATCGAGGGGGAGGTGAACAGTCTCAGTGTCACCGCCAACAACACGAAGGTCTTCGCCGACTACGTCAGCCTGTTGACCATCTCCGGCAACAACGTCACCGTCTACGTCAGGACGTCGACCGCGTCGTTATCAAGGGAACCAACGCGGACGTGGTGTGGGCTGGTAACACCCCGACGGTGGAGGACTTCGGCCGCAACACCGGGACCCGCCAGCAGGGAAGCGAGGGCTGAGCCCCGCCTCGCCGCGCCTTCCCCGTCCAGCTGCCATCGCGATAGTCGACGGCGCGCAGTAGCGACGTCTGAAGGGTGCGGTGACCGGACCCGTTCCTGAATCCCGGCGACTGGGCCTGCACCTGGGCCCGGTCGCCGGGGTCGTCTCTGCTCCGAGGCGCCTCGGCCACCGGTGTCCCACGCCGTATGCGGTGGACCAGCACTTGACTCCCCCGTGCACATACTGTCTATAGTGTGTATGTACAGAAGGAGTTGCCATGCCGCTCTCGGTCGTCCTGTCCAACACGGCAGGAGTTCCCATCTACGAGCAGATCGCCCAGCAGGTCAGGGGACGCGATCCTGACCGGCCAGGTGGAGGCCGACGAGATGCTGCCCTCGATCCGGGCTCTGGCCCGGGACCTGCGCGTCAGCGTCATCACCACCACCCGCGCCTACTCCGACCTCGTCGCCGAAGGCTTCCTGGCCAACGTTCCTGGCAAGGGCTACTTCGTCCTGCCTCGGGACTCCGAGCTGGTGCGCGAGCAGGTGCTGCGGGAGGTCGAGGAGCACCTCGACCGTGCCGTGGAGCGCGCGCGCCTGGCCCAGCTCAGCGACGAGGAGCTCCACACCATGCTGCAGACCATCATCGCCACCTCCGCCACCCCCGCCACCTCCAAGGAGAAGCAGTGAACCCCGTCGAGATCTCCCACCTGACGAAGCACTACCCGGACTTCAGTCTCAACGACGTCACCTTCTCCGTCCCCGCCGGTTACGTGACGGGCTTCGTCGGGGCCAACGGCTCGGGGAAGACCACCACCATCAAGGCCGCCCTGGGCATGATCCACCCCGATTCCGGCTCGGCCACCACGGTGGGTCATGAGCGCATCGGTGTCGTCTTCGACGCCCCGCCCTACAACCCCGAGTGGCGCCTGAAGGACCTGGGTCGCGGCATCGGGCGCTTCTACCCCACCTGGTCCCAGGAGCGCTACGACGCCGAGCTCCAGGCCGCGGGCCTGGTCCCCACCAAGAAGGTCAAGGAGCTCAGCCGAGGAATGGGCATGCGCCTGCAGATGGCGGTGGCCCTGGCTCATGATCCCGAGCTGCTCATCCTCGATGAGCCCACCGGTGGGCTGGACCCCTTGGCCCGCAGCGAGATGGTGGACATGCTCGCCCAGTTCATGGTGGAGGAGGGCCGCACCATCCTGTTCTCCACGCACATCACCTCCGACCTCGATCGGCTGGCCGACTACCTGGTCATCCTCAGTCGGGGCAGGGTCGTGGCCAACGGCACCGCTGAGGAGATCATCGACTCCTTCCGTCTCGTGCGCGGCATCCCAGAGCACCTGACCGACGCCGTGCGCCAGGCCGGCCTCGGTCTGCGCAGCACGTCGCTGGGCTGGGAGGCCATGATGCCGGCCGACGCCGCTGAGGCGCTGACGGACCGCGTCGTCGTCGAGGCCCCCACCATTGAGGATCTCGCCGTGCACATCGCCAAGGAGGCGGGCCGTGAATGACCTCATGACCACGGATCGACGCGAGCGCCCCGCCGAGGCGACCGCAGCGGCCGAGGTGCCGGACAATGCGGCGATGAGGGGCGCCGCGGGCGGACCCGGACGGGGCGCTCGGGTGATCTCGCTGGTGCGGTTGCATCTCCTGGGCCTGCGGGGTCCCCTGCCCTTCCTCCTCGGCCTTCTCCTCATTATGGGCGCCGTCAGCTTCGTCTCCGGAAGTATCGTCCCGGTCAGCGGATTCCTCACGGGGGCCGCCCTGGCCGGGGGCCTATCGGGAGTGATCGCCGAGCGCTCCGGCATCAACCGTCTGCTGGCCTCTCTGCCCGTCTCCCGGGCCGAGGTCATCGATTCCTACTGGGCGGTCGCGATGCTGTTCGTCCTGGCCGCCTCGGCCCTCTACGCGGCCATAGGCCTCCCCTGGGTGTGCTCCCGGGTGATCTGCTCGACGTTCCCCTTGTCCTCATCCCGGGGCAGGCCCTGGGAATTCCCGTGTTCCTGCACTTCGGGCGTGGGCGTGGCCTGCACGTCTGGGTGATCGCGCACGTGGTCCTGGGGGCGTTGGGTGCGCTGGTGCTCAGCTTCAGGCCGATCCGGGACCTTGCACTGAGGACGACGACGGGCCACTGCCTGCTCCTGGCCCTGGGCGCCTGCGCCCTCGTCGGCCTGTGGGCGCTGAGCCGCCGCCTCTACCTCAAGCAGGACCAGTGAGCGTCATGATGATGGGGACGACGACAGGGGCAGCGCCCGATAGCAGCCGGGGCATCGGAGCGACCGCGGCGACTGGGCCGGCAGGCCCTGAGGGCAGCGGCGAGACGGCGCTCGCCGGGGTGGGGGCGGTGCTGCGACTCGACCTCATCGTGCTGCGCCGTCGTGGTCCACTGCTCCTCCTGCCCCTGGCGCTGGCGCTGTACATCGCCATGGACGTCCTGGCCGGCCGTCTGCAGACGACGGTGATGGCGGGGGTCGCCCTGGGGCTGTGCGCCCAGTACGCCCAGAGGGCTGTCGAGTCCGCTCACCACATGGAGCGCCTCTACGGGGCGCTGCTGCTGCGGCGCAGCGAGCTGGTCGGTGCCCGCTGGGCCGAGGGGGTCGCCCTGGCGCTCCTCTCCGGCCTGGTCTGCGTACCGGCGGCCGCTCTCACCGGTGACTGGGGTGGTCTCATGGCCGGCCTGTTCGTCATCTGCCTGTCCGCGGCCCTCGGGCTGCCCCTGTTCCTGTGCCTGGCCCCGGAGAGGGCCCTGTGGGTGTGGGGGGGCTGTGCCTGGGGGCGGGAGCCGGCGCCCTCTACGGCGGCACCCCGCTGCTGGCAGGACCCGTGGCCGAGGTGCTGCGCGAGCCGGTGCCAGCCGTCCTGGCTGCCTTGGCCTGCCCCGCCCTCCTGGGCGCCTCCCTGGTGGTGGCCCTCCGCTGGTACGGGCGCCAGGACCACTGAGGCCCGGCCGAGGAAGATGCAAGAAGAAGTGAGGAGGCAGATCATGCCCGAGTCCGTGCCCGTGTCCGAGTCCGCTGCCTCTGCCGCGCGGACTGTATCTGCCGTGTCCACTGCCGGTGATCCTGCGGCGTCGCAGGTGCGGGGGCCGGGTGCCCTGAGCCGGTGGGAGACGGTGCGCGCCGTCATGCGCCTGGAGCTGCTCTTCACCTGGAGGCGACGGGACACCGCGGCGCTGCTGGGGCTGTGCGCGCTCGGTGTTCTGGGAGTGGCCGTGCCCGGGGTGAGGGGATGGCTGGGGCCCTTCTCCCCGGACAAGCTGGTGTACTACCTGCTAGCCGCGGTGTTGATGATGGGCCTGATGCTATGGCTGCCCTCCCGTGAGGCCCGGATGCGTCAGCTCTACGCAGCGCTGCCCGTTACTCGTCTTGATGTCCTGGCTGCCCGCTACCTCCTGCTCGCGGCCGGCTGGGTGATCCTGTTCGTCGGGGAAACAGCAGTGCTCCTGGCCGTGGGTGGGTTATCGAACGACGCCGTGGGCCGGCGCCTCACCTTTCTGTTCCTCTTCGGGGTGATCGCCGCGGTGGAGCCGCTCCTGCTCGTCGCGTACGGTGGGACCACCTCCCTGCCCGTGCTCGCCCTGTGGGGCCTCGCCATCGGCTTCTGCATCGAGATGCCCGTGGTCTTCGGGGTGCTGAGTGCACTGGAGTCCATGTCCCAGCAGGTGGTGCTGGCCGGCGGGCTCGGGCTCATCGCCGTGCTCTCCGCCGTGGGGCTGGGCGCCTCCTGGCGGACCTGCTGCCGTATCTACCTCCGCCAGGACCACTGAGAGCACCGCCTGAGAGCACGAGTGGCGGTGGCCGGTAGCGGCGCCGTTCCACGCACCAGGGCCTCGCCTCACCCCGTGCGCCCGCCGACGTCTGGTCAACGCTCCCGGGGCCTTCCCCACGGACCGTTACCCTGGGCCTGTGACCACCGCTGCCCCTCCCGCTGCTTCCGGCGCCCCCGTCCCGCCCCCGTCCGGCCCCGGTCTGTTCATCTCCTTCGAGGGAGGCGACGGTGTCGGCAAGACGACGCAGATCCGCATCCTCGCCGACCTTCTGACCGCAGCGGACGTGGACCACATCCTCACCCGTGAACCGGGCGGCACCGAGCTCGGCGTCGAGATCCGCCGCCTCCTCCTGCACGGCGGGCACGTCGCCCCGCGCGCCGAGGCCCTCCTGTACGCCGCCGACCGTGCCCACCACATCGCCACCCGCGTGCGGCCCGCCCTCGAACACGGCGCCGTCGTCCTGGCCGACCGCTACCTCGACTCCTCCGTCGCCTACCAGGGCGCGGCCCGATCACTCGGCCCCCAGGAGGTGCGCGACCCTGTCCCTGTGGGCCACCGAGGGCCTCCTGCCGGACCTGACCGTTCTGCTCGACGGCGACCCCGACCTGGCCGAGCGACGCACCACCGGCCGTGGCGCCAAGGACCGCCTCGAGCAGGAGGGGGACGCCTTCCGCGTGGCCCTACGCGAGCAGTTCCTCACCCTGGCCCAGTCCGAGCCTGAGCGCTTCGTCGTCGTCGACGCCGACCGGCCCGTCGACCAGGTGGCCGACGACGTCATCGAGGCCGTTGTCGCCGCCGTGCGCCGCCACGGCGTGCACCTCGCCCACGGCGGGGCCCACCAGGGCGTGCTCCTGGGACTGGAGGCCTTCGTGGAAGCCGCCGCCCGCCGCAGCGCCGCCGGGTCGGATCAGGAGCCGCGCTCATGAGCGTGTGGGAGGACGTCGTCGGCCAGGAGAGCGCCGTGGCCGCCTTCACCGCCGCAGCCCAGGCCGCCCGCCAGGCCGCCCAGCAGCGCGAGGCGCAGACCGCCGCCGGTCTCGCCCCCAAGGGGGCACGAGACGGGGGAGCGGGCTTAGCGGCGGCCGGGCTCGCCATGACCCACGCCTGGCTCGTGACCGGCCCACCCGGATCAGGTCGCTCGAACGCCGCCCGCGCCTTCGCCGCCGCCCTGCAGTGCACCGGCCCCGTGCCGGGATGCGGGCAGTGCAAGCCCTGCCGTGACGTCATGGCCGGCTCCCACCCCGACGTCGTGCGCCTGGCCACCGAGAAGCTCATCATCACCATGGAGGAGGTCAAAACCCTCATCGGTGAGGCCCAGCGCCGACCCTGGACCGGGCGCTGGCGCGTCATCCTCGTCGAGGATGCCGACCGCATGGCCGAGCGCACCACCAACGTCCTGCTCAAGTCCATCGAGGAGCCCCCGCCCCAGACCGTCTGGCTGCTGTGCACCCCCAGCGCCGACGACGTCTTGCCCACCATCCGCTCCCGCTGCCGCCTGGTGACGCTGCGGATCCCGCCGGCCGACGCCGTCGCCGAGCTCCTCGTGCGCCGCGACGGAGCCGACCCCGAACTGGCCGCCCGGGCCGCCCGGGCCAGCCAGTCGCATATCGGGCTCGCCCGCCACCTGGCCACCGACGCCGACGCCTGGGACCGGCGCCGCCGCCTCCCTGCTGGCCCCCGTCTCCCTGCGCAGCGTCGGCGACGCCGTCCTGGCCGCCGCCTCCCTGGTGGAGGCTGCTGAGTCCGAGGCCAAGGAGGCCACCGCCGAGCGCGACGCCCGCGAGAAGGCCGAGCTCACCCGCGCCCTCGGCCTGGAGAGCGACGGGAAGATCCCGGCGGCCCTGCGCGCCCAGATCCGCCAGCTCGAGGAGGACCAGAAGCGCCGCGCCAAGCGCGCCCGTACCGACGTGCTGGACCGGGCCATGATTGACCTGCTGTCCTTCTACCGTGACGTGCTCACCACTCAGATGGGCAGCGATGTCGAGCGCGTCAACCTCGACCTGTCCGACGCCGTCGACCAGGCCGCCCGCACGACGAGCCCCGAGCAGTCCCTGGCCCGTATCGCCGCCATCGAGGAGTGCCGCAGCCGCCTGCGCTCCAACGCCGCCCCCCTGCTGGCCGTCGAGGCTCTCATGGTGCAGCTGCGACCCCAGGCCGAAGGACGGTGAGCGCCATGCCCCATCCGGCCTGGGGTGGGGCATGAGGCCGTCGTCGTAGCACCCGAGCGACCGTCGACGCGCCCGTCAAAACCAGGACGGCCACGGCCCGGTGTGGAAGAGTCGTGACATGATCGTTATACAGCCAGGGGGCGAGGACGGCGGGCACACCGCTCGGTTCGAGCCGATCATCCGCAGATCGAGCCTGCAGGAGCGAGCCATCGCCTGGGGACTGACCGCCGTCGGCCTCCTGGGTCTGGCCATCGGGCTGGCGATCATGGCCTCCGGGCAGTACCGGGGAATGCTCGCCTGCTTCGCGGCGGCGGCACTGTGCCTCCTCATGGGCTACCTGACCCCTGCGGCCGCGAACCGTCTTCGACCGGAGCGGCATCCACAGCAGGACGCTGCTGCGCTCCTACGACCTCGCCTGGCCCGGCTCCCGGGAGGCCTTCGACATCACCCGGCAACCCCGATCCGCTCTGCACGTCCGCGACGCGGGCCCGAGCGTGCAGGCGACGGTGCGCGGTGAGGCGGGCACGGTGGTCCTGGGAGGAATGAGTACTCGAGCGCTCACCGAGCCCAGGGCCCGCTACCTCATGGAGGGCGAGCTCGATCGGCTCTGGGCATGGGCCGCCTCCTGGGGACTGGTGCCCGCCGAGGACCCGAAGGGCAACGGGACTCGCGGCCGAGAGGGCAACGGCCCATCTCATCCCTGAGAGGGATCACACACCGACCGACCGGTTCATACCATGCTGGGTATGGAAACGAGAACGAAGCATCATCCAAGGAATCGGACCGTGCCTGCGCTCGCGGAGGCGAGGCGACGCCCCGGAGGGCTTCGGCGCCGTCGGGTGTCTGCTGGGGTGCTGGCGGCGGTGGCGGGTGTGTGTCTGGGGGTGGGGGCCGGTGTGGTCCCCTGCTGCTGCGCTGCCCGCCGCAGGGCCTGCTCCGGCAGCCACTTCCAAGGCGGCGGTTCCCCAGGGGCTGGAGTCCTTCTACAGTCAGAAGGTCGAGTGGTACGACTGCGTGGCCACGGCCGGAGTGGAGAAGTCGGCTGACAGGACCGGTTTTCAGTGCGCCAAGGTCACCGTGCCACTGGACTACTCCCAGCCCGATGGCCAGACCATTGAGATCGCGATGAAGAAGCACCTGGCCACCGGCTCGGTGCGCCAGGGCACCCTCTTCATGAACCCCGGCGGCCCCGGCGGATCCGGGGTGGACAACGTCGGCGCGATGGCGACGACGACCTTCGCCGGAGTGCAGAAGGCTTACGACATCATCGGCTTCGACCCCCGCGGCGTCGGCTCCTCCACCGCCATCACCTGCAGCACCGACGCGGAGGCGAAGGCGATGGAGGGGTCTCTCCAGTCGATGCTGCAGGCGCCCCCGTAGCATTCGAGAAGCGGGCCACCGTCATGTCCGAACGCTTCAAGCAGCTGGAGGCCGACTGTGCCTCCCGCACCAAGCCGACCGAGCTGCTCGACCATGTGGACACCGTCTCAGTGGCCCGGGATCTCGATATTCTGCGGGCGCTGTCCGGGGACCAGAAGCTCAACTACGCGGGCTTCTCCTACGGTACCTACCTGGGGGCCACCCTACGCCGAGCTCTTCCCCGCCAATACTGGGCGGCTGGTCCTCGACGGCGCCCTGGACCCCAGCCTGAGCTACAGCGAACGCAGGCAGGGGCAGGCCCGTGGCTTCGAACGGGCGCTGCGCAACTATGTCGCCTGGTGCCAGTCGGGACAGAGCTGCCCCTTGTCCGGTGACACTGACGCGGGCGTCCAGCAGATCGGAGACGTCTTCACCTCGGCCAACCAGTCGCCCGTGCCCTCATCGGATCCGAATCGTCCGGTGACGGGCGAGGAGATGAAGCGGATCGTGGGGTTCATACTCTATTTCCCGGAGAGCTCGTGGAGTGCCGTCAGTGAGGCCCTGGGGCAGGGTCATCAACCAGCACGACGCCTCGGCCTTCAGGGCCATGGCGGACCAGATCGCCGCGCAGCCCCAGGTCAACACCGGAGCGAATATCGGCATCAACTGCCTGGACTACCGGGTCGAGGGCAACATGGCCACCTGGACGGCGCAGAGCAAGGAGCTGGAGAGGATCGCCCCCCGCTTCGCAACCGTCACGGAGGCCGGCGACCTCGGCTGCCAGGCCTGGGGGCACACCGGCACCCAGCCGTCCAAGGCGCTCCACGCCAAGGGGGCCGCGCCGATCCTCGTGATCGGGACGACCGGCGACCCGGCCACTCCGTACGAGTGGGCGGAGGCGCTGGCAGACCAGCTGGACTCCGGTCAGCTCCTCACCTGGGAGGGCAACGGGCACGCGGCCTACACCAACTCCGGGCACGGCCCCTGCGTCACCCAGGCGGTCGACACCTACCTGCTCACCGGCACCATGCCTAAGAAGGGACTGACGTGCCACGGCAAGCAATGAGCCCTCGAGGAACCGCCGCCCTCCCGCCGGAGTCCCGCTGAGGATCGTCAGGGAGAGTTGCGGGTACGCATCACCGTGGTTGGGGAGCCGAAGACAGGCGCCCCAACCACGGGTCTTTTCTTCCCTCAGATGCCTGCTCATGACGCGGACACGTCCGTTTACTGTTTGTAATATAACGGTTATGAAAAAAATAGCGTGAATGAATTGTCTGGTCCGCGACGAGTTGCCCCGAGGGCGCCGTCGGGTGTCTGCTGGGGTGCTGGCGGCGGTGGCGGGTGTGTGTCTGGGGGTGGGGGGCCGGTGCGGTTCCCTGCTGCTGCGCTGCCCGCCGCAGGGCCGGCTGCGGCTGCGTCGTCTAAGGCGGCGGTTCCTCGGGGACTGGAGTCCTTCTACAGTCAGAAGGTCGAGTGGTACGACTGCGTGGCCACCGGTGGGATGGAGAAGTCGGCTGAGAAGACCGGTTTTCAGTGCGCCAAGGTCACCGTGCCGCTGGACTACTCCCAGCCCGATGGCCAGACCATTGAGATCGCGATGAAGAAGCACCTGGCCACCGGCTCGGTTCGCCAGGGCACCCTCTTCGTCAACCCCGGCGGCCCCGGCTACTCCGGGGTGGAGATGGTGGAGAACAACGAGACCGAGTTCTCGCCCACCCTCAATCAGGCCTACGACATCGTCGGCTTCGACCCCCGCGGCGTCGGCGCCTCCACCCCCATCACCTGCGATGACGGCGCGGGCCAGCAGCCCGCCAAGGCCGCCCAGGGGGGCATGGGCGTCAACGACCTCCAGCCCGGATCCCTCGTCGCCGACGTCGCCGGGGACGACCCCACCCCCTTCCGGGACGCTGAGAATCCTGCCGCCGACGGCGGAGCAGAGGCCAACGTCGCCTTCCCGACCCTGATCGAGGAGATCACCAAGGACTTCAAGCAGGAGGAGGCCAACTGCGCCGCCCACACCAAGCCGGCCGGGCTGCTCGACCATGTGGATACCGTCTCGGTGGCCCGGGATCTCGATATTCTGCGGGCGCTGTCCGGGGACCAGAAGCTCAACTACCTGGGCTTCTCCTACGGCACCTACCTGGGTGCTCACTACGCCGAGCTCTTCCCCGCCAACACTGGCCGCATGGTCCTCGACGGCGCCGTCGACCCCTCCCTGTCGCTGGGGGACCGGGCCTCCGGGCAGGCCCAGGGCTTCGAGACCGCACTGCGCACCTACGTCCAGCAGTGCCAGTCCGGCCAGGCCGTCCAGGAGGGCCAGAGCTGCCCCCTGACCGGTGATGCCGACGCCGGAGTCCAGCAGGTTCGCTCCCTCATCTCCTCGGCCGATCAGGCACCGCTGAAGACCTCAGACCCGAACGTCACCGTGGACGGCAGCACGATCCGCAGCGTCGTTCGCCGATTCCTGTACACCTCCGAGTACTGGCCCCTCCTCACCTACGCCCTCGACCAGGCCATCACCCAGAAGGACGGCTCCTACATCCAGGTGCTCTCCGGCAAGGTGGCGGCCGGAGGCAGCGCTCCGACCTTCTATGCCGTCAACTGCCTGGACATCCCCGTCCAGGGCGATATGACCAGCTGGGAGAAGGAGTACCAGCAGATCCTCCAGAGCTCGCCCACCTTCGGCGCCTCCCTGGGCAACCAGGATGCGCGCTGCCAGGCCTGGGGGCACAACGGGACCCGCAAGCCCGCACCCATCCACGCCAAGGGGCGGCCCCCATCCTGGTGGTGGGCACCACCGGCGACCCGGCCACGCCCTACGCCTGGTCCCAGGCCCTGGCCGATCAGCTCGAGTCCGGCCGGCTCCTGACCTGGGAGGGCAACGGGCACACCGCGTACGGGCGCTCGGGGGCCTGCGTCCAGAAGGCCGTCGACACCTACCTCATCAGCGGGACCGTGCCCAAGGAGGGGCTGACCTGCAAGAACGGACAGTGAAGCCGGACCGTCCCCGCCCCGGGGGCCTCGATGGGAACTTCTTCCCACTCCGTCTCCAGGAGGAGGCCCCCGGCGGCACGGCAGCATATGGTTCACATCGTGACTACTGCGACCTCGCCTCGGCCTCGTATCAAGCCTCTGCTCGTGGCTCTCTCCGCGCTTCTGGTGTGCGGAGGCCTGACCGCCTGCCAGGACGACACCGATATCAAGGCAACGCCGGCAACGGCGTCGGCCACGGCAACGATTCCGGCCGGGCTGGAGAGCTTCTACAACCAGAAGGTCTCCTGGTACGCCTGTGACAAGAAGGGGATGGGCGAGGCGACGTCGGGGAAGGACACCGGCTTCACCTGCGCCAAGGTCAAGGTGCCGCTGGACTACGACAACCCCGGTGGCGAGACGATCGAGATCGCGGTGAAGAAGCGGGCCGCTAGCGAGGACTCCGTCGGCTCGCTGTTCGTCAACCCGGGTGGGCCGGGAGGATCGGGCATCGAGCTGGTCGAGAGTGCCGGTTCCTACTTCTCAAGAACCTCACCAGCTCCTACGACGTCGTCGGCTTCGACCCGCGTGGCGTGGGCGCCTCCACGGCGGTCGACTGCCTGACCGACGCCGAGCTCGACGCCGAACGAGCCGGGGCGAATGACCCGGCGACCCCCTCGGCCGCCGCCACCCAGGAGCGTGCTCAGAAGATGGGGGAGGCCTGTGCGTCGAAGACCAGCCCCGCGGGGCTCCTGGACCACATCGACACCATCAGTGCTGCCAAGGACCTCGACATCCTGCGGGCGGTTGACGGCCAGCAGGCGCTGACCTACCTGGGCTTCTCCTACGGCACCTACCTGGGGGCCACCTACGCCGAGCTGTTCCCCGCCAACACCGGGCGGCTGGTCCTCGACGGCGCCGTCGACCCCTCCCTGAGCGCCGCGGACCTGTCCTTGGGGCAGGCCAAGGGCTTCGAGGCGTCGCTGCGGGCCTACGTGCAGAACTGCCAGAGCTCCAAGCTGGGCTGCCCCCTGAGCGGGGACGTCGACTCCGGAGTCTCCCAGGTCCGCGAGTTCCTCGAGTCCACGAAGGCGGCGCCCCTGCCGACCTCCGACGACAAGCGGCCGCTGACCTACGACCTGGCGGTCTACGGGGTGCTGGGCTCGATGTACCAGACCCAGCTGTGGCCCTCCCTCACCCTGGCGCTGTCCCAGGCGATGGGCAAGGCGGGAACTCCGGACGGAAGCGCGCTGCTGGCCATCGCCGACGCCGTCTCCTCCCGTCAGAGCGACGGCAGCTACTCCGGTAACGGCGCTGAGGCCCTCATGGCGGTCAACTGCCTGGACTACCCGGTCCAGGGGGACAACACCTCCTGGGAGGAGGAGGCCAAGGCCGTCAACGAGGCCTCGCCCTACCTTCGGCTCCCAGCTGCTCTACCCCGACGCCTACTGCCTGGGCTGGGGCCACACGTCGAGCCGCAAGCGCGAGAAGATCACGGCCTCCGGTGCCGCGCCGATCCTCGTGGTGGGCACCACCGGCGACCCGGCCACGCCCTACGCCTGGTCCGAGGCGCTGGCCGATCAGCTCGAGTCCGGTCAGCTCATGACCTGGAAGGGCAACGGGCACACCGCCTACGGGCGCTCCAACGACTGCGTCAAGAAGGCCGTGGACACCTACCTGCTCAACGGGACGATGCCGGCCAAGGGACTCACCTGCTGACCCTCGCCAGGCCAGCCGGCCCTCCCGGTTCCCGCAGGCCATGAGATCGGCCCCGGACGACAGTCGCGTCGTCAGGGGCCGATTCGTCAGTGGGCAGTGGAGGGAGTGGAGGGTCCGGCACCGCGAGGCTTACGGGCCGCTCGCCTCACTGGCTCAGCTCACCGGCGATGGACCGTCCCATCCAGCCGGCCAGGTCGTCTCCCGTCAACCCCTGCGAGAGCAGGAACTGGACCTTGGCGTAGGCGGCCTCCAGGGTCATGTCGCGGCTGCCGACGGCGCCACTGCGGGCCAGTGCGTCCCCGGCCTCGTAGTGCCCCAGGAGGACCTCGGACTCGTGGCACTGGGAGGTGACGATGACGGCCGTCCCGGCATCGATCACCCGCTCGACGACGTCGGTCAGCCCCGGCTCCTGGGACGGCACGTTGCCGACTCCGAAGGCCCGCAGGATCACGGCCTCGGGCAGCGGTGTCAGCAGCGCCTCCAGGCGGGCCGCGGTGATGCCCGGCACCAGGTCGACCACGACGACGTCGTGACGGGCGTAGGGGGCGACGTTCTTCCAACCGGCTCCGCCCCGGGTGCTTGGGGCCCACTGCCACGGGGCGCCAGTGGTGGCCAGAGGAGCCGCATTGGGGGACTCGAAACCGGTGAAGGCCCACGAGGAGGACTTCGTGACCCGGTTCCCGGCCAGGAGCCGATGTCCGAAGAACAGCGCCACCCCGCTCAGGCGCCCGGAGGTGGCGGCCTTGAGCGCCCCGGTGACATTCGCTGCGGCGTCGGTTCCCAGTTCTCCGAGGGGGAGCTGGGAACCGGTGACGACGACCGGAACGCTCAGATCCGTCAGCGCATAGGACAGGGCGGCACTGGTGTAGGCCATGGTGTCGGTCCCGTGCAGGATGACGAAGGCTGTCTGCGGGTCGGCCGCGGCGTGGGCGCGCAGGTCGTCCACGATCGCCTGCCAGGACAGCGGGGTGGCGTTCGAGGAGTCGATGAGCGGGGTCAGCGAGGTCACGGACACCGAGCGTGCCAGGGGCGTGCCCGCCAGCAGCGAGTCGAGCCACCCCTCCAGATCCGCACCGGGAACGAGGCCGTGAGGGGAGCCCACCATCCCGATGGTGCCCCCGGTGTAGATGATGTGAACGTGCATGGGCCGGCCTCCTACCGCTTAGGCATCGTGCGACGGGGCGGATGCGGCTTCGTCCACCTCGTCGGCGAGGACCTCGTCGAGCAGGTCGCCCCGAATGCGTCCCCGCACCGCGTACCAGCCTGCCACCATCATGACGGCGACGACGGCGAACAGGGCCAGAGTCCAACGTCCGGCCGGGTCGGCCACGTTCGAGACGACGACGATGGTGAAGAAGGCCAGGGCTGCGTAGTTGGACCAGGGGGCCCAGGGCATCCGGTAGGCCGGCCGCACCTCCTTGCCCTCCTGCACCCGCCGCAGGAAGGCGAGGTGAGTGACGAGGATGGCTCCCCAGGTCCCGGCGATGCCGATGCCGGCCAGGTTCATGACGATGTCGAAGGCGTCACCGGGCAGGTAGGCGTTGAGGACGACGCCGAGCAGCCCCAGGGCGGAGGTGATGATGATGCCCCCGGCAGGAACCTGGTGCTTGTTGAGTCCGGCCGCCACCCGAGGGGCCTCGCCGGCCACCGCCATGGAGCGCAGGGTGCGTCCGGTGGCGTACAGGCCGGCGTTGAGGGAGGACAGCGCGGCGGTGAGAACCACGACCTGGATGATGTCGCCGGCATAGGGCACACCGATCCCGGAGAAGAAGGTGACGAAGGGCGACTCGGTCTTGGAGTAGGACGTGTAGGGCAGGACCAGCGCCAGCAGCATGACCGAGCCGACGTAGAAGACGAAGATGCGCAGAATCATCGAGTTGATCGCCTTGGGCAGGATTTTCTCCGCGTCCTTCGCCTCTCCGGCCGCCACGCCCACCATCTCCGTGCCACCGAAGGCGAAGACCACACCGAGGGTCAGGGCGAAGACGATCGGGAATCCCTCGGGGAAGAACCCACCGTTTCCGAGGATGTTGTGAGCCCCCGCGGTGATCGCGCCTCCGTCGGGATCCGTTCCGGTGTGAAGCCCGAGAACAATGGCGACGATGGCCACCACCATGAAGGACACGATGGCGGCGACCTTGATGAGCGCGAACCAGAACTCGGCCTCACCGAACATCTTGACGTTGAGCATGTTGAGGATGAAGACCAGGACGAGCGCAATGAGCGCGAAGACCCACTGCGGGACAACCTTCAGAGCCGTCCAGTAGTGGAGGTAGAGGGCCACGGCCGTGATGTCGGCCATGACGGTGACCGACCAGTCCAGGAAGAAGAACCAGCCGGTGATGTAGGCGCCCTTCTCGCCGAGGAACTCACGGGCGTAGGAGACGAATGCTCCGGAGGAGGGTCTGCGGATGGCGAGCTCGCCCAGAGCACGCACCATGAGGAAGGCGAAGATTCCGCAGACGGCATAGGCGAACATCAGTCCCGCCCCGCCGTCCTTGAGTCGCCCGCCGGCACCCATGAAAAGACCCGTGCCGATGGAGCCGCCAATGGCGATCATCTGCAGGTGACGGTTCTTCAACGACTTGTTGTAGCCGGCGTCGCCGCGGTCCCGGATCTGGTCGGGCTGGGAAGCTTGGGAGGGTGACGGTGAAGCACCCGTCTGTGGTGATGGAGAGGTGGGGGAGTGGGTGGACGGAGACTCGCTCATGGGGATCCTTACGGAGAGGGAGACCTGTTGAATGACGTGCGGAGAATACCGGGCCCGGATGGTGCGGGTGATGCGGGGTGGCTGTTGGGCTCAGGCGCACTCCTGTCCGGGATGTGCCACGACGTCGTCATGATCCAGTGCTGAGTCGGGGGAATCCGGGGAGGTCTGGGGGTTTGGAGGGCTCTTTGTCCTCGGCGGTGGTGCCGATGCGGCGAGGCGGACGGTTAACTGTGTCGAGGAACACGGTTCTCCCCACGGTGCTGGATTGCGGTGGCGGCCGCGGGGCCGGTATGTTCGGCTCTGCTGCTTGTGCCAGCGCCGCCTTAGCTCAGTCGGCAGAGCGATTCACTCGTAATGAATAGGTCGTGGGTTCGATTCCCACAGGCGGCTCGATCAGCCCCGGGAGGTCATGCCTTCCGGGGCTTTTTGGGTTTCCAGCACCTCGCCTGCGGGCTCTTGGTGTGCCGTCCGGCACATTCGGTGGCTGTGGTGGTCGTTCCTGGCCCGGGTTTTTGGGGATGACCGCATGGCTGAAATCCTTTGCTGCCGAGCGGCAAGGGGGCGTCGCGCCTTGAATGGGAGGATTCTCCTGGCTCGACGTGATGTTCCTCAGGGTGAGGGTGGTGGCGCTTCAGGCATTGTCTTCCGGCTGAGAGAATCCCCCACCGCTATCTGAGAGTCATCTGGGAGATTGGCTGCCTCGGATTGACTGGTCGTTGGATACCTCTATGCGGCTGGAGGAGGTGTGGTGCCATGCCTGGATTGTTCCGTCGGGTCTCGTGGGGATCTCCAAACAGGACCTCAGTGCTTTCACAGTTTTCGTCTCAGTCATCAAGACCTTCGGGGTGGTATGTCGTCGCGCATCACTGTGTGATTGGAGGGCGGGGCGGCTGGTAATGAGGGCGACGAATAGCCGTGTTGCATTGGGGGCAACTTTTGTTTAATCTAACGTTGTCCGCAGCGGGATACATCCTTCGGGCCCGCTCCCTCCACTCAGAATGAGGAATCATGGCACAGAAGACTCAGGTCATCCTCGTCGACGATGTCGACGGGTCCGAGGCCAATCAGACCGTCACCTTCGCCCTTGATGGCGTCTCCTACGAGATCGACCTGAACGACGAGCACGCAGCCGCTCTTCGTGAGTCCCTTGAGGAATGGATTGGAAAGGCTCGTCGCACCGGCGGCCGCCGTAGTTCCGGTCGTCGTCGTTCCAGCGGCCCCTCTGACACCCAGAAGATTCGCGAGTGGGCCCGTGAGCAGGGCCTTGAGGGTTTCTGACCGCGGCCGCGTCTCTGCTGACGTGCGCAAGGCCTACTACGAGGTCAACCCCGGCAACTGAGGGAACGTGGGTGTCCGGCTCACATGCAGCCGGTACCCCGCATCGAGTCATTCTCGAGCTGACTGCCACCTCGCACCACGACTCTGGTTGTGCGCTCAGGCGCATTACCGGGGTCGTTGTGTTTTCAATACGTGAATTCGCCCCGTGAGCGGGCGGTATCGCTGGCAGTCGTGCCTTTGGGGAGATGCGCCGGTACCCCACCATGGAGGCGCTCTCCTGGGCCTCTTGGGCCTCGCGCCATGCCCGCGATCCTGGCAGGATAGGGCCATGGCTTACACCCTCGTACTGCTCCGCCACGGCGAGAGCGAATGGAACGCGAAGAACCTCTTCACCGGCTGGGTCGATGTCCCACTGTCAGACAAGGGCCGCGCCGAGGCCGTCCATGGTGGCGAGCTGCTCAAGGAGGCCGGCGTCCTCCCCGAGAAGCTCTTCACCTCGATGCTGCGCCGCGCCATCATGACCGCCAACCTGTCCCTGGACGCCGCGGACCGCCACTGGATCCCGGTTGAGCGCAACTGGCGCCTCAACGAGCGCCACTACGGCGCCCTGCAGGGCAAGAACAAGAAGGAGATCCGGGACGAGTACGGGGAGGAGCAGTTCATGCAGTGGCGCCGCTCCTACGACGTGCCGCCGCCGGCCATCGAGGCCGGCTCGGAGTTCTCCCAGGACGCCGACCCCCGCTACGCCGGTGAGCCCATCCCGGCCACCGAGTGCCTCAAGGACGTCCTCGAGCGCCTCCTGCCCTACTGGGAGGGCACCATCGTCCCCGAGATCAAGACCGGCAAGACCGTCATGATCGCCGCCCACGGCAACTCGCTGCGCGCCATCGTCAAGCACCTCGACGACATCTCCGACGACGACATCGCCGGCGTCAACATCCCCACCGGGATCCCGCTGGTCTACGAGCTCGACGAGGAGACCCTCAAGCCCCTCAAGAAGGGCGGCCGCTACCTCGACCCCGAGGCCGAGGCCAAGATCGCGGCGGTGGCCAACCAGGGCAAGTGAGCCCCGGCGGCCTGCCGCACCCTCCATGATGCGGGCGGCGTCGGACCTCAAGGAAGGTCCGACGCCGCCCGCGTCGATAGCTCTGGGCGCTCAGTGGAGCGCGTCGGCGTCCTCGGCGTCGTGCGTCTCGGGCATGGAGGCGCCCGAGACGAGGTAGGCCACGCGGCTGGCCACCGACGTGGAGTGGTCGCCGAAGCGCTCCAGGAAGCGGCCCATGAGGACGGCGTCGATGACCTGCTGGCGGCTCAGGTCGTGAGCCGGGTCCAGGATCATCTGGAAGGAGCGGCGGTGCAGGGCGTCGAGCTCGGCGTCGTTGGTCTGAATGACGGAGGCCAGCTCCAGGTCCCGCGTCGAGATGAGGCGGGCGACGTCCTTGCCGGCGCGCACCGCCAGGTCCGCCATCTCCAGGATGAGCCCCAGGACCGGCTCGGGCAGCGGCGGCTCGGGGTAGCGACCGCGGGCGATGGCCGCCACGTGGCGGGCCAGGTCGCCCCTGGCGCTCCAGGGTCTGAGCCATGCGCAGCGCGGACAGGGACGTTGCGCAGGTCCCCGGCCACCGGCTGCTGGCGGGCCAGCAGCATGACGCACAGGTCGTCGATGTCGCGCTGGAGGTCGTTGATGCGCTCGTCGGCGTCGATCACCTGCTCGGCGATGACGATGTCCCCCTGGCGCAGGGACTCCGCGGCCCGCTCGATCGCGGTGGCGACCTGGTTGGCCATGGACTCGAGGTCGGAGCCCAGCTGCTTGAGCTCCTGGTTGAAGATGGCGCGCATGAGGCTGCTCCTGTTCGGGGCGAGGACCGATGGTTCGGGCCGGTCGGTGAGGTGGCTCGGTGGTGCGGCTCGACGATCCCGCCGAGGCCGCCGCCAAGGATGTTGTCCCCAAGCACAGCAGCCCCGCGACTCCGCCGCAAGCGGCACGCCCACAGGCGGGGCCGGCCGGTGGACGCTCTGAGGACTCAACTACCCTGGATGCGTGGGTCTGACCGTCACCGTTCTCCTCCTTGCCGCCGCCGCTCTCACGTGCCTGGGGGTGGCGATCGGTGTCGCGCTGTCCCGGCGCGAGCGCCGGGCGGCCACGAGCGCCGCCGACCTGGCCGGACTGGCCGGGACCGATACGGCCGTCCCGGTGCTGGCGGCGCTGCGCTCGACCGTCGTCGTCCTCGATGACGACGACGAGGTCCTGCGCGCCTCGGCATCGGCCTACACCTTCAACATCGTGCGCGACGACGCCGTCATCGAGCCGACCGTGGTGGCGATGGTGGGGCGCGTGCGGGCCTCGGGCCAGGCGCAGGACGCGGCCGTCACCGTGGCCCGAGGGAGGGTGCCGGGTGCGGGCCAGTTCCACCTGCAGGTGCGCGTGGCCGGCATCGGCCAGGGGCGTGTCCTCATCCTCATTGAGGACCACACCGCCGCCCGCCGGGTTGAGGCCATGCGCCGTGACTTCGTCGCCAACGTCTCCCACGAGCTCAAGACCCCGGTCGGCGCGATCCAGCTGCTGGCCGAGACCGTCGAGGCCGGCGCCGACGACCCCTGACTTCGTGCGCGACTACTCCGGGCGTATGCGCAAGGAGGCCCGCCGCCTGGGCGTCCTGGTCCAGGAGATCATCGAGCTCACCCGCCTCCAGGAGGGCGACGCCCTGGCCGAGCCCGAGGTCGTTGACGTCGACGACGTCGTCGCCGAGGCCGTGGACCGGGTGCGCGTCGAGGCCGACGGCCGCCAGATCACCCTCGTGGCCGGTGGCACCAAGGGGCTGCGGGTGCGCGGCGACGCCGCCCTCATCACCACCGCCGTGCGCAACTTGCTGGACAACGCCATCCGCTACTCCGAGCCGCGCACCCGGGTCTCGGTGGGCGTCTCGCTGGACGCGGAGGACCCCGACATCGTGCGCATCGCCGTGGTCGACCAGGGCATCGGCATCCCCAAGGAGGAGCAGGAGCGCGTCTTCGAGCGCTTCTACCGCGTGGACAAGGCCCGCTCGCGCGCCACCGGGGGCACCGGCCTGGGTCTGAGCATCGTCAAGCACGTGGCCGCCGACCACGGCGGCACCGTCGAGCTGTGGTCCGCCCCGGGACGCGGCTCCACCTTCACCCTCGTGCTGCCGCGCTTGGGTGAGGGCGAACCGGTGGAGGGTGAGTCGGTCGGGGCTGGGTCGGCCCGGGACGAGCCCGCCCAAGCCGCCGCGGAGCACACCCCCGGGAGCGGGTCATGAGCCCGGCGGAGCGCTCCGTGGCGTCGGGCTCGGGGCCGTCTGCGCCCTCCGGCGCACCGGCCGCGTCGTCGATGACGGCGGTGGGCGGCCCGACGCGGATCCTCCTGGTCGAGGACGAGGAGAACTTCCGCGACCCGCTCGCCTACGGGCTGCGGCGCGACGGCTTCGAGGTGGTCGAGGCCGAGGACGGCCAGCGCGCCGTCGAGGTCTTCGAGGCCTCCCGGCGCCCCGGCGGGGTTGGCCCCATTGATCTGGTCCTGCTGGACCTCATGCTGCCCCGGCTGGACGGGACGGAGGTGTGCACCCGGATCCGGCGCTCCTCCTCCGTGCCGGTCATCATGCTCACCGCCAAGGACACCGAGCTGGACAAGATCGTCGGCCTGGAGATCGGGGCCGACGACTACGTCACCAAGCCCTACTCGTACCGGGAGCTCCTGGCGCGCCTCAAGGCGGTTCTGCGCCGTAGCCGCGCGGCCGCCCCGGAGCCCGAGCCGGTGCTGGTCGCCGGCGGGGTGCGGATGGACGTCGAGCGCCACGAGGTCAGGGTCGACGGCGAGGTGGTCGCCATGCCGCTGCGGGAGTTCGAGCTCCTCGAGCTGTTTCTGCGTCACCCCGGCCGCGTGCTCACCCGCAGCCAGATCCTGGAGCGCCTGTGGGGGCCCGATTACGAGGGCGACACGAAAACTCTGGACGTCCATATCAAACGGCTCCGGGGCCGGATTGAGGTCGACGCCTCCAAACCGGTTCTCATCACCACGGTCAGGGGGCTCGGCTATCGCCTGGATGGAGATTCGGAGCACTGATTCTCCAGTGCGGGTGGCGGCGCAGTTCTTGCCTGCCGTCCCGGGCCGTGCCCGCCGTGACCTCTGTGAGATACGTCCCCGATCTTTGCGCGGAATGACCTGATAAACTAGAGGTCCACAAACCAGTCTGGAGAGTCATCCTTATGACCTATGAAGTCGGTGAGACTGTCGTCTACCCGCACCACGGGGCCGCCCGGATCATTGACATCCGGCAGCGCAAGGTACGCGGTGAGGAGAAGACGTATCTGCAGCTCGAGGTGGCCCAGGGTGACCTGACCATCTTGGTTCCAGCCGAAAGCGTTGAGCTCATCGGCGTCCGTGATGTGGTTGATGAGACCGGTTTGGAAAAGGTCTTCGAGGTGCTGCGGGCGCCGCTGACCGAGGAGCCCACGAACTGGTCTCGCCGTTTCAAGGCCAACCAGGAGAAGATCGCCTCCGGGGACGTCATTAAGGTCGCCGAGGTCGTGCGGGACCTCTCCCGCCGGGACACGGACCGCGGCCTGTCCGCCGGCGAGAAGCGCATGCTCGCCAAGGCCCGCCAGATTCTCGTCTCCGAGCTGGCCCTGGCCCAGAAGACCCCTGAGGAGGAGGCGGAGTCCCGCCTGGACGAGGTCCTCGCCTCCTAGCGCAGCGCTCGTGCTCAGGGCGTCGGGGACGCGGTAGCGTCCTGCCCGTGAGCACCAGCCCTTCATCCCAAGCATCCGCCCCGCCCGAGTCCGCTCCGGGTGGGGCGGTCGCCGTTCTCACCGCGGCGGGCTCCGGCTCCCGCCTGGGCGCCGGGGTCCCCAAGGCCCTCGTTCCGGTGGGCGGCGTCAGCCTCCTGCGACGGGCGGCGGCCGGGCTCATCGCCTCGGGGGTTGTCAGCCACGTCGTCGTCACCGCCCCCGCTGAGGAGGTCGACCGGTTCCGCGCCGAGCTCGAGGGACTGCCGGACGGATCGGTCGGGGCCTCGGCGGGCCGATGCGGTGGGATCGAGGTTGTTGCCGGATCGCCCCGCTCCAGGCAGGCCTCTGTGGCCCTCGGGCTCGCAGCGGCCCTGGCCGCCGTGCCGCAGGCCGACGTCGTCATCGTCCACGACGCCGCGCGGGCGCTGACGCCGCCGGAGGTGACGCAGCGGGTGGTCGCGGCCGTGCGGGCCGGACACGAGGCCGTGGTCCCGGCGCTGCCCGTGACCGATACCGTCAAGGAGGTCGAGGCCCGCCCGGCGGGGGAGCCCGAGCCCGTCGTCGGCACCCCCCGACGCGACCGGCTCCGGGCGGTCCAGACCCCCCAGGGATTCTCGACCCCCGTGCTCGTCGCCGCCCACCGTGCCGGCGCCGAGCGGGCCGGGGACGAGGCGCTCGCCGCCTCCGACGACGCCGGCCTCGTTGAGGCCTGCGGCGGCAGCGTCGTCGTCGTTGCCGGTGACGAGCGCGCCATGAAGGTGACCACGCCGATGGATCTGGCCCTGGCCGAGCTGCTCCTGGAGCGGCAGTCCGCTCAGGGGGAGCGCCCTGCCGGGACCGGTGGGGAGAACTGACGATCAGGTCTGTTTCCCTTTCGGTACCGCCGCCGGCCCCGATGGCTCTATCGTCTCTTCCATGAGCACGACAGTGACTGCTCCGACGCAGGCCGGCTCCCGCACCCGGCTCCTGTCCTGGCCCGTCATCGCCTGGGGCCTGTGGGACTGGGGGTCGGCGGCCTTCAACGCGGTCATCACCACCTTCGTCTTCACCGTCTACCTGGTCAGCGACTCCTTCGGGGCCAAGGCGGACAACGAGTCGGCGCTGTCCCTCGGGCTGGCCATCGCCGGCCTGTTCATCGCCCTGCTGGCGCCGGTGACCGGGCAGCGCTCGGACCGGGGCGGGCGGACCGTCTTCTGGCTCGGCGGCTACACCGCGGTGGTGGTGGCGGTCTCGGCGGCCCTGTTCCTGGTGCGGCCCGAGCCCGGCTACCTGTGGTTCGGCATCGTCCTGCTGGGGGTCGGCAACATCTTCTTCGAGCTGGCCTCGGTCAACTACAACGCCATCCTCAACCACCTGGCCTCCAAGGACCGCATCGGTGCCGTCAGCGGCCTGGGGTGGGGGATGGGCTACCTCGGCGGCATCGTCCTGCTGCTCATCCTCTACGTCGCCCTCGTGGGGCCGAGCCCCCTGGTCTCCTTCGCGGCCGGAAGCGGGATGGGGGTACGCGTCGCCATGCTCGTGTCGGCGGCCTGGTTCGGCCTGTCCGCCCTTCCCGTCCTCATCAACCGCTCCCGCAGGCTCAGGCGCTCCCGCGCCGAGCACGTCGCGGAGGTCGGTGAGGGGATGGCGACTGCCGAGCCGGGACGGGACCGGGCCGCCATGGAGGCAGAGCCGGTGGAGGCCGTCTCCCACCAGGGCAGGCGCAAGGAGTCGATCCTGACCTCCTACAAGCTGCTGTGGCGCACCCTGCTCTACCTGCACAACTTCCAGCCGCGCCTGCTGTGGTTCCTGCTGGCCGCCGCCGTCTTCAGGGACGGGCTGGCCGGGGTCTTCACCTACGGCGGCATCATCGCCCAGAACACCTTCGGCTTCTCATCGGGCGACGTCATCATCTTCGCCATCGTGGCCAACATCGTGGCCGGCATCGCCACCATCTGGGCCGGGCGGCTCGATGACCGCTTCGGGCCGCGCAACGTCATCATGGCCAGCCTCATCATCCTGGTGGTGGCCGGGCTGCTGGTGTTCTTCCTGCACTCCGCCGGGACCGTGGCCTTCTGGGTGCTGGGCCTGCTGCTGTCGGCCTGCGTGGGGCCGGCCCAGTCGGCTGCTCGATCCTTCCTGGCCCGGCTCATCCCTGAGGGACAGGAGGGCGAGATCTTCGGGCTCTACGCGACCACCGGGCGGGCGGTGTCCTTCATGGCGCCCGCGATGTACGGCATCTTCATCTACCTGGGGACGCGCTTGGTCGGGCCGGGCGCGAACTACTGGGGGATCCTCGGGATCGTCGCCGTGCTGGCCACGGGTTTGCTTCTTATGCTGCGCGTGGGCAACCCCGTCGCCGAGGAGGAGTCGACCGCGTAGACCACGTAGACCGCGTAGACCGCCGTCGCGGTCGTGCCCTATGCCTCGAAGTCGAGGGGTCAGGGGCACGACCTCGCGACCTAAGGTACGACCGAGCGGCGCTTCATCACGATGAGGCCTGGCGGGCCTCGCGCTCGGCGCGCATGCGCTCGAGATCCTCCGGAGTCAGCGGCCCCTGGGTGGTCCCGGGGGCCCCGTCCTGACGGATCCAGCTCACGACGAGGCCCTCCTTGGCGCCGAAGCGGGCCAAGTGGATTCCAGTGACCTGCTCGAGGCGTTCGAGGTGCGCGTCGTCGGCGGCCAGGTCGAGCTGGAGGATGTCATCGTGACAGGAGAGCTCGACGACGCCGGTGACGGTCCCGTCGCGGTCGAAGGTCAGGGAGCCGGTCTGGGAGGCCTCATCCCATGTGGTGGTGATCTTGCGGCCCATGTGGGCGGCCAGCTGCTTACCGTAGCGGGAGGGGCGGTCCGTGCTCACTCGAGCAGTGGAGCGACGGGAGAAGACGGGCTGTGCTGAGTCGGCGGAGTCAGTCATGCCCTTATCCTGACGCGCTTGGTCGGCCGCGGTCCCCACGAGTTCTCTGAGAGCGCGAGAGCGGGACGGGAAGCAGACGGGGCATACCCGACGGGGCCGAAAAAGGACTCGGCCCGCGGTTCGGAAGTCCGAACCGCGGGCCCAAGCCTCGCGAGGTCCCACCTGCGACCCGGGGTCCCATGCACCCGAGGAGGCGGTTCCTCCTTCGCCGGAACGATGATGCCAGGCTCCCTATGACCCGACTCCATCTCAGAGGAGCGATCTGTCATCGGGCTCCCCAACCCTCGAGACCGTCCCTGTCCGGCGGTGACTACTATGTAACGCCCTCACCCTGTGAGGACGAGGGACAGATCCCTGGGAAAAATCTGGGAAATTCGCGGGCGGGTTGTTTCGGTGACTCAAGCCTTGCCCTGATTGGGGTTGGGGCTCAGTTCCGCTCAGGAGACAGGGGAGAACCGCACCGCGGTGCCCGAGGCGGTCACCATGAGCATGCCGTTGTCCGTCCCCAGCGTCTCGTAGTCGAGGTCGACGCCGACGACGCCTTCAGCGCCGAGCTCCTGGGCGCGCTGCACCATTTCCGCCAGGGCCGTCTCCCGGGCCTGGATCAGCTCTTCCTCGTAGGACTGGGAACGGCCTCCCACGAAGTTTCGGAACCCCGCGGCCATGTCCTTGAGGAAGTTGACTCCTGCGACGGTCTCACCGCAGACGACTCGCAGGTACTGGGTGACGGGGTATCCCTCGACGGTGGGGGTGGTGGTGACGATCATGAGCTGCTCCTTCACGGGGTGGCCGGCGATGGTGGTGGTCAGGACGATAGTGTCCTGGAGGAGCCTGCGGGATCGTCCGGTGGTTGGATATGCGCCAGCCTCAGGAGGCGGCTGTAGCGCTCGCTGATCCGCTCATGGGGGACGGGCTCGCCGTCGAGGCTCCACGCCAGGAGGTGATCCAGGCTGAATCGAGGGGCGCAGCGCGAGCACGAGACGGGTGAGGCCGGACGGCGCATGCGGTCCACCTCGTGGCCCGCCGGGCACCTGCCCACCCAGCGTCCCCGGAGCCGCGGAGCCTGAGCGTCAATGAGCCTGCGGCCCGTCGCCCCCAACCGGGTCGCCTCGGCGGCCCAGACGGCGTCGTGCCCGTGGCGGGGGCCGACGCGGGCGTGGGCGATCTCGTGCAGGGACCGTCTCGCGGACCTGGTCCTCGTCGTACAGGCTCATGAGGGTGGCGGCTGAGCGTGATCCGACGTCGAGCATGATCCGTCTGGCCGGCCCGCCGGCGCGCCCGGTCGAAGGCCAGGTCCCAGTCGCCGACGTCGGCCTCCTCCATGAGGGAGCGCGCCAGGCTCAGGACATCGGGCAGATTCACGGCCCCACGGTATGCGACGGCCGACTCGCCCGGCCGACGGCGACGCTGTGGGGCGCATCGCCTCCCGTCGGCTCCTGATCGGACACTCGCCGCGGGAGGCCCGGGCCGCTTCGGGCCGTGCGTCGGCCCGTGATGTGACACGATGGCGCCGATGTCCCACCATCCCTCCGGCCGACGTCCGCGGCCCCAACGAAGCACCGCAGGAACCGGCTCGCCCCAGCCCTGCACGAGCTCCGCGCAGCGCCCGCCCAGCCGCGCAGCGCGGCACTGACCGCGCCCGGCGGGAGGATGCGAGTCAGCGCCCCAGGAAGGTGAAGGGGAGTCGAGGCGGCCGTGAGCGCCTCGGGCTCCTGCGCGCCGGTGCCGGACGGGGTCGGGGGCGCAGGGGCGGTTCCGTTCAGTCCTTCCTGAAAAGCCCGATCGGCGTCGTCCTGGCCGCCTTCCTGGTCACGCTCCTGGTGGGACTCATCGTGCTGCGTGCCACCGGTTCCTCGCTCGGCGGCCTCGCGCTGGGGTGGGACAAGGCCACTGATACCGGCACACCTTCTGCGCCCGCGCCCCTGGTGCCCGACGCCAGCGGCTTCAACGCCGCCCGCATCATCGATGACGAGGTCTTCTACGACTCCCAGGCCATGACACGCGAGGAGATCGCCGCCTTTCTCACTCGCGTCAACGCCGGCTGCCAGCCGGGCAGTGACGGAACCGAGTGCCTTGCCGGCGCCACCTTCTCCGTGCCGGCCCGCCAGGCCAGCACCTTCTGTCCCGGAGGCATCGAGGCCGCCTCCGGCGCCAGCGCGGCCGATGTCATCTGGGAGGTCTCCCAGGCCTGCGACATCAACCCCCAGGTGCTCCTGGTCCTCATTCACAAGGAACAGGGGCTGCTCACCGCCTCCGGTGCGAGCCTGAGCGCACGCGACTACGAGGCCGCTGCCGGCTACGCCTGTCCCGACCACGGGGCCTGCGACCCCCAGTGGGCCGGTTTCCCCTCCCAGCTCTACGGGGCGGCCTCCCAGTTCCATCGCTATCGTCTCGACCCGGGCAGCTACGACGTCGTGGCCCAGCGACCCACGCGGATCGCCTACTCGCCCGACGCGCAGTGCGGCAGCGGTGAGATGACGGTGGCCAACCAGGCGACAGCGGGCCTGTACAACTACACCCCCTTCCAGCCCAATGAGGCCGCCGCCCACGGTGGGGACCAGTGCACCTCATGGGGCAACTGGAACTTCTACGGCTACTTCAAGACCCTCTTCGGCGCTCCGACGTCGGCCTAAGGACGCCCACGCGCAGGGGTGGATTCCGCAGTATTTCAAGGGGTTCAAGGGAGGCTGCCAGAGTGCCCGGAAGGCCGTGACCATATCGTCATCAAGCGTCATCATTTAGATGCGCGATTTCCAGGCTTCTCTCAGACAGCATCGGCAGAGTCATAGTCACCGCTGAACGGTGGCGACCGTGAGGTACTGGGGAGTACCACTGACCGGCCACCACTGAGTCTGGGCCACAGCCAAGGGAATGTGCTCGGGCGTTTCGGTGAAGGAGGACCCGCTGCCGAATGGGAACCGGTAAGCGACCTCGTTGCGAAGGGCCCGACCCGGTGGTGAACCGGGGCGGGCCTTCGCAGTGCCCTGGGCGTAGGACCATCTGGTCCGCGCCCAGGCGTTTTTGCGGGGACCAGTCGGCGGGCATGACATGATGCGAGCATGACGCTGCCGCCGGTACTGGCGACCACCTGGGTCGTCATCGAGTACCTCATCAAGATCGCCGCGCTGGGCACGGTTCCGGAGAACCGCCGCCCGTCGTCGTCGACCGCCTGGCTGCTGCTCATCTTCCTGCTGCCCCTCGTGGGGCTCCCGCTCTACCTGCTCATCGGCAGCCCGTGGGTCCACGGCACACGTCGCCGCCAGCAGCACACCGTCAACGAGATCACCCTCGACTACACCCGCTCCATGCCGGACCTGCCCAAGGGCGCCCGACCCTCGACCTACCTGGCCGGGGCACTGCGCATGAACCGCCGGCTCACCGGCCTGCCCTGCGTCAGCGGCGAAGTGGTGGCCGTCCACGCCGATCCCCGCAGCACCTACGAGGCCATGGCCCGAGCCATTGACTCCGCCACCGACCACGTCCACGTCGAGTTCTACATCATGAGCTGGGACGAGGTCACCGATGTCTTCTTCGCCGCCCTGGAGCGTGCGGTGGCCCGCGGCGTCACGGTGCGCCTCCTCCTGGACCACCTGGGCAGCCGCAAGTACCCCGGCTGGAAGCAGTTCTGCCAGCGCATGACCGACGCCGGCATCCACTGGCGCCTCATGATGCCGCTGCTGCCGCTCAAGCGCCGCTGGCGCCGCCCGGACCTGCGCAACCACCGCAAGATCCTGGTCATCGACGGTGAGAGAGGCTTCATCGGCAGTCACAACGTCATCGACCCCTCCTACCGGACCCGGCGCAATGTGCGGGCTGGGCGCCGCTGGGAGGATCTGTCGGTGGAGGTCACCGGAGAGATCGTCCTGGAGGCCCAGGCAGTCTTCGCCATGGACTGGTTCTTCGAGGCCGGTGAGCAGCTCGAGGCCTTCGACCTGGCGCTGGGGACGCCGGCTGAGACCCCTGCCGGAGATGGCGGGACTGCCGGGAATCCCGGTGGGCACGCCGGCCCCCAGGCCCGGACGCCCAGGCGCCGTCGTCAACGCCATGCAGCTCGTTCCCTCCGGGCCGGGCTACCCCACCGAGCCGAACCTGCGGATGTTCCTGGCCCTCATCCACGGGGCCAAGCGGCACGTGTCCATCACCAGCCCCTACTTCATCCCCGACGAGGCGCTGCTGGCGGCGATGACGTCGGCCGCCTACCGGGGGTGGAGGTCGAGCTGTTCGTGGGCAAGGAGTCCGACCAGTTCATCGTCAGTCACGCCCAGCGCTCCTACTACTCGGCGCTCCTGGCGGCGGGGGTGCGGATCTACCTCTACCCCTCGCCGATCGTCCTGCACTCGAAGTACATGACGGTCGACGACGAGGTCGGGGTCATCGGTTCCTCCAACATGGACTTCCGCTCCTTCGCCCTCAACTACGAGGTCATGCTGCTGGCCTTCGGAGGGGACCTCGACGACCTGCTGCGCAACAACGACGCCGCCTACCGGGCCGCCTGCACCGAGCTGACCCCCGAGTTGTGGGCCACCGAGCCCTGGTACAACCGCTACGTGGACAATGTCTGCCGCCTCATGTCCGCCGTGCTGTAGCGGGGGCGAGGCTGGGCGCCTCGACGAGCAAAGCGCCGGGACAAAATGTGCAGGCGGTCATATCATGGTGCCTGAGAAGCCTTGGCATGGCGACCGGCTGTCGGGAAGGGAGGTGCGCCGTGGATATCCCGCAGTGGATGTGGGGCATGTTGCTCATGTGGGTCAGCATCACGCTTGGAACGGGGATCCGTCTGTACCGGACCAGACGCTCCTGGATGCGCAAGTACCGGGATGACCAGCCTCGGCGCTGAACGATCCGGGCTGCCAGTCCGTTGTCTCATGGCTTCTGGGGGTTTCGAATGTCGTGACGTCTCGAGACGCCGGTTGGGTGGGTTTACCAAACGGGAGAGGCGCTGTCTGTACTGCCGGTAGGGGCTGTTTCGGGCCTAAGCGAATTTGCGTTTGAGGTCGATGTTCCCCGGGGTGTTTCGGTTACTGCAATAAGCGGTCCTTTCCTCAGAGGAGGTGATTTTGTGGGCATCCCTGCGTGGGTGTGGGCGCTAGCAGTTGGCTGGAGTGGAGTTCTGGTGGGAACGGGGGTCCGTCTGTACCGGACCAGACGCTCCTGGATGCGCAAGTACCGGGATGACCAGCCCCAGCGCTGACCCGAGCAGATCAACACGTATCGACGTCGTCGGCCCCCGCACCGGGAGAGGGTGCGGGGGCCGACTGTGTGGAACCGGAGAAAGGGTCTGATGGGACGCGTGAGACGGTGGCTCAGGCGTCGCGGCGGGCGAAGACGACCGCGGCGATCGCCAGCGGGACGATGGCCCAGGCGGCGAAGACGGCGATGGCCTGCCAGTGCTGGAGGAAGGTGGTGGTGCCGGCCTGTCCCCACTGGGTGGCCAGACTGAAGGGGTCGGAGACGGCGGTGGACAGGGTGTCCGGCAGGAGTCCCAGGACCTTGTTCGCCCACTTCCAGTGGCCGGCCATCATCTGGAACGGAAGGGGGACGACGAACAGCACCGAGACCACCACGGTGATGGCGCCCGCCGTCGAGCGAGTGAGGTGGCCGACCCCCTGGGCCATGAGTGAGATGATCGCGAAGGACAAGCCGGTTCCCCAGAACAGCCCCAGGTAGTGGGCGTCGGTGAGAGAACCGGCGTGGCCCTTCATGAACGGGTAGGAGGCGGCGTAGGCCAGCGCCACGCTGAGGGCCCCGAGGGCGAAGGAGAAGGCCGATCCGACGAGCGCCTTCGCCGCGAACAGACGCCCGCGGCGGGGAACGGCCATCATCGAGGAGCGGATCTGCCCCGAGGCATACTCGCCGGTCATCACCAGGGCCCCCAGGACGGCGACGACGATCATGCCCAGTACCGAGCCCGCGGCGATCATGGTCTTGGCCTGGTCGGCCCGATCGGGGGAGCCGGCGTAGCCGATGGCCAGGCCCGCGCCGAACAGGACCGTGATGACGATCGTGATGGCCGACGTGACCCAGGTGGAGGTCAGGGTGCGCAGCTTGATCCACTCGGCGCGCACCGCGCCGGCGAAGGACTGCCGACCAGCCACGTGGGGGCGACTGGGGCGACCAGCGGTTTCCAGGGCCCGATGCCGGCCGGTGCGGGACGGCCTGGAGGTGGGGGTGGCCTTCTGCAGGGCCTCGAAACGGTTGACGCCTGTGGCCGGGCCGGCTGCGGCGTCGATGGTGGTGGTCATGGTGCGTCAGTCCTCGGGATGCTCGTGGCCTTCGTTCTTCCTGAACTGATTCCAGGTTAGGAAGGCTGGGCTCGGTGTGATCGTCCCGGTGGCTGAACGCAGTAGGGGCGGTCTCCTCCCTCTGAGGGAGGAGGGGTCCTCTGCGGTGACGATGAGTCGTGGCCCAGCCCGCGGGTGCCCGATGCCTGTGGGAAGAAGACCGGGCGCTTGGGCGCGCTGGATGCCGAGCCGACGACGGAGCCTGAACCGGCTAGAAATATGAGGTCATGACACTGATGCCGTGCGATGAGAGGCGACAGCCGAGGGGCAAGGCGCCGGTGCCGGGTCAGATGCCGCTGACGAGCTTGGTGATGCGCTGGAGGCTCACCTTGCGGCTCGTGCCCAGCGTCTGGGCGAACAGACTCACCCGCAGCTCCTCCACCATCCAGCGGGCCTCCTCCAGGAGGGCCTCACGCTGCGGGTCGGCCGGCAGTGAGGCCGCCTTGGCGCGGGCCTTGTCCACCACCTCCCGGGCCTGGGAGACCTGGAAGGCCAGGGCCGCGTCCTGGGAGGCGGCCGACGGCGATGAGGCCGCCTTCTCCACCCGCATCACCAGGGCCCGCAGGTAGCGCTCCAGATGCGGCAGGTGCTCCGGCGGGGTGGCGGTGATGAAGCCGTCCGGAACCAGGGCGGCCGCGTGCTCGCGCACCTCCTGGAGCGTGTTCAGCAGGGTCAGCGAGGTGTGCTCACCCACCACGCGCTCGACCTCCCGGGCCGCCTTTGAGCGCCGCGGCCGCGTACCGGGCCACCCGGTAGACCTCGTCCTCGAGCTCACTGCGCATGACACCGACCAGCGCCTCGAAGACCTCCCGCCTGCGCACCTCCGCCAGCGCGCAGCCGGAGGCCGACGCCGCCCAGCGCCCGGCCACGATCCGTGCCGCGGCCGCCTGCACGTCCTCCACGAGAGCCTCCGTGCTCCGGTAGGGACTGGCCGCCAGGATGAGCGACTCCTGGGCACTCCACCGGCTCGTCACTCGGGCCGGCGGCAAGGCCGTGCGCGCCAGGGCCAGCGCCGTCACCCCGGCGCCGTGAGCACCCAGCTGGGCGGCGGCGTCGGGCAGGATTCTCAAGTCCGCGCTCCTGGCCCCGTTCGCCACCAGCGCCGGGTAGCCGCGCACCACCAGGCCGGCCCGGCCCGCCGACTCCACCGAGGTCGGGATCGTCGAGGCATCCGGGTCGCCCAGGCCCGGCACGTCTCGGGGCCAGTCGGTCAGGCCCCTGGCGCTCCTCCAGGCCGGCCCCGGCTCCGGCTTCAGCTCCGGACCCCTGAGCCTCTTGCGGTCTCAGCGGCGCCGCCCGGACGCTGAGCGGTGGCCGGCCGCCCGCCCTTCTTCTTGCGGCCCCTTGCGGCCGGACTTCCCGCCCCTGCGCGCCCTGGCGCTCCTGGGCCTCGGCCATCGCCTGGGCCAGCGCGCCGCGCACCACCGAGCGCACGGCGGCCTCCGTCTTGCCCGACAGTCGCTGCTGGAGCGCAACCAGGTCCCGGCCACGGCCAATGACCCGGCCCTGCGCATCCAGGGCCGCGAAGCCCATCGCCAGATGATCCGGCAGCCGCTCGGCCGCCTCGGCCCAGTCCTCCTCCGTGATCTCCACGCCCTTGAGGCGGAGCACCACCCGGCTGAAGGCCTCCTCGAAGGGCACCTCGGGGCAGCTCGCGCCCGGCGGCGTCGGGAACTCCTGGGCGATCTGCGCCCACACCTGGGCGCCCACGTCCGGGGCCGGCACCAGTTGACGGCGCACCCGCTTGGGCAGCGCCCGGATCGTGGCCACGCACAGCTCGGCCCGCATCCCCGGCACCAGCCAGTCGAAGCCCTCCGGGCTCAGGCGCCCCAGCACCTCCACCGGCACCTGGACACTGACCCCGTCCTCGGGGTGGCCCGGCTCGAAGACGTAGTCCAGGCCCAGGGTCAGGTCCCCCTGCACCCACGTGTCCGGGAAGCCGCTCGCGTCGCTCCCGCCGGGCAGCAGCAGCTCGCGGGTGAAGTCGAGCAGGTCCGGGGTGGTGCGCCGCTGCTCCTTCCACCAGGCGTCGAAGGCCGCCGCGGAGGTCACCTCCTCGGGGATCCGGTCGTCATAGAAGTCGAACAGGGCGGCGTCGTCGGCCAGCAGGCCGTGCTCGCGCCGACGCCGCTCCACGTCCTGCAGCTCCTCGATGAGCTCCCGGTTGCGCTCCACGAAGCCGTGGCGGGCGTGCCAGCCGCCCTCCACCAGGCCCGAGCGGATGAACATTTCCCGAGCGACCTGGCGGGCCGAGTCCGTCCCCACGCTCGCCAGCGTCGCCGGCCGGTCCGCCACCAGCGTCATCCCGTAGAGCAGCACCTTCTCGTGAACCATGGCCGCCCCCTGGCGGGTCGACCAGTAGGGGCTCACCGAAGACGTGGCGGGTCAGGCCCGCCCGGTCCGCCACCTGCTCGATCCACCGCGAGTCCACCTTGGCCACCGTGCGGGCGAAGAGCCGGGAGGTCTCCACCAGCTCGGCGGTCATCACCCAGTCGTAGGTCTTGCGGCGCAGGCCCGAGCCCGGCCAGATCGTGAAGCGGGTCCCGCGCGCGCCGGCGTACTCCCGACGACGCTCATCCCAGTTCCCCACATTGGACAGCAGCCCCACCAGCAGCGAGCGGTGGATCGCGTCGGCGTCGGGCGTGTCCGCGCTGCGCCCCAGGGCCACGACGGCGGCCGCCACGCCCCCGTTGGCGATCTGGGCGGCGTGGCTGCCCGGCTCCAGGGCCTCGGTGGCCGCCCGGATCGAACGGGCCGTCGGCAGCTCCACCGGGGCCGCGTCCAGGCCCAGCGGTCGGGCCAGCTGGCGCAGCTGGGCGTGGACGTCCTGCCACTCGCGCACCCGCAGGTAGTGCAGGAACTCCGCCCGGCACATGCGCCGGAAGGCCGAGCCGGACAGCTCGCGGCTCTGCGTGCGCAGGTAGCGCCACAGGTTCAGGTAGGTCAGGAAGTCACTCGTCGGGTCCGCGAAGCGCCGGTGCAGGGCGTCGGAGGCCTCCTGCTTGTCCGCCGGGCGCTCGCGAACGTCCTGGATGGACAGGGCCGCCACGATGACCATGACCTCCCCGACGCAGCCCAGCTCACCAGCTTCCAGGAGCATGCGCCCCAGGCGTGGGTCGATGGGCAGGCGCGCCAGGCGCCGCCCGATCTCCGTCAGGCGCGGCCCGCGCCGGCCCCGGTCGGGGGCGTCGTCGGAGCGGGCCGAGGCGGCCCCGGCCGGCTCGATGGCGCCGATCTCCGTGAGCAGCTGCAGGCCGGAGCGGACCTGGCGGGAGTCCGGGGCGTCCAGGAAGGGGAAGTCCTCCACCGCCCCCAGCCCCAGGGCCGCCATCTGCAGGATGACGCTGGCCAGTGAGGTGCGCAGGATCTCCGGCTCGGTGTACTCCGGGCGCGCCTCGAAGTCGGCCTGCGAGTACAGGCGGATGGCGATGCCGTCGGCCACGCGCCCGCAGCGGCCCGCCCGCTGGTTGGCGCTGGCCCGGCTGATCGGCTCGATGGGCAGGCGCTGGACCTTGGTGCGGTTGGAGTAGCGGGAGATGCGCGCCAGGCCCGGGTCGATGACGTAACGGATCCCGGGAACCGTCAGGGAGGTCTCGGCCACGTTCGTGGCCAGGACGATGCGGCGCACCTGGTGGGCCTCGAAGACCCGGTGCTGCTCGGCGGCGCTCAGGCGCGAGTACAGGGGGACGACCTCGATGGCACCCGGGGTGCGTGAGCGCCCGTCGGGCGTGTAGCGCGCCCCCAGGTGGTCGATGAGGGCCGCCTCGGTGTCGCGGATGTCGCGCTCGCCGGCCAGGAAGATGAGGATGTCGCCGCTGGGCTCGCCCAGGAGCTCGTCGACGGCGTCGAGGATCCCGGTCACCTGATCCTTGGGCTCCCCGGACTCGGCGGCCGCGGAGGCGGCCCGGCCCCGGCCCTGCCTCGAGCCCCCTGGTTGCGGGGCGTGAGCGCAGCGGGGCCGGCGCCGGAGCGGATGGCCTCGCGGCGGGCCCGGGCCGCGGCGCGCACCGCCGGGTCGGGGAGGTCAGGGCCTCCAGCTCGACCTCGCTCAGCTCGCCGGGTCCCGCCGGGCCGGGCTGGGCGGCGGCGGGCTTAGCCGGCTCACCGCCGGCGTCGTCGGAGGCAGGCGGGGCGTCGTCGGGAGCCAGTGGGCGGTAGCGCACCTCAACGGGGTAGGTGCGCCCGGAGACCTCGATGACCGGGGCTGGAACGATGAAGGGCTGCCCGCGGTCGCCGATCTGCTCGCGACCGAAGTGCTCGGCGAAGCGCTCTGAGTCGATGGTGGCCGAGGTGATGATGACCTTGAGGTCAGGGGCGCTGAGGGCAGCAGACGCGCCAGGTAGCCCAGGATGAAGTCGATGTTGAGGCTGCGCTCGTGGGCCCTCGTCCACGATGATCGTGTCGTAGCGGCGCAGCTGGGGGTCGGACTGGATCTCCGCCAGCAGGATGCCGTCGGTCATGAGCTTGACCAGAGTGTTCTCGCCGACCTCCTCGGTGAAACGCACCTGGTAGCCGACGACGCCGTCACGTCCGATCGGGGTGCCCAGCTCGGAGGCGATGCGCTCGGCCACGCTGCGCGCGGCAATGCGCCGCGGCTGGGTGTGGCCGATCATCCCGGTCACGCCCCGGCCCAGCTCCAGGCAGATCTTGGGCAGCTGGGTGGTCTTGCCGCTGCCGGTCTCACCGGCGACGATGACGACCTGGTGCTCGCCGATGGCGGCGGCGATCTCCTCGCGGCGAGCGGAGACCGGCAGCTCCTCGGGGTAGACGATCGCCGGGACGGCGGCGGCACGGGCGGCGAGCTGCTCGGGGAGTAGCCCTTCCAGGCGTTGCGGCGCCTGCCCTCGGTGCGGCCCGGGCGCCGGCCCCGACGCCTGCCGCCACCGCGCGGGGCGTGCTGCCTCTGCCGGTCCGGGGCGCCGCCGCGTGCGGGGCCTGTGGCGTCCCCGGCCGACCGGTCAGCGGGCGCCTGAGTGCTCTCGGTGCTGCGCGCGCCGAGATCGCTGTCCTGCTGGCCGCGGTGGCCACCGGCGTGATCGTCGCCCTGGTTCTGCGTGAGGTGCTCGCCCTGTTCCATAGGTGGCCCATTGTCCCCCATGCGCGCCCCTCGCCCGATCACCCCGCGACAGGACCGCCGGCCAAAGGCCGAGCCGGTGGGGGCCCTGCGTGAAATACTCACCGACATGACGGATACTCCCCAGTGGCCGGGCCACTCCTCGGGGCCCTTCCCGCACGGTGCTGGCGGGCCTCAGCCTCCCTACGGGTCTCAGCCTCCCTACGGTCCGCAGGCCTCTCAGGCCGTCCCGGCTCCCTACGGTCCTCAGGATGCGGTGGGGTGGCAGAATCCGCCTGCGGCGGGCGGCCTTCCCGGTCAGCCGGTCATGCAGCAGCCGGCCCAGGCTCCCTACCTCCCGGCAGGGGCGCCGGCGTCGTACCAGGCAGGTCCGGTCTACCCGGGTGCCCCCGAGGTCGGGGCACCCAAGCGCAGGCGGCGCACCGCCGTCATCGTGGCGGTCGTGGTCGTGCTGGTCCTCGCGGTTGCCGGAGGGGGAGCGGCCTACTGGTGGCTGCATGGCCGAGGCGGGGCTCGGGCTGACCTGACGAAGCCGACATCGGGCTGGACCAAGGCCTGGGCCAAGGGCTACGAGGAGATCTGGGCTCTCGATGCCCCCAAGAACGAGCCCGGCCGTGAGGGGCATGTCTCGGTCGAGCACGTCGGCGACTATGTCATCCGGGCGGTCTCCGAAGACAGTCAGGTGCATGTCGAGGTGTTCTCACTGACGAGCAAGACTCCCAAGCTCCTGTGGGAGGAGGACTTCGAGTCGGAGGCCGAGTCGTACTCCCTCGACGTATGGAACGGAAAGCTGGTCGAGGCAGGCAAGCTCGTCGACCTCGGTTCCCAGAAGCATGAGGATGCTCCCTGGGAGGCGGGGGCCTCGGTCGCCATCAACGCAGACAAGGCGATCTCCTGCGAAGGCGCAACCTGCACCATGTGGTCCTCCTCCAAGCAGCGCCTCTGGCAGAAGAAGCTCCCCTTCGATGACCCCGGCTCTGCGAACGCCACCATCTCGCCCCGCTTCGACCACTATGCGGTAGCGAGCATCTTCTGGGGGAGGCAGACGCAGTACCTGCATGTCGACCTCAACACCGGCAAGGCCTCCCCGATTGAGGGCGCCTCGATGTCCACCTCGCCCACTGCCTTGCAGAACGGCTGGATGCTCTTCGACCTCCAGCCCCCGTCCTCAGGGCGGCCCGATACCGTGACCCTCATCAACCCCGATGGCTCGGTCAAGGAGACCTTTGATGTAGGCGTTCCTGAGGACTTCACCGACTACCCGTGGTCGCCCCAGGACTTCACCCTCGACCAGGCGCGCGCCTGGCTCAAGAACGGCGACACCTCCTGGGCGCCGTCGACCTACTCGATCAACAAGGATGACAAGGAGTGCACGTCCATCACGGTGGCAGGCCAGAGAATCAACCTCGGTGAGGACAACTCGCTGTCCGTGAAGTTCCCCGGCGTCGGCGGCTGCCAGGGCGTGCCCATCCAGGGCGTCCACCACTCCGGAGACGGGGAGATCGGCGTTTTCTTCGAGCACAAGAGCGAAGCTGAGACAGATCTGCACCTCGTCGACATGTCCACCGGTGAGAGCCCCATACCGCTCCCGCTGGGGAACTGGGCCGGCTACAGCCCCGAAGGCGACTTCCTCATCACCTTCGAGGAGAACGGTGCCGTCAAGGCCTACCGCCCGTCCTGATCCGCCCCGGCCCTCCTCGCGCATGCCGACGGTGATGCCGCCGCCTGGCACAAGGAGCCGGGCGGCCGCTCAGCGCAGGCGGCGCTGCGCCCACTCCACGCTCAGGCGGGCGACCTCCTCCTGGGCCTGCTCCAGGGACTCGGCGTGGACATGGACCATCTGGCTGGAGTCGGGCAGCAGCGGGAAGCCCTCGGCGGTGGCCTCAGCGGTGTCGGGCAGCTCGTTGGACAGCACCCCGTGCACCATGAGCACCGGCCAGGGGCAGGTCCGCCAGGGTGCGCTGCGGATCCTGCATGGAGAAGTCCGCCAGCGTCTCCTTGGACAGGACGTTCCACTCGCGGGAGTTGGGATTGTCATCCACCAGGCGCGTCAGCCCGTGCTGGGCGAGCTCATCGAGCTGCTCGGGGGAGAAGATCTCCTCCCACAGGATCGACTGCGGCCCCACGATGGCCCCCACGAGAACCGCCGTGCGCACATGCTCGGGCCTCGCCAGGAGCGCCGCCGTCGCCCCGAAACCGTTGGCGTGGATCATCTGCCGGGTGAAGCCCAGGCCGGCCAGCCAGCTGGAGGCCGCCCGCAGGTCCTCGGCCTCGCCCGCCAGCGTGATGACGTCGTCGTCGGACTCACCCAGACCCGAGAAGTCAAGGTTGAGCGTGGCCAGACCCGCCTCGCGGTAACGGGCACCGATCCAGTCCAGGCGCCCGCTCTGGCCGTGACGGTCGGTGAGGAAGTCGTGCGCCAGCAGGACCACGCCCTCAGGTCGCGCCTGTGGGGGCTGGGTGTCCTCCGACGTCGTAGAAACCTCCAGATCGATGGGGGCGGCTCCGGCCGGCAGCTGGAGGGTGCCGGCCAGGGTGATCCCGCGTGGGGTATCGATGCGGACGTCGTTCATGGGGTCAACCTAAGACAGAAAATAGGGGTGAGCATCGGGGATGCATCGGTAGTTCTTCCGATTGCGCTTCGAGCGTGACGGAGGCATCGGAACCGCTGGTCGCCGCCAGGACTGTGGATAACGACGAACCGTGAGGATTCTCCGGCAACGGTGGACCCCGGACCGGGGACCAAGGACCGAGGAGAGTGACAAAGGTGCCAGGCCGGGTGCGCACCCCGAGTCGCCGGGGATGCGCACCCGGCCTCGGCTCCGCCGTCGGGCGGGAGGAGGGCAGGGACGGGCGGGGCTGCCGAGCTACGCGGGAAGCGGCACCGCGCGGACCGTCTCGACGGCGCGGCGCACCAGGGCCTCATCGGTGCGCTGGGGCTCGTCGGGGGTCAGTCCCTCGCGGGGGCAGCGCATGTGGACCTCTCGCACGCCGGTGGACTCCACCAGGTCGACCAGGCCATCGGGGCGCACGGCCCCGGCCGCGACCACTGTCGGCCCGCCACTGGCCACCAGCCCGGCGATCACCGAGGCGCCGTCGGCCGCGGTCTGGGCCGCCCCACTGGTCAGGACGTAGCGCACGCCCAGTCCCTCCAGGTCCCCATAGGCCTCGACGGTGTCGCGGCACTGATCGAAGGCCCGGTGGAAAGTGACGGGGGCGCCATTGGCCATGTCGACCAGCAGGCGCACGAGGCCGCGGTCAATGGTGCCGTCCTCCGTCAGGGCACCGACGACGAAGCCCAGGTCCACCGCCGGCGGCAGTGTCGTGCGCCCCCGCCCGTGGCCTGGGGGCGGGTGAACTCGGCCATCTCCAGGGCCAGGGGTGGCGATGCGCCGCACGTCGGCGATCATCGCCCGACCCTCATCGGCGTTGTAGACGAAGGAGCCGCCCCGGGGGCGGACGAGGATCCGCAGGCCGAAGGGGGCGGCGGCCTCGGGCTTCTCCGCCCAGTGGGCACCGGCCTGGGCGCGGCGCTGCTCGACCTGCTCGGCGGCGGCGAAGATGGCGGCCTCGATGGTGCCGATCGAGGGGGTGGTGCCGGCGGCGGTGAGGTTCGCGCCCAACTCGGCCCGGTCAGCCCCGGCCCGGGCGGAGATCCTCACGCCCTCGACGTCCTCGACGCAGGTCTCCAGGACGACGTGGCTGGGGTGACGCCAGGCGGGGACGGGAGCGGTGATCGTGTGCTGGCGCAGCGACGGTGCTGAGCCGGTGAGCCTCATTGCATTCATGGGGTTGAGTCTGACATGTCCTCACGGTGATGGAAACCGACTTGACCTGGGAGTTCTTCACATGTCCTCCAGATCCTCGTAGGACTTGGGGTCCTCAATGGGCTCCAGGTGCGCCGAGATGCGCAGGCTGGTGTCGGCCTCGATGAGCTCGTCGATGACCTGCTCAGTGAAGTCGTGCCCCTTCTTGACGCTCCAGGCCGCCGGAACCAGCACGTGCAGTTCCATGAAGCGCCGGTTGCCGGCCTCGCGCACCCGCACCGCGTGGAAGTCGATCAAGCCCGTCTGGCGGTGGCGGGCCAGAACCTCCTCCACGCGCTGGAGCACCTCAGCGGACGGGGCGATGTCCATGAGACCGCCCACCGAGTCGCGAATGAGCGTGAAGCCGGTCCACATGATGTTGAGCCCGGCCCCCAGGGCGACGACGGCGTCGAGCACGGCCGAGCCGAAGACGGCCACCAGCGCCACCCCGACCAGGACCGCGGCGGAGGTGACGACGTCGGTGGCCAGGTGTTTGGCGTCGGCCACCAGGGTCATGGAGCGCTCGCGGCGCCCGGCCCGGTAGAGCACCCACGCCACCGCACCGTTGAGGAGCGAGGCGATGACCGAGACCGCCAGACCCACCCCCAGCTGCTCGGGCATCCTCGGGTCGATGAGGCGCTCGATGGCGGAGATGATGATGACGGCGGCGGCCACGAAGATCATGACCCCCTCGACGACGGCCGAGAAGTACTCGGCCTTGGAGTGCCCGAACTGGTGGTCGGCGTCGGCGGGCTTGGCTGCGATCTTCAGCACGATGAGGGCGACGACGGCGGCGATGAGGTTGACCACGGACTCGGCGGCGTCGGAGAGCAGACCCACGGAGCCGGTCAGCCAGGCCGCGGCGCCCTTGAGCGCGATCGTGGCCAGTGCGGCACCGATGGACAGCCACGCGTAGCGGCTCAGGTCCTTGGGGGGTGAGTAGCGGGAGGACACGCCCCGATCATGGCGCGGGTCGCAGCGCCCTGACCACCTGAGGTTTCGCATCGCCGCAACGCGCGGTCCGCGGCGGCCGGGTGTCCGCCCCGCGCTTCGCCGTGGACTAAGGTGCCCGGTAGCGGCGGGCTGCCGGTCCGACACCGGGATCGACGGCGTGACAGCCGCCATGACAGGAGCGAAAGGCGGGCAACCGGGGTGCTGGACCTCTCTTCCCTCACGCTTCACATGCCGGCGTCCCTCACCGACACCTTCCGGCTGCTGGACCTGTGCGGGGTCCTGCTCAACGGGATCCTGGGCGGGCTCATCGCCCGGCGCAAGAACTTCGACCTGGTGGGCTTCATCGTCCTGGCCATGCTCACGGCCACCGCCGGCGGCATCCTGCGCGACGTCATGATCCAGGCCGGCCCGCCCTTCGCCCTGACCGACCCCTACTACCTCTACACGGCCTGCCTGGGGGCGACGGTGGCCTGGTTCGTGCCGCTGACCTCGCGGCCCACCCGGCGCCTGCTCGTGGTGGCCGACGCCGTCATCCTGGGCTGCTGGGCCGCCACCGGGGCCTCGAAGGCCCTCACTCACGGGCTCGGAGTCATGCCGGCGCTCCTGCTGGGCTGCCTCACGGCGATCGGCGGCTCCATGATCCGCGATGTCGCGGTGGGGGAGACCCCGGCCGTCTTCGGGGGCAACAAGCTCTACGCGATCCCGGCGCTCATCGCCGCCGGCACCCAGGTCGTGGCCGTCAAGGCGGGTGTGGCCGACGCGCACGCCATGCTCGTGTCCACCGTGGTCGGTGCGGGCCTGTGCGTGCTCGCCTACTGGCGCTCCTGGCAGCTGCCGGTCATCTCCGACCGGGAACGGCGCCGGGCCGGGCGGCGCGAGGCGAACGGCGCGCTCGTGGGCTGGCGCCGGGGGCTCATGATGGGGCCGCTCAAGGCCCCTCCTGGCGCGGCCGCGGCGGGCGGACGGCGCAGGAGGACGCCTCCTGCCAGCAGCCCGAGCAGGGCTAGGGGCGGACGACGGGGTTAGCCGGGCCGTTAGCCGGGCTCAGGAACTCTCGCCGACCGGGCGCACGCTGGCCTGACCGGCGTCGACGGGCTGGGACTGGGCGCCGCCCTTGCTCGAGGGCGCCCCGAAGAGCCGCTCCCTGACGGCGTCGGCGACCTTCTCGGTGACGGCCTCGCCCTGGGTGCGCACGGCCTGCTTGACGTGGCTGGAGGCGGCGTCGACCCGGGTGCGCACGAAGGGCTGCTCGGCGACCTGGAGGCCGCGGTCTTGATGCGCTCGTACTGGGCGCGCCCCGCGCGGGTCCCGAGCACGTATCCCGCGCCGAGTCCGAGGATGAAGGGGATCTTGCCGGCCATATCGTCTCCCTGAGCTTGAAGGAAGCACTGCTGGATGCGCCATCACCATACCGGCCGTGGGCCGGGGCGACTGACGTGAAGGGGGCGCAGGGGCCGCGTGATCGCCCACAGCGTCACGCGCAGGGGCGGCTGCGGGGCCGCTACGGTCCTCGCCCCTGGAATCACACGGTTTTCTCCGAGGAGTCGCCGGTGGAGGGGATCGAGCCCGCCGCGGGGTCCTGGACGCTGGTGCCGTGGACGCTCGGCTGGGAGGCGATCAGGCCGTCCGGCGTGACGGTGGTGATGTAGGAGCGGCCGCCCAGGATGACGCCGAGCGTCACCAGCAGCCCGGTGCCCATGAGGGTGGCCACCTGCAGCAGGTTGAGGTCGGCCAGGATCGCGTGGCGGCGCAACGAGGCCGCCGTCGAGGCAGCGGAGCCGGTGGGGCCGTTCGGGCCGGTCGGGCCGGTCGGCTCTGTCGGGCCGGTGGAGTCTGTGGAGAAGCGGGTCATGTGGTTCCTCCTGTTTGCTGGGGATGGGAACGGGGGCGTTCGCCCCGATGAACCCAGGTAACCGCCGGGGCCTGTCGTCCGTGTAGGGCAGGCCTGTGTCGTCCCTGTGAACCGGGCGGGCTGCGGGGCAATCCGCATGCTGGCGGGGATCGACGTCGGTGGAGGGGACTGCGTGAGACATGCCGCATGGAGGGGCGGCCGGGAAACGGCCCGCTCTCAGCGGTGGCCGCCGTGAGGCCGTCAGCGGCGCGGGGCGGCCTCCAGCAGCTCGCGGGGCAGGAGGCGGGCCAGCTCGTAGCCGTCGGCGCCCACGACGACGGGCACGTCGGCCTCGGCCAGGGTCCGGGCCTCCGGCCCGATGCCCATGGGGTGGGCGGTCAGCCCTCCGGCGAGCACCTGCTGGGTGGCGGTCAGGCGGCGGATGGCGACGGCGGCGATCCGGTCGGCATGGTGGCGGGCGGCCTCGCCGTAGATGTGCGGGTCGTGCTGGCCGTCGTCGCCGAAGAGGATCCAGGTGATCTGGGGCAGGTCGATCATGAGCCGGCGCAGCTCGGTGCGCTTGTGCTCGATGCCCGAGCGGAACCAGCCGGTGTTGGTCGGCCCCCAGTCGGTCATGAGCGCGGGTCCCGAGGGGAAGCCGTGGCGGGAGAAGAAGGAGCGCAGGGTGGGGACGACGTTCCAGGCGCCGGTGGACAGGTACATCATCGGGGTGCCCGGGTGGGCGGCCTGGATGCGCGAGTAGAGCTCGGCCATCCCGGGGACGGGCTCGCGCGCCGAGGAGTACTTGACGAGCTGGTTCCAGGCGGCCACGAGCACGCGGGGGACGTGCGTGACCATGGCGGTGTCGTCGATGTCGGAGATGATGCCCAGGCGCGGGCCCTCGGGGATGATGAGGACCTTGGCGGCCACCGCGTGCGCCCCCATCGCTTCGATCCTGGCTTCGTGCCAGCCCGGCTCCAGGCCGTGATCGCGCACGACGACGTCGATGTAGCCGCTGCGGTCGGCCCGGGTGCGCACGCTGGCCCGGCCCACGTGGACCGTCACCGGCAGGAAGGCGACCGGCACCTCGATGAATAGGCGCCAGCCGCGCTGGGCATCGCTCAGCCCGGTCATGGCGAAGCTGCGGGCCTGGGCGGCGCTGACGGGAAGGGCGTCGGGCAGGGAGCGGAACAGGGGCCCCTCGGCGGGGGCGTCCTGGGGACGCATCACCATGCGGGCCAGGACCCGGGCCATGGGAGCGGGCTGGGAGGGCTGAGTGGGCTGGGAGGAACCGGAGGAGGTCCCGCGGGAGGCTGAGGCGGGGCGCCGGTGGGCTCCGGCCGCGCTGCGCTGGGTCGCAGTGTCCTGGTGCTGCTCCTGGTGCTGCGGCGCCGTCGGGCCGGGCTGAGCCGGGGCGCTGGTGCCGTATCCGTCGTATGGAATGACGCGGGGGCGCCAGCCCCTGACGCTTGAGGACCGGGACGGTATCGCGATGGAACCGGTCCTCGACGGCGCGGGCGATGTCGGAGAGGGGCACCCCTGGATCCTAGACGACTCAGGGGTTCTGATCGTTGCGTTCGTCGGGTGGATCGCGCGGTCGTAGGGTAGGTCGCGGGGTCGTACCCTGAACCCTCGATAGCGCGACCTACGGTACGACCGCGAGCGCCTGTCAGCGGCTCTCAGTGGTGCAGGGCCTTGAGCCGCCGGCCGCTCGCCCACCACAGGACGGCCCCGCAGCCCAGGGCCCACCAGGTGTAGCTCGAGCCGACGGCCTTGGCCCAGGCGGGCCAGTTCTGCTCCACGTGGTTCTGCTCGGGGAACCACCACTGCATCGCCATGACGAAGACGAGGAACCCGGCGGCGCCGGCCACGCCGAGCGCGGTCGAGCGCCAGCGCCAGGCCGCCGCCGCGACCGACATGAGCACGGGCAGGCACCACACCCAGTGGTGCGACCAGGAGATGGGGGAGATGAGCAGGCCGAGCACCATGACCACGCTGATCTGGAGGGACAGGATCAGGCCGTCGTCCTGGCCGGGACCCCCGGCCGCGCCGCCGGCTCCCCGCAGCCGGTCCAGCCGGCGGCACAGGAACCAGGCCGCCACCACGGCGAGCAGGGAGCACACCGCCCAGGTGAGGTTCCAGGCGGCCTCCGGCAACCCCCGGGCGATCGCGCCCTTGAGGTTCTGATTGCCCGAGTAGTCGGCGAAACCGGCGCGTCCCGGATCCCACATGGCCGAGGTGAAGAACTCCCAGGACTCGGCCGGGGCAGCCAGGGCTGCCAGGAGCGTCAGTCCGACGGCGCTGCCCGCCATGGTGGCTGCCGCCCGCCACTCCCGGCGCGCCAGGAGCACCAGGATCGCGACCGCAGGCGTCAGCTTGATCGCGGCGGCCAGGCCGCTGAGGGCCCCGCGCCAGCGCGAGCGCTCAGGAACCAGGAACAGGTCCACGGCCACCAGCGCCATGAGAATGGTGTTGACCTGCGCGTACTCCATGGTCTTGGGGAAGGGCTCCAGGGCGATGACCCCGATGAGCGCCAGCCACGGTGCCAGGCTGCGTGCCATCCGGGGTGCGACGGCCAGCCGCCTGAGAACCGCGTAGGCGGTCACGGCTGCGCACAGCGGTGTGGCCACGATCAGCAGCACGGTGGCCTGCTGGTACGACATCCAGGTCAGGGGCGAGATCACCCAGGCCGCCAGGGGCGTGTAGGTGAAGGGCCACAGGTGCTGGCCCGGGTTGGCGTACCAGCTGTAGAGGTCCCCGCCGTCGAGCCATTGACGGACGGCCTCGTAGTAGACGAAGGAATCCAGCTTGAACAGCCACTGGCCGTGCTCATCCACCAGGGACCAGTAGGCGGGCACCAGCAGGGCCAGCCATCCCAAAGCGGCGACGACGGGCGATGAGACGACGGCGTGTGCGGCCGCCGCCAGCCGCGGAGGTCGGGCGGCAGGCATCCCGCTCCCACGGCCGGGGTGCCCCGTGGGGCCGGTGCCCGACTGGGAGGGAAGGGGGGCGTGTTGTGGATTTCCTGCGATCGGCATCGTGCTGAGTGTAGAAGAGTCACCAAGAACGCTGGGAACTGAGTCGCCCGCCGAGGACGCTCAGTGGCCACCCAGCGAGCCGCTGGTCCGCGCTCGCCTCAGCGCGGGCAGCCCCAGGACACCAACCACGACGGCGCCCCAGGCGAAGGCGGCCACCGCCAGGTACCCGGCGCGCGAGCCACCGGCGTCGGTGGCCTGCCCCGCCAGCAGGGACCCGATCGAGACCCCGATGTTGAGGGCTGTGCTCACCCAGGCCAGACCCTCGGTCAGCTGGGAGGGGGCCACCGTCACTTGCACGATGTTGTTGCCGCTGGTCAGGGTGGGGGCGATGGCCAGCCCCGTCAGGAGTGCCAGGACGGACAGCACCACCAGGCTCGGAGCGAAACCGAAGGTCGAGGCCCCCACCGCGAGCCCCACCAGCCCGGCCATGAGCTGCTTCCACAGCGGCCAGCCCCACGTGCGCGAGCCGTAGAGGAGGGCCGCGGCGAAGGAGCCCTACGCCCCACACCGCCAGGACCAGACCCGAGGCGGACTTGTGCCCGGCCTCGGTGGCGAAGGCGACCGCGGCGACGTCGTTGGCCCCGAACAGGGCCCCCAGGATGAGGAAGACGATGGCGATGGACACCATCGCGCCGTAGCGCATCACCGGTGGGTGCGTCGCGGCCTGATCCGACTGCTCGGCAGCCTCAGCGGTGCGCCGCGGCCGAGTCGGGTGCGGCGCGGGCTCAGTGGCGCGCTGGCCGAGGAACCACAGCCCCCCGACCAGCTGCATCACCACACAGCACACCCAGCCCGAGATCACCGGCAGGAACGGCGTCGTGCACAGGGCCGTGGCCAGCACCGGCCCGAGAATGAAGGCCACCTCGTCCAGGGCCGCCTCCAGGGAGAAGGCCGCGTGAACCTCCTCAGGGCGGGTGAGCATCGCCGTCCAGCGCGCCCGCACCAGTGAGCCCATGGAACCGGCCAGGGCTGCCGGCCAGGGCCGACAGGGCGGCCAGGATCCCCAGGTGCGCGTGCACGGCGGCGGCGACCGCCAGCCCCACCAGGCTCAAGGACGACACGAGCACCGCGGGAAGCATGACCCGCGACTGGCCGTAGCGATCGACGCAGCGGGCCAGGATCGGCGCCCCGATGGCCATGGCCACGAAGTTCGCGGCGCTGACCAGGCCCGCGGCCGTGTAGGAGCCGTAGAGCTCCTCGACCGCCAGGATCGTGGAGATCCCCACCATGGACATGGGGAAACGGGCGATGAGCCCGGCGCTCGTGAAGGAGCGGGCGCCGGGGTGAATGAGGATCGTTCGGTAGGAGGTGGCCATGTCGGACGTCGTGCGCTGCTGGAAGGTGAGGCTCGGAGGAAGTTCAGAGGAAGTTCAGAGGAATAGGACGGGTCGGAGCCCCGGCGGGCGGGGCTCCGACCTGGGGTGAAACGGATCAGTTGCTGCGGTGGGTGGTGGGGGTCACGCTCTCGCGGCTGAGGATGAAGCCCTGACCGGTGACCTGGCTCCAGCACTGCATGCCGGAGTCTGCCGACTCACAGGCGAAGGTGGAGTTCTTGGCGGCGGAGCTGTAGCTGAGGCTGACGCCCTTGGTGGAGAAGGTGGACCCGCAGCTCTGGCTGGACTTCCCGTCCGTGCCGATCGTGACCGTCAGCGGCTTCGAGGACGGGCAGGAAGCGGTCGAGGCGTGCTCGTTGATGACGCAGGTGAGGTTGTTGTCGTTCAGGGTGCAGCTGATGTTGCCGCTGGGGGCGTCGAAGGCCGACAGCTCCTGAGCATTGGCGGGCGCCGGCGCCTTGAGCGTGGGCGTCGCCGAGGCACTCGGGGTGGCCGAGGCCGAGGGGGAGGCTGACTGGGAGGCCGGGGAGGAGCCGTCTTGAGCCGCGGCCTGGCCGGAGTCTGCCGGGGCCTCGGTGCCCGAGTCGGCGGCCGAGCCCCTTGTCACTGCCCCCCGAGAGGTACCAGGTCGCCAGGAAGACCAGGACGGTGGCCACCAGGAGCGCCAGGATGAGCAGGATGCGGTTGGAGGTCAGGAAGGAGGACGGGGCCTCGGAGTCGTCGTCCCTCAGTGCCGACGCCGAAGACGCCGTCGTCGCCGGCCACTGCGGGGGCCTGCTGCACGGCAGCAGGAATGACCGGGCTCTGCGCCTGAGAGACGTTCGCGGACTGCTGGAAGGTCTGCTGCAGGGCGGGCTGAACCGGCCGGGCCGGTGACTGGGAGGCCACCGCCTGGGCGGGGTGGGACGTGGGCACCGAGACGGTCGGGTCGCCCGCGGCCTGGAAGCCGTCAACCTGCGTGTTCGCGCCGGCCGCGTTGAAGGCGCTCGGTGCGCTCGCGGCGCTCCTCGAGCTGGTGGCGGAGATCGCAGAGGTGCCGGAGACCGCGCTGCCGGGCTGGAGCGAACGGGGCAGGGTCACCTGCGTGGGGGCCTCGGAGGACCTGGCCGACGGGGCGCTGTGCTGGGCGCCGGGGGCGAGACCACCGCCAGCTGCGGCGATGACTGCGCCGACTGCGCCGACGGCGCTGACTGGGGCTGGCTGTTGCGAGAGGCCAGGGCTGCATCGACCGCGGGGTCACCCAGGGTTCCCAACCACTCCAGGAGGGCGGGATAGGTGCGTGGGTTGGCGGCGATGTAGGGGCGCAGGCCGGGGTAGTTCTGCGCCAGCTGGTGGAGGGTCTCCAACTCTGCATTGGGATCCTGCGCTCGCGCGACAAGCTCGTCCTTGGCCTGAGACATGCTGGGTCCTTCGAGGGTCGGGAAAACGACGTCGGTCCAGGTTGTGACCGGCACCTGGGGCCGTCGCGGGTCGGGTGTCGGGCCGCCCGTGATACCGAGTCAGGGAACGCAGTACCACCTCGGCGGCATAGGGGTCGGTCAGCCGGCCACGTTGGAAGACTACCTGAGGACACCGTGAATCCGACTGCCTGACGGGTCACGGCCGCACCTCGTCAGTGTCCGACGACGGCGGATCGTCGCCGATGGCGGCGGTGAGGCAGGCCCGTTCGGCGGGTGCAGCGGGGCGGCGCCGCCGGCCTCCGATCGGGTGTGGGCTCCCACATGGTGGAATCAGGGCGGTGGCGCGGTGGTTCCGGACGGGGTGCTGGGGTTTACTAGGGAGTGCACGCGACGCAAGTGAAAGGGAGCCGATGACCGAGCACGTTCGTGCTGATGCCGATGCCATCGTGATCCGCGGTGAGGACGGCATCAGGGCCTCGGAGGTCGTTGTCGGTGCGGCCACTGACGTGGGGCGCCTGCGGACGATCAACGAGGACGGCTACCTCGCCATCGCTCCGGCCTTCGTCGTCGTCGATGGCATGGGCGGGCACGCCGCCGGCCGTATGGCCACGCAGGTGGCCCTTGACTCCCTGTACTCCCTGGCCGGGGCGACCATCACCGACATCGATACGGTGGTTCGCGCGGTGGTGGCCGCGCAGGAGGCGATCATCGCTATCCCGTCCCACGCCGCCTACCTGCCCGGCGCGACGATCGCCGGCGTCATCCTGACCTGGATTCCGGACGAGCAGGGGGTGACGCGTCCCACCTGGGTCATCTTCAACATCGGGGACGCCCGGGTCTACCTGCTGCGCGGTGACATGCTCTCCCAGGTCACCCGCGACCACTCCCGGGTCCAGATTCTCATCGAGACCGGCGAGCTCACCCCCGAGCAGGCGCGCCGCGACTCCCGCCGCAACATCGTCACCCGGGCGCTGGGCGGTGGCATCGCCGACTCCGGCGTCCCGGACCTCTATAGCGTTCCGGTGGCCGCCGGGGACCGACTCTCATCTGCTCCGACGGACTCAGTGACGAGCTCGACGACGAGGCCATCGCCACCGTGCTGGCGGCCGGGTGCACGGCGCAGCGCACGGCCGAGCTCCTCGTGGCCGCCTCCCTGGAGGGCGGGGGGCATGACAACACCACCGCCGTCGTCGTCGACGCCCTCCAGGTGCCGGATCTTCCGCCGACGGCGCACCCGTCCCGCCCCGGTGGCGCGAGCAGTCAGGGGCGCAGTGACGATCTCCCCGGTTCCCTCCCCATCCCCTGCCACGCGAGCGGATTCCGCTGCCCGAGGGGCTGACGCGCCCTGTCGGACGGTGCTCTGCGGGTCGACGGCGTTGACGGGACCGCCGTCATCAACCCGGCTGCCGGCTCGCAGGCCGGCGGCGTCTCCGTGGAGACGGGCCTGCGGGTCCTGCAGGCCCTGGGTGGCACCTACCTGCCGACGGTGGGGCTGTCGGCCCCTCGCGGCCCCTGAGCGCGCCCTCCCCAGGACGCCGCGCCCTCGCGGGTCGCAACGCTGCGGCGCTCGGACCTGCGGTCCATGGCGCCGCAGCCCAGCGGGATCGTCCCGGCCGAGCCCAGTGACGAGACCACGCTGCTCAGACCGATCACCCCTGATCTCCCTGATCTCCGGCTCGCCCCAGGAGGCTGCCCCGGAGCCGGAGCCGGAGCCGGAGCAGGAGCCGGCGCCCCTGGAGGTGCCTTCTCCCGCCGCGGCCGATTCTCCTACCGAGGTCGCTTCCCCGCCCAGGCCCCTTCCCCCGCCGAGGCTGCGACTCCCGCCGAATCCGACAGCTCCACGGACTCGGCTCCCGAGCTGCTGGAGACGGGCGTCTGGGAGGACCCCGACGACCCCGTCGAGCCGCAGCAGCAGCTCTCGCAGACCACTGAGGCCGCTGCAGAGGGCCTGAGACCGGCGACGTGAGCCCGTTCCCGGACTACCCCGAGCCGGAGCCCGGCTCGGGGCGTCGGCGCCGCGGCGCCCATCGGGCCCCCCACCGCCCCTCGGCGAGCTCGGGCGGCAGCCCGACGGCCAACACCCCACGGCGCCGGACAACTCCAAGAGCAAGCAGCCCCAGCCCGTCCGGGGAGCCCCAGCCCTGGAGGCCCTGCCCAACACGGAAGTCGTCTCCGCCTCCGAGGCGGCGCTGATCGCGGCGCCCCCCGTGCGGGCCTCGATCTGCCCCCAGGGGCACCCCAATCCTCCCGAGCTCCGGGAGTGCCTGATCTGCGCCCAGCCCCTGACGGGAGTGTTCTCCTACGTGCGCCGGCCGGCTCTGGCCACGCTGACTCTGTCGACCGGCGCCGCCGTCGAGGTCGCCGGCGACGTCGTCATCGGACGCGCCCCCCAGGTGCAGGCCGGGGGTGATCCGCACATCGTGGCCCTGGTCCCGGTGGCCAGCCCGCAGCACATGGTCTCGCGCTCCCACCTCATGCTCACGACCTCGGGGTGGAGCGTCCTGGCTCAGGACCTGGGCTCGTCCAACGGCACCGTCCTGGCTCGCCCCGGTGCGACGCCGGTCCTGCTGGGATCGGGAATGCCGACGCCGGTCTTCATGGGGGACCTCATGGATGTCGGTGACGGAGTGACGCTCCGTATCGATCCGCCGTCGTGGCTGAGACCACGTAGTGGCTGAGGTCACTGTCCGAGTGGTTGTGCTTGGCCGGTGCGGTTCCGGCATCTCAGCGAGACTGGACCCGGCCGATCATGAGCCGGGACCGTGGAAGGAGAATTCATGAGCGACCTGACGTGGACGGAGATGCCGGAGGTCGATCCTGAGCAGCCCGACGAGCTCGTCCTGGACTTCTCCGGAGAGATTCACCGGGTCGCTCCGGCCGACACCTTCGTCATCGGCCGAGGCGGAGACCTCGATATCGACGACAACCCCTACCTCCACCGCCGCTTCCTGGTCTTCGCCCACTCCGAGAACCTCTGGTGGATCGCCAACGAGGGGTCGCGGTTGTCGGCCACCCTGACCGATGGCGAGGGACTGGTCCAGTCCCGGCTGGCCCCGGGCGCCCGTATGCCTTTGGTCTTCCCACGGGTCATCCTCACCTTCTCCGCAGGCCCCACCACCTACGAGATCAACCTCATCACCTCCGGCGAGGACCGTTTCTCCGGGATCGACGGCGTGCGCCAGTCCTCCGGCCAGACCACCATCGGGGTGACTCCGATGACCCGCTCCCAGCTGCTGCTCGTCCTGGCGCTGTCCGAGCCGGTGCTCAAACGGGCCGGGACCGGGGCCGCCGAGATCCCCTCCTCCGCGGCGGCCGCGGCGCGCCTGGGCTGGCCGCTGACCAAGTTCAACCGCAAGCTCGACAACGTCTGCGAGAAGCTCGACCGGGTGGGGGTGCGCGGGCTGCGCGGCGGCCGGGTGGCCGGAGCTGCCTCCAACCGGCGTACCGCCCTGGTGGAGCACGCCGTGTCCACCTCATGGTCACCGCCGAGGACCTCTACATGCTTGACGAGGAGTGGGCCGCCAACCAGGCCCCCGCCGACCAGACGGCCGAGCGCTCAGTGAGCACCGCCCCGGTGGCCCAGAGCTCGCCGTCGGCGCCGAGGCGATGACGTGACGCGAGGAGCGATGAGTCACCACAGTGACGCGGACTCGCCTCGGGTGCAGGATGACGTGACCGAGGAGGAGTTCTCCCGATCGGGCCCTCCTCGATGAGGTCCTGGCGGACGATCCCGAGGAGGACGACCTCTCGCAGGAGGAGTTCTTCGAGGATGACCTCTCCCGCCCTGCCGGCCGACGTCGCGCTCGACGGTGGGTGGCGGTCCTGGTGGTGCTCGTCGTCATCCTGAGTGCCGGGGCTGTCGGGGCGGAGTACCTCGTGCGTGGGCAGGTCGACGCCGCCGTGCGCTCCGCCCTGCCGGGACTCAGTGAGGACGCCAGGATCGCCACCAGGGGAATCGTTCTGAGTCAGGTCGTCGGCGGCTCACTGGACAGTCTGAGCGTGGACGCCCCGAGCCTGACGATCACCTCCAAGGGGCAGAGCAACGCCTCGGTCACGCTCAGCGACGTCGACGTCGATCTGAGCCACATCAGCCTGCACAAGCCCCTATCAGACCGACACGGTGGCGGCGTCGGGCACCGTCAGCTGGCAGCAGGTGGCCACGCTCGCCGCCGCATCGCACCCCAAGCTCAAGGGCATCACCCTTCAGGCCAAGCGCACCGGGACGAGCGCCCAGGATCCGGGGGTCATCCAGGCCTCGATGTCCGTGCTCGGTCTGAGTGGTGAGGCCGAGATCGCCCCTGTCGCTGGGTGCCGACGGCAGCCTGATCCTGACCATCACCTCCACCCGGATGAGCGGGGACACCCTCGGCGTCGACGTCGGCACGGGGCAGGACAGCATGCTCAGCTATGTCGGGCTGGACTCCCCGCAGATCACGATCCCTGCGAAGTCCCTGCCGTCGGGGCTGCGTCCGACCAGCGCCATCGTTACCAATGACGGGCTCCGGCTGAGCCTGGCCGGGAGCCGGGTGAACCTCGGCCAGCTCTGATCCCCGGGGCGGCCACCCCCATGACGACTCGTCTCACATTTCCTTCAAAGTGGCGCGAATCCAGTGAAAAGTGGAGGCTGGCCGGCGCTGTGGGGAGGACTTCCCCGTCGCTCGCGCCACAGGTGGCCCCGGCTCGTATAGCCTGCCAATGCGTCGCCTATCCAGGCGCGAGCACGTGGCGCGAGGAATCAAGCCAGAACTGAGCGAGGAGAACCATGAGCATGCAGCCCGAGCACCGCGCCCAACCCGGCAGTCAGCCGGGTGGCTGGGGCAGTGGCCAGCAGTACGGTCAGTCGAGCGGCCAGCCGGCCGGGCAGCCGGCGGCCCGACAGGCCGGTCAGCCCGCCGGTTCCTCCGCCGGGCAGGGGACTGCGGCCTCGGCGCAGCAGCCGCCCTCGGTCCCTCCTCAGATCGACCCGCAGACCGCCGGGGCCGGCTCCGTGCCGACCGCGTCATCCAGGATGACGGTTCCCGGCTACCCCTCCGGACCGGCGGCGCCGGCCGAGGAGAAGGTCGACACCGGCCCCCTGCCCTCCCGTGAGACGCTGCGCCGCGAGGCCCGGGCCGCCTCCAGCCGTCGAGGCGCCGGGGACGCCGACGTGGAGCGCGCCGGCGAGCTGCTCAAGTCCGTGGCCAACATCTTCTCCCAGCGCGTCGTCGGTCAGGAGCAGCTGCGCAGGGCCCCTGGTGACCGCCCTCATGTCCAGTGGGCACATCCTGCTGGAGTCGGTGCCCGGGCCTGGCCAAGACCACCGCCGCCCAGACGCTGGCCTCGGCGGTCTCCGGCTCCTTCCGGCGCATCCAGTGCACGCCCTGACCTCATGCCCAACGACATCGTGGGCACCCAGATCCTCAACTCCTCCACCGGCGAGATGACCACCCAGCTGGGGCCGGTCCACGCCAACATCGTCCTGCTCGACGAGATCAACCGCTCCAGCGCCAAGACCCAGTCGGCCATGCTCGAGGCCATGCAGGAGCGCCAGACCTCCATCGGCGGCGTCGTCTCACCCCCTGCCCCACCCCTTCATGGTCCTGGCCACCCAGAACCCCATCGAGGAGGAGGGCACCTACGTCCTGCCCGAGGCGCAGATGGACCGCTTCCTCATGAAGGAGGTGCTCACCTACCCGCGGCCCTCCGAGGAGGCCGACGTCCTGGACCGTATCTCCAACGGGACCTTCGACCAGCCCGTGACCGGTCGGCCCATCTCCACCGACGACGTCGAGTGGCTGCAGCGGGCCGCCGAGCGGGTCTACGTCGATCCCGTCATCAAGCAGTACATCGTCGCCCTCATCAACACCTCCCGCGGCGGAGGACCGCGGCCCGTGCCCGGCCTGGACCGGCAGGTGCGCGTGGGGGCCTCCCCCCGTGGAGGCATCGCGCTCATGAAGGTGGCCCAGGCCGTCGCCCTCCAGGAAGGACGCACCTACGTCATCCCCGACGACGTCCGCCTGCTGCGTCACGGGGTGCTGCGCCACCGGCTGGTGCTCACCTATGACGCCCTGGCCGACGGAGTCGCGCCCGAGGCGATCATCGACGCCATCTTCGCGGCCGTCCCCACGCCCTGAGCCCGGTGGGGACCAGCACAGCGATGAGCACGGAGGTACACGGCGCTCCCGGGGCGCCCGAGTCCGATTCCGGCGAGGGCCGGCGCGGTTCGCGGATCGAGCGTCTGCGCGCGGCTCTGAGCCTGCCGACCCTGCGCCGCGCCACGGGGCTGCTCGACGGGCGGCACAAGTCGGTGTTCGTCGGACGCGGGCAGGACTTCGACGACATGTCCTTCTACCGGCCCGGCGACGACATCTCCGACATCGACTGGAAGTCCTCGGCCCGCCTGGGGCAGCCGGTCATCAAGCGCTACCAGCGCGAGTCCATGATGCCCATGGTGCTGGCCGTGGACACGGGCCGGACCATGGCGGCGATGACCCCCTCGGGCGAGGACAAGCGCGACCTGGCCCTGGGAGTGGCGGAGGTCTTCGCCTACCTGGCCCGGATGCGGGGGGACTCGGTGGCGCTCGTGGCCGGTGACGCCGGCCGGATGATCTCGCGCCCGGCCCGCTCCGGGGCCAAGCACGTGGAGACCCTGCTGGCGCTGCTGGCCCGCACCTACGAGGACCTCGACGCTCCCGTTGAGGGGGCGCCCGGCGTCTTCGAGCTGGCCCCCGGGGCCCCTCCCTCCAGCCTGCCGCGCCTCATGGAGCGGGTGAGCACCTGGCACCGCCGCCGCAGCCTGGTCATCCTCATCACCGACACCGCCCACCCCGGCCCCGACGCCGCGACCTGGCTGCGGCGCCTGTCGATCCAGCACGAGATGATCGTCGTCCAGATCGAGGACGACGACCCACTGCGCCCGGACGGCGGCCGCGGGCGGGACATCGACCTGCCCTTCGAGATCCCCCGCCTTCCTGCGCGCGGACTCCCTACCTGGCCGCTCAGGCGGCCGTGGTGCGCGAGCAGTGGCGCACCAGCGTCGAGCAGGTGCTCGACGCCCGGCACCTGGAGTACGGCGTCGTCTCCTCCGAGGAGACGCTCATCGACTCCATCGCCGAGCTCCTCCAGCGCGAGCGCGCCGCCGTGGCCAGAGGGAGGCGGTGACCCCATGCAGATCATGCCCCCGGTCCTCATGCCGATTTGGATGGTCATCGTCATGGTCGTCGGCCTCCTGCTGGTGACCGCCTGGCTGCTGCGGACCTTCCTCGTGACCCGCCGCGACATCTCCCAGGAGGTCGGAGACATCCCCATGGCGCCCCGTGAGCGCCGCCAGTGGGGTGAGCGTCTCGATGAGATCTCCCAGCGCTGGGACACCGGTGATCTGGACCTGCGCGAGCTGCACCTGGAGCTGGCCGCGCTGCTGCGCGGCTTCGCCGAGGCCCGCAGCGGGGAGGAGATCACCACCGCCACGGTCTCGGAGATCCTCGACATGGCCGCGACCGCCGGGCCGAGCTCGGTGGAGGAGCGCCGGCGCAGTGTGCGCGCGGCGGGCCGCCCCCTGGACATCAACCCGCTGGGGCACGTCGGAGAGCTGCTGGCCGTGTGGGAGCAGCCCTCCTTCGACCGTGAGCCGCAGGCCGCCGCGCAGGAGGCCCTTACCCACGCCAGGGAGGTGGTCACCCGATGGTGATGCTCTGGTTGTTCATTGTTCTCGTCGTCATCGCCGCCGCGGCGATCATCGCGGTGTTCGTCATCGACCGCCGCTCCGGCCTGGGCTCCTCCACCGGGGCGCCCAAGCGCTCCCAGCTGTCCTGGAGCCGGCGGGGGAGCGAGCAGGTCGTCGAGCTGCCACGCCGGCTGGCCAACTCGGCGAGCCTGTTCCAGCTGCCGGCGGTGCGCAAGCGCATCCGGGCTCAGCGCTGGCTGCACGCGCTCTTGGCGGTCATGCTGGTCTCGGGCCTGGTGAGCGCCGCCGCCATCGCCGGTCGGCCCGTGCGCGTCACCGAGCGCTCCGACGCCCTGGCCAACCGTGACATCGTCCTGTGCCTGGACGTGTCGACGTCGATGGTCAGGATCGACTCCTCGGTCCTGACGACCTTCTCCGAGATCCTGGAGGACTTCGACGGCGAGCGGGTGGGGATCGTGGCCTGGAACTCGGCCGCGCAGACCATCGTGCCGCTCACGGACGACTACGAGCTGCTGCGTGACCAGCTCAGCGAGCTGGGCGACGTGCTGGACATCGACCCGGAGAACGTCACCTACAAGCAGCAGCTCGCCTACGAGGAGGCCTTCGGCGGCGCGGTGAACACCAGCATCAACGGCTCCTCCCTGGCCGGCGACGGGCTCGCCTCCTGCGCCCAGGCCTTCGACAACCAGGGCCTGGAGCGCTCCCGCTCCATCATCCTGGCCACCGACAACCAGGTCATCGACCCCGACAACGAGCAGATCTACCCCCTGCCCGACGCCGCCAAGCTCCTGGCCGAGCGCAAGATCCGCCTGTTCTCCATCTACGGCGCCGACGAGGACCAGCCCTACCAGGACCTGCTCGACAAGACTCCCGAGGAGTCCCGCGAGGAGCTCAAGACCGTCACCGAGGAGCAGGGCAAGGGGCGCTTCTACGACGTCGAGGACTCCGGTACCGGGGGCCAGATCGTCAAGGAGCTGGAGAAGACCGAGGTCTCCGCGCTCGGGGGCCGCAAGCAGACCCGCCGCACCGACGTCCCCCAGCGGCTCGTCATCACGCTCTCACTGGTGCTTCTGGGCTACCTGGGACTGACTACCTGGAGGCGAGCATGAAGCCGGTTCCGATCATCGGGGACTTCGCGTTCATCCCAGTCACCTGGTGGATCCTCGTCCTCCTCGTGGCGGCCGCCCTGACGGGGCTGCTCATCGTGGCCCGACGCCGCCTGGTCCGTGACGATGCCGAGCCGGCCGCCCGCCGGGCCTGGTGGAGGCGCCTGGCCATCGTCGTCGTCATCGTGCTGGCGCTGGCGGGGCCGGCGATCCGCGGCAGCGAGGCCATCAGCGTCTCCAACGTGGAGATCTCACATGGTGGTGGACCGCACCGGTTCCATGGCCGCGGAGGACTACCAGGGCAAGGGGCCCGACGGCGTCGACCAGTCGGCCTCCACCAGGCTCGACGGCGTGCGCGCCGACATGCGGGCCATCCGCGAGGCCTTCCCGGACTCGCGCTTCTCCATCATCGCCCTGGACAACGCGGCGGCCGGGGAGCTGCCGCTGACTCACGACACCAACGCCGTCGACGCCTGGATCGGCTCCCTCAAGCAGGAGGTCACGGGCCACTCCGTCGGCTCCTCGCTGGAGGTAGCGCTCCCGGTGCTGGGGCAGACGCTGGCGCAGTCCCGCCAGTCCGACCCAAGGACATCCGCCTCGTCTACATCTTCTCCGACGGCGAGGCCACCGACGAGGGCCGCGGCGCTCAGGCGGCCGACAACGCCGGCATCTCCTGGCAGTCCCCTGGCCGGTCTCGTCGACGGCGGCGCAGTACTGGGCTACGGCTCGACCGAGGGCGGCAAGATGCGCAGCTATGACGGTTCGCCGTCCACCGGCGAGCACACCCAGTCCGACTACATCACCGACGGCCAGGGCGGGCAGCCGGGGGTGTCGAAGATCGACGCCGAGGAGCTCCAGAAGGTGGCCAAGGACCTGGGACTGCCCTACTACCACCGCACCGGCGGCTCGGGTGATGACCCGACGAGCAAGTTCACCAACCTCGACATCGAGGCCGTCACCTCCGACGGGCGGGCCAAGACCAACGCCCGCGTGTACCTGACCTGGCCACTGGGACTCATCGCCTTCGGTCTGCTGCTGTGGGAGATCCTCGACCTCATGCGAGCCGACCGTCGCCTGCGGCTTCTCATGGGAAGGGGACGATGATGACGACAGGACACATCCCCGGCGAGGTCCCCGGGCAGGGCGGCGGCGAGACGCAGCCCGGTGCTGCCGACGGCGCACAGAATGCCCCGGGCGCGCCAGGGTCAGCCGGTGCCCCCTCGGAGCAGGAGGTCGACTACCTGCAGAACGCGGACCCGGAGGACGATGCCTCCTCCCAGGCCCCCGAGGACCCCAGGCGGCGCGAGGCCCGCCTCAAGCGTCGTCGGCGGCTCCTGACGATCGGCGGGTGCCCGCGGCTCTGGTCACCATCATCTCCCCTGTGGCTCGGCTCGATCTTCCTCATCTCCCTGGCCGGAAACCGCGCCGCGGCAGCCGGCCACTACGACACGGCCCTGTCGCGATACCGCACGGTCGCCAGGATCAATCCGTGGCTGGAGCAGTGGCGCGTCCACTTCAACCTGGGCACCGGTCAGCTCGCCGCGAAGGACCCGACCTCCGCGGTGACGACCCTCAACCAGGCTCTCAGGGAGGCACCCAAGGCCAAGGTCGACTCGGAGACCAAGGTGAAGGAGGCCGGCTCCCCGGAGTGCATGGTGCGGACCAACCTGTACGTCGCCCACCTCACGCTGGCGGCCCAGGCCCAGGAGAGCGGAAGCTCCGCGGCGGTCACTGAGCACATCGAGGCGGCCAAGAAGGCGGCCGATGCCTGCGAGGTGCCGCCCCCGCCCGAGCAGAATCCTTCCCCGAGCCCGAACCCGTCGGCCACGCCCAGCAGCGATCCGAGCTCGAACCCCTCCTCGCAGCCCAGCAGCGACCCGAGTTCGACCCCCTCGGCCACGCCCAGCAGTGACCCGAGCTCGAGTGCCTCCTCCCAGCCCAGCAGCGACCCGAGCTCGAGCCCGTCGTCGTCGAGCTCGCCGGGCGAGACCTCCTCCAGCACCCCGAGCGCCAAGCCGACCCCGACCCCGGTCGATGACCGGGCCAAGCGCCTGCGGGACCGCAACAACGGCAGCCCGGGAACCACTGAGGAGTCCGGCGGCGAAGGAGGGGGAAAGCCCTGGTGAGCGACTCCGATACGGGGCGGGCCTCCCGCCTCGTCGTGGCGGCCGCGGTCCTGGACGACCTGGAGCATCCGACCACCCTGCTGTGCGCGGCCCGCTCCTACCCGCCTGAGCACGCCGGCCAGTTCGAGCTGCCCGGGGGCAAGGTCGAGCCCGCCGAGCGCCCCGAGCAGGCCCTGGCCCGCGAGCTGGACGAGGAGATCGGTCTGGGCGTCCGCCTGGGGCCCGAGCTCGTGGTCCCCCGACAGCTGGCGGTTGCGGCGCCACCGAACAGTGGTCCCGGCGACGATGCCCCGGCCTGGCCGGCCATGCACGGCTTCAGGATGCGGGTGTGGCTGGCCGAGCCCGCCCGCCCCGGGGAGCGGGGCAGGGCCGGAGGCGACCACCAACGCCTGGAGTGGGTGCGCCTGGATCCGCCCGACCAGCTGCGCCGGCTGCCGTGGCTGGAGGCGGACCTGCCGATCATCGACGCGCTCGTGGGTGCCCTGGGGCGCTGATGGACACCGGGGCGACGACGGCGGGGCGCAGACGGGCGGCCTCCCCGGGGCCGCGGGCCCGAGGACGCCAGCCGCCCCACGGCGCCGGCCCGTCCCAGTTTCTGACACTTCTATCGTCCGCGTCATCTCCTAAGTTAGGGTTGCCTCATGCCGAAGATCCTGGGTTCCTCACTGGCCGAGCATCGAGAGCGTACGCGCACCGCCCTGTTCCAGGCGCTGTCCGAGCTCATGAGCCAGCGCAGCTTCGACAAGATCACCCTGTCCGACGTCGCCAACCACGCGGGCGTGGGGCGCACGGCCGTCTACAACCACTTCGCGGACAAGGAGGACCTCCTCCTGGCCTTCATGGAGCACGAGGCCGGCCGCTACGCCGAGGAGCTCTCCCGGGCGCTGGCCGGTACCCAGGACCCGATCGACCGCCTGCGCATCTACGTGCGCCAGCAGGCCCCTCATCGCCCGGCACTTCCACTTCCCGACCTCGGGGCCCCTGTCCGGGGCGGTCTCGCGCGGGACCGCCGGCCGCCTCAAGGCCCACGGGGCGCTCGTGGCCCAGATGCTCTCCTCGATCCTCACTGACGCCATGGACCAGGGGCTCATCCCCGCCCAGGAGCCCGAGCAGGTCATCCCCCTCATCCACGCCACCGTCATGGGTGGGCGCCCGACCCCCTCGGATCCGGAGCAGCGGAGGGCCCTACCTGGAGAGCCTGGACGCCTTCGTGCTGCGGGCGGTGGGGGCTCGCCAGCCCGCCCACGCGGTGCCGACCATTGCCCAGCCCCGCGCCACCGAGCCCCTGGAGGGAGCCGAGGCCCCCGGTTCGCTTCGTCACAGCGCGGTCGGCTGACAGCGTGAGTCACGGCCTGCCGTGCACGCGGGCGGGCCTGGCAGACTTCCGCTCGTGAACCTGAGCTGGACTGACACCTGGAACGACCTGCTGGCCCGCGCCTCGAGCGTCGTCGGCCTGGATCCCCGGCGTGCTGTGGCCGGCGCTGGCGATCCTCCTCATCGTCCTGGTCTGGGCCCCGGCCCGCCGCTGGGGACGCACCCTGGTGACGATCGTCCACGAGGCCGGGCACGCCGCCGTCGGCCTCATGGTGGGACGGCGCTTCCTCGGATTCGTGGTGAGCCGGGACCTGTCCGGACACGCCGTCACCGCCGGCAAGCCCACCGGCCCCGGCCGGGTGGCCACCTCCTGGGCCGGCTACCCCGCCCCCGCCGTCCTCGGTGCCGTCGTCGTGCTCCTGGCCCTCAAGGGCTGGGCGAGCGCGGTCCTGCTGCTGGGTCTGGTCCTCCTGGCGGTCCTGCTGGTCATGTCCCGCTCCGTGCGCACGGTCCTGCTGGTCCTGCTCGTGGCCGTCCTGACCGGGGCACTGTGGTGGTGGGGCGGGCAGTGGCGCGACGGCGTCGTCGCCGGTACCGGGCTGGCCCCTGCTGGTGGGGGCCTGGGACTCCCTGCGCGACGTCGCCGCCTCACGCGACCCGAGCCAGGACCACCGCACCCTGGCCCATCTGACCCGGGTGCCCGCCGGGGTGTGGCTGACCAGCTGGTTCCTCGTGGACGCGGTGGCCACCGGCGTCGTCGTGCTGGCCCTGCGCGATCTCCCTGTGAGGTGAGGGCGGGGCTCGAGTCCGAGCTCGCCGCGCACATGGCCTACGCTTCCTCCTGGCGACGCGGGGCCCGCAGTGCCCTCCCGCCGTCCCCGCCCGACGTCGCACATCGCGAGCCCACAGGCGCCGTCGCGGCCCCTGGCTCATCCCGCTCCCGGGCACCCGGGATTCCCTCAAGGAGATCACATGATGCTCACCCGCAGGACGTTCGCCCCTGACCTCTCTGGGGCTGGCCGCCGCGGCCACCCTCGCCGCCTGCTCGTCGAAGTCGAAGGACGAGGGTCACCGAGGAGGGCAAGATGGCGCTCATCGTCCCCGACGCGGGCGAGGCCGCCGCGGAGGCGCTGTCCAAGGCGGTGGAGGCATTCACCAAGGAGACCAAGGTGGAGGTGGACATCAAGCCCGTCTCCGACGTCTCCCAGGAGCTGGCCCGCGGGATCACGGCCGAGCCGAGCATCGACGTCGTCGTCCTCAACCCGGCCCAGCTGTCCAGCTACGCCGGCGCCCTGCACTCCTGGGACAAGGGGGCGGCCGCCGTCAAGGACGCGAACCCCGCGCTGCTGACCAGCGCCACCCGGCAGGAGAAGATCGCCGCGGCGCCCCGGGACGTCTCCACGCTCGCCCTGTACGTCAACACCTCGCTGTGGTCGGCCGCAGGCCTGAGCGACTCGGACTACCCGACCACCTGGGAGCAGCTCGACCAGGTGGCCGCCAAGCTCACCTCCGGCGGGGTCGTCGGCCTGACCCTCGATGCCTCCTACGCGCGCGTGGGCGCCTTCCTCGTCCAGGGCGGTGGGGGACTGACCAGCGCCGACGGCACGAAAGCAACCGCCTCCTCCGAGGGCTCGGTGGCGGGCCTGACCCAGGTCAAGACGCTCCTGTCCTCCGGCTCGGCCGGCTGGGGCGCCGACCTGCCCGCCGGATCCGCCGCCGACGCCTTCGGCCAGGGGCAGGCCGCCATGGTGATCGAGACCGAGGCCCTGGCCAAGACCCTGGCGGACACCTACTCGGGCATCTCCTACAAGGTGGTTGAGCTGCCGGCCGGCAGTGGCGGCAAGGGGACCCTGCAGTTCCCCACCTTCTACGGAGTCGTGGAGGCCTCCAAGCACAAGGCCGACGCCATCAAGCTCGTGGAGTACCTCACCGCTGCCGAGCGGCAGGTGGCCCTGGCCGGTGCGGCGGGCACGGTCCCCGCCGGCAAGTCCGCCGGCGAGACCTGGAAGGGCAAGCACGCCGACCAGGCGGCCTTCCTGGCCGGCGTCGAGTACTCCCAGCCCGTGCCCTCCGCCTCCGGCACCTCGGACGTCATCGCCACCTTCGACAACGAGCTGCCCGGGCTGGCCGGAGGCGACCCGGCCGGCATCCTGGGCAGCGCCCAGGTCAACCTGCAGGCCGTCCTGTCCTGACCCCGGCCGGCAGGGCTGGCTGGCGCCGCTGGGGCCACTCCGCGCGGCCGGGGACTTTCTCTTCCGGTCGGGGACGTTCCACGCGTGCGGGGACAGGAATCCCTGTCCCCGACGGCGTCGACTGTCCCCGGCTGCACAGAAATGTCCCCGGCCGTGCAGCCCAGTTCCCGACGGCGCCGCCCGCCGGCCTCGGCCGGCGCTGCCTCGAAAGGTTCAGTTGAAGAACAGGGAGGCGAAAGGCCTCGTCTCCTAGTGCTCGGTCGTGATGATGACTTCGTGGTGAACCGGGAAGTTCACCGATCGAGCAATGAAGCAGTACTCGGCGGCGCGATCGTGCAGCATGGCTGCGCTCTCAGGGTCGTTGCCGGGAGCAATGGCTACTTCGGGGCGAAGGGTGACTGACGCGAACTCCCCGGTACCGCCCGGGTGCTCGGCCATGATGCCGGTAGGGGTATCTGAGTAGCCGGTGACGGTGACGCCCGCGTCAGCTGCGAAGTGGAGGTACCACAGCATGTGGCACTGTGAGAGCGAGGCGAGCAGGAGCTGTTCCGGGTTCCATCTGCGAGCGTCCCTCGGAATGCTGGATCCGCCGATCCACGGATCACCGGCAGGTCGGCGGTGGCTCCCCGGACATCGTGATCGCGCGAGTAGTCGCGGTATCCGGATGTGCCCGTACCCAGGTTGCCCGTCCACTCCACGCGCACCGAATACTCGCGATCTGGCATGCAGAAAGTCTAGGGATGAGCCGGTTTGACGTCTACGGAGTGGCGAGCTCAGTGGGTGAAGGGCTGTGTCAAGGGGGTGGTGTTCTCCTGCGGGGCCACTTCGCGCGGCCGGGGACTTTCTCTTCCGGTCGGGGACGTTCCACGCGTGCGGGGACAGGATTCCGGTCCCCGACGGCGTCGACTGTCCCCGTTCGGAAGGACACGCACCCGGCCGTACAGAAATGTCCCCGGCCGTGCAGCCCCTGTCCCGACGGCGTCGAATGCCCCCGGCCCCACAGGCTGCCACCTCGAGGGCCACCTCAGGCGCCGAGCCTGGCCGCGTACAACGAGGGCCCGAACCGTGACGGTCCGGACCCTCGGGCTGGAGCGGGTGACGGGAATCGAACCCGCGCTGTCAGCTTGGGAAGCTGAAGTTCTACCATTGAACTACACCCGCGTGGCACCAGTGGACGTGCGTCCCAGGTGCGTGCGGAAGTCTAACCCAGACTCCGGCCGTCTACGCAAATCGGCCTGCGCAGGGGCCTCGCGAACCGCGTCGGCCACGCCTTCGCCCACTACACTCGCCAACGGATTCCCTGACGTCTTCGTAGGTGTGATGAGCGCATGACCGATCCCTCCAACCCTCACGAGCCCACTGATCCGACTGGGCTCTCGGCGAGTCCCTGGCCGGACGTGCCGGCGCTGCCCGCGGGGCCCGTCCCCACGGACTACCCGTCAGGTGGGTACCCGCCCTACGGCGGCCCCTACGCTCCCGGCGCCCCGCCGGGGTATGACCCGCAAGGCGCTTACGGGCCCCCGCCCGGATACAACGCGCCTCCTGGCTACAGTGCTCCTCCCGGCTACGGCCCCGTTCCCGCTTACGGTCCTCCCGGCTATCCGAGCAAGTCCAAGGTGGCCGCAGGCATCCTGGCGCTGTTCCTCGGCACCTCGGGATCCACAACTTCTACCTGGGCTACACGGGAAAGGCTCTCTTCCAGCTCTTGGGCACGCTCTTGAGCTGCGGGTTCCTGACTCCTCTGATCGCCATCTGGGCTTTCATCGAGGGCATCCTCATCCTGGTGTCCCGCCCCGGCGAGGCGCCGTGGGGCGTTGATGCCTCCGGCATGCCGCTGAGCGGCTGAGGCGCAATCCGGGCCTCCCGGATCCCCAGGGCTGGAATCCGTGTGACGCCTCCGGGAGGACCTGGCACAATCGGGCCCGTGCTGCTCTCAGACCGCGATATCCGCACCGAGCTTGACGCCGGACGGGTCGTCCTCGACCCCTACGACCCCGAGATGATTCAGCCGGCCTCCATTGATGTGCGCCTGGACCGTTGGTTCCGTCTCTTCGACAACCACCGCTACCCGGTCATCGACCCGGCCGCTGACCAGGAGGGGCTGACCCACCTCGTCGACGTCGGGGCCGACGAGCCCTTCGTCCCTACACCCCGGGGAGTTCGTCCTGGGCGCCACCTATGAGCGCATCACCCTGCCCGACGACGTCGCCGCCCGTCTGGAGGGCAAGTCGAGCCTGGGGCGCCTGGGGCTGCTGACCCACTCCACCGCCGGATTCATCGACCCGGGCTTCACCGGGCATGTCACCCTGGAGCTGTCCAACACGGCCACCATGCCCTATCAAGCTCTGGCCGGGGATGAAGGTGGGACAGCTGTGCTTCTTCCGCCTGTCCAGCCCGGCCCAGGCCCCCTACGGCTCGGGCGCCACCGGCTCGCGCTACCAGGGCCAGCGCGGACCGACGGCCTCCCGCTCCCACCAGTCCTTCCACCGCACCCGCATCCCCGACACCCCGGCGGCCCCCGCCGACGGCGCCGCTCCCATCTCTCAGGAGAAGCACCTATGAGCGACTCGACCGACTTCGCCGTCTCCCTGCCCACCGATACCGGCACCTTCACCGCCGCCTCCATGCTGCCGGTTGGGCTGCTGGACACCAACCACGTCCTGCTTCTGGCCGACGACGTCGCCCCCGATGAGGTCGAGGCCCTGGCCCTGTCCCAGGACATCCAGTCCGGCTGGGTGGGGGTCTCCAGCCTCCAGCTCTTCCCCGGGGTCTCCCTGCTGGGGCCCTGGAAGGTCGACGCCGAGATGCGCGGCCTCCTGGGGGCGCCGGAGTGGACCACGCAGCTGATGATCCTGGACTGCCCCCGCATCCGTGCCGGCGCCCTGCCGGCCGAGCTCGCCGGCCTGGATCCGCTCTCCGACGCCTTCCCCACGCCCAGCCCACGGGGGCCGAGCTGGTGGCCCTCACGCGCCTGCGAGCCATCGCCCGACGCCTGGCCGGGGCCCTGCGGCTCATTCCCGGAGGGGACAACGAGGACCCGGTGCTGGTCGAGCCCAGCCCGGAGGTCTCGGCCTCCCTGACCGTCTACGCCCCGGTGTGGCTCGGCCCGGAGGACCTGGTGGCCGTCCTGCAGCCCGTGGCCCCCGAAGTGAGCGCCGCGCTGGAGGCGGTTCAGCCCCGCGGCGCCGTCGGGCTGGACGCCATCGACCCCGAGCAGCTGGAGAGCCCTCGTCGAGCGCATCGGCCCGGACGTCTTCGAGAAGGCTTGGCGCGGCTCGGAGAAGGTCCGCCAGGACACAATGCGCCAGGAGATCGTCGCCGCCGCCACCGGCAATGTCATTGAGGAGGTGCGTGACGGCTACGCGGTCGTCACCCCGGTCGACCCCGAGCACGAGGGCTGGGGGCGCATCGAGGTGCGTGCCGGCGCCACCGACGGGCTGCCCCTGGCCGTGCGCGGCGAGCCGTGGGCGCGCGGGGCGGTTCTGTCCTACGACCTGCGCTGGATCCCCCAGGGCCAGGCCGACGCCTACGCCGAAGTGGTCTCCCGCTCCCGGCGCCGCGAGCGCCAGACCGCCCGGGACCTGGTCGAGGAGCTCGCCACCGTCCTGGTGACCGCCGTCTCCGGGGTGGCCGTGGACGACGATGGATTCCTCGTCTCCCTGGGCGAGGACGCCGCGGAGGCCTGAGCTGCCTCGCCAGGAGGCGTGGGTGCTGCGCGGGTCCCTTGAGGGCGCCGTCGTCGTGACCTGCTGAGCGAGGGCCGGGTGCCAGTCGATGAGGCGTGGGGCGCCCCTGAGCCGTGGGGCTGCGCCCGTGCGGACAGCCCCGGGGCGGGACGTCCCGTGCGATGCGGAGCAGCCGGCCAGGGCGCGGTCGGCTGAATCGAGGACTGCGTTTCCCGCCCAGAACGTACTTCTCCTCCAGACGACTGAGGCCGTACCCCAGTCGTCTGGAGGAGAACGCAGTCCTCGTGGGAGAAGTAAGTCCCCGATCAGGAACGGAGCGGCGACACCCGGCCCGGTGGCCCTGATCCCGAGCGGGCCGGTCCCGAGGACTCGGGCTCGGGACGAGCTCGCTCGGCACCGGGCGTGGTGCGCTCCGTGAGACGCTCGACGCCGGCCCGAGCCCTTGCCGCGTCCCAGTGCCAGCCGGTGAAGTGGCGAGCCTCAACGAGCGAGCTGGCCCAGGCCACCGGCTCCTCGCCCCGCTGGGCCCCCACCGCCAGGTAGTGGCGCAGCAGGCCGGCAGCGGCGAGGGCGTCGTCGAGCGCGTTGTGGTGGCGGCCGATCTCCACCCCGGCCACCTCGCAGCAGGTGGTCAGTCGGCGCGATGGCGTCGTCATGAAATGGCGCGCCCACTCCATCGTGCACACCCGCGGCACCCGCGCGCCCCGGTCGAGCAGCCCCCGTGTCCCCAGCGCCTGGGTGAGGAATCCGACGTCGAAGCGGGCATTGTGGGCCACCACCGCCCGCCCGGCCAGGTCGGCCACCAGCAGGTCGGCGACCTCATCGAAGCCGGGCGCCCTGATGATCTCCTCGGCGACAAGACCGTGGATATGGGTGGGGCCCACGTCCACACTCGCGCCGGGGTCGATGAGCGTGGACCAGCTGCGCTCGACGTGCCCGGCGGCGTCGGTCAGTACGAGCGCGACCTCCAGGATCGAGTCCGTTGTGGGGGACAGGCCGGTGGTCTCCAGGTCGACGACGGCGTAGCCGACCCCGGTTGGCTCGGCCAGCTCCGCGGGTGTGGGAGTGGCGGCCGCCTGGCCGGGGACCATGGGGGAGCGGGGCGCAGCGGGCCGAGGTCGGCGGGCGGGCGGTGGTAGAAGGGCATCGCCCCGATCCTCTCGCGAGCCGGCAGGTTTCGCAGAGTTACGGCGCGCCGGGCCGCAGGCCTGAGTGGTCCGGGCCGGCTGTGGGCTGGTCCGGGTGGTCCGGGCCGGCGCTCGCGGCCGTGCCCTACAGTTCGCAGACGGAGGTCGGGGTCGGCCCCCGGGCGTAAGGTACGGTCGCGAGGGCGCTCGGCCGGCCGCGTCGAGAGCCGATCCCAGGTGAGGAGGAGCGATGACCACCCCGGATACCCCTCAGGTGCCGGCCCCGGCCCTGCCGGCGCTGGCCGCCTTCCCCTTCCCGACTGCCCCTTGTCGTGACCGGCAGGTCCGCCGCCGGTGAGGGCGTGCTCCTCGAGGCCGGGGAGGTCGATGAGGTCTTCCCTTCGCCTCGGTGACCAAGCCGATCGTCGCCTGGGCGGCCCTGGTCGCCGTCGACCGGGGACTGCTGGACCTGGAGGCCCCCGCCGGTGCGCCCGCGCCCGACGGCGCGACCATCGAGAACCTGCTGTCCCACTCCTCAGGGATCGCGATCGACTCCGACGAGCGCCTGGCGGCCCCGGGCACGCGCCGCATCTACTCCAACCGCGGCATCGAGATCCTGGGGGAGCGCCTTGAGGAGGCCACCGGCACGCCCCTGGAGACCTGGGTGGAGACCACCGTGCTCGAGCCCCTGGGGATGGCCAGTGTCCTCATCCCCGGCTCGCCCGCCCACTCCGGGGAGGGCAGCGCCCGCGACCTGTCCCTGTTCGCCCGCGAGCTGGCCGCGCCCAGGCTCGTCTCGCCCGCGCTCGCGCAGCGCGCCCGCACGCCGGTCCTGCCCGGCCTCGACGGCGTCCTACCCGGCTACGGGCGACAGACCCCCAACCCCTTCGGGCTGGGGGTCGAGGTGCGCGGAGCCAAGTCCCCGCACTGGACCGGGGCCGGCAACAGCGAGCAGACCTTCGGGCACTTCGGCCAGTCGGGCTCCTTCATCTGGGTGGATCCGGTCGCCGAGCGTCAGGCCGTCTTCCTGGGGGCCAAGCCCTTCGGGGCGGTTCACCGGCGGAACTGGTCCGAGCTCTGCGACCAGATCCTGGCCTTGTAGGGGCAGGCGCGCCGGGGGTGGACGCCCAGTGCCCGCCTCCCGGCCGGAGTTCCAGTCGTGGCCCCCTGCCCTCAGTCGAGCTCGACGATGACGGGGACGTGGTCGGAGGCGCCCTTGCCCTTGCGCTCGTCGCGGTCGATGGCGGCGCCGGTGACGCGGCCCGCCAGGGCCGGCGAGGCGTAGACGAAGTCAATGCGCATGCCCTCGTTCTTCGGGAAACGCAGCTTCTGGTAGTCCCAGTAGGTGTAGTTGGTGACCCGCTCACGCGTGACCTCACTCATGCCCACCTCGGCGAAGGCGGTGAAGGCTTCGCGCTCCGGTGCGGAGACGTGGGTGGCGCCCTCGAAGACGCTCATGTCCCACACGTCCTCATCCCGCGGCGCCACGTTCCAGTCGCCCACCAGCGCCAGCGGCAGGTCGGGCTCGGCCTCGAGCCAGGCGGCGACGTCGTCGCGCAGCACCCGCAGCCAGTCGAGCTTGTACGTGTAGTGCGGGTGGGTGAGCTCGCGGCCGTTGGGCACGTACAGGCTCCACAGACGCACCGGCGCCGCATCCGAGGCCGCGCCCACCGTCGCCCCCAGCGCCCGGGCCTCCACGACCGGCTCGGCCTCGGGTTTGGCCGCCCAGGCGGGCTGGCCCGGGAAGGAGACGGCGACGTCGTCGAGGCCCACGCGTGAGGCGATCGCCACCCCGTTCCACTGGTTGAGCCCGTGGATGGCCAGCTCGTAGCCGGCGGCCTCGAAGGGTTCGACCGGGAACTGGTCGGGGCGGCACTTGATCTCCTGCATCGCCAGGGCATCGATGTCCTCACGCTCCAGGAAGGCCAGGACGCGGTCGACGCGGGTGCGGATGGAGTTGACGTTCCAGGTGGCCAGGCGCATGGCAGCAGAGTAGCCGGTGTCTGATTCCCATTGAGCACTCACCAATCGCTCGTAGTCTGCGGCCATGGGAACAGCACTTGTCACCGGGGCCACGAGCGGTCTCGGCCTGGAGATCGCCTGGCAGCTCGCCCAGGCCCGTCATGACCTCGTCCTCGTGGCGCGCACCCCCGAGCGGCTGCGGGTGGTGGCCGAGGAGATGCGCCAGTTCGCAGGCATCCAGGTGGAGACTCTGCAGGCCGACCTGTCCAAGCGCGATGAGCTCGAGCGCGTCGCCGAGCGCCTGCAGGAGACGAGCAAGCCCGTGGGACTCCTGGTCAACAACGCCGGCTTCGGGCTGGGGCAGCGCTTCGTCGGGGGAGACCTGGCCCGCGAGGAGGATGCCCTCAACGTCATGGTCCGAGCGGTCATGGTGGCCTCCACGCGGCGGCCGGCGCCATGGTGGAGCGCGGCCGCGGCGCCATTCTCAACGTCTCCTCCATGACCGCGCACACCGCCATGGGTACCTATGCGGCCCACAAGGCCTGGGTGCTGCGGTTCACCGAGGGGCTGGCCGCCGAGCTCGCCGGCACCGGGGTGAGCGCCACGGCGCTGTGCCCGGGGCTGGTGCACACCGGGTTCCACGCCGCTGCCGGCATCGACGAGACCCAGTGGAAGGCGCCGCTGTGGCTGGACGCCGAGCGAGTGGCCATTGACGGCCTGGCGGCGGTGCGGCGCGGCCAGGTCATCTGCACCCCGAGCCTGCGCTACCGCAGTGCCAACGCCGTGCTGCGGCTGGCGCCCCGCTGGTTCGTGCGCCGGGTGGTCGGGCCGGAACGCTCGGGCCAGGGGTGCGACTGAGGCCGGCGGGGCTCGCCGGCGGCCTGAAGTGTCACAGATGGCGACTATTCGGGGGCGATCGCCGTTGCTGCCGACCTTCCCAAGGCGCTGACCAGCGCAGATGCGGCGAGGTTGGCGGATGCTGGCGGATACTGCCTCTTAAAAGTCGCCAATCGTGACAGATCCGGGCGCGTGCACCGGCTCGCGGCCCGATCCCACCGCGGAATCGCCCAGGGCTGAGCGCCCCCGCTGGCCAGCGGCGCCATGACCTGCAACGATCGCACCATGGCTTCCATTACCTTCCACGGAGACCCCGTCAGCACCGTCGGCGAGCTGCCCGCTGTGGGCTCGACCGCTCCCGCCTTCGACCTCGTGGGCGCCGACCTCGCCCCGGTCACCAGCCAGTCCCTGGCCGGCCGCCGCGTGGTCCTCAACATCTTCCCTCGGTGGACACCGGGTGTGCGCCGCCTCCGTGCGCCAGTTCAACAAGCTGGCCTCCGAGCTGGACAACACGACCGTGGTCTGCGTCTCCGCCGACCTGCCCTTCGCCGGAGCCCGCTTCTGCGGCGCCGAGGGCCTCACCAACGTGGTCACCGGCTCGACCTTCCGCTCCACCTTCGGCGCCGACTACGGCGTCACCCTGGCCGACGGCCCGCTGGCCGGCCTGCTGTCGCGCGCTGTCGTGGTCCTCGACGAGTCCGGCAAGGTCGTCTACACCGAGCAGGTCCCCGAGGTCGGCCAGGAGCCCGACTACGACGCCGCCGTGGCCGCCCTGTCCTGACCCCTTCATCCGCTGAGCCGCCAGGAGCCCGCCCCGTCCGCACCGCGCGGGCGAGGGCGGGCTCCTGTCCGCAGTGGGTGTCTACCCGGCGCGCAGCCCCCGAGTCCCACTACCATCGGAGCCGTGAGCACCAACGACTCCCACATCACCCGCCTGGCCGAGCTCGTCAACGAGCTGTCCGTCGTCCGCGGCAAGGTCACCCTCGCCTCCGGCCTCGAGTCCGACTTCTACGTGGACATGCGCCGCGCCACCCTCCATCACGAGGCCGCCCCCTCATCGGCCACGTCATGCTCGACATGCTCGAGGAGGCGGGCCTGGGCACCGACGAGATCGACGCCGTCGGCGGCCTGACCATGGGGGCTGACCCCGTGGCCGCCGCCATGCTGCACGCCGCGGCCTCGCGTGGCCTGGACCTGGACGCTTTCGTCGTGCGCAAGGCCGCCAAGGACCACGGCATGCGCCGTCGCATCGAGGGACCCGACGTCGCCGGGCGCCGCGTGGTGGTCCTGGAGGACACCTCCACCACCGGCGGCTCACCCCTGGAGGCCGTCGAGGCCCTGCGCGAGGCTGGTGCCGACGTGCGGGCCGTGGCCGTCATCGTCGACCGGGCCACCGGCGCGCGCGAGCGCATTGAGGCCGCCGGCCTGCCCTACTACGCAGCGCTCGGTCTGGCCGACCTCGGCCTGGAGTGAGCATCCGACGATGCCCGCAGACGGGTGGGGCGGCCCCCGAGGCTCCCGCCGACCTGCCTGAGGGGGAGTACCTGCCCGCGGCGACCTCAGCAGATTCTGTGTCGGGCCCGGAGGAGGACCGGCCGGCCGACGTCCGTCAGGTGGGCGTCGGCCCCTGGCCCGGCGGCCCCGAGGCCTGGCCCGCCGACCCCCGCTACGACCGCGAGCTGCTCGCCGCCGGCGACCGGCGCAATGTCGTCGACCGGTACCGCTACTGGACCATCGCGGCCATCCGCGCCGACCTGGCCGCCCGGGCCCACCGGCTGCACATCGCCATCGAGAATGTCAGCCAGGACCTCAATATCGGCTCCATCGTGCGCAGTGCCAACGCCTTCAACGTGGCCGGCGTCCACATCATCGGCCGACGCCGCTGGAACAAGCGCGGCGCCATGGTCACCAACCGCTACTTGGACGTGCGCCACCACCCCGAGCCCGGCGAGCTGCTCGCCTGGGCGCGGGCCGAGGGCTATGAGGTCATCGGCATCGACAACGGCCCCGGGGCCCAGCCCCTGGAGGCCGCCGACCTGCCCGAGCGCTGCCTCATGGTCTTCGGCTCCGAGGGGAGGGCATCAGCCCCGAGCTGAGCGCCGGCTGCTCCCGACTGCTGCGCATCGGTCAGTACGGCTCCACCCGCTCCATCAACGTGGCGGCCGCCGCGGCCGTGGCCATGCACACCTGGATCCTCCAGCACGCGGGGCCGGCGCCCGACTGACCCGGGGCCGTCGCGGCCCGCCCCGTGGGAGGCGGGGCCAAACCGCCCCTGAACAGAGGTCATGCTGCCGGACTACTGCCGGACTGCTGCCTGACCGGCGCCCGACCTGGGACCATGATCCGGTTCACGTGGCCTCGAATTCGTGGAACAATCGGCCCCGCACCACTGACTCATACAGACATCAGGAGGCACCCAGTGGCCATTGCAACCCCGGAGTCCTACGCCGACATGCTTGACCGCGCGAAGGCCGGCAAGTACGCCATCCCCGCGATCAACGTCACCTCGTCCCAGACTCTGTCCGCGGCCCTCAAGGGCTTCGCCGACGCCGAGTCCGACGGCATCGTCCAGATCTCCAACGGTGGTGCCGCCTACTGGTCCGGTTCCTCGCGCCTCGACCGCGTCAAGGGCTCGATCGCCTTCGCCGCCTACGCCCGCGCCGTGGGTGACCTCTACCCCGTCACCATTGGTCTGCACACCGACCACTGCCCCAAGAAGCTCCTGGCCGACTGGATCCACCCGCTCCTGGAGATCGAGGCCGAGCAGGTCAAGAACGGTGAGCTGCCGATGTTCAACTCCCACATGTGGGACGGCTCCGCCGAGGCTCTCGACGACAACATCGAGATCGCCGTTGACATGCTCAAGCGCGCCAAGGCCGCCAACGTCGTCCTCGAGATCGAGATCGGTGCCGTGGGTGGCGAGGAAGACGGCATCAAGGGTGAGGAGAACGCCAACCTCTACACCACCGCCGACGACGCCTGGAAGGCCATCGAGGCCCTCGGCCTGGGTGAGAACGGCCGCTACATCACCGCTCTGACCTTCGGTAACGTGCACGGCTCCTACAAGCCCGGCCACGTCAAGCTCCGCCCGGAGATCCTCGGCGAGATCCAGGAGGACGTGGCCAAGCGCCTCGGTGACCGCCTGTCCTCCAAGGTCGGCGACAAGAGCTCGCCCTTCGACCTGGTCATGCACGGTGGCTCCGGCTCCACCGACGAGGAGATCGCCACCGCGGTGCGCAACGGCGTCATCAAGATGAACGTCGACACCGACACCCAGTACGCCTACACCCGCCCGGTCGCCGGCTGGATGTACACCAACTACGAGGGTGTCCTCAAGATCGACGGCGAGGTCGGCAACAAGAAGCAGTACGACCCGCGCGCCTGGGGCAAGGCCGCCGAGGAGGGCATGGCCGCCCGCGTCGTCGAGGCCTGCGAGCGCCTCGGCTCCGTCGGCTCCGCCCGCAAGTGAGTCCCCACCCCGCACAGGGGTGAACGGCGACTGATCGCTGTGCGTGGCCCCGGCACCCATGCGGTGCCGGGGCCACGTCCCTGCTGCGCAGGGGATGGTGGGAAGATTCTCGACGACGAACTGACCGATCGTTGCATAGTTGCAGAAGGTGTCGGTGAAGGAAGCTCCTATCGGAGTAAGGAGTGGAATGTGTGGCCTGCCAAGGAAAACAGGGTGCCGCACGAAGGATCCCAAACTGAGACCCAGGCCACTGATTGCAAACCTTGCAGCAATGCGGGCGGAAATGTGCCATGATAGGTCGTCGCCGTTGAACCGACGGCTCCACCGCCGGCGACACGGCAGTCGCGCCTTGCGGACGCCTCTGTCCGCGCCTGTCCCATGCGTCCAAAGGAGGACCCCAATGCGACTCATCTCCCGCCGCTCCATGCTCGGTGGAACTGCTGCGATCGCTGTCGCCGCGACCCTGGCGGCCTGCTCGAAGGGCTCGTCCGGCTCCGACGGCGCCGGAGGCGTCTACTTCCTCAACTTCAAGCCCGAGTCGGAGCAGGCCTTCAAGGACATCGCGGCCGCTTACACCAAGAAGACCGGTGTGAACGTCAAGGTCGTCACCGCCGCTTCCGGCACCTACGAGCAGACCCTGAAGTCCGAGGTCGCCAAGTCCAACCCGCCCACGCTGTTCAACCTCAACGGCCCCGTGGGCTACGGCAACTGGAAGGACTACGCCTCCGACCCTGTCCGACGCCGACTTCACCAAGCAGCTGACGGATGAGTCCCTGGCCCTCAAGGGCGACGAGGGCAAGGTCGTGGGCGTCCCGCTGGCCATCGAGGGCTACGGCATCATCTACAACGCCGCCATCCTCAAGAAGTACTTCGGCATGGAGGGTGCCAAGGCCACCTCCGTCGACCAGATCAAGGGCTTCGACAAGCTCAAGGAGGTCGTCGAGGACATGCAGGCCAAGAAGGCCGACCTCGGTATCGAGGGCGTCTTCGCCGCGACCTCGCTGTCCCCCGGTGAGGACTGGCGCTGGCAGACCCACCTGGCCAACTACCCCGTCTACTACGAGTACCGCGATGCCAAGGTCGACGACCTCGACGAGGTCAAGCTGACATACTCGGACAACTACAAGAAGATCTTCGACCTCTACCTCAACAACTCCACCATCAAGCCCACCGAGGCCAGCGCCAAGACGGTCACCGACTCCATGGCCGACTTCGCCCTGGGCAAGGCCGCCATGGTCCAGAACGGCAACTGGGGCTGGTCGCAGATCTCCGAGGTCTCCGGCAACACGGTCAAGGCCGAGGACGTCCACTTCATGCCGATCTACGTCGGCGTCTCCGGAGAGGACAAGTCCAACATCGCCATCGGCACCGAGAACTACCTGACGATCAACTCCCAGGCCGCCGAGGGCGACCAGAAGGCCACCAAGGACTTCCTCACCTGGCTGTTCACCGACGCCGAGGGCTCCAAGATGGCCGCCGAGAAGCTCAGCATCATCGCGCCCTACAAGGCATACGCCGAGCTGGCCCCCTCCGACCCGCTGGGCAAGGAGGTCTCCGCGGCCATCAACAACAAGGACCTCACGCCCGTCAAGTGGGTCTTCCCGACCTTCCCGAGCCAGGACTTCAAGGACCAGCTCGGCCAGCACCTGGCGCAGTACGCCTCCGGCAGCGAGGACTGGGCGAAGGTCAAGGACTTCTTCGTGACCACCTGGGCCTCGGAGAAGAAGGCGTCCAAGGAGGGCTGACATCTCAGAGTCGCTCGAGCCCACCGCCGAGGGTGCTGCTCCAGCGGGCATCGCGACGGCGACTCATCTCCCCATCCCTCTCCGGCCGGGGCGGCACGTTCGAGCCGTTCGTCTCGCACGCTGCCGCCCCGGTGGGAGCTCTCTGGTACCCGCCCACGCAGGCGGTTGCCGGTCGCACCTCGAGGTAGTTATGACCAAGGCACTGAAAAAGTTCTTCCCAGTATTTGCGGGGCCAACCCTGTTGGCCTTCATGATCGCGTTCATCGTCCCCTTCTTCATGGGGGCTCTATCTCTCCTTCACCAAGTTCAGCACCCTCACCAATGCGCGGTTCGTGGGCACTGACAACTACGCCAGGGCCCTGGGGGAGCGCAGCGACTTCCCGCAGGCTCTCCTCTTCACCGCCGTCGTCTCGATCATCTCGATCATCACGGTGAACCTGGGGGCCTTCGCCCTGGCCTACTTCCTGACCCGCAAGCTGCGCGGCACCAACTTCTTCCGTGCCGTCTTCTTCATGCCCAACCTCATCGGCGGCATCGTCCTGGGCTACACCTGGCAGGTGATGCTCAATGCGCTCCTGCAGCGCTGGGGCCAGACGATCGTCAACGACTGGCGACTGGGCCTGGCCGGACTGGTCATGCTCGTCAACTGGCAGCTCATGGGCTACATGATGGTCATCTACATCGCCGGTCTGCAGAATGTGCCGCCCGAGCTCATCGAGGCCTCGCAGATCGACGGCGCCAGCAGGTGGCAGACGCTGCGCAACGTGACGCTGCCGATGATTATGCCCTCGATCACCATCTGCCTGTTCCTCACTCTGGCCAACACCTTCAAGATGTACGACCAGAACCTCGCCCTGACCAACGGTGCGCCCGCTAAGCAGACTCAGATGGCCGCGCTCAGCATCGTCAACACGATGTACAAGAAGATCGGCCAGGAGGGCGTCGCCCAGGCCGAGGCCGTCATCTTCTTCCTCATCGTCGCCGCCATCGCGCTCATCCAGCTGAGCGCCACTCGTTCCAAGGAGGTCGACGCGTGAGCACCGCCGTCAAGACTCAGTCCCCCGCTTCCGCCGCCCCTGCCGGTCAGAAGGTCGCCCCGCAGACGACGGGGCAGAAGACACTCGTGGGGCTGCTGGCCGTCCTGGCCTTCGTGTGGGTCATCCCGCTGGCCTTCATCGTCATCAACTCCTTCAAGGGCAAGTTCTACATCTCCGACAGCCCCTTCGCCCTGCCGACGGCGAAGACCTTCGCCGGCCTGGACAACTACGCCACCGGCCTGGCCCTGTCGGGCTTCGCCAGCGCCATGGGCTGGTCGCTGTTCATCACCGTGGGCTCCGTCGTCGTCATCGTGTTCCTCACGGCGATGACCGCCTACTACATCACCCGCATCAAGACGTGGTGGACCTCCATGATCTACTACGCCTTCGCCTTCTCCATGATCGCTCCCTTCCAGATGGTCATGTTCCCCACCGTCAAGGTGGCCGACCAGCTCGGCCTGGCCACTCCCTGGGGCATGATCGTCCTCTACCTCGGTTTCGGTGGGGGGCTGTCGGTGTTCCTGTTCGCCGGCTTCATCAAGTCGATTCCCATGGAGATCGAGGAGGCCGCCTACATGGACGGCTGCTCGCCCCTGCAGACCTACTTCAAGGTGGTCATGCCGCTGCTCAAGCCGACGGCGGTCACGGTGGCGATCCTCAACGCCATGTGGGTGTGGAACGACTTCCTCCTGCCCAACCTCGTCATCGGCCAGGACGAGCGCTACAAGACGGTCCCGATCGTCATCCAGTCCCTCGTCGGCTCCAACGGCAACCGGGACATGGGCGCCCAGATGGCCATGCTCGTCTTCGCCATCGTCCCGATCGTCGCCTTCTACCTCTTCGGTCAGAAGCACATCATCGAGGGTGTGGCCGCGGGGGCGGTCAAGGGCTGATCCCCTCATACCTGCTCTGATACGGGCGGTTCTCAAGGCCCCACTTCCGGCCTGGAGAACCGCCCGTATCATGTCCACCTGTTACTGCCCGAGTCCCCACGAAGGAGCCCCTGTGGCGCTGTTCCCCGGCCCTGACAGCCCGGCCTACCGGGCCTGGTCCGCAGCGGCGGATGTTGTCATCCTCAACGTCCTCACCCTGGCGGGCTGCCTGCCGGTGGTGACGGCGGGCGCCTCCCTGACGGCCTGCGCCCGGGTGGCCGGTGAGATGGTGGCCGACGACGATCCGGCGGTCATGAGCACCTGGTGGCGCTCCTTCCGTCTCAACCTGCGCCAGTCCCTGGCCTGGTGGCTGCCGGTACTCGTCCTGGTGGCCCTGAGTGCCTGGGAGTACCTGCTCCTGTCCGACTCCTCCCTGGAGGAGAACAACGGCGGAGTAAGCGGTTCACTGTCCGGGCTGGTGCTGGCCGGGGAGTGCTCCTGGCCGCGATCCTCGTCTGGCTGCTGCCGCTGGCCGCCTTCTTCGACGCCCCGGTCTCCCGACACTTGTCCAATGCGCTTCGTCTCGCGGTGGGGCGTCTCGGAGTCACCGTGCTCGCTCTGGTGATCGTGGCGGCGCCCGCGATCGTCTTCTGGGGGCTGGCGGCCTCGCGGGCCGCGGTCACCTGGTTCATGGTTCTGATCGGGCCGGCTTTCCAGGCCTATCTCATCGCCTTGCTGCAGCGCTCCACCATGGTGGCGCTCCGCGGTGCTTCGACGTCGGAGTCCTGAATGATGCGAGCGCGCTCCCGGTGAGTGCGGCGTCATCACGCAGCGTCATGGCCCCGGAATCATTCGATTCCGGGGCCATGCGTCTGGGGAGCTCGTCAGAACCCCTGGCCGGGCTGGCCCGGCTGGTTGGTGTAAGGCGGCTGGTAGGGGCTGAGCCTGCTGGTAGGGCTGTGACGTTGGTTGGCTCGGCTGGTAGGGCTCGGTGTAGCCGGGCTGGTAGGGCTGCGGCGTCGGCTGGCCCGGCTGGTAGGGCTGGGCAGTGGGGTCGGTGTAGCCGGGCTGGTAGAGCTGTTGGCCTGGCTGACCCGGCTGGTAGGGCTGGGCAGCGGGCTCGGCATAGGCGGGCTGGAAGGGCTGTTGCATCGGCTGGCCGAAGGGTGCCTGGTTGGGGTCGTAGACCTGAGCGGCAGCCGCGTAGGCAACGAGCTGGGACTGCTTCTTCTTCCTCTGGTTCATGACAAGCACGCCCACAACGCCGCCCACGATGGCCACGGCAAGCGAACCGATCAGGCTCCAGATCCACACGGGAGTGGAGCTGCTGTCGTCCTCTGCCGCAGCGCCCTGCGAGCTGCCTGCCGCTGCGCTCTTGGGGGGCTCGTCCTTCCCCTTGACCTCATGCTTGTCGTTGTCCTTGAAGGAGACCTTGGTGCCCTCGACGGTGCCGCCGTCGGCCTCGGTGACCTTACCCGGGAAGGTGACCGACTGAGAGATCTCGGTGACGTCCTCGTCGCTGATGCTGTCGAAATTCAGCGTCTGAACGATGTACTCGTCGCCCTCGTGCTTGATGTTCTTCGAGGACGTGGAGATGGAGTCGGTCCCCTCCATCGTGCATGTGCGGGTGCCGTCCTTCTCCACGAACTTCACCTTGAAGTCATCGTAGGGCGAGTCCTTGACGGTGGATGAGTCCTTATTGCACATGCTCTTGCTGAGCGCCGGGATGGAGCCGCTCTCCGACATCGTGAGCTTCACGGAGAACGTGTTGTCCTCCTTAATGACGATGTCGCTGGAAATGCGGAAGTCCGTGTCGTCATCAGCCGTGGGGAGGGAGGACGCCGGAGCGCCGATCAGAGCCAGGACGGCGAATACGGTCAGGGCGACGAGGCCCGCCAGCGCAGGGTGCCGTGTGGAGCTGCGGTGGACGGTGACATGAGGCATGTCCCCACCGTATCGCCTCCTGTTTCTGTTGGTGGGGGACACCGGTGGGGACCTCTCCACCCGGCTCCGGTAGGCTAGAGGACGGTGTGTCCACCGGCACGCCGTCACTGAAGTCAGGGAGCAGCCATGCCAGCCGTTGTCGTCGTCGGGACCCAGTGGGGAGACGAGGGAAAGGGCAAGGCGACTGACCAGCTCGGTCAGGACGTCGACTACGTCGTGAAGTTCAACGGCGGCAACAACGCCGGACACACTGTCGTCATCGACGGTGAGAAGTTCGCCTTCCACCTCCTGCCGGCCGGTGTGCTCACTCCCGGGGTCACCCCCATCATCGGTAACGGCGTCGTCGTCGACCTGGAGGTCCTCTTCAACGAGATCGCTGAGATCACCTCCCGCGGCAAGGACGCCTCCAGCCTCCTCATCAGCGCCAACGCCCACATCATCCCCTCCTACAACCGGGTTCTGGACCGCACCACCGAGCGCTTCCTGGGCGCGCGTCAGCTGGGCACCACCGGCCGTGGGATCGGACCGACGTACGCGGACAAGATGAACCGCGTGGGCATCCGCGTCCAGGACCTCTTCGACGAGTCGATCCTGCGTCAGAAGGTGCACTCCGCCCTGGACCAGAAGAACAGCCTCTTCCTCAAGGTCTTCAACCGGGCCGCCATCGATGCCGACGCCGTTGCCGACGAGCTGCTGTCCTACGCGGACCGGGTCCGGCCCATGGTCGTCGACTGCTCCCCTGGTGCTCAACCACGCCCTCGATCAGGGCAAGACCGTCCTGTTCGAGGCCGGCCAGGCCACGATGCTCGACATCGACCACGGCACCTACCCCTTCGTGACCTCCTCCAACCCCACCGCTGGCGGCGCCTGCACCGGCACCGGCGTGGGACCCACCCGGATCGACTCGGTCGTCGGTGTCGTCAAGGCCTACACCACCCGCGTGGGGAGGGCCCTTCCCCACTGAGCTGCTTGACGACATGGGGGAGCGCCTTCGCGCCGAGGGCGGTGAGTACGGGGTCACCACCGGCAGGCCGCGGCGCTGCGGCTGGCACGACGCCGTCGTCACCCGCTACGCGGCACGCGTCAACGGGCTGACCGACCTGGTGATGACCAAGCTCGACGTCCTCACCGGGCACGAGACCATCCCCGTGTGCGTCGCCTACGACATCGACGGCACCGTCACCCAGGAGATGCCGCTGACCCAGTCCGGCTTCCACCACGCCGTCCCCGTCTACGAGGAGCTGCCCGGCTGGAGCGAGGACATCAGCGAGGTCCGCAACTTCGCCGACTTGCCTCAGGCGGCCCAGGACTACGTGTTGCGCATTGAGGAACTGGCCCGCTGCCGCATCTCCGCCATCGGCGTCGGGCCGGGTCGAGAGGCCACGATCTCCCGTCACTCGCTCATCGGGTGACGTGAGGGCGCGGCGTCAGCGATAGCGGCTGCTCGACAGCGCCGCGCCCAGGACGTGGGGCGGAGCCTTCCGGGAGCGTGCCCACCGTGGGCCGGCCGTGGTGCTGCCAGCATGATGACCATTGTGAGGCGTGCTGGGGCAGCCCGGGAGCGATGGCCCTTTCCAGGTCCGATCCTTCTCCAATGTCCTCGTCGTGGGCTGCGTCGATCCGGACCTGCTGTCAGGGAACCATTATGCGAGCGGATTGACGCCTACCCGAGTCTGAGTCTCAGTAACCGCCGTAGCCGTGATGGTTCGGTGGAAATTGCGGAGCGGGGGCCGGTCCCTGCGACTGCGGCGGCTGATACTGCTGAGGGGCCGGTGAGTAGCCGGGTTGGGCGGGAGGTGGGCCTGCCTGTGCTTGAGAGGGAAGGCGGCTGGGTGGGAAGTGGGCATAAGAGTGCTTGCCTGAAGCGACTGCTGCCCCAGCGCATCCAGGTACTTCTTCTCCCGGTTCTTCTTGAGCGTGTTGCTGACGATAGCGACAACTCCTCCGACCACAGCAATCACAATGAGTGTGACGACGATAGCTCCCTTTCCGCCCGATGACTGCGACGAGGACGTAGAACCGGGGGTGGCCGTTGAACTGGATGAGGGTGCGGAGCTGGATGCGGGCGTCGAACTGGGCGAGGGTGTCGAACTGGGCTGAGACGCTGCCTGGGCGGTGTCCTTGCCGCGGGCCTTCTGATTGTAGAAGCTGCTGAAGGAGACCTTGTTCTGTTGATCTCCCTCGATCTTCCCTCCTCCGGATTCCGTCACCTTACCGGGGAAGACGACTGTGAGGGAGAAGGTGTCGGCGCTGCCGTCCTTGGGTGCGGAGTCATCGTGGGTGTCGACGACGTACTCGTCTCCGTCATGGGTCACGTAGTTATTCCTGGATACGGGGGTGGTGTACGTGGCCTTGCAGGTCGGAGTCCCGTTGTCGGTGGTGAACGTAATGTCGGGTGGGGTAGCGGCCTGTGAGAACGTCTCTTGGACGCAGTCCTCCTTCAGGCTCTTTTCTCTGGAGGCTGGTGACGTGATCGTGATGGTGGTCGTCAGCTCTTCGTCGGACTTGATGGCGAGCTCAAAGTTGATCTTCTCCTGGCTCGTGAGCTGTGCAGGTAGCGCGGCGCTGGCGGGGGCTGCCGCTACTGCCAGGAAGAGCGAGGCGGCCAGGCAGAGCATCCCGGCGAGACTCGTCGTGGGGTTGTGTCTCAGGGCGAGATAACGCATGTACAGCCTTCGAATGGTGTGGGTCGGGTGACTGCGGGGCGGCGCGGAGGTCGTCACTCGGTGCGACGAGCTCCGCGCCGCCGTCGGAGCTCAGCCCCGAGTGGAGGGCGGGGGCGCTGACGGGTAGCCAGGGGAGGCGGTACGGCCCCCGGAGGCATCGTGCCGCCCGGTCCGGGCTGGTTGTCGCCCTGGGCGACGAAGCCGGAGGGAGGCGGAGGCATGGCGCCGGGAGCCTGCATCTGGCCAGGAGTTGGCATCTGGCCAGGGGCGTAGGGGCTGCTGCTGCGGTGCGAATCCCGGGGCGCTGACCGCGTAGGCCTGCTGCTGCGCGGTCTTCTTGCGCTTGAGGAACCAGAAGAGGCCGCCGCCGATCGCTCCGACCACCACAACCCCCACGATCACCCATACCCAGGGGAAGGCGGGAGTGTCCTTGCCGCTGACCTGGTACCTCCCGGCTCGGTGAAGGTCACCGTGGTCCCGCTGACCTTGCCGCCGTCGGCATCCGTGACCTGGCCCGGGAACGTGACGGAGAGCGTGTACTCACTGTCGAGTCCGGAAGAAGAGGAGGGAAGGTTCCCCTTCTTGGTGTCGAGGACGTACTCGTCGTCCTTGTGCTCGATGAAGCCATCGACCTCGGAGATGTCGATCGACTTGCCTGAGAGTGTGCAGGTGGGGAAGCCGTCGCGCTCGGAGTAGGAGGCCTTCAGATCTTTGAACGGCCCTCCGCCGTCAGAAGAGTCGCAACCATCCTTCAAGTTCCGCTTGGCGGACGAGGACTTGCTCTTGACTTGCCCGACGACGGTCATGTCGTAGGTGTCATCCTGGTTGATGACGATCCGCACGGAAATCGAGGGGTCGGAATCGTCACTCGCGGCGGAGGTGACGGCGTGACTTGGAGGGATCAGGAGTGTCAGAGATAAGAGAAACGCTAGAAAGACGGGCGTTCTCACGGAGCGGTGTTTGGGGACGGTCACGGCCATAGTTCTCACCCTAGTTGGTCGGTGTTGATGGGATCTCCGCATGGGGAGTGATGATGCGAAGAAAGATGTTGTGGCCCCGGGATCGTCAGATCTGAGGGCCACAACAACGGGAGGGGTAATGGGTCAGTAGGAGCCTTGGCCGGGAGCGCCGTAGCCGGTCTGCTGACCGGGCTGAGTCTGGGGGGCGCCGTAGCCCGCCTGCTGGTCGGGAGCGCCATAACCGGGCTGAGCCTGGGGGGCGCCGTAGCCCGCCTGCTGGCCGGGCTGAGCCGGGAAGGGCTGGTTCGGGTCATAGCTCTGGACGGGCGTGCCGTAAGGAGCCTGGGTCTTGTTCTTCTTGCTGCGGATGACGAAGAAGGCGGCCAGTCCGCCGATCAGTGCCAGAGCGCCGACTCCAACGATGATCCAGACCCACATGGGGATGGAGCCGTCTCCGCCCTTCACGGTGTGGGACTTGACGTCGGTAAAGGTGACCTTGTTGCCGTCGACCTTGCCGCCGTCGGCCTCTGTGACCTTTCCTGGGAAGGTGATGGACTGGGTGACGTCGAGCTGGGACATGTCACCGATTTCCTCATCGGTGCCGATCTTGACGACGTACTCGCTGCCCTGATGCTTAATTGCGCCGTCGCTGTCCTTGATGGAGACGGAGCCTTCAATCGTGCAGATAGCCGAGTCGCCATCTTCCTTGAAAGTGGCCTTGGCGTTCTTGGAGTTCTTGCCGAACTGCGATTGCGAGAGATCGTCGACGTTACAGTGGTCTTCGCTGATGATGCCGAAACCGCTGTTGTCGGTCATCACCACTTTGAAGGAGTAGGTGTCGTCGGACTTGATGACAATGTCCGAGGTGATCTCCAGGCCGGGGTTTGAGGAGTCGTCGTCCATGGGGACGGCGTGTCCCGGGTGCCGAGCAGCGCGAGGGGTGCGGACAGAGTGAGCACCGCAAGAGCCGTCAAGACGGACAGGGGGCCTAGGGATGCGATGGGCGATGGCAGGTGTCATGCCCACACAGTAGCGGGTCAGATGCCAGGTTGTAACCGGATCGTCATGGGTATCGTTCCCCGGGGCTGTTACTGGAACTGCTGCGGCGGCGGCCAGGTGCCGTGCTGCTGTGGCGGCCAGGTGCTGTGCTGCTGGGGCGCCTGCGTGGGGGAGGGTGGGTAGGAGCCGTTGGCGGTGCTGGAGGGGGAGTAGAGCGGTGACGGCTGTCCCGGGTGCTGGTGGTTCGGTTGAGGTGCAACTGGTTGCCCGGGGTACTGCTGAGGAACCGGCTGACCGAGGTGGGATGACTGCGGTTCAGGACCCGGGACGGGGATGGCCTGCATGACGGCACCCGGAGCGCCCTGCCCGCTTCGCTGACGACGTCGCACAACGACCGCCATCGCGATGAGCCCGATGACCACGAGCGAGCCGACGCCTTCGATGATCCACGGCAACACCTTGCTGGTCGTCGTTTCCGAGGCGGGACGGTCCTTGCCCTTGACGATCCGGCCCTTGAAGTCCGTGAAGGAGACGGTGTTCTTCTCCTCCCCCTCGACCTTTCCGCCTTGGCTCTGGGTCACCTCTCCGGGGAACGTGGCGGCATAGAACAGCTGCAGCTCCGGGGACGGCGTCTTGCGTCTGTCCATGCTGCTGGTGTCGATGGCGTACTCGTCGTTCTCGTGCCTGATCGTCCCGTTGGTCTCAGAAATCTTCCCCTTCGTCGCGATGGTGCAGACTCGTTTGTCCTTCCCGTCAACGAATGTCGTCTCAGCGTGGGAAAAGATGTTCGGTTCCACGAGGAAGTAGTTCAGCGTGCAGCTGTTCTTAGTGATGGGAGGAATCAGGCTGTAGTCCGTCTGATCGGTGATGACGAAGGACGCCTCAAAGGTGTCATCGCTCTTGACGGTGACTTTCATGTCGATGGTGATGATGAGCTTATTGTCCTCTCCAAGGAGCGGCACCGCGTGAGCAGGAGAGGAGGCCACGGCCATAGCGGCGATGAAAGCGAGAACGGCCAACGCAGCCAGTACGGCGTGGACTCTCCTGATAACAACGGCACAGCTCATGGCGCCACCCTAGTCGTTGCCTCGGTTCCCCGGCGGCGGCCGGAAGTCGGCCTGACTGTGCCCTTCCTGGTAGGGCATCTGGGTGTAGCCCGGTCCGGGCGACTGGGGTCCTCCCTGCTGGGCGCCATAGGTGCTGAAGACGCCGGCGCCTCCAGGGGACTGAGGTGGAGGGAGAACGCTGGTGTCCTGGCCCGGGTCGACGTAGGGGGCGTAGCCGTCGCGAAGGTTGGTGACGGGATAGGGGTGGGTCGATCCCGGCATCGGCTGCAGGGGGCTCGGGGGAGACTGGTACGGGCCGCCGGTATAGACCTCCGGAGGCATGGTGCTGGTCGCCTCGGCCCCCTGAAAGGCCTGACCATAGACCTGGCCGTAGGGCTGACCGTAGGGCGGTGCCGGAGCCAGCTGCTTGGCTCGACGAGTCTTGAGGAGATACACCACGACGCCGACAACGATGAGGAGGACGACGGCGACGGCCGTCGCGATCATCCACCACTGCAGATGGAACGTGCCGTCCCCGCCCTCGGCGTGGAGAGCCTCAGAGCTCTCCATCACGTTGTCCCAGGTGACCTTGTTGTCGTCATTCCTCCCGTTGGACTTCGTCACCTCTTCGGGAAAGGTCACGGATACTGAGATCTTCATTCCTCCCGAGGTGCCCGGGGAGGTGGGGAGGGAGTCGTCCTTGCCGAGCTTGCCCAGTGCCTCGGGGGACAGGTCGAAGACGTACTTCCCGCCCTGGTGCTTGATCGTCCAGATGTCGGTCTGCAAGTTGTTGAGGGGAACCGACTTGGCTGTGATCTGGCATGCCGGCTGGCCGTTGTGGGACGTGAAGGTGTAGTTCGCCTTGACGCCCTTGGGCAGGGGGGTGGACTTCTCGAGCTTCGCCTGGGTGCAGCTCTCCCTGCTGATGAGTGACAGCCCCGATGAGTCCCACATGACGTAGGACAGGTCGGCGGTCTCGTTGTCATGAATGACGAAGTCGTAGTGAGCCCCGCATCCGGTCAGCAGCAGTGCGAGGCCGGTCAGTACCGCCACGGTCACTCGTCGCCTGACAGTGCGGGAGTCATGATTCATGTGTCGAGTCTAAATCGGTGCTGTGACAACGTGGAAACGTGGAATAGTCGGAATGCTCAGTGTCGCCCCGACGCCGCCTTGCGGGGTGCGCGTCCGCTGCTGCGCCGTCGTAGGACGGCCACTGTCAGGACGCCGCCGAGCAGGGCCAGCCCCGCGGTCAGCCAGATGCGGGAACGAGTCCACCATGACACCCCCCGCGAGTCCTGGGCGTAGCCCGAGGCGCTCACGCCCTTGGCCACCGTGTCCGGGTCGTCCCAGGTGACCGTGGTGCCCGACACCTTCCCCCCGCCTGACTGCGTCACCGCGCCGGGAAAGGTGACGGAGACCTTGGTGTCGACCAGGCCCTTGAAGGACGTGCTGCTCGGCTGGGCTCCGCCTGGGCTACCCGAGTCGCCCGACGGCGCGGCAGGGGCCTGAGACGCGCTGCCCTGCGCACCTGCGGCCCCTGTTGGCGTCCTGGGAGGGGTCGGAGGGAAGGGCTGGATCGTCACCTTGTAGACCTCGCCGTCGCGCACGACGATCGTGTTCGGCTCGGCCTGTGAGGCCTGGGGACCTTGACCCCGCTGATGCTGACCTGGCAGCCGATTCCGTCGTCGCCGGTGATCGGGGTGGCCTTGACCGTGGTGCCCTCGGGCACGCCCAGGGCGGTGGGGTCGGAGTAGGTCGAGCAATCGGGGGCCTTTCCCTTCGGGAAGACGGTTCCGCTGGTATCGCGCATCTCCAGGGCGACGTCGTAGCTGCCCTGGGAGCGGATGGTCATGTCCATGTGGGCGGTGCAGGCCGACAGCGCCAGGCAGGCGGTGGTCGCCACGACGGCCGGTCGAAGCGCCCGGAGCACCGGCGGGCGGGACAGGGGACGCGAGACGAGGCTCGTGGGGCTGGACGCGGAGGACGGCGCGACGGACATGCGGGCACGCTACACGCTCGCACTGGACCTTCACTGAGGGCGGAACGACGCCGTTTCAAAGGCGGCAAAAGCCGCCATCCTCCCGAATGTGGCCTATCGCATGCCGGTCTGGGCGGGGAGAGACGTCCAGTTGGGACCTTCGGCGATGTGACCTGGGGCGCCAGGTGGGGGAGGATTGCTCTCGACCGAGCGAGTCGGCAACGGCGCGCTCACCGGATCAACATACCCAAGGAAGGGACTCGCATGACTGTGTCTGAGAAGGACGTCCGCGCTGCCGCGCCGGCTAACGCCCCTGAGGATGTCATCGAATTCGTCACGCGCATCGCCGAGCTGGCCAAGCCCGAGAACGTCTACTTCGCGGACGGTTCGCAGGAGGAGTGGGACCGCCTCACCACCGAGATGGTGGAGTCCGGCGTGTTCACGCGCCTCAACCCCGACAAGCGCCCCAACTCCTTCCTCGCGCGCTCCCTGCCCAGCGACGTCGCCCGTGTGGAGTCCAGGACCTTCATCTGCTCCGAGAAGGAGGAGGACGCCGGCCCGACCAACAACTGGTACGACCCGGCCGAGATGAAGAAGATCCTCAACGAGAAGTTCGATGGCGCCATGCGCGGCCGGACCCTCTACGTGATCCCCTTCTCCATGGGTCCGCTGGGCGGCCCCATCTCCCAGCTCGGCATCGAGCTGACCGACTCCCCTACGTGGTGGTCAACATGCGGATCATGACCCGCATGGGTGCGGCCGCCATGGACCTCATCAACGAGGGCCGCCCCTGGGTCCCGGCCGTCCACTCCGTCGGCGCCCCGCTGGCCGAGCACGAGAAGGACACCACCTGGCCCTGCAACGACGAGAAGTACATCACCCACTTCCCGGAGACCAACGAGATCTGGTCCTTCGGCTCCGGCTACGGCGGCAACGCCCTGCTGGGCAAGAAGTGCTACGCGCTGCGCATCGCCTCGACCATGGCCCGCCGCGACGGCTGGATGGCCGAGCACATGCTCATCCTGCGTCTGACCGACGAGAAGAGCGGCAAGCAGTACCACGTCACCGCCGCCTTCCCGAGCGCCTGCGGCAAGACCAACCTCGCCATGCTCCAGCCCACCATCCCGGGCTACAAGGTCGAGACCGTCGGTGACGACATCGCCTGGATGCGTCCCGGCCCCGACGGCCGCCTGCGCGCCATCAACCCCGAGGCCGGCTTCTTCGGCGTCGCCCCCGGCACCTCCTACGACACCAACCCCATGGCCATGGACACCATGAAGGCCAACACCATCTTTCACCAACGTCGCCCTGACCGACGACGGTGACGTGTGGTGGAGGGCATCGACGCCCCGATGCCGGAGCACCTCATCGACTGGCAGGGCAACGACTTCACCCCGGCCGACGCCGCCGAGGGCAAGAAGGCCGCCCACCCCAACAGCCGCTTCACCACCCCGGCCTCGCAGTGCCCGATCATCTGCCCCGACTGGGAGGCCCCCGAGGGCGTGGCCATCGACGCCATCCTCTTCGGCGGTCGCCGCGCCACCAACGTGCCGCTGGTCGCCGAGCAGTACGAGAACGCCCACGGCGTGTTCATCGGCTCCGCCGTGGCCTCTGAGGTCACCGCCGCCGCCCTGGACGCCAAGGTCGGCTCCCTGCGCCACGACCCCATGGCCATGCTGCCCTTCTGCGGCTACCACATGGCCGACTACTGGTCGCACTGGCTGGAGATGCAGGAGAAGCTGGGCGACAAGTTCCCCAAGGTCTACCAGGTCAACTGGTTCCGCAAGGACGAGAACGGCAAGTTCATCTGGCCCGGCTACGGCGACAACTCCCGCGTGCTCGACTGGATCGTGCGCCGCGCCTCCGGTGAGGTCGAGGCCGTCGACGGCGTCACCGGCCGCTACCCCAAGTTCGAGGACTTCAACCTCGAGGGCCTCGACCTGGGCGAGGAGGAGTGGGCCAAGATGTACGACATCGACCCCGAGGCCTGGGCCGCCGAGATGGACGACACCGAGGAGTACTACAAGCAGTTCGGTGACAAGCTGCCCGAGGCCATCAAGGAGCAGCTCGCCAAGTTCCGCGCGCGCATCGCTGAGGCCAAGAAGGCCTGATCGCCACTGAGGTCCTTCCCTGAGGAGGATTGAGACGGGGGCCCGACCGGTTCGCCGGTCGGAGCCCCCGCTCGTTGTTGCTGTTGCCGCCCCTCGCTGCCCCAGCTTGCCGCCTGCGCAGGGGCCTGGAGGCTATGACTCGACGCCGGTCCCGCCTTGAGTCGGCCTGTTCCACGAGGGTCGGGATCTACTGGCCAAGGGTTGTGCGTACTGCACGAAGGCCCCACCCTACCCAAAGTGCACCCAACCCTCATCCAGTAGCGCCCCATCTTCGTGCATTGCGTCCAGACGATGCCGGCAGCCACCACAGTGACCGCGGCAGTCTGCTCCGGCAGGGCGAATCAGCAGCTCTCCCACCCGGCACACCCACCCCCGACCGGTGTCCTGAGATGTCATGACATCTGAAACTCTCAGAAGTCATGAGACAGCACATGAGCGCCAGGGGACAGTGCTCGATCCCTATGGTGCGTCCACGCGGGGCACGTCGCAGATGGGATGGTGAACGGTGCCCATCGGAGAACGCGAATCGGCGCCGCGGCCGCTACTACAGTGACGAAGGGCCGATGGTGGGGGCGTGGATTGCTCTCCCATCGTGCCGGCGACCCTGCAGCGGCGTGGAAGGTGCGGAGCATGAAATGGCAGGACAACGACCTCGGTGGAGGTCGGGGGACCTGTTCGATGAGACGCTCGGGAAGTCGATGCGGTGGTGGGCGACGGAGACCGCTGATGGGCGCCTGCTCCTGCGACGCTCGGTGATGATCCGCTGCTGTGCGCTGCTGGCGCTCGCGGTGGGGGTACCCGGCGTGGTCTATAACGCGCTGCCGCTGATGAGCCCCTACGTCACCGAGTATCAAGCCGATGACGCCATGATCTGGGCGATCATGTTCGGCATTCCGGTGGTCTGGGCGATCAATACCCTGCGGCGTCGGACGGTGCTGAGCCAGGACGGCATCGCCATGCGCCGCCTGCTGTTCACCGAGCGGCGCCCCTGGGAGTCGGTGGGCTCGAGGTTCACGCTGTCGACGCTCAACCTGACTGACGGGCCGTCGTCGTACGGCGGATTCATTGAGCGGACTCGGATCGCCATCGAGAACGGCGACGGCGATGATGCCATTCGGCTTCCCGGATGCGTCATCGGGATGACATGGGGGAGCTCTGAGGACCGCGCCGCTGCGGCTGTGGGGGACTTGCAGTACTACATTTACGCGCGGGGTGGGGTGTTTCGGAGGAGGCCGCTGTCAGCGAGGACCCTCATCTTGTGGCGGCCCGGGGCCGGCATGGCGCGGAGAAGATGCTGCAGCGCAGTCGTCTCGTGTTCTGCACCCCGCTCTGGCGCAGAATCAAGGAGCACCTGTGCAACGGCGGGCTTTTTCCTCATCGGTATGGGAGTGCTGTTCCTAGTGATCGGTGGTCAGCAGCTGTTCTTCGAGACCAAGCCGCTCAGCGGATCGGATATGGCTTTCGCGGTGCTCTTCCTTCTGCTCGGGCCGGTGACCATGGCGTATCCGCTCTACAAGATCTACGAGTGCTTCCAGCGGGTCGTTGTGGACGAGCAGGGGATTCGCGTGGGAAGACGCTCGTGCGTCTGGCCGGAGTCCCGCTCCGGACTGTTCGTTGCTGGGGACCGGATCTTCGTCGTCTATGGCAACGGGCGGCACCTGGCCCTGGATGGCGCCGGTGTCACGTGGGGGAGCTTTCAGCGCCGGCAGGAGCAGCTGGTCGCCAGGTGTGAGGGCGATCTGGCTCTGGGGGTCGCCCATGGCGCGACCCGGGAGACCGGCCGTTATGTTCCCCTCGCGGATGAAGGTATGCAGGAGGAGCGCGAGACCCTCGAACGCGGGATCGGTTTAGCGGTTCCTCGCCAGGGTCAGCGCGCTTGACTCTGTGCGGCCAGGGCCCGGTGGCGCCAGATCAGCAGGATGGTGGCAAAGATCCAGCAGACCGCCCCGGCGGCCAGGCCGGCGACGAGGGGCACGCGAACTTGCCGAACGTGACGGTGGGGCCTACGAGGATCGCGTCGGTGTCATCCAAGCCCTCACATGAGACCCGGTAGTCTCCCGACTTGTCGGCTTTGAACGTGAGAACCGAGCTGAAATCGCCGTCGTTGTTGGAGATGTTCATCCCACCGCCGGGGGGAGGTGTGGACCTCCTTGCCGTCAGGGTCCACAACGGTGCAGTTGTTGGCGGCGGCGGTTCTCGATACGTACAGAGCACGTTCGTCATTGCTGCTTAGGCTGACCTGCTGTCCATTGGTGACGACGTCACCACTGGTGGCGATGCTGGCGACGGCGATGACCGACCCGATGCCCCAGATGGCCAGTCCCATCAATGGGCCGATGACGAACAGGATGATCGCCACGACCAGCTTTCCGACGTGCGTCTGGCGGGGGCGCTGCTGCCCATAGGGAGGCACGGCCTGATACGAGGGCTGGTACGGCGGCTGGTACGGGGGCTGATTCTGGGGAGCTGACATCGGTCCGTCTCCTGAGTGTGCTTCGACTGCCGTTGTAGCGTAGCAAGTCAGGTATTCGGTGAACCGGCCCGTTTCAGGGCCTCAGCAGGCGGGATCCTCGTCGATGGTGACCTCGCGTTCATCGCCGCGAGCGGGTTGTGTGTACGTTGCGTTCCCCGTGAGGCTCGTTGTCGCTTCGGAGATCACCACTGTGTAACGTGTTGTCATGTGCCAGCACCCACCTGATGGGCTCATGCCTCCAGGATCGGCCCGCTCGGTTCCAGCCGTCGACGACGTACAGACGGGGCGGCTACTTGATGAGACCGCCGTTGACCTGGCGTTACGTGCCACCCGGTACCTGCGCACCCGTTTCCGTGAACGTGTCACCGTTGGGGACCTCTCCGCGCACCTCGCCTACAGTCCCTCCCATCTCAGCCGGGTCTTCACGTCCGTCGTCGGTGCCTCACCCATGGACTACCTGGCCGCGTGGCGACTGCACGAGGCCAAGCACCTCCTCATCACCCACCGACTGGGCGTGGCCGAGACCTGCCACGAGGTCGGCTACACCTCGGTGGGCACCTTCAGCCGCCGTTTCCTGCGCGACGTCGGAACCCCACCCGGTTCTCTGCGTCGCATCGCCGACCGGGTGGCCGAGCGCACCCAACCGGCCGTGAGCCTCCTAGTCCCGTCGGCTGGAAGAATCCGCATCCGCCTTGATATCCCAGAGGAGATGCGTCGCGCGCTCGGGCCGGCCCCCTATCAGTGGGTCGGCACCTTTCCCCGTCCCGTCCCCACCGGGCTGCCGACGAGCGGCACACTGCGCCGACACATCGACGAGGTCGAACTGCCCGTAGTCCCGGGCTCTCCCTGGATCCTTGCCACCATCTTTCCCGACGGCGCGGACGTCCACGAACAGCTGGCCCCTCACTAACCCCCTTGTCGCGCGCCTGCGTGTCCCCGAGGAGCTCGTCCCAGGCCCCATCACCCCTGCCGGTGCGCGCCGCTCTCCCATGGGATCCGGCGGTTCTCGTGGCGCTGGCGGCGATGGTGGTCTGACGGTCGTCTGAGATGGCCTGAAAAGGGCGCCGCTCAAGAGAGCAGGATCGGAGTCGTCCGCTGTGTGCCGGTCGGTCTACCGTCATGGAACGTCAAGATGTCCCTCGACATGCAGCTGGATACGCAAAGGAGCCACCGATGACCGACGCCACCGCCAACGCCCTGCCTACCGAGCGCCTTGCCGGCTTTCCCTGCTGGATCGAGCTGTACACACCGGACATCGATGCCTCGGCCGCCTTCTACCGGGACCTTCTCGGCTGGGAGATCACCCGTACCGAACCGGGTGAGCCACTCACCACTGAGGTGCATCACGACGGTCGGCTCATTGGCTCCTTCGAGCCTGCTGACGCGGCGCCCGGGGATCCCGGCTGGCAGGGTGAGCTTCATGGTCGACGACGTCCGCACGGCAGCCGCAGGCGTTGAGAGGAGCGGCGGGAGCGTCGTTGTGGAGCCCACCGGCGTCACGGAGACCATGGCCTACGCCCTCGCCGCCGACCCCGACGGCAACGTCGTCGGGCTCCTGGAGGACGAGGACTGCGAGGGGCCCTACCCCTACCAAGCGGGGATGCCAGTGTGGTTCGACGTCCTGGCCAGTGACCTGGAGCCAGCCGAGCGCTTCTACCGGGAGGTCGCCGGGTGGTCCACCCGCCGGCTGACGATCGCCGACCAGGAGCAGGACTTCTACACGAGCGTCGTCGGGGGCAGATCTGTGTGCGGCGTTGGTCGGGCCGGCTACTTCGGGCGAGAGGAAATCCCTTCGCGCTGGCGCATCTACTTCGGGGTTGAGGACGCCGACGCCGCCGCCCAGCGCGTGCGCGATCTGGGAGGAACTGTCATCGTCGAGCCCTTCGACTTCACGTTCGGGCGCATGGTGGAGGTGGCAGACCCGCACGGTGCGCGCTTCCTGCTCACGACTTTCTGATCCTCACGCGATAGTCGGGCGGGGCCACTGGTAGTCCCGCCCGACTGCGTCCGGGAAGCGAAGGCGCTGGGAGAAATGTGAAGGCAGAAGGAAGCACCCTCATGGCCGGACGCGGCCCAGGTTACTCCGCTTGCCGGCCCGCCACGCCTCCATCCACGTCGGGGTTCCCCTCCACCGCGGCCTCCGCGGGGCCCAGCAGCGCCAGGATCCGCTCAGTTTGCCACGGCAGGATCCCGCCCTTACCGAAGACCAGGTCGGCCTCATCGGGGTCCTCGACGACGTCGTCGGCCAGGAGCCCCAGCAGGTGCGCCAGCGGCATGCGCCGCCCCTCCAGCAGGTCGAGCAGGTGCGCCAGGACCCGGTTGCTGCTGCGATCCAGGTTCGCCACCTGGTGCTCGCCCACCCCCACGGGCAGGTCCCACCAGATGAGGCGGCGCTCAGCGATGTCGATGACGAAGGGCGTCGCGTTGAACGTGGGAGAGACCAGGTCGAGGCGCTGCATGACGGTGGATGCCTCGAAGACCTCGCCGCTCTGCGGGTCTGTGCCGCGGGCCATCGCCCCCGCCCAGCACTCGGGTACCTCACTGAGCCGGTGGTGGGAGAAGGAGTGGACCGTCATGACGACGTAGCGCCACCCCTGCCGCAGCGCCTCGGCCAGGGTGACGTCGATGAACTCGGCCGCCCCGTCGGGCGCCGAGGTGAGGTCGCCGGAGTGCACGGCCGCCGTCGAGCGCAGGTTGTAGTAGGCGATCTGCTCGGTGCGCGTGAAGTCCTCGGAGACGAGGAAGGCCGACAGGTCCAGGTCCACGCGGGTGTCCCCGTCCTCGGCTGCAGCAGGTCCGGCAGGCCCCAGGGCCTTGGGAGGGCCTCCGGCAGGTCGCGCCAGTGCAAGAAGAAGCGGATCGTCTCGCCCTCGGGCAGGGGCAGACGGGTGCCGCGCCCGGCCGTGCGCATACCCGGTGAGGCCGAGCGCAGTCCTACCGGAGCCGTGTAGCCCTCGTACATCCCCTGGTCGACGGCGATCCGCCCCAGGCGCTTCCGCTGCCGTAGGGCTTCCTCGACGGCGCGAACCACCGCCGCATCGGTCGGGCCTGGTCGGCGGGTAGAGGGGATGAGCGTCGTCTTGGTGCCCGTGGCCGCCTTGATGGCGACGACTCGCCACGGCAGGGCGTCCGGCCCGGGGAGAAGAAGTACTCCCACAGGCGCACCAGGACCGGCAGGGGCGACCTCGGGCGCGACCCGGGCGAACTCGGCGAGCACGCGCTCGCGGGCGGCGTCGTCGGCGCACAGCCGCAGCAGGTGGTTGAGTCGGCGGGCGAAGACCCCGGGGCGGGTGGACAACAGGCGAAGAGCCCCTTCGACGTCGCGGCGCGCCAGGGCCTCCTCCAGGTGGGAGGTGAAACCCTCTTCGGCACCCCCGGAGGCGACCTGGTGCAGGAGCGCGGCGGCGCGCGGGAAGCGGCGCGCGTAGTCGCCGGGCCGCAGGTGGCGGGCCAGCCGCTTCCACCGCTCACAGCGCCGAGCCATCTCCTCGGCGGAGTCCCGGTTGTCCTGGACCCTGCCCGACGGCGTCGAGCAGACCCAGCAGCCGGCGCCGCTGTGCACGGGAGAAGGAGGGGAACCGGCACGGCTCGGCCAGGGAGACGTCGCCGCCCGCCAGAGCGACCGCCAGGCGCAGCACGTCGGTGACGGCGCGGTAGGAAGCCGAGAAGTCCAGGTCGGGGAAGGTGACCGTGAGGACGGCGAGGTTCTCCTTGACCGCCACCTGCGGCGCCACCTCGGGACCGAAGCTGCGCAGGGCCATCAGGTCCGCGCGGTCCTGGGCGCTGAAGGGGATCGCCTGGGCTAGGAGGTCGGCCACGATCCGCTCCAGGTCTCGCACCGTGGCCAGGCCCAGCTCGGTGAGGGCGCTGTCGTCTCCCGGCAGGGGCTCGCGGGGGGCTGGGGCGGTAGTCCGGCAGGATCCGGACCCCGACGACGTCGCCCAGGTAGTGCAGGGCGGCGTTGACCAGCAGCGTGGCCTCGGAGGCGGTGCGGACCTGGACGGGGAAGTCGGGGTAGAAGGGGCGGTACTCGGCGGCCGGTGAGCCGGAGGTAAGGCGGGCGGCGGCATTGACCAGCGCCCAGGCCTGCTCTGGGTGGGTGAGGGCCTCCCGGGCCGGCGTGGAGAGCCGGTAGCCCAGGGCCCGCAGCGTGGTCAGGGCCGCGTCGACACCCGCGTCGGTACCCCGCTGCGGCGTGGGCTGCGCCTCCTGCGGTGAGGCGGAACCCGACGACGCCGGGCCCACCAGCGGCGGGTGGGACATAAACATAGACGGCCCCGAGCCGGCGGATCGTCACCACGTTGAGCTCCGCGGTCGCCTCAGCACCAGGGGCAGAGGCGGTGGCCGTGCCGGCTCCTGTGTCGGTCGCCGTCGTCGCAGAGGACTGATTGACTCCCACGGGGCCTCCTGATACCTCGCTGTCCAGGGACTCCGCGCCCCGGAACGACCTGAGGGTACTCGGCTGTGACCCGGGTTTTCCCAAGAATCAGCTCACGCCCGCTCTAGGGGCGCGCGGGGCCCGCGATTCCGGGCCTCATGCGGCCTCCATCATCTAGGGCTGTCGCCGTGAAGATCCTGCTCCTCGGCTCCGGCGCGCGCGAGCACGCCCTGGCCCGTGCCCTCGCCCGTGATCCGCAGACCTCCGAGCTCATCGTCGCTCCGGGAAACCCCGGCACCTCGGCCATCGCCACGAACCTCAACATCGACCCCAGTGTCCCCGAGGAGGTCGTGGCCCTGGCCACGCAGATGAAGGCGGATCTCGTCGTCGTCGGCCCCGAGGCGCCCCTGGTCGCCGGTGTCGCCGACGCCGTGCGCGACGCCGGGATCCCCTGCTTCGGCCCCGGCGCGGAGGCCGCCCGCCTGGAGGGCCTCGAAGGCTTTCGCCAAGGAGATCATGACCGCCGCGGGCGTCCCCACCGCCGAGGCCGCCGTGTGCACCACCGAGGCCGAGCTGTCCGCAGCCCTGGACCGCTTCGGGGCCCCCTACGTCGTCAAGGAGGACGGCCTGGCCGCCGGCAAGGGCGTCGTCGTCACCGACGAGCGTCCCGTCGCCCTGGCCCACGGCCACGCCTGCCTGACTCGCGGCAGCGGTCGCGTCGTCGTCGAGGACTACCTCGACGGCCCCGAGGCCTCCGTGTTCTGTGTGTGCGACGGCGCCACCGTCCGCCCCCTGGCCCCCGCCCAGGACTTCAAGCGCCTCCTCAACGACGACGCCGGCCCCAACACCGGCGGCATGGGCGCCTACTCGCCCCTGTCCTGGGCCCCGGCGGACCTCACCGAGCAGGTGGTGCGCGAGGTCGCCCAACCCGTCGTCGACGAGATGGCCCGCCGCGGCACCAGCTTCATCGGCCTGCTCTACTGCGGCCTGGCCCTCACCAGTCGCGGCCTGCGCGTCGTCGAGTTCAACGTGCGCTTCGGCGACCCCGAGACCCAGGCCGTCCTGGCCTGCCTGACCTCCTCCCTGCCCGAGCTCCTCCACGCCGCCGCCACCGGTCGCCCTCGCCGAGGCCCCCGAGCCCACCTGGTCCGAGCAGAGCGCCGTCGACGTCGTCATCGCCGCCCCCGGCTACCCCGGGACCGTCACCACCGGCGGCACCATCACCGGGATCGAGGCCGCCGAGGAGCTCGACGACGTCCACGTGCTGCACGCCGGCACCGGCACCACCGAGCGCGGGGAGCTGGTCGCCGTCGGCGGGCGGGTCCCGTCCGTCGTCGCCCTGGGAGCAACCCTCGAGACGGCGCGGGAACGCGCCTACGAGGCCGTCGAGCGCATCAACCTTGAGGGCGCCCAGTACCGCACCGACATCGCCCAGGCGGCCAGTGAAGGCGGAGTTAGCAGCGTTAGCAGCGTCAGCAGCGCTGCCAGCGCCGACGGGGCCGAGTAGAGCTCCTCGCCGTCGCGACCACGGCGTGCGGCTCGCCGTGCGCTGAACCCAGGAAGACCACGCCGTCAGACCCGACTACGGGAGGCGGTGCGCGTGACGCACGCACTTCTTCCGAGACCAAACGCACACTGCGTCGCTCTTTCCTGAGGGAGGCCCGCGCCCCCTCGTCGGATGGGAGGTGCGGGTTCCGGCGCCGGTGTTGGCCCACGTCAGCCCCTTGTCCGGCCGGCTGGAACTGGTGGGAGGTGAGAGCCGCTCCCATCCCGTCGGTGGGATTTACTCCGGTCGCCCCCCGACTCCCGCCGACGACCCGATCCGGATGAATGCTTGCAATGGCGCGGTATTTGGATGATCCTCCAAGGGTGAACCCTGCGGGGGACGCCGCGGTCCGGAACCGGACACAGGGTGCCCGCCGATGGCAGGATGGGGGCATGACTCAGTCCGCGAGTTCCGCCTCAGTCGGTCCCAGTGCCTCAGCAGCCGGCTCCCCTGCCTCCCGCCGTCCCCGGGTGGGAGCACCGCTCCAGCGGCAAGGTCCGGGACGTCTACGCCCCCACCTCCGATGGCCCGTGGGGTGGGCAGGACGTGCTCCTCGTGGTCGCCTCGGACCGCATCAGCGCCTACGACCACATCCTGGCGACTCCGATCCCGGACAAGGGCAAGGTCCTCACGGCCCTGAGCGCCTGGTGGTTCGAGCAGCTCGCCGACGTCGTCCCGAACCACCTCGTCTCCCTCGACGTTCCCGCCCAGGTCGCCGGCCGTGCCATGATCTGCCGGCGGCTGGAGATGTACCCGGTCGAGTGCGTGGCACGCGGCTACCTCACCGGCTCCGGCCTGGTCGAGTACCGACAGGGCCGCTCCGTGTGCGGCGTCGCCCTGCCCGAGGGCCTGACCGAGGCCTCCCGCCTGCCCGAGCCGATCTTCACCCCCGCCGCCAAGGCCGAGCTCGGGGAGCACGACGAGAACGTCACCTTCGAGCGCGTCGTCCAGATGGTGGGGGACAGTGCCGCCACCGCCCTGCGCGAGACCACCCTGGCCCTCTACTCCCGGGCCGCCGAGATCGCCCGGGACCGCGGCATCATCCTGGCCGACACCAAGTTCGAGCTCGGCACCGACGCCGACGGCGACCTGGTTCTGGGCGACGAGGTCCTCACCCCCTGACTCCTCCCGCTTCTGGCCCGCCGACGCCTGGGAGCCCGGCCGGGTCACCCCTCCTTCGACAAGCAGTACGTGCGCGACTGGCTCACCTCCCCGGCCTCCGGCTGGGACCGGGGCGGCGACCAGGAACCCCCGCCCTGCCCGACGACGTCGTCGAACGGACCCGCGCCCGCTACCTCGAGGCCTACGAGCGGCTGACCGGCCACCCCCTGGAGCTGTCATGACCACGACCTCATCCACCTCGGACCTCCCCGATACCGGGAGTGCCACCCGCGCCTTCAAACCGGGGCCGGGCTTCACGTCCTGGTCGGCCTCATCGTCCTGACGATCGTGCTGGCGCTGTCGGCCGCCATCACCTCCGCCCTCGGGGCCACCGAGACCTCCCGCGTCCTGGGTGGTATCGCCCTGGTCCTCGTGGGGCTGGGCATGCTCGCCTCCTTGAGGCTCTCCGCCCGCTCCCTGGTGGTCAATGCCCCCCGCCTGCGTCTGGAGCGCAACCGGGTCCGCGCGGCCCGGGCCCGGCAGGGCGGCGAGTCCTCCAAGAAGGGAGGCAGTGCCAAGGGCGCCCGCGGCAAGGGTGCCAAGGGCTCCCAATCCTCCCAGCGGGGCTCGGGAACCGACGGTGCAACCCTGCCCGGCACCGATCTGGCAACGCTCACCGTGCCGGGAACCAAAGTGCTCGTGCCTGAGTCGACAGGGTCGGCGTGAGCTGACCACCCTCGACGTGGTCTCCGGCCCCGTCACCACCGCACTGGCCGCGACGTCGCTCGGGCGCGCGGCCGACGAGCGCCCTGGCCGGGACCTCCACCGGCGAGACCCTCATCCGTGTCGGCCAGCTCCTGCTCGGCGCCACCGGCTTCGTGCTCGTGGCCCTGGGGCTCGCCTCCATCCTGGGACAGGTGATCTCATGACCCCCCGCGACCGACGTCCCGACAACGAGCAGGGGCCCGTCAACTGGGGCATCATGCCCAAGCGGACCCCACGTCCGAAGAGCGCCTCCGCCCGGTCCGGCGGCAGCGGGCTGCTTGAGGTCGTCCGCTCCGGCAACAATCCGGCCCCCCACCGGCTCGGCCGCCTCGGCCTCTTCGTCCGCCTCGGGAGTCTCCGCGGCCTCCGCCGCCGGCTCAGCTGCCAGCTCCGCCGGCGCCCGGGACACAGGCGGCGCGACGGTCATGACGGAGGACGACCTGCGTTCAGCCGCGGCCCAGGCCATCGCCTCAGGAACCGCTGACGCCGTCGACGCCGCCATCGCCATCGACCTGGCCGACGTGCCCGACGAGCCCGCCGGCTGGGCCGGCTCCGCCCCTGTCCGCCGGCTCGCCCGCCTCCCCGGCCACCCCTGTACACCGTCGGCGGGTCCTCCGACACCCCCGGGGACCATGGCGAGACCGTCCCGACGGCCGCACCGGACCCGCTCCCTGCCAGCGCTGGCAGTGCCGCCAGCGCCCCCGGCTCCCCGCCCCTCAGCAGCGGGCCGCGGCCGGCGCCGACGGCCGCTCACCACGGCCAGTCGTACGTCCCACCGCCGTTGACGGGCCGGGCAGTGCGCCCCAGACGGGAGGCACCACCACCCGCGTCTTCACCATCTCCCAGGGCAGGCCCGAGGCCGTGCCCAGCGGAGCCTCCGCGGCCTCCCGCGCCGCCGCCGGCGACCGCAGCATCGGCCGCACCCGCACCAGCGGCACCGGCAGCCTCGGCCCCCAGTGCCGCAGCCCCCTCCGCCCGCGGCCGCGGCTACCAGACGCGCCCCAGTGCCGCCCCCTACCGCCCCCGCCGCGCCCACGAGCCCGGCGGCCCAGCCCGAGGCCGAGGAGGACGCCGGCATCCTGGCCGAGTCTAGCGCCTGGGAGGCGGCCACCAACGCCCTGGACGCCGAGGAGATCCAAGCCCAGGGAGGCACTGACTGGGGGTGGGGCGGCCCCGCCAAGGACGCGGACCCCGCCGCTCCTCCTCGGGCACCGACTGGGGCGTGGGGCGCGGAAGCGCCAAGAGCGCCGCTGCCCGGACCCGCTCCCCGTGGCCGGCGGCCGTGCGCCGCCAGCGCCTGGCCGGCGTGGCCTTCGCCCTGCTGGGCCTGGTCCTGGCCACCGCCTCGGCCATGAACCTGGCCCGCAACGCCGAGGCCGGACACCCGTGGATCCCGCCGTGGCTCGTCGCGGTCCTCGGCGGCGCCGGGCTGGTGGCCGCCGCCGGCTACCTCGCCTGGGCCGGAGGCACCCCGTACGCCGTGAGGCCGAGCGTTGGAAGCCCGGTGTGCTCGACGCCGCCGCCGGCCTGACCACTGGTTCCGTCAAGGTCCACGACCCCCGCCCGGCTGGTGGCCCGCGCTCGCGGACCGCTCCTTCCGGGCGCCTCTGAGCGCGGCGACGAGACAGCCCCCACCGTGGACTCCGGCCCCACGCCGGTCATGGGTACCTCCACCGTCGACCAGTCCCTCCACGCCCCCGCCGGGGTTGCCGGCGCCGTGGGCGGGTTCATGCTCGCCAGTGCCGTGGTCTGCGCCGTCGTCGCCCTCATTCTGGGCTCCGCCTGGCTCATCGCCACGGCCGCCCTCACCCTGGGTGGAGTCGTGGCGATTCGGCTGGCAGGCGAGTGGCTCGGCCAGGTCTGAGCCACGTCGAGACGGCAGGCAGTGTCCCGGCCTGCATACGGGTAGTCTTGGGCTGCGCACTCATCCCGCCTGATCCGAGGAGCACCCATGGGACGCATCGTCGTCGAGGTCATGCCCAAGCCCGAGATTCTTGACCCCCAGGGCAAGGCTGTCGTCGGAAGCCTTCCCCGCCTCGGCTTCGAGCAGTTCACCGGGGTGCGGCAGGGGCCGTCGCTTCGAGCTGACTGTGGACGGCCCCGTCACCGAGGAGCACCTGGCCGCCGCCCGCGAGGCCGCCGACACCCTCCTGTCCAACCCGATCATCGAGGACGTCGTCTCCGTCGCCGCCGACGAGGAGGCCTGAGCCGTGAGTGACTCGCTCAGCAGCTCTCCTGCTGCCCGCATCGGCGTTATCACCTTCCCCGGGACGCTCGACGACGTCGACGCCGCCCGCGCCGTGCGCCTGGCCGGCGCTGAGGCAGTGAGCCTCTGGCACAAGGACGCCGACCTGCGCGGGGTCGATGCCGTCGTCGTGCCCGGGGGCTTCTCCTACGGCGACTACCTGCGCTGCGGCGCCATCGCCCGCTTCGCCCCCGTCATGGAGGAGGTCGTGGCCGCCGCCGAGCGCGGCATGCCGGTGCTCGGCATCTGCAACGGCTTCCAGATCCTCGCCGAGGCCCACCTCCTGCCCGGCGCCCTCCTGCGCAACGCGAACCAGCGCTTCTTCTGCGTCGAGCAGCGCCTGCGCGTGGAGACCACGCAGACCGCCTGGACCAACCGGTACGCGGACGGGGAGGAGATCGTCGTTCCCATAAAGAACGGCGAGGGCAACTTCATCGCCTCGCCCGAGGAGCTCGACCGTCTCGAGGGGGAGGGCCTCGTCGTCTTCCGCTACGTGGGCAACCCCAACGGCTCGGCCCGCGACATCGCCGGCGTACGCAATGAACGCGGCAACGTCGTCGGACTCATGCCCCACCCCGAGCACGCCGTGGAGCCCGGTTTCGGTCCCGACTCGCAGGCCGGTCCGCGCACCGGGACCGACGGCCTGGGAGTCTTCCGCTCCGCCATCGACTCGCTGCTGGCCGTCTGACGACCCCGTATCCGGCACCCACCCCTGACAGCCCTCAGGGGTGGGTGCCGAATCATTCCCTGCCGCGTTATCCACAGATCCGCCTCGCGCCTGTGTAGAACTGTGGAGAGAACGGGCCGCCCCTCGCTCGGCGGACCTGGTCGTGACCGCGCTCAAGTTGCATGGCGATGAGGAATGTGTTGTGGCAGCTGTCGGGGCTCTGCCTCGGGATGACCGAGAGGGCGAGCGCGACTGATTGGATGATTATCCCGGATTTTCAGCCAAAAACTCGGTGTCCAGGGATGTCATGTCAAGGTGCGTGGCGGCCTATGCGGGGCGCTGCCGGCAGGGGTGCTCGCCCGGGGACGGTGGTACTGAGGGGGCGTTGTGCACAGGTGGAATGGCGACATTCCACAAACCCCCACAGCCATGCACAAGCCTGTGGACACGACCTGTGGATAACTCGGCCTGCGATGTGATGAAGTCCCCTGGGCCGGCCCCTCCAGCACGCGGCTGTCAGCCGCTCACCGGTCGGGGTGTGCTGCGAGACGTGCTCGTTGCGGCGGGTCTTGAGAAAAACCGCCGTCAGCTCTGGCAAGGCCCTTGTGAGCTCCTGCCTGTTGATTACCTCGCCGGTGACGGTGCGGTTGTGGCGCATCGCGACGTCAACCCAGAAGGCGAGGCGGTCGTCGTCGGCGATGGCCTCGGGCGCGACGGTGACCCAGCCGGGCCCCATGACTCGCCCGGCCCCCATCTGAGCTCGCCTCGCACCCGGTTCGCCCAGGAGCGTTTCGTGGTGGTCCGCGGCGACGCGCACCAGGAGGTCCCCGGTCTTCCCGACGCTGACGATCATCTTGTCGTTGACCATGATCGCTCGGCCTCCGAACATGGGGACCTCGCGCACGTCCGGTTCGTCGTCAACCAGCGTGCGGACGCGCTGAACGAGGTGGTGCTGCTCAGGTGTCATGGCTGCCATGGCGTCGTCTCCCGTTGGTGGTCAGTCGGTCAGGGGCTGTCAGCGTCAGATTGGGTTCCCTAACTGCCTCGCCCGTGCCCCACGGAGTCGCTCGGGCCGGCGGCCGGGTGTCCACAGCGCTGACATTAACGAGATCGCCGTCGAAGTGACCGGTGAAGATCGTTGAAATTCTGCGGTTGTTCCGCGGCGTGTGGCATCTGTGCGGAGTTAATGTCAGCGCCATGGACACTGACGCCCCTGTTGGGGGTCTTTGTCGTCGGCTCGTCAGCCCACCAGGTCGGCCACGATCTGCAGGAGGTCCTGCAGGTGCCGGTTGGACAGGAACTCCCGGCGCACGGACTCGTGGGCGGCCAGTCCCATCTCCTGGGCCCGCTCGGGGAAGAGCAGCAGGTCGCGCACGGCTTCCGCCCAGGCGAGGCCGTCGGCCGGGTCGACCAGGACGCCGTCGACGCCGTCGTCGATCTGGTCGCGGATGCCGCCCACCGCGGAGGCGACCACTGGGGCCTTCTTCCACATCGCCTCGGCCACGGTCAGACCGAAGGCCTCGATGAGGGAGCGCTGGGTGACCACCGAACTGACTCGCTGGACGGCATTGACGACGGTGGCGTTGACCTCCCGGTCCTCCATGCTCACCGCGGCCACGTGGATCCGCGAGGCGACCGATTCCGGCAGCACCGAGCAGCGCTCCACGATCTGGGTGAGGGTGGCCTGCGACTCGGGCCCGTCGGGGTCGGGCCGACCAGCAGCAGGTGGGCGTCCTCGGGCAGCACGGTGATGTTCTCGGCGAAGGCCTCCACCAGCTCCAGGCCGCCCTTGAGGCGGTCCCAGCGGTTGACCTGAGTGACGACCCGGGCACCCAGCGGCACCGGTCCACCGGCCAGCACCGGGTCATCGGCCAGGCCGCGGAAGGCGTCGGCGCGCCCGTCGTGGCGCATGAAGGGCACGGCCTCGAAGGGCGGCTCGCCGGCGAAAATCCCGGACAGGCGCGCCACCGACCAGGCCTCGTCCAGGTCCAGGACCCGGTTCTTGGGGGAATCGGCGTCGATGGAGGGAGCCAGGACCGCGCAGCGCTCGGCCTCGATGTAGGGCGGGCGGTACTCGGGGCGGGAGACGATGACGAGGTCCACGTCTTCCAGGTAGCGGTCCAGGAAGGCCCAGGCGTAGTCGGCGGCCCTCGCCCGCGCCCCTCGGCCCCGGCGTGGCAGCGCCAGATGACCGTGGCGCCCGCCGCCTTGAGGGCCTTGGCCAGGCCCGCGGTGGGCGGGTCATGCAGGATGACGACGTCGTCGGGGCGGACTTCCTCGACGATGTTCTCCGCGTTGGAGGCCAGGACGTGCTCGTAGATGTCGCGCTGCTTGTCCCCGAGCTTGCCGCCGTCGCCGTGGTCCCCGTGGATGCCGGCGTGCAGGCGGGCCGCGATCCGGGTGAACTCCTCGGGGGCGTCCAGGGTCAGCCAGCGCACGTTGAGGCCGGCGCCCAGGGAGTAGCCCACGAGGGGGCGACCGTCTCCGCCGGCCCCCGAGCCGGCGGCTGCCGACGGCGTGACCGTCCACACGGTGCGCCCCTCCAGCAGGGCCTCGGCCCCGGTCAGGCTGGTGTGCAGTCGTTTGATGGCCACCTCGTCCAGGTGGCTCTCCAAGTGCGACAGGGGCAGCGGGGCGACGTCGATGTCTCTCATGCCATGATCTTCCCCGAAATCTTGTGAGGCGCAGCACTTTGGGCTTGGGCGTGGCGTCTTGTTGCTGTTTCGGCATTCTTCTGGCTGGATTCCGCAGAGCGCCGATCGGGCTCGCGTGGAGTGTGCGGGAGTGCGCGGGGCGCGGTCCCGCGTGGGTGGTGGTGTGAGGTTCCGTGGGCGTGGGTAGGCTTGGCTCGGCCGCACTCCCTCGTCAACCAGGAGCCCCCATGGCGTCCGAGCCCATGATCCCCGCCGCCCACCCCGACACCGTCGCCGACGCCGCCGCGACGCCCGAGAGGGAGATGCCCTGGAAGGAGTTGGGCCTCAAGGCCGACGAGTACGAGTCCATCCGCGAGCTGCTGGGGCGCCGCCCCACCAACGCCGAGCTGGCCATGTACTCGGTCATGTGGTCCGAGCACTGCTCCCTACAAGTCCTCCAAGATTCACCTGCGCCAGTTCGGCGCCAAGACCACCCCGAGATGCGCGAGCACCTCCTGGTCGGCATGGGGAGAACGCCGGTGTCGTCGACATCGGTGACGGCTGGGCCGTGACCTACAAGGTCGAGTCCCACAACCACCCCAGCTACGTCGAGCCCTACCAGGGGGCCGCCACCGGAGTGGGCGGCATCGTGCGCGACATCATCTCCATGGGCGCGCGGCCCGTGGCCGTCATGGACCAGCTGCGCTTCGGCGCCGTCGACCACCCCGACACCGCGCGCGTCGTCCACGGCGTCGTGGCCGGCGTGGGCACCTACGGCAACTCCCTGGGCCTGCCCAACATCGGCGGTGAGACCGAGTTCGACCTCCTACCAGGAGAACCCGCTGGTCAACGCCCTGTGCGTGGGCGTGCTGCGCCACGAGGACATCCACCTGGCCAATGCCACCGGCGCCGGCAACAAGGTGGTGCTCTTCGGGGCCCGCACCGGCGGGGACGGCATCGGCGGGGCCTCCATCCTGGCCTCGGAGTCCTTCGAGGACGGCATGCCCGCCAAGCGCCCCAGCGTCCAGGTGGGCGACCCCTTCATGGAGAAGGTCCTCATCGAGTGCTGCCTCGACCTGTTCGGCGCCGGGCTCGTGCTCGGCATCCAGGACCTGGGCGCCGCCGGCATCTCCTGCGCCACCTCCGAGCTGGCCTCCAACGGCGACGGCGGCATGCACGTCGACCTGGAGAAGGTGCTCCTGCGCGACCCCACCCTGACCGCCGGGGAGATCCTCATGAGCGAGTCCCAGGAGCGCATGATGGCCGTCGTCGCGCCCGACAAGCTCGAGGAGTTCATGGCCGTCATCGACAAGTGGGACGTCGAGGCCGCCGTCATCGGGGAGGTCAACGGCTCGGGCCGGCTGACCATCGACCACTTCGGGGAGCGGATCGTCGACGTCGACCCGCGCACCGTGGCCCACGAGGGCCCCACCTACGAGCGCCCCTACGCCCGCCCCGCCTGGCAGGACGCGCTCAACGCCGACACCACCGAGCGCCTGGCCCGCCCCGAAAGCGCCGATGTGCTCGCCGAGCAGGTGCGCGCCGTCGTCACCAGCCCCAACCAGGCCTCCACCGCCTGGGTCACCGACCAGTACGACCGCTTCGTGCGCGGCGACACCGCCCCTGTGCCAGCCCGACGACGCCGGCGTCATCCGTGTCGACGAGGCCACCGGCCGCGGCGTGGCCATCTCCACCGACGCCAACGGCCGCTTCACCAAGCTCGACCCCGCCACCGGCGCCGCCCAGGCCCTGGCTGAGTCCTACCGCAACGTGTGCACCGTGGGCGCCCGGCCCCTGGCCGTCACCGACTGCCTCAACTTCGGCTCGCCGGAGGACCCGACGCCATGTGGCAGCTCGTCGAGGCCATCACCGGCCTGGCCGACGCCTGCGCCGTCATGGGGGTGCCGGTCACCGGCGGCAACGTCTCCCTCTACAACTCCCACGGCAAGGTCAAGGGACAGATCGACTCCTCGATCAACCCCACGCCCGTCGTCGGCGTCCTGGGCGTCATGGACGATGTGCGCCGTGCCAACCCCTCGGGCTGGCACGAGGAGGGCCTGGCCATCATGGCCCTGGGCACCACCGCCGACGAGCTCGACGGCTCGGCCTGGTCCCGCGTGGTCCACGACCACCTCGGCGGGCTGCCCCCGCGCGTCGACCTCGAGGCGGAGATGGCGCTCGGGCGGGTGCTGCTGGCCCTGAGCGAGGCGGAGGGCCCCGGCGGCGAGCCGCTGGTGCGTGCCGCCCACGACTGCTCGACCGGCGGCCTCATCCAGACCCTCGTGGACTCCTGCCTGCGCTGCGGCGTCGGCGCCAGCGTGGACCTGACCGCCATCCAGGAGGAGGGTGTGGACGACTTCACCGCCCTGTTCTCCGAGTCCGGGGCCCGCGCGATCGTTGCCGTGCGTGAGGAGCTCGTGCCCGCCGTCACCGCGGCTGCCGAGGCCGAGGACGTCGCCGTGGCGCGCCTGGGGACCACCGGCGGCGACCTGCTCGTCGTGGCCGGCAGTGACCTGCTCTCCGACGGCGGCGCCGGGCGCCCCCTCGTCCTGGACCTGGCCGAGCTCGGGGCCGACGTCGAGGGTGTCCTGCCGGCGCTGTTCTGAGTCGCACTCGCCGACGGGGACATTTCTCTACGGCCGGGGACGTTCCCGTGCGGCCGGGGACGTTCGACGCCGTCGGGGACCGGAATCCTGTCCCCGAACGCGCAGGATGGCCCCGCCTGGGGTCACACGCACCCGGCCGTGTGGAATGTCCCCGTCGGTCCGCCCCTGCTGCGCCGGCGACGTGCCTCCTTACTGCGCCACCTCAGGTGTTGACGCGTGACGGTGGAGTGTCGCTGCGGAAACAAGCAGCACCACGGCCGGTAGGACGTTCACGAGGTAGATCCAGGCGCTCGGGTTGGACGCCTCTGCCGTGACGAGGCAACCGATGGTCAGTGAGACGGACAGGGAGATGCCGGCCAGTGCCACGCTGAGGACTGCCCCGCCCATCTTGTTGTCGGCCGCGACGACGTAGAACGCGGTGATGAAGCCGATGACGGCCAGAATCAGGATGACGCCGTTCATCGTCCGCACGAGACTGACGAGATTGAGACCAGCGTCGGGTGACGAGCTGTCCGTGAAACTCGGCGGCACGAGCGTGGAGGCGTCGAGGACGTGGTTGGACACGATGACGCTCACCACCTGGGCGCCCCAAGCGATGATGGTGGTGATGGACTCGATGTCGGCTGATCGTGTGGGGCGTGAGGAGGGGGCTGCGGAAGATGTCATGGCTGGAGCCTGTCAATGCGCCCGCCGTGTATCAACCAGTGGGTAGCCTGGAGGCATGATCGATCATGCCTCTGTGAGTGTCAGTGATCCGGCGGCCTCGAAGGCCTTCTATGAGGCGGCCCTCGCGCCGCTGGGCTACCGCGTCGTCATGGAGTTCGGGCCCGTCACCGGACTGGGCGGGCCGACGCCCGGCGCGCCGGAGGATGCCCCGGTCCACGCGGACCTGTGGCTGGCCCCGGCGGAGAATCCGACGCCCCTGCCATATTGCTGTGGCGGCGTCGTCGACGGCGCAGGTGGACGCCTTCCATGAGGCGGCCCTGGCGGCGGGCGGCACCGACAACGGAGGTCCCGGCGAGCGCCCGCACTACCACCCCGGCTACTACGGGGCCTTCGTCCTCGACCCCGACGGCAACAACCTCGAGGCCGTCTTCCACGGCGCCGGCGATTGAGCGTCGCCTGCGTGCCTCACCTCTGCTGCGTGAGTCCGCCGTCGGGGACATTTCTGTACGGTCGGGGACATTCCTGCACGGCCGGGGACGTTCGACGCCGTCGGGGACGGGAATCCTGTCCCCGGACGCGCAGGATGCCCCCGCCCGGAAGGACCCGCATCCGACCGCGTGGAATGTCCCCGTCAGTGTCGGTGGCAGGCCCGGAGATGGTGGAGAGGGGCGACGGTCTGAGAGATGTGGCGGAGGGGAGGCGGCTGTTCGCCAGGGAGGTGACAGGGCTCGGCGGAGAGGTGGAGAGGGCCCGGAGGCCTGGGCACGGTGGGCAGATGATGACGCTGCGGTGAGGCGGCGGTGTTGGGCTCGCGCGGCGCCTGAATTGACATCGAGGCCGCCCCGGCGACAATTCCCGCCAATTCCCCGGGAGTCTCAGGAAGATATCGAAGCGGCGGGCGCGCCGGCCGAGGCAGGCAGTGCAACGCCCTCCCGCACCCGCCCGAACGGGGCGCCGTGGTGCGGAAGGCGGCCTCTCAGCGTGTCGCGCACCCGGCGTGGCGCCCTCTCAGCCCCGGATTTGCCAGATATCACTCAGGTAACTGCTCGCAATCGGCTCAAGATGCCGCAGATACCTCGCAGAGATCTCTAGACTTCAACCATGACTGTGCCTTCAGAGACCTCGACGACGATCGACCCTCGTGAGGTGTCACTGTATGCCGGCCACTTCGACGCGCTGTGGGGTGTGGCCTGGAGCCCGGACGGCACGCGGCTCCCTGTCCGGATCGCACGACGGCACGGCCCGCGTCTGGGACGCGAACCGCGGCACCGAGCTGTTCGCGCTGGCCGGCCCCAGCCTGTCCATCAGCGCGGTGGCCTGAGCCCCCGATGGCACGCGGCTGCTCACTGCGGCGGAGGACCACAGCGTGCGCGTCTGGGACGCGACCACCGGCGCCGACCCTGCTGACCCTGGGGGTCGGCGGCTCCGGCGTGGGCGGGCGGTGGCCTGGAGCCCCGACTCCACCCGTATCCTCACCAGCTTCGACGACGCCTCGGCCCGCATCTGGGACGCCACCAGCGGTCAGGTGGTGCGCACCCTGTCAGGGCACACCGAGCACCTCACCGCGGTGTCGTGGAGCCCGGACGGGACCCGCGTGGCCACCGCCTCCGACGACGGCACCGCCCGCGTCTGGGACGTCACCACCGGCACCGAGCTGCTGCGCGTGGGCCCCATGGCCTTCGTGGGGCGCGGCGCCACCATGGGCCCCGACGGCAGGCCGACCCACGTCGGCCCGATCGAGCCGATGACCGGCCTGTCATGGAGCCCGGACTCGCGTCGCATCATCACCGCCTTCGACTCTGCCGAGCCCCGGGTCTGGGACGCCGCCACCGGCGAGGAGGTCCTCAGCCTCCACGGCCGCGAGCGCCGCTGGGTCAGCGTCGTCTCCTGGAGCCCCGACGGCAGCCGCATCATCACCGACGACATCTCCGGCACCACCGCCCACATCTGGGACGCCGCCACCGGCGAGGAGCTGCTCAGCCTGCGCGGCCACCACCAGTGGGCCTGCGCCCTGGCCTGGAGCCCGGACTCGAGTCGTGTGGCCACCGGCTCGCACGATGACACCGTGCGCGTCTGGGACGCCGCCACCGGCCAGACCCAGCTCGTCCTGGGGGCCGGTAACTCCGTGGAGACCGTCTCCTGGAGCCCCGACGGCACCAGGCTCAGCATCGGCGCCAAGATCGGTGGCAACCGCGTCTGGGACGCCACCACCGGTCAGCCGCGCCTCACCGTCGACAACGGTGCCCGGGAGCTGAGCGAGGTCGTCTGGAGCCCGGACGGCACCCGCCTGGCCACCTCCTCCTACCTCTCGCCCCGCGTCCTCATCCTGGATGCCTCCACCGGCGACGTCGTCCAGGCCCTGACCGCCGGGGAGGACGACGTCAACGACATCGCCTGGAGCCCGGACAGCGAGCGCATCCTCACCGGACTGGGGGACGACCGCGCCGCGATCTGGGACGCCGCCCGCGGTGAGCGCCTCCCTGACCCTCGAGGGCCACAGCGACATGATTACCTCGGTCGCCTGGAGCCCCAACGGCCAGCGTGCCCTGACCGGCTCCCAGGACGGGACGGCCCGCATCTGGGACGCCGCCACCGGCGAGGTCATCCACACCTACACCGGCAACTGGGTGCGTGACGTCGTGTGGACTCAGGGGGCCCGCGTGTCGTCACCGGCAGCGCCGACGGCGCCGCCCACGTCTGGGACGTCATCACCTCCGGCGAGCTCGTGACGCTGCGTGACGCCGCCGCCATGGTCCGTTCCTACGCCTGGAGCCCCGACGGCACCAAGGTGCTGGCCGGCTTCGACGACGGCGTCGTGCGCGTGTGGGACGAGGTCTCCGGCAAGGTCGTCCTGTCCCTGGCCGGCCACCGTTTCGGCGTCACCGACGCGCAGTGGAGCCCCGACGGCACCCGGATCCTCACCGGCTCCGAGGACGGCACCGTGCGCCTGTGGGACGCCACCACCGGCGAGATGACCGGGCTGTTCCTATGCTTCCTGCCCGACGGCGGGGTCGCCATCCTCGACGCCCCCTCCCTGAGCCTGCGCTCGGGCCCCGGGGAGGTCTGGGACTACCTCGGCCGCCCCGAGATCCTCGCCGGCCAGCTCACTCGCGTGGGCGTGGAGCGGCGCCAGTTCCTCAACCACGACCCGTTGCCCGAGGCCGTCGCGGAGCCGTCCCCGGCCGAGGCCGCTGACGAGGACCCGACGGCGCCCGAGCCGGTTGAGGAGCCCCAGGTTCCCGAGGAGTCTCCGGCTCCCTGAGAACACCGAGCCCTCCGAGGCGCCGGAGGTACCGGAGGCCGGCCCGCTCGCCGAGCCCGCCGTTGCCCCTCCGTCTTCGCTGCACCCGCGCAGCAGGAGACCGAGCCGTCCCCGGCCCAGTCCGGTGCCGACGTCGAGCAGCCCTGTCGCTTCCCAGTCCCCTGAGGACGCCCCCGCCCAGATCCCGGAGTCGTCGGCCCCCGCTGGTGATCCCCTCATCGAGGAGGCTCCCCGCCCAGGTGCAGGACCCGCAGGTCGAGGAGTCCGGCTCCACCGAGGTCGAGGACTCTGAGATCCCCGCACCGGCCCCCGCCCCCGAGGTGGTGGATCCGGCCGCGGCTCACCAGGCCAGGCACGCGGCGGAGACCGCTCACACGCCGGCCGAGGCCGCTGAGACCCCTGAGGCCCCCTGATGCCTTCGGGCAGCCGGTCGCGCCGGCCGAGACCGAACCGGTCGCCGCTCCGACGGGGGAGACCCTCCTTGTCCAGCCCTTCCCCGTGGACCAGGGCCTCGTGGACGGTGAGGTGAGTGCCCCGGCCGTGACGCCGCCCGCGATGGTTGAGATGCCGCAGAGCCTGACCGCTCCCGAGAAGGAGCAGCAGTCCGAGGCGCAGCCCGTGCTGAGCGCCTCAGAGGCCAGCCAGGAGGTCGACGCTGAGGCCAGTGCCGACGCGATCGCCGTCCCGGCTCCCGTCACGGAGCCCGCCGACAACGCGCGCCGGGCCCGGCACGCCGCCGCCACTGCTCAGACCTCGGCCGATGCTGCCCCGGAGCACGTCGTCGAGGACGGCGCTGAAGCGACCGTGCCCGCCGAGTCAGAGCTGGCTCTGCCGACCGAGGTGGCCCAGTCCTCCGGCACGGCCGAGTCCGCCTATGAGCCGGTGGCGATCCCCGCCGTCGAGCATGCCGGTGGTGAGCCTGTGGCCGCGCCCACCGGTGAGACTGTCGCCCCCGACCAGCTCGAGCTCTCCCTGACCCCGGCCGACGCCGCCGGCCACGAGGGCGATGAGGTCACCCTCGACCTCTCAGAGGAGGCCGGTGGGCCGGCGCCGAAGCAGGCCCCCGAGGTCGTTGCCCCAGTCGAGGCGACGGTGCCGCCCGTCGCGGACACCGCTGAGACGGCGCGCGCCGCTGGCCCTGTGGACGTCACCGACGTCGCCGAGGCTACCGATGTGGCCGACGCGGCGGCCCCCGAGGTGCCGGTGCCCTCCGGCGCTGAGGCCACCTCCGCGCCGACCGTTTCAACGCCTGAGGGCGAGCTCGAGGACCACGCGGTGCCGCCAGAGGTCCAGGCTGAGCAGGCCCCGGCCGAGCAGGTCCCCGCCGAGCGCCCGCAGGGCCAGGAGAACTCGGACAGGCCGCTCGAGTCCGCGGAGACTGAGGCCGCTCAGACCGCGCAGGCTGAGGCTGCCGCCGAGGACCGGCCGAGCGCCGAGGAAGAGCCGGCCGAGCCCGCTGAGCCTGCCGAGCCCGCTGAGCCTGCCGAGCCGACTGAGCCGACCCCGGCGCCCTGGGGGAGCGCGGACCTGCGCCAGCGGATCTACACCGAGGTCCAGGAGTTCGTCGCCGCCATCGCGCGCCGTGACGTCAACGAGCTGGCCAGTCGCTACGGCATGGCCGGCAACGACCTGGCCGGCCTCGATGAGCAGCTGGCGGGCCTGTCGAGCCCCGCGTCGGACCTGACCCTCTACCCCTTGAGCAGGCCGACGACTACGTCGACGGCCACCACCGCCTCGATCTCAGCGAGCTGGAGGGCGGCGGTGTCGTCATCAGCAGCGAGCTGTGGGCCCACGATCGGCCCTGCGGTGCGCGCCTCGTCGCCCACTGGAACCCCATGGGGATCTACCCCTTCGACTTCCGCAACGTGAGCATGTGAGTCATCTCCCGCGCGCCTCCCCGGCGCCCGGCACATCGAGTGCGCCCCCGACCGGCAGGTACGGGGGCGCACTCGCCTCGAGCGGTCCGAGGGAGACGGGGATCGCTCAAGAGTGGTGCCGGGGGATAGGTGCCTGGGCTGTGAACCGCATAGACTTCCGGCCGTCAGTGTTATCCACCGAGAGGGGACGTCTGTGTCGACGGCGCAGTACCCGGCACGGGCCCGTGTCGCCGCCTGGGCAGTGCACATCTTGACCATGTCCGGACTGGTGTGGGCCAGCCTGGCCATGCTCGCCACCATCCACCCCCGCCGGGAGTTCACCTGGATGTGGGTCTGGCTGCTCGTCGCCCCTCGTCGTCGACGGCGTTGACGGCACCCCTGGCCCGGCGCGCCCGGGTCTCCGAGATCATCCCCTGGTTCGACGGCGGCATCGTCGACATCGTCGTCGACTACCTCACCTGGACCTTCATCCCGGCGGTCTTCATGTACGTGGCCCTGCCAATGGGCCCCAGACCGTTGGCGGGACTGCTCATGGCCCTCGTCCTGAGCTCGTCGATGTTCTGCTACGCCAACAAGCAGTGGAAGTCCACCGACTACTACTTCGTGGGCTTCCCGGCCGCCTGGAACATCGTGGCCCTCATGTTCTACGTGCTTCAGACCCCGGCGGTCTTCAACATCATCGTCACCCTCGTCTTCGTGGTGCTGACCCTGGTGCCCACGCACTACGCGCACCCGGCCCGCGTCAAGCGCTTCCGCGCCCTCAACATCGGTGCGGTGGCCGTGTGGTTCCTGGCCACCTGCTGGCTGGTGGCGATCTACCCCTACCGGCCGCTCAGCCTGGTCGCTGTCCTCATCGTCTCGGGCGGGTGGTTCCTGCTTGCCGGGGTGCTGCGCTCGATCCGCGGGGAGGAATCGACTGCGGCAGCGGCGTAGGCCGGACTAACCGTCCCCGGGGGGCGCAGCCCCGGGCGACCGCCACGTCGCGCAGCCAGCGGCCGCCCTCGAGCAGGAAGGTGGCCAGCACCAGGCCGATGACCACCATGATGACCCAGCCGGGGTACTGGTTGCCGTGCCCGTCGTCGCCCGCCAGGAAGAAGTACACGTAGGGCGCCACGAAGGTGATGAGGGTGACGAGGAAGCCGGCGAAGCGGATGCGGCGCCGCTTGCCCGCCACCATGGCGATGATCCCCCAGGTGTAGGGCACTGCGGTGATGATGTCGATGGCCCACAGCACCCAGGGGTTGCCGCGGAAGCCGGGGGCGTAGACGGCCGGGAGCGCCCGCAGCGAGGAGTAGATGAACACCGTCGCGTAGGCCAGGAAGCGGGGGTTGTGCAGCAGACGGACGATGCCGGCGCGCGGCACCAGGTCCACCTTCGCCTCCTGCAGGGCGGCCAGGGTGTGCCGGGAGACGCGCAGCGGGTCCGTCCCCTCCAGCACAGTGCGCAGGTAGCGGATCTGCTCAGGCGTCCCGGTGGCCCACTCGTCCAGGAGACGGCGCGGGCTCACGGCGACGACGACGCTGCCCTCGCCCTGACCGGCACCGTCGGTCCGCGGTGTCTCGGCGCCGTCGGGTGTTTCTAGGGAGGCGATGTGGACGAGGTGCTCACCCAGGACGCTCCGCAGCAGCCCCAGCCGCTGCGTGGGAACCTCGCTCAGCCACAGGCGCTGCCCGTGCTCCACGGCCAGGGACAGGGCGTGCCCCAGGGCCCAGCCGCGCTCGTCGGGCGCCAGCAGCTCCTCGGGGGCGGATAGCTGGGCCAGTTCGGGCACCTCAGCGACGTTGAAGCGCGTCAGGTCGCCGACCCTGTCGACGGCCGCCACCGTCCGCAGGACCTCGGGGTCCAGGACATGGCGCCGGGTGACGGGAAGCTCCGTGACGGAGCGCAGAGCCATCAGGTCCATCACGGAGGAGCGGGAAGCGGGGGTGTGTTCGGGCATTGGGAAGAGCCTAAAGGAGTGGGTGCCCGTTGTGTGCATCCTGTGCATCCTGTGGACCGATACGGCTCACTCCTGGCCAGAAGAGAGCGGAGACCCGCCTCCCCTCGCCTCGTCGGTAGGGGCGCGGCCGGGACCGGGGCCCGTGGGGCGGCCGAGCGCCTAGGGTGAGTTCATGAGTACTCACGCCACCCCCTCAGAGCGGTCCAGCCGGCGCGGCGACCCGGGGTTGCTCGTCGTGGCCGGAGCGGGCCTCATCGGATCCCGCCTGGCGGACCTGGCCCGGGACAGCGGCTGGAGGATCCGGATCCTCCACCGCAGCGCAGCGGGCCAGGCGCCGCGGGAGGGCATCGAGGTCGATGACCCGGCAGGGAGCACGCCTGGTGGGCACCCGCCGAGCGCCTCCCTGCCGCCCAGCGCCCTGGAGGGCGCCAGGGCCGTGGTCTGCCTGTCGGGCGCCCCGATCGCGCCGCGCCCCTGGACACCGGCGCGCCGTCGCGAGCTGGCGGCCTCGCGCCTGTCCACCACCGCCCTCATCGCCCGGGTCGCCGCGGGCCTGCCCCCGGCCGGGCGACCCGAGGTCCTGCTGAGCGGATCGGCCACCGGCTTCTACGGGGACCGGGGCGAGGAGATCCTCACCGAGGCCAGCGGCCCGGGTGAGGGGTTCCCGTCCGAGCTGTGCCGGCGCTGGGAGTCCGTTGCGGGCCCGGCGGCGCAGGCCGGGCTGCGCACGGTCCAGTCCCGCACGGGCCTGGTGGTCAGCTCCTCGGGCGGGCTGGGCAGGATCCTCGGCGCCGCCTACCGGGTCGGGGCGGGGGCCCGGCTGGGCCGCGGTGACCAGTGGCAGCCGTGGATCGCCCTGGAGGATGCCGCGGCCGGGCTCCTGTGGGCCATCGAGCACGACGACGTCCACGGGCCGGTCAACCTGACCGCTCCCGAGCCGGTGCGCAACCGCGACCTCCACCGGCTGCTGTCGCGCGCCGGCGGCCCGCCCTCGATGGCGGTGGTGCCCCAGCTCCCTGCTGGACTGGGCGGGCAGGGCCGGGGCGGCCAGCAGTACCGGAAGCGTCGGCGGGATGCTCGCCGAGCTTCTCGGTGCCTCCCAGCGCGCGGTGCCTCAGGCGCTGCTCGCCTCCGGATTCCGCTTCACCGCGCCGGACGCGGCCTCGATCTGGGCACTGAGCACCTGACGCCCGCCCGGTGCCGGTCGATCCCGTGCACCCGCACTCAGACGCGGGCCAGGACCTCACCGTGCACGACGACGAACCAGGCGTCCTCGCCGTCTCCCCCACTGCCGCCACGCCTGGGCCATTGCCTCCAGGTCGGCCCCGTTCGCCAGTCCCAGCTCGACGGCCTGGGGCCCGAAGGATGTCAGGCACCGCTGCGCCCAGGTCTGCGACTGCCAGGCCCGGTCGGCGGGCGTGGCGTAGCACCAGGTGGAGGCCGAGGCGGTCACGTCGGCGAAACCCGCCTCCCGGGCCCAGGACAGCAGCCGGCCGCCGGCATCGGGTTCGCCGCCGCTGGCGCGGGCGGTGGCCATGTAGACCGAGCGCCACTGCTCCATGCCCGCGGGCTCGGGGAACCAGGTCATGGCGGAGTAGACGGCGTCGCGCACGGCCACGATCCCGCCGGGGCGGGTGACGCGGCGCATCTCGGCCAGGGCACCCACCGGGTCCGCGAGGTGCTGAAGGACCTGGTGGGCGTGGACGACGTCGAAGGAGGCGTCCTCGAAGGGCAGGGCCATGACGTCCCCGCAGGTCAGCTCCACCTGCTCGGACAGACCCCCGTTCGCGAAGCGTCGCCCGAGCCGCCTCCAGGGCGCCGGCCGCGGCATCGAGGCCCACGACCCGCCCCGGGGCGACGCGCTCAGCGAGATCCGCGGTGATGGACGCCGGCCCGCAGCCGATGTCGAGCAGGTCCATTCCCGCACGCAGGTGGGCAAGCAGGTAGGCGGCCGAGTCCGCCGCGCCGCGCCGCGAGTGCGCGCTGAGCACCGCCGCACTGTGACCGTGGGTGTAGCGGGCCGTCTCGCCTGAACCGTCTGGAAGCTGTTCACTATTCATGCCTCCAGATCCTCCAGGAATGTGATTTGTGTTGCGCGAACGTCCGGAATGCGGCCTTTGCGACGGTTATGTTTCCTCCGGATCGCGAGATGTTTCGTCTCAGTGAACGTCTCGGTGGAAGTCTTCTCGCGGCGCCGCGGCGACCAGCCAGGTGCTGAGCTTATTCCGCTAGGCGAAGGAGTCCCCCATGCAGGACGTTGTCGAAAAGGTCTATGAGCAGGTTGTGGCTCGCAACCGTGGAGAGGTCGAGTTCCATCAGGCCGTCCACGAGGTGCTCGAGTCCCTCGATCCCGTCATCGCCAAGCACCCCCACTACGCCGAGGGCGCCCTCCTGGAGCGTATCGTCGAGCCCGAGCGCCAGATCATGTTCCGGGTCCCGTGGGTCGACGACGCCGGCCAGGTCCACGTCAACCGCGGCTTCCGCATCGAGTTCAACTCCGCGCTGGGCCCCTACAAGGGCGGCCTGCGCTTCCACCCCTCGGTCAACGCCGGCATCATCAAGTTCCTCGGCTTCGAGCAGATCTTCAAGAACGCCCTGACCGCCCAGGGCATCGGCGGCGGCAAGGGCGGCTCCGACTTCGACCCGCACGGCCGCTCCGACGCCGAGGTCATGCGCTTCTGCCAGTCCTTCATGACTGAGCTGGCTCGCCACATCGGCCCCTCCACCGACGTGCCCGCCGGCGACATCGGCGTGGGCGGCCGCGAGATCGGCTACATGTTCGGCCAGTACAAGCGCCTGCGGAACTCCTACGACGCCGGTGTCCTCACCGGTAAGGGCCTGGCCTGGGGCGGCTCCCTCGTGCGCACCGAGGCCACCGGCTACGGCACCGTGCTCTTCGCCCAGTCCATGCTCGCCACCAAGGGCGAGTCCCTCGAGGGCAAGAAGGTCCTCGTCTCCGGTGCCGGGAACGTGGCGATCTACGCCATCGAGAAGGCCCAGCAGCTCGGCGCCACTCCCATCACCTTCTCCGACTCCTCCGGCTACGTCGTCGACGAGGCCGGGGTGGACCTCGAGCTGCTCAAGCAGATCAAGGAGGTCGAGCGCGGTCGCGTGGCCGACTACGTCGAGCGCCGCCCCGGTGCCCGCCTCGTGACCGGCGGCTCCGTGTGGGACGTCCCCGGCGACGTCGCCCCTGCCCTGCGCCACCCAGAACGAGCTCGACGGCGACGCCGCGAACACCCTGCTGCGGGGCGGCTGCGGCGTGGTCTCCGAGGGCGCCAACATGCCCTCCACCCCGGAGGCCGTTGAGGCCTTCCAGAAGGCCGGCATCCTCTTCGGCCCCGGTAAGGCCGCCAACGCCGGTGGCGTGGCGACCTCCGCCCTCGAGATGGAGCAGAACGCCGGCCGCACCCTGCTGGGACTTCGCCACCGCCGAGGCCAAGCTGACCGACATCATGGCCGACATCCACGACTCCTGCGTCGCCGCGGCCGAGGAGTACGGCCGCCCCGGCGACTACGTGCTCGGCGCCAACGCGGCCGGTTTCACCCGCGTTGCCGACGTCATGATCGCCCACGGCATCGTCTGATACCTGGCTGATCGGGGCTGCGCCCACAGCGACGGCGTCCGTCGCCTCTGAGAACGAGGCGGCGGACGCCGTCGCTGTGGCTTGGGGGAGTGGGTGTGGGATCGACGCTCTCGGCAACCATTCGCGCGGCTCGTTCCTCGCCGAGCTCCCGCCGTGGAGGCAGGTCCCGACGGCGCTGACGGGCACCCCGGGGAGGCAAGCACGAGCGCCGTCTGATGAATGTCAGTGAGTGCCACGAAAAATAATGCCCCGTATCACCGGGTCGCATACGGTGACGCATGTTCCTCTCCTCATCTTCTCCCGGGTCACCATCCCTCCGCCTGATAAGGAACGACATGCGACTGCGCCCCACGCGGGCCGTCAGGGTCAGCGCCGTCATGTGCGCGCTGACTCTGACAGCCCTCAGTCCCTTCCCGCTCAGCCCTCCCGCCGGTGCTGACGAGCCGGCCGCCCCGGCTGCCCCGGCTGACGCTCCGGCTGCCGGCGCCACCACCATCGACCTGCTGGGCATCACCGACCTGCACGGCCACATCTCTCGGACCACTCGGACGGACAGCGGCTCCGGGCAGACATCCGTCGAGGACCCCGGTGCTGTCACGCTGGCCTGCGAGGTCTCCTCCGCTCGCGCCGCCAACCCCAACACGCTGTTCGTCTCCGCCGGAGACTCCGTGGGTGGATCGGCCTACGTCTCCTCCATCCTCCAGGACCGCCCCACCATGGAGGCGCTCAACGCGATGTCCCTGGATGTCTCCGCCCTGGGCAACCACGAGCTCGACCAGGGCCTGACCGACCTGGAGACGCGCATCCTGCCCGCCTCGAACTTCCCTGATCCTGGCCGCCAACGTCTCCGGCTCGACTCCCTTGAGTGCCGAGGGCGGCGGCAAGGGGACCTTCATCAAGGAGGTCGGCGGTGTGCGCGTCGGCTTCGTCGGTGTCGTCACCGATGAGCTTCCCACCCTCGTGTCACCCTCTGCCCTGTCCACCCTCACTCTGAGCCCAGCGGTCGCCGCCGCCAACGCCCGTGCCGCCGACCTCAAGGACGGCGACCCCGCCAACGGTGAGGCCGACGCCGTCGTCGTGCTCAGCCATGAGGACGCGGCCTCCACGGCCACGAGCTTCTCCAAGAACGTCGACGCCGTCTTCTCCGGGCACACCCACGTGCCCTTCGCCAAGACCGTCACCGGCGCAGAGGGCAACCAGATCGCCGTCGTCCAGGCCGACCACTACGGCTGGGCGCTGGGACGCATCCGCCTGAGCTATGACCCCGCCAGCCGGAAGAGCTCAGTGGTCAGCGCCGACAACGAGGACCTGCGCAGTTCGAGCTGCACCACCGACGCCTACGGCGTCGCCGGAATCGTGTCCCAGGCGGAGAAGGACTCCGCCGCCGAGGGCGGCAAGCCGCTGGCCAAGATCGGCTCGGACTTCCTGCGCGGCTCGGACGGCTCCGGCCCCGGCGCCAACCGCGGCACCGAGTCCACCGCCTCCAACCTCATCGCCGAGTCCTTCCGCAGCTGGCTCGCCACCGACATCCAGCCGACCGGCTCCACCCGCTACGTGGGCATCATGAACCCCGGCGGCGTGCGCGCCGACCTGCTCTACGCCGCCTCCGGCTCGGAGGGCGATGGCGTCCTGACCTCGGGGGAGGCCTACACCGTCCAGCCCTTCGGCAACGAGATGGCCTACACGACCCTCACCGGCGCCGAGCTCAAGGCTCTGCTGTCCCAACAGTGGCAGCCCTGGCTCCAGCCGCCCCGTGCTCACCCTGGGGCTGTCCAGGAACGTCGACGTCCTCACCGAGGCCACCACCGATCCCGCATACGGGGGCGAGGCCGGGGCCGCCCCCGCGATCCGCGAGATCCTCGTCGACGGCAAGCCGCTGGCCGACGGCGACAGCGTCGTCGTCGCCTCCAACTCCTTCCTGCTGACCGGCGGCGACGGCTACACCGTCCTGAAGGACAAGCCCGTGACCAACACCGGCGTCCTCGACCGCGACGTCACCTCCGCCTACCTGGCCTCCTTCGGCGACAAGCCCGTCACAGCCGACTACTCCAAGCGGCAGACCGCGATGACCGTGGGGCCGGTGTACATCAGCTCAGGCGGCGCGCGCAGCACCGACACGGTCTCCGTGACCCTGGACTCCCTGGCCTACACCAACTCCACCGAGCAGGCCGCCGGCGCCCGGCGTGTGCGCGTCAGCGCGGGGGATCAGGAGATCCTGACCAAGGACCTTGACCTCACCGTCAACCCCACCGGCCCGACCACCGGGCGGGTCGACTTCAACCTCACCTTCCCGGCCGACGCCCCCCACTCGCGCCTGCCGCACGGTCCAGGCCACCACCTGCCGCTGGGCCTCAGTCGAGACCCTCGACGCCGCAGGCACGGTTCTCAACCGCTTCTCGGTCGAGATCGAGGATGAGGGTGCGGTCGGCCCCGGAGTGGACTCGGGAGACAGCGCGGCGACGGGTGCTGATGCTGCGGCGGACGGGGGCCGGCGGCAAGGCGGCATCCACCCCACAGGGCGGCCCTGGTGCTGGTGAGACCTCTGTGGGCGGCGGCACCGAGCCGTCTGCGGGGAGCGGTGCGCAGCCCGCAGCCACCGCCGCTCCGGCTGCGTCCGGAGCGCCCGCCCAAGCAGCCGGGCCCTGAGCGCCCGAACCAGGCGGCCAGTGATAGTCCTCTGGCCCGCACCGGCGCCTCACTTGGCGCGGGGTACTCGCCCTCGCGCTGCTCGTCGTCGGCGGCTACCTCATCCTGCGCCGCAGACAGCAGGTCGCCTGACGCCGCCTGACGCCGGCTGACTCAGCTCATGCCGGCTGGCTCGGCCTGACGAAGGCCGCCCCAGGCTGACCCGCAGCGATACGCGGATCGAGACTCGTGCCCGCCTCCCCACTCGGGGGCGGGCACGAGTGCTGTCTGCGGGGCGTCGACGACGGGGCGTCACCGGGGATGGTTCGGGCGGCCTGGGCGGCGAGGACTGCGGTTCGCGCCGAGGACGTACTTTCCGATCGGGACTGCGTTGTCCTCCGGGCTACTGGGGTGCGCCCGCAGTCGTTTGTCGGAGAACGCAGTCCTGGGCGCCGAAGGACGTCCTCGATGGGGCGGTGGTGCCCGTCGGGCGGACCCTGTTCTCAAAAACAACCTATGGATTGTATTGTGGATCACAAAGGGTAGACGTAAATGTCTGAATGGGCATACTCTCATGTCTGTTCAGACATTCAGAGTCGAGTGGATGCCCGAACGGGCGTACTGGTTGACGGCACGGACCTTCCAGGAGGTGAACATGCGCATTGAGGACAGGCACCGCCAGATCGTGGAGCAGGTGCGCGGTGCGGGGCGGGTTCTCGTCACCGAGCTCGCCGAGCACTTCGACGTCACCCCTGAGACGATCCGCCGCGACCTGACCGCCCTGGACCGCAGCGGCGTCCTGCGCAAGGTCCACGGCGGTGCCATCCCCGCCCCCGCCCTGCCGGAGACCGGCGTGACCCAGCGCGAGCAGGTCAACCCCACCGCCAGCAGGCCATCGCCCGAGCTGCCCCTGGCGCGGCTCGCACCGAAGCCCGGCACCACCCTCCCTCATCGACGCCGGAACCACCACTGATCGCTCGCCCGCCTCCCTGCCGGGCGACACCGACCTGACCGTCATCACCAACCTGTCCTGACCGCCGCCTGCCTGGCTGGCGCCGGACGCACCCGGGTGCGGATCCTCGGCGGCCAGCTACGCGGACTCACCCAAGCTGCTGTCGGCCCCGAAGCCGTCGAGGCCCCTGTCCACCCTGAGGGTCGACGTCGCCGTCCTGGGAGCCAACGGCCTGAGCGCAGCCCACGGACCGTCCACGCCCGACCCCCGACGAAGCCACCGTCAAACGCGCCATGGTGCGCAGCGCCCGCCAGGTGGTGGCCCTGGTCGACTCCACCAAGATCGGCCAGGAGCACCTGGTCTCCCTTCGCCTCCCTCGACGACATCGACCTCCTGGTCACTGACGTCGAGCTCCCACCCGCACTCATCGACCAGCTCACCGCCACCGAAACCGAGGTCCTTGTCGCATGATCCTGACCCTCACACCCAACCCGTCCCTCGACCGCACCGTCTCCCTGCCCGGACCCCTCCAGCGCGGCGTCGTCCAGCGCCTGACCGGCGTCGTCATGGAACCGGGAGGCAAGGGCGTCAACGTCGCCCGCGTCCTGTCCAACGCCGGGCGCGCCGCCACCGCCGTCCTGCCCGCCGCCGAGAACGACCCCATCCTCACCGCCCTGGGCGCCCTCGAGCTGCCCGGCCTCACCGTGCGATCCGTGCCCGTGGCCGGACCCGCCCGCATCAACACCGCCGTCACCGAGCCCGACGGCACCACCACCAAGCTCAACGAGCTGGGCGCGGGCCTGAGCGAGGAGGAGATCGACGCCGTCGAGCAGGCCCTCCTGGAGACCCTGGCGCTCACGGGGGTGTCGGCCGGCCCCGACCCCCACCACTGGGTGGTCCTGTCGGGTTCCCTGCCGCCGGGCGCGCCGGCCAGGTGGTACGCCCGCCTGGTGGGGCTCCTGCGCGAGGTGGCCCTGGCTGCGCATCGCCGTCGACACCTCCGACGAGCCTCTGGCAGCCCTGGCCGCTGAGCTGCCCGCATCGGCCCCTCGACCTCATCAAGCCCAACGGTGAGGAGCTCGGTCAGCTCGCCGGCCTGCCCGCCGAACGCGCCATGGCCCTCGAGGAGGGCGCCGTCCAGGGGGACTACGGTCCCGTCGTCGACGCCGCCCGCCTCCTGGTGGGCCTGGGGCTCGGTGCCGTCATGGTGACCCTCGGCCCCGCCGGCGCCGTCCTAGTGACCGCCGACGGCGCCTGGCACGCCACCGCCCCCGAGGTCCCGGTGGTCTCCACCGTCGGAGCCGGGGACTCCTCGGTGGCCGGCTACATCCTGGCCGACGTCAACGGCGGCGACGAGGCCGAGCGCCTGCGCACCGCCATGGCCTATGGCTCGGCCGCCGCCTCCCTGCCCGGAACCACCCTGCCCACGCCCGCCGACCTGCCCGAGCAGGCGGTCGTCGTCACCCGGCTCTCCTGAGCCGGGGCGTTCGCGGGCGCCGGGGCCGCGGACCCGCGAGCCGCGGGTCCCCGCATACGTCGGCGGCTGCCGGCTGACCACCGGCCGCCGAGCTGGCTCCGCCACTGACTGCCCACTGACCTGTTCACCACCCTGCCCACCGATCCGCCAGATAACCACCACTGACCGCATGACCGCCGCCCACCACCCTTGACCACCTGTGACCCGCCGCAGCCCACCGGGCGACGGCACCTCGGACACCAAGGAAGACCATGACCGAGAACAAGCCCCTCATCATCCCCGAGCTGGTCGCGCTCGACGCCGACGCCGGCCCGGGCAAGGAAGACGTCATCGAGTTCCTGGCCGCCACCGTGGCCGGCGCCGGCCGGGCCTCCAGCCCCGACGGCCTGGCCGCCGACGCCAAGAAGCGCGAGTCCACCGCCCCCACCGGGATCCCCTGGCGGCATCGCCATCCCGCACTGCCGCAGCCCCCCACGTCCTGGCCCCCCAGCCTCGGCTTCGCCCGCCCTGGCCGAGCCGGTCGACTTCGGGGCCGCCGACGGGCAGGCCGCCGACCTCATCTTCATGATCGCCGCCCCCGACGGCGCCGACGACTTCCACCTCCAGCTCCTTGCCAAGCTCGCCCGCGGTCTCATGCAGTCCGAGTTCACCGACGCGCTGCGCCAGGCCGCCGACGCCGAGGAGATCACCCGGATCGTCACGCAGCAGGTTCAGCCCGAGCTGCTCGACGGCGGGGAGGGCGCCGAGGACAGCGAGGCCGGCAAGGCCGGAAGCGCCGCGGACTCAGCCGCAGGGTCCGGTGCCGCGCAGACCAAGGCCGCTGCGGCGTCGTCGGCCCCGGCGGAGGGTGAGACCGTCATCGTGGGGGTCTCCTCCTGCCCCACCGGCATCGCCCACACCTTCATGGCCGCCGAGGCCCTGGAGCAGGCCGGCAAGGACCGCGGCATCACCGTGGCCATCGAGGGCCAGGGCTCGGGCAAGATCGACGCCCTCGACCCCGAGCTCATCAAGCGGGCCAGCGCCGTCATCTTCGCCCACGACCTGCCGGTCAAGGGCCGCGAGCGCTTCGCCGGCAAGCCTGTCATCGACGTCGGCGTCAAGGCCGCCGTCAACGATGCCGGCTCCCTGGTGGACAAGGCCCTGGCCGCCGTCGACGACCCGAGCGCCGCCCGCGTGCCGGCCGGCGGCGAGTCCGCCGAGGAGAGCGAGGAGGGCTCCGAGCACTGGGCCCGGCGGCTCCAGAGGTCCGTCATGACCGGGGTGTCCTACATGATCCCCTTCGTGGCCGCCGGCGGTCTGCTCATTGCGCTGGGCTTCCTCCTGGCCGGGTATGACGTGGCCAACCTCTACGAGAAGATCTCCATCAGCGACTACTCGCTGTGGAACCTGCCCGGCAACGAGTTCGTTCATGAGATCAAGAACTCGGCCGGCGACGTCGTCGGCACCGAGACGATCACCGTCTCGCAGTCCGGGCTGCTGCTGTACATCGGGTGGACGCTGTTCCTGCTGGGGCAGGCGGCCATGAGCTTCCTCGTCCCGGCGCTGGCCGGCTACATCTCCTTCGGGCTGGCCGGCAGGCCCGGGATCGCGCCCGGGTTCGTCATGGGGGTCGTCGCGGTCGAGGTCGGGGCCGGGTTCATCGGTGGCCTGGTCGGCGGCATCCTCGCGGGCTACTTCGCGGCCTGGCTCGCCGGGCTCAGCGTGCCGGCCTGGCTGCGAGGGCTCATGCCCGTGGTCATCATCCCGCTGGGCACCACGCTGGTGGTGGGCGCCGTCATGTACATGGTCCTCGGGCTGCCGCTGGCTTCCCTCATGACCGCGCTGAAGGACGGGCTGACCTCCATGTCCGGGGGCGGGTCGGCCGTGCTGCTCGGCGTCATCCTCGGGCTCATGATGTGCTTCGACCTGGGCGGGCCGATCAACAAGGCCGCCTACCTGTTCGGCACCGCGGGCCTGTCCGAGGCCAGCGCCAGCAACACCGCCCCCTACGAGATCATGGCCACTGTCATGGCCGCCGGCATGGTGCCGCCGCTGGCGATGTCCGCCGCGACCTTCCTGCGCTCGCGGCTGTTCACCAAGGCCGAGGTGGAGAACGGGCGCAGCGCCTGGCTGCTGGGGCTGTCCTTCATCTCCGAGGGCGCCATCCCCTTCGCCGCCGCCGACCCGCTGCGCGTCATCCCGGCCACCATGGCCGGCGGCGCGGTCACCGGCGCGATGACCATGGCGATGCACGTCGGCTCGCGCGCGCCCCACGGCGGGGTGTTCGTCGCCTTCGCTATCACCAACTTCGGTGGCTTCCTCCTGGCGATCCTGGCCGGGACGGTGGTGAGCACCGCGCTGGTCATCGTCCCTCAAGGGGCTGGGGCGCAATGCCGACGGCAAGAAGGGCGTAGAGGCGCAGGCTGCGGCTGCTGCTTGAGCCGGCGAGCCTCATCGCCGCGTCGTCGTGCGGGGTCCCAGCAGGTGCGGGGCCCCGCACGACGTGTGTGAGGACGTGAGGGGCAGGGGGCGTGGGGCTCGGTGTTCTTCGGCGGGGACACTTCACGCGGCCGGGGACGTTTTCTCGCCCACGGGTGCAGTGCGCGTGCGGGGACACTCCGCCCGGCCGGGGACACCCGCGCGTGCGGGGCGGGAATCCCTGTCCCCGACGGCGTCGAATGCCCCCGGCCGACGGCACGCACCCTGCCGCGCAGGATGCCCCCGGCTGCGAGGCAGTGTCCCTCGCCTGGGGCGACACGCACTCGGTCGTATGTCCCCGACGGCGCGGAACGTCCCTGTGGACTGTGTCGCCCCGGATCGAGGACGTACCTTTCGATCGAGGACTGCGTTCTCCTCACAGAAGGTGACGGCCCGGGCGCAGTCGTTTGGGGAGAAGTACGTCCTGGGCGCAGAACGCAGTCCTCGATGTTCCAGGACGGCTGTGCGGCGCCGTCGGTACCGGTCAGGGCCGGCTGGCACAACCTCGTGATGGTCTTCGCCGCGAGTACGGGTGCTCGTCGCCCACGATGGACCTCGCCTGCCAGTCTCGGGCTGCTCCGGCATAGGCTTCGCGCCATGGCTGCAAGACGACGCATCGACCCCGACGCCGGCGCCCAGGCCCCTGCGCCAGTGGGCTCAGGAGCAGGGCACGTCCGACGACGAACCGGCCGGAGCTGGGAGCGGTGCCGGCCCCGGCTCCGCCAGTCCTGCCGACCGGGCCGCCCGACGTCGGATGACCGCCACCGCCGTGCGCTACACCCTCGAGGAGCTCGCCGCCTGCGCCCCCGGGCGCTCGGTCGAGGTGCGGGTCCCGCCCTTCGGCGTCACCCAGGCCGTCGCCGGCACCGTCCACCGCCGGGGCACCCCGCCCAGCGTCGTCGAGACCGATGCCGTCACCTGGTTGGCCCTGGCCACTGGCCGACTCACCTGGCAGGACGCCCTGGCCGACGGCGCCCTGCACGCCTCCGGCGAGCGCTGCGACCTGTCCGCCTACCTGCCCCTGGTCCGGCTCCCCGGGTAAACATCAACATTTTCTTCAGAATCGACCCGGAGCCGCGTCGATTCTGAAGTTTTGGTCGATGTGTGGGGCGCGCTGGGGCTGTGCGCGCCCGTTGGGCACTGCACTGAGGGCCGGCGCCGGTAGGTTCATCCCATGAGTCGCACGCGCCTGAGTACCTACACCGCCCCGCCCGCCGAGGTCGCCCGGACCTTGGACGCGCTGCGCGCGCACTACGAGGTGCCTGCCGCTTTCCCGGCCGAGGCCCTCGCCGAGGCGGAGGCCGCTGCCGGCGCCTGGGCCCAGGACGGCCCCGCCCGTCTCCTGGCCGACGGCGCCCGCGACGCCCGCGACCTGGAACTGGTCACCATCGACCCGCCCGGCTCCATGGACCTCGACCAGGCGGTGCTCCTGGAGCGCCTGTCCGCGCAGGCCGGTGTGGGGACCGGGGATGCCCCCGAGCCCGCGGCCACCTACCGAGTCCACTACGCCATTGCCTCCCTGGCCACCTTCGTCACCCCCGGCGGCGCCCTGGACACCGAGCTGAGCCGCCGCGGCGAGACCATCTACGCCCCCCGATGCCGCCACGCCCCTGCACCCCGAGGTCCTCTCCCACGGCGCCGCCTCCCTACTTCAGGACGCCGAGCGCCCGGCCTGCCTGTGGACCATCGACCTCGACGAGCGCGGTGAGGTCGTCTCCGCCCGCGTCGAGCGGGCCCTCGTGCGCTCGCGGGCACGCCTCAGCTACGCCCAGGTCCAGGCCGCCATCGACGGGCAGGGCGCGCTGCCCCAGGAGGCGCCGGCCGACCTGCCCGAGCTCCCTGGCCGAGATCGGCCGCCCACGCCTGGAGCGCGAGGCCGCCCGCGGCGGCATCAGCATGACCACACCCGAGCAGGTCGTCGAGGTGACCGAGGCAGCAGAAGCAACAGAGGTGCCAGGGGCGGTGTCGCCGGCGGCGGACCCGGACTCCGCCGAGCGCCCCGGCCCGGCCGGCTACCGGCTCGCCTACCGCGTGCCCGTACCCGCCGAGCAGTACAACGCCCAGATCTCCCTGCTCACCGGCATGTGCGCCGCCCGGATCATGGTCGAGTGCGGTGTCGGCATCCTGCGGACCCTGCCGCCGGCGCGCCCCCGAGGACTACGCCCGCCTGCGGCGCGTCGCCGCGGCCCTGGGCATCGACCGGCCGGCCGCCCAGCCCCTACCCCGAGCTCGTGCGCGGCCTGGACCACGCCATCCCCGCCCACGCGGCCTTCCTGGAGCAGGCCATGTCCCTCTTCCGCGGATCGGGCTACCTCGCCTTCGGGGTGGGCGGCGTCGGTGTCCCGGCCGACGACGAGGCCGCCGACTCCGAGGAGGCCGTCCACTCCGCGATCGCCGCCCGCTACGCCCACGTCACCGCGCCCCTGCGCCGACTCGTCGACCGCTACGGCGAGGAGGTCTGCATCGCCGCCTGCGCCCAGGCCCCCGTGCCCGAGTGGGTCCTCCAGGCGCTGCCCGACCTGCCGGGCGTCATGGAGCAGACCGGCAAGCGCGCCCGCGCCATCGGCCGCGGAGCCCTGACCGCCCTGGAGGCCCTGGTCCTGCGTGGACACGAGGGAGAGGTCTTCGACGGCGTCATCACCTCCGAGCGCGATGGCCGCGGCGAGCTCGTCCTGGCCGAGCCCGCCGTCGTCACCGAGATCCGCGCCGGCAAGAAGGCAGCCGACGGCGGCCTCCCAGTGGGGGAGCGCGTGCGGGTCCGCCTCCTGACCGCCGACCCCGCCTCCGGCATCCGCTTCCAGCTCCTGCGGAACCGGTCCTGAGGCGCCAGGTGTGTCAGTCCTGCGGGAGCAGCTGTTCCAGCAGCTCCTCAGCGTCACTCCCCACCAGGTCCAGCGCACCCCGTGAGGCGAGTGAGGCGACGCCATGGATGGCCGCCCAGGTGGCGGTCGCGGCGGCGTTGGGAGCGTCCGGGTGCTGCTCCGCGAAGCAGGAGCGCCACTGCTGAAGGAGCGGCAGGGACCTGGCCCGAAGTTCCCGGCCGCTGCCGGCCAGCACGTCGTGACGGGTGATGATGTCGAAGGCGTGGGGGTGCTCGACGGCGTAGGCGACGTAGGCCCTCGCGGTCTCCTTGAGGCCGCCTCCGGCGTCGGAGAGGCGAGTGCGGAGCTCGTCGAAGCACACCTCGGCGATGGCGGCCAGTAGCAGCGCGAGGGTGGGGAAGTGGCGTCTCGGTGCTCCGTGGGAGACGCCGCAGCGCCGAGCCACCTCCCGTATGGTCACCGCGCTGATGCCGTCGTCTTCGAGCAGCTGCCGCCCTGCTTGGATCAGACGGTCCTCCGTTGTCGGGCTCATGGCCCTAGCCTGCCTCTTGTAGACGGTGTCTACAACCTGGTAGACAACGTCTACATGATGGCTTTTGGATACTCCCTCGCCCTGGTCGCGGCTGGGTCGGCCCTGCACGCCCTGTGGAACGTGCTGGTGAAAAGGTCCGGCACCTCGGATGTCGCCTTCGTGTGGGTCTACAGCGCCATCGCGGCACCGCTGTGGCTCGTGGTACTGACAGTGGGGGCGATATGGGGAGGTCTGGGGCCGGCCTGGTGGGCGGCCCTCGTCAGCACGGCGCTGCACACGGCCTACGCGGCGGTTCTCCAACGCGCCTACTCGGCGGCGGACCTGTCAGTGGTCTACCCGGTCTCACGCGGACTGGCGCCGGTTCTGGTGACGGTGGTGGCGGCGCCGTGGACCGGGGGCCCGAGTGCCATCCAGACGTTCGCGCTGATGGCGGTCCTCGTCGGCGTCGCCCTCGCCTCGAGGGTCACCTGGCGGAATCTGACCCGGGCCCGGGGCCTCTGGGCGGGCGGCGCCGTCGCCTCCTGCACCGCCGCCTACACTCTGTGGGACGCTTTTGCCGTCGCGGAGCTGCACGTCGCGGTCGTGCCCTACATGGCGCTGTCCAGTCTGGCTCAGCTCGTGCTGCTCACCATCGTGCTGGGCCGGCGTCGTCGCGAGCTGCCCGCTGCTTTGGCTGCCGGCTGGACCCGAGCCCTCCCCATCGCGGTGCTGGTGCCGGCGAGCTACGCGCTGGTGCTTGTCGCCATGCGCTTCGGGCCTCCGTCCGTCGTCGCCACCTCCCGGAGCCTCAACGTCGTCTTCGGTGTCATCGCTGGCGTGTGGCTCCTACGTGAGCCCTTCACCAGGCGATCCATACTGGGTGTCTCGATGATCGTCGTCGGAGTCGTGATGGGCGCCAGCTGATTCCGAAGCCGCCCGCGCTGACCGGCTCCGGCGGACGCAATGGTCAGACGGCGCCCGGGCGTGACAGACTGTGCGTGTGCGCACCGGTGAGAACCCCTCGCAGATCACCTCCGACCATCCCGACGGCGCCCGCCCCACACCGCGGGCCGACTCCTCCGAGCCCGTGGGCGGGCCAGCCGTCCGAGCCCGCCCGACCCGGCGGCCCCTGAGGCCCCCGGGGCCCCTGCTGGCTCCCGCAGCGCCCGAGGTGCCCACCGGCGTCCCCGGCCTGACCGCCCCTGCCCGACGACCACTCCGACGAGCTCGAGCCCTCGCCGCGCGAGGAGTGCGGCGTCTTCGGCGTCTGGGCCCCCGGCGAGGAGGTCTCCCGCCCTGACCTACTTCGGCCTCTACGCCCTCCAGCACCGCGGCCAGGAGTCGGCCGGCATCGCCACCTCCAACGGCTCCCCAGATCCGCGTCTGCAGGACCTCGGCCTGGTCTCCCAGGTCTTCGACGACCAGGCCCCGTCCAACCTCACCGGCCACATCGCCGTCGGCCACGTCCGCTACGCCACCCAGGGCGCCACCACCTGGGAGAACGCCCAGCCGATGCTCGGCCCGGCGGCCGGCTCCACCCTCGCCCTGGCCCACAACGGCAACCCTCACCAACACCCGTGAGCTCATGGACGCCGTGCACGGCACCTCCGGGGAGGACCTCAGCGGCGAGCTCGGCCGCGGCTCCTCCACCGACACCGCCGTCCTGGCTGCCCCTACTCAACCTCGTCTCCGAGCGCGGCGCCCTGAGGGCTGGGACTCGGCCGCCGACATCCTCACCTCCGGCATCACCGACGACGCCGAGCTCGACGCCGCCTACAGCGCACCAGCCCCCTTGAGCGTCCACCAGGCCGCCCGCCGGGTCCCGCCCATGCTGCGCGGCGCCTTCTCCCTGGTCTTCACGGACGAGCGCACCCTCTACGCCGCCCGCGACCCCCACGGGTGCGCCCCTGGTGCTGGGGCGCCTGGGCAACAGGGTGGGCCGTGGCCTCTGAGACCGCAGCCCTGGACATCGTCGGCGCCACCTTCGTGCGCGAGATCGAGCCCGGCGAGCTCATCGAGATCGACGAGGACGGCGTGCGCTCCTCGCGCTTCGCCACCGCCCGCCGGGCCGGCTGCGTCTTCGAGTACGTCTACCTGGCCCGCCCCGACACCCGCATCGCCGGACGCAGCGTCATCACCTCGCGCAACGAGATGGGGGCGGCCCTGGCCCGCGAGCACCCGGTGGAAGCCGACCTCGTCATCGCCACGCCGGAGTCGGGCACCCCGGCCGCCATCGGCTACGCCCAGGCCTCCGGCATCCCCTACGGGCAGGGGCCTGGTGAAGAACGCCTACGTGGGGCGCACCTTCATCCAGCCCACCCAGACCCTGCGCCAGCTCGGCATCCGCCTCAAGCTCAACCCCCTGCGCGAGGTCATCGAGGGCAGCGCCTCGTCGTCGTCGACGACTCCATCGTGCGCGGCAACACCCAGCGGGCCCTGGTGCGGATGCTGCGCGAGGCCGGCGCCGCCGAGGTTCACGTGCGCATCTCCTCCCCGCCGGTCATGTGGCCCTGCTTCTACGGCATCGACTTCGCCACCCGCGCCGAGCTCATCGCCACCGGCATGAGCGTGGAGGAGATCGGTCAGTCCATCGGTGCCGACTCCCTGGGCTTCCTGTCCGTCGAGGGCATGGTGGCCGCCAGCGGGCAGAAGGCCGACGAGCTGTGCCTGGCCTGCTTCACCGGCGACTACCCGATCCCGCCGCCCGTGCGTAGCCTGACGGGTGCCGCCATCCCGGTGCGCCGTGTTCCCACCGCCTACCGCGGTCGGCGCCGCGATCAGGCCGACGACGCCGGCCGCACCGTGCCGCCGGGCAGCATCACCCGCCCGGACCCACTCCGGCAGCCCCCTGGGATCGACGACCTAACCCGGGAGCCGGTACCCGCCGCGCCCCCGGCCGGTCCGGTTCGCCGGAGTCCTCCCTGGTCCGCCGTCGGCGATGCGCACCGGCCGCCTGCTTCGCCTCGCCCCTTTCCGCCCGCCACCGCACCTTCGACCCGAGTCCACAAGGAGCCCCCGCATGACCCAGCAGCCCGAGCAGTCTGAGCAGCCCGCCCCGCCATCACTTACGCCGACGCTGGCGTGGACACCGCCGCCGGGGACCGGGCCGTCGCGCTCATGAAGGATGCCGTGGTCTCCACCATGACCCCGGCCGTCGTCGGCGGCGTCGGGGCTTCGCCGGGCTCGTGGACGTCTCCGCCCTGCGCGACTACCGCCGCCCCCTGCTGGCCACCTCCACCGACGGGGTGGGTACCAAGGTCGCCATCGCCCAGGCCCTCGACATCCACGACACCATCGGCCAGGACCTGGTGGGCATGGTCGTTGACGACATCGTCGTGGTCGGGGCCCGCCCCCTGCTCATGACCGACTACATCGCCTGCGGGCACGTCGTCCCCGAGCGGGTCGCCGACATCGTGCGCGGCATCGCCCAGGCCTGCGCCGCCATCGGCACCCCGCTGCTGGGCGGGGAGACCGCCGAGCACCCCGGCCCTCATGGCCCCCGACGAGTACGACGTCGCCGGGGCCGCCACCGGCGTCGTCGAGGCCGACCGCATGCTCGGCGCCGAGAAGGTGCGCGCGCCGGCGACGTCCTGGTCGCTCTGGGCGCCTCCGGGCTGCACTCCAACGGCTACTCCCTGGTGCGCCGTGTCATCGAGCACGCCGGCTGGGGCCTGGAGCGCGAGGTCCCCGAGTTCGGCCGCACCCTGGGCCAGGAGCTGCTCGAACCCACGCGCCTGTACACCCGCGTGTGCCTGGCCATGCTGGAGACCCTCTCCTCGCCGGCCGCCCCTGGGCCGATCCACGCCCCTGTCCCACATCACCGGTGGGGGCTGGCCGCTAACGTCGCCCGGGTCCTGCCGGCTGGGCTCATCGCCGACGTCGACCGCTCCTCCTGGACGGTGCCGCCGGTGTTCTCCACCGTGCGCGAGCTCGGCTCGGTGCCGTGGGAGGACCTCGAGGGCACCCTCAACCTGGGCGTGGGCATGGTCGCCGTTGTTGAGCCTGGTGTGGTCGACGCCGTCCTGCGGGTCGCCGAGGGCTCCGAGATCCCCGCCTGGGTGCTGGGCGAGGTGCACGACGCCGGGAAGTATGAGGCCCAGGGGCGGGTCGTCTCCGGCACGAAGGGCGTCGACGGGGGAGCGGTCGACATCCACGGCACCTACCGGACTGCCTGAATCACGAACGCCCCGCTGTGCCAGCGGGGCGTTCGCGTCGCGAGGTGTCACGGATGGCGACTATTCACACCCCACCGGGCCGGATCGTACGCGACGGGTCGGGGCAGCACCGCCCTGACCTGGGTCGATGCGACACAGGTGGTTCGGTTCGGGAGTGAAAAGTCGCCGAGAGTGACACGGATGGCCGCCTGACGGCCTCGACGTGCGTGTTCGTAGGCGCGCGGAAGGGCCGGCAGGTGCGTTCCTCCGGCCCTCACTGGGTGGGGCTACTTGCCGCCCTCGTCCCAGTCGTCGTCATCGACGGCATACTTGGCGGCCAGCTCCTCGTAGTCGATCTCGTCGTCAGGCTCAGATCCCGAGGACGCTGAGACGAGCTCCCGCTCCAGAGCCTTGTAATCAGTCTCCGGGCTGAAGTACTTGAGCTTACGGGCAACCTTGGTTGCCTTGGCCTTCTGACGGCCGCGCCCCATAGGCTCGACCCCCTCCAACGTGTCACGGCGCGCACGTGGGCGCGCTCTTCCTGGTCAAATATGTCGTGGGGCAACCGTACAACGTCAATGGTCGCGAACACCATTCGGACACCGGGGCAGAGTCGTGGTGACGCACACCCCACATGTTGGACGTGGGGTCCAAGAGTCCCATAGGGATTGCCCAGAGGGTCTTCGGTAGGCCCTCAGTGAGCCTGCGGATGCTGCCCAATATCGGCCCTGACGTTCCTCCAGAGAAACGGGGTTCTCAGGGGTGCGGGGCTGCTGGCTCGGGGATTCCTGGGAACGGGAAGGGAGGCTGCCTGGTGAGTCGGGGCCGGCACTTCGCCGGGGGCGTACGCGGAGAGCCTGACATATGCGGGGTGGCGGCCCCTAATGGGCGCGTGGGTGTTCGTGAGGTGGCCCTGGCTGGCTGAACCTCGAGGATGCGCCGCACGGGCTGAGGACTGACCCTGGGAGTGTAAGTCCACGAGCCCGATGGTGCGTCCTCGGCATGCCGGGCTTGTTGCTCGGCCCGTTCGAGGGGTGTGGGCCCTCGGCTGGCGGGGAGGTGCCTGGGGTGGGGGCTGCGCTCGGTACGAGGACGTACTTTGTGGTCGAGCACTGCGCTCTCCCCAGGTCACTGGGGTTTGACCGCAGTGACCTGGAGGAGAAGTACGTCCCCGGCGCAAATCGCAGTTCCCGATGCGGGCCGGCTGGCTCCTGGCGCTGGAGTTCGGCGGGCGCTGTTGCGACACGAGGACGCACCCTGGGGGCTGAGGACTGCTCTTTGGGGGTGCAGTCCGCGAGCCTGATGGTGCGTCCTCGACGGGTGGTGGTGTGGTTGATGGGGGAGGCTGCGTGTGCTCGGTGTACGGCGCTGGTGTCAGCGGCGGGCGAGGCGGGTCAGGACGATGCCGGCGGTCACCACGCCTCCGGCGACGGCGGCCGCCTTGGCGAGTCGAGACGACGCCTCGGAGTCGCCCTGCTTGGCGCGCTCCCAGGTCTCCTCCGCCTGCTCGGCCCAGCGTCGGGCCCCCTCGCGCAGTCGGCCGGCGCCGGCCTCCGCCTGCTCACGCAAACGGCCGGCCCCCGCCGCAGCCTGCTCACGCAGGTGGTCGGCCTTGGCGCTCGCCTGCTCACGCAGGTGTTCCCCGGCCTCCTTGGCCTGTGTGCGCGGGTCGATCCGGGAGGCGAACTCATCGACGCTCGCCGCCAGGGCCTCACGCTGGGCGCGCAGCCGCTCCTCGATCTGCTCGGGGCTCAGCGACCCGGCCCCGGCGGCCCCGGCACCCTCGGTGCCGGAGGCGCCGGCCTGCTGTCCGCTGGTCATGCCCGAGCCGCCCGGGCGCGGAAGGCCTTGACCGCAGCGACGGTCGCCGTCACGCTGAGGCCCGCCAGGGCGAGCCCCGCCACCGTGACGATCCCCAGGGAGGCGGGGTCGCCGTCGCGGGCGTCGTCGAACAGGCGGGAGACGCGCTGGCCGAGGGTCAGCGTGCTGGGGTCGTAGGTGTCGACCCCGCCCTCGGGTCGGTGCCGCCGCCGGCCAGGGAGGCCAGGCGGTTCTTGACCTGTTCGGCCGTGTCCTGGGCCTTGCTGACGGCCCGGCTGCGCAGCTCCTGGACCTTCTCACGGGCCTTGAGCTTGGCGACCTTGGCCAGGTTGTTCGGAGCCAGGCGCGCGGCGAGCTCGTCGACGTCGGCGGCCAGCGCCAGACGCCGGGCCGCCAGATCGGACAGGACGGCATCCGCCGACGGCGCCGCCTGTGCGGCGGGCGCGGCCTCCACGGCGGGGACGGGCGTGGGTGCGGCGTGGGTGCTCACTGGGCGTTCCCCTCTGCAGGCCGGAGGTCACGGCCCCCTTGACGGCGTTGACGGACTCCTTCAGCCCTCCTGCGGCGTCGGCGTGTCGGCCTTGGCGGCCTTGAGACGTTTGATGCCGATCAGGGCCATCGGCACGGCGATGAGGGTGAGGATCAGCGCCACCACGAGGAAGGCGGCCCACAGCGGCATGACGTGGGACAGCCCGGTCGTCAGGGCACCCAGCACCAGCCCGAAGATGAACAGGGCCAGCACCCCGGCGGCGGCGAGCAGCCCGGCCCCCAGCCCCATCTCCTTGGCCATGCGCTGGCCCTTGGCCTTGGCCAGGTCGATCTCGCTGCGCACCAGCGCGGAGATGTTCTCCGAGATGCGGGCGATGAGCTCCCCGAGCGTGGGCTGGGCGCTGCCGGCGGCCCCTGCGAGGAGGCGTGGTGGAGGCCGACGGCGTCGCCTGCGACGGCGGGGAGGTGGCTGGTTGTTGGGCATGAACGAACCTTCTTGTGTGAGGCACGGCGTTGGACGCAGTCAGCTGACTGCGAGGCGGCGGGATCGCGGCAGTGGGACGACTCGCCGCCCTAAGAATCTCACAGCCTGCGCCCTCGTGGAACAACGCAGGCCCGAGCGGGTTTGTAGGTTTGGGCGATAGGGGCCGGCTTTCGCCACCGGCGATCTGTGAAGGGCCGCCATCGTCGCCCTGATCGGCAGCGTGGCCCTATCCGTGCCGACGGCGTGGACCGGCCGGGTGCCCGGCGTCGGCACGGCCGCCCCACAGGCCGCCCCACCGCACCTCCGCCCGGCTACTCCTGGTTCCAGGCCTGCCAGAGGCTCGCGTACTCCCCGCCGAGGGCCACGAGCTCGTCGTGGGTGCCGAGCTCGACGATCCGCCCGTCCATGACGACGGCGACCCGGTCGGCATCGGCGGCCGTGTAGAGGCGGTGGGCCACCCTCGATGACGGTGCGCCCGGCCAGTGCCGTGGACAGGGTCCGCTCCAGGGTGCGGGCGGCGCGCGGGTCCAGCAGTGAAGTGGCCTCGTCCAGGATGAGCGTGTGCGGGTCCAGCAGCACCAGCCGGGCCAGTGCCACCTCCTGGGCCTGGGCGGGGCTCAGCTCGAGGTGCCCCGAGCCGACCATCGTGTCCATCCCCTCGGGCAGCCCGTCCACCCAGGCATCGGCCCCGATGGCCTCAATGGCCTCGCGGATCGTGTCATCGGAGGCGCCCGGCCGCCCCAGGCGCACGTTGTCCGCCACGGTGCCGACGAACACGTGATGCTCCTGGGTCACCAGGGCCACGTGGCGGCGCAGCTCGTCCTCGGTCAGGTCCGTCAGCGACACCCCTCCCACGGTGACGCTCCCGGAGGTGGGCGGGTTGATGCCCGCCAGCATCCGCCCCAGCGTGGACTTACCCGACCCCGAGGGCCCGACGACGGCCAGCCGCTCCCCGGGCACGAGCTCCAGATCGATCCCGTGGAGCACCTCGACGCCCTCCCGGTAGGAGAAGCGCACGTCGTCAAGCACGATCCGCGTGCCCTCGGGCTCCTCGCCGGTGGGGGTGCGGTCGTCGGGGACCTCCTCCACCCCCAGGATGCGGGACAGGGAGGCCTGGGCGATCTGGACCTGGTCGACCCAGAACATGAGCTGGCCCACTGGCTTGCGCAGCTCCATGGAGTACAGGGCGACCGTGGTGATCGCCTCCAGGGTCGCGTAGCCGCGGCCGGCCAGGAACCCTCCCCACAGGAGGACAGCGACGACAGGCGCCCGCCAGGCGACGTCGAGCACCATGAACAGGCGCACCCGCAGCGCCGCCGTGTAGCGCTCCAGGGACCAGGCCTCCTTGATGGAGGTCATGATGGCCCGCTCGCGGCGCGCCCCGATACCCAGGGCGTCCACGGTCTCGGCGTGCTCGACCGTCTCGGAGACCGCCCCGTTGAGGTGGGCCTGGGTGGCCGACTCGGCCCGGTAGGCGGGGATGGAGATCGGCAGGTACCAGCGCATCATCGACCACACGGGTGGGGCGATGACGAGCAGCCCGAGCGCCAGGAGGGGGTCGGCGACGGCGGCGGCCAGAAGTGTGAAGACGATCGTCACCACGCACACGAGGATCTGGGGATCCCCATCCGTACCAGGAACTCGATGCGGGAGACGTCGGTGGTGGTGCGCCCCACGAGGTCGCCGGTGCCGGCGGACTCCACCGCGCTCAGCGGCAGGTGCACCACCCGGTTCATCATGCGCTCGCGCAGCTCGGCGAAGACCGACTCGCCCAGGGTGCGGGCGTGCTTCTGGGCGAAGCGGTTGATGAGCGCCCCCACGAGCGTGACCGCGATGATGGTCAGCACGAGCCGGTCCACGTAGCCGGCGTCGGCCCGCCCGGCCGAGACCCGCCCGACCAGCCGCCCCAGCAGCTGCGGGGCCACGAGCGTGGATAGGACCGCGGTGATCTGGAGGGCCAGGACGACGGCGAAGCGCCCCCGGTAGGAGGCCATGATGCGGAAGGTCTTGCGCAGGGCGACGGGCCCGGGCGCGACGGGAAGTGCCATCAGCAGCTCGCCTCCTCATCCTCACCCATGGCCCGTGAGACGACGGCGCGGTAGTCGGCCGCCTGCGCGTGGCCGTCGCGGGCCATCGCCATGAGCTCGCGGTGCGTGGAGCGCAGCAGCTCGGCCCCGCTGGAGTCCAGGAGGACGACCTCGTCGCAGGCCTCCAGGACCAGCGGCGAGGCGGTGACGACGACGGTCGTGCGCCCGGCGCGGGCCCGGTGCACCTGGGCGGCCACCCGGGCCTCGGTGTGGGAGTCCAGGGCGGAGGTCGGCTCGATGAGCACGAGCGTGGGCGCCTCGGTCAGCAGCGCCCGGGCCAGGGCCACGCGCTGACGCTGCCCGCCGGACAGGGACCGGCCCTTCTCGGTAATCATCCCGGCCAGGCCCTCGCTCAGGGAGGTGAGGACATCGCCGGCGTCGGCGATCCCGATGGCCTCGATGAGCCGGTCGTCGCCGGGGGCCTCGCGCTCCTGGGGGCGGACCTGCTGGTCGACGTCGGCACCGGTGGTGCGCTCGGTCTCGGCGCGCACGAGGTCCTCCAGGCCCGCCGGCTGCGGGTCGGGGCCGCCGCGCACGTCGAGGGCCCTCACGCAGGGTCCCGGTGAAGAGCTGGGCGGTGGCGCCGGAGACGACGACGCTGGCGCGCACCTGCTCCAGGGGCATGGTGGTCAGCGGCCGGCCCGCCAGGGTCACGGTGGGGCCGGCGTCGGTGAAACGCCCCAGGCGCGTGGCCAGGTCGGCGGAGACCCTGCGGGTCGGGGCACACGAGGGCCGTCATGCGGCCCTCCCTTGAGGCGCAGGCCGCTGCCGGTGTCCACCAGGTCGCCGCTGACGGGGTGGGCGGCGGCCGGGTCCAGGCTGAGGCGCTCCACGAGGCTGCCGGCGGCCGGCGCCACCTCCAGCAGGCGGCTCAGGCGCCGGGCTCCGACGACGGCCCGGGTGTAGTCCTGCACGGAGCTGGTGAACACCCACAGCGGCCAGGACAGGTAGGCGGTGTAGCCGTAGAAGGTGATGAGCCCGCCGGGGGTGAGGCTGCCGGCCACGGCCATGCGCGCCGCCACCCACACGACGATCGCGGCGAAGAGCCCGGGCAGCAGCACCTGGAGGGTCATGAGAGTGGCCTGCGAGGAGGCCACCTCGACGCCGCGGCGCCGCAGCTCCTGGGAGGCGTCCCGGTAGCGGCGGGCGAAGACGTCCTCCCCGCCGATGCCCCGCAGAATCCGCAGGCCGGCCACCGTGTCCGTGGTGACCGTGGTGACCGCGGAGTGGGCCTCGCGCTGGACGGCCTGGCGCTTCTGCAGGGGGCGGATGACCAGGGTGACGATGGCCGCCACCAGCGGCATGCCCAGGATGACGATGAGCCCCAGGCTCACCGAGGTGCGCAGCATGAGGACGGCCACGACGAGGAAGCTGGCCGCCGCCCCCAGCAGGGCCGGCAGGTGCTCGATGAGCTTGCCCAGGTAGTCGGCGTCGGAGGCGATGATGGTGGCGACCTCACCGGTGGAGACCCTGCCGGGACAGGTCCTTGCCGGTGGCGGAGATCTGCCGGCCCACGAGCCGGTCGACGTCGAAGGCGGTGCGCATCCAGGCCGTCACCCCGAAGTAGGACATCATCGTGTCCCCGACGGCGTAGACGACGAACAGCACCAGCAGCAGCGCGCCGATGCCCCAGACACGGCCGTTGAGGCCGTTCTCGATGCCGGCGTCCAGGGCCTGCCCCAGGAAGGCCGGCACGATCGCCTGGATGATGTTGGAGGTGCAGGCCGCCAGGGTCGCCAGGGTGACCGGGACGGCGGCGCGGCGCAGCAGCCAGCGCAGAAGCGCCCCGGCCCCCAAGGACGGGGGATGGGGCAGCGGGGCGTCGGGGGTCATGGACTGTGCAGTCAGGGCGGACAGCGCGGTCGGGACGGTCGGGAACGACCGGGAGGACGATTCGGGCATGATCGCATGAGGCTATCGGAGGGGAAGCCGGCGCGGCAGAGGCAGAGGCGGTGACAAGGAAGATACCGGGCGCGGGAATACGCGCCGGGGACGGCTCGGGCAGCTGCCGGACGGGCCGCGCAGACGTGCCGGCGCCCCGGCCCGCCCCTCTCGGGGGTCGGCCGGGGCGCCGGGCTTGCTCGGCTTTACTCGGCGAACGCCGCTCACTCGGTGGCGATGGCGTCCAGGACGGGAATCCGGGAGGCGCGCAGTGCCGGCCACAGGGCCGCGATGACGCCGACCACCACGGAGAGTACGAGCATGCCCACCATCTGGCCCCAGGGGATGCTGAGGCTCGTCAGCCCCTGATCCTCCAGGACCTCCTTGAGGGCGGCGGCCAGGACCACCCCGGTCGCCCCGCCCAGGACAGTGCCGTACAGGGAGGTGAGGACCGACTCGGTGATGATCTCCCCGGACAGCTGGGCCTTGCCCAGGCCGACGGCGCGCATGAGCCCGATCTCTCGGGTGCGCTCGGAGACCGAGAGCACCAGGGTGTTGACGATGCCCAGGATGGCGATGGCGATGCTCAGCCCCAGCAGGCCGTAGAGGACGGCGAGCATCTGGTTGATCTGCTGACCGACCTGGTCGGAGATCTCGCTGGCGTCGCGCACCGCGTACTGGTAGGTGTCGGCCACGATGTCGCGGGCCTTGCCCCGCACCGTGTCGAGGTCGGTGCCCTCCTTGAGGGTCAGGAGCATGCCCCTGCGGCGAGTCCAGGACGTGGGCCGGGTCCGTGGTGGTGCCCGGGGAGTTCCAGGAGCCCACTGCCGCCGCCAGCTCGGGGGCGATGTAGTAGTTCCCGCCGGTTCCCTTCGGGTCGACGACGGCGCTGACCGTGGCCTCAACCGACCCGGTGGGGCCGGTGACGGAGACCTTGTCCCCGAGCTTGAGGCCCTCGTCCTTCTTCGCGGCCACGTGGGTGGCGTCCAGATCCTTCATCGACCCGGCGCTCGCGGAGACGTCGTAGGCCTTGGGGTAGGTGGCGGGATCGACGACGATGACGGTGGCGGTGGGGGTCTGGCTGCCGTCGGGCTTGGTGACGGAGTCGGCGTAGATGGAGTAGGAGGAGGTCTCCTTGACCCCGTCGATGGCGGCGATCTCCTTGGCCTTGTCGGCCGAGAGCCGGGTGCTCAGGCTGCCGATGGTGGCCGGCTGGACCACGAGGTCGGCCTTGAGGGACTTGTCGATCTCGTCGGAGGTCGAGGACTGGAAGGAGGCGGCCAGCGTGGCGCCGGCGCACACCAGGGCCATGCCCACCATGAGGGCGCCGGAGGTGTTGGCCGTGCGGCGCGGGTTGTGGACGATGTTGCGCACCGCCAGGCGCCCGGCGGGCCGCAGCAGCCGGAAGGGCAGTCCCAGCACCGCCACCACTGGGCGGGCCAGGGTCGGGGAGACGATGAGCAGTCCCAGGACCGTGCCGCCCGCGCCCAGCCCCATGATGAGACCGCGCTGCGTCAGGTCCGCGTTCACCCACGCGGCGGCGATCGCGGCCGCTCCGGCCGCCAGCAGCAGCCCGCCCAGGATCGTGCGCAGCACCAGGGACTTCTCCCGGGAACCCGACACGCCGCGCATGGCCTCGACCGGGTGGGTCAGGGCGGCCTCCCGAGCTGGCAGCAGAGCGCCGACGACGGTGACGGCCAGGCCCACCGCCAGTGAGATTGCGATGATCGTCCCGTTCAGGCCCGTGCCCTCCAGCAGCGGCATGCCAGCGGCGTCGAGCAGTGCGGACAACCCGGCCAGCAGCCCCGCACCCGCGGCCACGCCCAGGGCGGAGCCGACGACGCCGATGACGACCGCCTGCAGGAACACCACGCCGAACACGGAGGCCGGCGAGGCCCCGACCGCCCGCAGCAGGGCGAACTCCTTGACCCGCTGACGCACGCTCATCGCGAAGGAGTTCATGATGATGAAGGAGCCCACGAACATCGCAACGACGACGAAGACCAGCAGGAAGACCTGAACGAAGCCCAGCTGCTCCTCAATGGCCTTGTTCTGCTCCTTGATGACCTCGGCGCGGGTCTGGACCTGGGCGCCGTCGGGAAGGATCTTGGTGATCTCGGACTTGACGGTGTCCACTGAGGAGCCCTGAGCGACGTCGACGGCGATGGTCGTCACCTTCCCGTCCGGGGCGGCGATGGGCATGAGCCAGTTCGGGTCCACGCCCACGACCGTCGCGCTGGCCATGGAGGACTCGTAGTGGAACTCACCGACCACGGTGACCTCGGTGGGTGAGCCCTGCACCACGATGTGCGTCGTGTCCCCGACCTTGAGGCCGGAGTTCTTCAGGGCTCCGGACTCCAGGGTGATCTCACCGGCCCCTTGAGGCTTGTGGCCCTGGGCCCAGGTCAGGCCCTTCTCGTTGTCGTACAGCGGTATGAAGAGTGTGGGGGCGCCGGTGGTGGTCACCGGGGCGTCGTTAGAGCCCACGAGGACCCCAGTCATTTGGACGCCGGGGTTGGCGGCCTCGACGCCGTCGATCTGCTTGATCTGCTCGGTCAGGGAGCTGTCGATGGGCTTGGTCTGCGTCGAGTTGGAGGAGCCGCTGCCGGCGATCTTGGGGCCTTGGGCGTACAGGTCCGAGGTGACGGTGGAGGAGGTCAGATTGGAGAAGGTCTCCGACATGGAGGCGCGCAGGGCGAGCGTGCCCGATAGGAACGCCACCCCGAGCATGACGGCGAAAGTGGTCAGGAAGAACTGTTTGGCGTGGGCGCGCACGGAGCGCCAGGCGACTCGTCTCATGGCTCAGGCCCCCTCGACGGCTGAGCCGGAGTGCGGGGCGGCTGCGGGGGTGGGCTCGGTCTCGCTCAGCTCGCGCAGGGCGTCCAGGACCCGGTCGCGGTCGGGGTCGTCCAGCTGGGCGACGACGTGCCCGTCGCGCAGGAAGATGACGGTGTCGGCCCAGGCGGCCGCCTCCGGCTCGTGGGTCACCATGACCACCGACTGCCCCAGGTCGTCGACGCTGCGGCGCAGGATCTCCAGAACCCTGGTCGGTGGAGTGGGAGTCCAGGTTGCCGGTGGGCTCGTCGGCGAAGACGACCGCCGGCTCGCCCACGAGCGCCCGGGCGCAGGCCACGCGCTGAACCTGGCCGCCGGAGAGCTCGGCGGGCCGGTGGGACAGGCGCTCCCTGAGGCCGACGGCGTCGATCACCTGGTCGAAACGCTGCGGGTTGACCTTCTTGCGAGCGATATCCAGGGGCAGGGTGATGTTCTCCGCCGCCGTGAGGGTGGGGACCAGGTTGAAGGACTGGAAGATGAAGCCGATGCGCTCGCGGCGCAGGCGGGTGAGGCGACGCTGGTTCATGGAGGAGACCATGTCGCCGTCGAGCATGATCTCCCCGGAGGTGATCGAGTCCAGGCCGGCCAGGCAGTGCATGAGCGTGGACTTGCCGGAGCCGGACGGCCCCATGATGGCGGTGAAGCGGGCGCGGGCGATGTCGACGTTGACGGAGTCGAGCGCTGTGACGGCGCCCGATCCGCGGCCGTAGACCTTGGTGAGGTTGCGTGCGGAGACCACAGGGTCATCCACCGGATGGTGAGGTGTGAGGACGGAGGATGCGGCGACGGGGGTGGAACTACTCATAGGTTCAGTCTGGCAGTGGCATGGGGCGGGTGAATCCTCCTGGCGGAGGACAGGTCCCCTGAGCGCGTGGAGGCTCGACCCTGACCCGGGGTCGGGGAGGTCCCTGAGAGATGCCTCGTAAGCACTCCAGTGGCAGACAGTCATGTGAAAAGGGTGGAAAAGGGGATGTTTGTTTGTGGGGTGTGGTGGTGTGGTGGGTGCTATTGTGTGGGTTATGGGGTTTGCTAGGGATGAGGATCTTGAATGGGGTCCAGAATGGATCGAGCGGACGATCCAGGAGGACATGATTGAGTCGGTTGACCCGATGCCTCCTTTGGGTGTGGGTCGGGCGGTGCCGGAGGAGTACTTTGAGCGGTTTGGGGATGTGTTCCCTGAGTCGGTTCTGTATATCTGGAGGCGTTTCGGGTTTGACGGCTTTGGGCAGGGGAGATCGTGGATCACGGACCCTGTTCAGTGGGCTCCGGTGGTGGACGCCTGGTTGGAGGGGATTGAGTTGCCCTTCCCGCCTCAGCGCTGGCACTGCGTGAGGCGCACCGCCCTGGGGTGGATGCGTCTGTGGGGTGAGCTCTCCGGGCCGGCAGTAGACATCGACGTCATCGACGGGGCCATCTACCCCAACGCCTCGGTTGCGGGGGACATGGCTGATCCGGTCCTGGTTGAGCGTATGGGTTGCATCACCTTCACCAGCCAGCGTGAGGATGTGTATGACGATGAGGTGACGGGGCGGTCTTTGGCTGTGGAGGGGATTGAGCGCCTGGGGGTGCCTGGTGCTGATGAGGTTTTTCGGGTTCGTGCCGCCGTTGAGCTTTGGTGGCCAGGTCAGTGCGGATCGGTTGAGTGTGCAGAAGGCTGTGCCCTACCTGGTGGGTCTGGCGCAGTCCACCCCCAGGTACCTGGGGGTCGATCTCATGGCTGCCTGGGGCGGGACGGCCACCCAGTTCCTCATCGACCAAGGAGCCATACCCAACAGCACAGGCACGTCCGATGGTGCAAGTACCCCCGGCGACCCCCGACAGCCAGGATGGTCCTGGTGGCCAGGGTGGTCCTGCTGGTTCCGGTTGGAACGGTTCTGGGGGTGGGATATGAGCGGCAGGGGTTCGCGTCGGCCTGGTCCCGGGCGGGTGTCTGGTGCTGGTGGCGGTCTGGTGGCTGGGGACATGTTTACCCCCGGGGTCTGCTGGGGGCCGGTCGGTGCTGGTGTGGGAGGGGCCTGCTGCCTTGAGGGCAGCAGGTGCCCGAGTGGGGGCTGGTCAGTGGTGTGACAAGGTGGGCCCGGTGGTGGTGTCGTATCACACGGGTAAGACCTCGAGTGGGCTGCCGAGGGAAATGACGCGTCAGCTCGACGGGCAGTTCACGGCTCTGAGTCTGATGAGTGCCAAGGAGATCCTGGCTGGTATGGCTACCTTCGACGAGCGCAAGCGCTCTCCAGTCAGCCACACCGTAATCCGCAAGATATTCCAGAACAATCTCGCTGAAGACCTGAAGCGTCGGCACAAGTTTTTCTAAGGATGTGGCGGGGTTGTGGGCTTCTCGAGCGATGGCGGAGCTGGCGGTGCTGCACAATCCTGATCAGCTGTTGTCTGGTCCGCAGGGACCTTCCTTGGTCGGGGGTGCGGTGGCTTTAGGGGATCGGGTGACGAACTCGGCGGTGGGGGCGCAGACGGCTCAGGAGCCTCGGGAGCTGATTCGTGCTGCGGCTCAGGCGGCGGTGGACGCGGGTCAGGGGACCGGTTGCTGCGGATGCGGGTGGTGCTGACTGACTCCCCGAAGCTGTCTAGGAATCTGAATCGTGGGTTGGAGGCGTTGGAGCCTCGGAGCCTGGTTGAGCGGGAGGCGGTCTCTCCTCGCGGGCCTCCGCTGACTGTGCAGGTGCTGTCTGACCGCCTGGCCCAGGTGTCCGGTGGCCCTGAGGGGCTGGAGGACCTCAGCCGTAATGAGCTGCGGCAGGCCCCTGACCCAACCCGAACAGACCCCAGACCACCAAGACATCCCCGCCCCAGACGCCCCCGCCCCAGAGAGACTGAATGCCGGCACCCCTGACGGGCTGCGTACAGGGAGCCCCTGACATGACCGGCTCAGACGGGCCGGATCATGCGACTGGGCTCGGTGATGAGCCCCCTACCCGGCGACAGAGCCCCGGACAGGGGAGCCCCAGGCTGGATAACGTGGCTGGGCAGGACGGGGGTGCGCCGGAGATGGGCGCTCCAAGCACGGGTTCTCTGGCTCGGCAGGAGCCGGTTGCGGTTCCGGTGGCGGGTCAGCCGATTTCTGATCCGGCGGAGCGGGTTGCCCGGCCTATGGACCCCTCGCCCTCCATGTCGGCACCTACCCCCGACCTCAACGCCCCAGACAAGGGCACCCCAGCTGGGGGTGCACCGGATGGGCATGGTCGGAGTGCCCCGAACGCGGGTACTCCCGATGGGAATGCTCCAGGTGAACCTGGTCGGGGTGTGCAGGCTGCGGTCGCTCAGGGCGCATCCTTCGAGCCGCAGGCGCCTGCGGCCGAGTTGCCCGCGCCGCCTTCTGTGCCGCCGGTATCTGCGGAGCGGGCGGTGGTGCCGGCCCATTCAGAGTGGGTTGTCTCGTCCACGGCCCCCGAGCCACCAGCACCACCATCTCAACCAGCCCAGCAGAACCAGCCAACCCAGCCGGGCCAAACGGGCCAAACGGTTCAGCAGGGTCAGCCAGGCAGGCCGAGTCAACCGGTTCAGTCTGGTCGGCCGGTTCAGGCGAGCCAGTCTGGTCGGCGGGGCCAACCGAGTCAGCCGGTTCAGACGGGTCTGTCGGGGCTGTCGGGTCGGGGTGGTGCTGGGGGTCCGGTGGTGGGGCACTATGGGGTGCGAGGTGTTTCTCGGACTAGGGGAGTTTCTAATTCTGTGAGTCGATAGGATGGAGACCATGTCAGCAGCGAGATACCCAGAACTGTTCAAGGCCCAGGTGGTGCGTGAAGTCATCGAGAAAGCGCGCACCACCTAGTCGTAAGATCTTGTCCCCCAAACGGTAGGTAACTGGATTGCAAGGTGCAGAACAGAGCACGCCACCGACCAGGAATACAAGAAGGCCTCCGATTCGACCGAGATAGCGAAACTGAGATCGGAGAACAGGGAGTTGTGTCGAGAGAATGAGATCCTGAAAAAAAGCATCCGCCTTCTTCGCCAAGGAATGACCGTGACCGAGCGCTACGAGATCATCAACTGTGAAGAAGGCTCTTGGCTCATCTCTTCAATGCGCCGGTGGCCCAGGTTATCAAAATCAGGGAGACTGCTCTTGGCGTGACCGGCCCCAGAGACCTGGACCATGGTGAGGAGAAAAAGCTGGCTGTGATGGTTGGGGGCGTCTTTGAAAACTCCAGTGGCACTTAAGGGTTCCGGTGGATGTGTCGGTTCAGGATCTGAAGAAAAGGCCGGACCTGTCCAATCCGGACTTCACCGCAGATGAGTGCTGCCGGATAAGGTACTGCTCTGCTTTGAGGTAGGGCAGGCCGATCATGAGATTTCAAGGTATGTGAATTCTGTGACGTCATCTCACCAACTTTCTTGTCAGGGCCAGGCCCTCGAGGGAGAAAGTCTGTTTGTTGCTCATCGGAGTCCACTGCGTCCGGCAATCGTTGAGCACATCGATCGTTCGGGACACTTGAAACTTCTCTCCAGGGGGTGTTGGAGGTGTGGGTGGATCCCGAAACTCCTCCGCCAGACTTTGGTGCGGCCCCGACATTTTCGGGCGTGACCGGTTCAGGCAGTTTCTCAAAGGTGCGAAGAATGACCCCGAACACTCAAATCTAACAGTAACGGGCTGGGTTTCTGGTGTTAAGGGAAGTGTCGCGCATGTCGGTGAAGAAGCGTCGGAAGGTGAGTTCTCGTCCCATCCAGTCTGAGGGCAGAGGTACCTACAGCCGCTCATGCTGATGTCGTCACCTGCAGGTCGGTGGCTATGTCGGCGTTGCCGGTAACGGCCTCGTTTTCCTCCTGGTAGATTCAGGGCTACGCTTGTCGCCGACTGCTTGAAAGGCCCGTCGTGGGACCATCGCGTCCACGCTTCGCCGGGGAAGGACTCTGTATGGACTCTGTTCAGCTCATGATGGCGGCACATCAGGCCGATGCGAACGTGGCTGCCCAGACAACTGACCAGGCGCTGCAGGCTGCGATCGCGCAGAGCCGGCCTGACCTGTGGGGTCCACTATCGACGAACCCCGCAGCCTATGCGGACCTGCTCGGATGGCTGGCCAGTACCGGGAACGAGGAGGTCCTCGCCAACCTCCGTGCACGTGGTTATCTCTTTCGAGAGGCGGCAGTCGGCGCCTCGGGGGACAGTGAGCCCGCAGCTGTCCAGGAGGCCTCACCTGAGGCGAAGACCGGTTGCGACGCGGAGGAGCCCGCGGATACGGCCGACGCTGAATCGACAGGGCAGGCCGCGCCGATTCCCGAGCAGTCACCTGATCAGTCACGTGAGCTGACACAGGATGATCAGGTGGACACGCCCACAGACGCGACCACGGACATGGCTGCGGAGGAGGCCTCGGAGGAGGCTGAGCCCCAGCAGGACGGCGAGGAACCGGTCGACGACGTCGAGGGCCAGGATCAGGAGGAGCAGTCCACGGAAGGCCCCTCGAGCGATGACTCGACTGACGAGGAGCCCGCCGACGTCGGCGATACTGCTGAGCCCTTCGACGGCACAACGCCGGGCGGCGGCGGCGAAGACTGCGAGTCCGAAGCCCCGAGGCATCAGAGAGCGACGTTCAGGACCCGGCCGCGCAGGCACCGCCCATCGCCCCTGAGCCGGATCTCCAGGTGACAGAACCGGACGACGCCGCCGGCGAGACCCCGCCGTCGGAAGATGATGCCGGTCATCAGGTCAAGGCCGCTGTGCTCCCCGCCGGTCTGCCGCAACAGCCGCCGACTGACTCCACGGGAGTCGCGGCAACCGCCCAGGCGGCTCCCGCCGACCCTGCGGTAGCACAGACTCAGCCCGTCACCCGGCCGCCGGTGGTCGCAGGCGGCGGCGCCTGGGCGGAGGCATCATCCTTCGGAGCGCCATCAGCTCCGGCCCCGGCTCCACCCCTGGGAGTGGCGCCCGGTGCTCCCGATGTTCAGCCGCCACCATCCCAGAAGGCGAAGGCCGGCACATCGCGTCGCCCGATCCTGGTGGCGGCACTGGTCGTCGCCCTTCTCGTTGTTGTCGGTGCGGGCGGCGCGTGGGCCCGGCAGCCACTTCGCCAACAAGGGCAAGGACGGGGGCTCCTCCGACACTTCCCAGAACAAGGCAGACAGCGACGGGGGCGAGGACGGCAAGCAGAACGGTCAGGCCGACGCTGCGGCCACGTCAACCGCGGCGGCCCTCCCCTCGGGCGCGGTCAAGGCCTGCTCCAGCATGCCGACCTTCACGATCACCTCGGTGGAGGACGGCCAGGGCGAGCTCAAGGTCCACGGCAACATGGCGACCTCCCTGCGCCGAGGGCGACTTCCCGGCCGGATCGTCCAGCCAGATCCTCGTCTACAGCTCCACCAGCCCCACCGGCGGCGCCGACGTCGACCACCTCGTGGCCTCGGGAACCTTCGACCTCTCCAGCGACCCGCTCATCATCCCCAACGGCGGACGGGCGGTGACGCTGCGCTTCGGCGAGCAGCACTACTTCCGCACCGCCAAGGACCTCGACCTCAAGGGCCTGACGGTCCGGCCCTCCTTCGACCGCGGCAGCTCATCGACCGCCACCGCGAAGAGCTCGACGAACTCCGCGATGACCATCGCCTCCTCCGCGAGCTCCAACGCCAACCAGGAGGCGCAGGACGAGCAGGCCGCCGGAGACGCCATCCAGTGGCAGATCAAGCACGACTACCCCATCGTCATGAACAGCTTGCGGGGCAAGTGGACCCCGCAGCTGTCCTCCAAGCAGGTGGGTCTCGTGGCCGACGGGCAGACCTGGACCAAGCGCGCGATCCTCGCCGAGTACCTCAAGACGCAGCAGGCCAACCCGAAGGCCGTCATCATCGACACCAGCCAGTGGCCGGTCTACGACACCGCCGGCTGGTGGGTGACCCCTGCAGGGTGATTCCTACTCCGACGGCGACCAGGCCAACGCCTGGTGCGACGCCCAGGGCTACGACTCCGACCACTGCCTGGCCAAGCGCATCGAGTCCAACGGAACATCGCAGGGCACCACCAAGCTTCGCTGAGACCTGAGCCGGCTCGCCCGACAACGTGATCGGCCCGCCTCGAGCCACTGGCTCAAGGCGGGCCGATGCGCATCTCGGTGCGCGTCAGGACTGCAGGCTCTTCTTCAGGTTCAGCACCCGCGTGGCCGACTCGTCCACCCGCGCCGCGAAGGCCGGATCGGACCGGGCGGTGGCGATGAGGGCCTTAACCATGTCCGCGGCCACCGTCGGGTCCGCCGAGGCCAGCACGAGGTCGCAGCCGGCCCGGATCGCCCGCACGGCCCGATCTCCCGCGCTCACGTCCTGGACCTGGACGGCGGCGGAGACGTCGTCGGTGATGACCACCCCGGAGAAGCCCATCTGCGTGCGCAGCATGTCGGTGACGATCGTCGAGGAGAAGACCGCCGGGGCCGAGGGGTCGATGAGGGAGTACGTCGCCGAGGAGACCATGATGACCTGCGCACCGGCCGCGATGGCGTTGGAGAAGACGCCGACGGCGGCGTCGGGCAGGCGGTTCGTGGTGGAGTCGACGACGCCCGCTGAGGTGTCCGTGTTGTCCTTCACCCGCCCCAGGCCCGGGAAGTGCTTGTAGGTGGGGATGACCTTCGAGGCCTGCATCCCCTCGGCGAAGGCGCCGGCCTGGGAGGAGACCGTGGCGGCGTCGTGCCCGTACTCCCGCCCCCAGCGGCCGATGGGCTCGTTGGAGGCCGGCCGGGCAATGTCGACCAGGTCGGCCACCGGGGCCAGGTTCATGTTGACGCCGACGTCGGCCAGCTCCTTGCCCCAGGTGCGCGCCGAGGCCACCAGCTGGTCGCGCGGCTGGGCCGACTGGTCCAGCGCCGAGGGGATGTCGGAGAAGCCTGATCCGGCCAGGACCTGGACCTCGCCGCCCTCCTGGTCGGTGGCCACGAGCATCGGGGTGGTGTGGGTCGTGCCCGGGCCGACCTTGGAGGTGAAGGAGCTGATGACCTTCTGGGTCGCCTGGCTGCCCGCGGTGGTGCGCCCGGCGATGAAGATGTTGCCGACATGGTGGGTGTCAACGGCCTCGTTGGAGGACTGCTTTGGGGGCCTGGGCGTCCACCCCGACCATCATGAGCTGGCCGACCTTCTCCTCCAGGCTCCAGCCGGCCAGTGGTCCGTCGGTGGCCGTCGCGGTCGCTGCGGCCGACGGCGACGCGCTCGCGGCCGCGGTGGGCGAGGGGCGGCGCTCGACGCCGCCGGCTCCGGGGCCTGGGGCTTCGCGCTGGGGGAGGAGCCGGCCGACGAGGAACCGGGGATGAGGGAGCATCCCGCCAGGGACCCGGCGCCCACCAGGGCCGCCAGGAGCACCGGTCGTCGACTCATGTGGTGCTGCGGGGACGTGCTCGGGTCGGCGGGGGCGGGAGTCTCCCCGGCATCCGGAGCTGCAGGCCGAAGACGGTCGTTCATGCCGGCCACACTAAGACAGGTCCCTGGGTGCTCGCGAGGTAATGACCCTGACGGTCTGTTCACGCACTGCGCGCGGCGCTACTCCCAGCCCAGCTCGTGGAGGTGCTCGTCGGGGATGCCGAAGTGGTGAGCCACCTCGTGAATGACGGTCACGGTGATCTCCTCCTCCAGCTCCTCGCGACTCGTGCACCAGCGCTCCAACGGCCCGCGGAAGATGAGGATGCGGTCGGGCAGCACCATGGACCAGCCCTCGTCGCGCTCGGTCAGGGGACGCCGTCGTACAGCCCCAGGAGCGTAGGCAGGCCGGAGTCGTCGTAGTCCTCCTCGGTGAGCATCTCCGGATCGGGCTCGTCCTGAACGAGGACGACGACGTTATCCATCACCTCGGCCAGGTCCTCCGGGATCCGGTCGAGGGCGTCGCCGACGACGTCCTCGAAGTCCTGCTGCGACATCCTGACCGGCTGCGGCTCCCAGGTGCGGTCAGGCTCCTGCTGCTGCTCGTGGCTCACGGGCACAGCCTGCCAGACCGCCCGGCTCCGGTCCGACAGTTCTCGTGGGCCGGAATTCCACCGAAAAACCGAGCGGTGAGGGAGGGTCACGCTCCTGGGATTTGCGCTGCGGAAGACTGTGCCCTTAGTGTTCATCCCGGTTCGAGGCGCGACGACGTCGAAGGCCCCTGGCCCCCATCGTCTAGCGGCCCAGGACCCCGCCCTTTCACGGCGGTAGCACGGGTTCGAATCCCGTTGGGGGTACGGATTCGCACAAGTGAATAACACAGTGAATTCACACTGGCCTCGTGGCGCAGTTGGTTAGCGCGCCGCCCCTGTCACGGCGGAGGTCGCGGGTTCAAGTCCCGTCGAGGTCGCGGAACGGTCGGTCCGATCAGAAATGGTCGGGCCGATTCCATCCCAAGGCTCTGTAGCTCAGTTGGTAGAGCGTTCGACTGAAAATCGAAAGGTCACCGGATCGACGCCGGTCGGAGCCACTGCGAAAGGCCCGGAACCCACAAGGTTCCGGGCCTTCGCTCATGACCAGGGTGAGCCTCGCGCCGGGGCGGAGGGACTCACTGGCGGTCGTGCCGGTAGCGGCGCACGGTGGCGAAGATGGTGAAGGCGACGGCGGCCACCGGCCAGAGGATCCAGGAGATGTCCCAGGCGTCGAAGATGAAGCTCCACAGCAGGTAGATGACTACGGCGGCCGGGCCAGTAGATCCCGGCCACGAGGTTGGTGAAGGGGTCGTCATCGTCCTGCTCGCCCTGCCAGGAGGACGGCTGGCCGACAGGGGCGGGGGTGGTGGGACGATTGGGGGCGAATGTCGTCGGAGCGCCGGCGGGGGCCACCTGCGGGGCGCCGCCGGGCTGGATGTCCTGAGCGATGCCCAGGACCGGGGCCAGCTCGTGAAGGTTGCCGAAGTCGGTGATGACCTGCCCGACCGCCTCATTGTGGGTCTTGCCCTGGGCGATGGCGTCGTTGTAGGCGTCCTCCATCATGGCGCGCAGCTCGGAGCGGGCCTCGATCAGGCGAGGTGTGGCGGGGTAGGGGGCGAACATGTTGTCGAGGAAGGTCTCGATGGTGTCCATCAGTGGGCTCCTTTCGCGAAGCGGTCGACGAGGGTCTTGGTGTCCTCCCACTCGGCGACCTTGGCGGTCAGGTGGGTGGTGCCTTCGGAGGTGAGGCGGTAGTAGGTGCGGGACTTGCCGGAGTCGGACACTCCCGAGTAGGAGGCCGCCAGGCCGGTGGACTCCAGGCGCTTGAGGGCCGTGTAGAGCGTGGTCTGCTTGATGGTGTACTCGCCGTCGGAGACCTCGGTGATGGTCTTGGCCAGATCGTAGGCGTAGGACGGCTGTCGCTTGAGCAGGGACAGGACGATGAGGTCGATGTAGCCGCGAATGGCGTCTGCGCTAATCATGTGAACCCTCCTTCCTTGGTTCGTGATGACGGGGCCCTGAGGTCCTTGTGTGCATCTAACGTACTACGGCACACGTAGTACGTCAAGCGGATGTTGGAGGGGATGCTTCCGCTGGCGGCCATACGTCACAGCCCAGGCACAGCCGGGCTGCTTAAGGTGGCTTCATGCTCGTCGCAGCCACCACCCCTCCCGCGACCCCCAGCGCAGATCCCAGCGCGAGTGCCTCGACCATGCCCACTCCCACGGGTGTGCCCGAAGTCAACGTCGACGAGACCGTCAAGGCGGTGACCAAGACGACCAACGACCTGGTCACCATCGCCTGGCAGGCCGGCGTGGGAGTCGTCATCGGCCTGGTCATCGCCTTTGTGGTGGTGGCGATCCTGACGTTCATGGGCCGGCGGCGCCTCCTGTACCACGAGATCGTGGACTTCGGACGCCGGCCGATCGTCGCCGTCGGCGCCATGACCGGGGCCTTCCTGGGCACCCAGCTCGCCCTGACCGGGCTGCGGCACACCAAGAGCGACTCCACGACGATGGTGGTCATCGAACGCGGGGTCACCATCGCCCTCATCGTCTCGGTGACCTGGCTCGTCGTCGCCTTCGCCAAGGCCATCGAGTCCACCGTCGTCAAGGGGGCGCAGGCCGGCGGGGACCAGGGGCGCGCCAACCGGGTGACCACCCAGAGCCAGATCCTGCGGCGCGTCGCCCAGGTCATCATCGTCATCGCCGGGCTCGTCAGCGCCATCATGACCTTCCCCAGCGTCCAGTTCGCCATGGGCTCGCTGCTCGCCTCGGCCGGCCTGGCCTCCGTCATCGCCGGTATGGCCGCCCGCTCCATGCTCGGCAACGTCTTCGCCGGCCTCCAGCTGGCCACCACCGACGCCATCCGCGTGGACGACATCGTCGTTGTCGACGATGAGCAGGGCACCATCGAGGAGATCACCCTGACCTACGTGGTCGTGCGCACCTGGGACGACCGGCGCCTCATCCTGCCCTCGACCCACTTCACCGAGAACCCCTTCGCCAACTGGACGCGTGGAGGCTCCCAGGCCACCGGCTACTTCACCCTCGACCTGGACTGGCGCGTGCCCATCGCCTCGCTGCGTGCCGAGCTGGCCCGCCTCGTGGCCGCCTCGTCGGTCTGGGACGGGCGCCAGGCCTCCCTGGAGGTCTTCGACGCCGTCGGCGGCCACGTCACCGTGCGCATCGTCCTGACCGGGGACGATCCCGGCGACGTCGGTGCCCTCAAGTCCTACGTGCGCGAAGAGCTGGTTACCTGGCTCCAGCGGGAGGCCCCCTATGCCCCTGCCGCGCACGCGAGTGGAGGTCGAGCAGGTCGAGGTCACCCAGGACCTCGGCCCCGAGGAGGTGGCCCGCGCCGCCGAGCAGATCGTCGCCAAGCAGAAGGCCGGCCCCTCCAGCGCCACCACGGCCGCTCCAGACAACGGAGACGATACCGCCGCGACCACGGAGGCCGAGGGGAGAGCGCCGCCCACGGGCTGGGGGCCCGGCGGGCCGTCACCCTGGGGCGGGCCATGGGGCGCTCCCTGCTGCACCGCGCCCGGCGCGGGGGCCTGGGACCCAGGTGAGCCGAGTCGCTACGTGGCCGACGCCCCGGCGGATGGGTGAGTTTTCGCTGCGTGAACGCAGGTCGCCCGGCGTCGTCGGGCGGGTGACGATGAGCCCATGACTACGAACGCCAGCAGCGACCCCTCCGTGACGCCCGCCTCTGCGCCCTCCGGCCCGGCCCTCGACCTGGAGGCCGCCGCGCGCACCGACGCCCAGTGGCGCGCCGCCCTGAGCCCCATGGAGTACCACGTGCTGCGCGAGGCCGGCACTGAGCGCCCCTTCACCGGCGCCCTGCTCGACGAGCACCGCGAGGGGCGTCTACCGCTGCCGCGGTTGCGGCGCCGAGCTGTTCCGCTCCACCACCAAGTTCGACTCCCACTGCGGCTGGCCCTCCTTCTACGACCCCTCCGACTCCGAGGCGGTCACCCTGAGCACCGACACCTCCCACGGCATGGTGCGTACCGAGGTCCGCTGCGCCACCTGCCACAGCCACCTGGGGCACGTCTTCGACGACGCCCCCCAGACCCCCACCGGCCAGCGCTACTGTATGAACTCCGTGAGCCTGACCTTTGAGGAGGAGCAAGCATGATCCGGGTCCTGAGCCTCAACCTCCAGCACGGCCTGCCCGGCGCCGGAGCCGGTGACGGCAGCGCCTCCACCGGCTCGCTGGCCGGCGCCGACATCTCCGACCCCGCCACCGCCCGTGCCGTTATGCGGGCCACGGCTGAGCAGATCGCCGAGCTGGCCCCCGACATCATCGCCCTCCAGGAGGTGGACCTGGGGCAGGCCCGCTCCGGGCGCCTCCACCAGGCGGCCTTCCTCGCCGAGGAGCTGGGCATGCCGACCTGCCGCTTCTCCGCCAGCTACGCCGGGCCGGTGGTGGGGCTGCGCCGTCGGCCCCTGCGCACCGCGCTGAGCTCGCCGACCGATGACGTCCTGGGGCCGCTGCGCGCCGCCGTCGGGGCCGGGCCGATCGGCTACGGCAACGCCCTCCTGTCGCGCTTCCCGGTCTCCGGCTGGCACGTCAAGCGCCTGGGGCGCGGGGCCTCCAGCGTGGAGAAGCGCGGCGAGCGGGCCTGGGACCCGCGCTCCCTACCACGTGTCCACCGCCTCCCAGCGCGTCATGGTGGCCGCCACCCTCGAGGTGCCCGAAGGTGCCGGCGGGCCGATCCGGCAGCTGTCGGTCGCCTCCACCCACCTGGCGACCCGCGAGTCCATGGCGGCGCGCCAGCTCGCCGCCGCCTGGGGGCGCTCGCCGGGCTGCCCGGGCCGCACCTGCTGGTGGGCGACTACAACCTCTCCGCCGAGCAGGTCGACGCCCTGGGGCTGGGGCGGACCGTGGGGAGGGGCTCACCTTCCCGGCAGCCGACCCCAAGCGACGCATCGACCACGTGCTGACCGACCTGTGGCCCACCGGCCCCGACGGCCTGCCGCTGACCGATGAGGCCGCCGCGTCGGGCGGGGGCCGCTCCTGCGCGCCGTGGACTGGGGCACGACCTCCTTCATCATCTCCGACCACGTCGGCACCTGGGTGGACCTCGAGCCGGTCGGCTGAGAGACGCTGCCAAGGCCCAGCACCGGTGAGGTCGTACTGCCGGCTTCGTCGTTGTCGGGCCCCCGCCGCAGCCTTGTCCGCGCGGTCGTACCTTATGCCGCGAGATCGAGGGTTAAGGGTACGACCTCGCGGGTTAACCAACGACCTCGTCGCGGCGGGGCCCATGAGAGGGGAGACACATGGCTGATGTGGTGGCGGGACTGGCCGTCTTCGGCGCGGTCATCGCCGTCGGCTGGCTGCTGGTGCGCACCCGCGCCGTGCCCGCTGACGCCGACGGGGTCCTCACCCGCGTCTGCTTCTTCGCCGCCACCCCGGCCCTGCTCGTGACCACGCTGAGCCGCGCCGACCTGACGGCGGTCCTCTCCCGCTCCACCGCGGTGGCCGTGGTCGCCGAGCTCGCGGCCATCGTCTCGGCCTGGTGCCTCCACCGCCTCGTACTGCGCCGCCCCACCGCCGAGGCCACCATCGGCGCGCTCGCCTCCGGCTACGTCAACGCCGCGAACCTGGGGATCCCGGTGGCCGTCCTCGTGCTGGGGACGCGGCCGCCATTGCACCGATCCTCCTGCTTCAGCTCCTCGTGCTCACCCCGGCCACCTTCACCGTGCTCGACGCCGTCACCCGCCGCGGCAACCCGTCCCGCCTGGCGACCCTGACCGTCCCGCTGCGTAACCCGCTGCTGTGGGGAGTCGTGGCCGGGACGGCGGCGAACCTGGGTGGAGTGGACCTCAAGGAGTGGGGTGGTGGCTACCCGGCCCAGGGCCTGGAGATGCTCGGGCGCGTCGCCGTGCCGCTCATGATGCTGGCCCTGGGGATGAGCCTGGCCGGGGCGCCCCGGCCCCTGCGGAATCCCGCGCCGGAGGAGGCGTCCCCGTCCCTGCAGGGCTCGCCGGCGGCGGAGGCCGGATCGGAGGCGTACGCGGTCGACACTGCGGGAGGCCGACCACCCCGGGTGGAGGAGGAGCCGGCGCACGGGGCGAGGTCGACGTCCCAGTGTGGCGCGATTCGGCGCAGCGGCCTGTGGCTGGCGGTGGGCTGGAAGCTCGCCGTCATGCCGGGGCTGGCCGTCGTCGTCGGACTGGCGGCGGGACTCAGCGGAGCACAGCTGCTCGCTCCGGTCGTCACCGCCGCCCTGCCCACGGCGCAGAATGTCTTCATGTACGCCTCGCGCTACGGGGCGGCCAAGGACCTGGCCCGCGATGCCGTTCTGCTGACGACGGCTGGATTCGTGCCCGTAGTCCTGCTGGCCGCCGCCCTCCTGCACTGAGCCCGCGCGGTCGCTGCCCAGCGCCGGCGCCTCCCTCACCCGCACAGTCGTCCCTAAGGTCGCGCTGTCGAGGGTTCAGGGTGCGACCTCGCGGTTAACCTACGACCTCGTCGCGGCGGGGCCTGTCAGGGCAGCTCGTCGCGAGTGGGTGGGTTGGCTCCGGCCCGGGAGACCGTGATGTCGGCGATGGCCGCGGCGTGGCGCACAATCCGCTCCAGGGTCGCGGCGTCCACCGCGCGCAGCGCCTCGCGCCGGTCCGCGCCCACGAGGTCCTCGCTCCACAGCGCGTCCTCCAGGCCGCCCATGAAGGAGTCGCCGGCGCCCACCGTGTCTGCCACCACGACGTTCGGGTCGGCGGGTACCTCCAGGCGCACCCCCGAGGCGGACAGGGCCAGGGCGCCCTGCTTGCCGCGCGTGACGACCACAACGGCCGCGCCCTTCTCCAGCCAGGAGCGCAGCACCGTCTCCAGGTCCGCGCCTTCGCCGTAGAGCCAGGCGATGTCCTCATCGGAGCACTTGACCAGGTCTGATAGGCCCACCAGGCGCTCGACGACCTCTCGGGCGTCCTCGGGCTCACCCATGAGCTGGGGGCGGGCATTGGGGTCATAGGCGATGGTGGAGGTGGCGCGGTTCTCGCGCAGCACCTGCTCCACGGTGGAGGCGCCGGGGGCCAGGATCGCGGCGATCGAGCCGGTGTGCACCAGCAGCGGCGCCTGCCCGTCGGGCAGGGCCGGGCGCGGCGGGTTCCAGTCCAGGTCGAAGACGTAGCTGGCGGCGCGGTCCTCGCCGATGGTGGCCTGTGCCGTGGAGGTGCGCGCCGCACCGTCGGCGCCCGGAGCCAGACGGACCCCGGAGGCCTCCAGGTGGGAGCGCACGGCCTGGCCGCGCTCGTCGGTGCCGATCCAGCAGTGCAGCTCGACGTCGCGACCCAGGCGCGCCAGTCCCAGGGCGACGTTGGCAGGCGAGCCGCCGGGGATGTCCACGGGCTCCTGCCCGGGGTGGATGACGACATCAACCAGGGCCTCGCCGATGACGAGAGCGGATCCTGGGCGGCCGGGTGCGGACATGGGCGACTCCTTCGTGCAGGACCGGGGTCCGGTGGTAGTGAGCTGAGACGTGCGAGGGGTGGAGAGCTGGCCGGAGTGGTGGACCGGGAGATTGAGAAGAGGCGGTGAGAGGGACTCGGGCGGATGAGGAACGCGGCGGCGCCACAACGCCCGGAAGCGGCCGGCGCGCTGATCGATGCGCGTGGCCGGAGGGCGAATGCTCACAGACTACCGATCCGGCGCCGCCCTCAGGGCTCATCTCGCCCAAGAATGTCCAAATCGGATACAAAGGGCTTTCAGTGCACAGGCCGCATGAATGAAAAACCTTGGAATCATGCGGTTGTGTTCCGTCCGGATGAGTGCGGCCCAAGCCTTTGTGTCCGATTTGGACATCCACGGCTCCTTCCGGGCTCCTGCGCTGGTTCCCAGCGGCCCTCGATGGGGGCACCACCGCCAGAGGGGCCGGGCAACTCGGTCAGTTCGCCGCGCAGGCGGGCGCATGCCAGGCCCCCGGGCCCAATGGCCACGCTGCCACGACGGTCGATTCGTCGCGCGTGCGGGCGCGCCCGGCCTGGAACTGCTGGCCCGGCGGGTCATGCCCGGCCAGCCCCAGGTCGCGTCAGTCCTCAGGGTCCTCCTGTGCGACCGCGGCCAGGCGGGTGCGGGCCTCATCGAGCCAGGTCTGGCAGCGCTGGGCCAGGGCCTCGCCGCGCTCCCCACAGCGCCAAGGAGTCCTCCAGAGGGACCGAGCCCGCCTCAAGACGCTGCACGACGGCCACCAGCTCCTCACGGGCCCGCTCATAGCTGAGCGAGGCGACGTCCTCATTGGCACCGGACGCCCCGCCGGCGGCAGGGGCAGACGACGCTGAAGACCCTGACGACCCTGAGGACGCCGAGTAGGGGCTGCTCTGGGGTGAGTACTCGTCTGGGTACTGGTCGGAGTATGGGCCGGGGTTCATCTCGGAGCTCACGCCCCGATTCTCGCACGGACCGGCCCGGGGGCGGATTGGACAAGGCGGGCCCAGGTGATGTCCTCGGCGCGAAAGTGCCTGAGACCGACGCGTCAGACCGCTACCCGGCTGCGTCGTTGGAGGCCGTTTCATCGGGGCGCGTCAGCAGGTCTGCCACACCTGCCTGCGCCAGTGCCCCGCGGCCGGCCTCAGTGAGCTTCACTGCCCGGGTCCGCCCGATGCGCGCGATCCAGGCGCGATTGACTAGCGCTTGTGTCGGCGCGGTGCCCGAAGTGCAGCCGGCACTTAGCCGCTGCTCAGTCGATATCGGCGGGTCGGGGCTTGGTGGCGCCGACGACCTGGGCGACGAGCCGCCCCGAAGCCAGGACACCCTCGATGAGGTCGCCCTTCTTGACATCCTCGGCGCTGGTGATGACCTTGCCGCCGGGAGTGCGCAGAATCGTGTAGCCGCGATCCAGGACCCCCTGCGGCGACAGCGCCGTCAGCCGGGCGCGGTCGGCGCGCAGATCCGCGGCCGCCAGCGACAGGCGATGCTCTACGGCCCGGCGCATCCTGTCGCGGGCCTGCCCCAGCTCGATGACCCGGTCGCGCACGATCGAGGTGGGGTCGGCCATGACCGGCCGGGCCCGCAACTGGTCCAGGGCCGCCTGCTCGGCGTCCAGCCGCGAGGCGAGCACGCTGCGCAGGCGCTCGCGGGCCGAGTCCAGGCCCACGGTCTCCTGGGCGAGGTCGGGGACGATCCGGCGGGCGGCGTCGGTGGGGGGGTGGAGGCCCGGTAGTCGGCCACCAGGTCCAGCAGGGGGCAGTCGGTCTCGTGGCCGATCGCCGAGACCAGCGGCGTGCGGCAGGCGGCCGCGGCGCGCACGAGCCCCTCGTCGGAGAAGGGCAGCAGGTCCTCGACGGCGCCGCCCCCGCGGGCCACGACGATGACGTCGATCTGCGCATCGGTGTCGAGCTCCTGGATGGCCCGGGTGACCTCGCCGACGGCGCGCGCCCCCTGGACGGCGACCTCGCGCACCTCGAAGGGCAGGCCGGGCCAGCGCAGGCGGGCGTTGACGAGCACGTCGTCCTTGGCCTTGGCCTGGCGTCCGCACACGAGGCCCACCTTGCGCGGCAGGAAGGGCAGGGGCCGCTTGCGCTCGGCGTCGAACAGGCCCTCGGCGGCCAGGATGCGGCGCAGCTGCTCGATGCGGGCCAGTAGGTCGCCGACGCCGACGGGCCGGATGTCGTCGGCCTGCAGCTGGAGCGAGCCCCGCTTGGCCCAGAAGGTGGGCTTGGCGCGCACCACCACGCGGGCTCCTTCGCCGAGCTCGGCGCCGGTGCGCGCCAGGACGGCGTCGAGGACCCGGGCGTAGATGGATACCGACATGGAGATATCGGCGTCCGTGTCCCGCAGGGTGAGGAAGGCCATGCCGGCGCCGGGGCGGCGGTTGAGCCCGCGTGAATGACCTGCCCCTCCACCCACACCTGGCTCATGCGGGCCACGTACTGGTCGATCTTGGAGGACAGCAGCCGCAGCGGCCACGGGTTCTCCGCGGTGGTGAGGTTCGCTCGCGGCGCCAGCTCCCGGGTGCCGCCGGTGCCGCCGGGGCTGCCGGAGTTGCCGGGGCCGCCGCCCGCGTCGAGACCGGACGCACGGCCGGCACCGGGGAGAGCTGCGGGCTGGGCTGGGAGGGGCTCTGGCCTGTCACATGCACCACTGTGCCACGTCCACCACTGGGGACCTGGGTCCCACTGTGGCACAGTGGTGACCGTGACGACCATCGAGCTCGCCAGTGAGCACACCGACGCCGCGGCCCCCTCTCCCAAGGGCGGCAAGCGGATCCTCATGGCCTCCCCGCGCGGCTACTGCGCCGGCGTGGACCGCGCCGTCGACGCCGTGGAGCAGGCCCTGGCCCACTACGGGGCGCCGATCTACGTGCGCAAGGAGATCGTCCACAACAAGTACGTCGTGGAGACCCTCTCCAAGCGCGGCGCCATCTTCGTCTCCGAGACCGACGAGGTGCCGGTGGGCGCCCGCGTCGTCTTCTCCGCCCACGGCGTCTCCCCGGCAGTCCACGCCGAGGCCGCTGAGCGCCGGCTGGACACGATTGACGCGACCTGCCCGCTGGTGACCAAGGTGCACAAGCAGGCGGTGCGTTTCGCGGACAAGGACTACGACATCATCCTCGTGGGCCATACCGGCCACGAGGAGGTCGAGGGCACCCAGGGCGAGGCTCCCGACCACATCCAGGTCGTCAACGGACCCCACGAGGTGGACCAGGTCGAGGTGCGTGACCCCTCCAAGGTGGTGTGGATCAGCCAGACCACCCTGAGCGTCGACGAGACCCTGGAGACGGTGCGCCTGCTGCGCGAGCGCTTCCCGGAGATGATCGACCCGCCCGGCGAGGACATCTGCTACGCCACCCAGAACCGTCAGGCCGCGGTCAAGAAGATCGCCCCGAGGGTGGACCTCATGATCGTGGTCGGCTCCGGCAACTCCTCGAACTCGGTGCGCCTCAAGGAGGTGGCCCTCGAGGCCGGTGCGGGCGCCGCCCACCGGGTGGACTTCGCCAGCGAGATCGACCCGTCCTGGTTCGACGGCGTCGAGACGGTCGGCCTGACCTCGGGCGCCTCCGTGCCGGAGATCCTGGTGCGCGAGGTGATCGAGCGCCTGGCCGAGCTCGGCTTCGACGACGTCGAGGAGGTGCGCACCACCACGGAGAAGATCTCCTTCTCCCTGCCCAAGAACCTGCGCGCCGACCTCATGGCGGCCCAGGGAGCCGCCTCGACGCACAAGCGCCGCGAGCCGGCCGCCGACCACACCTGCTGAGGCCGCGCCGCCCGTCCCTTCCGCCACGGCCGCAGGGTTCTCCATAGGGCTGGCCGCAGGGCCGGCCGTGAGCGTCAGCACACGACCGGCTGCGTGAGACAGGCCGAAGGTGAACGCCGGGTTGCATGTGTGACGGTTACCCTCGGTCGGATGACACATTCTCATGACGAGTCGGCCCCCAGTGGCCCCTGCCCCCGCCGCGTCGGGTGGGCGGCCCGCTGCCGACGGCGCCGACAGCTCCGACAGTGCTGACCCAGTGACCTCCACAGACCCCGTGGGCGCGGTGGTCTCCGGCGCCTCCGGCCAGGTCTCCAACGAGGCCCTGGAGGAGGACGGCGGCCTGCACCGGAGCCTGACCAGCAGGCACATGCAGATGATCGCCATCGGCGGCGCCATCGGCACGGGGCTGTTCGTGGCCTCGGGCGCCACGGTCTCCACGGCCGGCCCGGGCGGTGCCCTGGTGGCCTACGCGGCGATCGGCCTCATGGTGCTGCTGCTCATGCAGTCCCTGGGCGAGATGACGGCGCACATGCCGGTGGCCGGCTCCTTCCAGACCTACGCCACCCGGTTCGTCAGCCCCTCCTTCGGCTTCGCCATGGGCTGGAACTACTGGTTCAACTGGGCGATCACGGTGGCGGCCGAGCTGGTGGCCGCCGGAATCGTCATGGGCTACTGGTTGCCGGGGGTGCCCTCATGGATCTGGGCGGCACTGTTCCTGACCCTGTTGACGACGCTCAACGCTCTGTCGGCCCGCGCCTTCGGGGAGGGGGAGTTCTGGCTGTCGGCCATCAAGGTGGTGACGGTCATCGTCTTCCTCGTGGCGGGCCTGGCCATGATCGCCGGCATCATCGGCGGGACGTCCCCGGGCTTCAGCAACTGGGTCGTCAAGGACGCGCCCTTCCACGGCGGCATGCTGGCCATCGTGTCGGTGTTCATGGTGGCCGGATTCTCCTTCCAGGGCACCGAGCTGGTGGGCGTGGCGGCCGGTGAGGCCCGCAACCCGCGCCGGGACGTGCCCAAGGCGATCCACACGGTGTTCTGGCGGATCATGATCTTCTACATCGGGGCGATCACGGTCATCGGCTTCCTCATCGCCTTCAACGACAGCCGGCTGCTGCACCGAGACCGAGGACGTGGCCTACTCGCCCTTCACCCTGGTCTTCGAGCGGGCGGGGATCGGGATCGCGGCGGCCCTCATGAACGCGGTCATCCTCACCGCGGTGCTCAGCGCCGGCAACTCCGGCCTGTACGCCTCGACCCGCATGCTGCACTCGATGGCCCTGCAGGGGCAGGCGCCGGCCTGGTTCTCCTACGTCAACCGCCACGGGGTCCCGGTGCGGGCCCTGGGGGCGACGGCGCTGGTGGGGGCGGCCGGCTTCCTGACCGCCGTGGTGGGGCAGAACACCGCCTACGCCTGGCTGGTCAACGTCTCCCGCCCTGTGCGGGTTCATCGTGTGGCTGGGGATCGCCGCATGCCACTTCCGCTTCCGGCGCGCCTACGTGCTCCAGGGCAATGACCCGGCCGACCTGCCCTACCAGGCGCCCTGGTTCCCGCTGGGGCCGGTCCTGGCCTTCACCCTGTGCGCCCTGGTGATCCTCGGCCAGAACTACGAGGCGGTCTTCAAGGGCCAGCTGGTGGAGGTGCTCTCCTCCTACATCGGCCTGCCGGTCTTCGGGGCCATCTGGTTGGGGCACCGCCTGGTGACCGGGTCGCGCATGGTCCGCCTGGAGGAGGCCGACGTCTCCGGCGCCGTCGTTCGCGAGCACAGCTGAGCCTGGCTGAGCCCCGCGCCCGCTGGGCTCACCCCTGTACCCCATGACCGACGTCGGGGCACCGATCATCTGACCGGTGCCCCGACGTCGACTCGTGCTGGAACCTGCACGAGGCTGGTGCTGCTGTGGGCTGGGCGCCTACAGCAGGGACTGGACCCGCACCGTGACCTGAGGCGCGCTCTGCTCCCCGATGTCGGAGGAGGCGGAGCCCTCCCGGGCCTCGGAGGTTTCGCCGGACTCGCTCGCCTGCGATAGCGAGCGGAGGATGGTCTCCTGGACGTCGCGCACGATGTCCTTGACGGGCCGCGAGCCATCGATACCGATCTCGATGACGGCCCGGCTCGAGCCCTCCTCGACGATCACGCCGAAGCGGGCCTGCTGAGGATCCTGCTGGCGCATGTGGCTACCGAGCGCCCTCAACGTGCTGCCGATCCCCGGCTCGATTCCTCGCACGCCGGGGACAGCAGTGACCAGGTGGGCCAACTCGGCTGCTGAGAGACTAGTCGTCATCGTGGAGATCCTCGATGTGGACGTTGACGGTCGGGGACACCCCAAGGTTCTCATGGCAGGCGGCTCGAACGGCGTCGCGCACCTGCTGGCCGAGCTGCGGCAGGCTGTCCACGCTGAGGTGGGCGGAGATCCGGCAGGAGATGGTCTGCGGAACCCCCAGGCCGCGGTGACCCTCGCTCGAGGGCGCGTGCTCGAAGGTCGAGCGCAGGGCGCGTGCCCCGGGCACGCCGTCCACGGTGCGCCGGATGAGCGCCCGCAGCGAGAACTCGGACATGCTGTACGGACCCAGGTCGGTGGCGGGCATCTCCACCTGGGCGCCGTGACGGGTCTCGGCGAGGATGGCGTCCATCAGGTGGCGCTTGGGCATGACCGAGGCGCTCGCCTGAGACTCCAGCCGGTCCCACTCCTCGTGCAGGGAGGCGATCAGACGCTGGTACTCGCGCGTGTCGGCGTCGTCCTGCTCATGAGACCGGGCGAAGGACTTGGAGGCCGACGCCGTCGCGCGTCGGACGCTGTGTGAGAGCTGGTTGACGGTGCTCATGCCCACTCCTTCATCTGGCGCATGACGAGAGAACGGGCGCGTGCCAGCCTCCCTCGGACGGTGGACTCGGTCAGGTTCAGGGTCTGGGCGATCTCTTCGTAGGACATGTCGTCGACCTCTCGGAGCACCCAGACGATGCGCAGCTCGGGCTGCACGGAGGCCAGGAGGTCGGCCAGCGCCTCGATCTGGGCGTTGACCTCGCTGGACTCGGCCGGGTCAGCGGTGCTGCTCGACGTCGTCTCCGCGATGGCGCTCGCGGTCTCCAGGCCCTCGGCGTCGTAGGGGTCGGTGGCCCGGCGCTGACGCTTGCGCGTCATGCTGGTGGCCTTGTTGGTGCAGATCCGCATGAGCCAGCCTCGGAAGGCGGCGGGTTCCCTGACGAGGTGAAGACTGCGCCAGGCCTGGATGAGAGTGTCCTGGACGATGTCCTCACTGTCGTGACGGTTGCGCACGATCATGTAGGCGGTGCGGAACAGGCGCCCCTGGTAACGCTCGACGAGCTGCTCGAAGGCGTTGATGTCCCCGTCCTGGGCGCGCAGGACCAGGCAGCGGTCCTTGTCTGGCGACGCGCCGGACGAGGCGCTCGGTTGTGCGGCGTGGTCTGGACGCGGGCGAGGCGCCGCCGTGGCCTCGTCCCGCGTCTCACGCGCCATCGCCGTTCCCGATGGTCTTGGGCGAGTGCTGCCCCGTGACGGTCTGTGAGACGCTGCGCTTGCTCGTGGAGCGCTCCAGCCCCACCAGGACGTCGATCTGCCGGGGGGCGCGTGCCCAGGGACGTGGTCACGTCATCCTCGAGCCGGCCCCTGAGCTCCGCCACGGCCCATGCGACCTCGCAGTCCTGGGACACGGTGGCGTCCGCCTGCACCCACAGACTGCTCGGGGAACCGGTGACCCACACGGCGCACTGCTCCACCCCGGGAACGTCCTCCGCCCGCTCGGACAGGGCCTGTGACAGGACCTCGGGGGCAACGGTGGCCATGAGGACGCCCTCGGAGTCGCTGAACCTCAGGGGAGAGGCGGCCGCCTTGCGGGGGATCTGCATGGAGAGCAGGACCAGCCCGGCGATAACGGCGAGCACGGATGCCAGCGCGGCCACCGGCAGGAGCCAGTGCGCCTGGGGCGCGATGAGGCTGCCGACTCGGTCCTGCGCCGTGGCCAGGTAGGGGGCGGCGTCGGGCCAGGAGCGACCGGCACCAAGGCCGGAGGCCAGGACCCAGGATGACGCCGCGGCGATGAGAAGCCCGCAGCCGGCCAGGGCCGTCCGGTTGCGGACACCAGAAACTGAACGCATGGTCGTATCTCCTTCAGCTCGTGCGCTTGATCCGCACGCGGCTGCGCGTGATGCCCGCGGGCTGGAGCGTCTCCAGGGCCTTGTCGGTCGTCTTACGGGCGGCTTCCTGCACCGGCTCGAGGTCGTCCAGGACACTGAGGACGACGACGTCGACCCGGGAGCGACGGGTGGTGACGGTGGCGGAGTGGACGCCGCCGATCTGCTCGACCTGGTTCCTCACCAGGCTGGCCAGGTCACGGCGCCTCACCGCGGTCTGGCCCGGGACGGTGTCGGGCAGGAGCGTGACGCGCTCGGGCAGCCCGGGCCACAGGGCCGCGAGGATCATGGCCAGGGCGCAGGCTGCGGCGACCCCCGTGGCGACGAGCACCGCGACGGAGCCGAGGGCGGTAGAGCCAATGGTGTCGAGCGTGGTGACGGTGCGGTCCGGCCAGGTGCCGGTGACGATCCGGTGCCCCGCCAGCCAGACCCCCAGGCCTCCGGCCGTGAGCAGCAACAGTGCCAGGACGACACTGGGCGTGCTGCGAGAGGGACGACGAATGAGTTTCGGGACGGGTGTTCTCATTTCAGGCTCTTCCTGACGTGGCTGCTCGGATTGAGCCAGGAGATCTCGATGGTGATCTTGCCGACGCTCAGCCCGGTGAGGTGCTCGACGCGGCCGCGCACGTGGGCGCGCAGATCGTCAATGGTGGAGGACAGTGGCGTGGGAAAGACCAGGCCGAGGTCCAGGTGGAGGACGGCGACCCTGCCCGTAGAGCTCGCACTGGGCCTCCGGCCGGGAGGCGAAGTTGCGGCGGGCGCCGATTCCCAGGAGCCCCCCGGCGTTGGAGCCGACGTTGCCGGTCTCATAGGCGGCCTGGGCGGCGATCTGGGCGACGACCTTGGCCGGAATGGTGGTGGTGCCGCGCTGCTCCCAGGAGGACACCTCGTCCTGGGCGGGCCCCGGCTGCGTGATGGCGGGCTGGGTGGCGGTCGCCATCGTCACTTCTTTCGCCGATCCAGGATGCTATGGACATCGACCCGGCCCTCCAGATAGAGGCCCACCCCCAGTCCGGCCGCGCCGCACAGGGGCCACCAGGACGAAGTCGGCGAAGGAGCCGAAGGCGAGAATGGTGCCAAGGAACAGGCCCACCAGGAGGGCCAGGTACGTTGTCTTCATTGAGAGCTCCTCAGATCAGGGCGTCGGGGCGGGTCACTTGAGGTCGGCGGCCTCGGAGCTGCCGGAGTCCTCGTCGGGCAGGTGAACGTCGGTGACGTTGATGTTGACCTCGACGACCTCCAGGCCGGTGGTGCCCTCGATCTGCTCGATGATGTTGCGGCGGATGGCGTCGGAGACCTCGACGATGGAGACGCCGTACTCCACCACCACGGTGACCTCGACAGCAGCCTGGGTCTCGCCCTTCTGGACGCTGATGCCGCCGGCGACGTTGGTCTGGGCGTTGGGGATGCGGTCGGTCACGGCGCTGAAGGCGCGACGCACGGCGTTGCCCATGTCGTAGACGCCGGGCACCTCACGAGCAGCCATACCGGCGATCTTGGCAACGACGTTCTCCTCGATGGTGGTCACGCCGTGCGAGGTCTGGAGGGGGCCGCGGGGGGTCTTGTCCTCCTCGGCCTGCTCGTTGCGCTCGCGCTGCTGACCGGTCTGGGGGATGGCGTTGTTGCTCATAGGAGCCTCTTTCGTTGATCCGTGAATGGATGGTGACGGGATGTGTGGTGCGCGGCCCAGCAACTGGTCCGTCACGGCGCCGTAGTGGCTGCCGTGGCCCGCTCGCGTGAGTGGCCGACGTGACTGACTGGTGTTGCTACCCGTCTTGATTGCCGCGCTGTAGGTAGGACGCCGTTGGCCGGGGAATCCTCACGGCCCCAACCCGTGGCTTGTGTCACAAAAGTCGAAGCGGGTTCTGTGGAGGCGGTGGCTGCCTCCGCAGAACCCGCTTCAGGGCGTTAGAGGGCTACTTGCGGCCGGTGACGCCCAGGTAGACGGAGATCGCCACGATGGCGGCGACGAGGGACAGGGCCCAGCGGATCCAGTCGATCCCGTCGGTGTGGGCGACGCCGAAGAGGCTGGCGACCGCGCCTCCAACGAGTGCGCCCACGGCGCCCAGCACGATGGTCCACAGGACCGAGATGTTCTGCTCGCCCCGCATGACGAGGCGGGCAAGGGCGCCGAGCACGGCGCCGGCGATAATCATTCCGATGAATGACAGCATGGTGTCTTCCTCCGAGAAGGTCCGATGAGGGGAGGCATCCGCCCATCGGGTATGGAAACGTTCTGGCAGCGTGTCAGCCAGTCATGAGATGGCAGGCAACGCTGCCTGATAGACGCCATGGAAGCGTCAATCGTCACGGGCCGGGAGTGTGGCATGTGTTACGACGTGGAGATGGGGTGCCCGTCGGCGGTGAGCTCGGGTGCGGTGAAGGTGCGCACCTGGGCGGCGTCGGCACTGATGAGCGCGGGGGAGTCCACCTGCTCCCCGAGCGTCTCCAGGGAGCGGGCGGTCACCAGCAGCCGGTTCTCCATGGAGCCGACCGCCTTGTTGTAGGCGGCGACGCTGCGCCGCAGCGCCCCACCGAGGGCATCGAGGTGACCGGCGACGGTCCCCAGGCGCTCGTAGAGGGTGCGGCCAAGCTCCAGCAGCTCGCGGGCGTCGTCGTTGACGGCGGTGCGGGCCCAGGCCGTGGCGCAGGTGCGCAGCAGGGTCAGCAGCGACACGGGCGAGGCCAGGGCGACGCCGCGCCCCAGCGCGTGCTCCAGGAGCGCGGGGTCCGCCTCCAGGGCGGCCGAGAGCACCGCCTCCGCCGGGACGAAGAGGACCACGAGCTCGGGGGAGTCCCCAGGGCCCGGTCGTAACGGCGCGCGGCGAGCTGGTCGACGTGCCCGCGTAGCGCCCGGGCATGAGCCGCCAGAAGCTGCCCGCGCCGCTCCTCGTCCTCGGGGCCGGAGCCCTGGACGGCGGTGGCCGCCAGGTAGGAGTCCATGGGCGCCTTCGCGTCCACGGCCAGGTAGCCCTCCCCGGGCAGGTGGACGACGATGTCCGGACGGGAGCGGCCTGCAGCCCCCTCACCGGCGGCCGAGCCCGCCGAGCCCACTGCGCCCGGTGTGCCGGCCGAGCCGCCGCGCCGCTGGACCAGAGCCCCGATGGTGCGCTGCTCGGAGAAGTCCACGTGCCGCATCATCCCGGAGGCCTCCAGGACCCGGGCCAGTTCGACCTCACCCCACATGCCGCGTGCCGAGCGTGAGCGCAGCGCCCCTCCAAGGATGCCGTGGAGCGGGCCAGGTCCTGCTCGCGCAGGGCGGTGGCCCTCAGCTGCTCGGCCAGGGCCGCGTGCTGCTCGGCCCGCTGCTTCTCCAAGGACTCCACCCGGGCCCCCACCTGCTCCAGCTGGCTGCGCACGGGTGCGAGCGCCCGCAGCACGGAGCCGTCCCGTTCGGCGCGCTCCTCGGCCACCTGGGTGCGCGAGGACAGCTCCTCGGCCCGGGCCTGCCACTGGGCGGCCTGCGCCCGCAGCTCGGCCACCTGCTCACCGTCCGACTGGTGCGCGGTGGTGCGCCGGGCGAGCGCACCGAGATAGCCGATGACCGCGCCGATCACCAGGCCGACGAGGAGCAGCAGGATGGGAAGAAGGACCGCTGAGGAGCTCATGAACCGATGGTGCCCCAGAGGTGCGACATCTATTCGGCGCCCTTAAGCCCCACGGAGCCACGCCTGCGCAGATCGCCCCGCCTGGCTGGTTCGGCCGGCCGGTCCGTCCGTCGAACGGACCGGCACGACCCCGCCTCGCCGATCCGGCTCCGCCCTGACCCGCCGATCCGGCCCACCGGCCCGCTGCTGCGGCGTCGTCGGACATATTTCTCCCGGGCATGTACCAACCGACCGTTCGGACCTGGGGCAACAGTCCTGGGGCCTGCCCGATCCTGCCTACGGCGGAGGAGAGGAGACCAAGAGCACGGTCCTTCTACGACTCCTGGATGATGGGTATTTGGGTAGGTGGTGCCATGCTTATCGGACGTGAGCCTCTTGCGCAGCATCCCGCTGACCAGCCTCCGAACGATCGCAGTCGTGCTGGTCCTTGCCGTTCTGACCACCATCGTCGCCGCGGTCCTTCTGCCGCGAACTGTTCCGGCCACCACGCGCGCCAGCAGCGCGGACAGTCCCACCCGACTCGCCCGCCCCACGCTGCGCACGGCGCTGCGGGCCGTGGGCCGCTACACGGCGCGCACCGTCATGGTGAGTGTGCCGGTGGTGCTCGTCATCGTGCTTGGGGGCCTGCTCATCAACCGGCCCATGCACTACGTGCGCAACGTCGGCGACGTCGTCAAAGCCCTGACCCCTCGCACCCAGGTCACCTCGCGCATCGCGCCCCTGCCGCAGGCATCCGCCTACGATGCCGTCCCGGCCGCGACCTGGAAGGCTTCCTTCCACGACGTCGGCGACGGCTCGAAGGAGGCCACCTGGACCGGCCCGGTCAGCGGCATCAAGCTGCCGGTGCGCGTCGTCCTGCCGGCGGGCTACCGGCCCGACGACGGCCGCACCTACAACGTCCTCGAGGGGCTCCACGGCTGGGTCGGCTCCCCGCAGTCCATGGTGACGGGCATCGCCTCACCTCAGCGGCTCCAGGAGGCGATCGACGCCGGCCGCATCCCGCCGTCGATCCTGGTGTTCCCCTCGCTCAACGTGGACGGCGGCCAGCCCGACTGCGTCAACATCGCCGGCCGCCCGGCCGTGGGGACCTGGACCGCGGAGGAGATTCCCCGCATGATCCAGGCGACCTTCCCCAACGTCACCACACAGCGGGCCGGCTGGATGATTATGGGGATCTCTGCGGGAGCCTACTGCGCGGCCCGCACCGCCTACGACGTCCCGCAGCGCTTCGGCGCGGTGGGGGTCATGTCCTCCTACGACCTGCCCGGTGAGGGCTCGCTGGCGCACAGCGGCAAGACGCTCCAGGCGCAGAACGGGCTGTCCACCATGCTGGGGAAGCGCAAGCCCGACGGCATGCGCTTCTACGTCCTGGGGGCGCAGGACGACTCCTCCGGTGCGGCCCGGGCCGCCTGGCTCATGGATGACGCGGTGCGCAAGCCGGACTCGTTGACGGTCGACACCCCGGCCTCGGGTGGGCACTCCTGGACCCTGTGGAACAACTACTTCCCGTCGCTGCTGACGTGGTGGGGCTCGGACCCGGCCGTGTTCAAGGCGGCCGGCGTGACGGCGCCCCAGGGCGATACGTGGGCCAAGGCCACCGCCGCCGGTGTGAAGCCCCTGTCGGAGACGCCCAAGGACCAGCGCGTGGTGGGGTCGGTCTCGCCGGTGCGCGCCATGCCTTTCGAGATCAACGGCCTGGGCACGATCATCGTGGCCGTGGTCGCCTCGCTGGGGGCGCTGGGGACCGTCATGTTCTGGTCGCCCCGCTGGGGCCGACGGCGCGACGGCGGTAGGCGGTCGGTGGCGCGGCTGGGCGGTGCGATCCTGGGGCGGGTCGTGGTGATCCTGGTGGCTGCGGGCCTGGTTGCGGTCACGGCCGGGATCGGGGTCAACGCCAGCGGCGGCTTCTACACCTCGTGGCGTGATCTGCGGGCCTCGGTCCGGGTGAACGAGAGGGCCGGTAAGTAAGCGGGGTTGCCGACGGCGTGACCCGGCCCGGGGACGCCGTCGGGACGCACAGTGTCACAGGGGCCGTCTAAACTCTGCTGCGTGGCACTTACCATCGGAATCGTCGGACTGCCCAACGTCGGCAAGTCCACCCTGTTCAATGCTCTGACACGCGCGACCGTCCTGGCCGCCAACTACCCGTTCGCGACCATAGAGCCGAACGTGGGGGTTGTGCCCCTGCCGGATGCGCGCCTGGACAAGCTCGCCGAGCTGTTTCACTCTGCGAGGGTGGTGCCGGCGACGGTCTCTTTCGTGGACATCGCCGGGATCGTGCGCGGCGCCAGCGAGGGTGAGGGGCTGGGTAACCAGTTCCTGGCCAATATCCGTGAGGCGGATGCCATCTGCATGGTGACGCGCGCCTTCGAGGACCCGGACGTGGTCCACGTGGATGGGAAGGTGGAGCCGGCCGGGGACATCGAGACGATCAGCACCGAGCTGGTGCTGGCGGACATGCAGACCCTGGAGAAGGCGATCCCGCGCCTGGAGAAAGAGGTGCGTGGTAGGAAGACGGAGCCGGTGGTGCTGGAGACGGCGCAGGCGGCCCTCAAGGTCCTTGAGGAGGGGACGCTGCTGTCCGCCGGGGCGGAGGCTGCCGGGATCGATGCGGAGGTGCTCAAGACCTTCCAGCTCATGACCACCAAGCCGTTCATCTATGTGTTCAACATGGACGACGCCGGGATGAGTGACGAGGCCCGCCAGGCCGAGCTGCGTGAGCTGGTGGCGCCGGCGGAGGCGATCTTCCTGGACGCCCAGTTCGAGGCCGAGCTCGTGGATCTGGAGCCCGAGGAGGCGGCGGAGATGCTGCACGACAACGGGCAGGAGGAATCCGGCCTGGACAAGCTGGCCCGGGTTGGGTTCGACACCCTGGGGCTGCAGACGTACCTGACGGCGGGGGAGAAGGAGTCCCGCGCGTGGACGATCCGCAAGGGCGCGACAGCGCCCCAGGCGGCTGGCGTCATCCACACGGACTTCGAGCGAGGCTTTATCAAGGCCGAAATCGTGAGTTACGATGACCTGGTCCAGTACGGCAGCGTTGCCGAAGCCCGCGCTCACGGCCGAGTGCGCATGGAAGGAAAGGACTACGTCATGGCAGATGGGGATGTCGTGGAGTTTAGGTTTAATGTTTAATCTGCGCTCGAAAATTGGTTAATAAGCTGTCGACACGACCGAACCTACTTGATTTAAGGGTGAGTTACTGCATGAATAAGGTAAATTATCATCGATCGAAGCGTATGAGTGCACTCGACAAATGGGCACAACATGGAGTCCTAGAGCAGCGCGACAGACTGCCAATCGAGTCAGACTTTGTTGAGCGTGTCGCAAAGAACACGAAAGTGTTCTTCCGACCTTCTCACTTGAAGTGTCTTGAGTCGGTGAGTTTTTCAACGCGAACTGAGTTACCTCGTTGACGCATTTGATTTTTCTTCCCGAACGCGTAGATATAGCCTTTGATTTCGTCTGGAAGGCTTTTGAGTTGGAGACAAAAGAATGTGCGAGGGGCTCGACAGCCGCCCGCTTAAAAGCCATTGCTCCACTTGTTAATCCCAAGGTTATCGCACGTTTATGCCACAGCATGCCAGTTCAGGCCTGCGAGTTTCTCTTCAAACGCTTAGTTTCGGACGAAGTGTCAAATAAAACTGATCCCGGACTTCGCAAACGTATCGAACGAATTAAAGACAACAACCTAGAAGTGCTTCTAGAACATATGAGGACAACGTACGGTTCGCCATCCGATAACGACCTAAGAAGAAAGGGAGCAATGTTCCTTAAAAGGGTGATGAATGGTGAAACGATGGAGTTAAATGGATATACTCAACTCAACGTTGACTCGTCTTTGCGAGCCCAGATTCTAATTTCACTCTACTTGTATACCGCACGAAATGGAAGAGTTCATGGAGATTCCTTTTCCCCGTTTCTAAGCAGCAAAGCAAAAATTCGCACATACACCCATCCGTATTTCGCCTTCCTGTCAACGTACTACTTACTTCTCTGTGCCTGGCAGCAGAGAAAAGAACAAGTGGTCATAAACGGTGACCGTGAAGTACTTAAGTCGCTTGACGATAACCTTGAATGCGCGATTCGAGTATTCGGTTCACACTGGAACAAGTAGGCGGAAACATTACTATACAAGTTAGGTTGAGTAAACCCACGTTAGTAAGTTAACATTAAAAATTCCACAATTAGGTTAGTTTCACTATAGTTTAAACTGCTTTATGGTGTCAAACCATAACTTACGATACGCGCCCCAACTACATCCAACATAAAGTGTGTCCCACGTCGACTAAAATAGGAAAACATCATGCTTGAACAGTTAAACCTCGGCCACCAGCCTTGCTTCAAAAACGACGTAAAATTGTCGGGGCTAACAAGTATAAATTATATTTTTGGGCCAAATGGTTCAGGGAAGACAACAATAAGTCAGTTTCTTGCTTATGACACACCTGAACGAGAGCAGTTTATCGACTGGAAGAATCAGAAGCACACAATCAAAGTATACAATCGAAATTCAGTGAGAACTAGTTTCACAAACGTTGACGGTGCTGAACCAGGAGTATTTCTACTTGGAGACGATAGTCGAGAAAAGTTTACGCAAATATCCAAACTTGAAAACGAGCAGGCCAAAATCACCGCAGCAATAGCTAGTATCAGAACACAACTAAGCGCAAAAGAAAACGAACTTAATAGTAAGAATCAAAGACTAGCAGATATAATTTGGGATAAAAGAGAACAAATTCCTGGACCTATATTCAAAAGAATGGCAGGAATTAAAGGAAGTAAAATTAGTTGCAGAGAAAAAACTCTTAGCTACTTTCATTCCAACCCTGTTGACAGCGATCTTACCTTCGAGACACTTCAATCCAGGGCTCAAACTGCATTTGTCGAATCCGCTGAGGCGTTATTTTCCATTCCTTTACCTCCGGAGTTAACTTGGGACGAAGAATCATTGAGTAATAAGCTTGCGTCTCCGATAGTCAGTTCAGTCGAAATCCCACTCGCTAAATTTATCGAGCAACTCAGCATTTCTGACTGGGTGCGCGAAGGCTTGACTTATTTGAACGCCGACAAGAATAAGAATCGCAGTTGTCCGTTCTGTCAGAGGCAAGTCTCAGAACGACTGGCCGATGACCTGTCGAAGTTATTCGACGAATCGTATGACCGTAGGCTTCAAGAAGTTATTTCATTTCAGAAAGTCATATCTACCGCTAGGCAGGAAGTTGGTAGTTTTCAGCTTCGAAGTGATGAGCAACTAAGAACCATTGGATCACATGCTGAGGTTTCCGATGTTATCACTCAAATCAATCAAGCGATTGACGAAACTCTAAATTCTATTGAGAGAAAATTATCAAGACCTTCGGAATCCGTTCACGTGAATTCGTTGAGATCGCACTATGAATCGCTTAAAAATGTTATCGATCACGCAAATCAGTTAATTTTAGAGCATAACAGTATCGTCGAGAACCGAAACTCTAGTCAAAAAGAAATCATAGACGCGTCGTGGAAAATTTTTGCACAAAATTTGCTCGGTGACGTGATTCGCGTGTTTGACAATGACATCCAGAGGCTCAATCAAATAATTAGCAATATCACGGATGCGCTAGGCCGTCAGAGCGATGAACTATCCAAGGTAGAGTCGAAACTATCTGTCCTTAGACGTCAAATTACTTCTAGTAGACAAACAATCGATGATATTAATAGCCTTCTCGATTTAGTTCAGTTCCACAGTTTTCGGCTCGCTACCTCGGCGAGTAAGGAGGATGGTTATCGCATAATCCGTAGCGATGGTCGCCTCGTGGATATGGACACATTAAGCGAGGGAGAACGCACGTTTATCACATTTCTCTATTTCTATCACTCATTGAATGCGGTAAATCCGGGCAACGAAACGGAGGATACTGTAGCTGTAATCGACGATCCCATTTCAAGCCTTGACGGAGACATTATGTTTGTCGTCTCTGCTCTAATGAGAAGACTGATTCGTCAGGTTAGAGATGGTGGTCATGCTCGTGTAACGCAGGTGCTTTTGCTCACGCACAACACGCGATTCCATAACGAAGTTTGTTACCAGCACAGAGGAGAGTCCTCCCCTGCTGTCAAATTTTATCGCATCAGAAAATATTCCGTTGGGTCGAACACCATAGAAGACTGTGGCTTTAAGAATCCGATTAGAACGGCGTACCAAGAACTGTGGGATGAGGTCGCGTTGGCGCAATCTCATCCTAGCGATAATATGCCATGGCTTCCTAATGTACTGCGCAGGATTCTCGAAAGTTACTTCTCCACTCTTGGAGGGGAGGCAAACCTCTATGAGATTGGAAATGATTTTTCGTCTGAAGAGAGGATTCTTCATGAGGCGTTAATTGCGTGGTCACATAGTGGATCGCACACTCTCATAGACAGCGAGAGTTATGCACAACCGTCTGCCAATAATCAGCGTTGGCTTGATGCGTTTAAACGGATTTTTCAAGGTGGGGCTGGTCGCCATTCTGGTCATTATGAAATGATGATGGACGAGGCGCAGAGATATGTCGCAAACCCAAGTAGTTAAGGAAACTTGTCAATGGGACATAACAAGTATGAGTGGGATGTTGAGGGTGGTGAGAATGTCTTCGGCTTGGGGGTCAGGAGGTCACCATCAACCTCAACGGCCACCACCTCGCAGCCGCACCACGTCTGACCGATGCCGCCAACAACATCCTCATCGCCTTGACCACCCGCCTCCGGCACACTAACCGTCATGAGTCGGGCGGTGGGTCGGGGCTGGCCAGCCGATCTCGGACAGGGACTCTGGGGGTGTCGGCCTTGGAGGTCGGCTCGATCAAGCGCGCGACGACCATCTGCTCAAAGGCTCGGTCACCCCCGACCGCCTCACCCAGCCCCAGACGGGCGTAGACCGTCTTGATGGCCTCGATCAACCAGCCTGACCTGCGGGAGATGATCGCCGGCATTCGCACCGCACCACCATCACACGGCTCATGACTGGGCGCCTGGCCCCCACCGTCGAGCGCCGACCCCAGGTCCAGGACCTGCTGACCCGCCAGAAGCCTCTGGTGCCCCAGGTGCATCAGAGCGGCCAGCTCAGCCTCATCATGAGCTGAACCCAGGTGCTCAACGATCCGACGCACACCACCGGACTTGGCCACGACCTGCACGGCCGTGGCCCCCGAGGCGGTCTTGACCTTACGCAGGTACGGGCTCACCCACCAGATCGTACCGACCCCTTGGTGCTTCACAACAACCACCCTACGCCCACCATTCCAACGAAAACCCCACCCTGAAACACCAACCAACCCAAAACTGTGCGACTCAGGCCTGACCGCGCAGCAGGTCTCCGAGCGAGCGGGTATCACTCGTGACACCCTGCGCAAGATCGAGTCGGGCAACCCCAACGTCAGCTTCAACAGCGTCACCCAGGTGCTGCGCGCCCTGGGCATCCTCGACCAGATTGTCGACGCGGCCGATCCCCTAGCCAGCGACATTGGCCGCCTCCGCGCCGGACGCCTCACCAGAAAGCGCGCCCGATGACCACTATCGAGATCGCCTCCAACGCCGATGGCTCCCAACGCCTGGTCGGCCAAGCGCACTTCACCCGATCGCGCGGCCAGGTCTCCACCACCTTTCTCTACGACCCCACCTACCTCGCCGAACGTGAGCATCGGTCACGCACGCGAATCGACTATCCCCAGGGGCGCTGAAGGAAGCGTCTGTAGGCTGCGCCCGGCCTAGCCTGGCCTGGGCCTGACACACACCTGGCCCCGAGCCCGGCTGACTGCACCCCTCTCCCGGGCCGACCGCAGTCCGCCCGCCACACTCATCCCAGGAAGGGAACCCGGCAGCCTCATGACCATCGAGATGATCGTCGCCCTCATCGGCGCCTCGGTTGTCGCCTACGCGATCGCCAACAGGTTCCGGCTCATCGCCCCGGTACTTCTCATCGTCGCCGGCGTGGGCGTCGCGCTGCTCCCGGTGGGGGAGGAGATGTCCCTGCCCAGCACCGTGGTGCTCACGATCTTCCTGCCGATCCTCCTGTACTGGGAGTCACTGTCCGTCTCCCTCAACCGCATGCGGCGAAGCCTGCGCGGCATCATCCTCAGCGCCACGGTGCTCGTCGCCATCACCGCCGCCCTCATCACCCTCATCGGCGTCCTCACGGGGCTGAGTGTGGGAGCCGCTCTCCTCATCGGCGCCTGCCTCGGCCCCACCGACGCCACCGCCGTCTCCAGCCTGGGACGAGGCATCAACCCCAACGGCCGCACCATCCTCCAAGCCGAGTCACTCCTCAACGACGGCACCGCCCTGGTCATCTTCGCCATCGCCCTCCAGGCCGCGCATGACTCCTCCGGCGTCACCGCCGGGCTCGTCGCACATCAGCTCCTGCTGTCCTTCGGGGGAGGAATCGGAGCAGGAGTCCTCGTCGGTGCGGCAGTCACGAAGATCGGCATCAGGGTCCGCACCATCACCGACGACCCCATGCTGGCGACAATCACCGCCCTGGCCACCCCGTTCCTCACCTTCTTCATCGCCGAGGAGATCGGCGGCTCGGGCGTGCTCGCCGTCGTCACCTGCGGCATCGTCATCTCCCGCTTCGCCGCCCCGCACATGTCCCTGGGCTCGCGAGTCCTCGGTATCCCCTTCTGGACGATCCTCACCCACATCCTCAACACCATCCTCTTCGTCATGGTGGGAGTGGCACTCCCCGGCATCGTCGCCGAGCTCCCTCGCGCCGACCTTGTGCGCGGCCTCATCCTCATCCCCATCATCTACGTCGCCATGGTCGCGGGAAGGTTCGCAGGCCAGCACCTCATCATCTACTCCATCCGCGCCCTCGACCGCCGCCCCGAGCAGCGCCTGCGCCGTACCAACATCCGCGGCCGCATCGTCTCCACGGTCGCCGGCTTCCGCGGCGCGATCTCACTGGCGATGGCCCCTGTCCATCCCGGCCTCCTTCGACGGCGCCGCCTACACCGAGCGCAACCTCATCATCCTCGTCGTCGCCGGCGCGACCCTCCTGTCCCTCCTCGTCCAGGGCCTCGCCCTGCCCTACGTGGTCCGCTGGGCCAACGCCAGGCCCTCGGCCGGCACACAGGCCGCCGAGTCAGTCGAGTCGCAGGAGACCGAGGCTCTCGCCGACGTCCTCGCCGACACCATCAGCCAGCTCGATGCCATCGCCGAACGCGCGGGCATCGACGACGACGCAGCCATCGAGGCGGTGCGCGCCGACTACGCACGTCGTCACAGCTCCGTGAGCAACGCCAACGCAGAGGAGGAGGCGAGCGTCTACGGTGACCAGGAGAGCGCCCTGCGGCTCGCCGTCATCGAGCACCTGCGCGAGCGCGTACAGAGCCTGCGCTTCGCCGGCCGCATCGACGACTCCACCGCCTCGCGAGTCAGTCGGCGCTTCGACGTCGAGACCCTCCACATCAACGGCCCCCTCGATGTCGAGTAGGCGGGCAATCATGAAGCGCAGCAACGAGGGGTGGGGTGCCGGCGCACCCCACCCCCTCCTTGACCGGCTAGTCCATGGAGTGGACCTGCAGGTAGTCGATGTCGAACTGAGCTTCCTTGAAGTTCCTGGTGTCCAGCTGCCCCCAGTAGTGGCTCCCCGTCTGTGTAATGAGGAGAAGGTGGTAGGGGGTGTTGGCGCCGAAGCACTGATCGAAGGTCTGCTGGTTGTAGGCCTGCTTGTTGTTGGGTGTTCGCAGTACCTCGTGGAATCGCTGGTTGTCGAAGAAGAACGTGATGCCTTCCGGAGTCTTCTCCATCCGGTAGGTGTGCCACTTCGTCAGGTCCGGCTTGTTCTTGACCTCCATGCCGCTCTTGAAGCCCCCGGTCTGGTTGAAGTGGACCGTCGACTCAGCGACTCCTTTGGCATTGCCGCCCCCGTAGGTCTCGACGATATCGATCTCTCCGCCAGTCGCGCCCCTGTCGGGCCGCAGCCAGACTCCAGCCCACAGGCCGAGGTGGCTCTGGGGGAAGCGTGCCCGTACCTCGACGGAGCCATAGACGAAGGAGAAGATCCCCTCGGTGGTCAGGCACGCCTCGTTGACGCGGCGAACGGTCTTGCCCGTATCGTACTTGTTCTGCCAGCCGGTCTTGGGGGTTGAGCGCTTGCGCCAGAACAGATGGCCCGCTCCGTCACTCACGCTGTGGCTGTCATGCGTGATGACCCCCCAGTCATAGCTCATGTAGGTGTCGCCCTTAGGTTCCTTCTCCCGCCACCGTGCGGCGTTGAAGTCTGTGCCTTCCGTGAACTGCTCATCGAAGACAAGGGTGCTGAAGGAACGCGATGGAGTGCTTGCAAACGCTGTGGTGGGCGCGAGTAGGCCTGCGGCTGTGGCTCCGGCGCCCAGCCCGAGGGTGGTGATCAGTGAACGTCGTGTCAAAGGGCTCATTGTTCTCCTTCTACAAGATACACGAATGGTATTTCCGGTGAGTGCCTGGTTTACTCTCGGCGTCACCTCCTGCTCTGCCAGCGAGTATGTGCCGTGTGAGCGCTCGCCTGGCGTGGTCGTGTCATCACGCAGAAGCTGACCTGCGATTGTTGTTATCCTACAAGGCGATTAATAGCCCGTCTCGTGAACGGGATACGGGTTGTGATGAATCTGAGGACGGACTCTCGGCGTGAAGGCGCGCAGTGAGGGTGGGAAGCGCTGGCGCGTCCCACCCCTCAGTCAGTGCTCAGAGCCGGATGACCGGCTCATCGTGTGTTCAGTTCTTCGAGCGGCGAGCCCGCGTCAGCCGGTACCCGTTCGCTGAATATGAGCGTCGGTCGCACATGCCGTCTGCGGTGTCTACGCCACCGACTGCAGTGGCACGATGTTGTCGAGCTGCTCGCGCAGGGGCTCGGCGCTCAAGCCTGAGCTCGTAGTGGCTCTGCAGGTTCATCCACAGTTCGGCAGATGTGCCGAAGTACTTGGCCAGTCGTACAGCGGTGTCCGCAGTGATGCCGCGCTTGCCGTGCACGATCTCGTTGATGCGGCGCGGTGGCACGCCGATGGCCGTGGCGAGCTTGTTCTGGGTGATCCCGAACCCCTCGATGAAGTCCTCCATGAGGACCTCGCCCGGGTGAATCGGGTCGATCCGGTCAGCATCAGTGGTAGCCGACGAGTTCGACATCATCCGCACCTCCTTCATGCCAGGTGAAGCAGAGTCGCCACTGGGCGTTGACCCGAATGCTGTACTGGCCACGTCGATCACCAGTCAGTCGCTCGAGCCGGTTACCCGGTGGGATGCGCAGGTCTTCGACATCGGCTGCTGCGTGCAGAAGCTCCAGCTTGCGTAGCACGGCGCGCTGGAGCGACCTGTCGAGGGCACGAACGTACTCCTCGCGCCACACTCGTTGGGTCGCCTTGTCCGCGAAGGACCTGATCACAACGACAGGGTATAACGGAGACCGTTAATAACGCTAGTAGTTAACAGGGGAAGCGGGAAGGCGATGTTGATCCGGGCGTGTGAGTGCGTCTGGCGGGCCTTGACGCCATCGGATCGTCTGTAGTGACGGCCGACGGCTCATCCGTGGGCTCACAGGTTGATCCTCTTGGTGTTGCGCGGGTGGTTCGGTGTCCAAATCGGATACAAAGGAGCCCCGATGTCGCCGGCCCAGGAAACGAAACGTTGGAATCATGCGGTTTCTTCTCGCCGGTTCTATCCCGTTCTAGGCCTTTGTGTCCGATATGGACATCGCCGGGCGTTCTGCGCCTGAGGAAGACCGGGCCGCGCTGCTGAGGCGGTCAGCGCCACCGCGCGGGACAGCCCTGAGGGGTGGGACGCGCCGGCGTCCCACCCCTCAGTCAGTGCTCAGAGCCGGCTGGCCGGCTCATCGCGTGTTCAGTTCTTCGAGCGGCGAGCCCGCAGCAGCAGGTAGCCGCCGACAACCGCGACGCCCGCAAGGCCCAGGACCAGCAGCGCGTTGGTCCCCGTGCGAGACAGCCTGCTGCCGGCCTTCGCCGCCTGCGTAGGCGCAGCGCTCGGCGCGCTGGCGCCACCGGTCGGCTGGGCCATGGCTCCGTCAGACGGCCGATCAATCTCATCGGGCTCCATGCCCGGCTTCGACGGCGCCGCCGCGCTCCGGCTCGGTGCCGGGCTCGCGCTCGACGACGGCTTCCCCGACGGCGCCGCGGTCGCCTTCGGGTTCACCACCGACGGCGCCCGACCCGTCGCACCCGGCTTGGGCGCCGAGCTCGGCTGTGCTCCCGGCCTCTCCGACGGCGCGGCGCTCGGCTGCGCACCCGGCGCCTGCGTGGGCTCAGCAGAAGGCGCCACCGTCGGGGCCTGCGTCGGCTCAGCGGCCGGAGCAGAGGACGTCTCCGGTGCGGGCGCAGCGGTCGGCCCAGCGCTCGGCTCAGGTGCGGAACTCGGCGCCGGGGCCGGCGTGGGCTCCGTGCTCGGAGCGGTCGTGGGCTCCGGAGCCGGGGCGCTGCTCGGCTCAGGGGCAGCACTCGGCTCAGGCGCGGAGGACGGTGCCGGGGCCTGCGTGGGCTCAGCGCTCGGCGCCGCCGACAGGGGCCGGCTTCTCCGTCGGTGCCGCCGAGGGCGCTGCCGTCGGCGACGGTGCCGGGCTCGGCTCCGCCGGCTTCTGGCCGCACTGCTCGCCGAGCCAGTTCATCGTGAAGTTGCGGTACCAGATGCCGCCGTAGTCGGCGCCGTTATGGGCGTCCTCGCTGAGCAGCCCGATGCTGCCGTCGGACTGCACCGCGATCGTCGTGTAGCCGACGAAGGGCTCGTGGAACACCTTGCTGGTCGTCCAGGAGGCGCCGTCGTCGCAGGACATCGAGATGGTGCCGCGGTCACGCGACCACGGCTTCGGGTTCGGCGAGTGGCTCAGCAGCAGCACCTTGGCGCGCGGGTCGTCCGGCGCGGCGTTCGGGAAAGGCCCGGATGATCTGGGCGTTGTCCACCGAGTCGGGCAGGTTCTGGTCGGACACCGGCTCGCTCCAGGTCTGCCCACCGTCGGTGGAGTGGGCCACCTTGCGGAAGCCGGAGCCATCCGAGGCGCGCGAGTTGAGCATGAGGGAGCCGTCGGAGAGCTCAACGACCTTGTTCTCATCCATGCCGGTCCCGATCGGCGTGCCGGCCTGCCACGTCTTCCCGTGATCGTCGGAGTAGACCGAGACGGCCTGCACCGCGCCGCCGGCGGTCCTGATCGTGTACTGCTGCACCAGGCGCCCGGCGTGAGGGCCGTGCTGAATCTGGATGCCCTGGCCCGAGGCCGCGAAGCGCGCGGTCCACGGGTTGTCCTTCGTGATGTCCGCGGTGATGGTGCGGTGCGTCCAGGTCCAGCCGTTGTCCGTGGAGGTCGACACCTCCGCCTGGATGATGCCCCGGTTGTCCGGGTCGGTGCCGGCCTGTGAGCCGCCCCAGCCCTGGTCGTAGGACTTGACGTGGAAGTTGAAGATCGTGCCCGTCTGGTGGTCGACGACGTAGCTCGGGTCGGAGTAGCCGACCTTCTTGCCGGTCTCCGTGCCCTGGTGGATGTAGGTGGGCGCCGACCAGGTCTTGCCGCCGTCGGTGGAGCGGCGCTGGACGATGTGGTTCGGGTTGGGGGCGTCGCTGCCGCCGTTGCCGTTGTCCTTCGGGCGCTCGTCGTAGGAGATGAGCAGGTCCCCGTTGGGGGCGGTGGTGATCGCCGGGATGCGGTAGTTGTCGGTGGCCGTGTTGGGGGCCACGTGCTGAGCCTGGCTCATCGAGGCCGGCAGCTCCGTGCTCGCGTCGGGCGCCGGCGCGGGCGTGGCCTGCGGGTGGTCGCCGACGACGTTGATCGGGTTACCGGTGGCGGTGAGCGTCTGGAGGGCGGCGCCGTCGGTGCCGGTGGCCGTCAGGGTGATCGACGGCGTCCAGCGGCCGGCGTCGACGTCGGCCTGCGTGATCGTGTGGGTGAGCGGCTTGCAGTTGTAGACGGCGCCCTTGCCCGGCTTGAGGCCGCCCCAGTGGCACTGGCGGCCCAGGTCGTCGAAGGAGGACTCGGTGGCGGCGACGTTGATCGTCTTGTCCGACACCGAGCGCACGCGCACCGTGTAGCTCACGGTGTCGCCCAGCTTGTAGTTCTCCTGGCTCGACGACGGCGTGATCGACTCGACCCGCAGCGAGTTGGCCTTGACCGGGCTCGTCGCGCCCCTTGATCGTCTCCGGGGTGCTCAGGGCCTTTCCGGCGTACTCCACGGCCTTGACCTCGTAGGCGATCTGCGGGGTGAAGCCGCCGGCCTTGAGGTCCTCGGCGGTCACCGTGTGCGTGGCCAGGCCGGTGCAGTCGGTCTTGGTCGTCCCGGCCGGGACGTTGCGCCACCGGCACTTGGAGACGTTCCCGGACAGGTTCGTCGAGGCCGGGGCGTAGGAGTGGGCCTCACCGCTGGTGTTGGTGAGGGTGATGTTGAAGGTCATGACATCGCCGACGGAGTAGAGGCCGTCCGCGGGCGCGTTCACCTGCGTGATGGTGACGTCGGCCAGGCCGTCAGACGTGGGGACGGCGTGCGCCGGGGGTGCGGCGGCGATCAGGCCGGTGGCGGCCAGAGGCAGGGAGCCCAGGAGGGCCGGCAGGCGCCTCCGGGAAAAAGGACTGTGCGATGTCATAGGGTGTTCCGTTCTAGGGGTGCCGAGGCGGCCTTGCCTTCAACAGGAGACGTAGACGGTAGATGTCAGACGTCTCACGATAAGGTAACGGAACATCTCGATTCTGCAAAGTCGGGCGAGTCGCCAAAGGCCGACCGTTCGGTCCCTGATGGCCCAGCCGTTCGGTCCCTGACACCGTGGCGCATCGCGCACACTTCGACAAAAACTTCAGAAACGACCCGGAGCCGCGTCGTTTCTGAAGTTTTTGTCGGTTATCGGTGTCTATGCGCCGGCCAGGAAGTCGCGCAGGATCGCGTCCATCTGCTCGGCCTCGATGAGGAAGCCGTCGTGCCCGTGCAGGGAGCTGATGGTCTCGCGCCTTGCGCCCGGGATGCCGCCGGCCAGCTCCTCGGCCTGGGCGGGCAGGAAGAGCCGGTCGGAGTCCACGTCCACCACGAGCGTGCGCGCCTGCACCCGCGCCAGCGCCGCCTCGATGCCGCCGCGCCCCGTGCCGACGTCGTGCACCATCATCGAGTGGGTGACGATGAGGTAGGTGTTGGCGTCGAAGCGCGCCAGCAGCTTGCCGGCGTGGTAGTCCAGGTAGGGACTCCACCTGGTAGCGCCCGCCCACCGCCGGGTCCTCCTCGCCCTGGTGGCGCCGCCCAAAGCGCTCGTCGAGCTCGGCGGCGCTGCGGTAGGTCGTGTGCGCCAGCGCCCGCGCCAGCCCCAGCCCCCGCACCGGCCCCACCGAGTGGGAGTAGTAGTCGCCGTCGAAGAAGAAGGGGTCGGCCACGATCGCCAGCTCCTGCAGGTGGCACCAGGCCAGCTGGTCGGCGGTCGTCGAGGCGCCGGTGGCCACCAGCGCCAGGTTGCGCACCCGCTGCGGGTGGGTCACCCCCACTCGATGGCCCGGTGCCCGCCCAGCGAGGCCCCGATGACCAGGTGGAAGACCTCGATCCCCAGGGCGTCGGCCAGGGCGCGCCTCGGCCTCGACGGCGTCGCGCGTGGTCAGCCACGGGAAGCGCGACCCCCAGGGACGCCCGTCCGGGGCGGTCGACGACGGACCCGTCGAGCCCTGGCAGCCGCCCAGGATGTTGGCGGCCACCACGAAGTAGCGCTCGGTGTCGATGGCCCGCCCGGGCCCCACCAGGTCCGCCCACCAGCCCGGTGTCGGGTGCCCGGGCCCCGCCTCACCGGTGACGTGGGAGTCGCCGGTGAGCGCATGCAGCACGAGCACCGCGTTGTCGCGCTGTGGGCTCAGCTCCCCCAGGTCTCGAAGGCCAGGACCGTGTTGGGCAGGACCTCCCCGGACTCCAGGGGCAGGTCCCCGATCTCCAGGAACCGGCGGTGCCCCGGCTCGTCGCCGGGCCGCCAGGCGCCCGTGGGGGAGCCGGCCTTGCGGTCCACCAGCTTGGAGGAGGCCGTCCCCACGCCGTAGGCGGCCGGTTCGGTCTCGGCGCTGCCGCTGGAGACGGGGTAGGAGGAGGACGTGGTCGCACTCATAGCACGCCGCCTCAGGCCCCGGCCGCCGCGCTCGGCTCGCCCGCCCCGACGGCCCGGGCCGCCGCCAGGCCGCGCTCGAGGTCGGCCAGGATGTCGTCGATGTGCTCGATCCCCACGCTCAGGCGCACGGTCCCGGCGCTGATCCCGGCCGCGGCCAGGCCGGCGTCGTCGAGCTGGGAGTGCGTGGTGGTGGCCGGGTGGATCGCCAGCGAGCGCACGTCCCCGATGTTGGCCAGGTTGGAGAACAGGCTCAGGGCGTCAATGAAGGCCGCTCCCGCCTCGCGCCCACCGGCCAGGTCGAAGGTGAGGATCGAGCCCGCCCCGCGCGGACAGTACTTGCGGTGCCGCTCGTAGTAGGGGCTGGAGGCCAGCCCCGAGTAGCGCACCGAGGCGACGTCGTCGCGCCCCTCCAGCCAGGTGGCCACCGCCAGGGCGTTGTCCACGTGCCGCTCCATGCGCAGCGAGAGCGTCTCGATGCCCTGGGCGATGAGGAAGGCCGAGTGCGGCGCCAGTGCGAAGCCGAGGTCGCGCTGCCCCTCGGCGCGCGCCTTGAGGATGAAGGCCAGGTTCGCACCCAGCGGGCTGCCCACCCCCAGGTCCCGGGCGTAGACCAGGCCGTGGTAGGACTCGTCGGGCGTGTTGAAACCCGGGAAGCGCTCGGGCTGGGCCGCGAAGTCGAAGCTGCCGGAGTCCACGATCACGCCCGCCACGGAGGAGCCGTGCCCGCCCAGGAACTTCGTCGCCGAGGCCACCACGATGTCCGCGCCCCACTCGAAGGGGCGGGTCAGGAAGGGCGAGGCCACCGTGTTGTCCACGACCAGCGGGATGCCCAGCTCGTGCGCGGCCGCCGAGATCGCCTCGATGTCCAGGATGTCGCCGCGCGGGTTGGGGATCGACTCCCCGAAGAAGGCGACGGTGCGCTCATCGGCCAGCGCCGCCCAGGCGGCCGGGTCGCCCGGCTCGTCCACGAAGCGCGCCTCAATGCCCAGGCGCGGCAGGGTGTGGGTGAGCAGGTTCGTGGTGCCGCCGTACAGGGAGGGCGAGGCCACGATGTTGTCCCCGGCCCCGCCCAGCGTCACGAGGGTCAGGGTCGTGGCCGCCTGGCCCGACGACGTCAGCAGCGCCCCGACGCCGCCCTCCAGGGCCGCGATCCGCTGCTCGACGATGTCGTTGGTGGGGTTGTTCAGGCGCGTGTAGATCGGGCCGAGGTCACTCAGGGCGAAGCGGGCGGCCGCCTGCTCGGCCGACTCGAAGACGTAGGAGGAGGTCTGATAGATCGGGATGGCCCGGGCGTGGGCGGGCTCGGCCAGGGGGTCGTGCCCGGCCTGGACCTGCTTGGTCTCGAAGCGCCAGCCCGCCGGGCTGGTGGGGAGGGATCGGCTCCGCGCTCTGGGGGCGGTCTCGGGGGTGGGGTGCTGGTCGGTCATGAGGACTCCTTGGTGATTCCCGGTGACCGGCGGCGATGTCAGCGTCACGAACGGTGCCTGCCTCGCGCCGGCGGTTGCGGCGCGCTGGTGGGCGGCTGCCTGGGGCCCGCTGGGGCCGGCGTCGGAGCCGGTCCGGCTGCAGGAGGGGGCGAGGCGTCGTGCTGCTGAGTCGTCCGCCGTCACCGTTGCTGCAACTTCTGTGATGGTGCGGGTGAGGGCGGGGACGCGCACGTGGGCCGACGGCGGCGTGCGCGTCAGCTGCGCATTCGCCCCGTGGTGGGGGTGTCCGGCCGAAGGGCCTCAGGACGACGGAACATGCTCCGACTTTAGCGGTTTCCTCCGCAGGTGGTCCAAACGGGCGTCCGCCATGCGGCTGCGGTGAGAGCTCGGTGCGGGTGCGGCGTCGGTGCGGTGCCCTCGCGGCGCCCCCCTTGACGCGGGGTGGTGTCGGTGCGGTCGACCGCCTTGCCTAAGCGACGATCCGGCCGTTTAAACCTGCGATGACCTGCACAAACGGTCATTTGTGCTGGATGCCATATCGATCACAGACATATGACGACGGCTGGGAGCCCCGCCAATGCGGGCACAACCCCCTAACTACAGGGGCGTAAGTTACGATTGTGAATAGTGTGAAATCTGTTTTCAGATGGGACCAAAGCGACTAGTGTGGCTTTGTCGCATCCGGGCTGACGCTGCCTGCCGTCTTCGTCCCCTGATCCGCTCCGCGCCCCTGATTTTGCGGAACGGATCCCGACGGCGGGCCGACGTCGGTCCCCAGGGTGAGGCGTCATCCTCACGTTCAGCCCCATCACGACGGAGAACCCCTGTGAGCCCGATCCCCTCAAGACGGCACGGACACGGTGTCGTCGCCACCGCAGTCGTGGCCCTGGCATGCACCCTGGCGCCGTCGGTGCTCGCCGACCCCGTGGACCAGAGCGACATCGATCGCTCCAAGGCCTCCGAGCGCTCGACCTCCACCTCCATCGCCTCCCTGGAGGCACGGCTCGCCCAGGAGGCAGCAACCTGGAGGAGGCTCAGATCAAGGCTCAGTCCGCCAACGAGGACTACCTGGCCGCCGTCGACGAGCTCAACAAGGCCACCAAGGACGCCCAGACCGCCCAGGCCAACGCGGACTCCGCCGCCTCCAGCACTACGTCGGCCCGCTCCGACCTCGGCTCGATCGTCGTGCAGACCTATCAGGAGAGCGGCAACCCGCTCGACCCGCTCACCCCGTACCTGACCAGCGAGTCGCTGGCGGACCTGGCCGACGCCGACGTCGCCCTGACCCGGGCCGGGGAGAAGAACAACGCCAAGGTCCAGAACGTCGAGGCCCTCGAGGCGGTGGCCACGAGTATGCAGACCATCGCCGACCAGAAGGTCAAGGCCAAGGAGTCCGCTAAGACCTCCGCCGAGACCGCCAAGACCGACGCCGAGGCCGCCGCCAACGAGGCCCAGAGCGCCGTCACCACCACCCGCACCAACCGCCAGAGCCTCATCACTCAGCTGGCCGCGCAGCTCAACACCACCGTCGAGCTGGAGACGAAGTACCAGAACCAGGTCGAGGCCGAGCGCAAGGCCCGTGAGGAGGCCGCCGCCCAGGCCGCAGCCAAGGCGGCCTCGGAGAAGCCGCCGCCGACCTCGCCCAGAAGCAGGCCGAGCAGGCCGCCGCCCAGCCTCAGGAGTCGGCCCCCGCTCCCCAGGAGCAGGCGAGCCGGCCCAGCCAGGGCCAGCAGTCCTCGGCCCAGGAACCCGCCACCACCTCCCAGCCGGAGCCCGAGGCGGCCGAAGAGAGACCGCACCCGCGCCGGCCCCGGCCCCGGCCCCGGAGCCTGCGCCCGCGCCGTCGCGTTCCGGCAGTGCCGCCTCCACCGCCATCAACGCGGCCATGGGCTACCCTCGGCACCCCCTACGTGTGGGCCGGGGAGTCGGCCGCGGGTCTGGACTGCTCCGGGCTGACGATGGTCTCCCTATGCGGCCGCCGGCGTGGAGCTTACGCACTCCTCACGCGTGCAGTACGGGAGGGCGCCCAGGTTCCGCTCGACGCCGTCCAGCCCGGGGACCTGGTCTTCTGGTCCTCCGACGGCAGCCAGTCCGGCATCTACCACGTCGCCATTTACCTGGGCGACGACACGATGATCGAGGCACCGACCTTCGGCATGACCGTGCGTGTCACCTCCATGCGCTACTCCGGCATCATGCCCTACGCGGTGCGCCTCTAAAACGGGGGCGGGGCGGAGCGCGTATGACGCCCCACCCCGCCCTGTGCGGTTGGTGCGTGTCAGTGGCCCTCGCGGGCGACGCGGTCGGCCTCGCGCTGGAAGGACTGACGGATCTCCTCCTCGGCCTCCTCACGGCCCACCCAGTGGGCGCCCTCGACGGACTTGCCGGGCTCGAGGTCCTTGTAGACCTCGAAGAAGTGCTGAATCTCCAGGCGGTGGAACTCCGAGACGTCCTCGATGTCGGTACGCCAGGAGGCGCGCTGGTCGGCGCTGGGCACGCACAGGACCTTGTCGTCGCCGCCCTTCTCGTCGCGCATGCGGAACATGCCCAGCGCGCGGCAGCGGATGACGCAGCCGGGGAAGGTCGGCTCCTCCAGCAGGACCAGCGCGTCCAGGGGGTCGCCGTCCTCGCCGAGGGTCCCGTCGATGTAGCCGTAGTCGTCGGGGTAGCGCGTCGAGGTGAAGAGCATGCGGTCCAGGCGGATTCGACCGGTCTCGTGATCGATCTCGTACTTGTTGCGGTTGCCCTTGGGGATCTCAATCGTGACGTCGAACTCCACGGGGAGCCTCCTTCGCTCGTGTCTTCAGCTCGTTGGGCGCTGGAGCGGCACCTGGTGGTCGGCGTCGATCCGGCGGGGCGGGTATTGATGGCACTAGTGTGGCGCACGACAGCGCCTGAGGTCGGTAAACGCGTACTCTGCACGTCGGTGCACGGGTGGCAGTAACCTCCTGGGCGCCCCACCCACTTGATATACAGGCCATCCCAGCCTGTCCACAACCCAGTCCGGAGGACGTATGCGCAAGGTCCAGACCGCTGCCCTGACGGCGGCGAGCCTGCTGGTTTTCAGCGGCTACTACAGCCTGGGCGATGCTCTCGACCTGCTGCCCGGCCCGGTGACGGTCGCCTATGCCGACGTCGCCCCCGGCCCTTCCCAACGCCGGCCGCCCCCAGCGCCAAGACCACCGCCCCCTCCGGCCTGGACCAGGGGGCTCCCACGCCCTCAAGGCTGCCCTGAACGGCTACATCCAGGGCGTGGTCTCCGACGCCGCCCTGACCGGGGGAACGTGACGGCCTCCGTCGTCGACATCGCCACCGGCGAGGAGCTGCTGGACCGCTCGGCCTCCTCCGGGGTGACGCCGGCCTCCACCAACAAGGTGCTCACCGCCTGGGCCGCTCTGTCCTCCATGGGGCCGGGCCACACTCTGCAGACCAAGGCCGTCCTGGAGGGGCAGACCCTGACCCTCGTGGGCGGCGGTGATGTGCTGCTGGCCGAGAACGAGGGTGACCCGAGCGCCACGGCCGGCCACGCGGGTCTGGGCGACCTCGCCCGAGCCGCCGCCGAGAAGCTCAAGTCGCAGGGGGTGACGTCGGTCTCCCTGCGCCTGGACGACACCCTGTTCACCGGCCCCCAGTGGAACGAGAAGTGGGAGGCCGGAAACGAGCAGTACGTGGCCAAGATCCAGCCGATCATGGTGAATGTCTCGGCCACCCAGAACCAGGGCTACCCGGAGGACCCGGCCATGGAGGCCGCCCAGGCCTTCGCCAAGCACCTGAGCGAGGCCGGCATCACGGTCGACGGCGAGCCGACGCGCGCCGCAGCCTCCGGCAGTGCCCGGGAGGTGGCCTCGGTCTCCTCCGCCCCGCTGTCCGACATCCTCGCCGTGTCGCTCAAGACGTCTGACAACACGATGACCGAGGTCGAGGGGCGGCTCGTGGCTGCGCACGCTAAGGAGACCACCGACTTCGCCGGGGCCTCCAAGGCCGTGCTCGCCCAGCTGAGCAAGGACGGCTTCGACACCTCCGGGGTGACGCTCCTGGACTCCTCCGGGCTGGCCAAGGGCAACAAGGTCCCCGCCAGGCTCCTGACCCAGATCATCACCAAGGCCGCCGGAGGCGAGGGCGGCTCGGCCGGGCGCACCCTCATCGCCGACCTGCCCGTCGCCGCCCTGGACGGCACCCTGGGCAAGCGCCTGCATGACACCGCCGCGGCCGGGACGGTGCGCGCCAAGACCGGCTCGCTGGAGCAGACCGCCTCCCTGGCTGGGGTCGTCACCACCGCCGACGGGCGCCAGCTGGCCTTCGCGGTCATGACCAACGGCTTCTCCACCAACGGCGGTGGGGCAACCGCGGCCGCGGCCGCGATCGACAACCACTTCGTGGCGCCCCTGGCCTCGTGCGGATGCTCGTAAGGGGCGCGGCGGCGTGTTCGGCGCAGCGGCGACAGGCAGGGGCTCAGACAGCCCGGTGAACTCGGCGAGAAAGGTGTCACGGTGACGACCCAGGGCACAGCGGCGGGACTTGTCGACTGGCGGACGGTGGAGCGCCTGACCGCGCTCATCCCGGCGGGCCCCAGCGCCTCGCGCTCGGCGCGTGCCAGCTCGGTGGCGGTCCTGCGCCGCTCCGCTCAGGAGGCACCGGCCTGGGTCGCCAGGATCACCGGCCTGAACCGGGCGGCCCAGCAGGTCGCCGAGACCACCCGCGTGAGCGTCGTCGACCGGGCTGGGCTCGTACGCGCCTCCAGTCGGGCACTGCGCGGCCTCATGGAGCAGGTGCCCGCTCCGCCGGCATCGGAGGCGGTCCAGCTCGTCGGGGCCGCCGAGGTCGCCGGGGCGATGAGCCTGCTGGCCACCCGGCTCCTGGGGCAGGTGGTGCCGGCGGCCCCGAGCGGGACCAGCGGTCACGGGGGCGGTAGCGCCGGCCCCGCTCACCCCTCCGGCGAGGGGGACGGCGAGGGCGACGACGTCGTGACGCCCGGCACCGGGCCAGCGCGTGACGTGACAACAGGTGGAGGCTGGGATGGGGCGGCGTCGCCGCACCTGCTGCTCGTGGCCCCCAACGTACTGGCGGTGCGCCGCCAGATGGACCTGGACATGCTCGACCTGCCCGCCTGGGTCTGCCTGCACGAGATGACCCACGCCGTCCAGCTGGCCGCCGCGCCCTGGCTCGGCCCCTACCCTGTCGGACTCCATGCGCATGGTGATCGGCGCCGTCGTCGAGGCTGCATACGGCAGTGCCGACGGTGCCCGAAGCGCCGGCGGCGGGAGCCGGCAGGGAGCGGGGAGTCGGTCGCATCGGGGCCGGGCGGTGCGCCTTGCGGCGCGCGCCGGCCGAGGGCAGGGTGCTCGAGGGTCTGATGAACGTCACGGACCGCGCCGAGGTCGCCTCCCTGGCGGCCGCGCTGACCTTCCTGGAGGGCACGCCGAGGTGGTCCTCGATGACGTGCACCCCAACCGGATGCCCTCGGTCCACCGGCTCCGGGCCGTGCTCTCGCGCAGCCGCGCGGCCGACGGCGGCATCGGTCCCGGCCCGGACTGGGCTCGCTCCTACTGCACCGGCTCATGGGCCTGGAGGCCAAGGAGGCCCAGTACGCCGACGGCGCCGCCTTCGTGCGCAGCGTCGTGACCCGTATCGGGCACGAGGGGCTCAACGCCGTGTGGGCCGATCCCGAGCTGCTGCCCACGCCGGCTGAGCTCGCCCGCCCCGACGTGTGGGTGCGTCGCGTCAGCTGACGTGTCAGGCCGGGGCCCGTTGTGGCAGGCTTATGGCGTCGGCGCGGACCGGTGGCCTCCCCGGCCCCGGTGGGCCCGCGCAGCCATGACGACACATGAGGAAGGCAGGGCGTATGGACGCCACGGACATGGGATCGGACCTTCAGCAGGTTCTCATCACCGAGGAGCAGATCGGGCAGCGCCTCGATGAGATGGCCGCGCAGATCGACGCGGACTATGTGGGCCGTGACCCTCTGCTCGTCGGCGTGCTCAAAGGGGGCCGTCTACGTCATGGCGGACCTGTCGCGCCGGCTGCACATGAGCGCCCCTGATGGACTGGATGGCGGTGTCCTCCTACGGCTCGGGCACCAAGTCCTCCGGCGTGGTGCGAATCCTCAAGGACCTGGACACCGATGTCACCGACCGGCACATCCTCATCGTTGAGGACGTCATCGACTCCGGCCTGACCCTGTCCTGGCTGGTGGGCAACCTGTCCTCGCGCGGCGCGGCCTCGGTGGAGATCGCCACGCTGCTGCGCAAGCCCGACGCCGCCAAGGTCGAGGTGGACGTCAAGTACGTCGGCTTCGATATTCCTACGGAGTTCGTCGTCGGCTACGGGCTGGACTACGCCGAGCGGTACCGCAACCTGCCGTTCATCGGTACGCTGCGCCCTGAGGTCTACGGGGGGCTGACTGACCCAGGTCAACCTTGACGCAACCTGGGGGTCAGACGGAAAAAAATAACGGGATGTGGCGCCTGGGCGCCGTCGTCGGACGGTGGTCAAGGGCCCCGGAACTGCGATCTTCCCCCTTTTCAAGGTGGTCGGAGTCGCGTACGTTACGTTAAGATAACAAGTGTAGGTCGCCGGTGGATGCCCTCTTCCGGCGGGTGACGTGGAAGGACTGTTGGTAACAGTGAAGAAGACTGTGCGTCGACGCGCCCCGAGGCTGGTCGGCCTCGCCGGCGCGGTGGTGCTGTCGTCCTCGCTGAGCTTCCCCGTGATGGCTCCGGTGGCGGCCGAGCCGACCTCCGGTGGCACATTTAATACGGTTGCTGAGATGGCGCAGGTCAGCGGGGCTTCTGGCACCCTGACTACCCTCGGTGACGAGGCGCCCGGCGACGGCGGTGGCCTGACCTACGACGTGCAGAGCACGAGTCCCGAGGGCGCGCTGGGTGCCGTCTCGGTCATGCTGGCCGATGGTCAGTGGGCCGTGCCGCAGGGGCTCGCGGCCGGCCCTGCCGTTGGCGCGGACGGTACTGCCGCCAACGACGTCGTGGCCCGGACCCAGTCCTTCGTCAACGCCGGAGGCTCCCTGGTGTCGGACGCGTCGCGGCCCACGCCGCTGTCGGGCGCGAACGTGCGTGCCAGCGGCTCCGCCCCGTACGCGATCACCTCCTCAGCGCTGGTGGGCATGGTCCTCTCCGGCTGGGACTACTCGCACACCACGTATGCGGCGGACCAGAACACTCAGGTCGGCTACCGGGCCGACGTCGGGCAGGACCTCTCCGGGGGCTGGAAGCCGGACGACCTGGCCGGCTGGTTCCACTCCCAGGGGCGTCTGTGGCTGAACACGGACGGTTCGATCAGCCCCGGGGACATTGTCTTCTTCTCCAACCCCTTGCCCGCGGGGCAGGGCGAGTCCGGCTCGGCTCCCTCCCAGTCCACGGTGTTCGGGAACGTCTACGACGTCGGCATCTACGTCGGCAACAACCAGGTGGTGCGGGCCTCGACGGGTACCGCCCAGGCGCAGACCCTGGACGCGCAGACGATGGCCGAGGTGGCTCTGGTGGCGCGCCCGCAGTGGTCCGCCCCCGCTGGTGGCGCGCCCGCCCCGGCGGATCAGCAGCGCGCCGGCGCTGGCGGCGGCAGTGCGGGTGCCGGGAGTGGCGCTGCGACGCCGGCCCCGGAGGCCTCGGCGTCGGTCTCGTCCCAGGCGAAGCCTCAGCAGGGGCCCGGCTGCGGGGGCCCCGTCCTCCAATGGCGGCTCCGTGCCGGACGGCGCGAGCGCCGGCTCGCAGTCCTCGAGCGGGGCCGGGAGCAGCGATCACAATGAGGTCGTGGTGGGTGCTGGCAGCAGCCAGGACTCGAAGGGGCGCATGAGCGCCGCTGAGCGGCCTTCGGCCCAGAGTGTCCGGGAGCGGTGGCTGCCGGTGACGGGTGTGGCGATCGGCGTGCTGTCCGTGGCCGCGATCCTGCTGTCCGCCGGCCTCATCGTCCTGCGCCTGCGCCGCGCCTGAAACGGGGCGGTGCGCGGGGCGGCTTGGCTGGGCTGCCGCCCGCTCGGCCGGATCTTCCCGGCCACGCCCGGCGTGAACGTGAGCAAGCGCAATGGGACCTTTGCCGTGCTATCCGCTAACGTCTGAGGAATCAGTATGTTGAAGGGACCTACCGCACGATGAAAGATTCTGGGCGCGAGCCCGGCCGCAAGGACTCGGGGAAGCCGGGCAAGGCCGGTAAGAACGACCGCAACAAGCGCGACCGCAAGCTCCGCGACACCCTGGGCAACCCGTTCCTGTGGTTGGTGCCCTTCCTCTTGGTCGTCATCCTCGGCTGGGCCGTCTTCTCCTCGATGTTCGGCTACCGCACCATCGACACCTCCGACGGCCTGACGCTCCTGCGGGACAAGCCGGACACGATCAAGTCGATCACCGTCGTCGACGGCAACCAGCGCGTCGAGCTGGACCTCACCACCACCTACGTCCAGCCCAAGAAGAAGGGCATCGAGTCGCGCCCGGTGGGCAAGAAGGTCGAGTTCTCCCTACACCGACGCCCAGGCCGAGCAGGTCGACCGCCTCGTGCAGGCCGCCGCCCCCAAGGAGGGCTTCAACTCCGTGGTGCCCACCACCAGCTGGTGGTCCTCCCTCATCCAGCTGCTCGTCCCCGCCCTGCTGCTGGGCGGCTTCATGTGGTGGATGCTGAGCCGCATGGGCGGCGGGCGCGGCGGCGCCATGGGCTTCGGCCGCTCCAAGGCGAAAGTCGGCTCCAAGGAGATGCCCGACGTCACCTTCGACGACGTCGCCGGCGAGGACGAGGCCGTCGAGGAGCTCGAGGAGATCCGCGAGTTCCTCTCCGAGCCCGAGAAGTTCCGCGCCGTCGGCGCCAAGATCCCCGAGGGCGTCCTCCTCTACGGCCCGCCCGGAACCGGTAAGACCCTGCTGGCCAAGGCGGTCGCCGGCGAGGCCGGCGTGCCCTTCTTCTCCATGGCCGCCTCCGAGTTCGTCGAGATGTTCGTCGGCGTGGGCGCCTCGCGCGTGCGCGACCTGTTCGACCAGGCCAAGGAGAACGCCCCCGCCATCATCTTCGTCGACGAGATCGACGCCGTCGGCCGCCACCGCGGCTCCGGCACCGGTGGCGGGCACGACGAGCGCGAGCAGACCCTCAACCAGCTCCTCGTCGAGATGGACGGCTTCGACGCCAACACCAACGTCATCCTCATCGCCGCCACCAACCGCCCCGACGTCCTGGACCCGGCCCTCCTGCGCCCGGGCCGCTTCGACCGGCAGGTCAGCGTCGAGGCCCCCGACATGGCCGGGCGCGCCGCCATCCTCAAGGTCCACGCCCAGGGCAAGCCCCTCAACGACGACGTCGACCTCGAGCTCGTGGCCAAGCGGACCCCCGGCTTCACCGGCGCGGACCTGGCCAACGTCCTCAACGAGGCCGCCCTGCTCACCGCCCGCTCCAACGCCCACCTCATCGACAACCGGGCCCTGGACGAGGCCATCGACCGCGTCATCGCCGGCCCGCAGAAGCGCACCCGCGTCATGCGCGACCACGAGAAGCGCGTCACCGCCTACCACGAGGCCGGCCACGCCCTGTGCGCCGCCGCCGGCGCCTACTCCGACCCGGTCACCAAGGTGACGATCCTGCCGCGCGGGCGCGCCCTGGGCTACACGCAGGTCATGCCCCAGGACGACAAGTACTCCACCACCCGCAACGAGCTGCTCGACCAGCTCGTCTACGCCATGGGCGGGCGGGCCGCCGAGGAGATCATCTTCCGCGACCCCACCACCGGCGCCTCCAACGACATCGAGAAGGCCACCGCCACGGCCCGCAAGATGGTCACCGACTACGGCATGACCAGCGCGGTGGGCGCCGTCAAGCTCGGCACCACCGAGAGCGAGACGGTCCTGGGGCTCAACGCCACCAGCCGCGACTTCTCCGAGCAGGTCGCCGCCACCGTCGACACCGAGGTCCGAGGCCTGCTGGACGCCGCCCACCGGGAGGCCTGGGAGATCCTCACCCGCAACCGCGCCGTGCTCGACCAGCTGGCCGAGGAGCTCCTCACCCGCGAGACGCTCCTGGAGAAGGACCTGGAGAGGATCTTCGAGGGCGTCATCAAGCAGCCCGAGCGGCCCCTGTGGCGCAGTGACGAGTCGCTGCCCGTCGTCGAGGCCGCCTCCGCTGATGACGAAGCCGGCGGTGAGTCGGGTGACTCCCACGGCGGCGACGACTACTGGGGCTACAACCATTGAGCCGGCCCGGGCCCAGGCGGGCCCGGCAGGCACTGAGAGACAGAGGCTGACCATGAGCTATGACGCCGAGGGCGTGCGCCGCGCGGTGCACGACCTGCTCGTCGCCATCGGGGAGGACCCCGAGCGCGACGGGCTGCGTGACACCCCGAGCGCATGGCGCGCGCCTACGCGGAGATGTTCGCCGGCCTCGACCAGGACCCGGCCGAGCACGTCGAGCGGGTCTTCGACGTCGGGCACGAGGAGATGGTCCTCGTGCGCGACATCCCCATGTACTCGGTGTGCGAGCACCACCTGCTGCCCTTCCACGGGTCGGCGCACGTGGGCTACATCCCCAGCGAGGACGGGCGCGTCACCGGCCTGTCCAAGGTGGCGCGCCTCGTGGACGGCTACGCCCGGCGCCCCCAGGTCCAGGAGCGGCTCACCCGGCAGATCGCCGACGCCCTCGTCGAGCGTCTCCAGTGCCGGGGGTGCTGGTGGTCGTCGAGGCCGAGCACCTGTGCATGTCGATGCGGGGCGTGCGCAAGCCCGGCTCCAACACGGTCACCTCTGCCGTGCGCGGCATCATGCGCAACGCCGCCACCCGCTCCGAGGCCATGAGTCTGGTCCTGGGTCGGCGGTCCTGAGCGCGGGCTGACGGCCACGAGATCTCGACACCGGGGAGGACCGGTGAAATAGTGGGGCGATGAGTCCCACGTACAAGAGGCTGCTGGTGGCCGTCGATGCCGGGCTGCTGCTCTACTGGGCGGCCGTCTTCCTCAATCTCATTCCCGAGCACCTGCGTTTCAAGGACTACTCCAACCAGGTCATTCAGGCCTGGAACTGGTCCTTCTTCCCGCTCGACGTGGCCGCCCAGTAGAGCGCTGACTGTCTTCCTCGGCGCCCACCTGACGCGTGTGGGCAGCAGGATCGGGGACCTGGTGCTGACGGTCGGGCTCATACTCACCTTCTGCGCCGGGTTCATGGCGATCTCCTTCTGGTCCTTCTACCGCGACTTCGACCCGTTGTGGTGGGGACCCAACGCCCTGCTCATGATCGTCCCGGCGCTCGCCTTCGGCTCCATGGTCTGCCGGCGGCTCGAGACCGCGGAGAACCGGGCGTGACGGTCAGGGACGTGCTCTGCCCGTCCACGTGGGGGAGCGTGTGCCGCTCAGGCACGCCCACAGGCCGGACGGTGCTCGGTGCGCTGAAGGATCGCGCGGGGGCTACGGGCCACGGCGTGTGCGCCTGGCCGGCTCTCGGAGGCGCCATCATCTCCGAGGTGTCGGCGACCCTCGCCCTGCGCCAGGCCCTGAACCAGCCGGGCTTCTACGTCATGGTTGGGATCGGTTACGCGTTGGCCTTCATCCTCCTGTCGCTGACGCTCAAGGCCGGTATGCCGCTCGGTGTCGCCTACGGACTCTGGGGCGCCCTGGGCGTGGCGCTGACCGCCGTGCTGTCCATGCTTGTCTTCGGCGAGCCGATCACGGTGCTCGTCGCCCTCGGCATCGCGCTCATCATGGCCGGGGTGCTCCTCGTGGAGGTCGGGGCGCAGCGCGCAGGCACGCAGGACAAGGACGGTGAGGCGTCATGAGCGGGCTCTACCTGGTGGCGGCCATCGCCTCCGAGACCACCGGCACACTCTCGCTCAAGCTCGCCTCCGACGGCAGAGGGCTGCGGTGGTACGGCCTCGTCATGGTCGGCTACCTGGGGGCCTTCGCCCTGTTGACCCTGGCCCTCACGGAGGGCCTGGCGCTGGGTGTTGCCTACGGGATCTGGTCGGCCGGGGGAGTGGCCGTGACGGCAATCGGCTCACGGTTCCTCTTCGGTGAGCCGCTGACCCGCACCATGGTGGCCGGTATTGCGCTCATCATGGCCGGGGTGCTCCTCGTGGAGCTCGGTAGCGCGCACTGACAACGCACCGGAGGTGATCGCGGGTCGGAATGTCCAAAACGGTGACAAAGGACCGCCAGCGCTCCTTGGCCGTCCATATGAACCGCGGAATCATGCGGTTTTCTTTCGTCAGTGTGGGTCCGTTCCGAGCCTTTTGTATCCGATGTGGACATGATCCCGCTCATTTCCTCCGTGGATGGACCGGCCGAGAGACCCTTCTGAGGGACGTGGTGTGGGCAGAAGGCCCTCTCGGCCGGGGACATTCGACATCGAAGGGTGCAGTCCACGCGCTTGGGGACAGGACGGCTGTCCCCGAACGCGTGCCATGTCCCCGGCTGGAGTGGATTGCACCCGGCCGCGCGGAATGTCCCCGCCCGGGCACCCTGGTGGCGACGACACATCCGGGCTGCGATGCCGGGAAGGTCGTGTGTCCAGGCCGCGACGCCGGCAGGGACCTGTGTCAGGCCATGGCGGCGGGCGGCCTGTCAGGAGACCGCCTGGAAGGGGACACTGAAGACCGTGGTCCAGCGGCCCTCGCCCTGGCTCACGCTCAGGCTGCCGCCCAGGGCCTCCACGCGGCGCCGCGCCCCCTCCAGGCCCAGGCCCGAGGAGAAGGCATCATAGCCCGGTACGCCACTACCCGGCGTGCCGGCGCCCGCCCACACGCCGCCGACCTGCCCCGGGAGGCCGACGTCATTGCTCGCCATCGCCTCCAGGGAGCGCCCGTCGGACTCGATGACCAGCCGCGCCCGTCCCTGCGGAGCCGTGTACTTGGACATGTTCGACACCAGCTCACCCAGCACCCGCAGCAGCTGGAGGCGCACGCCCGGCGGAATCACCGGGATCCCGAGCAGCTCCAGGCCCTCGACCTCCAGGCGCGCCCCCCGCTGCCCCAGGATGGCCGCAGCATCGGCGATGACCGCCTCCAGGGGGCGCGGCGCAGAGGTCGCCTCGATATCCAGCCGCTCACCCCCGCGGATATCACTCATGGCGCGCAGCGCGTGCCGCATCTGCTCCACCGCCGCGCGCACCGCCGCTGTCATCGCGTCCAGCTCGGGCGCCAGCGCCGCGTCCTGGGGATGCGCGAGCCGGGCCTGCTCGGCCGTCATCACCGCGTGGGTCAGGTCCCGCACCACCGTGTCATGCAGCTCGGTGACCACCAGGAGACGCTGGCGCTCCATGCTCTCGCGGTAGGTGTGCAAAGAGCGCTCGGCCTGGTCGCGCGGGCTGCGGATGAGCTCGGCCAGAGTGATGGCCCCGCCCCCGACCACAACCCACCACGCCAGCAGCGAGACCCAGCCCTCACTGGTCTCGCCCCACCGGGCGTCGGCGATCAAGAGCACGAGCGAGAAGACCACCAGGCTGTAGGCGGGCATCCGCGGAAAACCACGCGCCACGAGGACCGCAGTGCACAGCCAGGGAATGATGCCCGGGGAGATGGGCACATCAGTCATCATCAATGTGCCGGCCCACGCCGACGCACCGCCCAGCAGGGCCCCCGGCCACGGGAAGCGGCTGCACAGCGCCAGCGCCATGCCCCCAACGACCTCGAAGACGATCATGGACGTGTACAGCGGCCACGCCGCCGTGACCGAGAACAGAGTAATCAGCGCGGCCAGGAAGGCGTGCGCCAGGTGCAGCCGCCAGGTCGGTCGCCACGTCGTGTACCGCGTGGGCTGCATCAGATTCGCCGCAACAGCGGACACCGTCTCACCACCTTCCCCTGAGCTGATCCGGATAATATCCCCCCATGACGGTTCCCAACGTGACTGATGCTCCGGCTGCTCCCTCGCAGGTCCTGCGCGTGGCCATCGTCGATGACGACCCTTCGTCCTCCAGGCACTGCGGGCCTACCTCAGCTCCGACGAGCGCATCGAGGTGACCAGCACCTTCTCCCGCGCCGCCGACGCCCTGGCCTTCCTCCACAAGATCCGCGTGGACGTCCTGCTCACCGACGTGCGCATGCCCGAGATGGACGGCCTGGAGCTGCTCACCCGGGTGCGCCGCCAGTGGCCCCGCACGGCCGTCGTCGTACTGACCTCCTTCGACGACGACGAGGCGATGGTGGCTGCGCTCGCCCAGCACGCCAACGGCTTCCTGCTCAGGACGCCTCGCCCGAGGAGATCATCCGCGCCGTCATCGCCGCCAGCGCGGGCGGGACCACGATCTCCCCGGCCGCCACCTCCCGGCTCGTCACCCGCCACCTGCGCTCCCCGCAGACGGCCCAGGCCCCCGACGTCACCGAGGCCGAGCAGGCGGTCCTCACCCTCCTCGTGCGAGGGGCTACTCCAATGCCGAGATCGCCGAGCAGCTCGTCGTCGCCGAGTCCACGGTCAAGACCCACGTCTCCCACCTCATGAAGAAGTACGACGTCCCGTCCCGCCTCAAGCTCGTCGTCGCCGTCCACAAGACCCAGGGGGCCTGAGTCCGCCGTCCCGGTCACTGGAGCAGCCCTCACCGCCGGTCTCCTCACTCCTCGGACAGGGCCCTGACCGGCGGCACCGAGGCGGCCCGGCCGGCCGGGCGCACCGAGGCCACCAGGCCCACGGCCAGCGTCACGGCGAACAGGGCGAGCAGCCAGAGGGAGGGACGTGCACCGTCATGCCCTCGGCGGACTTGGCCATCGCGAGCGTTTCGAAACGCCCAGCGCCGTGCCGACGAGGAGCCCCAGGCCCCCACCCACGGCCGCCACGAGGACCCCCTCGGTCACGATGAGGTTCCTGATCTCCGAGCGAGGGCTGCCGGTGGCGCGTAGAACCCCGATCTCCCGAATGCGCTCCAGGACCGAGACGTCCGTGGTGTTGGCCAGCCCGGACAGGGCGATGACCAGGGCGGCCCCCAGAACCAGGCAGACGATGAGGGCCATCTTCATGATCTGGGCCGACATCAGCTCGACACCGGCGGCATTCCCTGCTCACCATGAGCTCCCTGCCCCCGGACCGCGGCATGGAGGGCGTGCTCGGTGGCCGGCGTCATGGTGCTTCCGGTGGAGCGCACCCACATGGTGGTGTCGGTGGGGGTGTCCCCGTTGAGGCGCTGCGCCGTCGCCGGGGTGATGACACCGCCCCAGCCCTCGCGAACGCGGGCTGTCAGCTCGACGCTGCCGGCGGCGCCGGTCAGGGTCACTGTGGAACCGTCCGGAATGTGGTAGAGCTCGCCCACGATGAGGGTGCCGTCATCGAGGTCCTCCAGCCCGCTCGTTGTGCGCACTATGGGGGCGATGGCCTTGGTGTCGATGACGTCGACGACGATTCTGTCGGTCTGTCCGTCCACGGCCTGAGTCAGCTCGAGCGTCGGGACGTAGGTGACGTCCTGGACACCGTCGACCGCCTTGATCTGCTGCGTCAGGCGCGTGGTATCGGTCTGCGGTGTGACCCCGAAGACTCAGGGCGTCCACGGGGGAGCTGTGGCCGAGGATGCTCTCGAAGGAGGCATTCAGGGAGGACAGGCCCACGAAGAGCGCCGACCCCACCAGGACGCAGACGAAGAGCGTGGCGGCGGCCGCGGCGGATCGGCCGGAGTTGCGGGCCAGGTTGCGCGTGGCCAGGGTGCAGCACCGGCAGCCGCGTGCCGCTGCTGACACGGCCGATGAGGCTGATGATGGCGGTCACCAGAGCCGGCAGACCGAGGACCGTGCCGAGGACGACGACGGCGCTGCCGCCGGCGGTAACGTAGATGTCGGAGATCTGAATGCCGAGGGCGATCACGGCCGCGCCGACGCCGGCGACGAGGACCCCGGCGACGGCCGCCCACACCCTGGCGCGGCCGGCCTGCTTGACGCTGGCCACCCTGCCCGGTCAGGGCCACAAGCGGGGAGATGCGGGTGGCCTTGCGGGCCGGGCGCAGGACCGCGATGAGGGTGACCAGCGTGCCCAGGGCGATGGTCAGGGCCAGCGACACCGGGGAGATGGTCAGCTGATCGGCCTTGAGGTCCGCGAAGCGCCCCTGAGGAGATGACGGCGGCGGCGATCCCGGTTCCCGCGGCCGTGCCCAGGACGGACCCGAGCAGGCCGGTGATGAGCCCGGTGCGCAGGACGGCGAGCATCACCTGACGGCGGGTGGTGCCGATGCAGCGCATGAGCCCGATCGTGCGGGTCTGGCGCGCCACGAGGGTGCTGAAGGTGGTGGCGATGACGATGATGGCGACCATCGCGCACACCGGTGCCAGGATGTTGAGGATGGCGGCGATCATCGTGCCGCCCTGCTGGTTCTCGGAGCGCTGGGAGATGACGGTCTCCCTGTCCTGAACCAAGGCGTGGGGCTGGACGGCGTGGGCCGTCTGCTCCACTGCGGACGTCAAGGCGGCGGTGTCGGTTCCCGGCTTCGCGGTGACGTAGAGCTGGTGGTAGCTGGTGTTGGCTCCCATCGCCTTGAGCTGGTCGGTGGTGGCGTAGACCGCTCCGATTCCCTCCACCTCGGTGTCGGGACCGGGGGAGACGATGCCGACGACCGTGGGTGCGCTGTGCGGAGCCTCGGCGTTGTCATCGGCGTCGTTCGTGGTGAGGCGGATCGTGTTGCCGACGCTGAGGCCCTGCTGCTCGGCCAGTAGCGTGCTGATGGCGACCTCGCCGGAGGTGGTGGGCAGGCGGCCGCTGCTCAGGGTGGTGAACTGGCTGAGGGTCGGAACGTCCTGCGCGCTGACGGCGATGTGGGTGGCATTGCGCAGCTGCTTGGGCAGGTCGAGGGCGAGGACGCTCCAGTGGCGGCCCCGCACGGAGGCGACCCCGTCGAGGGCGGAGATCTTCTGGACAAGGGAGTCGTCGAGAGGGCCTTCCGTGCTGTTTGCCCGACGACCTTCCTGTACGACGACGCTCGCGTCCCCCACGGACAGGCGCGCCGGTCTGCATCTGGGTGCGGGCGGAGTCCGAGATGATGAAGGCGAAGGCGATGAGGGCGGCGCTCATGGCCACGGCCACGAGGGCGGCGGCGGTTCGCCGGAGGTCGAGCAGCGAGGGCATCAGCGGGCCTCCGTCCGGGGAGTCGGGCCGGTGGTGGTGGGGCCGGGCACCGGACCGGAAGCCGGAGCTGGGCCGGAAACCGGAGCCGGACCGGAAGCCGGAGCCGCACCGGAAGCGGGGGAGGGGCCCGCGGCGCGATGCGCACCGGGCGCGGCGGTCGGAGCGGCTGCGGAGGCCGGGGCGGCGTGGCCTCCGGTCGGGCGGCGCACGGCCTCGACCCCGGTGATGCGCCCGTCGCGCAGGCGGATGATGCGGTTGGTAGTGGCGGCTGCCTGCTCGTCGTGGGTGACCATGACAACCGTCTGACCCAGGCGCTCGCACATGCCGGCCAGGGTCTCCAGCAGGGCGGCGGCCGAGGCGGTGTCCAGCGCCCCGGTGGGCTCGTCGGCGAAGACCACCTCGGGGCGGCCCACGAGGGCGCGGGCCACGGCCACGCGCTGCTGCTGGCCGCCGGAGAGCTCGTGGGGGCGGTGGGACAGGCGGTCGCCGATGCCCAGGGTGGAGATGACGGCGTCGTACCAGTCCCGGTCCGGCTTGCGGTGGGCCAGGCGCTGGGGCAGGAGGATGTTCTCCTCGGCGCTCAGGGTGGGCAGCAGGTTGAAGGACTGGAAGATGAAGCCGAGGCGGTCGCGGCGCACGGCGGTGAGCTGCTTGTCCTTCATGCCGGACAGGTCCTGTCCGGCGATGAGGACGCTCCCGGAGGTGGGGGTGTCCAGGCCCGCCAGGCAGTGCAGGAGGGTGGACTTGCCTGACCCGGAGGGGCCCATGATGGCCACGAACTCGCCGCGTCCCACCACCAGGCTCGCCGAGTCCAGGGCGACGACCCGGGCCTCGCCCTCGCCGTAGACCTTGGTCAGACCGCGGGCCTCGACGACCCGCATCGGTGCGGAGGCGGCAGGAGTGGTGGGCGCCGTCGGCGCTCCCGGGGCGGCCGGTGTCGCCTGGGGAGCGGCGCGCGATGGGCGGGTGGCCGAAGGCCTGCGGCTGGGGCGGATACGTCATCTCATGACCCTTCTCGGTGGCTGACTCGGGTGACGGGCGGAGCCGGTCGCTGGCATCGCGCTGCGTCCCGCACCGCCCTGGTGACGTGATGAAGCCTAGAAATGGCGCCATTGCGCCGGAATGCGTCGAAGGGACGGACTGCGGCCGGCGTCTCCGCCTTTTGGGTGACGGCGGCCGCTCAGCCGTACTTCGAACGTTGTCCCCACTCACTTCGACCAAAACTTCATAAACGACCCGGCTCCGCGTCTTCTATGAAGTTTTTGGTCGAAGTGGGTGCCCTGACCCCGCCGATCGTGTCCTGGCTCTCAGTGTGAGGTGGTCTGAAGATGTTTCGGTCCTCCCGCTGCGGCGGGCCAACCGTTAGCCCTGACCCCGTGACGAATCTTCCCGCCGCCGCCCCGGCCCCCTGCCGGGGTTCGTGCCCCGCGACCGGACGCTCCTCATGGGCGTCCTCAACGTCACCCCGACTCCTTCTCCGACGGCGGCCGCTGGGCCGACCCCGAGGCGGCCGTCGCCCACGCCCGCGAGCTCATCGCCCAGGGCGCCGACATCATCGACATCGGCGGGGAGTCCACCCGTCCCGGCGCCCAGAGGGTCGACGCCGACACCGAGATCTCACGGGTCCCTGCCCGTAGTGCGCGCCCTCCTCGCCGACGGGACCGGTGGTGCCGACAGGGCCACCGGCAGCGCCATCGTCTCGGTGGACACCATCCACGCCGCCACCGCCGAGGCCGCCATCGACGCCGGCGCCCACATCATCAACGACGTCTCCGGGGGCCTGGCCGACCCCGCCATGCACGGCCTCATCGCCCGCACCGGCGTCGTCTACGTCTGCCAGCACTGGCGCGGCGACCCCGAGACCATGGACCGGCTCACCGACTACCCCGGCGGCGTCGTCGCCGGAGTCGAGGCCGAGCTGCGCGAGCGCCTGGCCGAGCTGGACGCCGCCGGGGTGGACCGCTCCCAGGTGGTCCTGGACCCCGGCCTCGGCTTCGCCAAGACCCACGCCCAGTCCTGGGAGCTGCTGGCGGCCACCTCCCGCCTCATCGCCGACCTGGGCCGGCCCCTCCTGGTCGGGCTCCTCCCGCAAGCGCTTCCTCGCCCAGGCCGCCGAGGCCGAGGCCACCCCCGTCCAGCGCGACGCCGTCACCGCCGCCACCACCGCCCTGGCCGCCGCCGCCGGCGCCTGGGCCGTCAGAGTCCACGAGGTCCCGGCCAACCGGGCCGCCGTCCGCACCGCCTCCCTCTGGAAGGAACACCAGTGAGCACCACCGTCTCCGCGACCACCGACCGGATCAGCCTCATCGGCCTGTCCGCCCGTGGCCACCACGGCGTCCTGCCCTTCGAACGCGAGGAGGGCCAGCTCTTCACGGTCGACGTCATCCTCGACCTGGGGCAGCGCGGCACCGCCGTGGCCGCCGTCACCGACTCGGTGACCGACGCCGTCGACTACTCCCGCGTGGCCAACGGCATCGTGAGCATCATCGAGGGGGAGCCGGTCAACCTCATCGAGTCCCTGGCGGACCGGATCGCCGAGCGGGTCCTGTCCTTCCCCCGCGTCGTGGCCGCCGAGGTCACCGTGCACAAGCCCGAGGCGCCCCTCGACGTCGCCTTCGAGGACGTCTCAGTGACCATCCACCGAGTGGCCGACGCCGCAGCCGGCCACGGCGGAGCCCCCGCCACCAGCCAGGCCGCCTGGGCCGCACAGGCCGAGGCACCGGTCGCCGTCTCCGCCCAGCCCTACGCCTCCCCTCCTCCTCGGCCTCCCCGGTGGCCGCAGCCTCCCCGGCGGCGCCCCGCCTACGAGCCCCCCGCCGCCCCCTGCAGCCCCCCGTCGTCTCGGAGGTCCCCGACTTCTCGGGCGCCTCCTTCACAGGCGGCGACGCCGCTCCCGGCCGCCTTGGCCTCCGAGGCTCCCCATCACCCCGACTCCCTCGCCGGCCTCGCCGATGGAGGCGCCGGCCCGCTCGCCCCTTTGCGGCCGCCGCGCCCTCGGTCCCCACGCCGATGCCGACTGAGCCCGGCACTCCCCGGTGGGAGCGCCGAGTCGACCCAGCCGTGGGTGCCGGACTGGGCCACCGAGAGCGCGGACTCCTCCGCCCTCATCGGCCCCCGCCTGGACCCCCGGAGGCACCCGAGGCCCCGGAGGCCACCGGCCTGCCCTACGGTGAGTCCGCCGGTGAGTCTGCCGATTCCTACTCCGCGTCGAGCGCGCTGGATGCCCCCTCGACCAGCGCCCCCACCGCGGCCTCCGCCGGCAGGACTGCCGGCGCTGACGGGTTCGTGAGCCTGGCGGCCGAGGCTCTGGGTGCGGCGCCCGCCCCCAGCGAGCCGGAGCCCGGTGCCCCTCAGCTATGCCGAGGAGGTTGCTGCTGACGCATCCGCAGCGGCCTCGTCCGAACCGGCTCCCCGCCGCCGACGGCCTTGCTGTCCAGCTGCCCCACGAGGGCCGTCATGTCGCCTCCTCCGAGGAGGGCGAGGACCAGTTCGCTCCCGCCGTCGAGGGCTCCTCGGACCTTCTGGGCGGGCCCGTCGCCTTCGACGAGTCCGGCTCCTACAGCGGCGCCGCCTCCAGCCAGGTCGGTGAGGCCGGGGACACCGCCCCCGAGGCGGCGGGCGCCGACGCGTCCGGCTTCGCCTTCCCCGCACTGGGCGGGGACGCCACCGCCTCCGGGACCGCCGGCGCCGACGGCCTCATGGACGCCTCCTCCGTCCCGGCCTCCCAGCCCCTGGGCGAGCCCTGGGCCCAGCCCCTTCTGCCGGCCCCGGTGAGCTCCCCGGGGCCGCGGGCCAGGAGGACGTGGCCCCGGCCTACCTCGAGCCCTCCCTACTCCCAGACACCTGCCTCCGAGGACTTCTCTCAGCCCGCTGAGGGCTCGTACGCCGCGCCGTCAGCGCAGCCCGACTTCCCTGGGCGCCCCCGGCGCAGCACCGGCTCCAGCCGCACCTGAGGCCCCGGCGGCTCCCCGCCGCTCCCGGTCGACCCGCTCTCCGAGCGGCCCACCCGCCCCGTGGGCGTCGTCTTCGGCCTGGGCGCCAACGTCGGTGGAGTCGTGGACCCCTGCGCACGGCCGTCCAGAGCCCTCAAGGCCACCGAGGGCATCGAGGTCACGCAGGTGGCGCCGCTGGCCCGCACGATCGCCGTCGTCGCCGAGGGTGCCGAGCCCCAGCCCGACTACCTCAACACGGTGGTCACGGCCATGACGACCCTCGCCCCGCGCGAGCTGCTCGAGGTCTGCCAGACCCTGGAGATCGCGGCCGGGCGCGTGCGCACCGAGCCGTGGGGCGTGCGCACTCCTGGACGTCGACCTCATCGAGGTCGAGGGTGTCACCTCCTCCGACCCGGCCCCTGTCCCCTGCCGCACCCGCGCGCCGCCGAGCGCGCCTTCGTCCCTCGTGCCGTGGAGCCAGGCCGACCCCTTCGCCGAGCTGGCCGGGCGCTCCGTGTCCGAGCTCGCCGAGAACGCCCCCGACCGCGGTGGCCTGCGCTGGCTGGCCTTCGACTGGCTCGACTCCGAGTCCCTGCCGGACAAGCCCCACCGGCCCCTACGTGGAGCCGCCGGTGGAGCAGGACGCCGCAGGCTCCGAGCCGGGCCTGGTCTACGACGCCACCCGGGATGAGTCCTCCGTGGCCGACGCCTCCCTGGCCGCCGACTACGCCGGCAGCATCGCCGAGGCCTCATCGGCCGCCCCGGAGCCGGGCCCCTGCGCAGCCCCCTCGGTGACCAGGGGCAGGCCGAGTCCTCCCCTTCGGGCAGTTGCCTTTCGACACCTCCAACGGGCGGGCTCCTGGGCCGAGCAGGCCCCGCAGGTCGACTCGCCCTACCAGGCGGCCTCGGCCCCCGAGGCGGCCGGGACCGCAGGGCTCCTACGCCCCCCGGTCTCTCAGCCGGGCTGGACGGGGTCTCCCACGGCCAGCAGGATGAGGCCGCCGGGGACGCCTGGAAGTCCCCTGCTCCAGTGGAATGACGTCATCGGTGGTGGCGCCCAGGGACAGGTCCCCGTCAGGACGTCTGATGCGGCGCACCCGCTGGACCAGCGCCGTCACCTGGTTCATCGCCGCCGCGGTGACCTCCTGGGTGGTCGGTGACCTCCTGCTGCGCCACGTCGGCTGGGTCCCGGTCCTCTCCCCCTGGGGGGCGGTGACCGCGCTGGTCATTGCGGGCATCGTCCTGGTGGCGGGTCTGGCGGTCAGGCGGCTGCGTGCGCGCGAGCGCACCTGGATCACCCCGACCGGTGCCGCCACCACGGCGGCCGCCGCCCAGGCCTCCGCCATCGTGGGGGCGGTGCTCGGCGGCGTTTACGGCGGCGGGATCATCCTGGCGCTGGTGACGCCGCGCTCGCCGGCCATGACCCACCTGGCCTGGACCTCGACCGGTTGCCTGATCGCCTGCCTCGTGTGGTGCGTCGTCGGCTTCGTCGTCGAGCAGTGGTGCTCCATCTCCGGTGACGGCGACGACGACGGCTCGGCCGGTCCCGCCGGGCGGGCCCCCGAAGGACCAGGAGCCCCCGCATGACCAGTCCCGCAACAGGTCCCGGCGCCATGCCCGGTACCAGCCCCTGCCGCACCTGCTGGCCCCGCTGGCCCAGCCCCTGGCACCCGTCCGCGCCGGTGAGCCGGCCACGCGACCACCCGCCGGCGCCGACCCCTTCGCCCCCGACGGCGTCGTCTTCCACCCGGTCTCCCACCGCCTCATCACCGCCCGCATCCTGGGGGTCGGTCTCCTCTGCGCCGTCGTCATCATCGGCTTCGCCATCCCCGGGGTGCTCGTCTCCTCCGGATACTTCATCCCGGCGGGGATTTTCGCGGCGCTGTTCGTCTGGCAGCTCTGGCTCATTCCGCGTCAGGTGCGGGCCATGGGCTATGCCCTGGCGGACAACCACCTCCTGTGGCGCCACGGCGTTATGTTCCGCTCCATCACCGTCACCCCCTACGGGCGCATGCAGTTCGTGGACACCTCCCAGGGGCCGCTGGCCCGCTGGCTGGGTATCGCCGAGGTCAGGCTCCACACGGCCTCGGCCAGCACCGACGCCACGATCAACGGGCTGCCGGTGGCCGAGGCGGAGCGCCTGCGCCAGGTCCCTGTCCCAACGCGGTGAGGAGAGGATGGCCGGGCTGTGAGCCCCAGCTGGGAGAGCCGGCTGGAGGCCGCCCGCAAGGCGAGGACGGACGCCGCGGGGGAGGGCGCGCCCGCCGCCTCCCGCGAACTGCCCCTGCCCTGAGAACGTCACCTGGCACCGGGTCAGCCTCGTCACGCCGTTGCTGGAAGGATGGAAGATCGTCACCGGTGTCCTGGCCTTCGTCACGGCCCAGAACCCTCGACGATCTGGTGCGCGCCTACCGCTTCATCTCCGAGCACGGCTTCACCCTGGGCGGGGGAATCGGCTACTACCTGCTCGGCCTGATCGCGTTCATCGCCCTGTGGGTGGGACTCGGGCTGCTCAGCTGGTGGCGGCGCGCCCTACGCCGTGGATGCCGACGGCGTCTACCTGCGCTCGGGCATCCTCAGCCGCAAGCTGCGCACGGCCCGTCTGCCGCGCATCCAGTCCGTCGACGTCGTCCACCCCCTGCTCGGACGCATCTTCGGCCTGGGGAAACTGACCGTCGAGGTCGCCGGCGGCCGGGGATCGCGGGTCGTCATCGGATTCCTCACCACCCGCGAGCTTCAGACCCTGCGCGACCGCATCCTCGACCTGGCCGCTGGACAGATCGACCTGCCCTGACCCGCCTCGGAGGGCGGTGCCGTCGGGGCGAGTGCAGCGGGCTGCGACACCGGCGGCATCGACGATGCCGCCTCCGCCGTCAGGGCCGAGGGCCTCACGCCGGAAGGGACGCCGGGCGCGGAGGGCGCCCCCGGACAGCGCGCCGTGCCGATGCGGGCCTCCCACTTCCAGGAGCACCCGCTCTACAGCGTCGACGGCGCCACCCTCTTTGGCTCCCTGCTGCGCAGGTCCTCGGTCTATGTGCTCGGGCTGGCGGTCGTCGGCATGCTATCGGTAGGATCCTCCTCGTCATCTTGGACTCCATGACCGGCGGCGAAGCGCTGACGATCATCTCGTCCTACCTCACGATCGTCATCGGGATGGCGACCATCGTGTGGAGCCAGTTCAACAGTGCCTGGAACTTCCAGGCCGCCGCCACCCCCAGCGGTATCCGCATGACCCTACGGCCTCACCTCCGAGACCTCCCGGACGCTGCCGCCCGGACGGGTCCACGGCGTCGGGATCGCTCAGCCGATCCTGTGGCGCGGCAAGGACTGGTGGAAGGTGGACGTCACCGTGGCCGGCCGCGAGGACCGGTCCCAGGACGGGCAGAACCGGCAGTTCGGCAACCTGCTCCTGCCCGTGGGGGTGCGCGACATCGCCCTGCGCGCGCTGTGGCTCGTGGTTCCCGACCTGGGGGTTCCCGACCCCGACAGGCTGCTCGCCCAGGCCCCTCACCGGCCGCGACAATGACGGCGTCGGCGACCCGCAGGCCCCGGCGGGCTCGGCTGAGCGCGGCTTCGTGCGCCTCAGCCGCCGCGGACGGCTCTTCCGCCCCTTGACCTGGCGGCGCGCAGCCATCGCCCTCACCGACACCTGCGTCATCATCCGCCACGGCCGTTGGCGGCGGCGAGTGGTCGTCTTCCCCTACGAACGCATCCAGTCCCTGCGCGTGCGCCAGGGGCCGCTGGCGCGCCGGCGCAACTTGGCCGCCCTCCGACTCGACATGGTCGCCCAGGAGGTCCCCGCCTCGATCACCAACCTCGATGCCGCCGACGCCAAGGCGCCTCGCGGCGCGGATCAGCCAGCGGGCGCTGCACCGGGCCCGCGCCGAGCAGCTCGACCGGTGGCTCGCGCGCGCCGTCGCCGCCACCCCGGCCGTCGATCCCTCATAGGCGGTCCTCGAGGTCAGCCCTCGAGCCGATCCGGCTGCTCGGGGCCCAGGATCTCGCGCAGGCGCAGGGCCTGCTCGGTGGTCAGGCGCCCGGTGGCCTCGCATCGCTCGGTGGTGGCCGCGGCCAGCTGCCGGTAGGAGGCGACCACGTCGTCGAGGCCCCGCCCCTGGCTGTCACGCAGCGTGGAGAGCGCCTCCAGGTGGGCGGCCACCGTCCCGACGTCACCCCTCGAGACTGGGCCGGTCAGGCCCGCCTCGCCCTCGTGCAGGGCTCGGTCCAGGGCCGCCGTGAGCAGGGGGCCGAGCGTGGCCGCACCGTCCTCGACCCCGGCGGCCGCCAGCACTCGGACGGCCTGCGTCACCACGGTCAGCAGGTGGTTGGCGCCGTGGGCGAGGGCTGCGTGGTAGATCGGGCGCGCCGACTCCTCCAGGACGAAGGGCTCCCCGCCGAGCTCGACCACCAGCGCCTGCGCGATCGGCAGCACCGCCGCGGGCGCAGTCACAGCCATCGGGCAGCCGACGAGCCGGGCCACATCCGTGGAGAACCCGGAGAAGGTCATCGCCGGGTGGATCGCCAACGGGATCGCCCCGCAGCGCTGAGCCGGGGCGAGCACGGCGGCGCCGTAGCGCCCCGAGGTGTGGGCCACCAGCTGGCCCGGCTGCCAGCGCCCCAGGTCCGCCAGGCCCTGGACGAGCGGCCCGAGGGCGTCGTCGGGGACGGCCAGCAGGACCAGCTCGGCGCGCTCGACGATCTCCTCGACCTCCAGGACCGGCACACCGGGAAGCAGCATCTCGGCACGCTCGCGCGACTCCTCCGAGACCGCGTGGACGCCGACGACCTGGTGCTCCACCGCCCGCAGCGCGCAGCCCAGGACCGCCCCGACGCGCCCGGCGGAGATGATGCCGACGCCCAGCCGGCCCGGCCTGCTCGGGCTGGTTGGGGCGGCCGGGACCCGGCCCGCGTGCTCGCCGCCTGTACCTGGGCCCGTGCCATCGATGTCGCTCATGCCCCGATGCTCTCATGCCTGCCACCTGCCCCGGTCTGGAGTGAGCCATCAGGGCGAATCTGTCAGTTTTGGCGACTTTTCAGCCGGCCGCAGGCGGCCCGTCGTTCAAGGCGACCCCGGTGACCTGCGGAAACGTGAATCGAGATGGCTGTCTTTCTCGGATTCGGCTCGGAAAAGTCGCCACCGTGGACACTTTCACCTTCCCGTGCAGGTTACCGGCCCGGGAGGGGCGACTAGCGTGGGGCACGTGAGCACTGAACCCGCACCGACGCCCGTTCCCGCCCCCCGATCCGCCGGCGCCGCAACCGTCCTCGCCCGCAGTCGCGCCGACCTCGCCGCCGCCCTGGCCGAGGCCCCGGACCCCCGGGCGGTCGTCATGACGATGGGCGCCTCCACGAGGGCCACTTCGACCTCGTGCGCGAGGCCGCCCGGCGCGTCGGGCCGGCCGGCACCGTCGTGGTCACCATCTTCGTCAACCCCCTGCAGTTCGCCCCCACCGAGGACCTCGACGCCTACCCGCGCGACCTCGAGGGCGACCTGGCCGGACTGGCCCGCACCCTCACCGGCGCCGACGGCACCCTCGGCGTGGGACGGCTCATCGTCTTCGCCCCCACCCCGGAGGTCATCTACCCCTGCGGGCAGCCGGCGGTGCGCATCGACCCCGGCCCCATCGCCACCGTCCTGGAGGGCCGCACCCGCCCCACCCACTTCGCCGGCGTGTGCCAGGTGGTGCTCACCCTCATGCACCTGACCGCCCCGCGCTGGGCGCTGTTCGGCCGTAAGGACGCCCAGCAGCTGGCGATCATCGAGTCCATGGTGCGCGACCTCGCCGTCCCGCTGGAGATCGTGCCGGTTGACATCCGCCGCGAGAGCGACGGCCTGGCCATGAGCTCGCGCAACGCCTACCTCAGCCCCCTGAGCAGCGCCACCAGGCCCCTGGCCCTGTCCCGCGCACTCCAGGCCGGCCGGGACGCCGCCGCGCAGGCCACCGGCTCCCGACCCGACCCCGCCGCCATCCGCCAGCAACCCTGGCCTCCCCTGGAGGCGGCCGACGGTATTGAGATCGACTACGTGGCGCTCGTCGCCCCGGACAGCTTCGAGGACCTGGCGGGCGCCGGCCTCGGCCTGCCGCGCAGTGAGCCTGCGGGGAGGACAGGGAGGGGCTGCCCGCCGTGGGGCTGCTGGCTGTTGCCGCGCGCGTGGGCACCACCCGCCCTCATCGACAACACCCTCATCGACCTGCGCCCCTGAGTCCGGCCGCTCGCCCTGAACGCTCGGCTCGCCCGGGTGCTTGCGCGGGGCCAGTCGCCGTGAACCGGGTTCGGCCCCGCGCGAGAACGCACACGCGTCCCGGAGAACGCAACCTCAAGCGACAGACCCGGCGCCCCTATGGCGTGTTCTCGACAGCTAGCGGGCCGGCGCGGCTCCGCACAGCCCCTGAGCGTCTCGCGCGTGCCCTGCCCCGAGCGCACCGATGAGCCCAGCCTGTCAGGTCGCTCACCCTGTGCCGCACCGTACAGTGCGCCGGGCCCGGCGCCGTCTACGCTGTGCGGCGATGAGTTCCCGCACCCGGACGATGATGACGTCCAAGATTCACCGCGCCACCGTGACCCAGGCCGACCTCGACTACGTCGGCTCCATCACGGTGGACATCGACCTGCTCGAGGCCGCCGACCTGCTGCCCGGTGAGCGCGTCGACATCTGCAACTGCACCAACGGCAACCGCCTGTCCACCTACGTCATCCCCGGCGAGCGCGGCGCGGGCGAGATCTGCGTCAACGGTGCCGCCGCCCACCTGGTCAGCCCCGGCGACGTCGTCATCCTCATCGCCTACTCCCAGATGTCCGACGCCGAGGCCCGCACCTACCTGCCCCGGGTCGTCTTCGTCGACGAGGCCAACCGGATCGTGGAGCGGGGCACCGACCCCGGCCAGATCCCGGCCGACTCCGACGTCGCCCTGCCTCCAGGGCCTGCGGCCCACCGGCATCCCCCTGGCCGAGGCCCGCGCCTGACCGCTCCACGCCTGAGCCGGGTTCCGGTCAAGGGAGAGGCTCTGGGCCCCACCTGGTTCCCGGCCGAGTACTGCGTGTCCGTGCGCCGCGGCAGGAAGGGAGAGGAAGCCGTGACCGGGGCCGCCGTCGTGCCCACCTGGATCTGACCGGAGGAACCGCCGCCCGGTGTGACCAGGATCGGATGTGGATCGGGCATCGTCGGGACCCAGGGGCGTCCGGGGAGGGCGGGCGCCGTTAGACTCCTTCACGTGACAGACGAGAGCACCCCCAGCCCCGACCCGACCGCCACCGACGCCGCCGGCACCCAGTCGCCGAAGTCTGCAGACGATTCATCGGCCCAGCCCAAGCAGCCCAAGGCCGACCCGGGCCCGGGCGAGCAGTTCGAGGTCCGCGCCGGCAAGCGCGAGCGCCTGCGCAGCGAGGGCTGGGACCCCTACCCGGTCTCCGTGCCCGTCACCACCACCATCGCCGCCGTGCGCGAGGGCTACGCCCACCTCGAGGCCGGGCAGGAGACCGACGACGTCGTCGGCGTGGCCGGCCGCGTCGTCTTCCTGCGCAATACCGGCCGTCTGTGCTTCGTCACCCTCCAGGACGGGGCCGGCACCACCCTGCAGGCCATGCTCTCGGCCAAGGCCCTGCCCGCCGAGGGCCACACCGCGCTCGCGGCCTTCAAGGCCGACGTCGACCTGGGCGACCACCTCTTCGTCCACGGCCGCGTCATCTCCTCGCGCCGCGGTGAGCTGTCCGTCATGGCCGAGCCGGTCCTGCGCGAGGGCGCCGAGGCCGCCTCCGCCGGGGACGACGACGTCGAGATCCCCGCCTGGCGGATCGCCTCCAAGGCGCTGCGCCCCCTGCCCAAGACCTGGACCAACGAGGCCGGTGAGGCGGTGACGCCTCGGAGGAGCAGCGCGTGCGCCGTCGTGAGCTCGACCTGCTCACCCGGCCCGCCGCCCGCGACATGGTGCGCACCCGCGCCGCCGTCGTGCGCTCCATCCGCGAGAACTTCTTCCGCCGCGACTACCTGGAGCTGGAGACGCCCATGCTGCAGGTCATTCACGGCGGGGCGGCCGCGCGCCCGTTCATCACCCACATGAACGCCTTCGACATGGATCTCTACCTGCGCATCGCCACGGAGATCTCACCTCAAGCGCGCCGTGGTCGGCGGCGTCGACCGCGTCTTCGAGATCAACCGCAACTTCCGCAACGAGGGCGCTGACCTCCCACTCCCCGGAGTTCACGGCCCTGAGGCCTACGAGGCCTACTCCGACTACGACGGCATGGCCGAGCTGACCCGCAACCTCGTCCAGCAGGCGGCCCGGGACGCCTTCGACCCTGCCCGAGGGCGGGAGGTCGTCACGTTGGCCGACGGCACCGAGTACGACCTGTCGGGCGAGTGGGACAAGATCGATCTCTACACCTCCGTCTCTGAGGCCCTCGGTGAGGAGATCACCGTGGAGACCCCGCGTGAGCAGCTGGTCGCCTACGCCGAGAAGATCGGCCTGGAGATCGACGACTACGCCGTGGCCGGCAAGGTCGTGGAGGACATCTTCGAGGAGCTCTGTCGGCAACAAGCTGTGGGCGCCCACCTTCGTCTACGACTTCCCCTGAGGACACCCTCGCCGCTGACCCGTTACCACCGCAGCAAGCCGGGCCTGACCGAGAAGTGGGACCTCTACGTGCGCGGCTTCGAGACCGCCACCGCCTACTCCGAGCTCGCCGACCCCGTGGTCCAGCGCGAGCGCTTCGAGGCCCAGGCGCTGGCGGCCGCCAAGGGCGACCCCGAGGCCATGATCCTGGACGAGGACTTCCTGGTGGCCATGGAGCAGGGCTTCCCGCCCAGCGGCGGCATGGGCATGGGCATCGACCGCCTCCTCATGGTGCTCACCGGCCAGGGCATCCGCGAGACCATCACCTTCCCGCTGGTCAAGCGGGGCTGAACCGTACTCCGCCTCCGCGGCCATAGCGCCGGCCGGTCACTGCCGCCTCCGAGCAGGCAATGACCGGCCGGCGCTTTGTCATGGCAGCCCGGCGGGTCTCGGCAGGCCCTAGGACCCGGTCGTCCCCAGGCGGCGCTGGGCGGACTCGAGCTCGGCGCGCAAGTAGGCGATCTCCTGCTGGAGCTGGGCGATGTACTGGTCCCGCTGGGCGATCGCCTCGGCGTACTGGGGGTCGCTCATCGCTCCGCCGCCTCCCGGGACGGTCCCTGCCCCGGTGGTGTAGCCGGCATTCCCGTACGCCCCGGGCGTTGATCCGTAACTCGTGTCCGCCCCGTAGACACTGCCGTTCAGCCGCGCCTCCATGGTCTCCATGGTGGCCACGACCGTGTCCAGGAAGGCGTCGACATCCGGCTGCTCGTACCCTTCTCGGAACTTGGATGTCTTGAACCGTATGTTCCTGACGTCCTGGGAGGTCAGAAGTATCTCCGCCTCCTGGTGAGAACCAGTCGCTCCCGGTGCCATTCCAAGGCGCTCCTCGAGTCCCCGCAGCGTGGTGGTCACCTCGTCGAGGAACTCGTCGACCTCGTCCTGAACGTATCCCTCACGGAGTCTCGTGCTATCGAACTTTACGTTGAGGACGTCATCGGATGTCAGTAGCGTCATACTCGCCTACTTCCTGTTATCGAATTCTGCTAGCCGTCCTGATCCGTGACCCGCAGCCCCAGGTGCTGCGCCAGGAGCGGCGCAAGCTCGCTGAGCTGCCCGCTGCTGACGGTCGCTCCGGCCAGGGAGCCGATGCCGCTGACTGTTCTCATCTCCAGCCCCCGCAGGTCGACGTCGCTCAGGCTCCCACCGCGCAGGCGCAGCGTGCCCACCTGGCAGTCCTCGAAGCGGACCCGCTCGGCCTCGATGCCGCTCAGGTCCAGCTCGTCGATCCTGGTGGCCCCGGATGAGGAGGTCGCGCACAGTGGTTCCGGCGAGGTTGGTGAAGCCCAGGCGGCAGTCCTCAATGAGGAGCGACTCGACATCGGCGTCGTAGAGCTCCCAGGCCCCGATACGGGAGTCGACCAGCTCCACCGTGCGCCAGGTGGAGCGCGGGCTATGAAGATAGGGTGGCGCTCAGGCGCTCCAGGCGGCAGTCGACCAGCGCGCCGCGGCCAGGTCGGTGTCATTGGCGAAGACCTCCGAGAACCGGCAGCTGAGCAGCGTGAGTGCCGACAGGTCGCCGCCGCTCAGGTCTGCCTCGACCAGCTCCAGGTCCTCGACCATCTCGCCGGCGGTGAGCTCATCGGCCTCGCCGTCGCGCAGGCGACTGAGGTCCGGTGCCGTGAGGGCCGGCGGACTCGGGCAGGCTGCGGCAGAGGAGCCTGCGGCCGTGTCGGTCCGTCCTGCGGTCATGGTCCTGTTCTATCGCAGATCGGCTCCGGGCACCGGGGTTGTTCTCCCCGGTGCCCGGGTGCGCAGGAGGGGTAGGTGTCCATATCGGAGACAAAGGAGCTCACAGGCCGTCACTCCGCCGAGAAGAGCCGCGGAATCATGCGGTTTCATTGTCTGCGACTGAGGCTGATCGCGGCCTTTGTCTCCGATTTGGACACGTCGGTGCGTTCCTACTCGAATCGGACGGTGGTGCCGGCCAGCATGCGCCGGCCGTAGCGGGCACTGGCCAGGGTCGCCACCACCACCAGCGCCAGGCACGCCCCCAGCGCCAGCCAGTAGCCGCCGCCCGGCCAGCTGATGTGGCGCCCCGACACCCCCGCCGACCAGTGCCCATGCGGTCAGCCATCCCAGACCGATGCTCATGGCTAGGGCGGTGACCGCCGGCAGCATCGTCTCGTAGGACACCATGGAGCGCAGCGTCGCCGCCGGCATGCCGACCAGCCGTAGCAGACCCAGGACCCGCCGGCGCCCCAGCAGCGCCGCCACCGTTGAGACCCCCAGCGAGACCGCGGAGATGCCCGCGGCGATGAGGATGCCGATGTAGCCCAGCTGGGCGAACTGGTTCTCCATGGCGGTGTCCTGGAGGGCCTGGATCGAGCTGGGTGAGGTTGGGGCGGTCCCCAGGGCCAGGCCGGAGGTGGCCAGGGCGGTGCGGGCTCGCTCGACGGCCCCGGGGCTGGCCGGGTCGGTGCCCACCAGGACGATGGGCGCGCCGTGCTCACGGGCACTCGCCAGCTCCTCGGCGCTGACCGGCGACGGCGAGGCCGCCGCGTTCTCGTACAGCCAGCGGGTGCTGATGCTCACCGCGCCATCCGGGGACGCCACGTGCGGCGCCCCGAGGGCCTCGGCCTTGTCAGCCTCGAGGATGACCCGGCTGTCCTGCTTGCCGTCCCCGCTGATCCTCCCCACGGCGACCGTCGTCACCCCGGGCACGGCGGCGAGCTGGTCGACGGCGCTGTTCAGGGTGCCCTCGTCGCTGATCGCCGGTGTCGCCTCGAGCGACGTGGGGCTCAGGTGCCCGCCACCCTGGGTGACATCACGGGTCCCGGCAGCAACGGTGATGGCGACGGCGAACACCGTCATGGCGTAGACGGCGACGACCACGCCCGCCACCGCCCGGAAGACCGCCCGGGGGTGCTGAGTGATCCGGTTGAAGCCGATGACCTGCGCCGCGGAATGGGCCAGGGCCCTGCCGCCTCGCGCTACCCACCAGGTCAGGACCGGCCCGGCCCACAGCAGCCCCAGCATCGTGCACAGGAAGGAGACCGGCAGCAGGTAGATGGTCAGATCGGAGTTCTGGTGGGCCACCGTCGGGGTGCTGACCAGCCCCGCGGTCCCCAGGATCACGGGCGCCAGAGAGATGAGGCGGGGGCGGCGCTCAGCGCGCTCACGCGAACCGCCCAGCGGCCCGAGGTCGGCCCGTCGCGTGCGCCACCAGGCCACGGCTGCCGCCCCCGCCGTGGTCACGACGACGGCGAGGACCGCGTTGACCGGTGAGCGCAGCAGGTCGGAGTAGTAGAAGCGACTCGACTTCAGCGTGATCTGCGCGGCCAGCGGGATCAGGGCAAGGTAGAGGGCCACGCCCGCCAGGGCGCCGACGAAGGTGGTCGCCCCGATCTCCAGGGGCCGCGGTGCGGGCGACCTGCTGAGGCGTGGCTCCGATGAGGCGCAGCGTGGCGAAGCGCTCGGCCCGCTGTGCCGCCCCCAGATCCGTGACGATCCCGACGAGCAGCAGCGCGGGCACGAGCACCGCGATGGCGCCGACGATCGTGGCGATTCGGTACGCCTCGTTCTCGTAGGGGATGCCCTGGAAGGAGGTGACCACCTGGGGCGGGATGTAGAAGTCGGAGGCGGACACGGTCCCCAGGTCCGTCCCGACGACGGCCACCAGCGAGTCCGGTCCCTCGACGGCCTCGGGGGACAGGACCCCTACCTGCTTGCCGTAGCGGTCGCCGAGCTGGTCGGCGGGTAGGGAGGCGATGCGCTTGGCCAGGGCGGGGGAGGCCAGGTACTCGCCCCGCTTGGGGACGATGTCGGAGCCCGGGATCTTCACCGAGGTGGTGCCCGACTCCGGCAGGGCCACCCTCAGGACGGTGATCGGCTGGCTGCCGACGACGTCGAAGTTGGTGGCGACGGCCAGCCTCGCCGGCGGTGAGGGTGTGGTCGGGCCGGAGGTCGGTGTGGTTCGACTGTCCGGGGATGCCGGGCATGAGGGCGGTGGACGCCCAGCTCGAGCGCATGCTGCGCTCGGGAGTATGCCTGGGCGGCGGCCAGCAGCATGAGGAACAGGGTCACCCCCACCATGACGCCGGCGACGATCCCGGCCAGGCGGCGCCGGGCGGAGCGGTCGTTGGCGACGAGCAGCCGGGTCAGGGCGATGCGGCTCATGACCGGCTCCCTCTCACTGCCCGGGCTTCCCGGCTCGGCGTGCCCCGGCCGGCTCGGGCCGGCTGCGGTGTGCGTGGCCCCCGGACTGATGCGACCGTCGCGCACGGTGACCTCCCGGTCGGCGTAGGCGGCGACGCGCGCGTCATGGGTGATGATGACCAGGGCGGCGCCTCGGGAGTGCACCGAGTTCAGGAGCACCTCCATGGTCCGCTCGGCGGCCAGGGAGTCCAGGGAGCCGGTGGGCTCGTCGGCGAAGAGCAGACGCGGGTTGGTCACCAGTGCTCGCGCGACGGCGGCCCGCTGCGCCTGCCCGCCCGAGAGCTGGGTGGGGCGCTTGTCCAGGTGCTCGCTGAGCCCCAGCTCGCCCAGGGTCTCGCGGGCCTGGGCCAGCGCCCGCCGGCGCGGGGTGCCGGCCAGGAGCAGGGGGATGGTGACGTTGTCCAGGGCGGAGAGGTCCGGCAGGAGCTGGCCGAACTGGAAGATGAAGCCGAACTCTTTCAGGCGCAGGCGGCTGCGGGCCGCCTCGTCGAGGGCCGCGATGTCCTGTGTCGTGTCGGCTCCGTGGTAGTCGACGCGCCCGGCGTCGGGCACGAGGACCCCGGCCATGACGTGCAGGAGGGTGGACTTCCCCGAGCCCGACGGGCCGGTGACGGCCAGGACCTCACCGGCCGCGACATCCAGGTCGACGCCGCGCAGCGCGTGGGTCTGCCCGAAGCTCATCTCCAGGCCGCGGGCGCGCATGATGACCTCGCCCGGCAGGCCGGCCTGGCCCTGACCGGGTGCGGTGGTGACGCCAGTGGTGACGGCGGTGGTGACGGGGGTGGCGTTCATGAGCGCACCTCCTCACGCAGCTCGCTCAGGCGGGCCGCGGTGGTCTCCATCCAGCGCAGGTCGGCCTCGATGTGGAACAGGGCGTGGTCGGCCAGCAGCACCGTGCGTAGGTCTCCGTCCTGCTTGAGGCGGGTCAGCTCGCGCATACGCGCCATGTGCTCGGCGCGCTGAAGGTCGAGGAGGCGTCCGGCGTCGTCGTCGAGCATGAGGGCGATGACGGTCTTGGCGAAGATGTCGGCCTGGACGTCGCCGGCCGGGGTGACCGGGGTCAGCAGCCACTGCTCGACGCTCTGGCGCCCGGCGTCGGTGACCTCGTAGCGCTTGCGCTCCGGGCCGGCTCCGGGCTCGGTCTCGATCTGAGTGATGAGCCCGTCGCGCACCAGGCGGGCGAGCGTCGCGTAGACCTGGCCATAGGCCAGCGGCTTGGAGGCGGCGAACCAGTGGTCCCAGGAGCGTTTGAGGTCGTATCCGTGCCCAGGCCCGGCGCTGAGCAGCCCAAGAAGAGTGAGTTTCGATTCCATGGCTGCGACTATACGCTGAGTGTATACGCGCACGACATACTCCGTGAGGAGGATATGCACGAGCATGTCCTTGCTGTTGGGTGGGGGCAATGCGGCGAATGAACCAACAGGCCGGCCTGTGTTTGACAGACCCCGCCTGGCACCTTAGGTTAGGTTGACCTTTGTACTTCAGGTGTGGGGAGAGTAGATGCCGATTGGGGTCCTCAGGGCCGTTGTCGCCCCCGTTCTCAGACAGTGGCGGAGGTGAGTGCTCGCGTGATCGCACGCCGCCCGGCCATCCTCCTGACCGCGGCCATCCTGCTGGCCCTGTGCGTCCTGGCCTCCCTGTTCGTCGGCTCCTCCAGGATCCCCGCCGGCCAGGTCGCCCACTACTTGCTCCACCCTGACGCCTCCAACGTCAGCTACAACATCAACGTCCTGCGCGTGCAGCGCACCATCATGGGCGTGCTCGTGGGCGCCGCTCTGGCGGTGGCCGGCGCGGTGATGCAGGCCGTCACCCGCAACCCCCTGGCCGAGCCCGGGCTGCTCGGTGTCAACGCCGGCGCCTCGCTGGGCATCGTCCTGGGGACCGCCGTGCTCGGCGTGCTCCCGATCTCCGACCAGCTGGCCCTGGCCGCTGGAGGAGCCCTGGTGGCGACCGCACTGGTCCAGGTCATCGGCATGATCGGCGCCTCGAGCTCCTCGCCGGTGCGCCTGGTGCTCATCGGTGTCGCCTTCTCGGCCTTCGCCGGGGCGGTCATCCGGGGCGTCGTCCTGACGATGCCGAACCTGTTCCGCACCTTCATCGACTGGGAGGTCGGCTCCCTGGCCCGCACCGACATCCCCCTGCTGCCCGTGGCGGCCCTCGTGGTGGCGGGGACCGGCGCGGCCATCCTGCTGGCCGGCGCCCTGGACAACATCGCCCTGGGTGACGACGTCGCAGCCGCGCTGGGTACCCGGGTCGCCCTCGTACGGAGCCTGAGCCTGGTGGTCGTCACGCTCCTGTGCGCCACCGCCACGACGGTGGCCGGCCCCATCGGGTTCGTTGGGCTCATGGCGCCGCTGACGGCCTCCTGGCTCATGGGACCCCACCGGGGCTGGATCGTGGCCCCTGTGTGCGCTGGGCGGTCCCGTCGTCGTCCTGGCCGCCGACGTCCTGGGGCGCGTCCTGGCCCGGCCCGGTGAGATGCAGGTCGGTCTGCTGACGGCCTTCGTCGGCTCACCCGTCCTGCTGCTCATGGTCCTGCGGATGAAGGACCGGGCCTCATGAGGGGGATCAGGCTGAACCGGGCCGCTGCTCCGGTGCGTCCTGCCGCCGGCACCGGCCCGCGGCGCAGCCTCCACGTGGGGGTCGATGCCGGACGCCTGTGGATCGTCGTCGGCCGCTGGTCGGTGCTCATCGCCCCGAGCCATGTCATCGTCGGCCTCATGCTGCTGGCGCTCAGCCTCGCCGTGGCCGTGGTCTCCCTGCGGTTAGGGAAGTTCCCCGTCACCACCCAGGAGGTCATCGACGCGCTCCAGGGGCAGGGGCGCAAGATCGTCCAGGTCGTCGTCGTGAAGTGGAAGCTGCCCCGGATCGTGCTGGGGCTCGTGGCGGGCCTGGCCCTGGGCGTGGCCGGCGCCCTCTTCCAGACCATCACCCGCAACCCCTTGGGCTCGCCCGACCTCATCGGCTTCAGCACGGGCGCGCAGACCGGGATCCTCGTCAGCATCCTCCTCCTGCCCGGCTCCATGCTCTCGGCCTCCCTGGCCTCCTTCATCGGCGGGGCCGCCGTCGGCACGGTGACCTACCTCGTCTCCCTGCGCGGCGGGTTCACCGGCCTGCGCTTCATCCTTGTGGGGATCGCCATCAGCTCCATGCTCGTCTCCGTCAACCGCTGGCTGCTGGTGCGGGTCGACGACGACGAGGGCCTGGGCGCCCTCAAGGCCATCACCGGCACCCTCGGGGCCGCCCGGTGGCCGGTGGTGGCCCCGACCTGCCTGGCCATCGGGGTCACCGTCGCCCTCATCCTGCTGGCCTCCCGCCACCTGCAGGTCCTGTCCCTAGGGGAGCAGGTGGCCACCATCCTGGGCAGCCCCACCCGCCGAGCCAGCGCCGTCCTCATCCTGCTGGGCACCGTCCTGGTGGCGGTGGTGACGATGGCGGCCGGCCCCATCGGCTTCGTGGCCCTCGTGGCGCCCCACCTGGCCCGTCTCCTCACCGGCTCCCCGCAGTCCCCACTGCTCGTGAGCGGCCTGACCGGGAGCCTTCTGATGGTGGGCGCCGACCTGCTCAGCCAGCTCGTGCTCGAGTCGATGCCCGTGAGCGTGGTGACCAACGCCGTCGGCGGCCTCTACCTCATGGTGGCGCTGACCGTGGCAGCGCGCGGAAGGAGATCCCTGTGACCGACCTGCCCTCCACCGAGTCGAGCACCGCCGGGCCGGCCGCCCTTGGGGCTCGCCTGGCCGCCCGAGGCGCGACCATCGCCTACGAGCGCCACGTGGTCTCCCCGCAACCTCGACGTCGACATCCCCGCCGGTGTCTTCACCGCCATCGTGGGGCCCAACGCCTGCGGGAAGTCCACGCTGCTGCGCGCCCTGGCCCGGTTGCACCGGCCCGCCCGAGGGAGCGGTACCCTCGACGGCGCCGACATCGTCCGCCTGGGCACCAAGGAGGTTGCCCGCCGGGTCGGCCTGCTGCCTCAGAGCGCCACCGTGCCCGGCGGCATGCTGGTGCGCGACCTCGTGGCCCGCGGCCGTTTCCCCACCAGGGCCTGTTCCGCCAGTGGTCGCGGCAGGACAGGCAGGCCGTCGAGGAGGCCATGGAGATGGTGGGGGTCACCGAGCTGGCCGCCCGCCCCGTCGACGAGCTCAGCGGTGGCCAGCGCCAGCGCGTGTGGATCGCCCTGGCCCTGGCCCAGGGCACCGAGACGATCCTGCTCGATGAGCCCACCACCTTCCTCGACCTGGCCCACCAGGTCGACATCCTCCAGCTGTGCCGGCGTCTCAATGCCGACGGCCGCACGGTGGTGGCCGTCCTGCACGACCTCAACCAGGCGGCGCGCTGCGCCGAGCACATGATCGTCATGCACGAGGGCCGGGTCCGCACCACCGGCTCCCCGCGCGAGATCCTCACCGAGGACCTCGTCGAGGAGGTCTTCGGCCTGGCGGCCGTCATCACCCCCGACCCGGTGGCCGGCACCCCCATGGTGGTGCCCCGTCACCCTGGGCGCGGTCGTGCCGGCCGGCCTTGCCCCTGCCGCGACTCCCTCCGCTCCCACCGACTTCACCGGAGGTCCGGCCCCACAGTCTTCTGCCGATCCCGCCTCGGCAGGAACCAGCCCGACTGCTCGTTCCCAGCAGGACGGACAAGAAAGGAACACAGATAGATGAACGCATCCTCGCGGCGCTCCAGCCGCCTGAGGCAGGGCCTCCTCGCCGTGGCAGCCATGGTGCTGAGCACCGGCCTGGTGGCCTGCGGCTCCTCCAACAGCTCGACCTCCACCGCCTCCGCCGCCGGCTCCGCAGGGGCCTCCGGGGCGGCTTCAGCCGGGGCCTCCGGTGGCGCCTCGGCCGCGGCCTCCCCCAAGGCCACTTGGCCGGTCACCATCAAGGGGGACGACGGCGTCGACGTCGAGATCACGGCCGAGCCCAAGAGCATCGTGTCCACCTCCGTGACCCTGACCGGATCGCTCCTGGCCCTCGACGCCCCGGTGGTCGCCTCGACGCCGGCCAAGAAGAAGGATGAGAAGACCGACGACAACGGCTTCTTCACCCAGTGGTCCAAGCAGGCCACCGACAAGGGCGTCAAGGCCATCGACGGCACCGAGGACAACCTCGCCCAGACGGTCGCGGGCAGCAACCCCGACCTCATCATCGTGGCCAAGACGGGACAGGACTCGGCCGCCAAGGTCGTCGAGAGCCTGCGCCAGCTCGAGGTGCCCGTCCTCGTCATCGACTACGGCTCGCACTCCTGGCAGGACGTCACCAAGACCCTGGGACAGGCCACCGGCCGCCAGGCCAAGGCCGACGCCGTCGCCAAGGACTACACCACCAAGGCCGAGAAGGCCAAGAGCGCCATCTCCGTCCCGAAGGGGCGACCTCGGTCTTCACCGTCCCCGGGGACGGCACCAAGGGCGCCAACGCCTTCACCGAGGAGGCCCCGCAGGCCCAGCTCCTCAAGGACCTGGGCTTCACCATTGCCGCCGTCCCCGACAGCGTCAAGGGTGACCAGTCCATGGGTGACCGCAAGGACATCGTCCAGCTCTCGCCCGAGAACGTCCAGGCGGGACTGACCGGTGAGAACTGGGTCGTCATTGCCGCCGACGAGACCGCGAAGAACGCCATCACCACCAACGAGACCTTCAGCTCGGCGGCCCCGGTGACGGGCGGCAAGGTGCAGTACATGCCGCCCTCATCCTTCCGGCTGGACTACTACTCGGCCCTCGAGATGCTCGACGCCGTCCAGAAGGCCTACCCCAAGACCTCCTGAACCGCTGACGACCTGAGCGTCAACGTGCTGGTGCCCCGGGCCCTCGGCCCGGGGCACCAGCACATATCGATGGCATCGACTCCCGCAGCCGAGCACTGCTGGGGAGCGGGCCCCTCAGCTCCAGGCGACCGAGTAGTACTGAGTCTCCTGGAACTCGCGGATCCCCTCACGTGCGCCCTCACGCCCGATGCCGGACTGCTTGACGCCGCCGAAGGGGGCGGCGGGATCGGAGACGAGCCCACGGTTGATGCCGACCATTCCGACCTCCATGCGCTCGGCCAGGCGCAGCGCCCACCCGAGGTCACGGGAGAAGACATAGCCTGACAGCCCGTAGTCGGTGTCGTTGATCCACGTCAGCAGCTCGTCCTCATCGTCCCAGGTGATGATCGGGGCGACGGGGCCGAAGATCTCAGTGCGCACGATCTCAGCGTCGGGGGCGACATTCGTGAGCACCCGCACCGGTATGAACGCCCCCGGAGACTCCTGGGGCCAGGAGGACTCGGCGTAGACGACGGCGCCTCCGGCCACCGCCCCGTCCACCAGGGCGTTGATCTTGTCGCGGGCAGCCGTTGTCACCAGGGGGCCGATCTGGTTCGCCTCGTCCGCCAGAGCCGGCCCGACCCTCAGGTTGCGGACGACGGCGGAGAACTTCTCGGTGAACTCCTGGGCGACGTCCTGGTGGACGTAGAAGCGGTTGGCGGCGGTGCAGGCCTCGCCACCACCCCTGAGCTTGGCCTGAACAGCGCCGGTCACCGCGGCGTCGACATCGGCATCGGCCGCCACCACGAAGGGCGCGTTGCCTCCGAGCTCCATGGACGACACCAGTACCTTCTCCGCCGCCTGCTTCATGAGCACACGGCCGACCTGGGTCGATCCGGTGAAGGAGACCGCTCGGACCCGGGGGTCCTCCAGCCACGTCGTCGACACCTCCGCAGAACGGCTCGAGGGCACGATGTTCACTACGCCCGCGGGCACGCCGGCCTGCAGGATCAGATGGCCCAGTGCCACTGCTGTCAGAGGTGTGAGGGACGCGGGGCGGAGTACCACCGTGCACCCGGCGGCCAGGGCCGGGGCGATCTTGCGGGTCCCCATCGCCGCTGGGAAGTTCCAGGGGGTAATCATGGCGACCACCCCGATCGGCCGGTGCGTGACGATCATTCGGGTGCCGCCCGCCGGGGAGGTGCCGAAACCGCCCTCGGTGCGCACCGCCTCCTCGGAGAACCATCGGAAGAACTCCGCCGCGTAGAGAACCTCCGCCCTGGCGTCGTCCAGGGACTTACCGTTCTCAGCGCTGATGAGCACCGCGAGCTCCTCGGCATGGCCCACCATGAGGTCGAACAGGGTCCGCAGCAGCTCCGCGCGCTGCCGGGGCGGGGTGGCGCTCCATGCCGGCAGCGCCTCGGAGGCGGCGTCGACGGCGCGTGCGGCGTCCTCCGTCGTCGCATCCGTGCAGCGTGCGAATACGGCGTTACTGGCGGGATCGACGACGTCGAAGGTCCCGCCGTCGGACGCTGCCGTCATCCGCCCGCCCAGGAGCATCCCCTCCTCAGGGCGGATCCTGCGCAGGTAGTCTGCCAGAGCCGGGTGGGCTCCGAGAGTCGTGTACGCCGCCGCCGTGCCAGCCGCCGCGCCGGGTCGTGTGTCAGCCATGGTTGTGCTCCCTGAGTATCGACTGTCGCCTGCCACGCATCACGGGTAGAGCCCGCGGGCGACGTGGGCCTCGGCGACGCGCTTGACGGCCATCGTCGTCGCCGCGGTGCGCAGCGAGAGGCCGTGGTCCTTGGAGAAGTCCGTGACCTCCTCCCAGGCTCGGTCCATCCTGGTACGAAGACGCTCATTGACCTCGGCCTCGGTCCACCAGTAGGACTGGTTGGCCTGCACCCACTCGAAGTAGGACACGATGACGCCTCCGGCGTTGGCGAGGATGTCCGGCACGACCAGGATCCCCTTGTCCGCCAGGATCGCGTCGGCTGCGGGCGTCGTCGGCCCGTTGGCGCCCTCGACGATCAGCTTGGCATCGATCATCGGCGCGGTCTGCTCGGTGATGACCCCCTCGATCGCCGCAGGAACGACGACGTCGCAGGCGACGGCGAACAGCTCGCTCGCAGGGATCGGGTCCGCGCCGGGGAATCCGTCGACGGTACCGGTCTCATCCACGAAGGCCTCGAGCGCGGGGATGTCGATACCCTTGTCGTTGCGAATCGTGCTGTAGACGTCCGCCACGGCCAGGACCTTCACGCCCGCCTCGTGGAGGAAGCGAGCAGCACCGCGACCGACTTTGCCGAAGCCCTGAACGACCGCGGTGGCCTGCGAGGGATTCACCCCGATGCTCTCCATCGCGTTGAGGACGGAGTAGACGACGCCGCGGGAGGTGGCAGCGGCCCGCCCCTGTGAGCCGCCGAGGTCGACAGGCTTGCCCGTGACGGTTCCCAGCACGGTGTGCCCGGTGGCCACCGAGTAGGTGTCCATCATCCACGCCATGGTCTTCTCATCGGTCCCCATATCGGGAGCGGGGATGTCCTTGTCGGGGCCGATCAGGGGAATCAGCTCCGAGGTGTAGCGCCGGGTCAGACGCTCGAGCTCTCGTTCCGAGTGGGCACGTGGATCGACCTGGACACCGCCCTTCGCGCCGCCGTAGGGCAGGTTGAGAAGAGCGCACTTCCACGTCATCCACATGGCCAGCGCCCGGACCTCGTCAAGGTCCACGTTGGGGGAGTATCGGATTCCTCCCTTCGCTGGGCCTCGAGAGATGTTGTGCTGGACGCGGTGCCCGATATACAGGTCCATCGTGCCGTCGTCGCGTCGCAGCGGGATGGAGACCGTCACCTCCTTCCGGGCGGTTTCGAGCATGCGGCGCATTCCTTCGTCGAAGCCGAGGAACTGGATCGCCTCGGCGAGCTGTGTCCGAGCATCGGCGAGGGGGTTCTGGGTCGAGGGCATAGAGCTGTCTCCTGGACTGGTCGGGTGGAGGAACGTGAGCTGAGGCCGGTACGGCCTCGAGAAGTGGGTGGGGTGTGTGGGGCGTCAGGACTGGTCTTGGAGTGCCTGCTCAAGAATCCCCATGCCCTCGACGAACAGCTCGTCCGGCATGGTGACCGGCGGCAGCAGGCGGATGACGTTGCCGTAGGTGCCGCAGGTGAGCAGGATCAGACCGCGTGAGCGCGCGGCCTGTGCGACGGCGGCGGTCAGAGCTGCATCGGGCTTCTGCGAGTCGGGGTCGACGAGCTCGAGAGCCATCATGGCGCCCTTACCCCGGACTTCGCCGATGCGAGGATCCTTCGCCTTCCACTGCTCCATCAGGCCGATGCCGGTCTCGCCGATCGCGCGGGCCCGTCCCAGGAGATCGTGCTCCTCGATCATGTCCAGGGTCGCCAGGGCGGCGGCACAGGCCAGGGGTTACCGCAGTAGGTTCCTCCGAGGGCGCCCGGTTCGGCGGAGTCCATGATCTCGGCCGAACCGGTGACCGCTGACAAGGGGTGCCTCCGGCCAGGCCCTTGGCGGTCGTCACCAGGTCGGGAACGACTCCCTCGTGGTCGCAGGCGAACCACGCCCCGGTGCGGGCGATTCCCGACTGGATCTCATCGGCGATGAAGACCGCGCCGTTGTCATGGCACCAGCGCTGGAGCGCGGTGAGGAAGCCGGGCGCCGGTACGATGAACCCGCCTTCGCCCTGAATGGGCTCGATGATGACGGCGGCGACGGAGGATGCCCCCACCTGCTTCTCGATCTGACTGATCGTGCGCTCGGCGGCGGCCTCGCCGTCCAGTCCGTCGCGGTACGGGTAGGAGCCGGGGACCCGGTAGAGCTCAGGGGAGAAGGGGCCGAAGCCGCCCTTGTAGGGGGCGACCTTGGCCGTCAGTCCCATGGTCAGGGAGGTGCGTCCGTGGAAGGCGTGGTCGAAGCAGACCACCGCCTGGCGGCCGGTGTGCCTGCGGGCGAGCTTGATGGCGTTCTCGACGGCCTCCGCCCCGGAGTTGAACAGCGCGGTCTTCTTCGGGAAGCTGCCCGGAGTCAGCGCGTTCAGGCGTTCGGCGACCTCGACGTATCCGGCGTACCTCGTGACGGCGAAGGAGGTGTGCGTCAGGTTCTCGGCCTGCTCCTGGATTGCAGCGACGACGGGCGCCGCCGCACCGCCCACGGTTGTCACCGCGATGCCGGATCCGAAGTCGATGAGACGGTTGCCGTCCACGTCCTCCAGGACGCCGCGGTCCGTGCGCCGTGCGAAGGTCGGCATGGCTGCGGTCAGGGCGCGTGGTAGTGCGGTACCGGCGCGTTCGTCAAGGGTACGGGCTTCGGGGCCGGGCAGTGGAGTGGCGAGATGAATGGTCTGGGGCAGCGTTGCCATGTGGACCTCACAGTGTGTCGTGACGGGCGGAGAGCTGCAGTGGAACAGAGCGCTCCGGGGATGTCGTAGAAACGAGCTCGGCTATGAGTTCTGCTTCAGGCTAAGCCTGTGCCTAGGGCAGAGCACCTAAGCGTGCTGCACAAGATTTCACGAATCCTGTGCAGTACGCACAGAACAGTGTTTGAATCCAGGCATGGTGCTGGTGTCGGATCTCGTGGATCGAGCGGAACTGGGGGTTCGCGCGGTGCTCCTGCCCGCACCGAGCGCCGCAGTCACCTGGGTCGTCGCGACCGAGCTCCTGCAACCGGCTTCCTACCTCGAGGGTGGTGAGCTGGTTCTCACCACGGGCCTCGTCATGGCCGACACCGAGGCGGGTACATGGCGGCAGTACGTGGCATCACTGGTCGAGGCAGGAGTCGCCGCGCTCGGGCTAGGAACCGGCATTGCCTTCGACGCCGTGCCCGACGACCTGCGCGAGGCCTGCCGTGTCGGAGGACTCAATCTCCTCGAGGTCCCCCTCGACGTCTCCTTCGCCTCCATCAGCCGTGATGTGGGGGCCATGCTTCAGGCGGCCGGGCCTGCGGTCGGCGCTGAGGGGGCGGGCGACGAGGAGATCCTGGTCCTGCAGCAGCTGACGCGCGCGGCCGCCAAGGACAACCAGAGCGCGATCATGCGCGCCCTGGCCTCGATCCTGCGAGGGAGGTGTCCTTACGGGACGCCGCGGGACGCACAGTGGTCGGTCCCTTCGGTCCGGCAGCCCCGCAGATCGACGACGAGGTCGCCGAGTGCATCGCCAGGATCCGTCCTGGAGGGATGCGAGGAGCCGGGGCGGTCGACCTTGGCGACATGCGGCTGGTTGTCCGTCCTGTCGGCATGACCGGGGAGCCCGAGAGCTACCTCGCGACCGTGCAGTGGGAGACGCTCACGCGCGCCCAGGCCCTGGGAGTCGATCTCGCCTGGTCATTCCTGAATCTCATCGCCGAGTCCTCCAAGGCGTTCACCGGATGGCTCCTCCAGCTCGTGGGGGCGTCAACCGAGCATCTCCTGGCAGGTGAGGTCGCGCAGGGGATGGCTCTGGCCGATCAGGCCCGGGTTCTCGTCCTCACACGCCTTCCGTCTCCGCCGCGGCGATCGATGATCGGACCCGACGGCGGCCATCAATGGCGCGTCATATGCCCTCGAGGGCGATAGTGCCGCTGTCGCCGGGCTCTCCACGGCGCTGGCCCGGCTGCTTGTCGAGGAGAGGGGACTCCGGTGGGGAGCGTCTCCCTGTGGCGCACGGACCGGAGTGGGGGCCGCCTGACGGTTCTTGGTGAGGCCGAACGCGTTCTCGGGCTTCTCAAGGACAGTCGTGTCACGCCATGGGTGGAGCGGATGCGGATCGGCGTCAGCGGCCGTGCCGGTGTCGCCGACCTGCCGCGGGCCGCACAGCAGGCGCTGTCCGTCTGCACTGGCGCTCGGCGGCTCGGGCAAGCGGTGCGCTGGGAGGCCTCGGGACTGCCGTCGGTCACGGATCTCCTGGACGAGGATCGGGCCCGCGCCTTCGCGCGCACTCGTTTGAGGAGCGTCGCGGATCGGCCCGACCTGCTCGAGCTGCTGGAGATCTACCTCAGCGAGGCCGGGGCGGTGCAGCGCATCGCGGAGCGCCTGGGGGTGCACCGCAACTCCGTCCCTGCGCGCCTTGTACGCCTGAGGAGGGCGCTCGGCGTCGACATCGAGGACGCCGAGCAGCGGGCGAATCTGTGGTTTGCGTTACATTTTATGACGAAGTAACGGCCAGGTGCCTTGCGCGGGGCTGACTTTTCCGCGTGTTTCTGCGGTTCCTTGAAGCGTGAAACGTGACGTTCGACATACTTGGTTGTGTGTGTTTACGATACTGGCGTCACCTAGGACCTTAGCCCGCGCTGTCGTCGCACAACGCGTGTCGCACCGGGCTCCAGCGGCGATGTGGCCTGCGCCGGTCCGGCGTGAGCTTGGGCAGCAGATGCCTGAGCCGTCTCATTTTTCGACTCTCGACACCTCTCGTCTCGACTGTCATCTCGACACCGACGTCCCGCCAAAGCCAAGAAGCAGAGTGATTCACATGAGCCTTCCTCTCCTCCAGAATTTCATTGACGGACGATTTGTTCCGGCAACCACCGATGCCACGTTCGACGTCGTGGATCCTCGAACGGAACAAGTCGTGGCGCAGTGCCCGGTCTCAGGGGCCGCCGATGTCGACGCCGCCTACGACGCCGCCCTCAAGGCCTTTGAGAGCTGGCGGCTGACAACGCCGGCGGACCGGCAGCTGCTCCTGCTCCGACTCGCCGATGCCCTGGAGGCCAATGCCGACCGCCTTGTTGAGGCTCAGCGCCGCAACACCGGTCAGCTCGCCGAGATGATCCGGGCGGAGGAAGTCCTGACAGGGGCCTCTCAACTGCGGTTCTTCGCCGGAGCCGCACGACTCCAGTCGGGTGTCGCCTCGGGCGAGTACGCCGAGGGCCTGAACTCGCAGATTCGCCGTGAGCCCATCGGCGTCGTCGGGCAGATCGTCCCGTGGAACTACCCCTTCATGATGCTCATCTGGAAGGTCGGGCCCGCTCTGGCGGCGGGCAACACGGTGGTGCTCAAGCCGAGTGCCAACACGCCCGAGAGCGCCATCGTCTTCGCTGAGATCGCCGGCGAGATCCTCCCGCCCGGAGTCTTCAACCTGGTGCTCGGCACCGGAGAGACCGGGCGCCTCATGAGCGCCCACCCGGTGCCCGGGCTGGTCGCGCTCACAGGTTCAGTGCGCGCAGGCTCGGATCTCGCTGAACAGGCGGCCGGAAACGTGACTCGTGTTCACCTCGAGCTGGGAGGCAAGGCCCCCGCCGTCGTCTTCGCCGATGCCGACATCGAGGCGGCCGCCGAGGGCATCGCCGCCGCAGGGACGTTCAACGCCGGGCAGGACTGCACCGCCGCCACCCGCGTCCTGGTCGAGGCCTCGGTGGCCGAGGAGTTCACCGATGCGCTGGTGCGTCACGTCGAGTCCTTGCGGACCGGTCCGATTCCGGAGGAGGAGGCGTTCTACGGCCCCCTGAACAACGCCCGTCATTTTGCCTCCGTCCAGAAGATCGTTGAGGAGCGGCCCGCACACTCCCACCTGCTGACCGGCGGCCACCGCGTCGGCGAGAGCGGGTACTACTACGCGCCCACTGTCATCTCGGGGCTCAAGCAGGACGATGCACTCGTGCAGCAGGAGGTCTTCGGGCCGGTCCTGACCGTTCAGGAGTTCTCCTCCGACGACGAGGCCCTGGCCCTGGCCAACGGTGTGGACTACGCCCTGTCCTCGTCCATCTGGACGACCGACCACCAGCGTGTCCTGCGATTCAGCAGGGACCTGGACTTCGGGTGCGTCTGGGTGAACTCCCACATCCCCCTCGTCGCGGAGATGCCGCACGGCGGATTCAAGAAGTCTGGTTACGGCAAGGACCTCTCCATCTACGGCGTGGAGGACTACACGCGTATCAAGCACGTCATGAGTGCTCTGTGACCTCCCGGAAGCTAACAGGAGATCACCCCCATGCGCATTCTGACGGCTTTCACCAATTCGCTCGGCGGCAGAGACTCCTACCACCTGGGGGTATCTCTCGCTGAAGCGTTCTCGTGCCCACTCGATCTCGTCACCGTCGTCAAGGGCGGCGGAGGGCGCTACGTCCTTGATGTCACCGATCACGCCTTCCAGGACGTCGTTGCCACGCAGGTCGACGACTGGATGTCGGAGATCATGGAGGAGCATCGGCCCCGTGTGCCGGTGAGCAAGTACCTGCGGTACAGCCTCTCCTTCCCCGAGGGCATCATTGCCTCGGCCGAGGAGCTCAAAGCCGACCTGCTCGTAGCCGGCGGGGGCCGTCACGGGGTCCTGGGACGAGTGTCCCTCGGCTCCGTGGGGCAGACCCTGCTCAACTCCTCGACAGTTCCGGTCGCCCTGTCCCCGCGCGGCATGAGGCACGCCCCTCTTGACGGACTCTCACGCATCACGGTCATGCTGGGGGAGTCCGGCAGGTGGAGGGGGGTGCTCAGCAAGGCCAGGACCTTCGCTGACAGAGCCGGTGTCCCGTTGCGTCTCGTCACGGTGGCCACCGGTGACTCGCAGAACACCGCGGAGATCGGGGAGAGGACCGAGGCCCTGCTCGCCGAGGTACGCCTGGATCTCAAGGGGCTGGATGACCAGCGTGTCCAGATCGTCCACGCCCACAGCATGAGCGCCGCCGTGCTGGCCATGGAGTGGAACAGGAATGAGCTGGCCTTCCTGGGATCGGCGCGACTGGCCCAGAGCGGGCGCCTGTTCCTGGGGCCGGACGCCAACAAGATCCTGCGTGTCCTGCCCGTGCCTCTGGTCGCGGTCCCAGCCGACGCGGCTGACGTCGGGAGGTGCAACATGAGCGCGGCTACCACGAGCTCCGGAGGTGGGCTGTCGAAGAAGGGGCTGGCCGAGGGCTCTGTCGGTCTGCTCGGCGCCATCATCATCGGGGTGTCCTGCATCGCGCCCCCGTACACCCTCACCGGCGCGCTGGGGCCGACCGCCTCAGAGGTGGGCGAGCAGGTGCCGGCGATCTTCCTCGTCGGATTCATCCCGATGCTCCTGGTCGCCTTCGGGTACCGAGAACTCAATGCGGCGATGCCCGACTCGGGCACATCATTCACCTGGGGGACGCGTGCCTTCGGTCCGTGGATCGGGTGGATGAACGGATGGGGGCTGATCGTGGCGACCGTCGTCGTCCTGTCGAACCTCGCGGCCATCGCCGTCGACTTCTTCTATCTGTTGCTCGCACAGGTGACTCGCAATTCCGCCATTGCGGATCTCTCCGACAACGTATGGGTCAATACCCTCACCTGCCTGGTCTTCATCACGCTGGCGACTTGGATCGCCTACCGTGATATGCAGACCACCCAGAAGCTCCAGTACTGGTTGGTGGGGTTTCAGCTGACGGTGTTCCTCGGCTTCGGGGCGGTGGCCATTTACCGCTACTTCACCGGAACCGCCGTCAACCCGACACCCGTGAAGCTCGAATGGTTCAATCCGTTCGCCGTCGACTCGCTGGGGACGTTCGTGGCGGGCGTGTCCCTGTCCTTGTTCATCTACTGGGGCTGGGACGTGTCGCTGACGGTCAATGAGGAGGCCGACGACGCCAGCTCCACTCCAGGGCGCGCCGCCGTGCTCACTGTCATGACAATTGTCTCGGTGTACATGTTCGTCACGATTGGATCCATGATGTTCGCCGGCCTGGGGGAGGACGGGATAGGACTGGGCAATCCTGCGATCCAGGACAATGTCTTCTTCGCCTTGGCCAGACCGGTTCTGGGGCCGTTCGCGATTCTCCTGTCGACGGCGGTGCTGGTCTCGTCCGCGGCGTCCTTGCAGTCCACCTTCGTCTCTCCCGCCCGCACCTTGCTGTCGATGGGATATTACGGGGCGATGCCGGAGAAGCTCGGCGAGATCTCTCCGCGCTTCCTCACCCCTGGTCGCGCAACAGTCGTCTCGGCGGTCGCCGCCTCGACCTTTTATACCCTGCTGCGATTCGTATCCACCTCCGTCCTGTGGGACACGGTTCAGACCCTGGGGGCGATGATCGCCTTCTATTACGGTCTCACCGCCTTCGCCGCGGTATGGTACTTTCGAGGGAAATGGTTCTCCTCAGTGAGGAACTTCTTCTTCATGCTGGTTTCGCCGGGACTGGGAGGTCTTATTCTCTTCCTGCTGCTCGGCCTGACCCTGAAGGACTCCCTCAACCCCGAGTACGGGTCGGGATCGCAGGTCTTCGGCGTCGGTCTTGTCTTCGTCCTCACCCTCGCCCTCATTCTCCTGGGCGTGGTGCTGATGCTCGTACAGTACGTCCGGGCACCGGCCTTCTTCCGCGGGGAGGTGATCGCACGATCCGACGCTGTCACCGAGGAGTTGAAGGTGGCAACTGTCTTAGAGGAGGACGATGGTGAAGCCTCCCAGCTCCGTGCTGCGTCATAGAGGCAGTGAACCGGAGCGAACACGCACACACATGACAACAGCTCACTCCGCGCCAGGCCGGCGGAAGGAGCTGAGAGGAATCACATTGTCGATCGTATCGACGGCCACAGCTGATCGATGCGCCGGTAATCAAACGCACGATATGTGGACGCCAGGCCGGACCACGAAGGAGTGACCAATGAGTATCAACATGGAGCGAGTCGCTGAGCTGACGGAGATCGAGTCCAAGCGCCTCAATGAACGGACCAAGGGGTCCGGTGACATGTACAACCGCGCGAGAAACAGCCTTTCCGGCGGTGTCGCCTCCTCGTACCAGCTTCGCGAGCCCTGGCCCATTTACCTTGAACGGGGGCAGGGGCCGAAGGTCTGGGATGTTGACGGCAACGAGATGTGGGACTTCCACAACGGCTTCGGATCGATGCTTCAGGGGCATGCCCACCCGGTGATCGGAGAAGCTATTCAGGAGCGGTACGGCAAGGGCACCCACTTCGCCGCCCCGACCGAGGACGCCCTGGCGGTGGCGGAGAACCTCTCGAGCAGGTGGGGGCTGCCGAAGTGGCGCTACACGAACTCGGGCTCGGAGTCCACGATGGACGCGATCCGTATTGCACGCGCCTACACCGGTCGCGACACGGTTATGAAGATCTTCGGCTCCTACCACGGGCACCATGACACCGTCATGGTCTCGATCGGCGTCGAGTACGACAAGATCGGTGACCGTGACAACCTGGCCTCGCTGCCCTACGGAGGCGGCATTCCCGACGCCACCGTCCAGATGACGGTGCCGGTTCCCTTCAACGATGCCGAGGCCATGGAGCGCCGCATCATCCGGCTGACCGATGAGGGGCGTAAGCCCGCCTGCGTCATCATGGAGCCGGCCATGATGAACCTGGGCGTCGTGCTGCCGGAACCGGGATATCTGGAGCAGGTTCGTGAGATCACCCGGCGACACGGCGTCGTCCTGATCTTCGATGAGGTCAAGACCGGCCTGTGCATCGGTCCGGGCGGCGCCACCCAGCGCTTCGGAGTGACTCCCGACCTGGTGACCATGGCCAAGGCCCTGGGTGGCGGTCTGCCCTCGGGCGCCATCGGAGGCACCGAGGAAGTCATGTCCGTGGTGGAGGACCACACCGTCTTCCAGGTCGGCACCTACAACGGCAACCCCCTGGTGATGGCCGCCGTGCGGGCCAACCTCGAGAAGGTCCTCAACTCGGAGGCATACGCCCACCTCGATCACCTCAACGAACGCATTCTCGCGGGCTGCACAGAGGTCATTGAGCGCTACAACCTTCCGGGCTACGCGGTGGGCGTCGGCGGCAAGGGGTGCGTCACCTTCTCCCCCAAGAAGGTCGTCGACTACGAGTCCTTCAAGGAGCACCAGAACGCGGAGCTGTCCGAGCTTGCCTGGCTGTTCAACATGAACCGGGGAATCTTCATGACCCCGGGCCGCGAGGAGGAGTGGACCCTGTCGGTGACCCACACGGACGAGGCGATCGACGACTACGTCAGCTGCTTCGAGGAGCTCGCCAAGGCGATCACCACCAAGTGACGTGAGTACTCCCTGATCTCATGGGGGCCACCGACGGCGTCGGTGGCCCCCATGAATCGTGTCCTACCGCGGTGGCATTCAGTGGCGTTTCCAGGCGCGGATCCTCGTGCGGAAGGAGGTGAAGGGCGCCACCGTGTTGATGTGCACCCACGTGGCCACCGGCCAGGCCGACGGCGTCGAGGAGGCCCACGCCCGCTGCCCGGAGGTGAAGAGCTGGTCCCAGCCCAGCAGCAGATCCATCCATCCCAGCTGGTAGGCGAGCATCTGCGCCGGCGTGCGGTCCACTCCGTCCTTGAGCGTGTGGAGCCCAGAGGCGGGGACGTCGTCGAACTCGGCGATGAGCTCATCCGTCATGACATCTCAGGACACCGGTGGGGTGGGTCTACCAGGTGGGGGAGCTGTTTCGGCCTGTTGGAGGGGCAGACCCGGTCGCTGTGGTGGCTGCCGTCGTCGTCTGGGCGCACTGTACGAGGGTGGGGTGCTACTGGAGGAGGGTTGGGGTACTTCGTGGTGGGGCCTTCGTGCAGTATGCACAACCCTTGGCCAGTAGATCCCGACCCTCGTGGAGCAGGCCGACTCGAGACGAGACTCAAGGCGGAGCCGGCCTCGAGTCATAGCCTCCAGGCCCTACCGCAGGACCCACCGCTTCACTCCTGCGAGGCGCGGTGCCCACAGCGCTGACATCAACGGGCCCGACGTCAGTGCGCCCAGCGGGGATCGTTGGAATCCTGCAGTTCTTCTTCGGTGTGCAGCGCCGATGCGCTTGTGATGTCGGCACCGTGGACACTGACACCCCGCCAGAGCTCGTCCCTTCTAGGGCCACCAGCCTGCCCCGGGTTCCCCTCCGAGCGGGTGTCTCAGACGTCATGACACCCACCTGTCTCAGAAGTGAGGAGACAGGTGGGTGCCCTGAACCTACGAACGCCCGGCGTTTCAACTGCGCCTAGTCCTGCGCGGTGACCCCGACGTCGGCCATCTTCCGCTCCGTCCACGGGGCGACGATGAACAGGATGATGGCCACGGCGACCGTCACAGCCCCCAGGCCGTAGTAGTAGGTGGAGTTCGCGATGTTCTCCGTCCTGGAGATGATGAAGCCAGCCAGCCCCTGACCGGTGGCCGTCGTCAGCAGCCACAGGCTCATCGTCTGGGAGGCGAAGTTCTTGGGTGCCAGCGCCGACGTCGTGGACAGGCCCACCGGGGACAGGAAGAGCTCGGCGACGGTCTGGATGATGAAGACCACCGCCAGGAACCACCAGGGGGACAGCTTTGCGCCGCCCGGCCAGATCTGGAAGCCGTAGCCCAGGATGAAGGCCGATCCCCCGATGATGAGCACCGAGATCGCGAACTTCATGATGGTGGAGGGAAACCTGCCCGCCCGCCGGGTGAAGAGCCAACCGATGAATGGTGCCAGGATGACGATCGCGGCCGGGTTGATGGACTGGTAGGTCTCGGGGGTGATGGCCCAGCCGAGCCACGGGATAGTGCCGTCGGTGTTGTCCTTGGCGAAGGTGGCCATCTTGCCGGCCGCCTGCTCGGAGATCATGAAGAACAGGACCGCGCCGATCCACAGGGGGATGTAGGCGCGCAGGTGGGTGCGCTCGCGGGCCGTGACCTTGGGGGAGCGGAACATGAGGACGAAGTAGCCCAGGGCGGCACCTGCCGGGATGATGAGCATGGTCGCGGAGATGGCGTCGAGCAGGCTGCCGGTCAGGACGTTGAGGACCGAGACGAGTGCGGTCGCGGCCACCACGGTCAGGAGCGAGACGAGTATGAAGCTCCGGCGTTCCTGGGGGCGGATGGGGTTGGGGACGGTGAAGGCGAAGGCCGAGAGCTTGTGGCGGCCGTAGATGAAGGCGATCAGGGCCACCCCCATGCCGACGGCGGCCGAGAAGAAGCCGGCGTGGTAGCCGTAGTGCTCACGCAGCCAGCCGGTCACCAGCGGAGACGCCAGTGATCCGAGGTTGACCGACATGTAGAACAGCTGGAAGCCGGCGTCGCGCCGAGGGTCGTCGTCATCGTAGAGACCCCCGACGATCGTGGACAGGTTCGGTTTGATGAAGCCGGTGCCCACGGCCACCAGCACGATCCCCGTCCAGGCGAGGGCAGGCGCGGGAATGGACAGGCAGATATGGCCCGCCATGATGACGACGCCGCCGTAGAGGGTGGACAGCCACGGTCCGATGATGCGGTCGGCGAAGATGCCCCCGGGAATGGCCAGCAGGTAGACGGCCGCACTGTAGGAGGCCAGGATGACCTGCCCGGAGTTGGCGCTCAGGCCCAGGCCGCCGCCGGCCACGGTGTCGGTGATGAAGTAGAGAAGGATGGCGCGCATGCCGTAGTAGGAGAAGCGCTCCCACATCTCCACGTTGAGCATCCAGGGCAGTCCGCGGGGGTGGCCGAACAGCCCCCGGTCCTCCTTCGACGGCGTCGTGCGCAGGGTGGCGGGTCGCCACCGACTGGCGATCATCCGACCAGTATCGAGATCGTCCTCGACGGGAGTCGGGGTCGTTGACATGAGATTCTCCCTTCCTGTGGTCAGGTGAGGCGTGCCGCCGGACCGTCAGTGTCCGGCGCGAACCACAGGTACTCATGCACCCTACCCCGACCGTGAGGTTATTTCGGGAGAACGTGAAGGCGGCTGAGCGAAGCGGCCCATGAGGTCGGCGAGTCGGGGACGCTCAATGCCCCCTCTGGGACCCATCGGCGGCAGCCCGGCCGCGCGGTCGTAGGTTAGTCCGCGGGATCGTGCCTTGAACCTACTGTGTTGTCTCATGACTTCTGAGAGTTTCGGATGTCATGACATCTGAGACACCGGTGGGGTGCGTCTGCCAGATGGGAGAGAGATGGGAGAGCTGCTGTTTCGACCTGTCGGAGGGGCTGCCCCGGTCTCTGTGGTGGTTGCCGGCGTCGTCTGGATGCACTGCACGCGGGTGGGGTGCTACTGGAGGAGGGTTGGGGGCACTTTGGGTGGGTGGGGCCTTCGTGCAGTAGGCACAACCCTTGGCCAGTAGATCCCGACCCTCGTGGAGCAGGCCTACTCAACGAGGCGCCGGCGTCGAGTCATAGCCTTCAGGCCCCTGCGCAGGCGGCGGTCAGGGGACGGTGGGGCGGATCTGTGACGGAGGCGCCGGGCCGTGCCGTACGAACCACGGGCTCTCGCTCCTGCGCGGCCTGGTGTCCACAGTGCTGACATTGACGAGCCTGGCGTTGAAGCACCCAGCGGGGATCGTTGGAATCCTGCGGTTCTTCTTCGGTGTGCGGCGTCGGTGCGCCTGTGATGTCAGCACCATGGACACCCACGCCCCGTCATGCCTCGCCCCTCAGCCACCCTCGCCTCCTGGACCACCGGCCTGCCCCGGGTTTCCGCCCGAGCGAGTGTCTCAGAAGTCATGACACTCACATGTCTCAGAAGTGAGGAGATAGCACAGTGCCTTGAACCTACGACTCCGAGGGCTAACCTACGAACTCGTGGCGCTCCAGGTGCGGCTCGTCCAGGCGCTCCTAGTCCTGCGCGGCGACCTCGACGTCGGCCATCTGCCGCTGCGTCCACGGGGCGACGGCGAACAGCACCAGGGCCATGAGCAGCGTGGCCGCGCCCAGGCCGTAGTAGTAGGTGGCGTCGGAGGCGTTCTCGGTCTGGGCGATGACGAAGCCGGCCACGCCCTGCCCGGTGGCGACGCTGAGCCACCACAGCCCCATCGCCTGGGAGGCGAAGCTCTTGGGGGCCAGTGCCGTCGTCGTGGCCAGGCCGACCGGGGTCAGGAAGAGCTCGGCGACGGTCTGGATGACGTAGACCAGCGCCAGGAACCACCAGGGGGACAGGTCCTGCCCACCCGGCCAGATCTGGAACCCGTAGCCCAGCATGAGCGCCGAGAGCCCCACGATCAGCACCGCGATGACGAACTTCATGATGGTGGAGGGGAACCGGCCCGCCCTCCGGGTGAAGAGCATGCCGATCAGCGGGGCCAGGATCACGATCGCCGCGGGGTTGACCGACTGATAGGCCTCCGCGGTGATCGACCAGCCGAACAGGGGCAGCCGCAGATCCGTGTTGGAGTCGGCGAAGGTGGCCATCTTGCCGGCCGCCTGTTCGGTAATCATGAAGAACAGGACCGCCCCGATCCACAGGGGGATGTAGGCGCGCAGGTGCGTGCGCTCGGGGGCGGTGACCTTCGGGGAGCGGAACATGACCACGAAGTAGGCCACGGCCGCACCGACCGGCACGAGCAGGCCCGCCGTGGCGACGGTGGTCACCAGGTTTCCAGTGAACGCCTGGAGAGCGGCCACGACAGCGCCGACGGCGACCAGGACGCCGAGGGAGCCCAGCAGCAGCCGCCGGCGCTCCTGGGGGCGGATGGGGCTCGGGACGGTGAAGGCGAAGGCGGAGAGCTTGTGGCGGCCGTAGATGAAGGCGCCCAGGGCGAAGGCCATGCCGACGGCGGCCGAGGAGAAGCCGGCGTGGTAGCCGTAGTGCTCGCGCAGCCAGCCGGTCAGCAGGGGAGAGGCGAAGGCGCCGACGTTGATGGACATGTAGAACAGCTGGAATCCGGCGTCGCGCCGGATGTCATCGTCGTCGTAGAGGCCGCCGACGATGGTCGTCAGGTTCGGTTTGATGAAGCCGGTTCCGACGGCGACCAGCACGATCCCCGTCCAGGAGGTCACGGCGCTGGGGATGGTCAGGCAGATGTGGCCGGCCATGATGACCACGCCGCCGTAGAGGGTGGACAGCCAGGGCCCAATGATGCGGTCGGCGAAGATGCCTCCGGGGATGGCCAGGAAGTAGACGGCCATCCCGTAGAGCGCGATGACGACCTGTCCGCTGGTCTCGCTCAGGCCCAGGCCGCCGCGGGCCACGGTGTCGGTGATGAAGTACAGCAGGATGGCGCGCATGCCGTAGTAGGAGAAGCGTTCCCACATCTCCACGTTGAGCATCCAGGGCAGTCCGCGGGGTGGCCGAACAGCCCCCGGTCCTGCCTCGACGGCGTCGTGCGCAGGCTGCGGGGCCGCCACCGGCTGGAGATGAGGCGGCCGGGCCCGCTGAGCTCATCCTCGCGCTCGTTGACCGCCGTCGTGGCGGCTGACATCGGGCCGGATGTCGAGTCGACATCGGGCCCTGACATCGAACCGGACTCGGACTGTGCCATGGCGCTGTCCCTACCTCGGGAAGGGTGGCCCACGGGGCCGACCGCAGGGGTGATCCAGGGCGCCGGGTGCGTCGTCTGCACGTGAGGAGGCACTGACCCTGTCGCCGAGGAGATGTGATGATGCCCGAGACCATGGCGCCCGGCGTGTTTCCGGCATGCCTCCGGTTCTTGGCAAAGACGACGGTGGCCCCGGAGGAGCGACCGCTGGGGTCGCTTCTCCGGGGCCACGGGGCGCTGCCGCGCAGGGTGATGGACAGGGACTCCTCCGACGACGCGCGGAGGGGTGCAGGTCGGTAGGGTCTGCGCGGACCGGGCCGTCAGCGAGTGAGGGCGTCGGCCGCGGCCTTGACCTGCGGACGCACCGGGGTGAGGCGGGTCAGCTGGGTGACGTGGCGCGGCTCGAGCTCGGCCAGGCTGGAGACCCCCAGGAGCTTCATGGTGCGGATGACCTCGTCGGAGAGGATCTCGATCATGCGGTCCACGCCCTCGCGTCCGCCGGCCATGAGGCCGTAGAGGTAGGCGCGGCCCACGAGCCCGAACTTCGCGCCCAGGGCGACGGCGGCCACGACGTCGGCGCCGTTCATGATGCCGGTGTCGACCATGATCGTGGCGTCCTTGCCGACCTCGCGGACCACCTCGGGCAGGAGGCGGAAGGGGACGGGGGCGCGGTCGAGCTGGCGCCCGCCGTGGTTGGACAGCAGAACGCCATCGACGCCCAGGTCGATGAGGCGCTTGGAGTCCTCCACCGTCTGCACGCCCTTGATGACGATCTTGCCCGGCCACATGGAGCGGATGACCTTGAGGTCCTCGTCGCTGATGGTGGGGTCCATGGCGTTGTCGAGCAGCTCGCCCACGGTGCCACCGGTGGACTTCAGGGAGGCGAACTCCAGCTTGGGCGTGGTCAGGAAGTCGTACCACCACCACGGGCGGGGGATCGCGTTGAGGACGGTGCCGGCCGTGATCTGGGGCGGGATGGAGAAGCCGTTGCGCTTGTCGCGCAGGCGGGCCCCGGCCACGGGGGTGTCCACGGTGAACATGAGGGTGTCGAAGCCGGCGGCCGCGGCGCGCTCGACCAGCCCGTAGGAGATCTCGCGCTGGCGCATGACGTAGAGCTGGAACCAGTTGCGACCGTGGGGGTTGGCGGCCTTGACGTCCTCGATGGAGGTGGTGCCCAGGGTGGACAGGGTGAAGGGGATCCCGGCGGCGCCGGCGGCCCCGGCCCCGGCGACCTCGCCCTCGGTCTGCATGAGGCGGGTGAAGCCGGTGGGTGCGATGCCGAAGGGCATGGCGGAGCGGCCGCCCAGGATCTCGCAGGAGGTGTCGACGTCGATGGCGGGGCGCAGGATGTCGGGGTGGAACTCGATGTCGCGGAAGGCTTGACGAGCGCGGCGCAGGGAGACCTCGCCCTCGGCGGCGCCGTCGGTGTAGTCGAAGGCCGCCGCCGGGGTGCGGCGCTTGGCGATCTTGCGCAGGTCCCAGGTGGTCAGCGCGGCATCGAGGCGTCGACGCCTGGGGTTGAGCTCGGGCGTCTTGAAGTGGAGCAGCTCGAAGATCTCGCTCGGGTTGGGCAGCTGGCGCTTGACCATAGGAACCTCATCGGTGAGTCGGATTCTGGACGCTCCGCGCGGTGCGGAGTGCTCGTGGGAGGCGACCAGCCCCCGTGACTGGTCACTGAGGTCCACGAACCCACCCTCATGCTATGGGACAAAAAGTCACCGAAGCAAGGTAAGCCTAAGCAATCCGTCTAACGGGAGGGAGAGATTCGCAATTTCTGCGAGGCGCCAGTCTCTCCGGTGCGGTGGCGTCTGCTCGATGGCGGGGACAATCCACGCGGCCGGGTGCGTCTTGTTCCGGCCAGGGGCATTCGACGCCGTCGGGGACAGGAATCCTGCACCCGTACGCGCGCGATGTCCCCGCCGGGAGCGGCACGTCCCCGGGCGCGCAGGATGTCCCCGACCGCAGGACGACGGCGGGAGACGACAGCGCAGGACGACGACAGGGGCCGACAGCCCGGGGCTGAGCTGCCCGGGTGCGGCCGGCCAGGGCGCGCAGACGCGCCCGCGCGCCCTGGCGCCGCAGGGCCTCGAGCTCCTCGACGAAGGTGCGTCGGAAGCGCTCGTTGGTCGCCAGGTCCCCGAAGACTCCCTCGTGGCAGATGAAGGCGGTGCCGTGGCCGGCGGCTGCGCGGCCATCAGGTGCCCTCAGTTCCTCGGCCAGAGGATCGTCGACGACGATCGCCCCGCCGTTCTCGTCGTAGCCCTCCGACCCCAGTGCCCAGGCCGCCACCATCGCGGTCCCCAGGCGGATCGGCCCACCGGCGGTGAGGTTGTCGCGCACCGTGCCCAGGACGAACTTCGGCATCCGGCTGGAGGCGTCCTGTGCCAGGCGGAAGAGTGTGTCTGCGATCGCCTCGTTGGTGAAGCGCTTGAAGAGCGTGCTGATGTAGTCGTCCAGGTCGATCCCCGGCACCGAGCGCAGGGTGGCCCGCGCCTCGCGCTCAAGATAGGCCCTCACCCAGGCGGCGATATCCGCATCGGCTGCGGCCTCGTGTGCGTACTTGATCCCCAGTAACCGCCCCCAGTGGGCCAGCCCCCGGTGGGAGGCGTTGAGCAGACGCAGCTTCATGAGTTCGTAGGGGACGACGTCGTCGACCATCTGCACCCCGACCTCTTCCCACGGGGGCCGCCCGGCGGGGAAGTCGTCCTCGATCACCCACTGGGTGAAGGGCTCGCAGACCACTGGCCAGGCGTCCTCGACACCGAGTGCCCGCCGCAGCTCGGCGACGTCGGCCCGCGTGGTGCGCGAGGTGATGCGGTCCACCATGCAGCTGGGGAAGGCGACGTTCCCGTCGATCCAGTCCGCCAGCTCAGGGTCGCTCATCGCGGCCTGGGAGACCACCGCCGTGCGGGCCACCTTCCCGTTGCCGGGCAGGGTTGTCGCAGCTCATGACCGTCAGCGGAGCGATCCCCGCCTCCCGACGCCGCCGAAGCGCCTCAACGATGTAACCGAAGGCGGTCGTCGGCTCGCCCGGGTGCTCGGCGTCGTGGACGGCTCCGGGTGCCTCGGTGCGGAACGTGCCGGTGGCGTCGTCAACGTTGTAGCCGCCCTCGGTGACCGTCAGCGAGACGATCCGGGTGGTCGGCGCGCTCAGGAGGGCCAGGACGACCTCGGGGTCGTCGGGGGCGAAGAGGTAGTCGTGGATCGAGCCGATGACCGCCGGATCGCGCAGCCCACCGGGATGCTTGAGCACCAGGGTGTAGAGGTGGTCCTGAGTCGCCAGCACGTCACGCATCCGGGTGTCCCCGGGCAACAGGCCGACGCCGCAGATCCCCACTCCAGGCAGGGAGCCGCCCGCTGCGGCGGCTGCTCCGCCGCCGGCCCCGGCGCGCCGACGCATGAGCCTGTCGAGGTAGGCGGCCCTCGTGGGCGCGGTGGAAGCCGCCCACACCGATGTGGACGATCCCGGTGGTCATGGCGGAGCGGTCGTAGTCGGGGGCCAGGGGCGACTCAGTCAGTGAGATGGTCAAGAAGAGGTCCTTTCCGCGCTGCCACCAGTGGCCTTCAGTCAACCCGGCCTCCTTGGAAATCCGGTGGGCGTCCACTCCGGGAGGCCTCAGCGGAACGGTCCGCCCCTCGCCCTGATCCCCGTGAAACTCTTGCGGGAGCAGGGGAGACGATAGACTCCGCGCCGCCCGAGCAGTGAGCAATCGGGCGACGCGGAGTGAGAGCGGTCTTGATGAACCTCAGTGGGCGATGACGACGCGCAGGTTGCGCGGGCCGTGCACGCCGTTGACACGCACCAGCTCGATGTCGCTGGTGGCCGAGCCGCCGGCGATCCACGTCATCGGGCGCGTGGGGTGCTCTCCCAGGACGTCGACGGCCTGCGGCACCGTCGGCATGATCGTCTCGCGCTCCAGAACCACGACGTGCTTGTCCGGAACCAGCGAGATGGCCCGGCGGCCCTGGTCCGGCTCGCCGTCGAGGACGATCGTCCCCGAGATCGAGATGCCCACACGCGAGCAGGTCAGCACGGCGTCGATCTCATTGAGGGCGAGGGTGGCGATGGCCTCCTCGCGGGAGTCCTCCACCACGGTGCGGCCGTTGCGGGCCGCCGCCTTCTTGTAGTCCTCGGGCAGCCCGGCGGGGACGACGACGGAGCGCGCCTCACCGAGCAGCTCGTCGATGGCATCCAGGATCGCCGCGTCCTTGGGGGCGACGATGACCTCGGCCGAGTAGTCCTCGAGCTTCTCGATCATCTCGTCAACGACGGGCTTGGAGCCGGGGGGATTCTCCCCGGAGCGGATGTAGTTGCGCGGGATCGGCCCCACCGGTCGGGTCTGGGACCGCGAGATCGCGTCGCGGGCGCGGGCCAGGATCGCGGACTTCGCATCCATCACAGCTCCTCCTCGCTGGTCGAGCCGGCCGGGGCCTGGGAGGCGGATGCCTCCGGGGCGATCGGCTCAGGGTTGTTGATGGCCGAGCGTGCGTCCAGCGCGGCCGGGGTGGGCTCGCCGTCGGCGCTCGCGCTGCCGGACACCGGCTTGACAGAAGGCGGGGGCGGGTCGGCCGGGAAGCCGTCCGCGTGACCGCGGCCGCTCTGGGCGCCGGCGACCTGGCTCAGCGGAGTCTCACCCTCGGGGTGAGTGCGCTTCCACCACTGGCGGAAGGTCTCCGAGGGGGCCACCGGCAGGTCGCGCGCCCCGGTCCACAGGGAGGCCGGGAAGGGCAGGGCACCGATCTTGCCCTCCTTGCCGCCCAGCAGCGCCGAGGCCTTGACCGTCTGCGAGGCGGCCGCCCACAGCGAGCTCTTCGACATCACCGGGGCCGAGACGTTCATGGCCACGTCCCACACGTCCGGCACCGCGCGGCGCTTGACGTCCACGGAGCGGGCCCGCAGGTGGATGAGGATCGTGGGGATGTCGATCTTGACCGGGCACACCTCGCCGCAGGCCCCGCACAGGGAGGAGGCGAAGGGCAGGGTGTGGACCGGGTCGTCGTCGGCCAGCCCCTGAGTGAGCTGGGGCGTGATGATCGAGCCGATCGGGCCGGGGTAGACCGAGCCGTAGGCGTGCCCACCGGTGTGCTGGTAGACGGGGCAGATGTTCATGCACGACCCGCAGCGGATGCAGGCCAGGGCCTGGCGGCCCACCGGGTCGGCCAGGGTCTTGGTGCGCCCGTTGTCCATGAGCACCAGGTGGAACTCCTTGGGGCCGTCGCCCTCGGTGACACCGGTCCACATGGAGGTGTAGGGGTTCATGCGCTCACCGGTGGCCGAGCGCGGCAGGAGCTGGGAGAAGATCTCCACGTCCTGGAAGCGGGGCACCAGCTTCTCGATCCCCATGAGGGTGATGAGCGTGTCCGGCAGGGTCAGGCACATGCGCCCGTTGCCCTCGGACTCGTAGATCGAGACCGTGCCGGTCTCGGCCACGCCCATGTTCGTGCCGGAGACGGCCACCGAGGCGTGCAGGAACTTGTTGCGCAGGTGCGAGCGGGCCGCGGCCGTGAGCTCCTTGGGGTCGTCGGAGAGGTCCGCCGGGGCGTCCTCCATGCGGTCCAGGAAGATGCCTCGCACCTCGGAGCGGTTGCGGTGGATCGCGGGCACCACGATGTGCGAGGGCATGTCGTCGGCCAGCTGGACGATCATCTCGGCCAGGTCCGTCTCGTGGGCGGTGATGCCCCGGTCGGCCAGGTACTCGTTGAGGTTCGTCTCCTGGGTGGCCATCGACTTGACCTTGACGATGTCGTCGACGCCCTTGGAGGCGATGATGTCGGTGATGATCCGGTTGGCCTCGGCGGCGTCACGCGCCCAGTGGACGATGCCGCCGCGGGCGGTCACGTTGGCCTCGAACTGCTCCAGCAGCTCGGGCAGGCGCGAGGCCACCTCGAACTTGACGGCCTCGGCGGCGTTGCGCAGGTCCTCCCAGTCGGGCATCTCGGACACGCGGTCGGCGCGCTTGGAGCGGATGGTGCGCGTGGCGTGGCCCAGGTTGCGGCGCATCTGGGTGTTGGCCAGCGTCTTGTGCGCGCCCTCGGGGAAGGTGTGTCCCCAGCGCAGCGTGTCCTCGGGCTGCTCGACCTCGGTGCGCCACCCGCCCGTGTGGGGCATACCGAGAAATACCTGTGTCATCGTGCCACCGCCTGTGTGTGCTGAGAGTTACCGGTGTGCTGGACGTGCTTGGGGGCGAAGGAGATGTTGCCCTCGAAGGGCGCGTCCTTGGTGGAGGCCAGGATCTCGGCCAGGTGCATGATGCGCACCCCGAGTTGACACGGGACAGGCCACCGCCGATGTGCATGAGGCAGGAGTAGTCACCGGCGCACAGGACCTCGGCGCGCGTGGACATCACGTTGCTCATCTTGTCGGCGAGCATCGCGGTGGAGGTCTCGGAGTTCTTCATGGAGAAGGTGCCTCCGAACCCGCAGCAGACCTCGGCGTCGGGCAGGTCGATGAGGGTGAGGGCCTCGACGGCTTTGAGGAGGCGGTAGGGGCGGTCGGCGACCTTGGCGACGCGCAGCGAGTGGCAGGTGGGGTGGTAGGTGACCGTGTGCGGGAAGTAGGCGCCCACGTCCTCGGTGCCCAGGACATCGATGAGCAGCTCGGTCAGGTCGTAGGTGTGCGCGGCGATCTGCTCGACCCGCTTGGCCAGGGCCGTGTCGCCCACGTGCTCGGCCACGAGGCCCTGCTCGTGACGGGCCGCGCCGGTGCACGAGCCCGAGGGGATGACGATGGCGTCCCACTCGCCGTCGAGCACGGGGGAGAAGGTCTCCACGTGGTTGCGGGTGATCTTGGCGGCCTGCTTGAAGTAGCCGGTGTTGGCGTGCATCTGGCCGCAGCAGACCTGTCCCTCGGGGAAGCAGACCTGGTGGCCGAGGCGCTCCAGGATGGTGACGGTTGCCTGCGCTGCCTGCGGGAACATGGTGTCCGCAAGACAGGTGGCGAAAAGGGCGATTCGCACGATATGCCTCCACGACGTCGTAGCTGAGACTGTCACGAGGACCGCCCGGACTCACCTGCCTTGGCAGGACGTGATGCGGCCTCGGCTGCGTCTCAGGCTACGGCCCGGCGGCGGCACTCATCTGACGACGACGCTCTCCCGGTCGGTTGGTTCCGCCTCTGAGACAGGTTTTCCGTTGAGGTGGCGCCGATCTGTGAGGGGTGAGGGTGGGCTGAGCAGGGGATGGCCGCGGCGTGTGGGAGGTAAGTCCCTAGAAGCGGATTGCGTCATGCATTACTGCCCTTATCTGCGATGGGCTTCGAGCAGGTCTCGGCGGGAGTATGGCCGACACCGTCGAGAACGCAGTTGTGCTGCGAGGACGTACTTTTCGCGGCGAGGACTGCGCTTGCCTCCAGAATGCGAGTGCCGGGGCGCAGTCGCCGGTGGGAGAACGCAGTCCTCGGCTGGGAAGTACGTCCCCGATCCGACGTCGGGGCTCGGGCATAGCCCTTCAGCCTCACGTGTGTCAGTGCGGTGGCGGCGCCGGGCTCAGCCGGCGGGGCAGGCCCCGACCTCGAGCTGGCCGTGACTGTTGGAGCCAGTGGCCACGACGCCGCCGTCGGCGCGTAGGCCCACGGTGGGGCCGCGCCCGCCGCAATGGCCACGATGTCGCGCCACTTGCTCACCTCGCATTGACCGGACTCTGATCTGCCCGCTGCGACGACGGTCCCATCGGCCCTGAGTCCGATGCTGTGAAGCTGCCCGCCGCCACGGCGGTGATATTGGACCAGCGCTCGATCCCGGCCCAGAGCTCCGGACGCCCGGCCGCGCGAACAGTGCCGTTCTTCAGCAGCCCCAAGGTGTGGAGGTAGCCCGCGGAGACCGCGCGCACTCGGTGCCAGTCCCTGCACCTCGCACTGGCCGGCGGCGTTGTTGCCGGCTGCGCAGACGCTCCCTGTCGGCACGAACGGCCACCGTGTGCCAGTCGCCGCAGCTGATACCGGTGATCTCGCGCCAGTGGTCAACCTGCCGTTGCCCCTCGACGTCGCGGCCGGTGGTCATCAGCGTCCCGTCGATGCGCAGTCCTGCGCTGAATCTCCATCCTGCGGCGACGGCGACGACGTCCCGCCAGTCCCGGACGTCGCACTGCCCCTGCGCGTTCCAACCGCAGGCCAGCACCGTTCCGTCGTCGCACAGGCCCAGCGTGTGAGACCGGCCCGGTGTTGGCGGCCAGATGGACACCGCCCGCCGCGACGGAGATGACGCCTCGCCACTGCGAGACACGGCACTCTCCGGCACCGTCCGCTCCGACGGCGACCACCCGTCCGTCGGGGAGACATCGGACGGTGTGCCTGCGTCCAGCAGCCAAAGGAGCATGAGTCATCACGAAGTCCTCCTTCGTTCCCCATCCCAGCAGAACCGCCCCGCTTTCGCCACCGACGCCGTCGTCGAGAACGTACTTTCGCGGCGAGGACTGCGCTTGCCTCAGAATGCGAGTGCCGGGGCGCAGTCGCCGGTGGGAGAACGCAGTCCTCGGCTGGGAAGTACGTCCCCGATCCGACGTCGGAGGCGTCAGTACACGCACGGCGCCCCCGGAATCGCGAAGGACCCGGGGGCGCCGTCTGTAGGAGTCAGGCTCGAGCGGCCTCAGACGCCCGGCCCCCTGGGCGGCGGTGGCCTGCAGGTTGGCGAACAGAGCCCCGCGCTCGTTGCCGAGTCGGATCCTGCGAGGCCTGTGAGACCCACGGAACCTGCGACGGTGCCGTCGGCGACTGCGTGAGATGCACAAGCCCCAGAGGGAATGTGCAGCTGCTCGGCCCGCAACTGCGTGAGGGCCGAGCTCAGGATGTCAGTGCTGGCTGGCATGATTGGGGCGCCTCTCTTCGGCTCCTTCCCCCGGAACACGTGCAGTGTCCTGGCCGGGGAGGAGAGGAGCTGGGAAGGAGGTGAGGGCCGTGTCCAAGCCGAAAGGCCGGAACGCGAAAGTCCGCCGGGGCAAGGTAACGGCCCGGAAGGTGAGCGACGTTTTGACCTCTATCGCTCGCCTGATCCGGGCCGTTGGTGTCCTGGTGGATGCCCTGAGCAAGTGGTTCAGCTGAGGCTGACTGCTTGCTAGGGGAGTCGCCCGGCTAGTACCCGGGTGGCTCCCTGCCATTATGGTCGGCGCCGCTCCTCCCTGTCCACATGACGACGAGACTCATCAGAAACGCCCGCGGAGGAGGCCCGGTGCCTCACGGAGAACTACCCGCGACGCCCGTGGACCGTGCCAGGCTCAGGCGAGGGATCAGGTCCCGGCCTCGAGCTGTCTGTGGCTTTTGCTGCCACCGACGCCGGAGGCTGAGCACACGCACGGCGCCCCTGGAGTCGCGAAGGACCCAGGGGCGCCGTCTGTAGGAGTCAGGCTCGAGCGGACTCAGACCCCCAGCCCCACCTGGGAGGCCAGGAACACGAGAGCGCCCAGCACCAGCAGCAGCCCGATGGAGTAGGGCGCCGCCTTCTTGAGGATCTCGGCGTCCGTACCGGGGGCGTCGACCGCGGTCGAGGCGATGGCCAGGTTCTGCGGGGAGACGATCTTGCCCAGACCGCCACCGATGGTGTTGGCGGCCAGCAGGATCTTCGGGTCGAGCCCGGCCCCCTGGGCGGCGGTGGCCTGCAGGTTGGCGAACAGGGCGCCCGCGCTCGTCGCCGAGCCGGCCACGGCGGTTCCCACCCAGCCCAGAGCCGGGGAGAGGAAGGCGTAGGCGGCGCCCGTGGCGGCCAGGGCCGCACCGATCGCGGAGGTCTGGCCGGAGAAGTTCATGACGTAGGCCAGGGCCATGACGGCGGCGATCGTCAGGATCGCCATGCGCAGCGTGTAGCAGGTCTTGGCCAGCGTGGCGAAGCCCTTGCCCACGCTCATCTCGAACTTGCCCGGCACCGAGCGCGCCGCGTAGATGAAGGTGACGATGATGGCGGTCAGGAAGATCCAGGTGCCCGGGTTGGACAGGGTCTGAAGGGTGTAGATGGCGCTCTTGGAGGCCTCGCCCTTGGCGGTCAGGAGCTGGCCGTACACGCCGGGCCACTTCACGGGCAGGTCGGTGGCCTTGAAGGCCTTGTCGAGGTTGATGCCCAGGGTCCACAGCTTGGTCGTGGCGATGATGACCACCACCAGGATGTAGGGCAGCAGGGCCAGGATGACGCGCTCGCGGTCGGGGGCGTCGTCGGCGGCCACCTGGGAGCGGTACTCGTCAGGGGTCGTCGGGGGTCCACACCAGCAGGAAGACGTAGGAGGCGGCCAGGCCCAGCAGGGAGGCCAGCACGGCGGTGAGCTCGTAGGAGATCGAGGGGGTGAAGAAGTGACCCACCCCGGTGGCCAGTCCCGCCACGATCGCCAGCGGCCACAACTGCTTGACGCCGCGCGCGCCGTCGAGGATGAACAGCAGCAGGAGCGGGATGAAGGCGCAGAACACCCAGGTCAGGTGCCCCATGGCGGTGGCCACGCTCACCGGCTCCTGGCCGCCGAGCTTGCCGGCGGTCGTGGTGGGGATGGCCATGGCGCCGAAGCCCACGTTGATGGCGTTACCGACCATGACGACGACGGCCGCCTTGAGCTTGGGCAGGCCCAGGGTCGCCACCATGGCGGCGGCGATGGCCACCGGGGCGCCGAAGCCGGCCAGACCCTCGAGCAGTCCGCAGAAGGAGAAGGCCACGATGAGGGCCTGGGCGCGCATGTCGCCCTTGCCGATCACGTTGAACACGGCCTTGAGGTCCTTGGAGCGACCCGAGACGTCAGTGAGGTTGTAGAGCCACACGGCCGCGATGATGATGTAGATGATCGGGACGAATCCCAGCGCCATGCCCTGGGTGGCGCTCATGACCGTCATGCCCACCGGCATGTGGAACAGGGTGATCGCGGTGGCGGCGGCGATCACCAGGGAGATGATGGCGCACCAGTGGGTGGCCACCTTGAACACGCCCATGAGGACGAAGAACACCACCAGCGGCAGCAGCCCCACCGCGGCGGTGAGGTAGACGTTGCCGCCCACGGCTGTGGTCGACGGCGTGAAGGCGGCGGGCAGTCCCGCCAAGGCTGGGGCGAGCGGTGCCGGATGCGTCGGCAGGGCTGACAGGACGGCTGGCGTCATGGCTACTCCACTGTGAGTACTGATGGGTCGTCCAGGTCGTCAGCGGGGCTGGGTTGGCAGCCGCGCTGCTGCGTCCTGGGTACTAAGGCCCAACGATCATGCCATGGAGACGGTGACTTGTGCACCATATGCGGGGGCCGTGCGCCGTCTTCGCGCATTCTTCCAGGTGAAAGTGGGGACGCAGGGCGCGGCGGTCGAGGCGGCCCGGAGCTCATGGCGCCCAGTGCCAGGCCCTCAAGACGTGGGGCGCTGCGGCCTGTGTCGGTGGGTGTCGGTGGCCGGACGGCTCAGCGCCTGCGGCGGTGCCGGGGCACCAGCCGGGCCGAGTTTAGGATGAAGGCCGATTCGGAGACGACGTGCACGAGGGCCGCGGCCACCGGCCCCAGCAGCCCCAGCCCGGCGGCGATCATGCCGACGACGTCGACCACCACCGTTCCCACGAAGTTCACCATGATGATGCGCCGGGCCCGGCGGGCCACCCGCACGGTCTCGACCAGGTCGGCCGGGGCGGAGCCCACGAGCACCACGTCCCCGGCCTCGCGGGCCACGTCCGTGCCCGTGCCCATGGCGATGCCGACGTCGGCGGCGCCCAGGGCGGGGGCGTCGTTGACGCCGTCGCCCACCATGGCCACGCGCTTGCCCGCCCGGCGCAGCGAGTCGACGACCTCCTCCTTGTCGGTGGGCAGCAGGTCGGCACGCACCTGCTCCTCGGCCAGGCCGAGCAGGCCGGCCACGTGGCGCGCAGAGGCGGCCGAGTCGCCGGTGAGCATGAGGACCTCCAGGCCCATGTCACCCAGGTCGCGTACGGCGGTGGCCGCCCCTTGGCGCAGCCTGTCGGCCAGGGCGATGGTGCCCAGGAGCTGTCCGTCGGCCCGCACCTCCACCACCGAGGTGGCCGACGGCGCCTCCGGGTCGGACTCCGTGCTCAGGGCGACGGCCTCGTCCTCGCAGTCGGAGGCGTCCCGCTCCGGTTGGTTCTTCTGTCCCCGGCAGCGTCCCACGGTGATCTGGCGTCCTTCGACGTGGGCGCTCACGCCGGCCCCGGGGGAGTAGGCGACGTCGCCGGGCATCGGCACTGTCAGGTCGCGCACGGCGGCCTCGGCGTAGATGGCCCGGCCGATGGGGTGCTCGGAGTTCCACTCGGCCGCGGCCGCCAGGGCCAGCACCTCGCCCTCGCTGGCGGCGGCCTCGGTGGGGAGGACGCTCACGACCCGGGGCTCGCCGACGGTGAGGGTCCCGGTCTTGTCCACCACCACCGTGTCCACCGCGGAGAGCTGCTCCAGGTGGGTGCCGTCCTTGACGAAGGCCCCGCAGCGGGCTGCGCGGGCGATGGCCGCCAGAACCGCCAGGGGAGTGCCCGCGGCCACCCCGCAGGCCCCGGCCACGATGATGACCGAGATCGTGGCGCGCACGTCCCTGGTCACCAGGAAGGTGACCAGGGCGGCCGCCAGCGCCAGGTAGACGATGCGGGCCGCCAGCCGGTCGGCCAGGCGCTGGACCGGCGCGCGCGAGGACTGGGCGTGGCGCACCGCGGCCACGATCCGCCCGTAGGAGGACTCCTCGCCGACCCGCTCCACCTCGAGCTCCAGGGCGCCACGGGTGATGGAGCCGGCCGGCACCCGGTCACCCGGCCCGACCTGGACGGGCAGCGCCTCCCCGGTGATCCGGGACTGGTCGACGTCGGCCCTACCGGTGCGCACGACGCCGTCGACCGGAACCCGGCCCCCGGGACTCAGGGCGATGACCTGCCCCGGGCGGACCTCGTCCAGGGGGACTTCAGTGACCCCGGGGACTGCGAGGGCCTCGGCGGCCTCAGCCGATTCGGCGGACTCAGTGGTGTCCGGGGCCCCCACCACCCGCGCGGTCTGCGGCAGGAAGGACATGAGGTCGGTCAGGGCGTCGCGCCCCCGATCCATCGACAGCTCCTCCAGGACCTCGGCGCACAGCGCGAAGACCGTCACGGCCAGGGCGGTCACCCACTCGCCAATGGCGGCGGCCGCCACGATGGCCAGGAGCATCGACAGCTCCATACTCATGCGCCGCTCGCGCAGGTCACCGGCCGCCTCGACCAGGAGAGGCCAGCAGCCCACCGCCAGCACCACCGCCCCGGCGGCGCCCACGGCCCAGCCGGGTGCCGGTCGTGCCCGCGATCCAGGCACCCAGTGCCGCCACGCCCACCACCGCGATGCGCACGACGTCGGCCCACTCGATCCGCTCGAGGGATCCGCTCGCCCGTGCGGGCACCCGAGGGGGTGCCGGTGTTGGAGAGCTCGTCGGAATCATCGACGGGCAGCGCCGGCGTCGAGGCCGACGGGGCGGAGGCGGGTGGGGACACGTGGGCAGTGGGTGGGTGGGCCGTCATACAGGGACTCCTGACAGGGGGACGGGAAGTACTCCCCGGGCGGGCCAGAGAGCGCCACCCAGGAATCTACCGACCATTCACGGGCCTCGACAGTGTATGAGAGGACTAGTAGTGATGAGGACGCCGCCGACGGGCCCATGGGGAGGTGGGCCCGTCGGCGGCGTCCGGGAGACTGGGCGCTCAGGCGGTGCCGGCGAGCGCCGCCTGAGTACTGTCGGACATCGGCCCTACTCGACGACGTCCTCGTCGACCCAGTCCAGGGTGCGCTGGACGGCCTTGTTCCAGTTGCGGAAGAGCCGCTCGCGCTCGGCCTCCTCCATGGCCGGCTCCCAGCGCTTGTCCTCGGCCCAGTTGTCGATGACGTCCTGGGTGCCCGACCAGAAGCCCACCGCGATACCGGAGGCGTAGGCGGCCCCCAGCGCCGTGGTCTCGGCGACCTTCGGGCGCACCACGGGCACACCCACCTGGTCGGCCTGGAACTGCATGAGCAGCTCGTCGCGGGTCATGCCGCCGTCGACCTTGAGCTCGGTCAGGGCCTGCCCAGAGTCGGCGTTCATGGCCTCGAGGACCTCGCGGGTCTGGTAGGCGGTGGACTCCTCCACGGCCCGGGCGATGTGCGCCTTGTTGACGTAGCGGGTCAGACCCACCAGGGCGCCGCGGGCGTCGGGGCGCCAGTGCGGGGCGAACAGCCCGGAGAAGGCCGGCACGAAGTAGGCCCCGCCGTTGTCCTCGACGCTGGCGGCCAGGGACTCGATGTCCTTGGAGTCGGCGATGATGCCCAGGTTGTCGCGCAGCCACTGCACCAGCGAGCCGGCCACGGCGATCGAGCCCTCCAGGGCGTAGACGGCCGGCTCGTCACCGATCTGGTAGCACACGGTGGTCAGCAGCCCGTTCTCACTGCGCACCGGGGTGGTGCCCGTGTTCATGAGCATGAAGCAGCCGGTGCCGTAGGTGTTCTTGGCCTGGCCCTTCTCGAAGCAGGCCTGCCCGAAGGTGGCCGCCTGCTGGTCGCCGAGGATGCCGCTGATGGGGGTGTCCACCAGCAGGCCGTTCTTGCGGCCGTAGCCGAAGACGCCCGAGGAGGGGCGGATCTCGGGGAGCATGGAGACGGGGATGCCCATGTCCGCGCAGATCTCCGGGTTCCAGTCCAGGGTGTCGATGTTCATGAGCATCGTGCGCGAGGCGTTGGTGACGTCGGTGGCGTGCACACCACCGTTGACCCCGCCGGTGAGGTTCCACAGCGTCCAGGTGTCCATGGTGCCCATGAGGAGGTCGCCGGCCTCGGCGCGCTCGCGGGCGCCCGCCACGTTCTCCAGGATCCAGGCCACCTTGGGGCCGGCGAAGTAGGTGGCCAGCCCCAGGCCCACGCGGTCCTTGTACTTGTCCGGGCCGTCCTCGCCGGCCAGACGGTCGCAGATCTTCTGGGTGCGGGTGTCCTGCCAGACGATGACGTTGTAGACGGGCTCGCCGGTGTTCTTGTCCCACACGACGGCGCTCTCGCGCTGGTTGGTGATGCCCACCGAGGCGATCTCGTGGCGGTTGATCTGCGCCTTGGCCAGCACCCCGCTGACGACGAAGCGGATGTTGTCCCAGATCTCGTTGGCGTCGTGCTCGACCCAGCCGGCGCGCGGGAAGATCTGCTCGTGCTCCTTCTGGTCGACGGCGACGATCTCGCCGTCGTGGTTGAACAGGATGGCGCGTGAGGAGGTCGTACCCTGGTCGATGGCCAGGACGTACTTCTTCTCAGTGCTGTTGGGGCTCACAGGAATGTCCTTTCACTGCGTTGTGAGGGGGCGGTGGTGAGAGCTGCGCTGGGCAGCGATGGTGTCGATGCGGTCAGGGTCGTGCGGGCTCAGAACAGCCCGGCGATGTGGGGAACGATGAGCCCGGCGGCGACGGCGCCGATGAGCGGGCCGGACGATCGGGACCCAGGAGTAGGCCCAGTCCGAGCCTCCCTTGCCGGGGATCGGCAGGAGGGCGTGGGTGATACGCGGTCCCTAAGTCACGGGCCGGGTTGATGGCGTAGCCGGTGGGGCCGCCCAGGCTCATGCCGATGACGACGACGACCATGGCCACGGCCAGTGGGCCCAGACCCGAGGGGGTTTTGCCCGAGGCGAGGATCCAGGCCAGCAGGACGAAGGTGCCCACCGCCTCGGTCACGACGTTCCAGCCGTAGGAGCGCACCGCCGGGCCGGTGGCGAACACGGCGAGCTTGGAAGCGGCGTCGGCCTCCTGGTCGAACTGCTTCTTGTAGGACAGCCAGACGGTGGCGGCGCCCGCCATGGCGCCCACCATCTGGGCGGCGCAGTAGACGAGGATGTTGACCGGCGTGGCGGAGATTCCCTCGGCCAGGGGGCGTCCGGCGACCGCCAGGCCGATGGTCACCGCCGGGTTGAGGTGCGCGCCGGTCTTGTAGGCGGCGTAGACACCCACGAAGACCGCCAGACCCCACGCCATGGTGATGACGATCCAGCCGCTGTCCTTGGCCTTGGAGGTGGGCAGCACGACACCGGCGACGACGCCGCAGCCCAGAAGAATGAGAAGAAATGTCCCCAGAGCCTCCGAGGCGAAGATCTGGGTCAGGGTCGCAGACATGTGCGGCTCTCTTTCTGCACGACGGTGTGCGGGTGTACTCGGGACGACGAGGTCCGGGGTGTGGGTGGTGGGTGGTCGCGGTGCCCGCCTCCACGGGAACTGACGGGCACCACGGGGAGCCTGCTGGCCGAGCGGTACCGGCGGCGGTCCGCTCGACCAGCAGGAGACTAGATCGGCTCGGTGATGTGCGCCACCGCGGCGGCGTCAGTCAGCTCGGACTCTGCTGCGGCGATCTGGGCCACGCGCTGGGCGTAGGCCTCCTTCTGGGCGGCGACGTCCTTCTCGGACCAGTTCAGCAGCGGCGCCATGATCGCCAGGATCTCGTCGGCGGCGGCCAGGCCCCGGTCACGGCGCGAGAGGTCCAGGCGCACCCGGCGCAGCAGGACGTCGTCGAGGCTCTCGGCGCCCCTCATGGGTGACGGCCCAGGCGACCCTCGGCGCGCAGATAGGGTGGGGGCCTCGGCCAACGGCTCGCCCAGGCGCTCCTCGGGACCGGCGGCGTCGATGGCCTGAAGCAGGGCCGGGGTCTCGTCGCCGTAGCGGTCCAGCAGGTGGGTGACCCGCTCCAGGGTCCAGCCGCGCTCACCGGCGATCCGCCCGGCCCGCTTGGCCAGGGCGTGGTAGCCGGCCGCACCCACCAGGGGCAGCTCCTGCGTGGCGCAGGGGTGGGCGTGGGACAGGGCCTCGCCCAGGGCGTGGTCAACGGCGTCGGAGGCCATGACCCGGTAGGTGGTCAGCTTACCGCCGGCGATGGCGGTCAGCCCCGGGGCGATCCGGGTGACCGTGTGCTCACGGGAGACCTTCGTGGAGGCGGCCTCGGCACCCGGCTTGAGCTTGGGCTGGAGCAGGGGACGCAGGCCCGCGTAGACGCCGATGATGTCGGCGCGAGTGATGGGCCGCGACAGCACGGAGTTGGCGTGCTCGAGGATGTAGTCGACGTCGGCGGCGGTGGCCACGGGCTTGGAGACGTCCAGATCCCAGGGGGTGTCGGTGGTGCCGATGACCCAGTACTCGGGCCAGGGGATGATGAACAGGACTGACTTCTCGGTGCGCAGGAAGACCCCGGTCTCGGCGTCGATGGCCTCCTTGGGGACCACGATGTGGATGCCCTTGGAGGCCAGGACCTTCAGGCCGCCGGCGTCGGTGGCCAGGTCCTGGACGTCCTCGGTCCACACTCCGGCGGCGTTAATGGTGCGCTTGGCCCGGATCCGTGGTCGGTGCCGGTGGCCAGGTCGGTGACGCGGGCGCCGTGGACATGGCCGCGCTCGTCGGTGAGGAAGCCGGTGACCTTCGTGCGGTTGGCGGCCAGCGCCCCCAGGCCGACGGCGGTGCGCACCAGGTCGATGACCAGGCGGGCGTCGTCGACCCGGGCGTCGAAGAAGCGGATGGCGCCGGCCAGGCCGCTGGTGTCCAGGGAGGGGGCCAGGGCGGAGGTGCCCTTGCGGCCCAGGTGGCGCTGGATCGGCACGGTCTTGCGGCCGCGGGAGCCGGCCAGGGCCAGGGCGTCATACATGCCCACGCCGACCGCGGAGTAGGGAGCGCTCGTAGTGGTGCTTGAGTGGCCACAGGAAGGGCTGGGCCTTGACCAGGTGCGGCGCGGTGGTGCTCAGCAGGCGGCCGCGCTCGGTGAGGGCCTCGTGCACGAGGGCGAAGTTGAGCTGGTAGAGGTAGCGCAGGCCGCCGTGGACGAGCTTGGAGGACCACGAGGAGGTGCCCGAGGCCCAGTCGCCCATCTCCACGATGCCGGTGCGCAGGCCGCGGGCCGCGGCGTCCAGGGCGATGCCGGCGCCGGTGACGCCCCCGCCGACGACCAGCACGTCCAGGCCCCTCGGCGGACGACATCTCCTCCAGGGCGCGCTCGCGCTGGGCGGCGTTGAGCGCGGTGTCCTGGATGGGTGCGGGGTAGGAGGGGCCAGCCGGGCCGGAGCTGCGGGGGGTCTTCTTGGACGAGGGCTTGCGGGTGGAGGTCATGGCTCCTGGGCTCCTACGTGTCGTGAGATCGAAACTGATGGGGCTGTGCGGGGCCGGTCGGCGTTGACCGGGGTGCCGGATGGGAAGCAGGTCGGGGCCCGGCTTCCGGCGCCGGGGCCCGCCGCGTTCCCTCGCGCTCGCACGGCCCTTGTATGGTGGCGAACACCACTGTCCGCCGAGCGTGGGAGAATGCGCAAGGGAAGTGCACGAATGTGCAGGAGGCTTTCGAGGTATCCACAAGAATGTCCGCACAACTGTGTGGACGGCTCTCCTGAACAGGACATCCGATGTCGCAGGCGGCAGGATCGTTCCCTCCCACGGTGCGCAGCGGCCGTGTGGAACGGCCCCGTCATCGGAGGATGGAGCCGGGTGGAGCAAGGAGGAAGACATGACTGGCAGAACCACTGCTGACGCGGCCGGGAGCGCGGCGAGTGCTGCCGACCCCGGCGGCCTCCTGCGCGCCTACGAGGCGGCCTCCATGTACTACGTCCAGGGCGAGACGATGGAGGTGATCGCCCACCACCTGGGGGGTGTCGCGCTCGACCGTCTCCCGGCTCCTGGCACGTGCCCGCCAGGAGGGTGTCGTACGGGTCAGTCTTGTCCAGCCCGGGGGTGCCGGCTCCCTGGAGGGGCGGATGGCACAGGCCTTCGGGGTCCGCACGCATATCGTCCCGGTGCGCGAGGGCACCACGGAGATCCACCGCCTCCAGCAGGTCGCCTCCGTCGCCGCCGCGCACATGGTCGATCTCATCGAGGCCCTGGCCGAGCAGGACGGGGGCTCAGGCGCCGGTGCGCTTGAGCCGGGTGGTCCCTGAGGGCGGCAAGCCCACCGCGGCCGGCGAGCCCGCCGGGTCGGGTCGGGATGCTGGCACAGGAGGCGTCGTCGTCGGCGTCGCCTGGGGCACCACCATGTCGGAGGTCAGCGCCGCCCTGCCCTCGAGGTCCGTTCCGGGACTGACCGTCGTCCAGCTCAACGGTGCCTCGGATCCTGTGCGTGAGGGGCCCAGTGCTGGCGAGGTGCTCTCCCGGATGCGCCTGTCGTTGGGGGCGCGCACGATCTCCTTCCCGGTGCCGGCCTCTTCGACCATGTGGCCACCCGCGAGGCCATGTGGTCGGAGCGTTCGGTCAAACGGGTCCCTGTCGGTGGCGCGGCGTGCGAGTCTGGCCGTCTTCGGCGTCGGCGCCCTCGATGCCCCTCAACGGGGCCCCTGCCCTCCCAGGTCTACAAGGGCGGTCACCTCACGGCCCGGGACCAGGCCGTCCTGCGCCGTCAGAACGTGGTGGGAGACGTGTGCACCGTCCTGCTGCGCGCCGACGGCTCCTGGCGCGACGTCGCCCTCAATGCTCGGGCCACCGGCCCGACTCCCGCCCAGCTCGCCCGGATTCCCGCGCCGCCTGTGCGTGGCCGCGGGAACCGGCAAGGCCCGCGCCCCTGCTGGCCGCGCTGCGTGCCCGGACCGCTACGGATCCGTCGTCGACGACGCCACCGCCCGCGCCGTCCTGGAGCTCGCCGAGGTCCGCGGCCAGAGCGGAGGCGGTTCTCGATGAGTCGCGAACGTGGCAGGATGTGGGCCCGGATCGCGCTGCGGTCTGCTCACGGCTCCGACATCGCCGGTGGTGCGCCGGCTCGCGGGACCCACGACCAGAACTGAGTCTTACTGAATGCGGACGACGATGAACAGCACTGCGCTCAGGACAGATGAACACCTGCCCACCGGCCGGGCAACTCGCCGGGCCGAGGTCTACGGGGTCGACGGCTCCCGCCGTGTCCTGCGGCCGGCCCGCCCGGCGGACGTGCGTGCCATCGCCGAGCTGGTGCGGCCCTACGCCGAGCGCCGCGTCCTCATCGCCAAGGACCTCATCTCCTACTTCGAGGACATCCAGGAGTTCATTGTCGCCGAGGAGATCCCCGGCGTCGTCGGGCCCGGCGGGGCAGACAGCGGGGATACACCGGCCGCTTCCAGGATCGTGGGCTGCGGGGCTCTGCACGTCATGTGGGACGACATTGCCGAGGTGCGCACTCTGGCCGTCCACCCCGATGCCCTGGGGACCGGGCTCGGTTCGGCCATCCTGCGCGAGCTCATCGCGCAGGCCCGGGAGATGGGGCTCAAGCGGGTGTTCTGCATGACCTTCGAGGAGCAGTTCTTCGGAGCCCACGGCTTCGAGCCCATCGAGGGCACCCCGGTAGGCGCGGACGTCTTCGCCGAGATGCTGCGCTCCCACGACGACGGTCTGGCTGAGTTCCTCGACCTGGCCCGCGTCAAGCCCAACACCCTGGGCAACGCCCGCATGCTCCTGCACCTGTGAGCTGACCGCCCTGGATGGGCCGGGTGCGGTTCGCTGCGGCGCGCCGCTGTCCTGTGCGACCTCGTGGTCGGGTGCGATCCTGTCAGACAAGCGGCCGACAGCTGTGCGACAGCCAGGCGACAACCGTGGAGGAGCACCCATGATCCGCAACGTTCACGAACGCGTCATCAACGCCCCTATCGAGTCCCTTGGGGCCCTGCTTGACGGGCTGGGACAGAAGGACGACCGGCTCTGGCCCTCGCAGTCCTGGACACCGATGGTCCTGGACCGACCCTTGGCGGTGGAGCCGACGGCGGCCATGGCGTCATCCGCTACTACGTGAGCGAGTACGAGCCCGGCCGGCGAGTGCGGTTCACCTTCCATCCGCGAACAGGGATCATCGGCGCCCATGAACTGAGCCTTGACACCCTGGACGATGAGCGCACCCGCATCCGCCACGTCCTCATCGGCCGTGCCCGCGGCGCCATGCGGCTCATGTTCTCGGCCGTGGTCGAGCCCCTGCACGACGCCGTCGTCGAGGACCTCCTCGACAACGCCGAGCGGGAGGCGACCGGTTCGGTGGCCCGGCCCGCGTCCTGGAGTCCACGGGTACGCGTACTGCGCCGCCTCACCGGCGACAGGTAGCCGTCAAGCGCGGGCTGGGTGGATGGGGAGTGCTACCAAAAGCCGGCACAGAGCCAGGGCGATAGGCTGACAAAGCGTCGTCAGCCCCCATAAATCCGAAGAACCCCTTTGAGGAAAATACTCATGAGTCAGCCGCCGATCTCGCCGGTCACGGAGAAGCTGGTGCGCCGAACGGCGTTTACCGGCTCCGGCTGGCTCGTGTTCATTTTTTGTGGCATCCCAGGGCTGTACCTGCTGAACATCGCGCGACTCCTCGTGGGGGAATGGGGCGGTGCTTTCTTCACGGCGCTGATACTCGGGCTGTTGCTCCCTCGTCCCTGTCGCGGTGGCGGCCTCGAGGAGGACGCAGTTCGATGCGGATGGGATCCATGTGCGGGGGCTGTGGAGCGCGCACGATGCCCCGTGGCCCCGCTCCCGCAGCGGGCTGGTCGTCCAGCGGCCGGCTAAGAACCCGGTCCTGGGGCTCCTCATCATGGCCTTCGCCGGACTTGTCATCGTGGTTCTGGTATTCCTGAGCGATGGGAACCTGAGCCCGGATGAGTTCCCCGGCATGAGTCTGGCCGCTCGGACCTACGTCCTCGACGCCGAGGGGCAGGTTGTCTGGCTTGCAGGAATGTCGCGCCGAGGATTGTCCAGGTCCGGTATGGAGCGCAGAAGCGCGGCGGAGCTGGATCGGATCTGGAGCTGGGCCGTCGCGCGCGGCTACACGTGGGAGACCGATACGTACGTGAATCCTGAGTGCCTCCGCGCTGAATGAGAAAGGACCACGGGGACGATGAGGATTGCTGCGGTCCACCTCGTCTCCGAGAGCGGGATGGGGAGTCCCTGCCTGAGGCTGCCGTGTGACTGTCTCGGTATCCCTGTCCGGGTCCGATCAGGACTCCGCGCATGTGAAGAACCATCGAGGAAAGTGCTCATGAGTCAGCCGCCGGCCAACGGCCCCTACAGTCAGCCCGGACAGCCCGGCCAGTACGGTGCCCCCGCCCAGCAGAACCCCTACGGTCAAGCCGGTGTCTCCGGACCTCAAGCCCAGTACGGCCAGACGAGTCAGGTCGGAGCTGTGCAGTACGGTCACCCCGGACCTCAGGCCCAGTACGGTCAGCAGGCCGGACAGCCCGCAGGGCCTCAGGCGGCTTCCTACGGCGTCGCGGGCGCGCAGCAGTCCTCCTCGGCCCCGCAGTACGAGTACCAGCCCTCCCGCCTCGGCCCCATCCCCGTGGAACAGGACAGGCTGGTCCTCAAGCCCACGGCGACGACCTCCAGCCGCATTCAGTTTCTCGTGGGCGGCGGCTTTGGGCTGGTGTGCCTGGCCGGCGCGGTCTGGAACCTCATTCATCTCGGGGACAAGGGCACGATCGGTGCCTTCGTCATCCTGCTGCTCCTCGGGTTGTTCCTGCTGCTCGGTATCCTGTTCCTCATGTCGGTGCGCACGGTGTTCGACGCCACGGGCATCCACATCGGGGCCGGCGGAAGGGGCCGCGATATTCCCTGGCCGCGGTCGCGCACGGGGCTGTTCGTCAAGGTCCCCGGTGCGCCGGCGGCCCTGAGCGTCGCCGCCGGCAAGGTCCAGATCCGTCACGCCGAGGGGCACGTCATCGACCCCGCCGGCAAGGCATTCGTGCTGGCCGGTCTGACCTGGTCCGGAGTCAGTGCCCAGGCGCTGGAGGCGAAGGGCACCGCCGAGCTGGACCGCATCTGGGAGTGGGCGGTCGCGCGCGGATACACCCAGGAGACGGGCGAGTACGTCGAGCTCAACGGTGTGCTCGGTGTCCAGCAGGGACTGCGAGCGAGGCAGGAACGCCGTCAGGGCCTGAACCGCCCCTGAGTCGGGGCGCACACGGTGGACGTCCAGGAGCGCAGCCTCCTCCAGCGTTCTCGGTCGAGGGGGACTGGGCCCTTGGAGGCGGTGTGGTCGCGGCCGGTGTGGAATACGCTCATGGCACCCCACCGCCCACGATCTGGTGCTGACCGCCTTGATGAAGAGGTTCCCATGACGCAACCACCGACAGGCACGTCCGACGGTTGGCCCGTTCCCTACGGCCGGCCCGGGAGCCGCCCCTCTCCGTACACAGACCCCTGCCCCCTACGGTGGGGCCGTTCCTCAGGGGGCACCCGGTCAGTATGACTCGGCCGGGTACGGCCGAGTTGGTGACGGTCGATCGAATGACGGCCGACCGAACTACCAGCAGCCATCGCCACCTCCGGTCCGCATTCCCGTCGCTGCGCTCCAGGGAGTCCCCGCGGCCCGGACGTTCACGCCGCCGGTGCATCGTCCCGAGCAAGCATCCGCTGTGTCGGTGACCGACAGGTTGGTCCGCCGTACCGCCGCAACCGGGTCCGGCTGGATCGTGCTCGTCCTGTGTGGCGCCGTCGGGCTGCTGCTCCCTGGCGTCCGGGCTCAAGACCATCGTTGGTGGCGGGGACGATTCCACGCTCGGCCTCACCATGCTCATCACCGGGCTGATACTCCTGGTGCCGGTTCCGATGATGATGTCCATGCGGACCGAATTCGACTCCAGCGGTATCCACACGCGAGTTCTCGGCTTCCGGCGCGACATCCCCTGGCCCCGGTCCCGCAGCGACCTATTCGTCAAGCGCCCCAGTGCGCCCCCGCTGCTGGTGATTCTCCTGGGGCTCGTCCTCATCGTCCTGGCCCTCCTCACCGGGGACGCCGGGGATGCTGCCGGCGTGAGCCTGAGCGCCCGAGCCTACGTCAGGGTCCCTCAAGGGCGAGCCGTCTGGTTGCCGGGGCTGACTCGTCGCGGTCTGTCGAGGTCCATGATGGTGCGCCGGGGCGATGCCGAGCTGGACCGCATCTGGACCTGGGCAGTGGCCCGCGGTTACACCCAGGAGACGGGTACGCCCGCGCGATCGTAGGTTAAGCCTCGGCTTCGTAGGGTAAGGGTACGAACCGGGTGCCTACCCTACGACCGCGAGGAGTGAGCCGCTTCTCAGCTGGCTGGTGACGACGGTATCCGGCCTCGCCCAAGCCGTTGCCGCTACGGTGTCCCCGTGCCCGCCTGCCCCACCCCTGACGACACGCTCACTGCTGCGACCTCGGCGCAGGACGTCATGACCTGGTACGACGCCCACGCCCGCGACCTGCCGTGGCGCCGGCCCGGTACGACGCCGTGGGAGGTTCTCGTCTCGGAGGTCATGAGCCAGCAGACCCCAGTGGCCCGCGTCGTCCCCGCCTGGCAGGGAGTGGATGCGGCGCTGGCCCGGCCCCATCGAGCTCGCCCAAGCCCCCACCGCTGCGGTGCTGCGGGTCTGGGGTCGCCTGGGCTACCCGCGCCGGGCCCTGCGGCTCATCGAGTGCGCCCGCAGCGTCGTCGAGCAGCACGGCGGCGTCCTGCCCAATGACCTGGACGCCCTCCTGGCCCTGCCCGGGGTGGGGGAGTACACGGCCGGTGCGGTCCTGGCCTTCGCCCACGGTCGGCGCGCCCTCGTGCTGGACACGAATGTCAGACGGGTCCTGGCCCGCGCCGTCGGCGGTCAGGCCCTTCCCGCCCCCAGCCTCAACCGGGCCGAGCGCGAGCGGGCACTGGGGCTGCTGCCCGACGACGACGCCACCGCCGCCCACTGGTCGGTGGCCGTCATGGAGCTCGGCGCCCTGGTGTGCACCGCCCGCGAGCCGGACTGCGGGGCCTGCCCGTGGCAGGCCGGCTGCGCCTGGCTGGCGGCCGGCCGCCCCGCGGACGTCCACGCGGGCCGGCGTCGCAGCCAGGCCTGGCACGGCACCGACCGCCAGGCCCGGGGGCTGGTCATGGCCCGCCTGCGCGCAGCCCCCGACGGGCAGTGCGTCGAGGCCGCTGAGCTCAGGGCCTGCGCCGCCAGGGCCGGGACGCGAGCCTCCGCTGGAGCTCCCGACCCCGAGCAGCCGGCGCGCGCCCTGTCCACCCTCCTGGCCGATGGGCTCATCGTCACCGACGACGACGGCGCCACCTACCGGCTTCCCTAGCCGGCCACCGCTGCGTGGACCGCCCCGGTAGCCGGCCGGGGATGCGCTTGGGGCCTGTGCGGACAACGACGAAGGTCTCATCGGCCTCGCGCATCGCTGGGGCGGGGCGCTCACGGGCCTGGGGCCGTGGCGCCGGTAGAGTCGTGACCATGGCCAAAGGACGCGGACGCAACCATGGGGAAAGCGCAGGACGACGAGGCTCCGCCCGTCGCGGCGCAGGCTCCTCATCGGGGCGTTCCTCCTCGGGCTCCCCAGTCCCGGCCCCACCGGCAGAGCGCTTTCCGGCGGCGGGCCGCGGTCCGGCGCTGGACAGTCCTCCTCAGCCCGCTCCAGCGGGACGCCCCGATCCTCCCAGGCCAAGGGACGCGGCGGCCGCGCCTCGGGCACGAAGTCGACCGGACGCCCCCTTCACTCGGGGCAGACGGGTCGGCCCGCCGCCGGACAGTCGGGCACGCCGGCCCGGGGCGGCAAGAACCGCCGGTCCCCCAGGGCGGCCAGGGGACTTCGACACCCCGCTCACGGCAAGCCGCTCCGGGAACCGCTCGCTCCTCTCGGACAAGCTCGACTCAGGCCGCGCGCTCCGATCGTCGTCGACACAACTGGGGCGCGGGCCTCCAGTGGACCCACATCGGCGGCGGGCGGCTGACCGGAGCCCCTGACTCGATCCCGCAGGGCCCGGACCAGCCCCGCAGCGGGCGCCTGCGCAAGCCGGTCCCGCCCCAGCCCCGCTACGGTCTGCGCCGTGCCCTGGTTCTGGGCGGGGTCGTGCTGGTCCTCCTGCTGCTCATCGTGACTTTCGTCGTCGGCTACCTCTGGGTCCGCAACACCATCCGCACCCAGGATGAGGAACGCGCCGCCGCCCAGGTGCACACCGTCTACCCCACGCCGGGGAAGTGCGACCCCTCGACCTTGAAGAGCACAGTGCAGGGGCCCGAGTCCGTCAGTGTCGGTGCCGGGGCGACCTTCTCCATCTCCCTGGTCAACAGCGGCCAGGCACCCTGCCCTGATCGACGTCGGCAGCCAGGCCCTGGGAGTGCGGGTCTCCTCGGGCTCCCAGCAGGTGTGGGACTCGGTCACCCTGCCCCGTGGGCCAGACCGAGAAGGCCCTCCTCCTGCCTGCGGGCAAGGGCGCCGATGTCAACGTGACCTGGAACGGCAACGCGGCCACCTCCGACTGTGCAGCGGCCAACGCGGCACCGGCCTCACCGGCAGGCGCATCGGCCTCCTCGACGCCGAGCGCCACTGCCTCCTCCTCCGTGAGCCCCTCGGCGGGCCAGGCGCAGACCGCCCCCGGCAGCACCGCGGGCGCGGGAACCTACCGTTTCCGCTTCGTCATGGGGGACAAGGACCTCACTGAGGACCGGGTCTTCGTCGTCGGCTGACGGCCTTCTGCAGGCGGGTGCCGGGGTGGCCGCCGGAAAGGCCTGGCGACCGACGAGCTCAGGAGTAGCGCTCGACGACGGAGATCTCCGCCAGCCGTGACAGCCCGTCGCGCAGGGTCCGGGCCCGCTGGGCGCCCACGCCCTCGACGGCCTCGAGCTCCTCGATGGTGGCTCCGAGGACCCCCTGCAGGGACCCCCACTGCTCGACGACGGCGCGCGCCGTCACCACGGGCAGGCGCGGGATCTTGGACAGGATCCGCAGGCCGCGCGGGGAGACCTGAGCGTCCAGGTCCTGGCCGTCAATGCCGCCCAGTCCCATGGAGCGCGCCACCATCGCCAGGTCCAGGAGGGCGGGGGAGCCCACCCACTTCAGGCGCGCATCGACGGTGGTCGTGTCCAGGCCCTCGGGCAGGTAGTCCTCCAGGAGGAAGCCGTGCTCGGCGAGCAGGCCCCGGGTGAGCTCCTCGACCTGGAGGGCCAGGAGGCGCCCGTCGGTGCCGAGCTCCAGGACGTAGGAGTCGATGTCGGCGGAGATGCGGCGGACCATCTCCATGAGCTGGAGCACCGAGGTGACGTCACGGACGGTGACGAGGTCCTCGATCTCCAGGGAGTCCAGGCCGGCGGAGGTCTGGTCGAGGCGGGCCTTGTAGCGCTCCAGGGCGGACAGGGCCTGGTTAGCGCTGGCCAGGATCGACTCGCTGGGCTCCAGGACGTGGCGCTTGCCGTCCACGTACAGGGAGATGATCCGCATCGACTGGCTCACGGAGATGACCGGGTACCCGGTCTGGCGGGCCACGCGCTCGGCGGTGCGGTGACGCATGCCCGTCTCCGAGGTCTGGATCGAGGCGTTGGGCAGCAGCTGGACGTTGGCGCGCCGGATCCGGGCGGTGTCCATGTCGACGACGACGCCGCCGTCCATCTTGGCCAGCTCGCGCAGGCGGGCGGCGGAGAGCTCGACGTCCAGGTGGAAGCCGCCCGAGGAGATGGCCTCCACCACCGGGTCGAAGCCCAGCACGATGATCGCCCCGGTACGTCCGCGCAGGATCCGCTCCAGTCCGTCACGAAGGACGGTGCCGGGAGCAACGAGCGCAAGCGTCTCGTGCAGCTGGCCAGCGGCCTCGATCATCATCTCTCCTGATCTCGCGGTGTCCTGAGGAAGGGATCGCACAGTGAACTTGCCGGGGCGGACCGTGCTCGGGACCCTCCGGTCTCGCGGCATCCAAGTGAGCGCACGCCCCGGTGCTCACGCTCCCATGGTATCGGCAGCCGGGCCGACCTTCGGCGAGGGCCTTCCCACACTGGACCAGTCGGTCTGTTGGCGGCGCCCGGCCGATCCATGACGGTCACGTCACCTGCTCGGCTCCCGTGGCCGCCCCTGGTCCCGGCGTTGTCTGCGTTTGCCAGTACTGCCTCCACTGCCTGTGCTGTATGCGCTTGCCCATGGTGACCGTGCTGTCCTGTCAGCCGCGTGGGAGTGCCGCCCCCATGGCCTCACCCACGTGCGCGACCGGCAGCACCTGCATTCCGGCGACCTCGCGCAGCTCGGCCGAGCCCGCCAGCGGCACGATCGCCCGGTCGAAGCCGAGACGGGAGGCCTCCGCCAGGCGCCGCTGGATACCGACAGTGGCCCGTACCTCACCGGTGAGCCCCACCTCGCCGAAGGCCACGAGGCCAGCAGGTGTGGGCAGGTTGCGCGCGGCCGAGACCGCGGAGATGGCCACGGCCAGGTCCGTGGCCGGCTCGACGGCGCGGGCCCCGCCCACGGTGGAGACGTAGACGTCCGCGCTGGAGGTGTCCACCCGCAGTCGGGCGCTGAGAACGGCCAGCGCCATGGCTGTGCGCGAGTGGTCCACCCCGGAGGTGGTGCGCCGCGGGGACCCGGCGTTGGTGGGGGCCACCAGCGCCTGGATCTCCACCGGCATGGGGCGGCGCCCCTCCAGGGTCACGGTGGCGCAGGTGCCCGGTACCTCGGAGCGGGCGGCGGACAGGAACAGGCCCGAGGGGTCCGCCAGTCCCACGATGCCCCGCTCGCCCAGGTCGAAGCAGCCGACCTCATCGGTGGGGCCGTAGCGGTTCTTGACGGCCCGCAGCAGCCGCAGGCGGGCGTGACGGTCCCCCTCGAACTGGGTGACGACGTCGACCAGGTGCTCCAGGACCCGGGGCCCGGCGATCCCGCCGTCCCTTGGTCACATGACCCACGAGCAGCACCGGGATATTGCGCTCCTTAGCCACCGCGATGAGTGCACCGGCCACGGCCCGCACCTGGGTGACGCCCCCGGCACTGCCCTCGACCTGCGCTGAGGCGATGGTCTGAACCGAGTCCACCACCAGCAGGGAGGGACCGGCCGCCTCCACGTGCCCCAGCAGGGCCCCCAGCTCGGTCTCCGCGGCCAGGAGCAGCCCCGGATCCAGGGCGTCGATGCGCTCGGCACGCAGCCGTACCTGCGAGGCCGACTCCTCACCGGTGACGTAGAGGACCGGCCCGTCCCCGCGCTCGCGAGCCACGGCGGCGGCCTTCGCGGCGACGTCGAGCAGCAGCGTGGACTTGCCGACGCCGGGCTCACCGGCCAGCAGCACGACGGCACCCGGCACGATCCCGCCGCCCAGGACCCGGTCCAGCTCACCCACCCCGGTGGGACGGGCCCCTGGCCTCCGTGGCGCTGACCTCCCCGATGGGGCGGGCGGCCACGGTCGGTCGCACGGCGCCGGCAGCGCCCAGAGCCCCGCCGGCGCCCCCACCCGGGGAGTCGGAGACCTGAGTCTCCTCCAGGGTTCCCCACTCGCGGCACTCCCGGCACTGGCCCATCCACTTGGGGCTGGACCAGCCGCACTCGGTGCAGCAATAGGAGACCTTGGGGGCCTTGGGACTCTTCGATGCGGGCATGACCGGAGAGTATCGGGCCCCACCGACATCTATTCAGATCTCGACATCGGCGCCCTGCGGGCCTCAGTAGCCGACCGGGCCGCTCTGCTCGGGCTGCCCTCCCTGACCATGGGGCTGCTGGTTCTGGGAATCCTGACCGTACTGGCCCGATGGCGGCACCTGGCCCGGCTGCTGCTGGCCGTGCGGGGCCTGCTGCGGAGCGCTCTGACCTGCCTGCTGGCCGGGCACCTGGCCGTAGCCGGTGCTCTGCGGCGCCGTCGGCTGGGCCGCCGGCTGTCCGTACTGGGGCTGTCCGTACTGGCCCTGCTGAGGGACCTGCCCTCCCTGGAAGTACGGGGCCGCGTAACCGGGCACCAGGTGGGGAGACTTCTTGGCCAGGGCCGCGTCGGCGAACCTGCCGACCGCCAGAGCACCGACAACAGGAAGGATGAAGACCAGGTAGGGGATGCGCACCCTCCCCTCGGCGTTCGTGATGATCCCGATGAAGATCGCGATGTCGATGACGACGCCGATCACGACCATGATGGTCATGATGAGGTAGTAGTAGCGCGTGCGCAGGGGCTGGTCCTTACCGGAGTCCTCGCTGTCAGGGATCTGGGGGTCGTTCTGGGCGGGTTGCTGTGCGCTCATGAGAGGCGGCCTTTTCTGTATTCGGGGATTGGTGTCGCAGCGCGCCAGGGTGACGCGACCGGGTCCCAGCCTGCCCGCATTTGACCGTCAGGTCACCCCTCCTCATGGGGAGGGGTACCCCCGTGACATGTGCTCTCATGCCGAGCCGGGCACCTCTCGCGTGGCCCCTACAGAAAGACCGTAGGACGACTCGAAAGATGCCCGGCTCGGTGGCGGTGGGGCAGTGGGAGTCAGCCGCGGGTGCGGGCCAGCGCCCGGCGGGCCCGCTCGGCGACGTTGTCCCCGGTGAAGCCGTACTCCTCGAACAGGGCGGTGCCGGGGGCGGAGGAACCGTAGTGGTCGATGGAGACGATCTCGCCGGCGTCGCCGACGATCTCGCGCCAGCCCAGGGCGATGCCCGCCTCGATGGCGACCCTGGCGGTGCCGGCCGGCAGCACCTGCTCCCGGTAGGCGGCGTCCTGCTGGGCGAACCACTCCAGGCAGGGGGCGGAGACCACCCGGGTGGGGGTGCCCTCCTCCTGGAGGATGTCACGGGCGGCCACGGCCACGCCGACCTCGGAGCCGGTGGCGATCAGGACGACCTCGGGGGCCGTCTGGTGCCCATCGGTGTCGGCGGCCTCGGCCAGGACGTAGGCGCCGCGGCGCACGCCCTCGGCGGCGGCCGTGGCGGAGGCGCTCACGGTGAGGTTCTGACGCGACAGGGCGATGCCGGCCGGCTCATCGTGACGGCGCAGGATCTCGGCCCAGGCCGCGGCGGTCTCGTTGGCGTCCCCGGGGCGCACCACGGCCAGGCCGGGGATGGCGCGCAGCGCCGCCAGGTGCTCGACGGGCTGGTGCGTGGGGCTGTCCTCGCCGACTCCGATGGAGTCGTGGGACCACACGAAGACCGGGCCGATCCCCATGAGAGCCGCCAGGCGCACGGCCGGGCGCATGTAGTCGGAGAACACCATGAAGGTGCCCCCGTAGGGGCGGGTGAGCCCGTCCAGGGCGATCCCGTTGAGGATCGAGCCCATGGCGTGCTCGCGCACACCGAAGTGGAGGGTGCGCCCGAAGGGCCCGTCGCCCTCGGACTGCGCCAGGGCGGCGGGAAGGAAGGAGGGCTCCCCGGCCATGGTCGTGTTGTTCGAGCCGGCCAGGTCCGCCGACCCGCCCCACAGCTCGGGCACCACGCCCGCCAGGGCGGAGAGCACCTTGCCCGACGCCGCACGGGTGGCCAGCGACTCACCCACCTCCCAGGTCGGCAGGGCCTCCTCAAGGCCCCTCGGGCAGACGGTGGGCCGCAAGGCGCTCCAACAGCGCGGCGCCGGCGGGGTTGGCCTGCTGCCAGGTCGAGAAGCGCGCGTCCCAGTCCGCTCGGGCGGCCCGGGCGTTGTCGGTGGCCCGCTTCCGAGCGTGGGAGACGACGTCCTCGGGCAGGATGAAGCTCTGCTCGGGGTCCAGACCCAGTGCCCGCTTGAGCCCGGCGACCTCCTCGGCCCCGAGCTTGGAGCCGTGGGAGGACTCCTGGCCCTGCTTGGTCGGGGAGGGCCAGGCGATGATGGTGTGCAGACGGATCAGCGACGGGCGTGCGCTCTCGGCGCGGGCCGCCACGATGGCCTCGTGCAGCGCCTCGAGGTTCTCCGCGTAGCCGTCGGGGCCGGTGCGCCAGTCGACGTCGAGCACCTGCCAGCCGTAGGCCTCGAAGCGGGCCGAGACGTCCTCGGTGAAGGCGATGTCCGTGTTGCCCTCGATGGAGATGTCGTTGTCGTCGTAGATGGCGATGAGGTTGCCCAGCTGCTGGGTGCCGGCCAGGGAGGCGGCCTCCGAGGACACGCCCTCCTGCATGCAGCCGTCGCCCAGGACCGTGTAGACGAAGTGGTCGAAGACCGACTCGCCCAGCGGGGTGCCGGCGTCGAGCAGCCCGTGCTCGCGGCGCGCCGCCATGGCCAGGCCCACCGCGTTGGCGAAGCCCGCCCCCAGCGGGCCCGTGGTGGTCTCCACCCCGGGAACCTCGCCGAACTCGGGGTGGCCCGGCAGGCCGGCCGGAGAGCGGAAGGCCGTGAAGCCCTCCAGGTCGATGTCGTATCCGGCCAGGAACAGCTGGATGTACTGCACCAGCGAGGCGTGCCCGATGGACAGGACGAACCGGTCCCGTCCCAGCCACCCCGGATCCGCTGGGTCGTGGACCATCTCACGCTGGTAGAGCAGCCACGCCACCCCGGCCAGGGAGATCGGCGTACCGGGGTGGCCCGACCCGGCCTTTCTCCACGGCGTCGGCGGCCAGGGCCTTGGACACCGCGATGGTCTGACGGTCAAGGTCGGTGAGCAGCGGCTCAGCGCTCATAACTGAGGACTCCTTGTGCATGAGGGTGCGTCTTGCTCGCGGCCACGGGCGCCGTGACGGTGGTGCATCGCGGTGCATCCGCGGGCGGGCATCAAGGGTGATCCTTCCCGCTTCCGTGAGGGCGGGCAAGTACAGGCACGAGTGCGTGTGTCTTTCACACTCGGGGGCTTGTTCCCGGAGACGGGCGCTCTTGCCCGTAGATTGGGCCGCATATGGGTACAGCAAGAGGGCGCGCGGCGCCGCCGGCAGGGCGCGGGAGCGCGTTGGAGCAGATCGATTCCCGGCCCCTGACGGGCCATCAGCGAAGCATCATCGCTCTGGCCATCGTCGCCAACATCTCTGAGTTCTTCGACATGTTCCTCATCGGCTTCGCCGTCGTCCAGCTTCAGAAGGAGTGGAGCCTGGGCGGGTTCGAGACCGGTGTCATCCTGGCCTGCTCCGGGCTGGGCACGGTGCTCGGAGCGGTCCCTGTGGGGCTGGGCCGCCGACCGGATGGGCCGACGGCGCACCTTCTTCTGGTGCGTCCTGATCTTCACCGTCTTCACCCTGGCCTCGGTGTTCACCCCCACGGGCTGGTGGATGATGCTGGCCCTGCTGCGGGTGCTGGTCGGAGTGGGCGTCGGGGGCCTCAACATCGTCTCCATCCCCTACGTCCAGGAGTTCGTGCCCACCAGGCAGCGCGGTCTGCTGGCTGGACTGGGCTCGGTGTTCATCCCGCTGGGGCTCTTCCTGGGCTCTCTGTCGCAGCGGCTCCTGCACGACAACTGGCGCGGCCTCATCGCGCTGGGGGCCGTCCCGATCCTCCTGCTGGTCTGGATTCGGGTCGTCCCCGAGTCGCCCCGCTTCCTGCTCTCCCACGGGCGCGAGCGCGAGGCCCGCGAGTCCATCGCCTGGGCCCTGGAGCTGAGCCCCGACGCCGTCGGAGCCCTGCCGCCGGTGCGGACCGGGCCGCGCATCGCCTACGGTGAGCTGCTGCGCAAGCACCTGCGACCCCTGCTCATAGTCTCGGTGGGCTCCTTCTGCTTCATCCTGGGCTCCTTCACTGTGCAGTCCTGGGGACAGACGCTCCTGGAGGTCGGCTTCGCCGATATCGGCGCCGACGCCGTGGGGACGCTGTTCATGGGCGTCTCCCTGGTGGATCTGCTCGGGCGCCTGGCCTCGGCCTGGCTCGCCGACCGGATCGGGCGGCGCTGGACCGTGTTCTCCTTCGGTCTCATCGGGGCGCTCGGAGCGGTCATCGTGGCCCTCTCCGCCCACTGGGAGACCTCGTGGATCGTCTTCTTCACCGGCATCTGCCTCACGATGGGCTTCGGCGACGGCGCCTTCGGGATCCTCAACGCCTTCGGCGGCGAGCAGTTCCCTCAACGGTGCCCGGGGCACGGGGCTGGGCCTGGGATACGGCATCGGCGCGAGCGCCAAGATCCTCGGGCCGCTGCTCATGGGGGTGATGATCGGCTCCGGCAGCCTTCAGGATCTGGCGCACCCGCTGGCGGCGGTCTTCCCGGCCTTCCTCTTCTTCGCGGTCATGCTGGTCCTGGGCGGCTTCATCTACCTGCTGGCCCGCGAGACCAAGGGCGAGAGCCTCGAGGACATCTGAGTGCCCGAGCGCTTCGAGGGCGTCAGTGGTGGCGGGCTCAGGACTTCCAGGCGGTGGCCGGGTAGAAGGCGCTCTCGTTGCAGAACCCGTAGGGCGTCACCGTCACTATCTCGTGCTGGCCGCCGGTCCTGGACTGTGAGATCACCTCGCCGGTGTCCAGGTCGATGAGGTGCAGGCGGCCTCCATTGAGGGTGAGGTAGAGGATGGAGCCGTAGATCGCCGCACTCTGGTAGGACTCCTCCTCGGTGGACTCTCGGGTCAGCAGTGCGGTCGCCGAGCCGTTCTTGCGGACCTGGATGTGGTCGGTCCTCCTGATGACGTATCCGTTGCTCGCGGTCAGGGTGGGGTGCTTGTCCTCCTTGTCGACCGGCAGGTCCGTCAGCTCGGTGCGCTCACCGGTGGTGAGGTTGATGCTCACCTCGGGGTAGGGCGGCTCCTTCGTGCGGCTGTCGGTGGCGTAGAGGTAGCCCTGGTGCACGAGCTGTGCGCTCAGGTTCTCGATGGGGTGGGTGAGGCCGTCGGCGAGCGTGACGATGGCCGTGTGGACCTTCGCGTCGTCACCGAGCAGGGCCACCGCCTCGCCGCCGGCCACCGTGCAGAAGCTCTGGGACGTGACGGAGGCCAGGTCGAACTGCACGGACAGGTCCTTCGCAGACAGCCGCAGGGCCCGGTGCGGGACGCTGGTGGTGACCAGGAGGTCGGCGCCGTCGGAGGTCAGCGTGATCGAGGATCCGGCGCGGTAGGTCGACTCCCTCGCCTTGAGGGCGAGATTCTCCCCGAGCAGCGTGCTGGCGACGATGCGGCGGTCGGCCAGGCGGATCTTGAGCAGACTGACTCGTCCCCGGTTCTCGGGGCGCTCGTCGAGGACGTCCTCGCGGCCGGTGATGAGGTAGGCGAACTCGTCGTCGCAGGTGACGGCGCAGGTGAACTGCTCGGTGACGAGTGTGCCGGGGCTGGGGGCGATGGGGTTGCTTGCGGGAACACCGCCGACGGGGGAACGGTCATCGGCTCGATGCGATACCCGTGCTTGGAGTCCTCCGGCAGGGATGCCGTAGGTCGTCGGCCCCTTGAGGTCAACGAGGATGGGGCGGTCGCCGGACAGGCCGGCGGTCTCGTCGTCGCTGTTGACGTCATAGGCGATGAGAAAGGAGCCGTGGACGGTCTCGATCATCGCGTTGGTGGGCCAGGGGTGGTTCTGATTCTCCTTGACGCGCAGGGGCCACACCGCCTCACCGCCGAAGTCGGTCGGGATGGAGGGGCCTTCGGGAGCGTGGACAGTGACGCGTGAAGGACGGTGGGGGGCTGAGGGGTCAGGGTGCGTGCGATGCGCTGGCGGACGTCCGCGCAGCCGCTCAGGGACAGGGGCGCCGGCGCCCGCGGTGGCGCCGAGTGCGGCGGTGAGAAAGATGCGACGACGCATGATGACCTGCCCGGTACTGACTGTGCGTAATGACGGGGACATGCTACGTGGCCGGGTGCGGTTGAGCGGACATATTCCGCACCCGGCCACGTGGATGATCTCGATTTGTTTCAGACCTACCGGTTGTCAGTGCTCCGAGTGCTCGACGACGGCGGCCGGGGCTGCGCCGTCGTGGTCAGCGGAGCCGGCGTGGTCGGCGGAGGTGTCCGAGCCCGGCAGGTGGCTGCCCACCATGTCGGTCAGTCCGGTACCCACGAGGCTGCGCAGGATGAGATCGAGCTGCTCGACGTTGTTGGCCACCGCCTTGGGCAGGGCGGAGGCGCCCTCGGTGGAGATGATCGACAGGTCGCGCACGCTGGCCAGCGGCTCGCTCAGGGCCCGGGCGATCTCGGGGGCCTTGTCCAGCAGCATCTGGCGGGTGGCGGCCTCGCCGTACTTGGCCAGGGCGTCCGCCTTGTCACTCATGGCCTTGGCCTCGGCCTCACCGGCGGCACGGATCGTGTCGGCCTCGGCCTGGCCTCGGGCCGCGATGGCCTCGGCCTCGGCGCGGGCCCGGGCGGCGGTCGCCTTGGCCTCGGCCTCGGCGCGGGCCACGGTGGCCTGGGCCTGGGCCTCGGCGTCCAGACGGGTGCGCTCGGCGTCGGCCTGGGCCCGCAGCAGCGCCTCGGTCTTGGAGGCCTGAGCCTCCTGCTCGCGCTGGTAGCGGGCGGCGTCGGCGGGCTTGCGCACGGTGGAGTCCAGCTCGCGCTCGGTCAGGGCGGCCTTGGCCTCGGCCGCCTCCTGCCCGATGATGGCGATCTCTCGCTCCTTGGCGGCGCGGGCGATCGGGCCGGCGGAGTCGGCGTCGGCCTGGGCCTTGTCCGTCTCGGCCTTGAGCTGGGCCTGACGCAGGGACAGGTCGCGCTCGCGCTCGGCGATCTGCTGACGGGAGGTGACCTCGGCGTCGCGGGCCTCGCGCTCGGCGTTGGCCCGCGCGATGCGGGCGTCCTTCTCGACGCGCTGCTGCTCGGGCACGCCCAGGGACTCGATGTAACCGCCGGCGTCGGTGATCTCGGAGACCTGGAGCATGTCGATCTCCAGACCCATGTTGGCCATGATGCTCTTGGCGTCGTCGAAGACGTTGCGCTGCAGGGCGTCGCGGTCGGAGATGAGGTCGGTGACCGTCATGTGGCCGATGATCGAGCGCAGGGAGCCGATGAGCGCCTCCCGTGCGGAGTCGGCGATGGCCTGGTCCGTGTTGGGCTTGCCCAGGGAAGCGCTTTAGCCGCGGCGCGCACCTGCTCGTCGGAGTCGCCCACCTTGACGGCGGCCACGGCGGCGACGTTGACGTTGATCTTGTTCTCGTCCTCGGCGGTGACCTTGAAGCCGATCGTGGTCTGGGTGAAGGGCAGGGTACTGGATGGACTGGATGACCGGCAGGACGAAGTCGCGTCCACCGGGGTGGATGATCTTGACCGTGCCCCGGTTCGACCCGGAGATCAGGCCGGTGAGGTTGGAGGGGACGACGACGATGCGGCTGAACAGGTAGGCGACCGCCGCCAGCACGATGATGGCGACGATGGCGATCAGGCCGATGAGTGATACACCCATGCGGGTTCCTTTCTGTGCGGGAAGATGGGATGAAGGAGAATGGTGGGCAGACGGCGCAGTAACAGGTGGGGTGCGGTCCGTCAGCGGCTCCCGGTGGGCTCAGTCGCTGATCTGCTCCCAGGGGACGATGGCCAGGGTGGAGTCGACGGCGTCGAGCACCCAGGCGCTCTGCCCCGAGCGCAGCGGCTGCTCGGAGTGCGCCGGCAAGGTGAGCTGGTGGCCGCGCGTGATGGCGCGGACCTCGCCGCCGCCGTCCTTCCACCACAGGACGGTGACCTTCTCACCGACCAGCTCGGCGGCGGTGGGCGGAGCCGTGTCCAACGGCATGGAGCGCCTGATTCGGTTCCACAGCCAGCGCATGAGTGCACCGGATCCGAGGGCTGCTGCGGTGGGAACGCCCCACAGCACCGCCGCCGGCACCTGCGCCGCGGCCGAGCCCGTCGTCGCCGTCACCCCCATGCCGATGGCGCCGAACACGGCCACAGGCAGAGCGAGGATCGGCACGAGCCCGTCGGGCAGGAGGGCGTCCAGCAGTCCGTCGAACAGGATGCCGGCCACCAGGACGGTGCAGCCGATGATCGCGCACCAGGCGAAGACGCCCACACCAGCTCCCTTCCGCGCAGGCCCCTCGACCTCCGACACCTGGATTCTGCCACGCAGGCCGGCACATCAAGCCGGGGTTGGGATGGGAAGAACAACCCAGGTGGACTCAGGCGCTGCGGGCGCGCGGCAGCCGACCGAGTCCTGCAGGGGCGGCGCAGCCGAGGACCAGGACGTCGCCGTCGGGATGGCCGTCGCAGCAGAGGGGTTGGTGGGAATGGTCATGGTCTCCCTGCATCGCCGGATCGGTCCCCTGCTCGGGGCCGGCCGGGGCGGCGGTGCCGGCGGTCCTACCTGTGCCGGCTGTGCCAGCCGTGCTCACTGTGACCGCTGCCTTCCGGTGGGATCCGACGGCGTCGGCGGGGACGGCACCGGCGGCTGCCACTGCGGAGGACTGCTCGGCCTGCTGGGAGGCGGTCAGGATGGGCGGGCCCGACGGCGCGGGGACGGATGGCCGGCGCTCCCGGGTACCTGGGGTCTTCCTTGGGGCGGGAGGAACCGTAGCCGGTGGCCGCCGTCGGGCCTGCGGCCGCGGCCGGAATCGCAACGGCTGCCGAGGCCGAGGAGGGCTGGTGCCCGGTGGGTCCGGTGGGTACGGTGACGGTTTGCGCGGATACAGCCACGGCCCTCACTGGTGACCCGACCTGGCGCTCGGCCGGCGGGTTCGCCTGGGCGCCGGTGTGCTTGGGGCGCGGCTGGGCCGGCTGGGCCGGCTGGGCCGGTTGGGGCCTTGCCGGTGCGGCGCCGGCGGCAGCGGCCGCTGCGATCGGTGAGGCGGGCGCCTCGGTGGTGTGGCGCCCGGTCTGCGTCCCGGGGAGTCGAGGCGAGAACCGGCTCGGTCTCCCTCGGTGTTGGCCGAGGCCGTCGACGCTCCCGAGGTCGCTGCCACGGAGGCGGACAGGGGCGAGGTTGTCACCGTCCCCGTGACCGTGATGGCGTCAGGGGCCGCGGCCGCCTGCATGGACGAACCAGACAGGGCGGCCTGGGTGCGTCGACGCCGGGAGATGCGACTGGGGGTCGGGTCCTCGAAGACTCTCCTGGGCGCCTGGGGCTCCCGGTGACTTCTCGGGCCCGCGGGGGAGTGCTGGGGCTGGCCCTCAGGTGCGGAGGTCTGCTCCGGTGGCGCCGACTGGGCGCCGGCTGCCCTGTGGCGAGGCCTCGGGCAGGGAGTCGGTGGACGGCCCGGAGGGCGCGTCGGTCCGCGGCTCCAGGATGGGGGCGGCAGCCGCTGCGTCCGACGGCTCCGCGCCGCCGGGTCGCTCGCCCAGGGCGGCGGCTGAGAAGGATGGCTCGGGCACCGGCGCATGTGAGCCGGTGGTGGCGGTCGTCGTTGCAGGCGCTGCTGGCACCACCAGCCGGGCCGGCTCGGGAATGGTCATGGAGCGTGCCGGAGCCGCTGCTCGCCCGCCCCGGCGCCCGGGGGTGATCGGAGGCCAGACGACATCGGCGTCGGACACCGGGGCGGCGGCCGGCCTGGAGGGCGCCTCGGAGGCCCTGCGTTCCACCCGGTTGCGCGCCCGGCGTGAGCGCCGCCGGGGCTCGGAGCCGGAGGTGCGGACGCCGTCCGTCGAGGGCACGGCCCTCGTGGCTCCAGTGACTCCACTGGCCCGGGTGGCCCCGGCGGGGAGGCAGGGCTCGGGTAGTCGGCGAACTTGGCGATGTGGTCCAGGTCGTAGTGGGTCGGGTCCCTGTCCGGCGTTGCGCAGCACGTCCTCCAGAGGGCTGAGCAGGGCCAGCCGGAAGGCGGGGTCGACGCAACGGGCGTTGACCGCTCCCCAGATCTGGTCGGCGGTCAGGGACTCTTCGGAGGATCCCAGGTCATTGCGGATCGCGGTGACCAGGTCCGACTCCAGGCGCGCGTAGGCCATGGCGTAGGCGCTGGGCCACGGGGCCTCGGGGCGCTGGGAGCGCAGGAGGGCGAAGTTCCGCATGGCGCGCAGCACCTCGTCCGAGCCACCCACCAGGGCCCCCACCCGCAGGCGGTCCAGCGCCTCGTTCTTCATCGTCCCGGTGCCCTCGGGGCCCAGCAGGTGCTTGGAGTCCTCGACGACCTCACGCAGGAAGACCCGGTAGGCGGCGACGCTGTCAGGGGTCGTGCGCTCCTTGGTCATCGAGCGCAGCCGCTCGGCGGCGTGACGGGCCGCCAGGCGGGCCGAGCTGGCCTCGGACTGGACCTCGTTGATCCGCGAGATGCTCGCCCGGGAGATCCGTGAGGCCTCCTTGAGGGCCAGGTCCGCATGCGCCGTCGAGCGCCGGGCGGCGAAGACGGCGGCAACGGCGACCAGGATGGAGACACCGGCTGCGATAGTGGCCACGACGGCGACGACGGACAGATCCATACCCCTATCCTGCCCGTAATCGACTCGATGGTGCCGCGAAAAAGGGCCTCCCCAGATAGTCCCCAGAATCTCTGCGGGTGACGCCCAGGCTGGGTGGTGGCGACGCTCACGCTGAGGGAGGGCGAGGGGGTGACGCCGCTGGGGCGCGCGTTGGGAGGGGCCGCCGATCGCCTCGGCGCGCATCCGCCCCGACAAGGCCGCGGCAACCTGCACCGATGTGCACGGGGCGAGATCCCCGGTGCCCGAGGCGCCCCGCGCGGGCCCGTGGCGCGGTAGCGTCAGCGCCATGAAGAAACTCATCAACGCCGTTGACAACGTGGTCACGGACGCCCTGCGAGGGCATGGCCGCAGCCCACCCCCACGAGCTCGACATCGACCTCGACCAGCACATCGTCTACCGCCGCCGGCCCAAGGAGCAGGGCAAGGTCGCCATCATCTCCGGGGAGGCAGCGGGCACGAGCCCCTCCACGGCGGCTTCGTGGGCACCGGCATGCTCGACGCCGCCTGCGCCGGAGAGATCTTCACCTCCCCGGTCCCCGACCAGATGGTGGCCGCCACCAGCGCCGTCGACCGTGGAGCCGGCGTGCTGCACATCGTCAAGAACTACACCGGCGATGTCATGAACTTCGAGATGGCCGCCGAGATCGTCGAGGCCGAGTCCGGCATCCAGGTGGCCAGCGTCGTCACCAACGACGACGTCGCCGTCGAGGACTCCCTCTACACCGCCGGACGCCGCGGCGTGGGCGTGACCGTCATGGTGGAGAAGATCGCCGGCGCCGCCGCCGAGCAGGGACGCCCGCTGGACGAGGTCGCCGGTATCGCCGCACGCGTCAACGCCGCCGGCAGGTCCATGGGGATGGCCCTGACCTCCTGCACCGTCCCGGCCAACGGCAAGCCCTCCTTCGACCTGCCCGAGGGCGAGATGGAGATCGGCATCGGCATCCACGGCGAGCCCGGACGCCACCGCGAGAAGATCGTCCCCGCCGCTGAGATCGCTGAGCGTCTCGTCACCCCCATCCTGGCTGAGCTCACCGCGCTCACCGAGCTGGACAGTGCCGGCGCCGACGAGGGCGTCATTGCCATGGTCAACGGCATGGGCGCCACCCCGCTGCTCGAGCTCTACCTCATGTACGGGGAGATCGCCCGCCTCCTTGAGGGTGCCGGGATCACCGTGGCCCGCAACCTCGTGGGCAACTACATCACCAGCCTCGACATGGCCGGCTGCTCCCTGACCCTGGTGCGTGCCGACGCCGAGCTGCTGAGCCTGTGGGACGCCCCAGTCAACACGCCCGGCCTGCGCTGGGGAGCGTGAGGACCTGACACAATCGGGGTGCCCTGATCGCCTGCGGGCACCCCAAGGAGACTGTAAGGAGAAGCGACATGACCGCAGAGGTGGGAGCCGCCCGCCACTCGCTGAGCGTGGCGGACTTGGCGACCTGGGTGCGCCGTAGCGCCGCACTCATCGCCGAGCACGCCGAGGAGCTCACCGACCTGGACGCCGCCATCGGCGACGCCGATCACGGCACCAACATGAAGCGCGGCCTGGCCGCCGCTGCCGAGGCGGTGCAGGCCGGCAGCTTCGCCAGCGCGGACGCCCTGCTCAAGAAGGTCGGCACCACCCTGGTCTCCACCGTCGGCGGCGCCTCCGGGCCCCTGTACGGCACCTTCTTCCTGCGCGCCGGGGGCGCCGTGGCCGGCCTGGAGGTGCTCGACGCCCAGGCGCTCGCGGGCGCCCTGGAGGCCGGGGTCGGCGGCCCTCGCCGCACGGGGGCGGGCCACCACGGGGAGAAGACCATGCTCGACGCCTGGAGCCCGGCCCTGGAGGCCCTGCGCGCCCACCCCGGCGACCTCGCCGCCGGCGTCGCGGCCGCCGCCCAGGCCGCCGCCGAGGGGCGCGAGGCCACCAAGCCCATGGTGGCCACCAAGGGACGGGCCTCCCTACCTGGGGAGCGCTCCGTGGGGCACATCGACCCCGGTGCCGCCTCCACCGTCCTGCTGTTGACAGCCCCTCGACGACGTCGTGGCCGGAAGGGCATTGTGATCCCGGTGAGTCCTGCCAGTCCCGCCAACCTTCCCCAGTCCCCAGCGGTCCCTGAGCCGGAGCGGCCGAGCGGTGGCGCCGTGAGCGTCGGCATCGTCCTGGTCTCCCACTCCCGGGCCCCTGGCCGAGGCCGCCATGGACCTGGCGCGCCGGCTCATCGTGGCCGTCGACGTCCCCGTCGAGCTGGCCGCGGGCCTGGCCGACGGCGGGCTGGGTACCGACCCCGGGGCCGTCGTCGAGGCCGTGGAGCGTCTGGCTGAGCACTGCGAGGGCGTCCTCGTCCTGGCCGACCTGGGCAGCGGGGTCATGAGCGCCGAGATGGCTCTGGAGATGCTCGATCCGGCCCTCGCCGAGCGGACGCGCCTGTCGGCGGCGCCCTTCGTCGAGGGGCTGCTCGGCGCCTACGGTGCAGCCGGTATCGGCAAGGATCTTCAGGCCGTGGCTGCTGAGGCCGACGGCGCCGCCGAGGCCAAGCGTTCCCAGGTGGCCGCCTTCTGACGTGCTTCTGACTCGCTGCGTTGTCTCATGGCTTCTGAGAGTTTCGGATGTCATGACATCTCAAGACACTGGTGGGGTGCGTCTGCCGGATGGGAGAGCTGCTGCTTCGGCCTGCTGGAGGGGGCTGGCCCGGTCGCTGTGGTGGTTGCCGTCGTCGTCTGGGTGCACTGCACGAGGGGTGGGTGTTACTGGACGAGGGTGGGGTGCACTTTGGGTGGGTGGGGCCTTCGTGCAGTACGCACAACCCTCGGCCAGTGGATCCCGACCTTCGTGGAGCAGGCCTGCTCAAGGCGGGACCGGCGTCGGGTCATAGCCTCCCGGCCCTCTGCGCAGGCGGCGGTCAGGAGTCGGTCGGGGCGGACCTGTGACGGAGGCGCCGGGCTGTGCCGTATGGACCCCGGACTCGCTCCTGTGCGGCCTGGTGTCCACGGTGCTGACATTAACGGGCCCGGCGTTAGTGCGCCCAGCGGGGATCGTTGGAATACTGCGGTTCTTCCTCGGCTAGCAGCATCGATTCGGGGGTAATGTCAGCGCTGCGGACACCGACACCCCGTCATGTCTCGCCTCTAGGTCGCCCTCGCCTCCAGGGCTACCAGCTTGCCCCGGGTTCCTGCTCGAGCAGGTGTCTCGAAGTCATAACACCCACATGTCTCAGAAGTGAGGAGATCTGACGCGCGTCGTCGCGTCAGGGGCCGCCGGGTCGGTTCACGCGCGGTTGGCGA